>Ga0315279_10000197_pt1 | contig 129657 bp, 108 predicted proteins | sample YL17G06_20_MG_FD_203694 | JGI IMG/M metagenome (GOLD analysis project Ga0315279, IMG submission 203694) | Sediment microbial communities from Yellowstone Lake, YNP, Wyoming, USA - YL17G06_20 | ecosystem: Environmental > Aquatic > Freshwater > Lake > Sediment | place: USA: Wyoming | collected... | reverse complement strand
CACCCGGATCGAACTGCTGTTCTTCCAGCTTCTCGGACCCGCAGGGCAGTACCTGGGGCAGCTCGACGAGGCATCGGGTATCATCAGGGTGTCCGACTCATCGGGACAGGCAAGAGGGGGGTACCTCCTGAGGGCGCCTCTTGCCGAGCTAGTCCCGGCCGGGATGACCTGGAAGCAGGGCCGGGTTGTCAATGGCCTGGTGGCCCCGGTCGTAGTCATACCTCCCCTGCCCCTCACCGCGTTGCCGGACTCCTGCCTGGCCGGCGAGCCCGGCCTCCCCGCGGAGGGCAGCGTCGTCGAAGCCTACTCGTTGCGCACCGCGACCGGGTTGACCATTGCATCGCTCCAGCATAGCCTGGTCAAGCTCGATTCCGTCGAGCAGAAGCGGGAGTTCGACTACGTGCTGGCCCTTCTGGCCGCGTGCCCGCCGGCGACCTCCGCCGACCTTGCTGGGCTTCCCCAAGATTACTGGACTGAGCCCTACTCCGTCGTCATCTCGTTCGCCGGGGACGAACCGGTAGAAGCCTGGGTCACCAAGCAAGTCATGTGGACGACCCTCCCCTCCGGAGATCTGCCCGACGCTACGTACCGGGTGGCGCCTGAACTAGAAACCTTCGCGCGGGCGCTCCTAGCGGCATGCGGCAGGTAACTGGCAAGAGGGGGCAGGAACAAGGTTCGCCCGCCACTAGGCCCGAGGGGTCAACGCTGGCCCGAGGCCTACGATGACGGAATACTTCCCACTCCGCCAACCGGGCAAGTTGACCCTGATCTATCGAGTGGGGGCCTAACGGAGGTCGTTCCTCAATGAAGCTTGCCCGAGCTTGGGGGGTCATCCTGGTCCTTCTTGTGGGTTCGGCCGCGCTGGGGGGCTGCCGTGAGACACTCGGCGGCGTAAGGCCCCTGGCCACGCCCGTGGCGGGCTATCGTGTTTTCTTCGAAGCCGATGAGCCCTGGACAGGCCTTGAGCGGACCTGGCGGTTCGGGTATGGGACGTCCGAGACAGGCATGTCTCTGGTGGCCCACACTTGGGAGAAGCCCGGAATCTACGACGTCCGGGCCACTGCGGGGAGGCACGGTTTCTGGGAGTCCCAGGTGGAAGTGCGGGCTCCCGGTGAGCCGGTCGATCTGGCCGAACTGCTTGGGACGGGCCCGAAGGGGGCTACCGCGACCGCGGCGATCATCGTCTACCGGCCAGAGGACGAAGGGAGCTACTGCCTCCTCGAGGACGCCACGGGACAGGTTTACGAGAAGTTCGGTGTCATCGGACTGCTCGACCCCTCGGGACGGCCAGGAGCGGGCTACATCCTGAAGGCGCCGCTTGCCGAGGTAGTTCCGGCCAGTGTGATCTGGAATCCAGGCCGGGTCGGGCGCCTCCGCCAAGGGGGCGGCCGTGGCGGTCTACGATCCGGTCACGTCGGCCGTAAGCCCCCCGCAGCCACCCCAGCGAGTCCGGCGACGAATAGGGCCGCCGCGGCCAGGGTAAGTCGCGGACCGTCCCCGGAAGCAAGCCTAGTTCCTTGGGCTCATCCATCTAACCTCCTGGTCACCACACCGGCAGGAAGCGGTCAACCGCCCCGGACCACCGGATGAAGTGGAACTTGCCGCCCTTGTCCCAGCCGCAGGGGAAGGCCTCGCCCAGGGATTGCTCGACGACCGGCCCCAGGATGGAGTCGATGCGGTAGAGCTTGATCTCGCCCCAGCCGTCGAAGGCCTCGGATCTGGAGAACCAGGTCCCCTTTCCACTCCAGTTCGGCCGCCCCTGACCGGCGACCTCGAGGTCGCGCACCGAGTAGGGCGGATTGGCCTCCATGATGGACTCGCCCGCTATCCACCAGCGGCCATCGGGCGACCAGGAGAAGAAGCTCCACGAACCGTTCTGGAGGCCGGCGAGAGGAACCTCGGTTATCACCTGAGCGGTGCGGAGTTCAAGGACGCGAATGAGGCTTCCGGAGGCCTGGTCGCTCACGGCCGCGATGCGGGAGGAGTCCTTCGACCAGGCCGGGGCCCCGAGGATCATTGGGGCGTCCGGGGGTGCGTAGACCAGGATAAAGTCCTCGAATAGCCGCGTGACGCCGGTGCTTAGATCTGTGACGGCGAGGTCGTTCCGGACCAGGTCGCTCTCCCCCGACTCGGAGGCTTTGGCCACCAGACCGGCCAGACACTTGCCGTCGGGCGAGAGGGAGTAGTGGTCGAGGTCTCTGGGCAGAACCCCCTTGTGGAGGACGAGGCCGGCGGTCGTGACGACCTCGTAGCCGATGGACTCCCCGGCCCAGTCAAACCGTAGGAGAGAGGACAGGCCAACCCAACCCGGGTAGTAGGCCCCCTCCAGAATCCGGCGGTCACCGGTCGTCAGATCCACCAGCCAAACGCCGATGAGCCCCGTCCGGTTCTTGAAAGCCTCGACCAGTAGAGTCCGGCCATCTGGGCTGACCGCCGAGGCGCAGACGTCGGCCATCAGATCGCAGATGGGTTGCCCGGCGGAAAGACCCGGCTCCATGGAGTAGAGTTTGGGCGGCTGCCCGACGTAGAGCTCCCAGACGGCACGGTTCTTGAGGGGCAAGCCGCGCGCGTCGCGGGCATCCACCAGATTGACCTCGATCAGGGATGGGGGCTCGGCAAAGGCGATCGTGGCCGACCTATCCGAGGTCCAGTCGGTGAGGGTTCCCAGTCCTGTCGTGGCCAGGGCTGACCCAACGGTTGCCTGGTCCATCGCCTGGGTGAAGCCAAGGCGCAGGCGGAGCGGGCTCCCCTGAACGATGTCACCCGACTGGATCTCGCTCCAATTCCCGTCTCGCTCGATCTCAAGCTTGGCCGAGGTCGACTCGGCCCGCTCCAGGATCACGACCAGGGAGTTCCCCTTCTTGTTGTCCGGCGGGACTACGGAGCTGACGGTTATGGTTATCTTCTCGCCGGCGGGGCCTTCGGGGAACGAACAAGTGATCTGCCTGTCGCGCAGGTAGGACTGGGAGGGAGTGGCCCCCTCCGCCTTGACATTCTGACCAAACCAGGCCTCGCCCGGCGCGACCCCGAGTTCGACGCAGAAATCCACTAGACCGGTGCCAACGAAGAGGCTCTGCGATCCGGGGACGTCTAGGCTCAGGCTGGGGCCGGTGCGAGACGGGTCAATGATGTTCACCCAGGCCTTGATGATCGCGGGTTTCTCGGCCGTGCCCTCCTTCGGAACGCATCCTCCGCCCGCCACGGCGGATAGCAGCAAGACGGTCATTAGAACGATAGCCGCCGTGCCCCGGCGCTGGCTTGTCATGGGGTACCCTCCCACTAAAGACTGGTTTCCACGGTGGCCACATTCTGGCACCGGGCACCCGGCTCCTTCCGGTGCGCCGGGGAGTGGCCAGTCCGAATTCCGCCGGTGCGCCGGGGGGGGACCGGCCCGGTCCGGTTCGGCCTTAACGAACAGAGGCCCTCACTTCTCGCTCGGGCCTCTTGGTTCGTAGGCGGCCTCGCCTGGACGGGCCGGTCCCCCCCCGGCGCTGGTGTCGGAGCCGGTTCGGCCGCCCCCTGAGCGCGAATGTCGGAACCGGACCGGCCGCCGTTGGGCGCATTGAGGGGTCTGTTGCCAAACCCGCACAGGAACCCGGAGTCCCGGCCCGAACCCTGAGTCGACGGGGTGAGGGCTGGTGATGGGACGGTGGCCCCGGTCGTGGTCTTCAAGTGCCCTCTTGGGCTGCCTGTACGACATCACCTCCGAGAGCCGGCTTGCCGCCGCAGCTCAACCTGGTCTATCTGTGGTCGTGGGGCACGACCTTGACGAGACCTCGCCCGACCACAGCATTCTCTCCAAGGCGCGGAGGCGGCATGGCCTGGAAGCCTACCGCCAGTTCTCTAGCGAGATCGTTACGCAGGGTATAGATCAGGGTCTTGCAGATGGCGACCGGCTGTAACCTGGACACCTCCCTTATGAAGGCCAACGCCTCTGCCAATTCGCTGGTGAATCGTCCTCTCTATACCCACACCGCACGACTACGCCCTGAGGAACCTGTCTCAGCAGGTTCAGCGTGACTCGGGTGCGGTCGTAGAATTCGGCCACCTTCTTGGGCCTGCCCCGCTTCAGTGGACACCAAGGACTTGGGTAGTATGTAGGTACAGGGGGTGTCCACGATGGTGGCACCCGGTCTCCGTCCCTGATGCCGGACGTGGCCGTGGAGGTGACGGCCGCGGACTACTTCGCCGGCCGCGATCCGGTCATGGAGGGCGTCCTGGCCTACGGGCACTCATCCGGCGGCATCCGGGCAGACTTCCAGCGACCGGACGAAGGAGCTTGGCCCCGGGTAGCGTATAGCCGGGCCAAGCCTTCTCCCACTCACCCGTAGGAAGTGACCCGATTTGTTCGCCAATCTGAAGATTCTCCTCGTCGGCGGCGGTGGGCGTGAGCACGCCCTGGCCTGGAAGATGGCCGACAGCCCTCTCGTTTCGCATGTCTTCTGTGCCCCCGGCAACGCCGGAACGGCCCGGGAGCCTTTCGTCACCAATGTCACCGGCGACGACTCCTTTGACCCCAAGGATCCTGGGTCCATTTTGGGTTTGGCCCGCCTCCTCAAGGTCGACCTCACCGTCATCGGACCCGAGGACCCCCTGGCCGCCGGAGTGGTTGACGTTTTCGACCGGGCCGGAATGGCCATTTTTGGCCCCACTCAGGCCGCATCTCGCCTGGAGTGGAGCAAGTCCTTCGCCAAAGAATTCATGGCCCGGCGCCGTATCCCGACCGCCCGCTTCGAGGTGGCCGAAACCCCGGCGGCCGCGCTGGCGGCCGTGGCCCGCTTCGGCGCCCCGGTGGTGGTCAAGGCCGACGGCCTGGCCGCGGGCAAGGGCGTGACCGTGGCCACCGACCGAAGGGCGGCCGAGAACGCTATCCGCCTGGCCATGGATGAATCCGTTTTCGGCCCGGCCGGCCGGCGCGTGGTCGTCGAGGAGTGCCTGGAGGGGCCGGAGGTCTCGGTCCTGGCTCTGACGGATGGGGAGAACATCCTGCCCTTCCCGCCGGCTCAGGATCACAAGCGCCTGAGGAACAATGACCTGGGACCCAACACCGGCGGCATGGGCGCCTACTGCCCGGCCAGGGTCCTGGGGGCCGAAGGCGAGAAGGCCGTGATCGAGACCATCCTCAAGCCCACGGTGCGGGGAATGGCCGAGGAGGGAGCGCCACTCCGGGGTGTTCTCTACGCCGGGCTGATGATCACCGGAAGCGGCCCCAAGGTCCTGGAGTTCAACTGCCGCTTCGGAGACCCGGAGACCCAGGTGATCCTGCCTCTCTTGGAGAGCGATCTCGTGGAGCTGATCCTGGCGACGGTGGGACGGGGGCTCGCGGGCGCCACGGGGCTGGGCGACTGTCACCTTCAGATCTCCCCCGGGGCCGCCGCCGGCGTGGTCGTGGCCTCCGCCGGCTACCCCGATCGCTACGAAGTCGGTAAGCCCATAACCGGTCTGGAGATCGCCGACCTCAGGGCCCAGGTCAAGATCTTCCACGCCGGGACCAGGCTCGCCGGCCGGGACGGACGCCGGGTCCTCACCGCCGGCGGACGGGTCTTGAGTGTGGTGGCCACGGCCGAGGATTTGCGCGAGGCGGTGAAGGAAGCCTACCGGGCCGTGGCCCTCATCCGTTTCGAAGGGGCCCACTACCGCACGGACATAGCCGCGAAGGCCGCCGCGTCACCGGCCTGGCCGACGGCCAAAGCGGGACCACAGGGCCCGCCAGGCCAGACCGGCCTCCGGAACCCGCAAGGCGAGGACGGTCGCGGCATAGCCGGCGAGACAGACCATTGAGGCGATGGCCACGGTGGCCAATTCGGCGAGTTGGTCCGGCCGCGCCCCGCCGAGAGCCCTGAGCCTGCCGGTGGGCAGGACCATCCCCAGGAGGGCCACGGCGCCCCAGGTCAGGATCGCTCCCACCACCGCCGCCACCACGATCTTGCCCAGACTCCGCCAGAACCGGCCCTCCGGCGCCCGTCCGACCTTTCGGGCCAGGAGAACGCTCAGAAGCGCGGCATGGAAGGTGGCCCCGATGGTTGTCCCCAGGGCTATCCCGCCCACCCCGAGGAGCGGGGCGAGAGCGATGCTCGAGATCGCGTTGACCGCGACGGCCACAACGGCCACCCGCGCCGGAGTCCGGCTGTCCCCCAGGGCGTAGAAGGAACGGCTCGTCAGCGGTTGCCAGCCCCACGGAATGATGGCCGGGGCGTAGAAGGCCATGGCCCAGGCTGTAGTTGTCACCGCCTCCCAGCCGAACGAACCTCGCCCGTAGATGAGGTCCACGATAGGAACCCGCAAGGCGATGAGAAGTCCGGTGAAGGGGGCCAGGACCAGGGCGCCGCCGATCCAGCCTTGCTGAGTGAGGTGGAAGAGCGCGACAGGGCCGGTCGCGGGCGCCGCGCGGCCGGCGGCCGGCGGTGTGGCCGAATTACTCTCCCCCGGCGCGCCGGCGCGCCGGGCGAGAGCGGGGTAGAGAACCGTGGCCACGGCCGCGCCGAGGAGGCCGACCGGGGTCTGGGCCAACTTGCTCCCGAAGGCGATGGCCGAGATGCTGCCCGCGCCGAGGAAACTCGCCAGGATCTGGTCCACGAAGTACTCCAGGCGGCGGGCGACGTTGGCGACGATGATCGGCCAGGCCAGCGAGGCTATGGCCTCAAGTTCGGGCTTCTCCGCGGCCGGGCGAGGCCGGCTGAAGGGGGCCAACCGCCGCACGACGGCGAGGAGCCATAGGGTGCCGAGGGCGAAGGAAGCCAGAGCTCCTCCGACGAGGCCCCAGACGCCGTAGGCGCCTGCGGTCAGGGTCACGGCGGCGGCCAGGATCAGGTTGCGGGGGATGCCGACCGCCGCGGGGACCCCGAAGACGCCATGGGAGTTGAGGACGCCGGCGGCCCAACTCTCGGCGAGGCCGAGAATGGCCAGCGGCGAGAGGACCCGAAGAATCGCCGTGGCCAGGTTGGCGTCTGCCGGAGGAAGCCCCGGGGCCACCAACCTCACGAGCGGACCGGCAAAGACGGTGATGAGGATGGCGGCCAGGGCCGCGACGGCCAGGGCCAGGACGAGGATGAGGGCGTTCAGCCGCCCGGCCTTCTCCCGCTGACCTCGGGCGAGGAGGCGGGAGTAGACGGCGACGAAAGAGGTCTTGAGGAGGCTCCCGACGGTTAGCTGGACCGTGCCCGGCACCGACACGGCCACGAAATAGGCGTCGAGCAGGCCGGTGGCGCCGAAGTACCCGGCCAGGACCACGTCGCGCAGGAACCCGGTCACCCGGCTGAGGGCCGCGGCCACGGTTACCTTGGCCGAGGCGACGACCAGGCCGTCGCGGGGGGCCAAGCCGGCGTCCGGATCGCCAGGCCGAGTTGGGGAAACTGGGTCGAACTCCGTCATGGGGTTGTGACTTTCGGGTAGCCCGGGGCGGTTCCTCCGCTTCCCTGCCCATCTCAAGCAGGGAAGCGCAGGTCAAACCCCTAATTGTCTGGCCGGTAGACTAGCCGGGTGGGCGCCTGGCGCCCCGGCTGACCGATCGGCGATGCGGAGGGCAACGGTTTGGGAGTAGCCCGCTTCTCGACTCAGAGCCCGCCGGCGTCGGGCGCGTCAATATCCGGCACGCCCGGACGAAACACGCCGGGGCGGGGCACGCCCGGACGAAACGCGCCGGGGCGAGCTCTGCTGCGGGGCGTGGTCTACCCGGTCGTCGACAGGCTCCTCGCCCCTCGCGCCCTGATCTGCCAGCGGGAGCTGGAGCGCTTCCAGTGGCTCGACCCCGAGACCATCCGGCGCCGGCAATGGACCAAGCTAGCCGACCTTCTCCGGCACGCCTATGACACCACGGCTTACTACCGCCGGGTTTTTGACGCCGCCGGCCTCGACCCGGCCGACTTCGTCCTCGGACGCCTCACGCCGGAGACCTTCGCCCGTATCCCGGTTCTGACCAAGGCCGGCCTAAGAGACGAGTTTCCGGCCGGGATTGTCTCGACCATTCTCGGATCGCGGAGGCCCCTGGTCGGCCACACCTCAGGCACAACTCAGGCGCCCCTCACCGTCTACAAGGACCCCGACACCTGCCCCTTCGATCAGGCCACCCATGTCTGGCTCAACGGTTGGGCCAGCTTCCACCGAGGGGAGAGGTTCCTCTACCTGACTCACTACCGTCGCTCCTCGCGACTACGGGACCGGATCTGGCACGCTCTCACCGGGAGACGCTACTTCCCCGCCGAGCCCATCCTGGACCGTGACGGCGAGGCCGTGGCCGATCTTCTGGATCGCTGGCGGCCGGACGGTCTCTTTGGCATCCCGCCCGTGCTGGAACTCGCGGCGGCTACCTTGCTGGCAAGCGGGCGGCCTCTCCGCTACCCTCCCCGGGCCGTGATCTATCACAGCTCTCTTCTGTCGCCGGCGGGGCAGGCTCTCGTGCGGGAGGCTTTCGGAGGGTCGGCTCTGTACTCGCGCTACGGCACGATCGAGTTCGGTTCGTGGGTGGCCCAAACCTGCCCGGCCCAGGCCCGAGCCGGTCTACCGCCGGGGGAGAATCTCCACGTCAACGACTTCCGCTATCTGGTCGAGGTCCTGGGCCCGCGCGGAGGACCGGCGGAACCCGGCGAGGTGGGCCGGCTAGTGATTACTGATCTCTTCAATCGGGTCATGCCCCTGCTTCGTTACGACATCGGAGATCTGGCTTCTCTCGGCCCACCGTCGCCTTGCGCCTGCGGACGTGGTCTAACGACCATCCGGACCCTCGATGGCCGGGTCCTGGATTCTGTTGTCCTTCGCTCCGGGCGTCTGGTGCCGACTTCGTTTCTCTACACTCCCATGCGCGAGCACCTTTGTCTTTGGTGGGAGTATCAGTTCGTTCAACCCGATCTGGATCATCTCATCCTGTCGGTCGTGCCCCGGTCCCCCTCGGCCTTCGGGTCCGAGGAGGCCAGGCGGCTCGAGGGCGTCTTGCGGGAGGTCCTGGTCGATCCCATGGAGGTCACGGTGAGGATCGTCGACACCATACCCTTTGAACCCTCCGGCAAGCGACCGTTCCTCAAGATCCTGACCAGGCTCCGGGGAGAGTGACCATGCTGGGACGGACCCTCCTGCGGACCGCGGTCTATCCCGTCGCCGATAGACTGTTTGCCTGGCGCTCCCCGACCCTGGAGCGGGAATTGGAACGGTTCCAGTGGCTCGATCCCGAGACCATCCGGCGCCATCAGTGGACCAGGCTGGCCCGCCTTCTCGGCCACGCCTACGAGACCACGGCCCACTATCGCCGGATCCTCGACGAGGCCGGCCTCGCTCCCGCGGACCTCGAGCCGGACCGGCTGTCGCCCGAAGCTTTCACCCGGCTTCCCATCCTGACCAAGGACGCCCTGCGAGCCGAGTTCCCGGGGGGTATCGTCTCCTCGGATCTGGGGGCCCGCAAGCCCATCGCCCGCCACACCTCCGGAACCACCCAGCAGGCCCTCACCATCTACAAGGACCCGAAGACCATTCCCTTCGAGCGGGCCACTCACTTCTGGCTTAACGACTGGGCCGATCTCCGGCGCGGTGACCGCCTTGTCTACGTCTCCCACTACCGGCGGGCCACCAAGCTGCGGGATCGCCTCTGGCACATTCTCACCGGACCGCGCTACTTCCCGTCCGGGCCGATCCTCAGGCGCGACGGGCAGGCCGCGGCCGACATTCTGGATCGCTGGCGTCCGGATGGGATCTTCTGCAGCCCACCCACCATGGAACTGCTGGCCGTCGCCCTCGCCGAGAACGGGCGGCCTATGCGCTTCCGCCCGCAGGCGGTTGTCTACCATGGCGCCCTCATGCCCCCGGCGGCTCAGGACATAGTCCGGATGGCCTTTGGCGGCGTTCCCCTCTACTCGCGCTACGGCGCGATCGAGTTTGGCTCGTGGGTGGCCCAAACTTGCCCGGTGCAGGCCCGCTCCGGTCGTCCGGCGGGCGAGAACCTGCATGTCAATGACTTCCGCTACTTGGCCGAGGTCGTCGGCCAGGACGGCGCTCCCCTGGTTCCGGGCGAGGTCGGCCGGCTCATCGTGACCGATCTCGCCAACCGGATTACACCCCTCATCCGTTACGACATCGGCGACCTCGCCTCCCTGGCCCCTCCCGGCCGCTGTTCCTGCGGTCGCGGCCTGACGACTCTCCAGACCCTCCAGGGCAGGCACGAGGACTTCGTTCGCTTCCGCTCGGGTCGTCGGGTGCCGGCGGCCTACCTCTATCCTCCCATCCGCCGCTACCTTGGCCGGTGGTGGGAGTTCCAGTTCGCCCAGACCGACCCGGATCATCTCGTCCTGTCGGTTGTGCCGAAGTCTCCGGACGGGGGTTTCGGTCCGGAGGGGACGCGACGCCTCCAAGAGGTCCTGCGGGAGGCCCTCGGCGAACCCATGAACGTGGTCATCCGGATAGTCGATCGGATTCCGTTTGAACCTTCGGGGAAGCGCCCGTTTCTGAAGCCCCTGGCCTCGGAAAGCCGGGTCCAAAGACCATGACCGAGTCAAGATCACCCAGAGTGCTCGTCATCCACGGCTGGTCCGACAGAAACAAGGGTGACGCGGCCATCCTGCACTGTCTGGCCGACCTCATCCGCGGCCATTCCGAGTCGATCGGAGTCAAGCTCTTATCCGGTTTCGGCCCCGCTGACCGTCGCCTGGAGGAGGAGTATTTCGAGACCAAGACCCTCTTCCCCGAGATCTTGGGCTCGGCCTTCCCGATCCTGCCCGTGCGGCGAAAGAGCGGCGGAGGTCTGGGTAGAGCGGCCGCCGAGGGTTTGCCTGCCGTTCCGCTCGCAATCCCGGCCATCCGCGATCTCCTTGAGGCTCTCTTCTACACCGCCCGGGCCGGCCTGGCCGTCTCATCGCCGATCCTGCCCGGGCGGGTCTCCCCCCTTGGGCTCGGAAGAGCCTGGACGAAGGCCGAGCGCGAGACCCTGACCGCCATGCGCCGGGCCGACATCATCATCAGCAAGGGTGGCGGCTTCATCCATGCCGAGCCCGGTTTGCGGTCCACCCTCCGCCTGTTCCGCAATCTCTTCCCGTTCATCATGGCCCGCAGGTTCGGCGTGCCTTTCGTTCTCTACGGCCAATCCATCGGACCCTTCGCCAACGCCTTTCAGAGAGACCTGGTTCGCCGGACCCTGAACCACGCTCGGGCCATCCTCACGCGGGAGAGCCTGTCGGCCCGAGTTCTGGGCCAGATGGGGGTCAAGGCCCCGGTGAGGGTCATTCCCGACTTGGCTTTCGGCCTGCGCCCCGACACCCGGGCCGCCGCGGCTCTGTTCGAAAGACACCGGATCCCCAGCCATACCCCTCTGGTCGGCGTGACCGCGCGGCAGTGGCGCCAGGCCCCGGCCTACATCAGCGGGATGGCCGCGGCCATCGACCGGCTGGTTGAGGAGGCCGGCGTTCATGCGGTCATCTGGCCCCAGTCGACCGGTCCCGGCGCCTTCGAGGACGACCGCTCGGCCGGCCGCCAGGTTCGTGACGCCTCACGTCACAGGGACAGGATCACCCTGGTGGAGGAGGAGGTCTCGCCGCCGGGGCTGAAGGCGGCCTACGCCCGGATGGATATCATGTTGGCCACCCGGTTCCACTCGGCTATCCTGGCCATCTCCGAGGGGGTGCCGACCCTGGTCATCGACTACTGGGGGGCCAAGGCTCGGGGCATCTACGGCGACCTGGGTCTTCCGGAGTGGGTCTTTTCGATCGAGAAGCTATCCTCAGACGACCTGACGCGTGGGGCGCTCGAATTGTGGAACTTGAGAGATGCGATGCGGCGCCGCCTTCGGGTCCTGATACCTCCCCTCATCGAGCAAGCCCGGCGCCTGGACCCGGTGGTGGCGGGGATCCTGACGGCAGCCGCGGCGGAGACCGCTTCAGGCAAGGTCGGCGCTTCCGGCGCGTCCGGCGCTTCCGGCAAGGTCGGCGCTTCCGGGGAAGGGGATGAGGAAGAGTGGTGAGCCGCATCCGACGGGCCGTCTTCCGCAACGTGGCCTATCCTCTGGCCGAGGTGGTCTCGGGTCGATCCTTTGTCAAGACTCGCCGGTGGCTTGAGACCTTTCAGTGGGCCGACCCGGCCTCCGTGCGCGACTATCAGGAGCGGCTTCTGCGCGACCTCCTCGTTCACGCCTGCGCCACCGTGCCTTACTACCGGCGGACCGTCGACGCCCTCGGCCTAACGCCAGGCGACGTCAACCCCGAAACCTTCTACCGCCTGCCGATCGTCTCACGTTCGGAGTTTCAGAGACCGGCCGGCCTGGGGGCCGACGGAGGCGGGGTCAACGAGGACATGGTCTCTTCCCTCGCCGCCACGCGGACCCTCAAAGCCAACCGCACTTCCGGCACGACCGCCCAGCCCATCTGGTTCTACCGCGACCCCAGCCTGGAGGACTGGGGCAACGCCGCCGCCGCGCTCTTCGGCGCCTGGGCCAGCCTGGAGATGGGTGATCCTCGAATCTCCTTCATGCTCCACAGCGATTTCGCCGGCTTCCGCAAGCGGCTCTGGGATTGGCTCGGCGCGGTGCGGCACGCGCCCACAGATCTTGTTCTGGCCCGCGACGGCCGCGCCATCGCTGCCCTTCTGGAGCGGACTCGTCCGGCGGCGATCACGGGTTACCCGTCGCTCCTGAGGCTGGTGGCTCTGGCCCTGCGGGAGGCCGGATGGGAGGAGCGGGGCCGGACGGTTCCGACCGGGTCCCGTGACCTTTGGCGGCCGCGGGCCGTGATCTATCACTCGGAGACCATGGATCGCGAGACCCAGGACCTGGCCCGCGAGGTCTTTGGGGCGCCGGTCCACAGCCGCTACGGGGCCATGGAGTTCAGTTCCATGGTAGCTCAGACTTGCCCGGCCAAGGTGGCTGCCGGGGCCCCCGCCGACGAGGACCTGCACGTGGACGCGGCCTGCTTCCTCGTCGAGGTCGTCGACGACCGGGGGCGACCGCTTCCGCCGGGCGACGAAGGCCGGGTCGTGATCACCGATCTCCGTAATCGCATGATGCCCTTCATTCGCTATGATATCGGGGACACGGGGGCCTTGGCGGCCGAGCCCTGCGCCTGTGGTCGAGGCTGGCCCCTCCTGCGGCGCCTGGCGGGTAGAGGTTCGGAGTTCCTTCTCCTGCCGTCGGGACGGCGAATCCCCTCCTTGCCGCTGATGCGCAAGATGCGGGTTCAGACCGCCCTGCTCTGGGAATTCCAGTTCTCCCAGCCGGAGCGGGACCTCCTGGTTATCTCGGTCGTGCCCCGCTCGGATAGCTACGGCCAGACCGAGATGGCCCAACTCCGGGAGGCGTTTCACGACTTCCTCGGTGAGCCGATGCGGATCGAGGTGCGGGTGGCTGCTTCGATCCCCCGCGAGCCTTCGGGGAAGAGGCCGATCCTGAAGGTCTTGCGGGAGGGCTAGCGGAAGCGGCGGCAACGCCAGATGGGGAGAGCCTGGTGGCGGTAGGAGGGGCGGCTGGTCCGGACGCTCAGTCTCCCGCGGAGACCAGCCTTCTGATCATCCGGGCCACCGCGTCATCGAGATCGCCCTCGGCCACCAGGTCGGCCGCCTGACGGACCTCCTCCGTTGACCAGGGCATGGCCACGCCTATCCCGGCCGCGCGGAGCATGGGGATGTCGGCTTCGGAGTCGCCCATGGCCACGGTTTCGGCCACGTCCACTCCGGCCAGGCGGGCCAACTCCAGGAGGGCCGTGCCCTTGTCGGCCGCGGAGGAGATGCCCGTGGTCATGCCCTGCGGCACACCACCCCAGGGGACGTAGTAGAACTGCAGGAGACCAGGGTAGAGGCGCTCCCCCGCCTCGGACACCGCCCGGACGGCCCCGGCCGGGTCGGCTGCGTCCTGCGATGCGACACTGACACTCATAATGTCTTGCGGCTGGGCCGCCATCTTCGCGTCGAGGTCCCCCTCCGACATCTGCGCGAAGGCCGAGCGCGGCCAGCGCGACGGGAAGAGTTCAAAGACAAGATCGTCACCGATGAAAGCGGAGATGATCGTTCCCGGCAGGCCGCGGGCCACCCGCACCAGATCCGGGGCGCTGCCCATGGGTAGGGGATGGCTTTCCAGGACCTTGCCCGACGGGTGCTCAACTATCCTTCGGCCGTAGTGACAGGCGATGGGGCCGGCCAGGTTCAGGGCCCTGGCGTGGTCGGCCGCGGAGGCGGTGTAGCGCCGCCCCGTGATGAGGGTGACCTTGATCCCCCGGGCCAGGGCCCAGGCCACAGCCTCGATGTTGGCTCGGGCGATCGAGTTGTCGTTGGTGGTCAGGGTGTGGTCGATGTCCAGGGCCAGTAGGCGCATGGGGTGGGTAGTTCGGGCAGGGGAGGGATTGTCCTGCGGCCGAAGGGAGCGGCCCGCCCGGGCCGCTCCCTCCGGCCTCGTGTCGCCTACCCCACCGACTCCAGGAGGTTCAGGATGTTCTGGAGCTGGGCCAGGATGTGGGCCGACTCGTCGAGCCGGGTTCCCTGGATGGCGATGATATTGTCGAGGTGCTCGAGGACCCCGGTCCAGTTCTTGGCCAGGCGATCTTCGTGGAGAGCGTTGCGTTCGGCCTCCATTTGGGCCACGGTGGCCCGCAGGACGTCCTTGCCGGCCTGGATGGCGTCGCGCGACTCTTTGATGGCCGCCCGGGTCTCTTCCGGGATCTGCGTCCCCGCGGCGCGGAGTTCCTGGATCTTGTGGCGGATCTGGTCCATCACCTGCGCGCACTGCAGGCGAAGCTGGAGAACCAGGACGTGGTTGTCGAAGACCACGTTCGACTTCTCGACAACCTCCGCGGGCGGGGGATTGGCCTCGACCTTGGCGCCGGCCGGTGGATCAGCCGCGAAGGCCATTCCCGTTCCGGCGACAAGCATCCCGATCAGGACGAAGGCCAGAGCCAACTTTGTCGCCCTACCGCTAGACTTGCTCTTGAAGCTCTTCATCGTCTACTCCTCCTTTGTTTCGCGCCCGCGCTGTCTTGCCGGTTTGCCGGACGCTACCTCGCTGATCGGCCTAGAACCCTGATAGATCCTCCGGCGCTTGCTCCTCCATCCGCCCAAGGACGGCTTGAAGCTGGTCGAGGGTGTCTTCAACGTCTTGGAGCGCGGCTTCGGTTTCGGCCAGGTCCACGGTCTGCCCAGACGGCGCCTCGTTCCGCGTCGAGACTCGACGCCCGCAGCCGCCGACGGCGAGTCCCGTCGCCCCCAGGAGCAGGGCACACAAGACGAGCGCGGTCAACCTCCGGCCCATCCGGCCACCTCCTTTCCGGGTCTTGCCCGCGTCGTGCGCTTCCGGTCCAAGCTTACGCCCGGGTGGAGGGCGAGCCCAGAGACGGGAGTTTAAGTAAGTGTGAAGTTTGCCTGGCGAGATGTTGACCATTCTTTAACGAGACCCAAACGAGACCCGCGAGCGAGGACGGGGCTTGGCCCAACCGCCGGGGACCGGCCGTTCCCGAGTTGTCCGCGCGGCGGCGGAATAGGATGAAGCGCTGCTATCCCCACTTGTCGGGAGGGGTCCGAGCCGGTGAAGACCGTCGTGATTGGGTGCGGGCGCGTGGGTCTTCCGACCGGACTAGCTCTGGCTCTCACCGGGCACTCGGTGACTTTTGTGGATGTTGATCGGGTCAGGTTGGCGGTTCTCGCGTCCGGCAAGACCCCATTCATAGAATCAGGCCAAGGCCAGGCCCTGCTGGCCGTTCGGAAGCGAGCGCGGTTCACTACCGACCTCAGGCAGGCGCTGAGTGGCGGCGAGGTAGCCTTCGTCACCGTCGACACACCCGGAGGGCCCGAAGATCGGGGCGAGACTGGGGTGTCGCCCTTCGATCAGGCCATCGAGGCCCTAGCCGGCGCCTACCCGACAAGGCCTTCCGCCGCGGAACCGTTTGCCGCGCTCGTGGTCGTCAAGTCGACCGTCTCGCCCGGAACCACCCGAGCCGCGGGCGACCGCCTCCGCCGGCTGCGACCCGAGATTGACTGGCACATGGCCGCCAACCCGGAGTTTCTGCGGCAGGGAACGGCTCTGTCCGACGCGCTTCGCCCCGCGCGCATTGTCATCGGGACCGAGAGCGGGTTGGCCCGCTCTCGCCTGACGGAGCTCTATCGGGGAATCGCCGAGAGAAAATTCACCTGGCCTCCGTTCCTGGCCAATCCGGGCTCAGCCGCGCCGGCGCCGATCATGTGGACCAGCCCGGAGAGCGCCGAGATGGCCAAGCTGGCGGCCAACGCCTTCCTGGCCGCCCGGATCTCGCTCATCAACGAGGTGGCCAATATCTGCGAGCTAGTCGGCGCTGACGTCGCCGATGTAGTTAGAGTCGTCGGGTCGGACCCCCGTCTCGGACCCCACTACCTCCAGGCGGGTTTAGGTTTCGGCGGGAGCTGTCTTCCTAAAGACCTTGACCTCTTGGTCCGAGTGGCTGGGGATGCCGGATACGACCCGATCCTCGCCCAGGCTGTCGCCGTGGTGAATGAGGGGCAAGGGAAACAGCTTCTTGGCGGGCTCGAGAGGCTTCTGGGGGAGAAGGGGTTTCGCGGAAGCAAGGTGGCTGTCCTCGGCTTGACTTTCAAACCGGGAACGGACGATGTGCGCGGCTCGCTCAGCCTGGCCCTGATCCGGGAACTGACGTCCAGGGGGGCCGTGGTCAGGGCCCACGACCCCGTCGTGGACGCGTCGGTCGCCACCCAACTGCTTGCCCCGGGCGGTCCCTCTTCCAGTGTCGCCTCGGCCTCGGCCGCCGTCGCCGACGCCGACGCCGTCTTTCTATCGACTCCCTGGCCCGACTACATTGCCCTGGACTGGGCCGACCTTGCCCGCCTCATGCGCCGGCGGATCGTCGTCGACGCCCGAAACGCTCTGGACCCCGAGGCGATGCGCCGGCACGGCTTCATCTACCTCGGGGTGGGGAGGGGAAGGATGCCGACGTGGCCCAGAGCGAGGCCGGCGGACTCGCTTGCTCCGCCGAGCCTGTCGAACGATGCCGAATAGTGGACGCCAATGTGCGCCTTTATACGCAGGTTTCCTCACTCACCCTCAAGTAGGATACTCATACAAAGAATGACTGGATGCGCGTGGCAATGCCGTAGTATGATGGCAGGGACTTGCGGTGAAAGGCTTGGTCCAGTACCTCCTCATCGCGCTTTCCTTGTTGGGGGTCGCCTCCTCACACCTGGGTCTATCTTGGAGTAGCGTGCCCCGGCGCGGATGAGAGAGGGGCAAGGTGGGCGGTACGTATTGGATATCCCTAGAGAACTTCGGTTTTACGATTTGGGTCTGACGGCAGTCAGTTCGGTGGCCCTCGCGGCCGTCGTCTGGACGGGTTGCGCCCCGGCTCTCCTACTCCAGGCCACCGGAACAGCCACAATCGGCCTGGTCCGCCGGATGGGCCCAAGCCGGATCCGGATGAACGTCTCCCGCTGCGTTATCTCCATCGCCGCCGCCGACTTCGCCTTCCGCCACGCTGGGGGCGTCGTCGGCCAACCCTTTGGCGCCATGGGCGTTCCCCTCCTGGCGGCCGGGATCGCTCTGGTCCTTACCGACGCCGTCCTCATGGCCTTGGCCCTGAGCCTCAACCAGGGACGGCTCTTGGCCGCCTGTCTCGGCGATCTCTGGGGCCTACCGCTGGCCTTGACCGCTCTCGCGGTCGCGCTATCCGTCCCACTCCTGGCGGCCATAACTCTCTTTGGTCTCTACTGGGCTCTGGGCGGGGCCGCGCTCCTGGCGGCGGGCGTCTCTCTCGGCCTCAAGGCCGTCGCCGGCCGGGCTCGGGCGCCGCACCCCCCGCGCTGGGCAGCCGTCTTCCATGACGCCGGCCTCACTGACGCCGCCATGGAGACTGCGGCGACCGCCGATCCGCTCCCCCTCCCCGAGTCGCTTCCGGGCGAGGGTCTCGACCTCTGGTCACGGAACGGGGGAAGCAAGCGGCGCTTCTTCTGGCGTCTCCTTTCCCGCGGCCCGCTTCGCCTCTTTCAGCCCGACAACGATCCGGCCGCCGACTGGTACCGTGGCCTCTTGGACCTCAGCCGGGCTTTCAGTTCGTCCCTCAACACGCAGGTGATAGCCAGGCAATTGGCCGACGCCGTCCACAGTCTGACCACTCTCCCCTGCATCGTGCATCTGGTCGCGGAGGATGGCCTCACTCTCGAGCCGGCGGCCGTCAACGGCTTGCCGGCCCAAGCGGTCGAGACCCTCCACCAGACGATACACGAAGGCTTGCTCGGCCAGGCTCTCACCCAGAGGCGACCGGTCATCTCCCCGAGCGCGGCCGAGGAGCCGTGGTCGTCGCTGGCCGTGCCGATGTGGGTCGGCGGCACCCCGCTGGGGGTCATCGGCGTGAACTCGCCCATGGCTCGGCGTTTTTTGCCCTCCGAGGTCCGAGCCCTCACGGCCCTGGCCGGCCTGGCCTCCCTGGCTCTTTACAACGCCTTCCTCTACCGCAAGGCCGGAAGCCGCCTGGAGAGGCTGGTCGAGGCGCAGACGCGCCTCGAGGCGGTCGTCGACACCGTTCCGGCCGGCATCCTCATTTTCGCGCCCGATGGCCGTCTGGTGTCCGTCAACTCGAGAGCAACCGCCCACCTGGCCGACCTTGGCTTGGTCCTGCCCGGCACGCCTCCGGAGGAGAGCGCCGGAGAGGTTGCGGCGAACGTCATCGAGGCCTTCGCCCAGCGTCTTGGGACCACGGCCCCATCCCGGGCCCTGGCTCAGCGGGCCCCCTACGGTCCGGAGGCCGTTTCGGCGGACATCGAGGAGGGAGAGCGCCACTTCGAGGTCTGGGCCTCGCCTCTCCACGACTCGAAGGGAACCTTGACCGGCCTCCTGGTCATTCTCGACGATGTGACCGAGGCCAGGCGGCTTGCCGCCGAGGTTCATCGCACGGAGAAGCTGGCCGCCGTGGGGGAGGTGGCCGCTCGGGCCGCTCACGAGATCAAGAACCCCCTGGCCGCCATCCACGGGTTCACCCAACTCATGGGCCTCTACTGCCCCGTCCGCGATGGGTGGCGGGAGTGCTCGAAGTACGTGGAGCGCATCTCGGGCGAGATCAACCGCCTCAGCGAGATCGCCCATTCCATGCTGACTCTGGCTCGCCCGGCTCGGCCCAGATTCGTGACCGGTAACCTGGCGGCTGTGGTGGAGGAGACCATCGAATTCCTGGCCGGGAAGGCCGCGGAGCGGGGCACGACCCTGGAACGGGTCGGCGGACCTCCCACGGTGATAGCCGACTTTGACGCCCGCCAGTTGAAGCAGGTTCTTCTGAACCTGGTCCAGAACGCTCTCGACGCTGTTTCCGGTCCGGGTGGACCTCCGCCGGGTTGGCGGAAGGTGGCCGTCGCGGTCGGCTACACCCACCGGGCCCGGCAACGCCACATCTTCATCCAGGTTCGAGACAACGGCCCCGGCCTCCGGGGCCCGGATCGGGCCAAGGTCTTCACCCCGTTCTTCACCACGAAGGACACGGGGACAGGCCTCGGCCTGCCAATTGCCAAGAGCATCATCGAGGCCCACAACGGCGTCATTGATCTCCGCCCGGCCCACGGGCGCGGATGTGTCTTCGAGATTCTCCTGCCGGTCTCGTCCGGGACGAGTTGGACCGGATCCGTCCTCCCAGCCGCGGCCTTCGACGGTTCGGCGGACGAGGCGGCCGACCCCGGGGCCTCAACCCCGACCTCCGGACCCGAACGTGAGGGCAGGTAAGGGAGGCTGCGACGTGACCCGGAGACCCACTGAGGGCTACAAGTTTGTCGTCGTCGGCGGGGGATCGAGTTACACGCCGGAGCTGGTGGAGGGCCTCATCGCCAGGCGCGATGATCTGCCCGCGCGGGAGCTGGCCCTGGTGGACGTGCCCGCCGGACGGGAAAAGGCGGAGGTCGTCGCGGCCCTGGGCCGCCGGATGTTCGGGCGGGCGGGGCTCTCCACCGAGGTCACGGTGAGCCTCGATCGCCGCCGGGCCATCGACGGGGCCGACTTCGTCATCAGCCAGTTCCGCGTGGGTGGTCTTCCCGCCCGGGCGAGCGACGAGCGCCTACCCCTCCGGTATGACGTGGTGGGCCAGGAGACAACGGGCCCGGGCGGTTTCGCCAATGCCCTGCGAACGATTCCCGTGGCTCTGGCCTTGGCTCAAGACATCCAGGAACTGGCCCCGCGGGCCTGGCTGATGAACTTCACCAACCCGGCCGGCATTGTCACGGAGGCCATCACCAGGCATGAGGGCGGGGTCCGGGTCATCGGACTCTGCAATGTGCCCGTTAGCATCCAGCGGGCCATCTGCAAGGAAATGAACGTTGAACCCTGGCGGGTGGAGGTCGACCTCGTCGGACTCAACCACCTGGGGTGGATAACGGCCGTGCGCCTGGACGGCCAGGACATCCTGCCGGTGATACTCTCCCTTCCCGTGGTGGAGCGGCAGTTCGTCCAGAACATCCCTGGGGTGGTCGGCCTCCGCCCCCTCCTCGACGCTCTCAAGATGCTGCCCTCCCCCTATCTGCAGTACTACTACTTTACCCGCGAGCTTGTGGCCGAGGAGAAGGAAGCCGTGGCCGCGGGCAAGGGAACCCGCGCTGAGCAGGTCATGGAGGTCGAGAAGGACCTCTTCGAGCGCTACCGGGATCCCAATCTCGCCGAGAAGCCCCCCGAACTGGCCAAACGCGGAGGCGCCTACTACTCCGAGGCCGCCCTCGACGTCATGGTCTCCCTCGCGGGCCCCGGAGGATCGCGAAACCGGCATATCGTCAACGTGCCGAACCGGATGGCGGAAAGTGGGGGGGAGGCGGGTGATGATCCATCGCCGGGCGTCCTCGGCCTCGCGACATCCGCCCGCCGAGTCCTGCCCGACCTCCCGCCAGGCGCGATCATCGAGACTCCCTGCCTGGTGGGACCGGCCGGACCACGGCCGATTGGGGGAGGTCCCTTGCCCCTGTCCATCCGCGGCCTGGTCCAACAAGTGAAGGCCTACGAGGAACTGACCATCGAGGCCGCCGTGACCGGCGACCGCCACAAGGCATTCCTGGCCCTGCTTAGCCACCCCCTGGTGCCGGGAGTGGCGGCGGCGGAGGGACTGGCGGGGGATATTCTGGAGGCCAATAAGGATTACTTGCCGCTCTTCGGCGACTGAGGGGCTGGCTTCAGGTTCCTTCTCACCTCCGCAGTCGGGCGTGCCCGTAGGCGTGTCCCCGCGGTCCGGCCTCCTACAGGGTACCGTCTCAGGCTGTCGAACTCTGGGCTGGCACACATTCCCGTAAGGGGGCGACTCGTAGATGAAGACAGCTTCAGTGATTCTCGGTATTGTAGGCGGCGCGCTCGACGCTCTCATCGCTCTCATCATCATGATCTTTGGCGGAAGCCTGGTCGGGCTCTTCCTAAATTCGGGCGCGGTTGAGGGCCTGGAGGGCGCCGAGTACGCCGGTTCCATGATCACCGGCGCCGTGGTGTTCGTCGGTTTTCTCGTTCTTCTCGTGGGCGTCCTGGCCATCATCGGCGGCGTCGTCGCCAGGAAGAACCTCACGGTCGGCGGGATTCTCATGCTGGCGGCCGGTCTGCTCAACTTCTTCGGAGGCTGGGTCGGCGCTATCGTCGCCCTCATGCTGATCGTCGGCGGCATCCTGGCCCTGGTCGCGGCCAGCGAAGCCAAGAAGGTGGCGCCTCCGGCCCCGGCGGCTTAGGGTCATCGCGTCAGGCGTGGCGTGCGGCGACCCAGGGGCATCGCCTCGCGCGCGGCGCACGGCGGCCGGCGGTCGGGGGCGCCCGCCCCCGACCGCCGGCCTTGGCCGCTCCTCGAAGCCTCTCCGGGCCTACTCGGGCCGCGACACGCGGTAGCTCCCGCGACTCCGGCTCTTCAGGAAAGGGTGGGGAAGAAAGTGAAGATGAGGCTGCACGCTCTAATGGCTTTCATTGGGGGTCTGATCGGGATCGGGGCTACTGTCTGGTACTTCTTCACGCCCGTCACAACCGGCCGCGTCGGCGCCTTCGTGGTTCTCTCCATCGTTGCGCTGGTCATCTACGGTCTGGCCATCGGGGTCGGACTTCTCGATCAGCGGGCCAGGCAGGAGAGCCGGCTGGCGAAGATCGTGAAGGCCGCTCTGCCGATCGCGGCCCTGAGTTCGCTGGTCTGCTGCCTCCTGCTGGGCTGGACCGCGGACAAGGCCGCCGGCCACGCCGTTCCGTCTCTCATCTTGCTCTCGGCCCTGGTCAACATGCCTCGCTCCGTCTACGACCCGCTTCTCTGAGGGAGAGAGGGGCGGGCGCGGCCGGCCGGGCAGATGCTACGGGATTGCGAATACCGGCGGGCGCGAGACCAACCCACGGATGACTTCGAGGCGATCCTCGCCCCAGACGCCCAGCCGCCAGAGGGCGATCCCGGCGAGCCCCCTTCGCTTGGCCAGACCGACCTTTACCCCCAGCGACTCGGGTGTCTCGCCCCCCACGACGCCATTGGTCCCCCTCGTGGCCAGGAGGCCAAGGAGAAGCTTTTCCCTGGGTACGATCTGGAGGGCCAGATCGATGGCTTCGGTGACCTGGGTCAGCGGCTGCGGGGCGCTGAACGGCCCGTAGCCGTAGGCCATAATGACGATGCGGTCGGCGAGTGGGGCCAGGGAGGGCCAGTCGTAGCCCGGGTACCAACTGTTGAGGGGATGAAGACTCAAGGTGAGTTCTAGATCGCGGGCGTGGAGAGCGTCGGATAGAAGCCGCACGAAGGCGATGAAGTCTCGCTTGGTGGCGGCCAGGTCCTCGCCCGTCTGCCGCTGGCCAAGTCCTTCGATGTCAAGGTTCACGCCCCGGAAGTCCTGGGCGTAGCCGGCGATCTCGTCCACGGCTCGCCGCGTGGCCTCCGGGTCGCGGAGAAAAGCGTAGATCGAGGGAGTGGTCACCCCGTCTGTGGTGCGGGCCCAGTGGACCATCATATCGGTCTCGATGGCGTAGGCGCCGCACCGGGAGAGAATGTCCCGCCAGTTGTCCGGGCGCTTCTGACCCGAGTAGGAATCGCTTAGATCGACGAGGCCGGTGGTCGGGTCGAGGACGAACCAAGCGCAGGCAACGCTGGCGACAAGGTCGGTGAGCCCGACCCCGAACTCCGGGTAGGGCTGCCCGAAGAGCTCGGTCCAACTGCTGGTCTCGGCGTTGCCGAGGGCGTAGTAGCCCAAGACCTCCATCGGGCGGCGGGGAGAGGTCACGGTGATGGACCGGGTGTCGTCGTGCCAGACCACTCCGGCCCCGAGAGCTTCGCCGAAGAACCGCAGCGGGATGAGGGTGCGGTCTCCGATGATCTGAGCCGGCACGTCTAAGGATCGAGGCTCGCCGTTCACGCGGGCGTCGGCCCGGCCAATCCAGAGGTCGACCGTACGGGAGGAATAGGGGTCCACGGCCGCGACTCGGAGGTTGGCCTCATCCCACTCCACCTCGCAGCCGAGGGCCTCGGCCAGGAGGCGAAAGGGCACCAGAGCCCTGCCCGCCACCAGGGCCGGCGGCACGTCAAACTCGACGGAAAGCCCGTCAAGATAGACGGGAATACGCTCCTCGTGGGGAGAGGCGGTGGAGGCGGCGGCAGCGACGACGGAGGCGGTCCCCGGCGAGGCTAGGGTTCCCGAGAGGAGGATTGAGAGCGCCAGCCCGATGGCAAGCGCATACACGATTGGGCTTGATCTGGCAGGCACGAGGATCTCCTTTCGACCCCATCGCAGGGTCACCGGGGATTCGCATCGAGATGGCAGTGGCCATCCCTACCAGCGCGATCGCAGCGTCCGTTGCCACCAGGATTCCGGCCCGGAGTCCGTTTGCCCTGCCGGGAGGCAGTGGTAATCGCTGCCGCAGGAGGTCGGGCCCGGCGGGCGAAGACAGAACCGTCCTTGAGGCCCATTGCGACTGAATCGACCGCGTTCCGTTCTGCCCTGCGAGTGTTCGGGCAAGACTTCATCTGTGGGGAAGAGGCTAGGAGGTGTCTGGATGATCTCCACCGTGGAGGCCCTGGGTTTCAGATGTCTCAAGTACGTCCGGCAGGATCTGGACACGTTCCACATCCTCATCGGCCCGAACGCCAGCGGTAAGTCTACCTTCCTAGACGTCATTCGTTTTCTTGGAGACCTGGTCAGCGGCGGACTAGACGCCGCCCTGAGAGAGCGAACGGACAACCTGGAGGACCTCGTCTGGCGCCATCAGGGTGGCCGGTTCGAGTTGGCGATTGAGGCCTCAATCCCAAAGACCCAGCGGAGGCATCTCGCGGACCAGGCATACGCGATATGCCGGTACGAAGTAACCGTGGCCATCGACTCCGGCTCCGGCGAGAACGTGATCGCCGCGGAGCGTGTGCTTCTTCTTCCGGAAGGCCATCGCGCACAGTCGCAGCGCTCCTTGTTCCCGGAGTCGGTGGTCCACCCCAACACACTTCAGATCAAGAAACCCGATGGCAACCGGACGGTGGTTCACAAGGTCACCGGCGGAAACGACCGCTTCTGCAGCGAGACAGGCAAGGAGTGGGAGCACACTTTCCGACTGGGACCGAGGAAATCCGCGCTGGCCAATCTTCCCGAGGATGAGCAGAAGTTCCCCGTCAGCACCTGGTTCAAGCGGGCCCTCATTGACGGAGTGCAGTCCCTGGCCCTCAACAGCTCCCTCATGCGCAGACCCAGCCCACCCGGACAAGCCCGCGGTTTTCGCCCGGACGGCTCCAACCTTCCGTGGGTAGTCGACGAACTGGCCAGGCGCGCGCCGGAGCGTCTGGAGGAGTGGGTCGGGCATCTCCGGACCGCGTTGCCGGATCTGGCCGACGTCTGTACTGTGGAGCGGGAGGAGGACCGGCATCGCTACCTGGCCATTACCTATGCCGACGGCCTCAAGGTGCCCTCGTGGATGGTCTCCGACGGCACGCTTCGTCTCATGGCTCTGACCGTCTTGGCTTACGTCCCAGACCTTACGGGCGTCTACCTCATTGAGGAGCCCGAGAATGGCATCCACCCACGGGCGGTGGAGACGGTCTTTCAATCCCTGTCGTCCGTCTATGACGCGCAGGTCTTGCTGGCGACCCACTCGCCCGTGATTCTCAGCCTTGCCCATCCCGAACAGATCCTCTGCTTCGCCAAGTCGCCCGACGGCGCCACGGACGTCGTCGAGGGTTCCAAACATCCCGCGCTCCGCAACTGGAAGGGTGAGACCAATCTGGGCGTCCTGTACGCCGCGGGTATCCTCCAGTGAATCCCGCCGCCGGGGCCTCCCATGATCTGGTGGTTCTCGTGGCTGACAAGGACATGGAGGCGGCGTTCCAGGGCCTTCTTGGCCGGCCGCGGTCCCTGGGTACGCGATTGGTCCGGTTCAGGATCTTTGTTCATGGAGAGAGCGATCCAGGCTGCTTCCTGCGAGGTCCAGCCATTCTGCGGAGTCTGACGGACGACTACAGTTACGCCCTGATCGCCTTTGACAGGGAAGGGTGCGGGCGTGAGGGCCTTGACCGGGTCGAGCTTGAGGCCGACCTCGAGCGGCGTCTAGCGGAGACTGGCTGGGCCCAGAGGTCGGCGGCAATCTGTGTGGATCCCGAGCTGGAGAACTGGGTCTGGAGCGACTCCCCGCACGTGGCCCAGGTTCTCGGCTGGACCGATACCACTACCCCCTTGAGAGACTGGCTGCGCGACAAGGGTCATTGGACGCCGGAGTGCGGGAAGCCCTCTCGCCCCAAGGAGGCCGTCGAACGTGTCCTCAGGCATGTCCGAAAACCGAGATCCTCCGCCCTCTACCGGCGGCTTGCGTCATGTGTTGGGCTTCAACGCTGCGACGATCCCGCCTTTCTTCGGCTGAAACGGATACTATCCGCATGGTTTCCCGAGAGTGGTTCCCTATGACCCAGCAGCGCCTCTACGCCGGTGTTGATGGTGGCGCCACCAAAACTTGGGCCGTCGTCGGGGACGAGACCGGGCGCCTGCTCGGTTTCGGCGTCGGCGGACCAGCCAATTACCACGTCGTGGGGTTGGAGCCGGCCCTGCGGTCGGCGACCACCGCCCTCGCGGCCGCCGTCGCCGTCGCCACCGGAACACCTCCTTCCTCCGCCGCTCCGCCTGCCCTGTCCATCCTGACCCGGGCGGCCTTCTATCTCGCCGGCGACGACTCCCGGGAGGATCATGGGACCATCGGTGAGGCTCTCGGCCGGGCCTTGCCGGCGGGGTTGGCCCGCCAGTGGGACAACGACTGCTGGGCCGCCCTTCGCGGCGGGACCGAGAAGACCTGGGGGGCGGTGTGCATCGGGGGTTCGGGCACCAATTCGGCCGCCATCGGTCCCGACGGACGGCGAGCCATCCTCCGCGGTCTCGGTTGGGAGAGCGGTAACCCGGGAGGGTCGAGCGACATCGCCCGGCAGGCGATGATCCAGGCCTTCCGGATGGACGAGGGGATGCGTTCCAGGACCCACCTTCACGGAGCGATTCTGGAAGCCCTGGACCTACCCGACTACGACGCCGTTGTCCGAGAGCATGCCGGCGGCGGGCTAGCCTTCGCCTACCTGATCATGGCCGTCGTGACCCCGCTTGTCTTCCGTCTGGCCGACGAGGGCGACGAGGCCGCCCAGGAAGTTCTCATTGAGATGGGCCGCTACATGGGTGAGCAGACCGGGGCGGTCCTGGTCCGCTCGGGTATCGAGGGCCTGGAGGCCGACGTGGTCCTGGCGGGTAGCGCCTACCGCGGCCGGAGCCCACTGCTCATCGACTCCCTGACCCTGTCCCTCCACCGCTTCGCGCCCAGGGCCCGGCCCCGCCTGCCCCGTCACCATCCTGTCGTCGGCGCCTACCTTCTGGCCCTGGAAGGCTCGGGAGTCACGGTCGGAGCGGATAGCTACGCCAACCTGGAGCGGACCGCCCCGGGCCTTCTGCCCGAGCCCGGGACGACGATCGCGGACGGGTAGGAGCGACCCTCCCCGGGATCGGCTGAGATCACTTGCCGGCGCAGACAGGACAGGTCTTTCCGGCCTTGTCCCAGCAAGACTGGCATATGAGATGGCTTTCCTTCTGATCCATCCTCCCGGGATGAGGCTACCTCTCGGTTCCGGGCGTCTCCTGGCTGGTCCGCCCGGACCCCGGGCTCACTTCTCGTCAATGGAATGGCTACCTGCCTACCAAGCGTGGATTGGGGCGCAAACGGGCGATGGGGGTGTCGGGCGCACCGCCTCCCTGGGGCCTGTGGTATAATGTGAACCTGTCAGGCCCTTTTTTGGGGCCGGGCCCCCCAGAAGCTTTGGTGAGTTTTGAGGGCAGCGGGCGTAACCGCGGGACTCTACCTGTGTAGTAGCCAGGGCAGTCCCGCTTTCTTATGAGCGGGAAGACCCCCGGGCACACTTCCGGAGGAGGAAGAAGCTTGAAACCAACTCGGGCCGCGGCTCTGTCCGTAGTCTCGAATACCACCCTTGTTCTACTTAAGCTGTTCGCCGGTATGGTCACTGGCTCGGTCAGCATTATCTCCGAGGCCATTCACTCCGGCCTCGATCTCCTGGCGGCGATCATCGCCCTCTACTCGGTCAGCCAGTCGGGCAAGCCTCCGGACGAGGACCATAGGTACGGGCACGGCAAGATCGAGAACATCTCGGCCCTCATCGAAGCTCTGCTCATTTTCGTGGCGGCCATATGGATTATTGTCGAGGCTTACAAGAAGATCATCCACGGTGTTCGCGTCGAGTCCCTGGCGGTCGGACTCGTCGTCATGGGCATCTCAGCCGTGGCCAACTATTTCATTTCCGCCCTTCTCTTCAGGGTGGGCAAGAAGCATGACTCCCTGGCCCTGCTGGCCGACGGCCTCCATCTCCGCACCGACGTCTACACCTCGGTAGGTGTCTTCATCGGTCTGGGGGTTATCACCCTAACGGGCATCAAGATCCTCGACCCAATCGTGGCCATCGCCGTGGCTCTGCTCATCATCTACGCCTCCTGGGAGCTCACTCAGAGGTCGTTCACGCCCTTGCTCGACGCCCGTCTATCGGAGGAAGAGGAGGCTGAGGTCCGCAAGATCGTTGAGTCCTTCAAGAACGATTATGTGGACTTCCACAAGCTTCGCACCAGACAGGCCGGTCCGGAGCGGCACATCGATCTTCATCTGGTAGTCCATCCCGACCATCCCATCGCCGAGGCCCACGCCCTGGCCGACAGTATCGAGAAGACCATCAAGGAGCGGTGGCACCGGGCCTCGGTCCTCATCCACATGGAACCCTGCACCTCGCGGGCCTGCGACACTTGCCCCAATCCGTGTCCCGGGGCCGCCAACGCCATCGGAGCCGCCACCCCGGACGGCGAGATGAGGGTCTAGCCACCCCGAGCCACCCCGGCCGAGCGTCCTCTGCCGCGTACCCGCAGCCTAATGGGGAAGGATGCCGGAGAAGAGGCTTCCTGGCAGCGGGACGAAACTCTACGTCGGCGTGAGTCCGGGTGGATGCGAGAAGCGCGGAGATGATGCGGGAAGCGTGGGGCTGATGGGCGAAGCGTGGGGCTGATGGGCGAAGCGATTGCGTTCAGCGGGGTCTGCCGCAACTTCCGGGGGTTCTCCCTGAGAGATGTGACCCTCTCCGTGGAGGCCGGCTCAATCATGGGGTTGCTTGGTCCCAACGGGGCCGGGAAGACCACGATCATCAAGCTCATCCTCAATTTGCTGCACCTACACGGTGGAAGCATCTCAGTGTTCGGTCTCGACAGCCGGGCCCATGAGATGGAGATCAAGAAGAGGCTAGGCTACGTCGCGGAGAAGAACTGGCTTCCGCCTCACGCCTCGGCGGGTTGGCTCGAGGAGCTGCTTTCCGCCTGCTACCCCACCTGGGACAGTAACCTCTACCGTGGATACTTGGACCGCCTGGAAGTGCCGTGGGGCAAACCGGCTCGGGCTCTGTCCAAGGGCACGGTCGTGAAACTGGCCCTGGCGGGGGCTCTGGCTCACCGGCCGGATCTCCTCGTCCTGGACGAGCCCACCTCCGGATTGGATCCTCTGGTGAGATACGAGGTCGTCGACCTTCTCCGGGAACTGGCCCGATCGGACGGCGTGACCGTCCTCTTCTCAACTCACATCGTATCCGACCTCGAGTCCGCGGCGGATTCGGTGACGGTCCTCAGCGGTGGTCGGGTCCTGGCTTCGGAGTCGAAGGAGCGCCTTCTGGGGCGCTTCGGACGCGACGGCGGCGAACGGCCCGGCCTTGAGGAGGTCTTCCGCCGCCTGGTGCGCGGAGGAGACGCCGGCCCAAACGCCGGCCAGGACCCAGGCGCTCCATCCACGGGCCCGAGGGAGTGACGGACAGTGCTCTGGCGACTAGTTGTTTGTGACCTGAAAGCAAGGGTTGGAACCCTTCTCCTGTTCGGACCGGTGGGCGTCATGGGGAGTATCGCCTTCGGGGCTAGTCTTGGCCCTTCCGCGGGTCTGCCTTTCCTGTCCGCGTTCCTGGCCTGGAGCCACAGCACGAAGATGGCCGGCGATGACGATAAGGCCGATCTCTGGCCGTTCCTCAGGGCCTTGCCGATCCCCCCGGCCGTGGTCGTGGGGACGCAGTACGTCTCCGGTTTGATCGCAGTGGGTCTCTACGCGCTTCTGATGACGGTCGCCGTCGCCGTGGCCTCACTCATTGCTCCTCAGGCTGTTCCTCCGTTCGGCTTCCTGGCCACCCTCCTGACCAGCCTGGCCGCGGCCGCCATCTTTATTTCCCTTTTCAACGTGTTCTACTTCCGCCTCGGCTACCAGCTCGCTCAACCCATCATGCAGTTGCTCCTACTGGCCCTGCCGGTGGGGCTGATCGGGATCAGGGTCGGAGGCAAGCGGCTCGTCCAGTGGTTCTTTGAGGTCGCGGCACGATTCGGTGGCGGGATCGGACACCCCGCCCTATTGGGTCTGACGATGGCCCTAGGGGCTGCCGCGCTGACAGCTTTGGCCTGGGCCTACTGCGTCTCTGCCTTCCGAAGGCGGGAGTTCCCCTGATACGCGCCGGCAGAGCTGGATCCGGCAGGCCCTACCCCCACCCCAGGGCCCTCGCCACCTGGGCCACCGCCGCGCAGACGATGAAAGCCACCCCCGCCGGGATGAGGGCCGCCGCCGCGGTCCAGAGCCTTGACCGCGTCTCCTTCCAAATGGTCAGGAGAGTGGTGGCGCAGGGCCAGTGGAGAAGCGAGAAAAGCATGTAGCACAGGGCGGTGAGCCAGGTCCAACCGTGGGCGGCCAGAGCGGCGCCCAGGGCCGGGAGGCTGTCGAGCTTGACCATCATCCCGGTCGAAAGATAGCCCATGAGCAGGATGGGTAGGACGATCTCGTTGGCCGGAAGGCCGAGGATGAAGGCGGTCAGGATGAAGCCGTCGAGGCCCATGAGGCGGCCGAAGGGTCCGAGGAAGCCGGCCAGGTGACCTACCACGCTCGTCCCGCCGATCATGGTGTTGCCGAGGATCCAGACCAGTGCCCCGGCCGGGGCGGCCACCGCGACCGCCCGCCGGAGGACGAAGAGGGTCCGGTCCAGGACCGAGCGGAGGAGAACCTGCCCGACTCTGGGCCAGCGGAACGGCGGGAGTTCCAGGGCAAAGAAAGATGGAACCCCGCGGAGTAGGGTTCGCGAGAGTAGCCAGGATACGGCGAAAGTCGCCACGATGCCCGCCAGGACGATGCCCACGACGATGAGAGAGGCCCAGGCACCACCGCCGGCCGCGCCCGTGATCGCGCCGACCGTCCCCGTGATCGCGCCGACCGTCCCCGTGACCGCGCCGGTCGCGCCCGCGGCCGCCTCGCCCCCCGCCGCCGTCCCCAGCGACCCCCGCACGAACTGGTTTACCAGCACTGTCGACAAGGCGATGAGGGTTGGAAAGCGGCCGTTGCAGATCACAAAGTTGTTGGTCAGGATGGCGATGAGGCGCTCGCGAGGGGAGTCGATGATGCGGCAGGCTATGACCCCCGCGGCATTGCAGCCTAAGCCCATGCACATGGTCAGCGACTGCTTGCCGCAGGCCCCGGCGGCCTTGAAGACGGCGTCGAGATTGAAGGCCACCCGCGGGAGGTAGCCGAGATCCTCGAGCAGAGTGAAGCAGGGGAAGAAGATGGCCATGGGCGGCAGCATGACCGAGACCACCCAGGCCAGGGTCCGGTAGACGCCGAGGACCAGAATCCCGTGAAGCCAGGCCGGGGCGCCGGCCGCTAGGAACAGGGCGGAAAGCCGGTCCTCGACGGCGAAGAGGAAACCGCCGATGACCTGAGACGGATAGTTGGCCCCTACCACGGTTGTCCAGAGGACCAACCCGAGGGTCAGGAGCATGATCGGAAAGCCGGTCAGGCGTGAGGCGAGAAGTCTGTCGATGAAGGGGGTGAAGTCGCGCCCGCGTCCTTGCGGCAGGGTGGCCTCGCTCGCCAGGCGCTCAGCTTGCCGGTAGAGGCTGGTCACGATCTGGTCGGTCACGGTCGACGACCGCGGCTCGGGACCGGTCATGGGCCGGCGCTCCCGCCGGCGCCGCCTCTGCCCGAAACCGGCAAACCGGCCGCGACATTGATGGCGGGCGTGGCCAGGCTCACCTCGCGGACGCCGGCATGGCTTGTGGCCGGAGTCGTCAGCATCTCCAGAACCGTGAGATCGCCGCATAGGGCCCGGACAGCCAACCAGCGGGCGGCGGCACCGGGCGGAAGGCGCTTGGCCACCCGCGGTTCCAGTCGGCGAAGGGCTTCCTCGATCTCTGGTTCATAGATCACGCGCCGTGGGGAGGTGGCGATGGCGCCCGTACAGAGACCGGCGACAGCGTCCATGACCTCGCCCAGACCGTGCCCCGCTCGGGCCACGGCGCCAACGGCCGGAACGCCGAGTCCCGCGGCCAGAGCCCGCGTATCAAGCTCTATGCCCCTGTGGCGGGCCTCGTCGATGAGGTTCACGCACAGGACGACCTTGTCGGTCACCTCGAGGACCTGGAGGGCCAGGTTGAGGTTACGCTCCAGGCAGGTCGCGTCCATGACCACGACCACCACGTCGGGGCGCTGGAGGCAGAGGTAGTCGCTGGCCACGCGCTCATCGACCGAGCCGGCCAGGAGGGAGTAGACGCCGGGCAAGTCGACGATCGTGTAATTGACTCCGCGGTGCCGAGCTACCCCCTGGGCCAGGAGCACGGTCTTGCCCGGCCAGTTGCCGGTGTGTTGCCTGAGTCCGGTCAGGGCGTTGAAGAGAGTGCTCTTGCCCGTGTTGGGGTTCCCGGCCAGGGCGACCACGGGATACCCGGCGTCGCGCGGATGCGGGCTCGGCCCCAATCGTGTCTACCCCCAAGCTCGCGCGTGTGGTGTGGTTTCCGGGGAGCGCGCTCTCCCTGTTCCCCTCCGGCTGGGCTCAGTAGCCGGGTTCGATCATAACGCGGTCGGCGTCGGCTCCTCTGAGGGCGATCGTGGAACCCCTGACGCCGTAGGCGGTCGGATCTCCGAGTGGACTGCGGCGCAGGGCGCGGATGACCGTGCCCGGCACAAAACCCAGGTCCAGGAGGCGTCGCCGGACCAGGCCCTCGGCCACCAGACCGCTCACTATGCCGGTCTGCCCAGGCGGGAGAAATCGAAGTGAGGCGCAACGAGCCAAGCCTGGTCGCCTCCATCCATTCGCGCGGGTATCCGAGATAATACTACGGGTAGGCTTGCGGAGGGGTGACTCCTCCCGGGCCAGGGCAGGTATGGGTCGGGGATCGTCGAAACACGGTCAAGCTTTGGAGGGAGTAACATCGAGCCGGACCTGAGTTTCCTGGACGATCTCAACCCCGAGCAAAGGGAAGGGGCCACCTATACGGGTGGGCCTCTCCTCATCCTGGCCGGCGCGGGTAGCGGCAAGACTCGATGCCTTACCTATCGGTTCGCCCATCTCGTCCGTCGCTTCGGTCTCGACCCCGGCCGCGTCCTGGCCATAACCTTCACCAACAAGGCTGCCCGGGAGATGCGCGGACGGGTCGAGAAGCTCCTGGGTCCTACTCCCTTGGGCCACGCCGGCGGCTCTCTCTGGGTCAGCACCTTCCACTCCACCTCGGCCCGCCTCCTGCGCCGCTACGGCGACCGGGTCGGACTGGGCCCCAACTTCGCCATCTATGACGAAGACGACCAACTGGCCCTGATGAAGCAGATCGTGACTCAGCAAGACTGGGATGAGACCCGTTGGCCGCCGAGAGGTCTTCTGGCCGCGATCGGACGGGCCAAGGACGAGCTCGTCGGGCCGGAGGAACTGGCCGCCTCGGCCCACGACTTCCGCGAGGAGCGGGCGGCCAAGGCTTACGCTCTGTATCAGGACCTGCTCCGCCGCAACAACGCGGCCGACTTCGACGACCTCATCTTCAAGACCGTGGTCCTCCTGCAAAGCAGTCCCGACGTCCTGGGGGAGCTGCGAACCCGCTTCCTCCACGTTCTCATCGACGAGTACCAGGACACTAACCACGCCCAGTACGTCTTCGCGAACCTTCTCGCCGCCGGCCATCGCAATCTGTGCGTGGTCGGGGATGACGACCAATCCATCTATCGGTGGCGGGGCGCGGACATCCGCAACGTTCTGGAGTTCGAGGAAGACTATCCGGACGCCAAGGTCATCCGCCTCGAACGGAACTACCGCTCGACCAAGACCATTCTGGCCGCGGCCAACGGCGTCATCGCCCACAACCAGCGGCGGAAGGGTAAGGAGTTATGGACCGACAACGATAGCGGCGACCCGGTGGTCTACTACCTGGCCGAGGACGAGCGCGAGGAAGCCGAGTTCGTCGCCGGCGAGATCCTCGGCGGGCAACGCTCTCGGGGTACGCCGTTCCGGGCTTTCGCCGTGCTCTATCGCACCCACGCCCAGTCGCGGGCCTTCGAGGACGTGCTGGTGAGGAAGGCCGTTCCCTACCAGATCATCGGGGGCGTGCGGTTCTATGAGCGGAAGGAAATCAGGGACGTTCTGGCTTACCTCAAGGTGGTCCACAATCCCGCCGACGAGGTGAGCCTGGAGCGCGCCCTGGCCGTTCCCAGACGCGGTATCGGACCGCAGACCCTGGCCAGGCTTCGGGAGATAGCCGAGATGCAAGCGTCTGATCAGGCGCTCCTTGGCGCCATCCGGGCTGTGGCTTCGGGCCGAGTCGACCCCGGGGGCATCGGGCCCAAGATGCGAGGCGAGATCGGGCGATTTGCGGACCTCATTGACCGGCTCGCGGCCAGGATCGAGACCATGCCCGTGGCCGACATGGTTCGCGAGGTGGCCGAGAAGAGCGGGATGATCGACGCCCTGAGGCGCGAGGGAACGCCTGAGGCCCAGTCCAGGATCGAGAACATCGAGGAACTCGCCACCGTGGCCGCCGACTACGCCCGCCAGTCCGAGGACGCTTCTCTGACCGCGTTCCTGGAGACGGCCGCTCTCCTGGCCGACATAGACGTCATGCGGGAGGGAGACGACGGGGTCGTCCTGATGAGTGTGCACAACGCCAAGGGTCTTGAGTTTCCCTACGTCTTCGTGGTTGGACTCGAACAGGGCCTCTTCCCGCACGGGAGGTCGATCGAGGAGGAAGGCGGGCTGGAGGAGGAGAGGCGGCTCTGCTACGTGGCCATGACCAGGGCCAGGGCCCGACTCTACGTGACCCATGCTCGCTACCGCACCCGCTACGGCTACACCCAGCCGACCGAGGCCTCGATCTTCCTGGCCGAGGTGCCCAAGAACACCCTATTTGTAGCCAGCCTCACGGCCGACCGGAGCGTGGTCGGGGAAGACGCGGACGGCGAGGCTGAGGTTCGCGCGAACCGGCCCCGAAAGATGGCGGCGGCGCGGGACCGGGAAAGGCCGACCCACTGGACGGCGGCGACCACTCCGGGCACGGCGGCGACCACTCCGGCGCCCGCCCAGACCGGCTCTGGCCCGCCAGGTCCGGCCGAGGCGGCTAAAGCCACCCCGCGCTACTCGCCGGGGGAGAGGGTCGTCCATCCCAAGTGGGGCGAGGGTGTCGTCGTCGGGCTAAGCCGGGTCGCCATCAGGCCGGGCTACGCCGGCGACCTGCAACTGCGGGTGGCCTTCGACGGCCAAGGCGTAAAGACGATTCCCGCCACCGACGCCGAGCGGCGGGCGAGATAGGGTTGGGATTGAGATGCCGAAGGGGGCGACGACATGAGCGGCGAGGGCACTCCTGGCCACGAGGAGGCCCGCGAGGAACTGGCATCCCTGCGGGACCGGATCCACTTCCACAACCACCGCTACCACGTTCTCGACGCTCCCGTGGTCTCCGACGCGGAGTTCGACGCCCTGATGCGACGCCTTGGCCAACTCGAGGCCGCCTATCCCGATCTCGTCAGTCCCGACTCGCCCAGCCGGCGCGTGGGTGGGACGCCGATCGAGAGCTTCGGCCCGGCGGTTCACGGTCTGCCCATGCTGAGTCTGGCCAACGCCTTTGGCGAGGATGAACTGAGAGCCTTCGACCGCCGGGTGCGGGGTCTGCTTCCCGACGAGGACGTTACCTATGTCGTAGAACTCAAGATCGACGGGCTGTCGGTGGCCTTGCGCTACGAGGATGGCCTCTTCGTCCGGGGGGCGACCCGCGGGGATGGGACGACCGGCGAGGACATAACCGAGAACCTGAGGCGGGTGAAGTCGATCCCCCTGCGACTGGGCGCCGCGGTCTCGCGTGGAGTTCTCGAGGCGCGCGGCGAGGTCTACATGCCGATCCGAGAGTTCGAGGCCCTCAACCGCCGGCGCGAGGCGGCCGGGGCGCCCCTTTTCGCCAATCCCCGCAACGCCGCGGCCGGCTCGGTCCGGCAGCTCAATCCATCGGTGACGGCGAAGCGATCGCTCGACAGCTTTCTCTATGCCCTGGTCCAGTTCGCGGACCGGCCGCCGGGCGGCGCCCCCGCCACTCACTGGGAGAGACTGACCTTCTTGGGCGACCTGGGCTTCAAGGTCAACCCCGAGTCGCGCCGGGTCCGGGATATGGACGAGGTCATCGCCTACTGTGACTTCTGGCGGGAGAAACGTCAGGGTCTGCCCTACGAGATCGACGGGGTTGTCATCAAGGTCGACACCCTCGACCAGCAGCGGCGCCTCGGAGCGACGTCTTCTTCGCCCCGCTGGGCCGTCGCCTTCAAGTTTCCGGCCGAGCAGACAGAGACGCGGGTCCTCGACATCAACGTCAACGTCGGCCGGACGGGGGCGGTGACGCCCGTGGCCGAGCTTTCGCCCGTGTTCATCGCCGGCTCCACCGTGAGCCGCGCCTCGCTTCATAATGCCGACTACGTTCAGGACAAGGACATTCGCATCGGCGACTGGGTCGTCATTCAGAAGGCCGGAGACGTGATCCCCGAGGTTGTTCGGGTCCTGCCCGATCGCCGCACCGGACAGGAACGCGAGTTTCGCATGCCGGAGGTCTGTCCGGTCTGCGGGGCTAAGGTCGTGCGCGAGGAAGGCGAGGCCGCTCACCGTTGCACCGCCTCCTTGAGTTGTCCGGCCCAGAGGGCCGAGGGACTTTTTCACTTTGCCTCCAGGGCCGGAATGGATATCGAAGGTTTGGGCCCCGCTGTCCTTTCGCAGCTTCTGGCGGCGGGTCTCATCCGGGACGCGGCCGACCTCTACGGGCTGACCGGGCGCGAGGACGAACTCGCCGCCCTGAAGTCTTCTGTTCGTTCTGGTGGCCGGCTTCGAGAGCGTCGGATGGGGGAGAAGTCGGCCTCCAATCTGCTTGGGGCCATCCAGACCAGCAAGGAGCGCCCCCTCCACCGGGTTCTCCACGCCCTGGGCATTCGCTACGTGGGGGCCAGGGTCTCCCGCGTGCTGGCCCGCCACTTCGGGACGATGAGCGCTCTTGGGGCCGCCGGCGTGGCCGAACTTACCGAGGCGCCGGAGGTGGGCGAGAAGATCGCCGCCGGCGTCTCCGGCTTCTTTGCCGAGCCCCGGAATCGTGAGCTTATCGAGAGGCTCAAACGGGCCGGCGTGAACATGAGCGAGCCCGGCGGGGCGGTCCGGCGGACCGAGGCGGCGGACGGCCCGCTCCAGACGGAGCTCTTCGGGCCGGGAGCCCCTCCCGCGGACGCGGAGTCGCCTCTGGCCGGCAAGACCATCGTCTTCACCGGGGCCCTCAAGAGGCTGAGCCGGGGAGAGGCCGAGGAACTGGTCGAGAGTCTGGGGGGCCGGGCCGCCTCGTCCGTCTCGGCCAAGACGAGCTTTGTCGTGGCTGGGGCCGAAGCGGGGGCCAAGGTCGACAAGGCCCGGGAGTTGGGAGTGCCCGTGCTCGGCGAGGCCGAGTTTTGGGCCCTGGTGGGGAAGGTTGGTCCCTAGGGCCCGGCGGCCGGCCGGTGAGGAGAGCGAGACACTGTTGAAGAAAGGCTCGTTGGCCGTACTCCTGGGCGGCATGTTCGTGGTCATGGTCGGCTTCGGCATCATTATCCCTGTTATGCCGTTCTATGTCCTGCACTTCGGCGCGTCTTCCGTTCATCTGGGTCTGCTCATGGCCACCTACTCCGTGATGCAGTTTATCTTCGCGCCGCTCTGGGGCGCCCTGTCCGATCGGATCGGGCGGAAGCCCGTGCTGGTCTTCGGCCTGGCCGGTTTCGTTCTGAGCTTCACTCTGTTCGCGCTGGCCACCCGGTTGTGGATGCTCTTCGCCGCCCGGGCCCTGGCGGGGATTCTCTCCTCGGCGACCATGCCGGCGGCCATGGCCTACGTCAGCGATATGACCTCCGAGGACGAGCGCGGCGGGGGCATGGGGCTGATAGGCGCGGCGATGGGACTGGGCATGATCTTCGGCCCGGCTATCGGCGGGCTCCTGACCCGGTTCAGCATCCAGACCCCCTTCGTTGTGGCCGCCATCATGGGGGCCGTGAACCTGGTGGCGGGGCTCGTGTTCCTGCCCGAGTCCCTGCGGGGGGCGCAGGGTCTCGGCCGTGGCGGGGCCAGGGTCCGGGCGGCGGCCGCTCCCGTGGAGGCGTCCGCGACGTCCGCTCCCGTGGGTGGTCGCTGGGCCCTGGCCCGCGGTCCACTACTCGTTCTGTTCGTTCTGGTCTTCGCGGTGAGCTTCGCCATGGCCGGCTTCGAGAGCGTCTTCGCCCTTTACATCAACGCCAAGCTTGGCTACGGATCGTCGGAGATGGGCCTGATTTTCGCGGCCATGGGCCTGGTCGGGGTCGTGGCCCAGGGCGTCGTCGTCAGCCGGCTCATGCGACGGTTCGGAGAAGCCGCCGTGACCCGTTGGGGCTTGGCCCTGAGCCTGGCCGGCATGCTCATCACTACCCGTCTCGGAAGTCTCTGGACAGCCATCTTGTTCGCCTCGGTCTTTTCGTTCGGCAACTCGCTCACCCGTCCGGCGCTCTCCACGCTGGTCTCCAAGAGAAGCCCGGGTGGGCAGGGTGTGTCCCTGGGGACGATGCAGTCATTCGACAGCCTGGGGAGGATCGCCGGCCCGACGTGGGGCGGGGTCGCCTTCTACATTCTGCGCGATCTCCCGTTCTACACCGGCGCGGCGACCCTGGCCCTGGGCCTTGGGGCGACCTTGGTCTGGGCCTCGCTCCTGGCCGGGACGAGGCCGGGTGATGGCCGCGGCGAGGCCCGGGCGCGCGCGGAACCTGGAATCGAGGGACGCTAGGGAGGGGAACGGCCTGAAAGAGTTGGACTTTCTCCTGCGACGGGCCGAGGAAATGGGTTCGGTCTACGCCGACGCTCGCTTCCAGGATCGTCGCCTTACTCTCATCGGTCTGGTCGCCCGTCGCGGGGCCCAGGCGACCTGGAGTGTTTCCCGCCACACGGAGCGCGGTCTGGGCTTGCGGGTCGTGGGGCCGGGGGGTGGGGAAGGCTTCGCCGCCACTTCCGATCTTTCAAGACCCGCCCTGTCCAAGGTTGTCTCCGACGCCGTTGCCGGAGCGATGCAGGCCGCGCCGGCCGCCGGGAAGGACGAAACCGCGAGGCGGGGCAGCCGGCCCGCTCTCGGCCCGCCGGTCGTCACCGTGGCGAAGTCCGCCACCCCGCGGAAGGCGGACCCGGAGGATTTTGACATCCTGGCCAAGCGTGACATTCTGGAAGGTTTCCGGGCCGAGGCTTTTGCCCGCCCCGAAACGAGCCGGGTGAGCCTGGCCTACGCCGACGCGGTCGGGACCGATCTTTTCGCCAGCACCGAGGGTTCCCTCGTGGAGGTAGACTCGGCTCGGGTTATCCTGAGGTGCGGGGTCGAGGCCTCACGTGGCGCCGCGTCGTTTGACAGCGTCGAGAGCCTGGGCGGGGTTGGCGGCCTCGAACTCGTGGCCGAGCCGGCGGTGAAGGATCTGGCTTCCCGCCTGTCCGGGAACGCCGCCGAGTGGCTCGGGGCCAAGGACTCGCCGGGCGGGGAGCTAACCACCATTCTCGACAATCAGGCCTGCGAGAACTTCACCCATGAGGCTGTTGGCCATGCTTGCGAGGCCGACACCGTCCTGGCCGGGGCCTCGGTCCTGGCCGGGAAGCTTGGCGTCGAGGTCGGCGCCCCGGGCGTGAGCGTGATCGACGACCCCGGACGGCCCGGCACCGTGGGGCTGTTCCCCTACGACGACGAGGGCGTGCCGGCCAAGGCGGTCACTCTCATTGAAGAGGGCGTTCTAAAGGGCTACCTTCATACCCGCCGCACGGCCGCGGCCTTGGGGGCAAGCCCCAATGGCCACGCCCGGGCCCGCGACTTCGGCCATCCGCCGATTGTCCGCATGGGGACCATCAACATGGAACCGGGGGACCACAGCTTTGAGGAACTCCTTGAGGGCGTGGACGAGGGCATCTACCTCATGGGTAAGCGCGGCGGTCAGGTGGACCCGGCCCGGGGTGTCTTCCAGTTCCGGCCGGACCGAGCCCGCCTGATCGAGAAAGGCGAACTCGGCCGTCCGGTGCGGGCGCCGTCGCTCTCGGGAAGCATTCTTGAGATTCTCGGCAGCATTGATGCCCTGGGCCGTGATCTTCGCTTCCACCCCGGAGGGTGCGGCAAAGGGTCTCCCCTTCAGATCATCCCCGCCGGCTCGGGCGCCCCGCATGTGCGCCTGAAGCGGGCGACCATCGGCGGGACCGAGCCAAGGCCGGCGGCCTCGGGTCGCGCGACCGCCCGCCGGACAAGCGGGTCAGCGGCGACCGCCCGCCGGGCGCCCGGGTCTCCGGCGAACCGGAAGGAGGGCGGGGACTGATGCAGGACCTGGTGGAGAAGGTCGAGCAAGTCCTGGACATCGCCAAGCGTGCCGGCGCCGACGGCGCCGAGGTCTTCGTCATTGACGCTCCGGAGGATGTGGTGTCCTTCGAGCCGGCGGGAGTGGGCGGTGAACCGGCTCTGCGAACGGCGGTGACCGTCCCCAAGCGAGGCCTGGGCCTGGCCGCTCGCTGGGGTGGTCTGGTCGGCTTCGCCTCGACAACCGATCTTGAGCCCCAGGCCCTGACTCTGGTCGTTGAAGCCGCCCGCGGGACGGCCTTTCCCGAGAACCCACCCTTACCCCTGACCCCACCTCCGGTGCGCCTCTCGGAGGCTGGGCCGGGTCTGTCAGACAAGCGCCTCCTGGAGATGAACCTGCCGGACCTGGCCGGTGTTGTCCGCGACGTAGTCAGGGACGTCCGCGAGGCGGGCGCCGGTATCCTGGAGGCCAACGGCTTCGCCTGCTGCCGGCGTCGCGCCGTGGGAAACTCGCTGGGCCTCATCCGTTCGTCGCTCGACACCCGCATCGGCGCCGCCGTCTACGCGGTTTCGCCCGGGGGCGGACTCGGCGGGTACGGGCGGCAGTCGCGCAGCCTGAGCGGGTTCAGGTCCTTGACCGTCGGGGCCAAGGCGGCGGCGATCGCCAGGGCGTCGGACAGCCCTCGCGACGTGGTCGCCGGCCGGCAGACGGTGGTTCTCCGCCCCGACGCCGTGCTCTCCCTCCTGACCACGTCCCTCGGCCCGGCCCTAGGGGCCGATCGGGTGCTGGCGGGGAACTCGCCCTTTACGGCGGCCTCCCTGGGCCAGATGGTGGCGGCCCGCATCCTCTCCATAACCGACGACGCCACGCGCCCGTCGGCCAGCGGATCCTATGACTTCGATGCCGAGGGCGCCGCCGGGCAAGTCACGCCGCTGATCGAGGGCGGCCGATTGGTCTCGTTCCTGCACAACAGCCGGACGGCGGCGAAGTGGACGGGTGGCCGGACGGCGGCGAATTCCACGGGTGGCCGGACGGCGGCGAATTCCACGGGTGACCACCGCGCGGCGACCTCCACCGGCAACGCCTCACGCGAGAAGACGGACGACATGTCCACCTTCGTCGAACCATCCGGTGTCTTCGGCTACCGACCCGGGGTAATGCCCTCGAACCTGGTCGTCCAGGGGTCGGAGGCCACCTACGGCGATCTTGAGGCGGCGGGGGTCGACCGCGGGCTTCTGGTTTGCGACGTAATGGGGGCCTTCGTCATCGACGCGGCCGTCGGCGACTTCTCGGTGACGACGACCAATGCTTGGGCCCTGGAAAGAGGAAGACTGGCCTACCCGGTGAAAAGGGCAATGCTATCCGGGAATGTGTACCGTCTGCTCAAACAAGTCTGCGCCCTAGTCGAGGAGCCCGAGGATGCGGCCGGGCCCTTTTCACTGCTCAGCCCGTCGTGGGTTGTGGCCGACCTGACCGTGGTCTAGCCGCTCAGGAGGTTTCGCTAGTGGCCATTATTACCCGTCAAGAGGTCGAGCACGTGGCCTTACTTGCCCGCCTGACCTTCGAGCCGGACGAGATCGAACACTTCACCTCCCAACTGAACGACATCCTGGGGCACATCGCCCGGCTGGACGACCTCGATACGAGCCAGGTCGCGCCAACCGCGAGTGTCGTGGTCGGGTTGTCCACTCCTTTGCGCGAGGACGAACCGTGGGTAGGGCTCGGACGCGAGGAGGCTCTCGCCGGCGCGCCAGTCAGCGAGCGGGGCTTCTACAGGGTCCCGAGGGTCCTCGAATGAAACTGATCGAGAGCACCGCAAGTCAACTGGTCACGCTCATCCGAGAGGGCGAGGTCAAGCGCTCCGAGGTTGTGGAGGCTTACCTCGAGCGGATCGCGGCCGTGGACGAGAGCGTCGGTTCGTTTCTCACCGTGACCTCTGATCGCGCCCGGCGCTCCGCCCGCCTGGCCGACACGGTGGCCGAGGGTGGCGCCGCCCCCGCCGGGGGCGTGCCCTTTGCCCTGAAAGACAATATCTGTGTCAAGGACGTTCCCACGACGTGCGGCTCCCGCTATCTCACCGGCTACCGGCCGCCTTACAGCGCCACGGCCGCCACCCGCCTCGAGGACGCGGGCTTCCTCCTGCTGGGCAAGACCAACTGCGACGAGTTCGCCATGGGCTCGTCCACCGAGAACTCCGGGTTCCACCCCACGGCTAATCCCTGGGATCTGCGGCGGGTGCCGGGCGGTTCGAGCGGTGGTTCCGCCGCCGCTGTCGCCGCGTTCGCGGTCCCCTTCGCCCTGGGTTCCGACACGGGGGGGTCCATCCGGCAGCCGGCCAGCTTCTGCGGTGTCGTTGGGCTCAAGCCCACCTACGGACTGGTCTCCCGCTACGGGCTGGTGGCCTTCGCCTCCTCGCTCGATCAGATCGGTCCCATAACCCGAGACGTCACCGACCTGGCCATGGTCCTCGGCGCAATTGCCGGACCCGATCCGCTCGACTCGACCTCCTCGCGGGGAAAGCCACCCGACTACACCCAGGCCCTCGTGCCCGACGTGGATGGTCTCAGGGCCGGCATTCCCCGCGAACTCTTCGGCGAGGGCATCGAGCCCGAGGTTCGGCAGCGGGTCGAGGAGGCCGTCGCCGTCCTGGGTGAGCTTGGAGTGGAGATCGAGGAATGTTCCTTGCCTAGCGCGGCCTACGCCCTGGACATGTACTACGTCATCGCCCCGGCCGAGGCTTCCTCCAACCTGGCCCGCTATGACGGTGTTCGCTACGGCCACCGGGCGGGTTTGGGCCAGGTGACTCCGGCGGGCGAGGGCGACGAGGGCGGGGCCATCGCCGGCGCCGAGGACGGCGCCGCGGGGGGCGCCAAGGGGGTTCCCGCCACCGCTCCGCCCGGCGACCTTCTCAGCCTCTACGTCGCCACGCGCCGCGAGGGTTTCGGACCCGAGGTCAAGCGACGGATCATGCTCGGAACCTACGTCCTATCGGCCGGCTACTACGACGCCTACTACATCAAAGCCCAGAAGGCCAGAACTCTCCTGAGACAGGACTTCGAGCGGGCCTTCGGCCGCTACGACATTCTCATCTCGCCCACATCGCCGACCCCGGCTTTCCCCATCGGGGAGCGTGTAAACGATCCCCTGGCCATGTACCTGGCCGATCTGTGCACCATTCCAGCCAGCCTAGCCGGCATCCCGGCCCTTTCCGTGCCCTGCGGCTTCTCGCAGGGACTCCCGGTGGGCCTGCAGATCATGGGTCCGGCCTTCTCGGAAGAGACCCTTCTCCGGGTGGCCTTCGCCTACGAACAGCGCACCGACCACCATACCAAGCGTCCGCCGCTGCTGGGGGTGAAGCGCCGGTGAACGAGGAGACCATGTCTAGAGGCTACGAGGCGGTCATCGCTCTGGAGGTCCACGTCGAGCTCTCCACCCGGACCAAGGCCTTCTGTTCCTGCCCGACGGCCTTCGGGGCCGAGCCCAACACCCAGGTCTGCCCGATCTGCCTGGGACACCCGGGCGCCCTGCCGTCGCTCAACCGGAAAGCCGTGGAGTTCGCCGTCAAGGCGGCTTTGGCCCTTGACTGCCAGGTCCATCCGGAGTCGGCCTTCGCCCGCAAGAACTACTTCTACCCGGACCTTCCGAAGGGCTACCAGATAACCCAGTACGACCGTCCCCTGGCCACCGGCGGGCGCCTTGACGTCGAGGTCGGGGCCGAGACGCGGCGCGTCCGCGTCCGACGGCTACACCTAGAGGAAGACACGGGCAAGCTGCTTCACGTCGGCGACCTCTACTCCCTGGTCGACTTCAACCGCTCCGGGGTTCCCCTCATCGAGATCGTCTCCGAACCCGACTGCCGCACCCCGGCCGAGGCGGCGGCCTACCTGGAGACTCTGCGTTCGGTGCTGGAGTATCTCGGCGTCTCCGACGTGCGGATGGAGGAAGGCTCCATGCGTTGCGAGCCCAACATCTCCCTCCGCCCCGTGGGTGTCGAGACCTTGGGGACCCCGGTCGAGCTCAAGAACCTGAACTCCTTCCGCGCCGTCGAGCGGGCTCTGGCCTACGAGATCGAACGACAGACCGCCCTCCTGGGCGCCGGCCGCCGGGTTGACAAGGAGACCCGGCGCTGGGACGAGGCCTCCGCCTCCACCAAGTTCATGCGCCGCAAGGAAGGGGCCGACGACTACCGCTACTTCCCGGAGCCCGACCTGCCGCCCCTGACCCTGGGGGCCGGCTGGCTGGAGTGCGTCCGGCGGTGCATTCCGGAGCTGAGGCCGGCCCGGCGGGATCGCCTTGTCCGCGACTACGGCCTGCCACCCTACGACGCGGGCGTCCTGACCGCCTCCCGCCACCTGGCCGACTACTTCGAGGAGACGGTGAAGCTTCTGGCCGGCGGCGCCAAGGCCGTCTCCAACTGGCTCATGGGCGACGTCAGCCGCCTCCTGAACGAGGCCGCTCTTGAGCCTGCCCTGATGAGGACCAGGACGTTCACCCTGCCGCCTTCGTCCCTGGCCGAGCTCGTAGCTCTAGTGCAAGAAGGAACTATCAGCGGCAAGATGGCCAAGGACGTTCTGGAGGAGTCTTTCAGCGGTGGGCAGTCGCCGCGAGCCGTCGTGGCCGAAAAGGGGCTCAGCCAGATCTCCGACTCCGGCGCCCTGGAGACCATCGTGGCCCAGGTCGTCGAGGGTAACCCGTCCGTGGTCGCCGACCTCCTGGCCGGCAAGGAGAAGGCCATGGGCTTTCTCGTCGGACAGGTCATGAAGGCCACCGGGGGCAAGGCCAACCCGCGGCTGGTGAATGAGATGATAAGGGCAAAGGCTGGAGTCTGACCTACCCCCGCGGCGCCTACTCCCCAAACCCCTTCCACCCGGCTCGTCTCCCGGCCAGTACCAGCACGAGCATGATGAGATCGGTCCCGGCCAGGATCCAGAAGGGAAGGGTGATCCCGCGGGTGTAGGCCACCCCGGTCACGGCCGCCCCGGCCAGCGCCCCGATCGCCTGCATGGCCCCGTAAATCCCGCTCACCGCGCCCCGCACTCGCCTCGGGACGGCGTTGGCCCCCACGGCCTCCCAGCACGGGGCGGAGACGAACGCGGCCAGGTAGGTGAGGAGGTTCAGGAGGCTGAAAAGCCAGGGGTCGTTGGCCTGGGTGATGAGAACCCACGACGGAACCGTGATGGCCAGGCTGATGACCATGAGGCGCGAGTGGCCGATCCGGTCGGCCACCTGCCCGCCCACTAGTTGGCCCAAGGCCGCCCCCAGGGCCATGGCCGTGCTCGCGGCGCCCAGACCGGCGTAGCCCACCCCGAATCTGTCGGTGACGTAGAGACCCCAGATGGGTGGCAAGAGAGACATGGCAAACCCGGTGAAGAGCCAAATGACGGCCATCAGGGCCGCCGCGCGACCGTCGGGTCCGAAGATGAAACGAAGGCTCTCGGAGGCGGAGGGCCGAGTCTCGGCCGCTGGGGTGGCCGCGGACGCTCCGGCGACCTTGGGCGGCAGGGTCTCCCGCACCCGGGTCGCCAGGGCCAGGACGCCGAGCCCGGACAGGGTCGCCGCCGCGGCCAGGACCCAGCGCAGGCCAAGTCGAGCCGCCGCCAGGCCAACCAGGGGCGGGACCACGACCCCAACCAGATTCTCCACAAAGCCGACGGCGGCAAAGGCGCTGGCTCGCCGGCCCGGCACCGCCGACTCGGCGATGAGGGCTCGGTAGCCGGCCCCGGCTACTCCGCCGAGACCCAGGAGGATGGCCGCGATGACCAGGCCGGCCGTTGTCGGGGCGAGGAGGGCGACCAGCCAACCGGCCGTGCGCAGGAGCCTGCCGGCCACCAGTACCGAGCGCCGTCCGAGCCTGTCGGCCAGCACCCCGCCGGCGAAGGCCATCGGGGCCTCGACAGCCGCGGCCAGGCTGAAGAAGAGCCCCACGAAGACAACCGCCACTCCACTCTCGCGCAGATAGGGTGAGAGAAAGCTGTTGAAGGCGAAGTAGCCGAGGGTCGAGGCGAGGGCGACACCGAAAAAGCGACGAAGATTCGGCGTCAGGGCCGCGAGCCGGGGCGGGCGGCGCGAAGTGGCGCCGGCTGAGCTAGCCGGGACATCGCCGGCTATGGAGTCTTGGGGCACGACAGTGTCACCTAGCTATGAATAGGTCTCCGGCGAGGCCGGCGACGGCCTCAACGGGCGCACGCGGGGTGTGATCTTCGGCGAAGGAGCGGGAACGCTCGAACAGGGGGGCTACCCCTAGGCCCCCACTGTACCCTGCCCCGTCCAGGTGCCTGGCTACCGTAGAGTAGGCCAGTTCCGGGGTATTACACTCATCCGAAAGGTGGGCGAGAAGGATCATTTTCGTCTCGGGTCCGGCGATAGCCGCCAGAGCCTCCCCGGCTTGTTCGTTGGAAAGGTGGCCGTGATCGGAGAGAACGCGTCGGATCAGGTGGAGGGGCCGCCCCGAACGGACCTCCAGGTCGACGTCGTGGTTGCTCTCGAAGATGACGTAGGCCACCCCACGGAGCAGGTCGACGATCTCCCTGTCGACGACACCGAGGTCGGTGGCCACGGCCACCTGGGCCTCACCGTCCGTCACCAGGTAGCCAAGGGGTTCGGGGGCGTCATGAGATTTCCGGAAGGGCAGGACCGTGAGCCCGCCTACTCGCGCGACCTGGCCCGCCCGCACCGGGACGGTCTCCCCAAGGCGACGGCGGTACTCGCGGCCGCCCGGCCTGGCCCCGGAACTCAAGGACTCCAGAAGTGTCCGCGAGCCGTACAAGGGCACGCCGAACTTGCGGGTGAAGGGGTTGACCAGCCGAAGCGCGGTCACGTGGTCGGAGTGGTCGTGGGTCACGAGGACTCCGGCCAGCGAGGCCGGGTCGGTCCCGGCTTCCCGGAGCCGGGTCTCCAGCCGACGGATGCCAAGCCCGCAGTCGACCAGGACCCTCGTTCCGTCGCCACCCTCGATGAGGTAGGCGCTGCCCGCTTTGCTGGAACTGGCCAGAGAACAGAAGCGCATGGAGGGGATGGTTCCAGGCGGTAGGGCGGATACCTGCGGGAGCCGTGAGCGAGACCGTTCTCGCCGGTGGCTGCGTGCGGGCTCTGGTCGACGGCGCCCGGACCGCCCCAGACGCGGGGCGCCGATCGTGGTCAAGCTGGGGGAACCTGGCAGGAAGCGCGGGCGTCTAAGACGTGGCCCCGAAGCCCCGGGAGGGCGGAAGGGGAAACTTAATGTCCAGGAGGGTGAGCGTGGTGAGAAGACTGCTACTGGTTGCCCTGGTCTTGGTCATCCTAGGTGGAGGAATCGCCTGGAAGGTCATGGCCGATAGACCCGAGGCTTCGACGGGGACGGTGACCCCGGCCGACTCCGCAAGCTTCGTCCTACCAGATAGCTACCAGCCGACTCAGGAAGAGCAAGCCTGGATCGATAGCCACACCGGCGCCGCCGGCGCCTACTCGCGGAAGTTCGGCGATTACCTTTTCGCCCTGGTGACCATGGGTGAGAAACCGACCGGAGGTTTCGCGGTCGAAATTGCCCAGGTCGGTGTGTCCGGGGACAAGTGGGTCGTCGATGTCCGGTTCGTTTCGCCGGGAGCTAACGACATCGTCATCCAGGCCTTCACTTACCCCTTCGGGTACGTGAAGATCAAGAGCGACGGCAAGGGTCTCGTGATCCGCGATGTCACCGGCCAGGCGCCGGTGGAACTGACGGTGACTCAGGAGTAGTTCGGCCGGGCGAGAGGACTGGCAAGGTCCCTCGCCCGAGTTCTCTACCGCGGCGATGCCGCCATCCGTTACACCGCCAACCTCAACCCACCCCACGGTCTCCCTGGCCGACGGGGCGCCGGACACCGCACAGAACTGGACCTGAGTTCACCCAGCGGCGTACCCCACGGTACGTGGCCTGTAGGAGGTCGCGAGGGTAGGCTAGAACTAGTTCACCGCCGGATGACGGCTCTGGCTGGATCGGGAGCCGGCGAACGAGGGGAGTCATCGACATGTCCAGACGAATGTGGTGGGGAGTAGCTGTTGTCGTAGTAGGCCTCCTGCTCCTGGCCGCCAATTTCGGCTACATAGCGCCCTTCAGCGTCTGGGGACTCTGGCCCATTCTCCTGATCCTACCCTCCGCTAAATTCGCCGCCGGAGGCATGACCATCGTTGTGCGGAGCGATCGGGGTCGCGTCCGGGCCCAGGCCGCCACCGGCGTCGGCTACCGACTGGTGGCCCTGTGGGTCGCGCTCGGCGCCGGCGCGCAACTGCTGCGCAACATCAATCTCATCCCCTGGGATTGGGGCGACGTGGCCTACTGGACTCTGCCGCTGCTCTTGGTTGGCATCGGTCTGGCCCTGATGCTCCGTCCGCGCGATGGCCTGTGGCACTGGAGCCAGAAAGAGAGGATGGGCCGGGCGGCCTCCGGAACGTCGGTTATTGTTGGCGATCTTCGCTTTGGCGCCCGTCCCTGGGTCTTCAAGTCGCCCATGAGCGTGAGCCTGTGGGCCGGCGACGTTGGTGTGGACCTGACCACGGCCCAATTCACTCCCGGTGATAACTTCCTCGCTCTTCACGGCTGGGCCGGCGACCTCGACGTTCGAGTGCCGGACGGCATCGAGGTCGTGGTCGAAGCCCATTGCGGCGCCGGGCAGTTGCGCGTCTTCGGGGAACGCCGGGACGGGCTCGGCTGTGATCTCAAGGCGACACGAGCGGCAACCGACGGCGCCGACCCGATCCGCCTCTTCATCGGGGCCGATCTCACCTTCGGCGAAATCACTGTAAGGTAGGCGAGCCGCGTAGATGAAAGACACCAGGGAGAACGGGCGCCAGAACGGCCAGCCACCAGTCTCGCAACGCTTCCTCGGAGTCCAGTGGCGGCTTCTCCTCTCACACCTCGAGGTCGCCGTGGGCGCCTCCATCCTGACCGCGCTCCTGATGACGATCGCCGTCGCTGATCGCAGCGGGCCGGCCACGGTCGTCCTCCTTGGTCTGGGGGCCGTCCTTCTGGCCACCATCGTCGGCGCCTGGGTCGGTTTCAGTTCTTCCCGCAGTCTCAAGCTCCGCCTGCGCGAGGCGAGTCGCTTCGCTTCGGCCCTGGCCCGCGGCGACTACCGGCAACGGATCAACGCGGGGGCGGCCGGGGATGCCGGGCGACTCGACGAAATCGACCAACTCGCGGGAGAACTCAACGCCATGGCCGATAGCCTCGAGGCCGCCATACAAGACCTCCGAACCCTGGCCGAGCGCAACCGGGTTCTGGCCGAGGAAGCCGGCCGGTTCGCCGCCCTAGAGGAGCGAACTCGCCTGGCCCGCGATCTTCACGACACCGTCAACCAGCAGGTCTTCTCGCTATCGATGCAGGCCGCCGCCGCTCGCCGTCGCCTCGAGATGGTCGACGTAACGGATGGCCGTCTGACCGAGGTGGGCTCGCTTCTCACCGATGTTGAAACCCTGGCTCGCTCGGCCCACCGGCAGATGCGCGATCTTATCCTCCAGTTGCGCCCGACAACGCTTGAGCAGCAAGGACTTGGCGCGGCCCTGGAGGAGTACTCGCGAACCTTCGCGGAGGCGGCCGGGCTGAAGTGCGCTTGCGGCATAGGTTTCTCTGGACGGCTGAGCCCCGCCGTCGAGGAGGCCTTTTTCCGTATCGCGCAGGAGACCTTGAACAACGTGGCCAAGCACTCCGGGGCCGTGGGCTTCGAGATCACCCTGGCTATGGACGCTGGCTGCCGGGCCGTCATGAGCATCCGCGACAACGGTCGGGGATTCGACCCGGCCCGGCCGGTTAGAGCCACGGCCTTGGGTCTCCGGGGTCTGCGGGAGAGGGCCGCCGCTCTCGGAGGTCGGGTCAAGGTCGAGAGCGCCCCAGGCCGGGGGACAACGATCGAGGTTTCCTTCCCGGTCGCGGAGACAGGGTCCCAGGCCAAGACCGGGCCCGATGAGAGGAGGATGCCACCTAGTGATCCGGATCCTGATCTGCGATGACCACGAGATCGTCAGGCGAGGACTGCGCGGCTACCTCGAGACGGAAGCCGACTTCACCGTCGTCGGCGAAGCCTCCGACGGGGCGGCTGCCGTTCGCCTGGCTTCCGAACTCGAGCCGGACGTTATCCTCATGGACCTGGTTATGCCTGAAGTCGACGGGATCGAGGCCACGCGGCGGATCATCGCCGCCCGCCCGAAGGCTTGTGTCGTCGTTCTAACCAGTTTCGCCGACGACAGCCGTGTCCTACCGGCTCTCCGGGCCGGCGCGCGCAGCTACCTTCTCAAGGATGTGGCCGCCGAGGAACTGGGGCAGAGCCTTCGCCGCGCCCATCGAGGCGAGTCTGTTCTTCATCCGGCGGCCGCCCAGCGTGTTCTCCGGGAAATGACGGCGCCCAAAGGCGCCGAGCCGACCCAGCGGGAGCTCCAGGTCCTGCTCCTGGTGGCTCAGGGACTCTCAAACCAGGCCATCGGGGCCAAGCTCTTCATCACCGAGCGCACGGTGAAGGCTCACATAACCTCGCTTTTGGCCAAGCTGGGTCTGTCCGACCGCACCCAACTCGCCATCCATGCCCACACGCATGGTCTGGTGAAGTAGGGACGTCCGCGCCCCCCTCTCTCCAGGCTCTTCGCCTAGGCCCGCCGCCTAGGCCCTTCGCCTGCGGGCCAGCAGGATCATGGCCAGGACGGCCATGAGGGCCAGGGCTGACGCGCCCGTCAGGACCACGGCGGCGCTCCAGAACGTTGTCAGGAGGAGGAACACTCCGGCCACGACGATGGCCAGGACCGTGGACGGAATGTTCGAGACCCGCCACGCGGCCACGATCGACCCAAGCGTCGACATTTCCAAGATAACATAGAACAGTTGAACCCCAAGCCAGATGAAGATGAGGTCGGCGATCTGTCCGAAGGGCTGGCGGGCGAAGCCGGCTCTGTAGACGATGTCGGCGGCCAGGGCGTAGGTCAGGATGAGCCAGGCGGACCTTGTGTTGGCGCCGCCCCCGCCGCCCCCGGGCATCTCCCTTCGACCCACTGGAGAACCTCCTTCCCGCGCCGGCCTTCCCGCCGCTAGCCTTCCCCGCTGCCGGACGTCGGCATCACACATCCCGAGCAGGCACAGATCCCGAGCAGGCGTACTCTTCGTGTCCGGTCGGCGCCAGGCCCAAAGAAGCGGCCAGGGCCAGGGACGGAAGGTTGCGCTTGTCGGCGATGTAGAGCGGGGTCAGCCCGCGGTCTAGGACGGAGAGGAGCAGGGCCCCGACCACGACCCGAGCGTAGCCGCGCCGGCGGTAGGTGGCGGCAGTGGAGACGCCCACCTCCGCGAAGCGGTCCGACTCCCAGAGGATCGTCGCCGAAGAGACGACGGATCCTCCGGCGACGAGACGTTGGCCGGGCTGTCCGTTCTCGGCGTAGGTCTCAAGGCGTGCCTCGCCGGCCCCCGGAAGCGCCGCCGCCATCCGACGCGTGGCCGGGCCCGGTCTCCAAACCACGGTCTCCATCTGGTCGCCCACACCCGAGAGGACTGCATCCAGGGCGCTACGGTAGGATGGCTGGGTGATGACATAGTGCTTCAGCCCGTGGGGCAGAGCCCGGACGATCAGGTCGGGAACAAGCTCCGGGCGGCTGGCGCGCAGGACTACCAGGGGATGATCCCGGGGTCCCGTGTCGCAGATGGCCAGAACCGCCTGACCCTGCCTGCGGGACTTATCGCTGACCGGCCCGACCTCAAGGCGGCCGGCGCCCCCCGGTTCGACCACGACATGGCCCGGGGCGACTTCCCTGAGGAGGAAGCGTCGCGAACGGCTCTCCGGGTGGGTCAGAAGGTAGTAGGCTGTGAGGGCGTCCCCCGGGGAAGCCGGATCGAGCAGGGTCCGGCAGGCGCGGACGTAGGCCTGGCCCGTTTCCGCACCGGACGGGTCAGGCACGGACCTCGCGCCTGAGGACGCCGGTTACGCCCAGGAGGGCGAGGGCCGGCAGGGCGACGAAGAGCGTTGTCCGTATCTGGGAGAAGAGAGCCGGGGCCGAGGAGGATGGTCCGGTCAGCCAGATGACCCAAAGGGAGGCCCCGAGGACAAGGTCGGCGACGGCCCAGGCGCCCGTGGCCGCGACCACCAACGGGACCAGGCCTCGCCTTCTGAGGGCTTGGCCGGCGGCCACCAGGGCGATGGCTCCGGCGGCGCCTCGGACGAGGGTGGGGAGAACCTTGACCGTGTAGACCAGCCCGTTTGACCCGACGAATGCCGAGAGGCCGGCCGGGCTGGAAAACAGGTAGATAAGAAACTCGATCAAGGGGGCGACGGCGGTCTGCAGGGCGAAGACCGCCAGGAAAACGGCCGCGCCGCGTCCGAAGGCCGCGTCGTCGCGGGCGCCCGATCGAGCCGCGATCACCAGAAACCAGACGGCCCCCAGGGCCAGGACCAGGTCGGCGACGATACCCAACCCTACCGTGACTTGAGTCACTGTCGAGACCGCGCCGGCGAAGGGGTTTCCCAGACTGAAGGTCCCGAAAACCGCACGGAAGGCGAAGAGAGCGGCCGAGGCCACGATGAAGACCCGGGTCGGAGCGTAGGAGAGACCGCGCATCACGGCCAGCCCGCCGGCGGCGAACAGAGCCAGCCCGATCGCCACCCAAGCCAAAGTGCCCACGCGACCGATGCCGGATCCGAACTCACCGAGCCGCAGGGCGATGGAGAGGTAGCCCGCGGAGTAAAGAACCAAGAAAAGTCCGAGCCAGAACTCCAGTGGTGAAAGGGTCAGTTGGGTCTCGCCAGTCTGCGAGGTCGACACCTGTCTTTGCCCCCTCCGCGGTTCAGCCAAAAGAACCCTTGCCGGGCATTGGTTTCGCGTCCGGCAAGGGCGCTTCCTTCCCGTTAGCGTGTCCCGAACTTAGGCCGTGGGTGGAGACGGGGGTTGATCTTGGAGTATTCCCGCCAGAGAGCCTCCTCGTAGGCGACTTCAGCGCCACGCGGGACGTAGTTGGAGGTCTTGGCCAGGCGAAGCAGTTCCCGGCGTTCGAGAGTCTCGTCACCGAAAACCGCCGCCTTGACCGCGCTGAAGATAGCGTCGAGGCGATTGATGCCGATGGGGCTGCCGCCGACGTTAATGATCCGGACTCCTCCGCCCGCTCCGCAGCCGCAACCGCCTGAGCCCGGCGTGCCGGAAGAAGAAGCGTCAGATGAGGTCGTCACGTGCGATCACCTCCGGGTGGGTGAATCTGGACCTTCCTCCACAGCATGTGCGGCCCGGACGTCCGAGGTGAATTAGGCCAGCCTGGCCCGGCGTCTCCGAAGGGGCTGACGCCGATCCCAGTAGGGGGAGAAGCGTAGAATCCAGCTTCTGATCATGGGGCGGAACATGCGAGCTAGGTGTCGCTTGCAGCCCAGCGTGAGGGCCATCTCCCGGGCGAAGTCCTCCGCTGTGTGCCGCTGGTAGGAGAGAAGAGCCTCACTCTCGGTGGTGTCCATCCAGTCGGTATAGAAAGGAGTATGCCCGTAGGCCGGTTCAGGGAAACGACCGATGCCGGCCGCGTCGAGGAGACGACCCACGTAGACGCGCTGGTAGAGCTGGCAACTGGGCCCCCCGCCGACGAGAAGGATCTTGCCCCAGACCCTAGGACTGAGGGTGGCGTTGGCCACGGCCAGGCCCGCGTCGGCGGGATGGATGAGTTCAATCCGCGTGTCGAGCGGGATTTCAAACATTGTCCTCAAGGTAAGGGCATCGAGGACCTTCAGGTCCAGAGCCGGGATGGCCCCGAAACGAAGGATCGCCCACCTCAGACCGGAGGCCTTGAGTATCCGCTCACATTGGATCTTGTGAGACGTGTAGTTGTCGCTGGCTTCAACGGGATCCGAGGCCACGCGCGGTGGGGGAAGGTTCTGGGCTTTGCCGAAGACGGACACCGACGAAGCGAAGAGAACCCGCGGAGGACTGGGTTGAATGCTCGCCGCATCGGCAAGGTTCCGCATTCCGCCGACGTTGATTTCCTTGGCCCAATCGGGGCGGGCTTCGCTGACGGGGGGAATGACTCCCGCCAGATGGGCGACAACTTCCTGCCCGACCACAGCCGCGGTCAGGTCCTTGCGGTGGCGAAGATCGCACCAGGCTACGTCAACTCGACCGCCGAATCGACCGGCCCAACGGTGCAGTCGGGCCGCGGAGCGCTTGTTGGCTCTTGTCGGAAGGTCGAGGCAACGGACCTCGTGGCCACGGAGAACCAGTTCACGCGTTGCAAAGGAACCAACATTGCCGAAAGCGCCGGTCACGAGGATTCTCATCGGCGACCTCCTCCAAAAGAGGTAAGAGGGCAATTCGACGCGGCCCACGACGCTGCCTGCAAGGAAATGCGTCGCGTTTGTTCTTGAGTCAGGCCTATGCTATAATCCAGCCAAGTTTCGTGAAATCGTCGATTTCTGGATTGCCAGGCATAAAGGCGATGACGGGGACGGTAGGCGGAAGCCGATCGGTCGGAGCGAGCCCTGATGGTGAGAGAGGGCGCCGGCGAGCCGCCGAAGATCACCCTCGAGCCGTGGCCCGAAAGGCTGGCGGACTGTTCCGGTTCCCACCTACTAGGCGTCACCGCGATGCTCCCGGCGTTAACGGGGCGGGCGTGAGGAGCGGGCCGTCGGGCCGGTCCCGCGCCAGAGCGAATCTGTCGCCGTCGGCGGCGGGTTAACCAGGGTGGTACCGCGAGGGCCCTCGTCCTTGGAGACGAGGGCTTTTCTGTTTGGCCCGAGTCCGGTTGTTTGACTCCAGTAAGGAGGACGCCGATGTTCCGAGAGGTCAGCGCCAAGGTCAGCTATCCCAAGATGGAAGAGGGTATCATCGAGTTCTGGCGCCGGAGCGACGCTTTCGGGAAGGTCCAGGAACTAAGGCGTGGTGGACCGGTCTACACTTTCTACGAGGGACCGCCCACGGCCAATGGCATGCCTCACATAGGACACGTCCTGCCGCGGAGCATCAAGGACCTCTTCCCCCGCTACAAGACCATGCTCGGCTTCTACGTCCCCCGCAAGGCCGGCTGGGACACCCACGGCCTTCCGGTCGAGCTTGAGGTGGAGAAGAGGCTGGGCATCACCTCGAAACCGGACATCGAGAAGTACGGGGTCGAGGCCTTCATCGCCCAGTGCAAAGAGTCGGTCTGGAAGTACGAGAAGGAGTGGGTGAAGCTCACCGAGCGCATCGGCTTCTGGCTCGACATGGAGCACGCCTATGTGACCTACCACACCGGCTACATCGAGTCGGTCTGGTGGGCCCTGAAACGCATCTGGGATAAGGGTTGGCTCTACCAGGGCTACCGGGTCGTGCCCTACTGCGCGCGCTGCGGGACATCCCTCTCCAGTCACGAGGTGGCCCAGGGCTACGCCGACGTGGAGGATCCCTCGGTCTTCGTCCGCTTCCCGCTCCTGGGGGTTACCGTCGGGGGACGGCCGGTCTCTCTCCTCGTCTGGACGACCACTCCCTGGACCCTGCCCTCCAACACGGCCGTGGCGGCGCACCCGGAAGTGGACTACGCCGCCGTTGTCCCCGACGGAAGCGACGAGATCCTGGTTGTGGCCGCGGCCCTGGCCCCTCGCGTTTTTCCCGACGGCTACCGGGCCGTTCAGACCATCAAAGGCCGCGATCTGGTGGGCCACTCCTACGAGCCGCCTCTCCCGTTCTTCGAAAGCGAGCGGGGCCAGGCCGAGGGCAAGGTCTTCACCATCCTCCCGGCCGACTTTGTGACCCTCGAGGACGGCACGGGCCTCGTCCATCTGGCCCCGGCTTTCGGCGAGGACGACATGAAAGTCGCTCGCGAACACGGCCTGCCGGTTTTGCGGCCGGTCGACGCCCGGGGCAAGTTCACGGCCGAGGTCCCGCCCTGGCAGGGTCGGTTCGTCAAGGAGGCCGATCCGGACATCACCCAGGCTCTGCGCGATTCGGGCCGTCTCTATCGATCGGAGACCTACCGCCACACCTACCCGTTTTGCTATCGGTGCGACACACCCCTCCTCTACTACGCCGACACCGGCTGGTTCATCAGGATGACCGCCGTCAAGGACGAACTCGTCCGGATCAATCGTGACGAGATCACCTGGTACCCTGAGCACATCAAGGAGGGGCGGTTCGGCGACTGGCTTCAGAACCTGGTTGACTGGAACCTGAGCCGGAACCGCTACTGGGGCACGCCCCTGCCGATCTGGGAGTGTGGCGGCGACCCCGAGGGTGGCGCTACCGGCCACCCCGGCCCCGGCCACCGCGTGTGCATCGGATCGGTCGAGGAACTGCGCCGGCTGGCCAGGCCCGAGACCATACCCGAACCCTTCGACCCTCACCGTCCATACATCGACAGGGTCGTCATCACCTGCCCCGAGTGCGGCGGCGAGATGCGCCGGGTTCCGGAACTCATCGACGCCTGGTTCGATTCCGGTTCGATGCCCTTCGCCCAGCATCACTACCCCTTTGAGAACCGCGAGGAGTTCGAACGGGAGTTTCCGGCCGACTTCATCTGCGAGGCCATCGACCAGACCAGGGGCTGGTTTTACAGCCTTCTGGCCATCTCGACGGTGCTCTTTGGCCGGCCGGCCTTCGAGAAGGTTCTGGTCACGGAGTTCGGCGTCGACAACGAGGGGCGCAAGATGTCCAAGCATGTCGGCAACGTCATCGACCCGTGGGACGTCCTGAACGTTCAGGGGGCCGACGCGCTCCGCTGGTTCCTTTACGCCGTCAGCCACCCCTGGTTTCCGAAGAGATTCTCGTCCCGCGTCATCAGCGAGTTCCAGAGTCGCATGCAGGACACGCTCTGGAACGTCTACTCCTTCTTCGTTCTCTACGCCAACCTCGACCGGTTCGAACCCGACACCGCGGCCATGGTGGCTGCGGTGGGAGACGTCGGCCGCCCCGCTCGCGTCCGCTTGGGTGGCCGCGAGGTCAGTGTCCCACCTCCCGGCCGGCGCGGCTTTCTCGACCGGTGGATTCTCTCCCGCCTGAACCAGGTCGTGGCCGAGGTTCGCCGGAATCTCGACGGCTACGAGGTCCTGCCGGCGACCCGGGTCATCGAAGACTTTGTGGATGATCTCTCGAACTGGTACGTCCGGCGGGGCCGGCGACGCTACTGGCGCGCGGGCGCCGACCAGGACAAGGTCTCGGCCTACCAGACCCTCTACGAAGTGCTGGTGACCGTGGTCCGGCTTCTAGCCCCGTTCACCCCCTTTACGACCGAGGAGATCTACCAGAACCTGGTCCGGGAAGGGGGTGGGCCTGCTCCTGAGAGCGTCCACCACTGCTTCTACCCCGTCTCGGACGCCGCTCTCATCGACGACGAGTTGATGCGCCGCATGGCCATCGTGCGCGAGTACGTGGTCTTGGCCCGAGCCGCCCGCAACCGGGTTGGCATCCGCACCCGACAACCCTTGAGGCGAGCGGTTCTCGTGGGACCGAAGGGTGACGCCGGGGAAGTCGAGGATCTACTCGACCTCCTCTCGGATGAGGTCAACGTCAAGGAGGCCTTGATGGGGGACGACCTCGGACCCTATGCCCTTCGGGCCATCAAACCGCGTTTCGACATCCTCGGTCCGCGCCTCGGGCCCCTGGCCCCCAGGGTGGCCAAGGCCCTGGGACGACTTTCCCCCGAGGCGGCGGCCCAGGCGGCCCGCCGCCTCGAAGCCGGAGATAGCCTAGAGATCAAGGTCGAGGATCAGATCGAGCCTGTTGTCCTGGCCCCGGGCGACGTTGAGATCCGCACTGACAGCCGTCCTGGATGGTCCGTTGAGGGGCAGGAAGGCCGCTATGTGGCCCTCGACACCGAGATCTCGGCCGACCTGCTCGCCGAGGGCCTGGCTCGCGAGATGGTCAACCGGGTCCAACGGATGCGCAAGGAGGCCGGCTTCGACGTGGAGGACCACATCGAAGCCGTCTACGAGGCCTCGGGCGAGGCCAAGCGGGCCCTGGCCGCCAGCCGGTCCTACGTAGCCACGGAGGTCCTGGCGGAGAGGTTTGAGGAGGGCGAGGTCGCGGCGATAGCCGGGGGTGGCGAGGACCTGTCGGCCCCCAAAGCCGCCGGGGCGGGATCCGACGCGGGGGGCCGGGTCGAGGGCTGGTTTATCCAGACCTTGGATCTCGAAGGCGACTCCGTGCGGGTGGCCATCAGGAAGGTCCGGTAGCCGCGGCGCAGGAGAACCCTGACCGGCGCGGGAACCTCTACGGCCATGTTCCAGCTTGAAGTGGCGCCAGGCATCACCTTTGTGGAGGGGGAGCGGCGAGGCCGCTTCCCCTTCGGCAATGTATTGGTGCTCTCCTCACCTCGGAGAGGGGCCGGCGAAGCGAGGGTTCTCGTCGACACCGGGGCCGGCGAGGACGTCCTGACGGCGATCCTGGCCGCCGGTTCCGTGGATCTGGTCATCAACACCCACTACCACATCGACCACGTTCGAGGCAACGGGTTGTTTGGCGGGGCCTCCGCGCCCGGCACGCCCGGCGGGACTCGGGCCGTCTTCTGGTGTCCCGAGGGTGAGTCCGGGCCCATCTCGACCTGGGAAGGGTTCCTCGAGTTTACCGGCTTCGGCCGGCCCGGCTTTGACGAGGCCCGCCTGTTTCGGAAGGCTCTGGGGTGGACGCCGACCGCCATTGCCCGGGAGCTCCGCGATGGCGAGGTCCTCGACCTCGGCGGTCGAGGTGGTCTTGAGGTGGTGGTCCTGCGCCTGCCGGGCCACACTCCGGGCCACACCGGGCTGTGGTTTCCGTCGGAGCGGGTCATCTTCAGCGCCGACATTGATCTTTCCGGCTTCGGCCCGTGGTACGGGGACGTCTACGGCAGCATCGACGACTTCCTGACCTCCATCCGTCGCCTAGACAACCTGGTTGACCAGGCCAGCGCCAGGGGACGCCATCCGGTGACCATTATCGCCTCCCACCGGCGGCCCATGGCATATGATGACTTTAAGGGTCGCCTGCCCCGGTTTGTGGCCCACGTGGCCGCGAGGGACGAGCGCATCCTCGGTATCCTTGCCGCGGGTGGCCCCTTGACCCTGGAGCGAGTGGTCGACGAGTGGCCGATCTACGGCCCTCAGGCCTCGCCCTTGCCGGGCGTCCGCAAGTCCGAGTACTTCATGGTCAAGCACCACCTGGAGCGTCTGGCGCGGGCCGGTCGAGTCGTAGTCGAGACTGACGCCGCCGGAACTGAGGGGCTCGGAGGTAACGCGGGTGACGAGTCTGGAGGCAAGAAACTGTGGCGGGTTCCGTGAAACCTCTTCCCGGTGGCAAGACCAGACCGGCCCCGCTTGAGGCGGGCGACCTCATCGCCGTCGTCGCCCCCGCCGGCCCAATTCATGAAGCGGCTCTGGCCGGAGGGCTGAGAGTCCTGGAAAGTCAAGGTTTTCGGGTGGCTCTGGGCGAGCATCTTCGAGACCAGCGCGGCTACCTTGCCGGCCAAGACGAAGCCAGGGCGGAGGACCTTAACCGGGCCATGGCCGACCCGGACATCCGCGGCATACTCTGCGCCCGCGGCGGCTACGGCTGCGGGCGTATCCTGAACCGCCTCGACTACGCCGCCCTCCGCAACGACCCCAAGATCTTCGTGGGCTACAGCGACGTGACAGCCCTCCACCTGGCCTTCGCCCGCGAGGTTGGCCTGGTGACCTTCCACGGACCGACGGTGGAGAGCTTGGGGGCGAGGCTGACTCGATTGACCCTGGAGACCTTCATCCGGGCGGTGACCTCGCGCGAGCCCCTGGACGTGATGCGTATGCCTACGGACTACCCCGCTCCCCGGGTCGTCAGCGCGGGGCGCGCCACTGGAATCCTGGCCGGTGGAAACCTTAGCCTCATCTGCGCCCTCATGGGCACCCGCTATGAGCTTGAGGCCAAGGGAAAGGTCCTCGTCCTTGAAGACGTGGGGGAACAGCCCTACCGGGTTGACCGCATGCTCTGTCAACTCGGCCTGGCCGGGAAGCTGACCCAGGCGGTCGGCGTTGTAGTCGGGGAAATGGTCAATTGCGCGGACGCGCTGGACCTGGACGAGACAGAAATGGCCGCCCCGCCGGAGGCGCGGGGACCCGGCTCGCTTCCGCGACGCCCGGGACCCGCCGCCGTGGCGGCGGCGCCCGGCTCGCCCGAGTCTACGCTCGCCCTGGACGACGTTGTGGTCGACTATCTCGGCGGACTTGGCCGGCCGGTTATCTCCGGTCTGCCCTGCGGCCACGGCCGCGACAAGTGGACTCTGCCCCTTGGCGTCATGGCCACGGTGGACGGTTACAAGGCCAGGCTAATCATCGAGGAGGCGGCTTGCGTGTAGTGGCGTGCGAGGGGTGTGGCGGCTTGCGCGTAGGGGCGGCGTCCGGGGCCCGCTAGGTGGACTCGGAGTAGATGACGTGGTTCGACTCGCCGCTCTCGCCCAGGGCGTTGTAGGCCGTCACATAGTACTCGTAGCTGTAGACGCCGTGCGGGCCGTAGCGGCCGTCAATGTAGGTCGTCGTCGTCTGGTCGGAGATAAGGAGCCACGGTCCCGGACCGCCCGGGGCCACGAGATCGCGGGAGTAGAGGCGGTAGCCCGTGGCCGTCGGCGCGGCATCCCAGGCCAACTGAACCTTGTTGCCCTGGCCGGTCACCCGGGCAACCCGCAGGTTCGCGGGTGGCGGTGGAGGGGTCGGCCCCGTCTGGGTGGTGAACTGCTGCGCGGCCGACTGGGAGGTGTTGCCCACCCCGTCAGCCGAGATGACATAAAAGTCGTAGGTTGTCCCCGCCGTAAGCCCGCTCAGGTTCATCGAATGGCTGGTGACCAGAGTGCTGTTCACCGGCGTCGTGGTCCAGGGGTTCGTCCCCGTCCGGTAGCTCACCGCGCTCGTGGCCGGCTCATCCGTGGTCCAGGTTATGGCGCAAGTCGTTTGGCCGGGACTGGCGGCGACCGCGCTGATGGTCGGCGGCGTGGTGTGTGGTCCGGCCGTGGCCGTGACCACATTGGACGGGTTCGATTCGGTTCCGGCCGAGGCGTTGATGGCGATGACCCGGTAGTCGAGACTAAACGGTGAGGCCTGATCCTGGTCGATGTAGGACGGGGCCGTGGTCGTGGCTATCTGAGCGAAGGACGTGACCGGATCGGCCGTGTTCTTGCGTTCCACCCGGTAACTGGTCGCGCCCGTGGTAGGCGTCCAGTTGAGGGCCACGTCGTACCACACGCCCTGCTGGGTCAGGGTCACGCTCAGGGTGGGAGCGGCGCACCTGGTCCAGAAGGCGATGTCCGAACTCACGGTTGTGTTTCCGGCCGGATCCGACGACCGCACTCGGAAATGGTAGTTGGTCCCCGGGGCCAGGCCGCCGAGGGTCACCAGGTGACTTGTGAGAGGGTCGCTGCCCAGCGGCGAAGATTGTCCGTAGCTTGTCGTCGTTCCGTAGTCGACCTGACGCGAGGCGGGTTCGCTGGTCTGCCAGGAGACGTCGGCGGTGGTCGTTCCGAGGTTGGAGACCGCTATCCCGGATATGGTCGGGAAGATGGTATCCATGATGATCGAGCCCGGCGCCGGGACCGATTCGTTGCCGGCTCGGTCGCGGTATTTGGCCCAGACCGTCTTCGAACCGTCCGGGGCCGGGAGAGTCCAGGAAGCGGTCGGGCTGGACGGATTATAGTCCTGCCAGGCCGACCAGGACGGCGAGGGCGTCACGGCCGGGTCGTCGTTGGTGAAGCAGACGGCATCCACTACTCCGGAGTCGTCCGTGGCGCTGAGGTTCAGAGTGACCGCCGCTGCCGTCGTATAGGTCAGGCCGCCGTTAATGGTCATTGAGCCCGTTGGCCCGGTCTGGTCGGTGAAAGACGCCTCGTAGGTCACGGTCACGGAGTAGGTTCCGGGCGGCAAGTCCCAATCGGCGGTCAGGCGAAAGTCCTCAGGCAGGCTGGTCGTCGCGCAGGGGACCTGGGCGTCTTTGAGGATCGTCGGCGCTACCGACAGAGTTGTCCAGGAAGAGCCCCCGTGCGGTCGCTCCTCGAGGACGTAGGTTCCGGAAAGAGCCGTGGTCGTCGCGGCCAGGCGCCACTCCAGGTCGCTTCCGACAAGGAAGGTTACCGCCGACTCGCGGATGACAGCCTGCCCGGGGTCGACGGCGCCGAAGTCGATCGTCCCGCCGGGCGGGCTCGTGGTGATCGCGAAGGACAGAATGCCCAGGGCCGCCCGGGCGACGCCTTCCCAGGCCGACGTCGTGAGAAGGAGGAGGCCCACGGCCACCAGGACCGTTGCCAGAATCCGCTTCCGACGGTCTCGTGTCCCGCTACGGCGCCGTGGCGTATCTCTCGTCCCGGCCATGCGGCGCCACCTCCATTCGATCTAGCTCTCTCGGCCACCCGACCGGCGGGTCCTGTCCGGCCGGAGGTCTCGCCGCGCGTCCAGCGGGCTCGGTCTGACCGCGGACTACCCGGGAATCAGGCCGGTAGCCCCGGAGACGGCGAGACAGGGGTAGCCTTCTTCCGCCCTCGGCGGGCCATGAAGTATCCGAGTCCAAAGGCCAGGAGCACGATGCCGACGATGCCCTTGACGGGGAAAATGAAGAAGCTTCGGCTGACCTTGAGCGGCTCGGGTCCGCCGTACTCCACTTCCAGGTCCATACGGTAGCGGCCGTAGAACGGAGCGTCGGTCCAGGGGATCTCCACGAGTTCCTTGTCGCCGGGCAGGATGATCTGGCCCGAGACCACGACCCCACGCACGACGCGCGCTCCCTTGCGGAACGTGGCCGTGACTCGCGGCTGGATGTGGACCCCACCGGTGTTCTCGATGGGGGCGAAGACTCGAAAGACCTGTCCCTCAGCCAGACGGGCGACGTTCCAATCGCCGATGACCAGACCTAACCACCAGTGTCTAAGGGCGCCGGCAAGGCGAGCCGCAGGGGTCTCCGTGGGCGAGGCGTCACGAGGGACGTCGCCGTAGGGGATCAGGCGGGCCGATCGGTCCAAGCCCTCGCCGATGGCCACGCAGATGACCGAAATCACGCTCCCGTTGACCTGAACGGATGCGGAGGACGGACCGGCCACGGTGTCCGGCGTGGCCGTGACTCCGAAGGCGGCGTAGTACTCTCCAGCGGGCGCGTCCTCCGGGACGGTGAGCTTGACCAAAACCTCTTGGCGCTGGTTCGGCCGCATTGGGAAGGCCATCGGGTCGGCCGTGAGCCACCCGCCCGCCGACCAAAACTCGGCCCCGGGCTCGGTGAACTCGAAGCCGCTGGTCCCGCGGCGCAACGCGTCGTAGAGATAAACCTGAGCCTGGAAACTCTCAGTGCCGCCGCTGGAGAAGACAGCCTTGACCGTGACCGTCTGGCCACGCCCCAGGTCATAGGCTGTAATCACGGGCGAGACGCCGATGCTCAAGATCGGCTGGCCCGGCGCGGCCAAGGCCGAGGCCGAGGCGGTCGGACGCCCGGGCGAGGTCAGGAGAGTGAGGGACAGCGAAAGGCAGATGACGGAGAGGAGAAACGCTGCCGGCCGAGCCCTGAACGTCCGCGCGGGAATCGAACTCCCGGCGAGGGCGCGTCCGCCGGTCCAGCCGGAGGGGCCGCGCCCGTGCGCCGGGAGTCTGGTTTCTCTTAAGGGCTTCAAGCCCGTCAACCCCGTCTATGCATGTATCCGCATCGCCTTACGTGCCAGGGCTAACGACGTAAGTGACGCTTCCCTCGTAAGCGCCCGGAACGTCGGCCCAGTCGGCCGTGAGGGTATAGGCGTAGACGTAATCGTCGCCGGCGCCGGTGGTCTTAGCGTGGTTGGTGACGAGCGTTGTCGCCGAGCCGCTGAAGGCGCCGCTCCCACCACCCGACAGCGCCCAACTCATGCGACTGATCGGTATCTCATTGGTGCCCGGAGCGACCTCGCTGAACTTGGCCCCGGCCTGGTAGCCGAAGTTGTAGGTTCTGTTACTCTTCACGTTCGCCGTGATGGAGTTACCGCCATCCGCGGCGGCGCCCGGATCAACCGTCCCGAACGTAACCGGGGTGGCGCCCGTGATGGTCAGAACCTGGTGTGAGGCCAGGGTAAAGCTGAAGGTAACCGATCCGGTCAGCGTATCCGCGGCGGCCCCGCCGGAAAAGCCCAGAGCCATGAAGCCGATGCCGGCCACGATAAGCAAACCTGCCAGGTGTTTGCGCATTGAATGTCCCCCTCTCCCTATGTGGTGATCCGCGTAAACCAGCGAAGGAAGGCCCGAACTTGGCACCGAGCGATACCAGTGCTATAGAAAATATAGTAGCAACCCAGGTACTACCTGTCAAGGAAAGGCATACTTATCGAGAAAGGGTCGTAATCTGACGCACAAGGATTCGCCGGTGTCAGGGCAAAATGGGATAACTCATGCCCTTCGAGGAATCTTTTGAGTTTAGCGTCACTGACCTTGGGACCGAGGGTCAGGGTATCGGTCGCTGGAACGGGCTTGTCGTCTTCGTCAGCGGCGCCCTGCCGGGGGACCGGGTCTTGGCCCGCGTGCGGCGCCGGAGAGGCGCCGGAAGCGACCGGTCGGCGCGGCCGAGTTTCCTTGAGGCCGAACTTGTCGCCGTGGTGAAGCCCTCTCCCGATCGGGTGGTGGCGCCCTGCCCCCAAGCCTCCGCCTGCGGTGGCTGCGACCTCCTGTCACTGGCCTACTCGGCTCAACTAACCTGGAAGACGGGGCTTGTCCGGGAGACCTTGCGCCGGGTTGGGGGCCTGGGTGACGTGCGGGTCCGCCCCTGCCTTGGCGCGGGGCAGCCCCTAGGCTACCGCAACAAAGCCCAATTCCCCGTGAGCTCACGGCCGGGCCGCTCCCGTGACGGACGGGGCCTCGTGGCCGGTCTCTACCGGCGTGGCACTCATGACGTTGTTCCCGTGGAGAACTGCGCTCTTCAGCACCCGCTCAACAATCGAATCCTGTCCGAGATCGTTCGCCTGGCCTCGGAACTGAGAGTGACCGCCTACGACGAGAATACGGGGGAAGGTCTTCTCCGGCACATCCTGGTCCGCGTCTCAAACGACGGCCGTGAGGCCATGGCTGTTCTGGTAACCGCCAGGCCGACGTTCCCCATGGGACGGCGTTTGGCCGCCGGCCTGTGCCAGGCCGTCCGCGAGGTCAAAACGGTCGTCCAGAACGTGAACACCCGACACACCAGCGTCATCCTTGGCCCGCGGGATATCGTGCTGGCCGGCCCCGGTCATATCTACGATCACCTGGGGGGTCTCCGGTTACGGGTGTCGGCCTCGTCCTTTCTTCAAGTGAACCCCGCCCAGGCCGAGGTCCTCTACGGCCTGGTCGTCGGGATGGCCGCCGGCGCCCAACGCGTGGCCGACGTCTACTGCGGAGTTGGAACCATCACCCTCTTTCTGGCCAAACAACTGAACGGCCTCGAGGAGATCGTGGGTATCGAGGCCAATCCGGCCGCCGCCCGCGACGCCGCGGCCAACGCCAGGGCCAATGGGATCGGCCAGGCGACGTTTGTCTGCGGTGACGCCTCAGCCGTTCTAAAGGACATGGCTTCCGCCCGGACTCCGCTCGACACGGTTGTCCTCGACCCACCCCGCAAAGGCTGCGAACCAGGGGTGCTGGAGGCTCTGTCGAGGATGACTACTTGTGGCAGGATCATCTACGTTTCCTGCAACCCGGCGACCCTGGCCCGGGACCTTGGCGTTCTGGCCTCATCCGGCTACCGGGTCGTCGAGGCCCAGCCGGTGGACATGTTCCCGCAGACGACCCACGTGGAAACCGTGGCCCTGGTCGAGAGGGTCGTGGGCCGCGAGGAGGGTGGCCATCATGGCCGTCACTGATCGCAGCGAGGCTCGCGCCAGGCTCGGCGAGGCCCTGGCCGGGGTCCTTCCAGCCGACCGTATCGCCGCGGACGTCCCCATGAGGCTGCACACGTCCTTCCGCATCGGCGGTCCCGCCGACTTCCTCGTGACCGTCGCCGCCGCCGCCGAGCTGACGGCCGTCCTCGGCTGCTGCCGGCGCCTGGGCGCCCCCTTTCTGGTCCTGGGTCGCGGCACGAACCTCCTCGTGCGCGACGGAGGTGTTCGCGGGGTCGTGATCAGGTTGGCCGGGGAGTTTGCCGATGTCAGCGTCGACCGGGAGAAAGTGGTCTCCGGCGCCGCGGTCGGGCTCGGCGATCTTGCCGGAGAGTGCGGCCGGCAGGGGCTCACCGGCCTGGAGTTTGCCGTCGGCATCCCCGGAACCGTCGGCGGGGCGATCATCATGAACGCCGGCGCCTACGGATCCGAGATGAAAGACGTGGCCGAGGCGGCAACCGTCATCCGTCCGGAGGATCTGGTGACCGAAACCCGGCCGGCCTCGACGCTGGAGTTTGGCTACCGCACCAGCCGTCCGCAACGCGAAGGGTGGATTGTGATCTCGGCTCGGCTCGGGCTGCGCAAGGGCGACCCGGTCGCCATCCGCGAGAGGGAGGCTGACTTCACCGCCAGGCGACGGAACCGGCAACCCAGCGACCTTCCGAGCGCGGGAAGCGTTTTCAAACGCCCTGAGGGTCACTTCGCCGGACCCCTGATCGACAGGGCCGGCTGCCGCGGCCTTCGCGTCGGCGACGCCCAGGTTTCGGAGCTTCACGCCGGGTTCATTGTCAACTTGGGGGCGGCCACCGCCCGGGACGTTCTGACCCTGATCGACGCGGTAGGCAAGGCCGTCGAGGCCAGCGCGGGCGTCCGGCTGGAGCCCGAGATCAGAATCGTCGGCGAAGATTCCGGCCAGGGGCCTGGAGGGCGATGACCCTTTCCGACCTTGCTAGACAGGGTTCCTCGGCCTGTTATATTATTCCAGCGTGACCATGTCGAAGGGGGGTGCGGGGCCGGAAGCCTCGTCGAGCAATGGACCTGACCACTATTACAGAGGAGAAGGTCTTGCGAGAGATTGAGGCTTTGCGGAAGCAGATAGAGGAAACATATAGGCGACACGGAGACGCGTTGACCAGCACCCGGATCCTTCAGTTAAGCCGTAGGTTGGATCGCCTCATCCTGAGCTACCTCCGAAAGGAGCCAGCTTGAGGCCGGCTGGTCGCGGGAGGCGTCTCCAGAGGCGCAATTCCCGGCTCGCGGGAGTCCTACCCCGGAGCCGCTGCAGTGAAAGACAGAGCCGCCGTCGATGAAAGCGTCGAAACGGCGGCTCTTTGCCGGTGCGACGCGTTTTGTTGACACTGTTTTCGACCGAAGACTATAATTGCACGTGCACTTGCGCATCTCACCTGTGTGCAGACTGGTATCTTGACCTGCCTTCTGCCCTCTAATTCATTTTGGGAGGCGCCCGGGACGGGATGGGCAACTACTTCGACGTCATGGTCTTCCTCGTGGCAGGCGTGCTCTTCGTGTTCATCGGTCTCGGAGCGGCCTGGTTGTTTCGTCCGAATCACCCCAACGTCGGCAAACAGTCGATTTTTGAGTGCGGTGAGCGCCCGTACGGCGATTCCCGCCTCAAGTTCCGCGTCAGGTACTACATCTTCGCCCTAGTCTTTGTCATCTTCGACGTTGAGGCGGTCTTTCTCTATCCATGGGCCGTGGTCTTCCGCGGCCTCGGGCTGGCCGGGCTCATCGAGATGTTCGTGTTTATCGGCATCCTCGTCGTCGGTCTGATCTACGCCTGGAAGAAGAGGGTGCTGCAATGGGTGTAGTGCGTAGGCGCGGCCGGGCGGACATGCCGCGACCCCGCCCCACCGGCATCCGCGCGGTCGAGCAGATCTCGGAGCACTCCATCCCGGAGAAGTCGCCCCTGAGGAAGGTAGTGCCCGGTGTCTTCATGGGGCAGATACAGAGACTCTTCAACTGGGGCAGGAAGAATTCGCTCTGGTACATGACCTTCGGCATCGCCTGCTGCGCCATCGAGATGATGGCCACCGGCGCCGCCCGCTGGGACCTCGACCGTTTCGGGTCCTTTTTCAGGGCCTCGCCTCGTCAGGCGGACTTCATGTTCATTTCCGGGACCATCAATGAGAAGATGGCTTCGAGGGTTAAGCTTCTCTACGATCAGATGGCCGAGCCCAAGTGGATTCTGGCCATGGGCGCCTGCGCCTGCACGGGCGGGCCGTTCGCCGGCCTCTATAACGTGGTTCCCGGCGTGGACAAGGTCATCCCCGTGGACGTCTACATCCCGGGTTGCCCGCCGCGGCCGGAGGCCCTTCTGGATGGGCTTCTGCGCCTGCAGAAGCTCGTGGGCGAGGAAGGCTTCCGGGCCGTTCCGCGCACGGCCACCCAGCGCGCCGCGGACAGCGACGCCCAGCGCGCCGTGGACGGCGACACCCAACGCGCCGCGGACAACGACACCGAGCGCGCCGCGGACAGCGCCGTCGGCCGGGACGGGAGGGTTCCGTCGTGACGGGGACAGATCTCACGGAGGCCGTGAAGGCACGCCCAGCCGCGGCCGAGGAGCTAAAGCGGCTACTGGCTTCCGCCGTCCCAGCGGCCCAGTCCACGGTTCGCCCCGACGGGGAGCTTGAGGTTCACGTGCCCCCCGCGGATATCCTGGCCGCGGCCCGGGTTTTGGCGCGGGCTACCCCGAACCCGCTCAACTACCTTTCCTGTGTCTCCGGGGTCGACTGGCCGGATCGCGGAAAGATCGAGATCGTCTACACTCTCCATTCGATGCCCCGGCCGGTGGCCAAGGTCTCTCTCCGAGTAGAGGTCGACCGCGACCTCGACGGTTCAACCCGGGCCTCGACGCCGAGTCTGGTCTCCGTGTGGCCGACCGCCGGCTTTCAGGAGCGCGAGGTTTTCGACCTTTTCGGAGTGCGGTTTGTCAACCATCCCGATCTCAGGCGGATTCTGCTCGACGAGTCGTTCGTCGGACACCCGCTTCGGAAGGATTTTGTCGACCAGCGACCGGAGCACCGTCGCGTCACGAGGGAGGACTACCAGCCGTGACCGATATCTCCGAGTTCCGGGACCTTCCGAGCGACCTGGGTGAGCATGAACTCATCGTCAACATGGGACCCAGCCATCCCTCGACCCACGGTGTCCTCAGAGTGATTCTGCGCGTGGACGGCGAGACCATCGTCGACACCAAGCCCGACATGGGTTTCCTGCACCGGTGTTTCGAGAAGCTCTGCGAGGGCTGGACCTATCCCCAGATCGCCCCGCTCACCGACCGCACCGACTACGTGGCGGCCATGACGAACGAGTTGGCTTATGTTATCGCCGTGGAAAGGCTGGCTGAGATCGAAGTTCCCGAAAGAGCCCAGGTTATCCGGGTCATCGTGGCCGAGTTGCAGAGAATCGCCAGCCACTTGGTCTGGCTGGCCTCTCTGGCCAACGACCTCGGCGCGACGACCCTGTTCCTCTACTGCGTCCGCGAACGCGAGCACATTCTTGACCTATTTGAGGCTTTGACCGGGGCCCGCTTGACCTACAGCTACATGCGCATCGGAGGCGTCAGAAAGGACCTTCCGCCCGGTTTCGTCGAGAAGACGCGGGCCTTCCTCAAGCTGATGCCGTCCCGGCTCCGCGAGTATGACAAGCTCTTTCTCAAGAACGCCATCTTCCTGGCCAGGGTGAAGGGTGTCGGCCGGATGACGGCCGAGGAGGCCATCGCCTACGGCGCCAGCGGCCCGACTCTGCGCGCGTCCGGGGTAGACTTCGACATCCGCCGCGACGAGCCGTACGCCGCTTACGGGCGGTTTGAAATCGGTGTTCCGCTCGGGAAGTCCGGAGACGTTTACGACCGCTGCATCTGCCGCTTCAAGGAGATGACGGAGAGTCTCAAGATCATTGAACAGGCCCTGGCGATCCTGCCGGCCCTGCCCGAGGGCGAGATCCAGACCAAGCTGCCTCGGGTCTTCAAGCCACCGGTCGGCGACATCTACTCCCGCGTGGAGTCCCCTCGGGGTGAGGTGGGCGTCTACCTTGTCTCCGACGGTGGCCCGAACCCCTACCGGCTGAAGTGGCGTGCGCCTTCCTTCATCCACCTTGAGGCTCTCCCGCTCATGTGCAACGGCCACATGATCGCGGACGTGGTGGCCAACATCGCTTCGATTGACATCATCCTGGGAGAGGTGGACCGGTAGAGAATGACTCAACTCGGCGAGTTCCTCCAAGGGCTCTTCGACCAGATCCACCTGGCGGCCTCGGGCAGCCCCTTCTGGGCCGGATTCTTCAGCCTGGGATGGAGTCTTCTTAAGTTCGTCGTGGTCATTGTGTTCATGATCCTGAACACGCTCGTCCTGGTCTGGCTGGAGCGGAAGCTCAGCGCTCGCCTCCAGAGCCGGCTCGGGCCGATGCGCACGGGCCGGCCGCACGGCTGGCTCCAACTCATCGCCGACACCCTCAAACTCCTGGGCAAGGAGGACATCGTGCCGCGGGCGGTGGACCGGGCCCTGTTCATCATCGCTCCGGCGGTCGTGTTTACGTCCGCCATCCTGGTCTTCGTCGTGGTTCCCATGGGCCCGCGGACCATCGTCAGCGACCTCAACATCGGCATGCTCTACCTGGCGGCGGCGACGTCCTTCACTGTCATCGGTGTCCTCATGGCCGGCTGGGGCTCCAACAGCAAGTGGTCACTCCTGGGCGCCATGCGGGGCGCGGCTATGCTTATAAGCTACGAGGTCCCGATGGTCCTGGCCGTAATCGGCGTAGTGATGCTGTCCGGTTCGCTTTCGACCAACGCCATTGTCGGGGCGCAGTCGCGGACCTGGTTCGTGCTGCTCCAGCCCCTGGGGTTTCTCGTCTTCCTGGCGGCCCTGTTCGCCGAACTCAACCGGGTGCCGTTCGACCTGGCCGAGGCGGAGTCGGAGCTTGTCGCCGGGTACAACGTGGAGTACAGCGGCTTGCGGTTCGCCTTCTTCTTCCTGGCCGAGTACGTCAACCTCCTGGCTCTGGCGGCCATCGGGGTGACCCTCTACTTCGGCGGCTGGCAAGGGCCCCTGCTGCCGCCGTTTGTCTGGTTCATGATCAAGACCTACGCCTTCGTGCTCCTGGTCATGTGGATCCGCTGGACCCTGCCGAGGGTGCGCGTTGATCAGCTCATGTCCTTCGGGTGGAAAGTGTTGCTCCCGGCGGCCTTGATCAACCTGGCCGTCACGGGCGTCTACTTGCTCTTGGTCTAGAGTGTGCCTTTGCCTTGGTCCGTCTAGAGTGGCATTCGGGAGGCCGTGAGGATGCGCAGCCTGATTTCGGTTTTCACGGGTCTCTGGAGCTTCGTCTCCGGCATGTGGGTCACTCTTCTCAACGGCCTCCGCCGGCCGGTGACGTTCCAGTACCCCGAGAAGTACTACGTGCCCCTGGAAGGTTTCCGCGGGCACCCGGCCCTTATCACGGACCCGACCACGGGGCAGCCCAAGTGCACGGCTTGCCTCCTTTGCGCCAAGGCCTGCCCGCTTGGGATCATCCACATTGAAGTCGGGCAGCGCGAGGACAAGAAACGCTTTCCCACGGCCTGGAACCTCGAGTTCGGGCGGTGCATGGTCTGTAACCTGTGCGTCGAGGCTTGTCCCTTTGGGGCTCTGGCGATGTCGCCCGAGTACGAGTTGTCCGAGTACCGGCCCCAAGACTTGCTCTACGACCTGGAGCGGCTCAAGCTACCCGCGGGCGGTGTCGAGGCCGGCCACCTCGACGGCAGTGTCACCCGTGTCGACTTCGCCGGAGGTGACCGCGCGTGAGTTTCCTTGACGAGTTCGTCCGCTTCCTGCCGACGCTGGGGTTCCTCACCCTCGCGGTCGTCATCCTTGGTTCGGCTTGGATGGTCAGCCAGGCCAGGCGGATCACTCACGCCGCCTTCTTCATGGTCCTGGCCTTCACCGGCGTGGCCGGAGTCTTCATCCTCCTGGGGGCCGACTTCCTGGCCGCCAGCCAGGTGCTCATCTACGTGGGGGCCATTGCCATCATGTTCCTCTTCGCCATCATGGTCTCCGACCTGAAGGAGCTGTCCGACAACCCCGCAAGTCGCGGGGATGAGGCGGGATCGGAGGATGCGGAGGACCTCGCCGGCGTGGCCACGGCCTCGCGTCCCGCGCGTCCCCGACGGGGTTCTTGGATCGTTCTCTCCGGCTTGGTGGCCGCGGGCTTTGCCGGACTGGTTCTGGCGGCCTTCGGGCGGTCCGGTCTGTCGTCCGTGCGTATCGCCGCGGCTGCGGGGGATCCGACCACCGCGCCCATTGGAAACGCCCTGTTCACGACCTTCCTGGCCCCGTTTGAGGTGGCTTCCATCGTGCTTCTGGCGGCTCTGGTCGGGGCCATCGTCATCGCCGCCCCCGAGGACGACCGGCCGGGGGACGCCGGAGGCGGTCCGGAGGCGGCCGGCGAGAGGGAGGCCAGGCCATGATCGACCTCAACTACGCCATCGTCCTGGGAGTTCTGCTCTTCGCGGTGGGGCTCTACGGCGCCTTGCGTTCGACCAACGCCGTGCGCATCTTGATGTGCATTGAACTCATGCTCAACGCGGTCAATCTTATCTTTGTAACTTTTTCGCGCCTGCTGGCGGCGGTCTCGCCTCCTCCATTGGGTGGGACGTCGCAAGCCCTGCTGTCCGGGCAGGTTTTCGCTGTCTTTATCATGACCGTGGCGGCGGCCGAAGCGGCGGTCGGGTTGGCGATCATCTTGCAGATCGTGCGGCAGCGCGGGGTTGTCCACATCGACAAGATCAACCTTCTCAAGGGTTAGGTAAGGTGGTCTTTACATGACTCTGCTCGGGAACATCTGGATAGTACCGGCCCTGCCCCTTTTCTCGTGGGTCCTGATCACCTTTTTCAACCGGCGCCTTGGGCCGCGGGCCGCCTACGTGGGAACGGCGGCGGTCCTGGCCTCGCTGGCCCTCTCGGTGGCGGCTTTTGTGGCCCTGCTGGAGAATGGTGGACTGCCGGTCACGAGCGGGGGACGCTGGCTTTCCTTTGGGTCGGTCAATCTCGACATGGGCCTGGCCGTGGACAATCTCGCGGTCGTCATGCTTTTAGTCGTGTCCATCGTCAGTTCGGCCGTGCACGTCTACTCGCTCGGCTACATGCGCGGCGACAGGCGCTACGAGCGCTTCTACGGGACGCTGGGCCTCTTCACCTCGGCCATGCTCCTTCTGGTCCTGGCCGACAACTTTCTGCTCCTTCTCATCGCCTGGGAGATCATGGGCCTGTGCTCCTACCTTCTCATCGGCCACTGGTTTGAGGAGGCTTGGCCCCGGATGGCTTCGATGAAGGCCTTCATGACCACTCGCGTGGGCGACGTGGCCATGATGATCGGCATCTGGCTGCTCTTCAGCCAGGCTCACACCTTCAACATCGCCGAGATCACGCGGCTGGCCGGCGCCGGCGAGTTCAGTCCGGCGGTAGTCACTCTGGGAGCGCTCCTCCTCTTCGGCGGGGCGATGGGCAAGTCGGCCCAGTTCCCGCTTCACGTCTGGCTGCCGGACGCCATGGCCGGTCCGACCCCGGTCAGCGCTCTCATCCATGCCGCGACCATGGTCGCCGCCGGCGTCTACCTGGTGGCCCGCTCCTACGGCATTTTCCTGCACGCCCCCCAGGCTCTGCTCGCGGTGGCCGTCGTGGGCGGGTTCACGGCCCTTTTCGCCGCGACCATCGCCACGGTCATGACGGACATGAAGAAGGTCCTGGCCTACTCGACCATCAGCCAACTCGGCTACATGATGCTTGGCCTCGGGGTCGGCGGGTTCGTGGCCGGCATCTTCCACCTCGTGACCCACGCCTTCTTCAAGGCCCTTCTCTTTCTGACCGCGGGCAGCGTCAGTCACGCCGCGGGCACTCTGGAGGTCCACCAGATGGGCGGTCTTTCAAGGAAGATGAAGACCACCTTCTGGACCTTCATAATTGGCGGCCTGGCCTTGGCGGGCATTCCGCCGCTCGCCGGCTTCTGGTCCAAGGACGAGATTCTCGTCGAGGCTTTCAGGTCCGGGCATTCGGTGCTCTTTTGGATGGCCGTGGTCACGGCCTTTTTGACGGCCTACTACATGACCAGACTCACTTGCCTGGTCTTCCTGGGCAAGCCGCGGGACAAGCACGTCTATGAACACGCTCACGAGTCCCCTCGGACCATGACCGGTCCGTTGGTCATCCTCGGGATGCTGGCCATAGTGGCCGGCCTGCCGGGCTCGCCGCTCATGGGTGGCTGGCTCGGAAAGTTCCTGGAATTCAACCGGTCACTACCCGGCCTTGTCTCGCTTGGCCCGGAGAGCGCGGCCGCCGCCCAGGCCGTGGAAGGGGCCGTGGAAGCGGCCGGACACGGGGGCGGAACGGTCTTGCCCATCGCCCTCGGCGCGGCCGTCCTGGGCATCCTCATAGGCTACGGCTTCTACGGACTCGGACTGGTCAGACGGGAGAGCCTCATCCGGGCTTTCCGGCCCATCTACTCCCTGGTGAAGAACAAGTACTACATCGACGAGATCTACTCGGCTGTCTTCGTTCGCCCGGCCGTTCGCCTGGCCGAGTTGTGCGGGCTGATAGACAATAAGGTCATCGACGGCGTCGTGAACGGCGTGGGGGCGGTGACGGTGGAGGTCTCGGCCGCGGCGGGTGAGTTCGACAACACCGTCGTCGACGGGGCGGTCAACGGAATAGGGATCGGGACGGTGGCGGCCGGCCGGCAACTCCGCCGGGTCCACACCGGTTACGTGCAGTCCTACATGGTGGCCATCTACGCGGGGGCGGCGGTATCGCTGGCCCTGCTTCTGTGGTTTCTGTTCGGGCGCTGAACGGGAGGAAAGGACATGTCTGGCTTTCCCTACTTGACTCTCATGGTTTTCGCGCCCCTCCTCGGGACCGTGATGCTTCTCATGATCCCGAAGGACAGGGTCGAGATCATCAAGCGGGTGGCGGCCTTCTTCGCTTTCGTGCCCCTCGCCTTGTCGGTCTTCATCTGGGCGGTTTGGGGGTCCACGCCGGTCGAAGTCTATGGCCTGCGCCTCATGGAGCAATTCGATTGGATTCCCAGCTTGGGCATTTCCTACTTCCTCGGAACCGACGGCGTGAGTTTCCCGCTCGTCTTCCTGACGGCCCTCATGTCCTTCGTCGCCGTCGTCGCCGCCTGGGGCATGATTAAGGAGAAGGAGCGGGCCTTCTTCGCCCTCCTCCTGCTCCTGGAGACCGGGATGATGGGCGTTTTCCTCTCCCTGGACTACATCCTGTTCTACGTTTTCTGGGAGATCGTCTTGGTCCCGATGTACTTCCTCATCGGTATCTGGGGCGGACCGCGGCGCGAGTACGCGGCCCTGAAGTTCTTCATCTACACCTTAATCGGCAGTGTCATCATGCTCGTCGGTATCCTGGCCCTCTACTTTATGGCCGGGGCGCGAACTTTCAACATGATGGCCATCATGCCTCTGGCCGACAGCATCCCGCTCCTGGCCCAGAGGTGGATCTTCGTGGCCCTGTTCCTGGGCTTCGCCGTCAAGGTGCCTGTTTTCCCATTCCACACCTGGCTTCCGGACGCCCACGTTGAGGCCCCCACGCCCATCAGCGTGGTCCTGGCCGCCGTTCTCCTGAAGATGGGCACCTACGGCTTCTTCCGGGTCAGCTACCCGACTCTGCCGGTGGCGGCCAAGTACTTCAGCCTGGCCATCGCCGCCCTGGGTCTTATCAACATCATCTACGGCGCGCTAGTGGCCATGGCCCAGAAAGACCTCAAGAAACTGGTGGCCTATTCGTCCATCAGCCATATGGGCTTCGTGCTCCTGGGCCTGGCCGCCGCGACGCCGCTGGCTCTGAATGGCGCGATGTTCATGAACATTTCCCACGGTCTCATCTCAGGGATGTTGTTTCTCATGGTCGGGGCCATCTACCAACGCACCCACACCCGCGAGATCGCCAAACTCAGCGGTATCTACGTGACCTTGCCGGTGGTGGCCACGATCACGGCCTTCTCCTTCTTCGCCAACCTGGGCCTGCCGGGTCTGGCGGGATTCGTCTCGGAGTTCTTCGTTCTGGCCGGAACCTTCCCGGTGAGCTACATCTGGGTGGTCATGGCCGCCCTGGGGATGCTGATCGTGGCCGGCTTCAACCTCTGGATGATGCAGAGGGTGCTCATGGGCGAAGGGCGGGCGGAGTACGCCGGACTGCGCGACGCGACCCCGCTGGAGATTTTCACCTACGTTCCGGTGGTCGCTCTCATCGTTGTCCTCGGCGTGGCGCCGGGCCTGCTCATGAGTTTCCTGAACGGGCCGGCGCAGAGCCTCTTCCAGCGGTTGGGAGGTATGTGAGTTGGACTTCGGCCTGATCCTGCCCGAACTGATCGTCGCGGGCACCGGCATAGCCGCCCTGCTGCTGGACCTCTTCCTGGCCCCGACGCCGGAACGGAAAGAGGGAACCCCGGGCCGCGGGCGGGCCATCGCCTCGGATGCGGCAGCCCCGGGCCGTGGGCGGGCTGTCGCTGCGGAGGCGGGGGCGAGGAGCGCCCCGGCGGAGGGCGTGGCCGCTCGCCGCGCCGCCGACCTGGCGGGCAAGCACCGCGCGGCCCCCGATCCGACGGCGAAACGGCGGGCCGTAGGGTATCTCAGCTTGACCGGTCTTGTGGCGGCCCTGGTCTTCGCCGTCCGTCTGGTGGCTGTGGCCCAGAGCGGGCCCAACGGCGGCGCTCCGGTTATCACCGGGCCGCTGGCGGGGATGCTGGTCGTGGACCCGCTGGCCGTTCTGCTCAAGATTACCTTCATCGCCGTCGGCATCGGCGTGAGTCTGCTGGGGGTTGACTTCGCTCTGAAGCGGGGGATGCCGGTGGGGGAGTTCTTCGCCCTCACGCTCTTTGCCGTCCTGGGTATGATGCTCATGGCCGCCTCGCGCGACCTGATCATGATCTACCTCGGCCTTGAGACCACGGCCATATCCTGCTACGCCCTGGCCGGCTTGCTTCGCGGCGACCCCAAGTCGGGCGAGGCGGCTCTCAAGTACTTCCTGACCGGGGCCCTGGCCTCGGCCATCATTCTCTTCGGGATGGCCCTGGTCTACGGCGGCACGGGGACCACGAACCTCTCCGCCCTGCCGGGGCACGGCGCGGTTCTCCTGGGTGAGGGCGGCCTCTTCCCGCAGGCCAAGCCCATTGCCCTGGTCGGCTTGGTCATGCTCATCGCCGGTTTCGGCTTCAAGCTGGCGGCGGTGCCGTTTCACTTCTGGGCCCCCGACGCCTACGAGGGCGCCCCGACCCCGGTGACGGCCTTCTTCTCGGTTGGCCCCAAGGCGGCGGCCTTCGCCGCGGCCCTCCGTATTTTCGGGCCGGTGCTGATGATCTCCGGACCGGCCCGGGCCGGTGGGCCGACGTCAACCGTCTTGGCTCTCCTCTTCACCATCCTGGCTGTGGTGACGATGACCGTCGGCAACCTGACGGCCTTGAGTCAGAAGAACATTAAGCGCATGCTGGCCTATTCGTCCATTGCCCACGCCGGCTACCTCATGGTCGGCTTCGCCGTGGCCAGCCCGCTCGGCTACGCGGCCATGATCTACTACCTCCTGGCCTACGCGGCCACAAACTTGGGTGTCTTCGCCGTGGTCATCTGGCTCAACAACCGCGGAACCGGGGACGACATCTCCGACTACGCCGGGCTTGGACGGCGGGCGCCCCTGGCCGCCCTGGCCATGGTCATCTGCTTCCTGTCCCTCATCGGCATCCCGCCCACGGCCGGTTTCTTCGGCAAGTTCTACCTCTTCCTGGCCGCGATAGGTGGGGGCATGACCTGGCTGGCCGTGGTCATGGTCATCAATACCGCCATCTCCGTGGGCTACTACTACGGCGTGGTGAGGCAGTTGTACCTGGTGGGCGCGGGGACCAGGAGCGAGGGCGTGGCGGCGGGGGTGAGCGCGGCTGGCGGGACCGGTGATGGCGCGGTCGCGGTGAGCGCGCCTGGCGAGGCGGCCCCGGTAGCGGTCCCGACCACCCCGGTCAAGGGCACCCCGCTCGTGGGCCTGGCCCTGGGGATCGCCGTGGCGGCCATTCTGATCCTGGGGTTCCTCTTCGAGCCCTTGGCCAGGCTGGCTGGTCTGGCGGGAGTGGGGCTGTAGGTTGACCCAGCGAGGAAGGCGAGGCTGCCGCCCAAGCAGGGGTGACGACGGTCGTCCACCCAGGGGACGCGCAAGTTACCTCTTGGGCTTGATGCGCCCGCAGTGCAGGCACTGGTCGGCCGTGTTGGGGTTGTCGAGACCGCAGTACGGGCAACGCCAGGGCATGTAGGCCACCTCCCATGAACCTTCCCTTTTCCACCAGAACGTGGGGATACCTTTCGCATGGCGGCAAGGTCCTATGGCCCGGTCTGGGAGGCGGGGGAGCCTCGGAGTGGATCGGAAGCTGACGCCTACCGCTGCCTTCGAGCTTTTTCCCGCAGTCTACCACAAGGTCTCCGGCCTCTGGCGCGGCCTTGACTCGCACCTGGCCATCCCTTCCATCATCGCCGGCCGGGCGCCGGGGCGTATTGTGGCTGACGACCCACGAGAGCCTACCGCCGGTCTCATCTGGGATCGGAAGGTCATCTTCTTCGTGGGTGGGAGTGCGGCCGTGGGTGGGAGTGCGGCTGCGGACGGGAACGCGGCTGCGGGCGGGAACGCGGCCGGGTTGAGCGGCGTAGCGCTGAGAGCATTCCTGGCCGCCCTAGGCGGCGAGATCGACTATGCGGCAGCCGAGGTCGGGGCGCGCTACAGCCGCTGGTTTCGTGTTGTTTGCCCTCCGGGCTGGGAACCCCTCGTGGAAGAGAGCCTTCGCCCGTTCGCCCCGCGCCGGGCGCGGCGAGTGCTCTGCGCCTACCGTCGCCGCGGGCCTCGCCTGGACTGGCGGACCATGCTCCCGCCGGGCTTCCGTCTCGTGGAGGTTGACGATACTCTCCTGAACCGGGCCGAGATCGCCGGCTTGGCCGGGCTGCGCGAGGAGATTTTCGGCGCCTGGCGCGGGCTGGAGGTCTTCCTGCGCTACGGTTTCGGCTTCGCCGTCCTCGACGGCGACTCGCTCGCGGCCTGGTGTCTATCGGAGTTCAACAGCCCCGGACGGGTCGGTTCCTCGGGTCCGCGCTGCGAGGTCGGCATCGAGACCTTGCCTGATTACCAGCGACGGGGTCTAGGCGCCTGCGTGGTTTCCGCCTTCATTGAGCGCTGCCTTGCTTCCGGCGTGACTCCCTTCTGGCACTCGGCCGCCGGGAACGCAGCCTCCCTGGCCCTGGCGGAGAAGGTGGGGTTTGAGAGGGCGGGGGAGTATGGGGTTCTGAGGCTATTCCATGGGGAGCCGCTCACGTCGCGATAGTCCTGCAGCACGAGCACGGCGACAGCGGAAGGGCTTGGGTCGGCTCGATCGTCACCTGCGTCCGGCTGGCCCACTCTATCTGGAACCCCGCGGTGTGCCGGGCCAGCGCCAAGGTCCTCTTTGAGGTGGCTCATCAGGAGCGTCGCCAGGCACCTGGGCCCGGAAGAGACCCTCGTTCATCTCCTCCAGGACCCTGGGCGGTTCGTGGGTTCTGGACCAGCTATGGGCGGTCAGGTCCTGGGTCTGGCCGGGCAACTGAGCGAACGGAGGAGGCTCTCTCGCGCGGGCCGGTTCAAGACAGCGCGAGAACCTCGAGGTCAAGGAACTCGTAGTGGGCGACGGTGAGAAGCGGGAGACCGTGCTCGCCAGGGTGAAGGAGGAACTCCGGAGGATCGGAGATCCCAAGGGGGAACCCCACACCAAGGCCTGCTGCGCGCTTGTCGCTCGCCCTACCCCGGGCCGCTACGTCAAGACCGACAAGAAGGGCCAGCCCATGCTGGAGCCCGCCAAGGTGTCGCCCTCGGCTACAAACAGCTTCACGAGGTGGAGGACGCCTTCCCGAACCCTCAAGACCACCCTACCTGCTCCTCGTACGCGTAGCCTGGCCTCCTCCTACCCAGCTTGCGAAGGTGCGGGGGCATTGCGTTGGAGGAGAGTCCTTCGCGGGCACCGGGTCACCACAGGCGGGGGATGCGACCAAGAAGGACGAATCTCATGGAAGGAGTCTCCAAGGCAGGAACCTGCTGGTCCTTGTCGAAGGGAAACCACGCATGGATCTGAGTCGGGCAGGGAGGGCTAGCCATGGTCGGGATATTTGGCTTGCGAAAGCGTCTGGTCAGAATCCTCTCCGGGTTGGTGAGCGCAATGTTGGTAGTTCTGTGCCTCCTTCCGGCGCAGCCACGCGTTGAGGCTGCGGGACTCTGCATCGGCGCCACGGCAATGATCGCAGGGACTGGCGGGGAGGGCCTCAAGCTCAGAAGCGGTCCGTCGTCGAGTTCAAACGCGATTGGCAAGAACGCGGACGGTACAATCGTGACGGTCGTTGGCGGTCCGAGAAACGCTGACGGGTACACGTGGTGGCAGATCAAGAGTCCGATCGGAACCGGCTGGAGCGCCGGGGCCTGGCTACGTCTGACGTCTCCCGAACAGCCTGTGACGAAACCACCGGCTCAGGCGAAACCACCACTGGCTCCGACGATTCTCGAGCCGGGCAAGACGTCCTTGACAGTGGCGGGATCGTGCATTCGAACCCTGACGCCTACACTGACTTGGCAACCCGCGCAGGGCGCCACGGACGCCACGAGGTACTCTGTGACGATTAGCGAGTACCCGTATGGCTCGGCCAACATCCGCTACAGCCAGGACTCGTTGACCGGGAAATCGACGAGCGTCCCCCCAGGCGTGCTCCAATGGGAAAAGAAGTATCGCTGGAACATGCAGGCGTACAGCAGCGGGGTATGGAGTTCCGTGTCCAATACCCTCTATCTATGGACGTACCAGGACAACGCGGAGATCGCAAGAATGCTGGTGGACGCGGCAATTAGGCACGGAGTCCCGCCCGTCTTGCTGAAGGCCATTGCATATCATGAATCTACGCAAGGATCGCGCGGATGGAATCAGTACGGGACGGACGGGTCGCCGTTGGTCCACAACAACGACAGCTCGGTCGATGTCGGCATCATGCAGATTAACGTGCCGAGCCGCAATTCCTCGGATTACCGTAGAGTGGCAAACAGCGTGCTCGCCAACATCGATGCGGGTGCGAGAAGACTGGCCGAGAAGTGGAAGATGTCACAGGCCACCGGGGAAAAGGATGACCCCAGACTGATTGAGAATTGGTGGCACGCCACGCTCTTCTACCAGTCCGGGACGCGCGAGTACGACAACCGGTCGTCCTACGGCGAGAAGGTTCGGAAGATCATGACGCAGCCGCCGTCTGACATCAGCAGTTACACCCAGTCCTTCAACTGGACTTTCCCGACGGATCTCTACCCAGGGTTCCTAAAGGAGGATTCCTTCACCGTGGTAGGGTCGGGTCAGAACGGCGTCTTCAAGTTCTTCACTCTGGGCAAGAAGAGACAGACGCCTCCGCTCGAAGTGAAGGCGTCTGTCCATGACTGGACTCTGCTGCCGACTCAATGAGCCCGTTCCGGTAGCCGTCGCTTTCTCGCAGCAAGTGGTGTGAGCGAACTGCGTTGAACTGGGGACGCAGCTTGAGGAATTGGGGGGACTGGTGTTCCCCTTCGCCGCAGGGGGGACCCTAGGGGAGACTCTAGGGTCCCCTGTTTGTCGATCGGCACGTACCGAGTGGGCCAGGCTGCTGTTTCAGCCCGCTGCCAGCTGTCCTTGCCTGCGTGGTGAAGTTGCCCTTGTGTGCGGAAGGCCTCACTCGCCGACGAGATCAGTCGCGTGGCGCGGGCGGTCGAGAAACGGCACAGCCGCTGGTTTCGCATCGTCTGCCTCCCGGAGTGGGAACCCGTCGTGGAGGAGAACGTTCGCGCTGCGTCCCCGCAAAGGGCCCGCCGGGTTCTCTTGGTCTACCCCTCCGCTAGACCGCAACCTCGCCATTGCGGGCCGACCACCGAGCGCAGGTCACCCATCGACCAGAGGCCAGCTGACAACTGGAGGGCTCTACTTCCAGACCCTGGCTCGATTCGACCCCCGGGCATTGGCGTCCTTGGTCGCTCTGCCGGCCCCCCTCTTACCCCCCGGCAGGAAGCCCTCCCCCCACCGTCGAACTGGCCAGTCGGCTTTACTTAGCGCGGCGAAGGAAGTTCGAAGGGAGTTGACCCGGCTTGGCCATTGTCATCAAGAACGGCAGGATCCTCACCATCACCCAGGGCACCATCGAGGGCGGGACGGTTCTCATCGAGGGCGGGAAAATCAAGGCCGTCGGCAAAGACGTGACGATCCCCTCCGGAGCGGAGGTCATCGACGCCACGGGCAAGTGGGTCACCCCCGGCCTCATCGACGCCCACAGCCACGTGGCCATCTTCGGCGAGCCGGCCGTGGAGTCGACCAACGACGGCAACGAGTGCACCGACCCCATCACTCCGCACGTTCGGGCCCTCGACGCCGTCAACCCGGCCGACCCGGCCATCCCCGACACTCTCTCCGCCGGAGTCACGGCCGTCTGGACCGGCCCCGGCAGCGGCAACGTTATCGGCGGAACCGGCATCGTCATCAAGCTTCACGGCAAGACCATCGATGACATGCTGGTTACCACGGCCCGAGGCTCGATGAAGATGGCCCTGGGCGAGAACCCTAAGCGCGTCTACGGAACCCAGAAGAAGTTCCCGATGACCCGGATGGGTAACGCCGCCGCCCTCCGCGAGGCCCTGGTCAAGGCCCAGAGCTACATGCGGAAGGTCAAGAAGGCCGAGGCCGACGCCGCCCGGGAGTCCAAGGAGAAGAAGACCACGATCGAGCCCGACTATCCCGAGCGCTGTCTCAAGATGGAAGCCCTGATCAAGGTTCTGACGCGGGAGTACCGCTGCCGTATCCACTGCCACCGGGCCGACGACATCCTCACCGCCATCCGCATCGCCGAGGAGTTCAATCTCGACTTCTCCATCGAGCACGCCACCGAGGGCTGGAAGATCGCCGATGTCCTGGCGGCCAAGAAGGTGACCTGCACCATCGGTCCCAACGACCTCACCCGGGTGAAGATGGAGTGCGAGAACTTCAACCTGGCCAACGCGGGCATCCTGGTCAAGAAGGGTGTGCGGGTCTGTATCCAGGTCGACGGGTTCAGTAACACTCGCTGGCTTCCCATCCACGCCGGAATGCTCGTTCGCTACGGAATGCCGGAGGAGGAGGCCATGAGAGCCCTGACCATCAATCCGGCCGAACTCCTGGGCGTGGCCGATCGGATGGGTTCGCTGGAGCCGGGTAAGGACGCCGACGTGGCCATCTTTAGCGGCAACCCGCTTTGCACCCTCAGCCGTTGCGAGAAGGTCTTCATCAACGGGGCCGAGGTCTACGACGCCGTGAAGGCCGGTTTGCCTGAGCCGGGGCGCGCTTCCAAGTGCTAGTTGCGGCAAGGACGGAGAGACCGAGGTCCGGGATGGAGGTGGACGCGGCCGTGAGCGATGATGGGCTCCGACCAGTAATCGTCAAGGCCCTGGGCTATCTCTCCAGACGCCTGCCCGGCGGGGGGCCGCTCCAGCTTCGGCCGCCGGAGGCCGGCGACCTCTCGGTGCGGGAGGCCATGCGCCTGGCCGGGTTGCCGGACGAAGAGGTTTTTCTGGTCATCGTCAACGGCAAGCGGGCTACCCTGGACCGGGTTTTGGCTCCCGGAGACGAAGTAACCTTCGTGCCGCCGGTTGCCGGCGGCTGAACTGAGAGGGTGACCGGACCATGGCCGGCTTCACCGGTAAAATCTTGCGGGTCGACCTCACCAGCGGGCAGGTAACCGTAGAGACTCCGCCCGAGAGCTTCTACCGTCGCTACCTGGGCGGGCGGGGGCTGGCCGCCTACTACCTCCTCCGGGAGGTTCCCCCCGGCATCGACGCCTTCGACCCGGCCAACCTGTTCATCCTGGCCCCCGGCGTGCTGACGGGGACTCCGCTGGCCGGCGCTTCCCGAGCCGGGGTGGCTTCCCTCTCGCCGCTCACGGGCGGTCTTGGCAGCGCCGAGGGCGGCGGTTTCTGGCCGGCTGAACTGAAGCGGGCCGGCTGGGACGCCATCATTGTCAAAGGCCGGGCCCCTCGCCCCACCTGGATGTGGATCGACGACGACAAGGTCGAACTCCGCGACGGCTCGGCTCTGACCGGCAAGACCACGGGCGAAGTCGAGGCGGTCATCCGGGCCGCCCTCGGCCACGTCCGGATCGCCCAGTGCGGCCCGGCGGCCGAACGAGGCGTGCGCTACGCCAACGTGGTCTTCGACCTCAGCCACTTCGCCGGCCGGTGCGGCAACGGGGCCGTCATGGCCGCGAAGAACCTGCGGGCCATCGCTGTCCGGGGCGCCAAGGCCCCCGAGGTAGCCGACCCGGACAAGGTCAGGGAACTGAGCCGGTACATGGCCACCACCGGGGTGGAGGAGAACAAGGACTTCAGCCAGGGCGGCACGCCCCGCATCGTCCTGCCGCTCAACGCCCAGGGCGGTTTGCCCACCCGCAACTTCCAGCGGGGCGACTTCGAGGGCGCGGCCGACATCGACGGCACGAAGCTCGGCCAGACCCTTCTTGTGGGCACCCACTCCTGCTACGCCTGTCCTCTAGGCTGCAAGCGCAACGTCGCGGCCGAGAAGCCCTACGCTATCGACCCGGCCTACGGTGGTCCGGAGTACGAGACCCTCGGCGCCCTGGGCTCTTGCTGCGGGGTGGCGGATCTCGCCGCCGTGTGCAAGGGCAACGAACTCTGCGCCGCCTACGGTCTGGACACCATCTCGACCGGAGTGGCCATCGCCTTCGCCATGGAATGCTACGAGGAGGGCCTCCTCGACCGGGAGGCCACCGGCGGGCTGGATCTTCATTTCGGCAACGGGGCGGCCATGGTCGAGATGATCGAGCGCATCGCCCGGCGCGAAGGGCTGGGCGAGCTTCTGGGCGAGGGTGTGGCCCGGGCGGCGGAGAAGATCGGCGGCCGGGCCCGGGAACTGGCCATGCACGTGAAGGGTCAGGAGATTCCGATGCACGAGCCGCGCCTCAAGCACGGCCTCGGCCTAGGCTATGAGGTCTCGCCGACAGGCGCCGACCACTGCCACAACATCCACGACACCCTCTACACCAAGAGTGTCAGGGGCCTCATGCCCCTGGGCATCCTCGAGCCCCTCCCGGCCGACGACCTCGGCCCGGCTAAGGTTCGTCTCTTCTTCTACAAGGTCAACTGGCAGCACTTCCTGGACTCCGCCGTGATGTGCATTTTCGTGAGTTGGAGCCTGCCCCAGATGGTTGAGATGGTCCGGGCCGTCACCGGCTGGAACACGAGCCTCTGGGAACTCCAGAAGGCGGGGGAGAGGGTGGCCGTCCTAGGCCGGCTCTTCAACCTCCGGAGAGGCCTGGGGGCTGAGACCGACCGGCTACCGAGGCGGTTCTTCGAACCCTTCCAGGGCGGCCCCTTGGCCGGAGTGGCCGTCAAGGAGGAGACCCTGGCCCAGGCCAGGCAACTCTACTACGCCATGGCCGGTTGGGACGGAAACGGCGTGCCCACGCCGGCCAAGCTTTCCGAACTGGATTTGGACTGGACGATGGAGTAGGTATCCCCTCCCGGGCGTTTCCTCGACATTCACGGACCCTCTGACCCAACAAAGTTTTCTTAGATTCGTCACGCCTCGGCAGGAAGTACCAAGTTTTCCAACTACTATACGACATGGAATGCGCTTACCAAGAATTCTGCCGAAGACTGTTTTTGACGATAGGGGGCTCGGTTCGGCTCGACGGCTGGCGTTGAGGGAGGTGACACCAAGTGACGTACGAGAGGCCCACTCTCAATGAAGTTGAGATCAACATCAAGGCCGACAAGATCCTGATGAGCATCCACGTATGCTAAATAGCTTCTCCGTCTGACGTAGTAGCGCTAGAGTAATCAAAAACAGCTACAGCTGAACAGTACGGACCGAGCCCCCTCCATTTGGTTAGGCTGCAAAACTCGGGAGGGCTGTTCATGGACCAGCTGGAGGCAAGACCGAACCGCCTGTCGCACGTTAAGGCAAGACCACAGGAACAGCAGTTGTCCTTGTTCAACACGCAGACCGCCGAGTTCTTTGTTCTGAACAGCACCGGCAGGTTTGTCTGGGAGGCCTGTGACGGGACAAACACGGTCGGCGGGATTGTTGAGAAGCTGATTGAGGCCTGTGCTACCCCGCCCGAGAGAAGCGAGGTCGTCAGGGACGTGGGCGTTCTCGTCGAGGAGATGAAGGACAAGGGGCTGGTCCGGTGGTAGCCGAACCGAAGGAGAAGAGGGAAAAGGATGGCTGACATCTCTATCGTCAACTCAACGACGATTGACCAACCGACCAGCGCGGAGGTCGGCAAGCCGCTGGCGGCCTTTCCCGTCGGACCGCTGATGATTGCCGCGGTTCTTGAAAAGCAGGGCTACGACGTGGAGTTCATGGACTACCAGACCTACGGGGTTCCGCGTAAGCCCAGTGTCGAGTCCTTTCTAACCTATCTCGAGCGGGTCTCCGCGCCGATCATCGGGATAGGGGTCATCAGCAGCAGTCTTCCCACGGTCCTGGCCACTCTGATCAAGTACAGGGCTACTCACCCCGGTAAGCTGGTCATTCTGGGAGGTCCCGCCGCCAGCGACACCGCGCGGGAAATTGTCGAGAAGTTCCCGGTGGATATCGTTGTCCGTGGGGAAGGCGAGATCACAATCCAAGAACTCATGCGGGCCATCGAGGATGGAGCGGATCTTGCCTCCGTAGCCGGAATTACCTACCGGAGCAACGGTGGCGTGCTTGAAAACCCCGATCGCGAACGCATCCTGGACTTGGAGACCCTTCCCCTGCCCGCCTACCACAAGATCAATCTGGCTGATTATGGTCGAAGGGCGACCATTATGTCCGCCCGGGGTTGTCCCTATCAGTGCACCTTCTGCACATCACGGGCGATCTGGGGTCATCGTGTCGTTTACCGAGATGTAAAAAGCATTGCCAACGAACTTAGCGCGATTAAGGAGCACGTCGACTCGGTCGACTTCGCCGACGACACTCTCGTCCTCAGCCAGAGCCGGGTCTTCAGCCTGCTCGACGCCCTGAAAGAGGCTGGGGTCGGGCTACGCTGGCGCTGCAACGGTCGGGTAGATCACATGACCGACGAGCTGCTCAAGCGGATGGCCGATGACGGGTGCGAGCAAATGCTTCTGGGGTTGGAGTCGGGATCTAACCGTGTCCTGGAACGGATCAAGAAGAAGTTTACGGTCGAGCAGGCTCTGGCGACCTACAAGAAGACCAGCCAGTACGTTTCGCTCGACGTTTCGTTTATCTGGGGCTTCCCCTTTGAGACAATGTCCGACTTCCACGAGACTCTCATGGCCCTGGCCGATGTCAGTCGGATACCCGGCGCCGCCCTTCATGGTCATTTGCTCTGTGCCTTCCGAGGGTCGGCCCTCTACGAGGAGTTCGGCGATCTGATCCGGTTTTCCGACGACTTCTACCCAACCCAGCGTGCCTTTCTACCGACTGACCGCCTCTCCAACTACCCTGAGCTGGTGGAGCTAATCAAGGCCCACCCCCGGCTGTTTGCCTCCTACTACTACTACGACCATCCCGAGCTGGCCCAGAAGCGGGAGCTAATTGATCGCATCTGGCCGGCGGGCAAGGAGGGCCGATAACTGTTGCCTGACATCACCATTGTCAATGCGACAATCGAGGGCCGACCCAATTGTGTGCCCATGGGGCCGCTCATGATTGTGGCCGTTCTCGAGCAGGCGGGATACGATGTCGAGTTTCTTGACTACCAGACCTACTCCGCCCCGCGCAAACCCAGCGTCGACACGTTTTACGAGTTCCTGCGGACCGCCTCCGGTTCGATAATCGGCATCAGTGTCCTGGCCGGCAACCTGCCGACCGTTCTCGGGGCCGTGCAGCGGCTGAAGAACACTCAACCCCGAAAGACGGTCATTCTGGGTGGTCCGACAGCAAGCGACAGTCCCCAGGGAATCCTGGAGGCATTCCCGGTCGACATCGTGGTCAGGGGTGAGGGGGAGGCCACAGTTGTAGAGCTGGTTCGAGGGCTGGAGGATGGTATCGACCTCAAGGACGTAGCCGGTATCACCTACCGTGCCGGCGGCGACATCCATTCGACTCCGAACCGGGCCCGCATCCAGGACCTGGACTCCCTTCCCCTTCCCGCCTATCACCAGATCGATTTCGCCGACTACGGCGCCGGCCTGCACCTCATGACCTCGCGGGGCTGCCCCTACGAGTGCGGTTTTTGCGGCACTCACTCCACCTGGGAACGGACGGTCACCTACCGCAGCATTGACAGCGTTGTGCGCGAGGTCGCTTCCGTCAAGGACATGATTCGGATGCTGACCTTCTGCGACGACAACCCCGCTCTCCGGGCGGAGCGCGTCTTTGAACTCTGCCGGTGTCTGCGGAAGGAGAACATCCGGCTGCCCTGGTCGAGCTACGGTCGGGTCGACCATATGGACGAAGACATGGTCCGGACCATGGCCGCTCACGGGTGCGTGGAAGTGTTTTACGGTGTGGAATCGGGCTCAGACGCCGTCTTGAGCCGGCTTAACAAGAGGTTCCGATTTGAGGAAGCTCAAGCCTGCCTGAAGATGAGCGCTCGTCATATCGGACAGGTTAACGCCTCGTTCATCTGGGGGTTCCCCTACGAGAGCCTGGAGGACTTCTATGACACGCTCATGGCCGTGGGTGAGGTTGAGCGCACTAAGGGTGTGACTCCCTACCTTTACTTGCTGGGGCCCCTGCCGAAGACACCGATTTATAGAGAGTTCGGCCACCTGACCCGTTTCTCGGAGGATTTCTACCCGCACGTGACCACCATCCCGGTCAGGGAACGCCTGGTCGACTTTCCGGAGGTGGTGGAACTGGTGATCCGACATCCGAGCCTTTTCACGGGTTTCTACCATTATGATCATCCCGAGCTTCCGGCCAAGCGAAAGGTCCTCGAGAGCCTGGGCCTGCGCAAGAAAGCTGACCAGGCGACGACGGCGGACGGAGCGCCCTAGCCGTGGCCGCCGATATCGCCATCTTGAACTCAAGCCTGGGCCTGGTGTCCAGCGGCGTCCCGATCGGGCCGCTTATGATCGCGGCCGTGCTCCAGGAGAACGGCTTCACGGTGAGCTTCGAGGACTATCAGACCTTCCAGGCCGCGGACAAGCCTTCGGTCGAGCGCTTCCTGTCCTTCATGGATGTACCGGAAAGCCTGATCGGCATCAGCGTCATGTGCACCGCTCTGCCAACCGTCCTCGGGGCCGTAAGCCGGTTCAAGACCCTCAGGCCGGACACGACCGTGATCCTCGGCGGCCCCAGCCCGACGGACGCCCCCCACGAAATCATGGACAGCTTCCCCGTTGACATCATCGTCCGCGGGGAAGGTGAGGAGACGATCGTCGAACTGACGCGGGCCATCAAGAGCGGCGGGGCGCTGGACTCGATCAAGGGCATCACTTTCCGGCGCGACGGCCGGGTCCTATCCACGCCGGATCGGCCGAGGATCGAAAACCTGGACCGCCTGCCTCTTCCGGCCTATGAACACGTTTCGTTCGCCGACTACGGCCGCCAAGCCCTGATCATAACTTCACGGGGGTGCCCGTATCGCTGTTCGTTTTGTAGCAGCCACTCGATCTGGCAGCGACGCATGACCTACCGAGGGGCCGAGCACGTGACCAGAGAACTGAAAAGACTCCAGGGTGAGATTGATCGCTACGCCTACTACGATGACACGTTCGTTCTGGACCCTCAGCGGGCGGTGGCCTTGCAGCGGCAGGTTCTAGACAGCGGGATCGGCCTTCCCTGGAGCTGCAGCGGCCGGGTCAACCACATGACCCGGGACTTCTTAACCGAGTTGCGCGACTTGGGCTGCCAGGAGATCTTCTATGGTTTGGAATCGGGAAGCGATCGCGTTCTCAAGCTCATTAGTAAGCAGTTCACCAGCGCGGAAGCGGAGCGGGTAGTTCTTGAGTCGGCCCAGATCTTGCCCAAGGTTCACACATCGTACATGTGGGGCTTCCCCTTTGAAACGATGGACGACTTCTTTGCCACTATGCTCGTCTTGACCAGGGACATGCAACTGGACAACGTGAGGCCGCAGATAACTCTCTTGACTCCACTCCCAGCATCACTCCTGGCCCAGGAGTATTCGGCGTCCCTGGCCTTTTCGCCTGACTGGCAGAGAGGTGTCTCCCAATTGCCGGGGGACCGCCTTCAGAGGTATCCGGAGCTGGTTCGGCTGATCGATGAGCATCCGAGGGTCTTTACCTCCTTCTACCACTACGAGCACCCGGAGCTCACGTCCAAGAGGACCATCGTCGAGAAACTAGCTCACAACTTCTCCGCGAAGGGGGGCTAGGGACCATGCCTGACATGGCCGTCATCAACTCCACCCATTCCAGTGGCGATCCTTCCCTTCCGCAGGGGCCGCTCATGATCGTATCCACCCTTGAGGCCCAGGGTTATGAGATGGAGTTCCACGACTACCAGACCCAGCACATGCCTGACCAGGGCAACCCGGAGTCCTTCTACCAGTTCCTCCGCGGGGTCCAGGCCGATATCATCGGTATCAGTGTCTTCAGTTCCTCCCTTCCCACGGTCTTGCTGGCGGTGCGGAAGCTGAAGGAGGAGTACCCCGGGAAGACCATCGTTCTCGGCGGTCCGGCCGCAACCGATACCCCGGATGACATTCTCAGGTTCTTCCCAGTAGACATTGTCGTGCGGGGCGAGGGCGAGGTCACCGTTGTCGAGATGATGCGGGCCATAGAAAGCGGCACAGACCTCGCGGAGGTAGCCGGGCTATCGTTCAGACGAAACGGGGACATCATCTCTACGCCCAACCGGCCTCGGATAGCGGATCTTGATGCCCTGCCGTATCCGGCCTACGACCGCATCGACTTTCGTGACTACGGCTCGTCCCTCGGGACGGTCTACTCCAGAGGATGCCCTTACGAGTGCAGCTTCTGCTCGGTTCACTCCGTGTGGCAAAGAAAGATGACCCACCGCAGCCCGGAAAGCCTGGCTGAGGAGATTGCCTACGTGGTTGGTAGTCATCCCGGCGAGATAGCCGAGGTTGCCTACCATGACGATACGTTCGTCTTGGATAAGAAGCGCGTTACACGCCTCCTCGGCGCTCTCCGCGAGCGGGGGGTAGAGATGCCCTGGTTTTGCTATGGACGAGTCAACCTGATGCCGGAGTCCCTGATTAAGACCATGGCAGACTTCAATTGCAGCAAGGTTCTCTTCGGCATCGAGTCGGGTTCGGATACCGTGCTCAAGAGAATCCAGAAGCGCTTCACGGCGGAGGAGGCCCGGCGAACCGTAGACCTTACCCGCTCATACATCCCGTCCATCATCAACACCTACATCTACGGGTTCCCGTTCGAGACCATGGAGGCTTTCCACGAGACAGTTTTCTCTGTCTTGGACGACAGGCAAAAGGGCATCATCTCCAACCTGTACCTCCTGTGCCCACTGCCGCAGTCTCCTCTCCATTCGGAGTTCCGGGACATTCTCCGCTTCTCGCCTCGGTACCATTCGCTGCTGGGAACCCCAACTTACTTCGCTCGCTACCCGGAAATCGTGGCGGAGATAGTTGCCCATCCGCAACTGTTCTCGGCCTACTATCACTACGAACACCCCGGACTGGATGACAAAATGACCTTTCTCGAGTTACTTGACAAAAAGGGCCTCAAGGTCGCGTTCAGCTGAGACAGCCGCCGAAATCGCTGGGGAGCGGGTGAGAGTTCTGGCGTCAGGCATTCGTATCGTCGAATGGGATGTGACACCCAGGTGCAACATGCGTTGCCGGCACTGCTACGCCGGCGCGCTCTACGGCGATGCCCGTGAGGAACTCGGCCTTGAGGACTCTCTACGGCTGCTTCGCAACCTGCACAGCGTAGGCGTGCAGAACCTGACCCTCTACGGTGGTGAACCCCTGCTGCGCGGAGACCTGGCCGAACTGGTCAGAGAAGCCCACACCCGAGGGACCGGAGTCTACGTGGTCACTAACGGCGTCCTGCTCACGGCGGCGCGAGCCGAGGAACTCATGGACGCCGGTCTCAGCGGTTTCGGTGTCAGCCTCGACGCCGGCACGAGGGAGACCTACCGCAAGATCCGGGGTAGTGACTTGTTTCCACGCGTCCTGGGCAACGTGCGGTCTCTGGTCCAGTCCATCCGTGGCCGAGCCGGCTCGACAACGGTAAGTCTCAGTCTCGGTTTCGTCCTCTCCCGGGTCAACCAGGGGGACACCGCCGCCGTCATCCGGCTGGCGCACGATCTGGGCGCGGACCATGTAATTCTCACGCCGCTGGCCCATGTTGGAAACGCGCGAAAGTCCTGGGCCGCGGACGCCGTTCTGTCGCCCGGGGAGTTCGTGGACGCGGCGGAGACGGCCATGCGGGTTCGCACCGATCTCGGGCTCAGCGAAGACTTCGTGGTCATGGACTTTGCCACCCACCGGCTTCTTGATTACATCAGGGAGGCTTGGGGACTGACGTTTCCCCTGCCTCCCCGCCGGTGCTCGCCACTCAAGGGCGGCCTTTTCGTCAGGGCCGACGGGGTGGCTTTCCCGTGTAAGGGGACCATCGCCGAGATGGGTCTCAAGGCAGGGGGCTACAGCGTCCAAGGGCACAGTCTTCTCGAACACCCGCTGTCGTGGATCCTCAACTCACCTGATTTCGTCCGGCTATTCGAGATGGCCTCTCCTGAGACGCTACTTCGCGGGCTGCCGGCCTGTCGGGAGTGCGAACACTTCCTCGTCGAGTGCGGCCCGTGTCCCATCGCGGCTCTCCAGGGCAAGCCACACGCCGAGTTCTGTCATGACTACCCCGTCGGTCTCATCTGCCAGGCAGCCAGCGACCGGGGCAAAGGGCTGAAGGACCGGAACCATGGCTGACATCTGTGTGATCAACGCCAACGTCACGCCGGTCCACCAGGTTCCCCTGGGACCGTTGCTCATTACCGCCGTCCTCAAAGAAGCGGGGTATGGCGTAGAGTTCCGGGACTACCAAACTTTCAGAACCGACCATAAGCTTAGTATAGACACTTTCCTCACTTTCCTCAGACAGGCAGATAGCAATATAATTGGTATAAGCGCCATGTGCAACTCCTTACCGACAGTGCTGGGAGCGGTCCGGCGGCTAAAGCGAGACAGCCCGGACAAAAAGATCATCCTGGGGGGGCCGGCGGCGACGGATCTCCCTCAGTCCATCATGAGGCGCTTTCCGGTTGACGCCATCGTTGTCGGAGAAGGGGAACGCACGATTGTCGATCTGCTTAGAGCCCTCGAGTCCGGCGGTGACCTGGACGGGGTCCAGGGCCTCTGCTATCGGCGCCGCGATGGGGCTATCCGAATGACTCCCCGCCGCGCTCGCATTCCAAACCTAGACGATCTACCGTTTCCCGCTTACGAGGAGATCGATTTCGCTGACTACGGCCCAGCCGCCGGAATCATCATCACCTCGCGAGGGTGTCCGTTCCGCTGCACGTTTTGTAGCGCCCACTCTGTGTGGCAGCGCAGCGTGAGCGAGCGGAGCGTGGCCAACGTAACCGAGGAAGCGGTGCTTCTTTCCCGGCGGGTTGACCGGCTCGTCTTTGTCGATGATACCCTGGTCCTAAACGCCAAGCGCGTGGAGAGCTTGCTCCAGGCCCTGCGAGCGGCGGGCGTCGATAAGCCCTGGAGGTGTAACGCCCGGATCGGTCTCATGAGCGACCACCTGCTGCGCCTCATGGCCGACCACGGCTGTGAGGAGGTCTTTTACGGCATTGAGTCCGGCTCCAATCAGGTTCTCCGCGCCATCAGGAAAGGTTTCACCATAGAGATGGCTCGCCGCGAGGTGGAGCGCACCCTCCGGTACATCCCGAAGGTAACCACCTCTTATGTCTGGGGGTTCCCCTTCGAGACCATGGACGACTTCTACGAAACCGTGATGGCGATAGCCCAGGACGCCCAGATGGAAGGCGTTCGGCCGCAAGTCGGCCTTCTATCCCCACTCCCCAAGTCACCGCTATACCGGGAGTACCGGAGATGCGTTTGCTTCTCGCCGGAGCTGAACCCCCGGGTCATGCTTCCTTCTCCGGAGAGTCTGGCCGACTATCCCGACATCACCGGGCTGATCGTGGACTATCCCCAGCTCTTTTCTCCCTTCTACTATTACGACCATTCCGACCTGGACCGGAAGAGCGCGGTCATGGCTCGGATTACCAGAGAGACCGCCGGATGACCTCATCAAAGCCTCGGCGCCCCGCGATCCTCGACGCTGTCTTCGGCCTAGCCCTGCTTTTGTCGCATCGGATCTGGGGGCGGATCACGGGGTGCCTTCTCATCGCTGTCCCCGCCGTCGTCGCGATAGTCCTGGCCATCCCGCGCATCCTCGATCTAGGGGACCCGCTCGTCTACCTGGTCATGGTCATGCCCCTCTACCTGGTCATGGCCCTACCCTCGCTAATCGCGGCTTTCCTCGCTCACGAAGGCGGCCACTACCTGGCGTTGAGAGGGTTGGGGCACAGGGCCGGCTTCACCTGGCGCTTCCCCTTGGATATGCGCACTGTGGCTCATTGTTCAGGTTTGGGCGGCTCGGATGCTCCGTCGCTGGTGATACGGGGATTGGCGGGCTTCGGCGCCAACGTAGTTCTCCTTTTGCTCCTTATCGGCGTGGCCGTCAGGCAGGTCTCTCCGTTCCTAGCCTACCTGGCCGTCTGGCAGGGGGTTTCCGCCCTGGCCGCGACCGCGTGGAGCGCCTCGGGATCGAGAACCGATGCCTCCACACTCCGCAACGCTCTAGCCCTGGAAGACGCGGTAGAACTGAGAGCTTTCAAGGAGGGATGCCAAGACACCGTCGTGCAGCTGAGCCTGTCCGTCACCGAACGCTGGGAAACGTCAGTGCCCTACTGGGTCGTCATTAGGGGTCTAGTTGACCCGGACATCGCCACCGGGTCTGACTCCGCGATTGTCTTCGCTACGGCCCGCGAAGAGACGATGGTTGTGTTTCCCGGCCGAACCCATGGGACCTACCAGTTGCGCGCTCGAGGTCGGGCCGAGGGTAACCAGGCGTGTTGCCTCACCCGGTGTGGTTCACAGGTGTGTGTCTCTCTGTAGGGAGGGGAGAGGAACATGAGTCAGGTTCCGCTAGCTACAGTCCAAAGAAAAATCGGGGTCGGCTCCCGCGACTTTATCCTTCTGGTCTGCGGGCAATGGGTCTCACAATTGGGGGACGGCATCTACAACGTGGCCCTGCCTTTGTTTGCCCTGGCTGAGTGGGGTACTGGCGCCTCACTCGGCCTAATCATGGCCACCGCGTTGTTCCCTTTCACTCTCCTGGCGCCCTTTGCCGGGGTCTTCGCCGATCGCTGGAACCGTCGACGGGTCATTATCTTCGCCGACTTGGCGCGTGGGGTCATAACTCTAGGGGTGGCCTATCTGGCCTGGGCCGACCTGCTGACCATTCCCCTACTGGTCCTGGCCACCGGCCTTGTCTCGGCGGCGTCGGCCTTCTTCCAACCAGCCATCATGGCCTCCATGCCGAACATGGTTGAGAAGAGTGAGCTACCACGGGCGGCTTCCCTGCTGGAGATGGGCAGGAGCATAGCCAGGGTTCTTGGACCGGCCCTTGGTGGTGTCCTCATCGTCGCTCTGGGCTTTCCCCTGGTCTTTCTCATCAACGGCGTGAGCTTCATGATGGCGGCCCTGAGTGCGGCCTTTGTCTACATACCACAGACCGCCAAGGCTAAGACCCTGACCGTAATTCAGGACCTCCGCGAGGGCATTCGTTTTGTCCTCAAGAGCCAGTTTCTCATGGGGCTGATGTTCGTGTTGTGTGTCATGAACTTCTTCGAACCCGCCGTCCTTCCCGTTCTCATGCCGATTGCGGCCAAGAAGGTGCTGTTGGTGGGCAGCGCCGGTTACGGCTGGATGCGGGCCGTGGCCGGACTGGGGGGTTTCGTGGCTCTGATCATTCTGGCTTTGGCCAAAAAGACAGCCAAGCGGCACCCCGTTCTAATCGGATCCCTCGTAGGCACGGGCGCCTCCTTCGTCTTGCTCGGCTTCTACCCTGGCTACTATGCAACTCTCGGGCTGCTCTTTGTCTACGGTCTGCTCGTGGGACTGGCGAACACACTGCTAATCGTGCTCTTTATCGGCTACGTCCCCGACGAGGTAAGGGGCAAGATCATTGGCATTGTAAGTACCGTCTCGGCGGGCATGATCCCCATCGCTTTCCTGACCATCGGGGCTCTGGCCGACTTGATCTCCATCGGTCCGATTCTCATGGTCTCCGGTGTGGCCGTGGCCATCGCGGCTTTGGCTCTCTACCGCGTCCGGGGAATGGCTGACATCTGAGCGGGAAGTAACGACCGGGGGCTCTGTACGTAAGGAAGACCTCGCTCGGTTCAACGCCCATTGAGCCCAGCGAGGTCTTCCTATGGGGTACGATTTCAGTCTACTGCCCGAGGCCAAGCCTCGGGGCCCACCGTCACGTGGGCCACTGCTTTGCGGCTATCAGGGCAGGCTGATGCTATAATGAACGCCGTGGTTTTCTGTGGAAGGTGGGATATGGATTTGGTGTGGGTCATCACGCTCCTCATCGTTGGCTTTGCCGTCATCCTCGGCGGAGCGGGACTGTTCACCAATGCGGTGGAGTGGCTTGGCAAGCGTCTGAACCTGAACCAGGGCGCGGTCGGCAGCGTCTTCGCGGCCGTTGGAACGGCCATGCCGGAGACGCTTGTTCCGATTATCGCCCTCCTCTTTGGGCGTGGCGCTGACCGGGAGGCCATCGGCATCGGGGCCATCCTGGGGGCGCCGTTCATGCTCTCGACCCTGGCCTTCTTCGTCACCGGGGTGGCCATCTTCGTCTATGCCCGCAAGGGACGCCGTCCCGCCGAAGTCTTGGCCTCGCCGTCAGTTATGAAGCGCGACCTTGAGTTCTTTATCCTGGTCTACGTCCTGGTCGTTGCCGCGGGCATCTTGAACATGGGACGGTTCAAGTACGTTCTGGCAGCCGTGCTTTTCGGCCTCTATGCCCTTTACGTTTACCGGACGCTCACGCGCGCCGACGGGGACGAAATCGAGGAAAACTTGCCCCCGCTGCTCTTCGCCCGCAAGACCGGAGATCGACCCCCGACCTACGGGCTCATCGCCCTGCAGATGGTCACGGCCCTGGTGGCCATTGTCGGCGGGGCGAAGGCCTTCGTGAGCGCCGTTTCTCTCATCTCCGGGCTCCTGGGCGTGCCCGCCTTTGTCCTGGCCGTTATCATCACCCCCATCGCCACCGAGCTTCCGGAGAAGTTCAACAGTGTCATTTGGGTTAGTCAGAAGAAGGACACCCTGGCCCTGGGCAACATTACCGGGGCCATGGTTTTCCAGAGCTCGATGATCCCGGCCATCGGTATGCTCCTGACCCCCTGGACCCTGAGCGGGCTGGAGCTGGTGACGGCCTTCATCGCCCTGGCCTCGGCCACCACGGCCTACATCCAGGTGCGTAAGTACGGGAAGATCAGCCCCTACGGGCTTCTCCTCGGCGGGCTGTTCTACGTGGCTTTCATCGTGGCCGTGGTGTTGATGCGGTAGGGCAACCATCCTAGGCTGTCCGGGAGCAAAGGTCAGTCGCCCGGGCTGCTGACTACATGGCGTCCGTGGGAGGACCAGGAAGCTCCGCCGCGAACCAGGCAGGCGCTGTCAGTTTGTGTCGCCCGGAAGGCGGCGCCGCCGATGCGTGTCTTCGTCTGCCATTCCTCCAAGGACAAACCCGCCGTGGAGAAGCTCGCCCAGGCCCTGCGCGATCGCGGCATCGACGCCTGGCTCGACAAGTGGGAGATCGGGCCCGGGGACGACATTGTGGCCAGGATCAACGAGGGTCTGGAGGAAACGCAGGCCGGGTTGATTGTCTTCTCAGCCCACACCATTGAAAGCGGTTGGATCAAGGCCGAGACCAGCTATCTCACCTACGCCCGCATCCAGGAGGGCAAGGCCCTCATTCCGGTCATTCTCGGAGACGGCGTCCACATCCCACCCCTTCTTCGCCCGCTGGCCAGGCGCGGCATCGAGGAGATCGACGCCATCGCCGACGCGCTTCTGCATCGGCGGGCCGGGCCGCCACCGGTCGGAAGCCCGGCCGAGGGCCGGTGCGAGCGGGTCCTGGTGACCTTGCGCCGCGAGGGTGCCTCCGGTCTCCGAGTTGGGGTCAAGTTCGGGGACACGGAGCACCAGAGCGTTCCCTTCCGGGCTCTCCCACCGGCCGTGGCCCATGGCCGCGCGGCCTTCCTGGGGGGCTTCCGTCCCGGGTCCCGCGGGGCCGCCGAGGCCGCGGCGGCCGCCAGAACCTCCCGGGAGGCGGAGTTGGTCGATCTCGGCCGCGCCCTGGGGGAGTTGTGCCTGCCCGGCGACGCGGGCGAGGCCCTGGCCAGCCTGGTCGACGGGTGCGGGGTAGGCGCCCTGATCGAGGTTTGCTTCCAGGCCGACGATCCGGAACTCCTCGGGCTGCCCTTCGAAGCCCTCCGGCTCCGCGACGGCCGCCTCCTGGCGACTCTACAGCCGGTAGTGATGTTCCGCCGGCCGCTGGGCCTGGAGGCCAAACCCCGCCCGCCGCTTCCCGGTCCACTCAAGGTTCTCGTGGCCGTGGGCGCGCCCGATGAGGGCAAGACCCGATCAGTTGTCCTCGACCACGAGCGGGAGCTGCAAACCGTGCTGGACGCGGTCGAGGAATTTCGCCGGCACGAGAACATCGAGGTTCGCGTTCTGGAGGTCGGCCATCCGGAGGCCATCGGGGCCGCGATCGAGCGCGACGCCTACCATGTCCTCCATCTCTCCTGCCACGGCGAGCGGGGCAGCCTGGAGCTTGAGGATGAAGAGGGCAATTCCGTCCCCACTACGGCCGAGGAGCTTCTCCAACCGATCCGCGGCGCCGGGCGGCCGCTGCCGCTGGTCTTCCTCAACGCCTGCCACGGCGGAGTGGACAACAAGCAGACGGCCAGTTTCGCCGAGGCCCTTCTCCGGGCCGGGGTACCCTGCGTTCTGGCCATGCAGACTTCAGTGAGCGACTACTACGCCACGGCCCTGGCCGGTGCGTTCTATGGCCACCTTCTCCTCCGTGAGCCCCCCTTGGCCGGCCGGGCTCTGGCCGCGGCCCGTAAGGATCTGGAGAAGACCCGCCTGGCGGCGGATCCCGCGAAGACCCGGCCGGAGGAAATCCAGCCCGAGTACGCCACGGCCACCCTCTTTGTAGCCGACGAGGAACCTCGCCTGGCGGACTTCTCCTTGGACAAGGAGCCCCTCCGCGAACGTCCGGTGCATGAGGGCGCCGGGTCGGTGCCCCAGCTCGATGTCGGCGATCTCGTCGGGCGACGGCGGGAGCTTCGCGAGACCCTCCGCGTCCTCCGTGATACGACCCGTCCGTATGCCGGAGTGGTCCTCACCGGCATCGGAGGTGTGGGCAAGAGCGCCCTGGCCGGGCGGGTGATGTGGCGCCTCAAGGAGAGCGGCTTCCGGCCGGCGGACCACAAAGGACCCTTCGATCTCGCGGCCGTGGCCAAGAGCGTTGGCCGATGCCTCCTGGAGAGCGAAAGGCCCGAGACACGCCGGCGGGCCGAGCGGATGGTCTCGGAAGAGCTCGACGACGAGCTCCGCCTGGAGTTTCTGGCCAGGATGCTCACCGAGGAACCGGTGCTCCTCGTGCTCGACGACTTCGAGCAGAACCTCTTGACCGGTGGTGGCGCGTTCCGCGATCCCAGCGTGGGCGCCTATCTGGGTCACCTCGTCGATAGCGCCCGCCGGGGACGGCTTATCATCGCCAGCCGGTATCCCATCCCCGGGTTTGACGATCGCCTGCGGAACATCGCCCTCAACTCCCTTACGGGGGCCCAGACGCGCAAGCTCCTCCTGCGGCTTCCCGAGCTCGGCCGCTGGGACCGCGACCCGAAGGAAACGGCCAAGATCATTGACCGCATCGGCGGACATCCGCGCCTGCTGGAATTCCTCGACGCGCTTCTCCGCGGGAGAGAGCAGAAGCCGCACCCGGAAGGCAAAGACCATCTAGCCCGTCTCACCGAGAAGCTGAACAAGTTCCTCGAGAAGGAAGGTATCGACCTGAGGGCCGACCCTATGAGTTTCGATGAGGGGATGCGGCAGGTCGTGCAACTGGGCGCCCGCGATGTGCTCCTCGAGGAGTTGGCGGGCATGGCCCGGCAGGACGGCATCGATGACGCCCTCTTCCAGGTGGCGGTCTCAAACCTCCCCGTCTCTCCGGCGGGGCTTGCCCACATGCTGGCCGACGGCCCGGCCGAGGCGGCCGCCGAGAAACGGGTGGCGGAGGCTCTGACCCGCCTGGCCGAGCTTTCCCTCGTCTACGTGTCGCCCCGAGATGGCCTGGCCAGGACCCACCGCTGGACGGCCGAGGGTCTCGCCGGTCTAGCGGCGTCGAACGCCCAGGCCGCCATCCTAGAGACCCGGGCCGCTCAGGCCGAGCGCCACCGCCGGGCCGGTCGCTATCGCTTGTGGCGGGTGAAGCACGAGAGCCAAGGCCCCCAAGTCCTCGAAGACGCCATCGAGGCGGTTCGCAACTTCCTGGCCGGGGGCGACTTCGACGCGGCCGTCGGCGTGGCCGGTCTCTGCATCGACCTCTTCCGGCGCTTCCGGCACACGGCCGGCATCGCCGCTCTGGCCGCGGAGGTCCTCGAGTTGCTTCCCAGCCGGCACCCAGACTACCCGGCCATAGCCGACGAGGAGGCCAGAGCGCATCTCGCCCTCGGCCAGATCGGCCGCGCTCTAGAGCGCTGGCTAGAGGTGCAGGCGATCCTCCTCATCCGCGCCCAGGCCGAACCCGATCGGGCCGACTACCAGCGCGACCTCTCCGTGTCCTACGAGCGAATGGGCGACCTCTACCGCGCGCTGGGCCAGGGCGAGCAGGCCCGCGAGTCCTACCTGAAGTCTCTTGGCATTCGCGAGCGCCTGGCCCAGGCCGAACCCGATCGGGCCGACTACCAGCGCGACCTCTCCGTGTCCCTTAGCAAGATGGGCGACCTCTACCGCGCGCTGGGCCAGGGCGAGCAGGCCCGCGAGTCCTACCAGAAAGCCCTGGCCATCGCCGAGCGCCTGGCCCAGGCCGAACCCGATCGGGCCGACTACCAGGTGGATCTCGCGATTTCTCTCGCGAGGGTTGGCACGGCCCGCACTCCGACGGACCGGGGGCTCCTGCAGCAGGCAGTGCGGGTCCTGAAAGCGCTCGAAGAGCAGGGTCGCCTGATGGAGGAGGACAAGCCGAAGATAGAGGCGCTGGAGAGAATGCTCGCGGGCCGGTAGGTGGCCTGGACTATCGGCAGGCGCTGGTCCCCCTCGCGTCACCCCCCGTCGGCCTGGCACACCCAGGTTTCCCGGGCCGCGCGGAAGAAGACGTCTCGTCGATGTCTCGCTTGATCAGATCCAGTGAGGGGGTAGCAGCCTTTGCGAGCCAGGCACTCCCGGCCAGCGCTTGGGGTGGTGTTCTCTGCGGTCGTTCTGGTGATCGCCGCTGGCTGTTCCACGCCTGACCCGACGCCGGACCCCTTCGCCGTTCTCACGTCGGCAGGACCCGGGGGCCGCTATTCGCTCGAGGCGATAGTCGACCCCCAGCCAGAGTCTGACGGACGTTTCGCGGTTGCGGCGAAGCTACTGGGTCAGGACGCCGACCTCGGCTTGCAGTCCAGCGTTGACCTGCTCACGGTCGACGCGGGTCACCTGGTGGCCTGGGCAGACGGGAAGACCGTCATCTGGGATGGCAGGATCACCATGAACCTGGAGACTGGTGGTTGCCAGACCAGGAGAAGCTTCCGTAGGTGACACCCCCGGTGATGTCACGTGGACTCACGTCGCCTTTCCAGGGGTGGACACCCCGACGCTGCCAGCCTTCTTCTCCTGCTGAAGCCTGCCATGCTCCTCATCGCGGGCTGCCCTGCGCGCGGCGGGTAGGCAGAGCATCTCGTTGCCTGGGGCCTTGCTCTCGCAGGCTCCTAGCGCGCAGTTTCCCGTCGAACCGGGGATCGATCCGGAGCTAGGCGACTTGCAGCACGACGGGCCTCAAGGCCGGGGGCACCCTGCCCCAATCGGCATCCTTCGTCACGGCGTAGGAGCAGCCCGATGTTAAGGCCAAGGCGAGGTGAAGAGCGTCATTGGTATCGCACGGGGCGATCTCGCAGATGGTCTTCGCTCCTTTTAGAGCTTCCGGGCCAATCGGCAGAAGCGATACCCCGGAGGTCTCGAGGAAGTGCTCAAGCGCCCCGGTGGCCGATTGTTGGTATGGTATGACAAGCGCCCGAAGCTGCGTGAACGGGCTCTTGATGGCTTCGTGGGAGGCTCTCTTGATATTCAGTAGCCCCTCACCGGCTTTCCCTCTCATCCAGAGGCTCATGAGCTCGGGCGCGGCCACGGGGTGGACGAGCTCTTCCGCTTCACCCGCCATCAGCTTCTTCAGGTCGCCGGCAATGTAGGTTCTCACGAGGACATGCACGGCCTCCGCCCAGACCACGGGCGAAACATACATCGAGTGGCCGGCGAATGCCCGGAGAAGGTCGGCGCAGTTTGGGTGGAGAGCCAGACCCGATAGGACGAACGATGAGTCTAGGTAGAGACTGTCACCAGGCTGCGGGGATAGGCTCTCCGCAGGGAATGAGACGCAACTCATTCCTTGTCGGACTTGTATATCTCCCAGATCAGGTTGTGGTCAGTGAAATTCTTTGGATGAACATCAAAGGGGTTTTCCGGCTTGGCATCCCGACCCGGCGGTCTGGCACACTCAGGTTTCCCGGGCCGCGCGGAAGAAGACGCCCTGCTGGAGTCGCCCTCGCGGTGAGCCTTGGACGCATTCGGGCGGGGGGTAGAGCCACAAACAGTACCTCCCCTCCTTGGTCATTTCTTCCACCATGATACCGTCGCCTTGCCCCCATGTCCATAGCCTCCACGAAGCGAATTGTACGCTGCTCCCGGCTAAGCCAATCCTCGGCGGCGGGCCTGGATCTCCCCGCCAGCCGCTAGGCCCTCCGCCCATGAGGCGGGTGCCGTCTATGTCACGAGCGAGCCCAAGATCACCCTCTCCGCCTTGGCCGGTTGCCTCAAGACAAAGGTCAAGTACGTCGGCCTCCAAGCGGAGGAAGACGCGGGTCCGGACTGGGCGGCGGAGCGAGAACGGAAGAGACTTGAGGAGTATCGAACGGGCGGGGCCGAGGAGGCCCGGAAGAAGTGACGCCTACGACCGTGAGCGGTTGGCTGGACGCGAACGTCCTGATCCGCCACCTGGTTGGGGAGCCGCCGGCCCTCGCGCGTCAGGCCGGGGGTCTACTTGAGAGAACTCGCGGGGGAAGGCTGACCCTTCGCGTCCACTCCCTGACCATTTCCGAAACCGTGTGGACCCTGGAGCAAAGGTATGGGGTGCCTCGGACGGAGATCGCCCGCGCGGTGGGAGGCGTTCTTCAGGCCGAGGGCATCGAGTGCGAGGAGGCCGACATGCTGAGTGACGCTCTGGCCGACTACGCGACCCTGGGCGTGGACTTCGTCGACACAGGCATACGGCATTTGGCGAGATTCGTGGCCGGATCGGCTGGGGCGGGCCGGGACTTGTCTACTTCGCCGTCCCCCGCGGTAGCAGGTCGGTCATTCTGGGTGTCTCCGAAGACGGCGTCGAGGCTCTTGGCGGTACAGCGAGGCCGCCCCGGTGCTGACCCACTTCGTCGGCAGCGACCTGGTCTATGCCGAGACTCGCTTGGCCGGCGACTACAGTCATCTGGAAAGCATCCGGATGAGGAGAGTGACGCCGCAGGCGGGCCCCGCACATAGACGTCGCGGAGAATATCGTCAGCAATGCCCCCGATGAAGCACTGCGACCTTGGTGTCAGGTCTGCGCCAGGAAGACACTTCGCTGCGATACGTCACGCTGTGGGCTATCCTGACCGGTCTTCCGCTCTTGCGGACTGGCAGCCTGACATGCACCACCCCCTTTCCGCTGATTGCATTGACAAAGTCATCCGCTGCTCCTATGATGGAGCGCGATGCGATGGAGCAACCAGCGTAGCGCCAGAGAGAGGTGCGCCTAGTGGACGAATCCGAAGCCCGAGGCGACGACCCGAGAGTCCTCGGGCAGCGTCTTCAGGAAGCCCGCAAGGCGAGAGGCCTTACCCAACAGGTCGCAGCCGACGCGCTCCGCGTGGCCCGCACGACCGTTGTGGCCATGGAGCAGGGCGCCCGCCGCGTCCAGAGCGACGAACTGATCGCCCTGGCCGGTCTGTACGGACGGTCCGTCTCCGAGCTCCTCCGCCCCGGGCCAGTCGTTCCGGGCTTCGGAATCCAGTTCCGGGCCATCGTGCGGCCGGAGTGGAAGGCCGATCTCGCCGACGACATTCAGTTCGCTGTCGCTGACTTCCGGCGCTGGTGCGCCAACTACGTCTACCTTGAGACCCTCGCGGAAGCCGGCAATGCGCCTGCGGCGCCTCACCCGCATGACATCTCCGGTCTTTCACCGGACCAGGCGGGCGAGTTCGCCGCCCGCTCCGAGAGGAATCGACTGGGCCTGGGCGACGGCCCGATCGGGAACCTCCGCGCCGTGCTGGAAGGAGACCGTGGCCTGAGGGTCTTCCTTCTCGATCTCCCGGCCAAGGTGGCCGGCATGTTCTCCTATACGAGGGAGTATGGACCCTGCGTGGCCGTCAACCGCAAGCATCCGCGCGAGCGCCGCACCTGGACCCTGGCCCATGAGCACGGGCACTTCGTCACCAGTCCCTACGAAGCCGACATCCTGACCGCAGCGGGCCCGGGAGTCTCGCGGTCCGAACGGACGGCCGATACCTTCGCTAAGCATTTTCTGCTTCCAACCGAAGCGGTCACTCGACGGCACTACACCCTCCTCCAAGAGGAGGGAGGGCAGACCACGCCGGCTAGCATTATAGCCCTGGCCGACTACTTCGGTGTTTCCTTCCAGGCCATGATGCTGAGGCTAGAGGAACTCGGACATGTGTCAAGAGGAACGTGGCGGATGCTGGATCACGAGGGGTTCCGGGTCCGCGAGGCCCAGACGCTCCTCGGCTACCCCAGGACCGCTCCCACTGAGATTGAGGATGCCTTCCCGCGCCGCTACCTGCTCCTGGCGATCCGGGCCTTTGCCGCGGAGAGGATTGGCGAAGGACAGCTCGCCGAACTCCTCGCCACCGATCGTCTAAGTGTCCGGGATAGGGTCCAGGAACTGCTGCGCGAGACAGGCGCGGAGGATGTGCAGAAGCTAGCCAGCCTCCTGTCACGGAGTCTCTCGTGACGACCGGACCACCGGGGTCTTCGCGGCTTCCGCCGGCCCTCAGGCGGTCAGCGGTCCTGGATGCCTGTTCGCTTCTGAACCTCTGTGCGGCAGACCCACTCCTTGACGACCTAGCCGGACTCGGCGCTCGATTCCACATTGTCCCGCAGGTGCGCCAGGAGGTCCTGTTCCTGCGAGGGGATGGTCCGGGCGCGCCCGCCCGCGTGCGGGTAGACATCGAGACTGCGGTGCAGAGGGGCACTCTGACCCAAGTCGACCTCAGTTCGCAGACCGAAACCGATCTCTTTCTCTCTCTCGTTGGAGATGGACTCCACGACGGGGAAGCGGCGTCCGCTGCGGTGGCGGCATCCAAAGGCTTCTCCCTTCTCACGGATGAGGCCCCGGCCCGGAGAGTCATGGCCGCCCGCAAGTACGAACACCTGCTCCTCACGACGGCCGACGTGCTAAAGGTCTGGGTGGCCACCGTGGGCGTCGATGCCGATACCCTCCGGGAGTTTGTCCGGCGGATCGAGCATCGCGCATCCTTCACCATACAGCGAAACCACCACTTGAAGCCCTGGTGGGATCAGGCCGCGGGACGCACGTAGACTGTCTCATGCGGTCTGGGCGGTTTTCGGCGCGGCCGACCGTCGCCAGGCCGGCGGGGGGATAGGCTCTCCGCAGGGAATGAGACGCAACTCATTCCTTGTCTGACCTGTATATCTCCCAGATCAGGCTGTGGTCGGTGAAGTTCTTTGGATGAACATCAAAGGGGTTCTCCGGCTTGGCATCCCGACCCGTCGGCCTGGCACACTCAGGTTTCCCGGGCCGCGCGGAAGAAGACGCCCTGCTGGAGTCGCCCTCACGGTGGGGTTTGGACGTGCTCGGGCGGGGTAGAGCCACCAGGAGCACCAACCTTCCTTGGCCATTTCCTCCACGATGATATCGCCACCTTGCCCCCATGTCCACAACCTCCACACGAAGCAGATTGTACGCTGCTTCCGGCGAAGTCAATGCTCGGCAGGGGGTCTGGATCTCCCGGCCGGCCACTAGCAGCCTTCCGCCCATGAGGCCGGCGCCGTTGGTCGTCGTGGGTCTGCCCAAACAAGGCGACACTCTTTGATCCTTGACAAAGCCACACGTCCTGGACTATGATCCTCATTAGGGACCACCGTGGCTGTCAAGGAGGCTCTCGACATGGAGCGTAGATTTCGAGCGAAGGTCACGGGCAAGGGTCAGGTTCAGGTGCCGAAACCCGTGCGTGAGGCTCTCGGAGTTAAGACAGGCGACGAACTGGTTTTCCGCGTTGCCGAGGCGGGAGCCGTCTATGTCACGAGCGAGCCCAAGATCACCCTCTCCGACTTGGCTGGTTGCCTCAAGACAAAGGTCAAGTACGTCGGCCTCCAAGCGGAGGAAGACGCGGGTCCGGACTGGGCGGCGGAGCGAGAGCGGAAGAGACTTGAGGAGTATCGAACGGGCGGGGCCGAGGAGGCCCGGAAGAAGTGACGCCTACGGCCGTGAGCGGTTGGCTGGACGCGAACGTCCTGATTCGCCACCTCGTTGGGGAGCCGCCGGCCCTCGCGCGTCAGGCCGGGAGTCTACTTGAGAGAGTTCGCGGGGGAGGGCTGACCCTCCGCGTCCACTCCCTGACCATTTCCGAAACCGTGTGGGCTCTGGAGCGAAGGTATGGGGTGCCTCGGACGGAGATCGCCCGCGCGGTGGGAGGCGTTCTTCAGGCCGAGGGCATCGAGTGCGAGGAGGCCGACATCCTGAGTGATGCTCTGGCCGACTACGCGACCCTAGGCGCGGACTTCGTCGACGCCGTCCTGGCCAGAACGGCCCAGGGCAGCGACACACCGCTCTGCTACACTTTCGACACCCGCCATTTCACCCGCCTCGGAATCCCGAATCGCCGGCCGGGGTAGACTACACGCGCCAGACCACCTGAACCTCGGGAGGCGCCCGTGTCCAAGAAAGGTCCACGTAGCGAAGCCTTCCACCTCATGACCACCAGCCTCAGCGAGGAGATCGTCTCCCACTACCTAGAGCTGGCCCACTACGTGCGTGACAAGGAACTGGCCCGGCGCCGGGAGATCGAGCGGGCCAAGGCGGCGGCCAAGCGTCAGAAGGAGGCCGAGGCGGCCGCCCGGCTCGCGGCGGCCCTGAAAGCCCTTGGGATCGAGCCTGAGCCGGAACCGGACGGGGCGAAGCGGGAGGCCAAGAGGAAAAAGGCCAAGAAGAAGACGGCCGGGAAGGTGGCGGCGACCAGGATCTTGGCGGAGGTCCCTGGGCCCGCTGCGGCAATCGGGGTTTCGCCGGCCGTCATCCCGGGCGACGGCACCGCTCCATGCGACAAGCCCGCTACCCCGGGCGACGATACCGCCCCGGCGAGCGCGGCCTCTTCAGAGGAACAGGCCGCAGGCAACGGCGCCCCTCCAATCGAGCTGCCCCCGGCTAACGACACCGCCCCGGAGGAACTGGCCCCGGAGGGGACCCCCAAGCCCTCTCGCCGGGCCAAGCCTGTCACCCGGGAAGACATCCTGAAGCTCGTCATCGCCGATGAACTGGGCTATCTTGAGCGGGTCCGCGCCGACGGTTGGGGCGGCCTGACGACGGCCCAGAGCGGGCGCGTCGGGGGCATGATGACGAGGAGGATGAAGAGGATGGGGAAGGAGATGCGGGCGTAGAGGCCCGCCCGTCGGAGCCAACTTGTCTTTGTGTTATTATTGCTTAGCGCCGGTACCCGGCAATAACCGCGTCGCCCTTCGCGCTCCCGACCGGTCCGCGGACAGCGCTCGAGAGGAGAAACCACCCGTGCCCGAAGTTCGTCCCCTCACACCCGACGACATCCCGGCCTACTCGGCCATTGCCGGCTATGCCTTCAACGGCACTCCGGAACGCATTCGCATCTACCTGGAGCCTCCCTACGCCGGTCGGATGTTGGGCGTGTTCTCCGAGGGAAAGCTGGCCGCGGCTCTGATGGAGTTCCCCTTTGAGGTTTGGCTCCTGGGCCGCCTGGTAGATGCCGTGGGGGTCGCCACCATCGCCTCGGCCCCCGAGACAAGGCGAAGCGGGCTCGTTCGCGAGCTCATGTTCGGCCATCTCCGGCGTCTTAGAGACGAGGGTGTCGGGCTGTCGCTCCTGTATCCGTTTTCATTTGCCTTCTACGAGCGGTTTGGCTGGAGTCTGGCCGCCCAGCGGGTGGAGCTCAAAATCCCGCCGGCCGAGTTCGCCGCCTACGGACGGCGCGTCGGACGCATACGTCAGCTCATCTATGCGGAGAAGGAGTTGTTCCAACCCCTCGGCGGCGAGACCGAGGAGTCGGCCATCGCCACCCTCGACCGGGTCTACGAACGGGAGGCCGCCCGCTTCAACCTGACCGCCCGCCGCACGGCCGAGTACTGGCGGAACAGAGTCCTCCGATTGGACGAGGGTCGGCGCTTCGTCTTTGTTTGGGAGGACGACGCGGGCGAGGTTCGAGGGCACGTCATTTCACGCGTGACCGAGGAGAAAGACATGGCGCCGCTCGTGGTGCGGGAAATCATCTCGACCACTCCCGACGGCTGGCGGGGTCTCTTCTTCTTCCTGAGTTGTCACGAATCGCAGCACAAGCACGTACGGTTTGTCCTCCCGGCCGGGAGCCCGCTCCTCGATCTCTTCGGAAACCCGCGCATCGAGGAGTCCAAGGTCTCGCCGGGGGTCATGGCCCGGATCGTGGACGTGAAGAGGCTGCTTGAGGCGAGGGGAGTGGGGGGCGAGGGAGGCGGGGCCGCATCGATACCACTCCGGGGTTCCTGCCTCATCCAAGTCCACGACCAGTTGGCCCCCTGGAACGACGGAACCTTCGCCGTGCGGTGCGACGGGCGGGCGGTGACGGTCCGGGAAGTGAAGGCCGGAGACTCCGTGGCCGGTACCGTCGGTGCGGCCGGCGCCGCCGACGTCGCAGCCGCAGCCGGTGAGACCTCCGCGGCGCCCGACCTGGACATCGATATCGGCATCCTCTCCCGGGTGGCGGTGGGTGCCCGGTCCCTGGGAGACATCCTTGAATTCGGGTTGGCCACGGGCCGACCCGGGCCGGGGCTCGACTTCGCCCTCAGCTTCTTCCCGGCCAGACCGATCTGGCACCCGGAGTACTACTAGGCCGAAGCACTCGCATCACGGATCGGAAGGCCGGCCTTGTTCGTTTCTTGCCAGGCCGTTTGGCCTGGGGTAGAATGTGCCCATAGCCATGACGGGGACGAAGTAGGCGGCCGGGTCTCCCAGAGACGGGGCGGATGGTGAAAGCCTCGGACCAAGACCGCCGAAGGCCACCCCGGAGCACCCGGTGAACCGGTCGCGACCAGGCCGGCCAAGCCGGGCGGAAGGGCCCGTTAGAGCCCAGGGTGTCGAGCGAGCGCTCCGACACCCCTGAGGCCGGGTCTCCTCCCGGAGGAGCCCCCGGCGAAGAGGGTGGTACCGCGACGCAAAACGTCGCCCCTTGTTCCGGCGGAAGCCGGCGGCAAGGGGTTTTTGATTCTTGGCTCAAGAAGCCTGATGTCGCCTGCTACGCGCGGCGACGAAAGCGTCTCAGAGAGGGGTTCACTCATGCAAAGCCTCGGAGGCAACGACATCCGCGCCAGGTTCCTGGAGTACTTCCGGTCGAAGGGGCATGAGGTCGTGGCCAGCTCGTCGGTGGTGCCGGCCGGCGACCCGACTTTGCTCTTCGCCAACGCCGGGATGAACCAGTTCAAGGACACCTTCCTCGGTCGCGAGGTTCGCCCCTACCGGCGGGCCGCCACCTCCCAGAAGTGCGTCCGGGCCGGCGGCAAGCACAACGACCTGGACCAGGTCGGCCGCACCGCCCGTCACCACACCTTCTTCGAGATGCTGGGCAACTTCTCGTTCGGCGACTACTTCAAGGTCGACGCCATCCGTTTCGCCTGGGATCTGCTCACCCGCGACTTCGGCGTCCCGGCCGAGAGCCTCACCCCCACCATCTACAAGGACGACGACGAGGCCTTCGCCGTCTGGAACGAGAAGATCGGCCTACCCCCCGAGCGCATCGTTCGCCTGGGGGAGAAGGACAACTTCTGGTCCATGGGCGACACCGGACCCTGCGGCCCCTGCAGCGAGATCATCTACGATCGCGGCCGCGAGTTCGCCTGCGGTCCGGAGGGCGAGTGCGGCATCGGCAAGTGCGACTGCGACCGCTGGCTTGAAGTCTGGAACCTGGTTTTCATGCAGTATGACCGCGACGCCGAGGGCCGAATGACCCCGCTGCCGCGCCCCTGCGTCGACACGGGCATGGGCCTGGAGCGGATCGCGTCGGTGCTCCAGGGAGTTCCCACAAACTACGAAACTGACCTGCTCCGTCCCTTCCTCGACTGGCTGGTGGCCAAGACCGGCCGCCCCTACGGCCCGGCGGCGGCGGCTTTCCCCTTCCGGGTCATCGCCGACCACATCCGCTCCTGCGTCTTCATCATCGCCGATGGGGTTCAGCCGTCCAACGAAGGTCGCGGCTACGTCCTGCGTCGCATCCTGCGGCGGGCGGCCCGCTTCGGGCGGGTCCTCGGTTTCGACCACCCCTTTCTCCACGAGATGGTTCCCCTCGTCGCCTCCGTCATGGGCGGGGCCTACCCCGAACTCAAGGACCGGACGGCCTTCATCCAGACCGTTGTCGAGGGCGAGGAGACGCGCTTCCTGGAGACCCTGAGCGAGGGTACCCGCCGGACCGAGGAGATGCTGGCGGCGGTGGCGGAACGATCGGAGGCGATGGCGACCGGCGCGGAGGCCGCGGGCAAAGCGCTCTCCGGCCGCGACGCCTTTCTCCTATATGACACTTTCGGCTTCCCGATTGACTTAACCGAGGACATGGCCGCCGAGCGCGGCCTATCCGTAGACCGGGCCGGGTTCGAGCGGGCCATGGAGGAGCAGCGCCGGCGGGCCCGCGAAGCCCGCGAGGCGGCCGGGCCGGGCGACGAGACCGCCGCTCTGGCCGACCTCTTCGCCACCCTGCCCGGCAACACGTTTGTCGGCTACGATCGCCTCGAAGTCGAAACCGCAATCGTGGCCATAGCGGCGTGCACGGGCGAGCCGGCCGCCGGCGGGCAGGCTGCCGTGGTCGTGTCCGGCGACGGCGCCCCGGGCGAAGCCGCCCCGACCGCCCCGCGTCTTGTGTCCGAAGCGACCTCCGCCGACGGCGAGGTCTACGTCTTGCTGTCGGAGGTTCCCTTCTACCCCGAGAGCGGAGGCCAGGCGGCCGACCGGGGGTTTCTTGTGGCCGGGGGGGCGCGGGCCGAGGTTTCGCGGGCCCTCCGCCTGCCCGGCGGCAAGATCGTGGCCGTCGCCACTGTCACCGAAGGGCGGCTAGCGGCCGGGACCGGCGCCATGGCCAAGGTCGACGCCGACCGCCGCCAGGCCACGTCCCGCAACCACACGGCCACCCACCTTCTCCACCGGGCCCTGCGCGATGTCCTCGGAGAGCACGCCGCCCAGGCCGGCTCCCTGGTGGCCCCCGACCGGCTTCGCTTCGACTTCTCGCACTTCGGGCCGATGACTCCGGTCCAGGTCCTTGAGGTCGAGGACCGGGTGAACCGGGCTATCCTGGAGGGCCGGCCGCTCAGCGCGGCGGTTTTGCCCTACCAGGAAGCCGTGGCCGGCGGGGCCATCGCCCTCTTTGGCGAGAAGTACGGGGCCGAGGTTCGCGTGGTAGACATCGCCGGGCTGAGCCGCGAGCTTTGCGGCGGCACGCACACCCGCCAGACCGGCGAGATTGGCCTCTTCAAGATCACGGCCGAGAGCGGCATCGGTTCCGGTCTTCGCCGTGTCGAAGCCGTGACCGGAAAAGGCGCCCTCCAACGCTTCCGGGAGGTCGAGGCCACGCTCGGCGAGGCGGCGGCCCTTCTCAAGTGCGAGCCGGGCGAGGCGCCGGAGAAGGTCCAGCGCCTGCAGGCCGAGATTCGGACCCAAGAGCGGGAGCGGGAACGTCTGGCTTCCAAGGCGGCCCTGTCGTTGGCTACGGCCATCGCCGAGAAGGCTGAAGGCATCGGCCCCTACCGCCTGGCCGCGGGTTCGCTCCCGGCCATGTCTATGGATAGCCTCCGGCAGGCCGCCGACCATGTCCGGGACAAGCTCGGGGGGGGTGGAGGAGGCCGGGGCGCCGGCTCGGATGGCGCGGCTGCCGGCTCGGATGGCGCGGCTGCGGGTCCGGATGGCGCGGTTGTCCTGCTCGGGGCCCCGACGGAAGACGGCCAGCGGGTCAACTTCGTGGTCATGGTGGCGAAATCGCTGGCGGATAAGGGTGTCCACGCAGGGAAGGTTATCGGGGAAGTGGCCCGGGTCGCCGGTGGAGGCGGCGGAGGCCGTCCCGACATGGCCCAGGCCGGAGGGCGGGAACCCGGCAAGCTCGGGGAGGCCCTGGAGCGCGGACGGGTTGTCTTGCGGGGCCTGCTGGAGGAGATGGCCCGAGGCGGCAAGAATACCCCGGCTTGAGTCCACCCTTGGGGGTGCTGGTCTTGCCCACCGAACAAGAAAAGACCAGGATGTTTCGGGTTGCGCAAGAGGAAGAACTGCTCAAGGCTCGCGACGTCCTGCTCCGGGTCTACGAGGCCCTCCGAGAGAAGGGCTACAATCCCATATACCAGATCGTTGGCTACCTACTCTCAGGGGACCCGGCCTACATAACGAGCCACAAGTCGGCGAGGAGCCTCATCCGCAAGCTTGAGCGGGACGAACTTCTTGAGGAACTCGTCCGCAGCTACCTGGACACGGAGGCCTAGAGGCGGGGCGTGATACCCCTCAGGGATAGCGTGAGATCGAGGCGTTTCCCGTGGATCACCATCATCATCATCGCGGGAAACGTTCTCGTTTTCCTTTACGAGGTTTCTCTCAGCCGCCCGGCCCTCGTGGACTTCACCATGAAGTGGGGCTTCACGCCCGCCCTCCTCTTCGGACCCGGAGGGGGGAGCGCCGGCGCCATTTCGCCCTGGTTGACTCTGGTCACGTCAACTTTCGTTCACGGCGGCTGGGCCCACATCCTGATGAATATGCTCTTCCTCTGGATCTTCGGCGACAACATCGAGGACCGCCTGGGCGCCTCTCGCTTCGTGCTCTTCTATCTCCTGACCGGCGTGGCGGCCAATCTGACCCACGCCCTGGCCTCGCCCGGCGCGAACGTGCCTGTCGTGGGGGCGAGCGGGGCCATCGCCGGGGTCTTAGGCGCCTACTTCCTGGCTTTCCCGCGGGCGCGGATTACGTCTCTGATCTTCCTAGGCTTCTTCATCACCGTGGCTCAGGTACCGGCCCTTGTCTTTCTGGTGGTCTGGTTTGGGCTTCAGCTATTCATGGGTCTCGCCTCCTACGGCGTCGCCGGGCAGACGGTGGCCTGGTGGGCCCATGTCGGCGGGTTTGCGGCGGGTGTCGCCCTCTACATGGTCCTCCGGCGACGCGAAAACAGGGCCAGGGCCTAGCCGCGGTCCCGAGTGGGACCCCGGGGCCCCCCGGGGCCCCGGGGACCCTCGAGGGCGACCCCGCTACCCGGACGAAGACAGAGACCCAGTGGAGGCGGCCGAGACAGTGGAGATGATCAGACTCGGCTCGCGGGGGCCGGAGGTCTCCCGTTTCTGCCTGGGCCTGCTGCCGCTGAGCCCACTGCAATCGAACTTGCCTTGGCGGCGGGCGGTCTCCCTCCTGGAGGACGCCCTGGCCGCCGGGGTCACCTTCTTCGACACCGCCGAACTCTACCGCACCTACCCGCTCGTTCGCGACGTCCTACGTCCGCCCGCGGTTGTGGCCACGAAGGCCTACGCCTACACCTACGCGGGCATGAAGGAGAGCCTCCAGCGGGCCCTCGAGGAGACGGGACGCGAGCGCATCGACATCTTTCTCCTTCACGAGCAGGAGTCGGGCCTAACTCTGGCCGGACACTCCGAAGCCTTACGGTGCTTGGTGGAGGCGAGGGAGGCCGGGCTGGTCGGGGCGGTCGGTGTCTCGACTCATGCCCCGGCGGTGGTCGCCGCCGCCGCGGACATGGAGGACATCGACATCATCCATCCCCTGGTGAACTATCGAGGTCTGGGGCTGCTCGAAGGTACCCTGGACGAGATGCTGACGGCCATCGCCAAGGCCGCCGGAGCGGGCAAGGGTGTCTACGCCATGAAGATCCTCGGCGGCGGGCACCTGGCGGCCGTGGGCCGGAACGCAGATGCCGTCGGCCTGGCCTCAGCGGCCGGCGATGGAAGCGTGGCGGCCGGCGCCGCGGAGGCATTCGCCTTCATCAGGGGCGTTCCCGGCGTTCACGCCGTGGCCGTGGGGGTCAAGACCCGGGCCGAACTTCTTGTCGATCTGGCTCTCCTTGAGGGCCGGGCGCCGCCGCCGCGGGTCGCCCAGTCGATCCTCGTCCACCGGCGCAGGCTCTTCATCGAGTCACACTGCGAGGGCTGCGGGCAATGCCTGGGCGCTTGCCGCTACGGGGCTCTGAGCCTGGTTCCGGCCGTCCCGGGCCGCGGGGCTTCCCCGGCATCCCGCCGGGCTGTCGTCGATCAGAGCAAATGCGTGCTTTGCGGCTACTGCGCCGCCGCCTGCCGCGATTTCTACATCAAGGTCATCTGAATAGGCAGGGCAGGGGAATCCCGCCAGCCTAAGAAGAGTCCCCCATAACTGGCTTCCGTCCCCACGCCTGCTGGCCAGACGCTTGCCGGCCCAACTCACCGTTCGAACGGAGGATTCTCCTTGCCCGTGGCCGTGCCGGCACAGGTCGAGTGGCTCGTGACCGACCGCTGCGACCTCCGATGTCTTCACTGCTCAACTTGGAGGACCGGTCCGGCGCGCGAGTTCACCACCGCCGAGGCCCTGAGCCTGGCCGACACGCTGGCCAGACTCCGCGTCCCGACCGTGACCCTCTCCGGCGGCGAACCGTTGGCCCGGGCTGACCTGACGGACATCTGCGCCCGGCTCACGGGACAGGGCGTTAGGGTCCTGGTCACCACCAACGGCACCCTGGTCACGGCGGAGAAAGCCTATCGTCTGGCCGCCGCCGGGCCCTCCGTGCTTGTCAGCCTGGACGGGGCCGACGCGGCCACCCACGATCGGCTCCGTGGAACGCGGGGCGCCTTCGCCGCCGCCGTGCGGGCCATCGGCATGCTTCAAAACTACGGAGTCTTTCACGTCGGCGTCTCCGTCACCGTCTCCGGACTCAACGTAGACAAGCTCGGCGACATCGTCCGGCTGGCGTCTCTGATCGGTTCCGACTCCCTGACCCTGCGGCTCTGCATGCCCTGCGGGCGAGCCCAGAGAGACTACGAAGCCATGGCCATTACCCCGGACCGCTTCCGGCGGGTGCTCGAGGACTTCGTGCGCTGGCGGAAGGAGTTCAGAGGCCGGATGGAGATCACCACCCTGGATCCGCTGCTTGTTCTGGTCGACCCCGAATTGGCCGCGGCCAAGGCCGGGCTGGCGGGGAAGGAGTTCTCCGGGTGTGGCGCCGGCCGGACCAGGTGCTGCATCTGGCCCAACGGGAACGTGACTCCCTGCGCCTACTGCGACGAAGTGGCCGGCAGCGTCAAGCAGGAAGACTTCGCCACTATCTGGCGGACCTCGACCGTTCTTGAACCCTACCGCGATTTCTCTGCCCTAGTCCAGGGGGTTTGCACCGGTTGCGAGCACGGGCGAGCTTGCGCGGCGGGCTGCAAGTCCCGCAGCTACGGAGTCTACGGCACCCCCTGTCGACCCGACCCAATGTGCTGGGTAGCCGAGAAGCGGCGGGCCGCCGATCCCGGTCTGGCCCGGGCCGGGGCCTAGCGGCGAGCCTCGACTATCTCCACCGGCAGGCCCCACAGGGACATGATCCGCGTCCCGACGATTCCGAAGCCCGCCTGCCGCACCGCCGGCTCGACGTAGATGGGCCGGCAGTCGATGGCCTCCGGAAAACGGTCGTGGAACCACTCATAGAGCGGCACGACCAAGCCCGCCAAGGAGGCGCCTTCCGCCGGCTTGGATAGGGCCACCACAACGAGTCGCCCTCCGTCGCGAAGGACGCGACGGCACTCGCTTAGGACGACGGGAATCTCCGGAGTGTCGAAGAGTTCGAGGGTAAAGGACATGAAGATGGCGTCGAAGACACCCACGCGATAGGGGAGGCTGGCGGCGTCGCCCAGTCGGAGTTCGACCAGGCCCGCCAGACCCGCCTGCCAGAGGCGGTTCTTGGCGACCTCGAGCATGCCGTCGGAGAGGTCGAGGCCGTGCACCTGGCCGCGGGTCCCGACCGCTCTAGCCAATTCCACCAGAGCCTGGCCCGTGCCGAAGCCAATCTCGAGAACGGTCTCGCCTTCGTGGACGGCGAGCCGCCGCAAGCCCGCCCGGCCCGCGGGTCTCTCGGCCCATCCGGCCAGAAGGTCGTAGCGCCGGCTCAACCGATCGTAGGCGTCTCGCGCCTGCCGCTTGGAGCGCGTTACAGGCCGCACGCCGGGTTGGGGGTCCTGCCCACGCTCGCCTTCGCTCTGCTTACTCACGACGTCTCCTTCGCTTGTGCTCCAATCTCTCCTGCCGCGCGTTCATCGGGGATGGTTGGGGGCAAGTCGGCCAGTTGCCCTTGACGCCGCCATTTGCTACGATGAACCCGCTTGGAGAGATGACCAAGGAGGTCCTCCCGGCATGGGACAGACGGCGGGGATTGGCAAGCCCGTCTCGCGCATCGAGTACCTCAGGGTGAGAAACTACAGGGCGCTCCACGACCTCGAACTCCGTGGCCTCACGCCGTTCACGGTCCTCTTGGGACCCAACGGCAGCGGGAAGTCCACCGTCTTCGACGTCTTCGCCTTTCTCTCTGAGTGTTTCTCCGTCGGCCTCAGGAAAGCGTGGGACAAGAGAGGTCGGTTCAAGGAACTTCGCTCCCGGGGGGCGGAGGGTCCGATTGTAGTCGACCTCAAGTACCGGGAGAAGCCAAGGACCGAGTCTCAGTCACCGCTGATCACCTATCATCTGGCCATCGGCGAGAGCGATAGAGGACCATACGTGGCCGAGGAGTGGCTCCAATGGACTCGCGGACCTGGAGGCAAACCTTTCAGGTTCCTTGATTTCCGTGAGGGAGCGGGCAAGGTCGTTACCGGCGAGATGCCGGACGAGCGAGACGAACGGGTCGAGGAGCAGCTCGACTCTCCGGAGATGCTGGCAGTGAGCACACTGGGCCAGTTGGCCCGTCATCCGCGGGTGAGCGCTCTGCGGCGGTTCATCACCGGATGGTATCTGTCCTACCTGACCGCTGACAGCACTAGAGCCCCGCAGGAGGCGGGCGCCCAGGAGAGGCTATCGGCCACGGGCGACAACCTGCCCAACGTCGTGCAGTACCTTAAGGAGCGGCATCCGGAGCGGCTCCAACGCATTATGATGGCCTTGTCCGGGCGAGTCCCCAAGATCGAGCGTGTCGACGCCGACATCATGGCGGATGGCAGATTGCTTCTCCGGATCAAGGACGCGCCCTTTGACCAACCTGTCCTGGCCAAGTTTGCCTCCGACGGGACCCTCAAGATGCTGGCCTACCTTGCCGTGCTGTATGATCCCGAGACGCCTCCGTTGATAGGGATTGAGGAGCCCGAGAATCATCTTCACCCCCGACTGCTTCCGGAACTGGCGGAAGAGTGTCGCATGGCCTCTTCTCGCGCGCAGTTGCTGGTGAGCACACATTCCCCGTTCTTTGTCAACAGCCTCAGGCCCGAGGAAGTCCGGGTTCTCTATCGGAATGATCAGGGCTACACGCAGGCCAAGAGAGCGGCGGACATGCGGGGCGTCCGGGCGTTCGTCGAGAAGGGCGCCCTGCTAGGCGATCTGTGGGTCGAGGGATACTTCGAGGTTGGCGATCCTCTTACCGCATCCGGCGGGTCAAACCGTCTCCCAAGTTCGTGATGGGAGAACAGGGGGGCGACCGCGGTGCATATTTTTCGATCCATCCTTACCAAGGCAAGAAGGACCTCCTGTCCAAACTCCCCGTCCGACTTAGAGGGTATAGGTCTTGGCTTCCACCCGACTGGCGCATCGTCGTCCTCGCGGATTGCGACGCGGATGACTGTAGACAACTGAAGACTATGGTTGAGGGCATCGCCCGTAGGGAGGGCTTCTTCACCAGAGCCACCCCTGATGGTCAAGGGGCGTTTACAGTGGTTACCCGACTGGCCATCGAGGAACTAGAGGCCTGGTTTTTCGGGGATGTCGAGGCCATCGCCGCGGCCTACCGCGGAGTGCCGCCGTCACTGAGCAAGCGACAGTCCTTCCGCGACCCGGATCGCATCGCGGGCGGGACCTGGGAGGCTTTGGAGCGAGTGCTCCAGCGAGCCGGTCACCATCTTGGTGGATTGAACAAGATCATCGCCGCACGCGACATTTCGGCGCACATGGAGCCCGGCCGCAACCGCTCGCGGAGCTTCCAGGTCTTTAGGGACGGGCTTAGGAGCTTGGCCGACGCGGGGGTAACCACGGGGTCCGAGCCGGCGGGACGATCCACCAGTGGATGACGATCGGGATCCCTACATGGCCGAGGGCCGCACTCTCGCCGTCGATCTCGGCACCCGCCGCATCGGGCTGGCCGTCAGCGATCCGCTCGGCATCACGGCCCAGGGCCTGCCTTCGCTGGAGCGGCGACGCGACGCCGGCGCGCAAGTCCTAGAAGTCTGCCGGGAGTGGGGAGTGGGGTCGGTCGTCGTGGGTCTCCCCCTGAATATGAACGGCACCAAGGGACCCGCGGCCGTGGCGGCCGAGGCTTTTGCCGCCGCTCTGGCCGCGCGTAGTGGTCTGCCCGTCGTCGTCTGGGACGAACGTCTGTCGTCCGCGTCCGCGGAGAAAGTCCTCATCGAGGCCGGCGTTGGGCGGGACAAGCGCCGCAAACGCGGGCTCGTCGACCGCGGGGCGGCCACGATCTTCCTCCAGACCTACCTCGCTCGCCGGCGTAGCCGCACCTAGAAGCCCTGCCTACCGCGTCCAGCAGATCTCGACCTGGCCTGTCCCTCCTGCCCCGGACGCCTAGAAACTCCCTTGAGAGTGTCGTATAATATGGCTGAGCACAGTTCTGTGCACGAAAGGAAGGATACCCGTGACCGATGCTGTCGAAGGACGCGAGGTCGAAGGACGCGAGAAGGAGATTAGCCTCGCTGACTTCTACGACATCCCCGACCCCGACCTCTTCGCCAAGACCCGAGCCTTCTACGACTACGTCGACACGCAGAAGCAGGCCGGCCATTTCACTTATTGCCGGACCTTGCTTTCGTCCAGCCAATCCCGCGTGATCATCCGGGACGACCTCACGGGCAAGGCCCGCGAGATGATCATGATGGCCTCCAACAATTATCTGGGCCTGACCACCCACCCCAAGGTGGTTAAGGCCGGCATCGAGGCCCAGGAGAAGTGGGGGGCCGGGGCCGGAAGCGTGCCCCTCCTGGCCGGGACTCTGGAACTCCACCGTGAGCTCGAGCGCAAGTTGGCGGCCTTCAAGGGCTGTGAGGACGCCATCATCTTCCCGACCGGCTACTCGTCGAACGTGGGTATTATCTCGGGATTGGCCCGCGAAGGCGACCTCATTCTCAACGACGTTCTCAATCACGCCAGTATCATCGACGGTTCGCGCCTTTCCGGCGCGGAGATCAAGACTTTCCCGCACAAGAACGTCGAAGCTCTCGACCGGTACTTGTCCCGCCTGTCCCCCAAGTACAATGGGCGCCTGGTCGTGGTCGACGGCGTGTTCAGCATGGACGGTGACATCGCGCCGGTGCCCCAGATGGTCGAAGTCTGCCGCAAGCACGGGGCCCGCCTCATGATCGACGAAGCCCACGCCACGGGGGTCATCGGTGAGCACGGTCACGGGACTCCCGAACACTGGCACATCGAGGGTCAGATCGACATTGTGGCCGGCACTCTGTCCAAGGGTCTCGCCGGAGTGGGTGGCTTCGCGGCCTCGACCCGTGAGGTCGTCGAGTACCTGCGCTTCTACTCCCGCTCCTACATGTTCTCGACGGCCCTGCCCCCCGCGGTCACGGCCTCCCTCATCGCTGCCCTCGACGTCATCGACAGCGAACCCGAGCTCAGGGAACGCCTGTGGCGGAATATCCGCTACCTCAAAGAAGGTCTGATCTCGCTCGGCTTCGATCTCGGGGAGTCGGAGACGGCCATTTTCCCGATCATCATCGGCGACGGCTGGAAGGTCAAGGAGATGGCCCGCCTGCTCCACCAGGACGGGGTCTTCGTCAACGCCGTCTTCTACCCGGCCGTGGCCCGGCGTCTCTCGCGCATCCGGCTGAGCTTGATGGCTACCCACACCAAGGAAGATCTGGACCAGACCATCGAAGCCTGTGGTCGGGCGGGGCGGAAGCTGGGGGTTATCGGGTAGGGAACAGCATCTCAGACTGATGTGTGACTGACGCGGCCGGACATGACCCGGCCGCGTTTTGCCTTCTACAGCACACAGCTTCCTCCCTGTAGAGGAACTTGCTCCCATGGCGCGAAGCAAGTCACATATGAGCGAATTGTGTCTGTGGCGGAGTCAGGGGAGTGTGCTTGGACATGGGAAGCGAGATAAAGAAAAGGACAGTGATAGTCGGCAAGGTCAACGTCACCCCGAACCTCTTCTTGGTGGGGCAGCGTCCGTCGCAGATTCTCCTCGGCGTTTTCGCGCATCCAAAACAGATAGTGGAGAAGAGACGTGCTGGCTGGGCGTTCGTAGACGTCCTCGTTGAGGGTCCTTACATCGCCGGGCGACTGGCAAGACTCAAGCCTAGAGAGGAACTCGTTGTCGAGGATTTCCGCACCCGCGCCGAGCACATTCCCGGAGCGGTCCAGTTCTACTCCAATTTCGTGCTGGACTCGGACACCGAGACGATTGCGTTTGAGGAGCGTTCGACTATTCCCCCCAAGCAGTTCAGCAGTCTCTTCGGTCAGTTATGCAGGAAGATCGAACCGAACCTGGCATGGCTAGAGGTGGAGCCTAGAGTGACTCGCATAGAGCTGGACCGCCAGTTAGCTAGGTTCAAGATCATCCGCAGAGCCCGATTTCAACTCGTACCGTCCAACCCTACCGATGCGCCGGAATTCCAGCGCCTTGATCAAGGCCTCAAGCTGAGCCGCGCAATCAAGGCGAAGCTCACGGCTTCGGGGGCCACGAGGGCCGGGCTAGATCTTACCGTTGGCCTGGTCAAGGAGGCCCTCGCGATGGTTGCAGCAGGGCATGGCGACTGTGTTCTTCATGGCTTGGACGCCGAGAACCGCCCGCACAAGGTCTACTCACGGGATCTGGCGGTTCGTGAGGACGTCGAGGTATCAGATGCCCAGGTCTCGGATTTCCTGGGGAAGTTCAAGGCGATAGTCCAAACGCACAGCAGCGTCGCGGAGTAGGGTGGACAAGTGGATTACAGGGAGACGATCTTCCAGAGAATGCTTCTGGAGTACGGACTTTGGCGCGTCGTCTGGTGCTCCGAGGCCGGACTGGGGATCATCGTCCTGTTCTGCATGTGGCTGTGGCCGTACCCAGTGCAGGTTGCGACCGTTGAGCGGTTGCTCACTATGGCGGTCGAGGTGTCTGCTGCGGCGCTCTCTATTCTTGTGGCCGGGTTCGCGATTGTTGCCTCCCTCACCGACGACAGATTCGTCGTGTTTGTCTACCGCCTGGGGGTCCTCAAGAAGCTTGTTTTCCCATTCTGGCTCACCGGTCTGCTGTGGGGACTCGCAATAGGCACGGGGTTGGTTGCGGTGGCCCTTCTGGATCCCGGGTGCTCCACAAGTCCGGCTGCGGCGACCGCACTCCTCGTCGCCAAGTCCACGGCGTCTTTCTGCTTCTCCTATGCTTTAGCCGCGACCGTTCGGCTGCTGGGGACAACGCTCAGGTTCTTGCTGTACCGAGCCGAGGTCTCTGGTGACGAGTAGGGGTAAGCAGGTCGAGTTGGGGAGACTGCGTCGGGGCGCAGACGGCAGGCGTGAGTCGGCTGCGCGGCATAGATGAGTAGCCTCTGTGCGTCCGTGACGCCTTCAAGCGTTTTGGACAGGCCACACAAGAAGATCATCCTGTCATGCCTCTGGTGTGCCCTTCGAGCCACTGCTTGAGTTCGGCTGGACCGTAAGACTCGCGAGGTCCCCGTACCGGCCGTCCTCGCGGCATTTTCTGACTATCTTGGCTTGCGCAGCACCCTCGATTGACCTGATCGAGGTCACGGAGAACGTAGTCTTGGATCTGCTGAACTCACAGGAAGACACTGTCCCTTGGGGAAAGTGACGCGACATGTCAGCAGAGAAGCTAGTCCGGTCCCCGGTGACAACTGCCCAACCCTGGTTGACCTTCCTCGCCGCTGTCCAGTTTGAACCGACGCTCTTTCGCAAGGAAGAGAACATCGCCGCCCTGCTCCGGCTGGTTGAGGAGGCGGCGAACAAAGTCGGCGGCGTCGTTCTCAACGGCGGGGCCGCGACCGGCCTTGTCGTCCTCCCCGAGATGGCCACGACCGGCTACGTCTTCCGGAGCCGCGAGGAGATTGCCCCCTACGTCGAGCCCATCCCCGGTCCCACGACCCGCGTCTTCGGACGGCTGGCTCGCCAACACGGCGTGAGCCTGGTGGTCGGGCTGGCCGAGGTTGATCCGTCCACGGGCGCCTTCTATAACTCCGCCGCCCTCATCGGCCCCGACGGCGAGGTGGCCGGCGTCTACCGCAAGACCCATTCTTTCTTCGCCGACACGGCCTGGGCGGCCGAGGGCGATCTCGGGCTGCCCGTCTTCACGGGCGCCTGGCCGGGTCCGCTCGGCCTTCTCATCTGCATGGACGTTGGCTTCTTCGAGACGGCCCGGGTCATGGCCCTCGACGGAGCCCGGGTTTTGGCCGTCCCGACCAACTGGCTGCGGGTGGCCCCGAACCCCGAGTGGCGGGCCCGCGCCGCCGAGAACGGAATCCATATCGTGGTCGCCGACCGTTGGGGCGAGGAACGCGGAACCCGCTTCGCCGGCGGGTCGTGCGTCATCGGCCCGCGAGGGGAAGTCCTGGCCTACCGGGACCGGGGCGACGGTGTGATCACGGCGGAGATCGACCTTGGCCGGACGGAAGCCGGGGCTACCGCGGCCGCATGCGCCCGGTCAGACGCCCCCGCGCCTCGTGGTTCCATCAGTCTTGTCCGTCGCCGGCCCGAATTCTACCACACCCTGCTGCGTCATCCCTACCGTTGGCCCGAGCGCTACTGCTTCGGAGATCTAGGTTCGGGGCGGTTCTGGCTTGGCGCGGCCTCTGGTCCGGCGGACCGGATTTTTGGCCAAGAGGTGACGGCGGCGAGTCTGCCCGGCGAGCCGGGTCGGCGTCTCCTTGTCCTGCCGCCGGGTCTTGGTGCCCAGGACCTTGATCGGCTGGCGGGGGCCGCGAAGACCACCGGAGTCTATCTGGCCGCTAGTCTCGGCCCGGCGGGGATCATTCTCCTCGGGCCGGAGGGCATCCTGGGGCGGTACCGGTCGCCCCACGTTCCGCCCCGCGTGGGCGGTGACGGCTCCGGAGGCGAGAGCGCGAGCGCTCCGGGGGACGAACCTTTTCCCGTGTTTGACCTGCCTTTCCCCGTGTTTGACTTGCCTTTCGCCCGGGTGGGCCTGCTCCATCCGCTCGACCTCCTCCTGCCCGAGCCGCCGCGAATCCTGGCCAAGCAGGGCGTCGACGTTATCCTCGTCTCGGGCCTCTGGCCGGACGGCCTGGGTGACCTCGAGTTTCTCTGGGCCGAGCGGGCCGAGACCAACGACATCTGGCTGGCCATCGCCGTGGAAGGTAAGGCAGCGGTCTACGCCGCCGACTCGCGGGGCGAGAAGGCCGTGCTCCCCGGTATTCCCGGCGCCGGGCCCGCCGAGATCGGAAGGAAGCCACCCGGTCCATTCGAAGAGGTCGGAACCGCGGCCGCCGGCGGCCTGACAGGGCTCTTGGCCGAGACTGGCCCGGGCACGTTCACCCGCCGAAAGGATCGCGTCCGGCGCCTGCGTCCTGAGCTATACTGGAAGCTGGTTGCTCCGGAGTGTCGGAGCTTAGGGCCGCGGCCCGAGTAGCGCACCTCAGGTGGCGCGCCGGGCCGGCACGAAGGGGGAGCATTGGTCTTGAATGATCCAGAGGTTTTTCTTACCAAGCGGGCTCAGGGCATCCAGCCGTCGACGACGTTGGCGGTGGACGTCCGGGCCAAGGCTCTGACGGCCGCGGGCAAGGACGTTGTCAACTTCGGGGTCGGCGAGCCCGACTTCCCGACTACGCCGGCGGCCACGGCCGCCGCCATCGAGGCCATCAAAGAGGGTTTCACCAAGTACACGCCGTCCGCCGGCATCCCGGCCCTAAGACAGGCGATCTGCGACACGTTTCTCAAAGACAACGGGCTCGAGTATCGGCCCGATCAGATCGTCGTGTCGAACGGCGCCAAGCACTCTCTTTACAACGCCTTTCAGGTTCTCTGCGAGGAAGGCGACGAAGTTCTCATTCCTTCGCCCTACTGGGTGACCTACCCCGAGCAGGTTCGGCTGTGCGGGGGCGTCCCGGTTTTCGTCGAGACCGACGAAGCCAACGGCTACAAGCTCGACGTCCTGGCCCTGGAGGCCAAGGTTACCCCGCGCACGCGCATCCTCTGCCTTAACAGCCCGTGCAACCCGACCGGCGCCGTCCTGCCGCCCAAGACCGTGGAAGCCATCGCCGATTTCGTTCTTCGCCACGGTCTCTACCTCATCACCGACGAGGTCTACCAGAAGCTCGTCTACCACGGGGCCCGGCATCTGAGTCCGGCGGCCGTCTCGGATGAGGTCAAGAGACGGAGCGTTGTCATCAACGGCGTCTCCAAAGCCTACGCCATGACCGGCTGGCGGATCGGCTTCGCCGCCGCCGAGGGACCCATCGCCAAGGCCATGGCCGAACTCCAGGGGCACATGACCACCGGGACCGGGTCCGTGGCCCAAAGGGCCGCTCTGGCCGCCCTGCGGGATGATGCCGAGGCCGTGGCCAAGATGGTGGAGGAGTTCGAAAAGAGACGCGACTATACCGTGAAGCGGCTCAAGGCCATGCCGGGCTTCTCCACGCCCGACCCGCAGGGGGCCTTCTACGTCTTCCCGACCATCGGCAAGCTCTTTGGCCGCACGGTGGGCGGCAAGGTCATTCGGAGCGGGGACGACCTGGCCATGGCCCTCCTCGAGTCGGCCAACGTCGCGGTGGTTCCCGGGGCGGGCTTTGGCCGGCCCGACGCCATCCGCTTCTCCTACGCCACATCCATGGAGAACATCGCCAAGGGCCTGGACCGGGTGGAAGAGGCCGTGCGGAGCGCAAGCTAGGTATCCAACGGAGATTGGTGGCCAGTGACATGCCGTCGATGCCGTCCGATCGGGACCACATCCTGAGGGACGTCCGGCGAAAGCGGTTCGCCGTCGTTGGCCTGGGCGTGAGTAACCAGGCCCTCCTGCGTTTTCTCCTGGCCCGGGGGGCCAGGCGCATCGCGGCCGGCGACGCCAAGACGGCCGACAAGCTTGGCCCGGCGGCCGATTGGCTGCGTTCGCTTCCCATCGACCTCCGCCTGGGTCCCGACTACCTCAAGGTCCTGGACCAGGCCGAACTTGTCTTCCTGACCCCCGGCATCCGCAAGGACCTGCCCGAGATCGCCGCGGCCAGGGACCGCGGGGCCGTGATCTCGTCCGAGATCGGCCTTTTTCTTGACCTCTGCCGGGCCAAGACGGTGGCCGTAACCGGCAGCGCCGGGAAGACGACGACAACAACCCTTGTCGGCGACATGCTGGCCCGCTCCGGCCTCAAGGTCTTCGTCGGCGGCAACATCGGAACACCCCTCATCGAGCGGGCCCTGGACTTTGCGCCGGACCAGACGGTTGTCCTGGAGCTTTCGAGCTTCCAGCTTCAGCTTGTCGATCGCAGCCCAAACGTGGGGGCGGTCCTCAACCTTGCCCCGAACCACCTCGACGTCCATCGCGACCTGGCGGAATACGTGGCGGCCAAGAAGGGCATCTACCGCTACCAGATGCCCGGCGACTGGTGTGTCTTTGGGGCCGACAACGCCGAGACCCTCAAGATGGCCGGGGAGAGGATGGCGGCGCTGATGGACCCGGCGACGGGCGGGCGCCCCGCCTTCGCCCCGGGTGAAAGCCCGGCCTCCTCCACGGGTGAGAGCCGCCTCACCGTAGCGGGCGGCGTGGCCCTCTTCGGGAAGGGGGAACCCCCAACCCGTCTCCAGGGTGGGGAGGTGGCCGCTCGGGGCTGGATCGACGGCGATCGACTCGTGCTGGCCCTGCCCTCGCCGGGCGGGGTCGAACGGGTGCGCCTCTGCGATGTGGCCGACGTGCGCTTGCGGGGCGAGCACAACCTTCTCAACTTGCTGGCGGCCGCGCTTGTGGCGGTTCTGGCCGGTGGGCGGCTGGAGGCCTGCGCCCAGGTGGCCACGACCTTCGAGACCATCGAGCATCGCCTGGAGTTTGTGGCCGAGATCAACGGAGTTCAGTTCATCAACGACTCCATCGCCACGGCCCCCGACCGGACCGAGGTCGCCCTGGCCGCCTTCCCGGCCCCGATCCACCTCATCCTGGGCGGCTACGACAAGAAGATACCCTTTGACGGTCTCGGGGAGAACGTGGTCGGGTGCGGGAAAGTGCGGAAGGTGATTCTCCTCGGGCAGACGACCCCCAAGATCCGACGGGCCATCGAGGCGGCGGCGAGGCGGGGCGCCCCGGGTCGGGGGGAGGCTTCCACCGCTACCGAGGTTCTCAGCATCGCCGAGGTCGCGACAATGGAGGAGGCGGTTCGCGAGTCCTTCGCCGGGGCCAGGCCCGGCACTACGGTTCTCCTTTCGCCGGCCTGCGCCAGCTTTGACCTCTACCGGAACTACGAGGCCAGAGGGGCGGCGTTCAAGGAGGCGGTGAGGAGCATCGGGCCGGAGCAAGAAAGGGAGTGAGCAAGAACCCCTACAGATCCCGCCTCTGAAAGACCGCCAGCGACAGCCCCAGCACGAGGCCGATGAACACTCCCTGCCAGATGAACATGTTTCCGATCACATAAGGGACCACCACGTAGCGTGCCAGAGATGCCGCATGCGACACGGACGGGGCGTAGACGAACTGGATCGGGACCAGGGTGGCCAGGAGCCTTCGCGTCGCATAGCCCATGGCGACGTTCCCGCCGGCGATGAAGGGGACGCTCTGGTAGGCGGCGAGGTTGAAGACGGTTAGGGCGCCCAAGCCGGCGATGATCCCGGTCACGATTGTCCCGGCGCTGGCTGCGGCGGCGGTGATGGTCAGGAGAACGAGCATGTTCAGGAGGATCGAACCCATCACCACCAGAAAGTCGGGCAGCACGGTCTTGATCTTGAGGGTGAGGGCCAGGGTCCAGTAGTTGGCCACAACGACGGCCATGATGAGCAGGGTCGCGGCGACCAGAGCCATCCAGTTGCCCAGGAGGAAGCGCGCCCGCCGGGGATTACCGGTGAGGGTCACGTAGAGCTGGCCGCTGGCCCGGTCGTCGGCGAGAATGCGGCAGCCGAGGAAGATGGGCAGGAGGAGCCCCCACGTCTGGCAGGTGATGTGGAAGTTGTTGATGAGCAGGGTGTAGCGGAGGACCTGGTTCAAAGCCTCCGTCTCCGGTCGCGGCTGGAGGAGGCCCGACCCCAGCAGGACGGCGTAGTTGAGGCAGGCCACAAAGGTGATGGCAATGGCCAGAAACCAGCGGTCGGCCAGGATCGAGGTGAGCTTCGCCCGTATGGCCCGGATCATGCCCTTACCCCCTCGGCGTCCCGCTCGCGCAAGACTTCGTGGTACCAGTCCTCCAGGGTCCTCTGGCGGAGGGCCAGCCCCTCAACGGTCCAGGGTTCCCCACCCAGGTCGACGGCCGAGCCGGGCCGGAGGTAGAGTTCGCGCCGGCCGGCGCCGTCCCGGCTCAGGGTGGCTGTGCACTCGCCGGACGACCGGAGCTCGGCGAGGGGTATCTCGGCCACCAATTGGCCGCCGAGCATGACTCCCACGCGGTCGGAGACCCGCTCGAGATCGGCCAGAAGGTGCGAGGTCATCAAGGCCGTGGCCCCGCCGGCCAGAAGCTCCCGGACCATACCGAGCACGGTTCTCCGGGCCACGGGGTCGAGGCCGTCGGTGGGCTCGTCCAGGATGAGTAGCCGCGGCTCGTGCATGACGGCCTGGATGAAGGCCAGCTTACGGGTCATGCCCTTAGAGAAGCGCCCGAGGGGCGTTCTGAGCCAGCGGGCAAGGTCGAGCCGTTCGGCCAGGTTTCGGACGCGGGTCGCGAGAGAAGAGAAGCGCAGGCCGCGCACCAGGGCCTGCAGTTCCAGATAGTCGGAAGCCGTGGCAAGGGGGTTGAAGGTCAGCCGCTCCGGAAGGTAGCCCACCCTCTGCTTCGACATCACCTCCAGCAGGGGCTGCCCGTCGAAGGTGGTCGCGCCCCCGTGGCGCGGGTAGAAGCGGAGAAGGCACTTGATCAGGGTGGTCTTGCCCGCCCCGTTGGGGCCGATGATGGCGTAACCCTCACCCGGACTGACCTTGAGACTTGCGCCTCGCACGGCCTGGAGCTTGCCGAAGCGCTTGGAAACGTTGCTGAGATCCAGGCTCATTTGCCCCACTCCTTGAGGAAGTCGGCCGCTTCGGAGGAGAAGCGATTGCCCAAGCCTATGGGCTGGCAGTTGGTGGCCGCCACTCGGATCTCCTCGCCTCCGATGCTCAGGACGAACTGAGGGTGCACATAGAGGGTCGCCAGCGGAGGCAGTGTCGGTCCGGTCGCCTTGAGGAGGAAGGCAACCTTGACCCAGTTTGTCGTGCGCGGTTGAAAGCCGACGAAGACCAGCGGCAGCGGTAGACCGCGATCCTCCGTGAGACAGGTGTCGGCGATGGCGCCGACGCCCTGGACGGCCTGCTCGAAGGCAAAGGCGTCGCCGACGATGCATGCCGACGACTCGTCGACCTCAAGCCGGGGGTATCCGAGGTCGATGGACGTCACCGAGCAGCCCTCGGGCGCCCTCTCAAGCATGCCGACCGTAAGTCCAACCACCAAGCCAGCCAACTGGCCGTGGCCGCCGGGCGAGATGGACGAGACCTCCGTGTAGTCCTGTATCTCCCAGAGTGCTCCAACCCGCTCGGCCATGTCTACTGGAGACGTCTCCTCGCGTGGCACGAGCCGGAGCTCGCCGAAGGGAAAGCTCTTCTTCATCCCGTTGGCAAAGCTGAACTCCACATCCGTCAGGACCATGGCCCTGTCCGGGGCACCCACGGCCAATTGCAGATGCCGGACGTAGGGGGTTCGCCCCCCGACCTGCCCGTCACCGGAGAGCGCGGAGACGGTCCAGTCGACGACGTCCACCTGTCCGTCAGGACCCCAGAGCTTCACGGCCGTGATGTTCTCGGTGGAGCCGAAGAGCCCGGCCACGGTCGTGTCCAGGAGTCCCGAGCTCAGGTCCAGTGTCTCGGCCGGGCGGTAGCGAATGACGCCGTAACACGGGATCAGCGCTTGAGTGCCAAGGTCGGCGGGACCAGCCTGGCGGGCCAGCCGGAGATAGACGCCCGTCGCGGCGATGATGACGATGAGAACCAAGAGCCCAAGGTAGACGCGAGTTCGCACGGCGCTCCTCCTTCGGTGGGGGCGCGGGCGCGGGGTTCACGTCTCTTGCGCCACTCTCCAGCGTTCCCCGTGTGAGGATGAGGGTACCACCCGCTGGACTTACTGTCAATTGCTGCGGTCAGTCCAGTCCTGCCAACGGCGGCATCGCCTCCGTCCGCCCCCCCCCCAAAACCCCCCCCCCCGCCCCCC
>Ga0315279_10000196_pt1 | contig 129712 bp, 87 predicted proteins | sample YL17G06_20_MG_FD_203694 | JGI IMG/M metagenome (GOLD analysis project Ga0315279, IMG submission 203694) | Sediment microbial communities from Yellowstone Lake, YNP, Wyoming, USA - YL17G06_20 | ecosystem: Environmental > Aquatic > Freshwater > Lake > Sediment | place: USA: Wyoming | collected... | reverse complement strand
GGGTTGTTTGGTTTTCGACAAATCCAATTTTACCCAAGAAAGGTCCGGCCGTCTCCCTGCTTCGCAGTCGGGTCAGACCCTGGCTAGGATGTTTGATCCGAAAAAGCTAATTTGGACAAGAGTGATCGCCGACATCCGGAGCGTAACCCAGCGCGGCCGATATCCTGCTCGCGACCATGATCTCTTCCTGGCTCGCCGACCGTATCCTCTCGCTGGCAATGTACCCATGCCGGAAGGCGACCTTGACCCCCGGCCGCCTCACCTTCACATCGATGCGTCGATATTTCCCGTTCCAGTTTTCATCCTTGGGATAATAGCCGAGTAGATACATCGCTCGTGTGCCTTCGTTAACGCGATTCAGGGCTTTGTCTACATAATCGCGAATCGATGCCCGGCCGCCTGTCAGCTCCGAGATGCTACGCAGGCTGGAAAGTGCAAACGTGCGGCTGAAACTTAAAGCAGAGGATGAATTGCCGGGGTGAAACTCCTCCAAAAAAGTCCCGCCGGTGTGAAACGTGTCGATCGCCACCCGCGCGTCGTTGGCGTAGGCCGCAAGGCTGTCTTCATACTCCAGGCGCGGGAGAAAGAGGCCGATCGGAGTGAAAAACAGCAGATGCTTCTCCCCTGGCATGTAGCGCATATACCGGATGCAGGTATAGAGGTTCCGCATATCCTGGAACGTTGCTACGGACGTGGAGACGAATTCGTCGAACGGAAGATCGGTGATCATGTCGGACTCGATTTTGGTGAACTCGTTTCTGCTGGGATTCGAGGACGGTATCAGCGCTTCCTCTAAAACCTTTATCGCGTCAATGGTCATCGTGGCGTTGTCCTTGGATTGTCCCGATGGTATGTGACGGGCCACGGATTCATTGCGGATGGCGAAGATCTTGTCGATCTCGGGCTGGACCGCTTCGGGCATCTTCGTCTTGTCCCCGTATATGGCCGCAAGCGACTTATCTCGGAGCATGAACCAGGATTCAATCCTTTCGTGGATTGGCTTGTATCGTTCCAGTACCTGCGCGATCGCTTCGTGATCGGTCGTGAACGCCGTGGCGCGGTTGTATGCAAATACCGCCACGCGATCCTGCGGCAGAAGATCCTTGCGCACAAATTGGATCAACTTGTCGACGGCGCCGAATGGCCTCTGAATAAAGCCGCGCCCCATCAGGATCAGGAAGGTGCGCGCTGACTGCGGCGCTAGATCCAGCGGGCCGACCGCGGCCGGTGTCGGCGGCGGTTCCGGTGCGGCGGGGGTGAGGGTCTGGATGGAAAAATGTCGGATTTCCTGTTCGCGCCCGTTTTCAAAAATCCGGAAATCATCTTTCTTCAGGTCGGTTACCGGACGGCCGTTTTCGGTTGTGGCGATTACATCCACGGGAACGAGGTTTACTTGCACACGGATTGTGTTTGGACGTTGGGATTGCTGCCAAGGAGAATATGAATTTGCAGACAGGGGGCGGCCAAAATGCGACTGGTCTACCACAGACAGCAAAACGGTTGTGCTCGTAAGCAGCATCCATGTTGTCAGGCTTCGCTGTTTGCGTACGTGGATGGAACGGAGGATAGCAGCCTGTTTCGGATCGGAATCCATCTCCTTAAACTCCATCAACAGTTTCTTTCTGTACATGTGTGCTGCTAGTCCGCAATCTTAGCATAAAATCAGAGCAATGATTTGCAAACATCAGAATTCGATTAAAGCTATACAAACAAGGATTTACGGGTAGCCCCGAAGGACGATGCCCGTATAGTGCCGTATACGGACAAGTGCCCCATCCTGTTCAACTCCCCGGATAGGGCGTTCGCGTCAGCAAGCGGCTGCTACGCCAATGAACTATTTGATCTCGCATACTGAACCGGCGGCGAAGGAGGCCGCCGAGTATGGCGAAACAGCAAAGGAGCGATTTGGGGAGACGGGATGACGCCAAAAGCAATATGGCACATTGTCAAGGCCGCTGCTCAGCGTGCTGGAATCCTAAACCTGGCTCCCCACGATTTGCGCCGCGCGAGTTGCTGAAATTCTTTTCTTGCGGGAACGACAGTAGTAGTCTGGCATTCCGTCAGGCAAGCCGGCCTGTGTTAAGGCACACGATCCGGTCGACTCTGGCGCGACACTGGCGAAGCGGACCTTCCGATGCCAACAAGGGCAATGTCAGATGCCCGATCACGATGCACGCAAACGGAGGAGCGATAGATATGACTCATTGGAAACGCGCATCCCGTTGCTTTTCGTTCAGGATAGTGCTGGTGATATTTCTTGTCTATGCCTCGACGTCCGGTTCGCAGCCGCCGCAACTCTCGCCTGCATCGCCGGATGCGATTCGACGATGGCAGGACATGCGCTTCGGCATGTTCATCCACTGGGGGCCGGTCAGCGTTACGGGCCGCGAAATCGGATGGTCGCGCGGCGCGGAGACGCCGGTCGACGTCTACGATAGTCTCTACAAGCAATTCAATCCCACCCGGTTCAACGCCGATGAATGGGCGCGCATTGCCCGGGACTCCGGCATGAAATATCTTGTACTGGTGACCAAGCACCACGACGGATTCAGCATGTGGGACACAAGGCAGACGGATTACAATATCATGCGCTCCCCGTTCGCCCGCGACGTCGTCAAAGAGGTATCGGCCGCATGCAAGAAATACGGAATTGCATTCGGCACCTATTACTCGGTCTGCGACTGGTACCACCCGGACTTTCCACTCGGCAGCCCCGGCGGCAAAACCAAAAAGCCGAATCCGAACCTGGACCGGTACACCGAGTACCTGCGCGCCCAGGTTACGGAACTGATCCGAAACTACGGTCCGTTGCTGGTGATGTGGTTTGACGTGCCCCAGGAAACCGGGCCCGAGCGCGGCATCCCCACCGCCAACCTAGTGCGTTCTCTGCAACCGGATATCCTGATCAACAACCGCGCGGGCGGGACACCGGGCGATTTCGATACGCCCGAGCAGCGCATCGGCGGGTTTGATATGGAGCGCCCCTGGGAAACGTGCATGACCATCTGTCGCCAGTGGGCGTGGAAACCCGGCGACACCATGAAATCCCTGCGCCAATGTCTGCAGGCGTTGATCAGCACCGCCGGCGGCAACGGGAACCTGCTGTTCAACGTTGGTCCCATGCCCGACGGGCGCATCGAACCGCGCCAGGTCGAACGCCTCAAAGAAATGGGTGCGTGGCTGAAGAAATACGGCGACAGCATCTATGGCACACGCGGCGGCCCCTTCCTTCCCAGCAAGTGGGGCGCGAGCACGCGCGCCGGGAATCACATCTATCTTCATGTTTACGAGTGGAACGGAACCACGCTGCAACTGCCTGCAATTCCGGCGAAGGTCACCTCGGCCCGGGTCCTGACGGGTGGGAAGATAAGCTTTCAGCAAACCGACTCCGGCCTAGCTCTCACCCTCGCCGCTCAGAACCAGGATCCAATCGACACCCTGGTTGTTCTCGATCTCGACCGTCCGTCGATGGAACTAGCGCCGGTGCGGATCGCGGCTGTGAGCGCATCGCTGGCATCGAAAGCCCAGGCGCGCGCGTCCAATGTTTACCATTCCGACCCGCAATACGGCGCCGACAAAGCCTTCGATGACGACGTCGACACACGCTGGGCGACCGATACGGGGACCAAACAGGCGTGGCTGGAAGTGAATCTGGGCAAGCCGGTGACCTTCTCGCGGGTGACGATCCGCGAATGGGAGGGAGGAGGGAAACGCATTCAAAACTTCGAGCTGCAATATCTGGACGGCAGCGCATGGAAAACGTTCATTTCCGGCACCACTATCGGCATCGAGTACAGGAAGAACTTCCCTGCCGTCACGGCACGCGTTGTCCGCCTGAGCATTCTGGACGCGACAGAGGGCCCGACGATCGACGAATTCGAGATCCTGAAATAAGTGGGCTCCCTTGGTGTTTGTGTAGTACGAAGCGGATGGCTGGACGGCGCGGGAAAAGGGGGCGTTCATGACCGCCCGGCGCATCTCCACCAACATGGGCCACGCTTCCCGCATCATCCTCCGTAAAGTGTTTCGGTGTTGACCGGCAGGCCGAGTAGCTTCAGGTAAGTAAAGAGCTGCATCTTGTGATTTGTGAAGTGCTCTCGGAACAGGACGAGCATTCTCTCCAGCTTCCCGCTCCATCCCCAGGGCGTGGAAACCACTTTCTCAGTGAATTCCTTCTCGCTCAGGCCGTCGATAACTTCGCGCAGGCTGCTCCTGTCTTTACGAATCCGTTCGAGCGCCTCCTGCACGCTGCATGCTGGCATATTCTCGAGTTTCATCCCCTCAACCATCTGCTCGGGCGTGAAAGGCCAATGGTTGGTGATCAGGCAGCGGACGTCGTCTGCCAGGCCATGGGAGATGTGTTCGATGACCTGACCGAGGCTCATGAAACTCGGTCCAGGCCGCCACTCCAGCTTGTCCGCTGGTGCCATGCCGATGAGCGTTTCGGCGGGCTTATAAGCCTCCATCACCAACTCGTAGAAATCATTCTTCGTCATACCGGCACCTCCTGCGAAAGCGCTTCGGCGATCGCATGATGAAAGTTGATTCGGCTTGAATTATGACACGGTTCGGTTGGCAACTCGCCGCATCCGTTGGAGGGTGGTCGGCAGGACTTGGTGCCTGGTTGGTTATGCTCTCCCCTCCGCATCTAAAACAATTCCGAGGAGATAGAATGGGGATGAGAATAAGGACAGTATAACGCAGACAACGGATTCTATTACGGGTAGCCGCTCGCTTCCTTTACACACCCTCCCAGTTTTCGATGGGCGTCTTTTCCACGTGGTCGATGACTAACTGTTCAATAGGCGCTTTGGGCTGTTCCAGCCGGAGGCCGAGCGCTTTTACCGCGGCAAAGATCGTCGAAGCGCCACCGGGTTCGGAGGCGGTTGTGGCGGGCTCTCCGGCTGGGGCGGCGACTCTTTCACTTTCGGCTTGTCCTTCCTATCCGCCGCGGCATTAACATTGTCAGAACAGAACGGAGGAGATTTGCGTATATCCAGATCAGCAATCATCTTGCAGGAGGGAGGAAGCCAGAGATGGATCGGAGAAATTTCCTCAAGTTGGCACTTGCGGTAGGAGGTCTTCATTCATTTGATTGGGATGCATACCCGCAAGGTGGTCCCGGGTCAAAAGCCGATGGAGAGTTTGACGCGATCATCATCGGCGCCGGCCTCGGCGGCCTCGGCTGCGGCATGGCATTCGCCCGGAAGGGCTATAGGGCACTTGTCATGGAACAGCACGACCGACCGGGAGGATATGCCACGGCGTTCAGACGCCCCGGCGGCTTTCTTTTCGATGTGTCCCTGCACTCGACGACCGTGGCCAGCCGGAACAATCTCAACAACCTGATGCCGGGATTTCCCGAAATTGCGGATGTGGAGTTCATGCTCCACCCCAATCTCTATCGCGCAATATTCCCAAACCACGACCTGCGCGTTCCACAAAAAAATGTCCCCGCATATGTTGAGCTCCTGACCAGACAGTTTCCCGCGGAGGAATCGGGAATCAAGGGCATTATCGAGAATATGCAAGGCCTGCAACGGGATATCGGCCGCTTTTCCGGCGGCAATTCGGCACCGGATATGAGCCGGTTTGCCCAGGACTATCCCTACCTTGCCAGGATCAGCGGAAGGACCTGGGGACAGGTTCTCGATGCCCGCATCAAGGATCCGAAGCTCCGGGCTATCATCTCGAACAACTGGGGGTACTATGGGCTGCCTCCCTCCAGACTATCCCCCTTCTACTATGCGCTTCCCACGATCGGATACCTCACGAATGGCGGCTTCTATCCGCGCGGCAGTTCGCAGAAGATCAGCGACGCCCTGGCGAAATATATCGAAGATCATGGCGGCAGGGTCATGCTTAACACACGCGTTGAACAAATCCTGGTCAAAGATCATGCCGCTATCGGCGTTCGCACCGCAGGCGGCGAGGAGTACAAGGCCCGGGCCGTGATCTCCAATGCAAATGCCCCGGATACCTTCCGCACCATGATGAACGAGGCCGAATATCTGAAAGAATACCTGGCGCGGTTGGAGCGTTACAGCATCAGCCTTTCCTCTTTCCAGGTTTTTCTCGGGCTGAAGAGGGATCTCGTCCGCAAACTGGGCATCCCCGACTCGGAGATCTTTTACCATCCCGGCTACGATCCGGAAGCAGAATACCAGGCATCCCGAATGGCGGATGTCAACAACAGCGGTTGGGGCCTGATGCTTTACGACAACATTTATGAGGGATACTCGCCGAAAAACAAAAACACGATCAATATTCTGACTCTTCAAGGCTACGACCATTGGAAAGAGTTCGAGGCAGACTACCGGAAGGGCAACAAGCAGGCCTATAGAGCTGAGAAGGAGAAAATGGCCGGAAACCTGATCCGTCAGGTTGAGAAGGTCCTGCTTCCCGGGCTCACGGATGCCATCGAGGTCATGGAAATCGGAACGCCGCTGACCAACATCCGCTATACGGGCAATTACCGCGGGGCCATATACGGCTGGGATCAGACGATGGATAACAGCGGCCCCGCCCGCCTTCCTTACAAAACGCCGATCAAGAATCTGTATCTAGCAGGCGCCTGGACCAGCCCCGGCCATGGATACGGCGCCGTGCTTCCGGGCGGTCTACAGTGCTTTGCCCAGATCATGCGCGATTGGCAGAAGTAAGCACGGTCCTGATTTCATGAGATAACAGGAAAATCGGTGGCAGGCAACCGCCATCCCTTTCCGGGTGTAGAAGCCTGCCAGAGCAGCTCACAGCTGTGATTTAGAAGCCGGGAAGTTAACATAGTCTCTCAACTACGAACCTGAAAACCCAGGGCAGATGAGCGGACGCCTTGGCGCGGACCTCGATCGAATGCGCGCCTTGTCCTTCCTATCCGCCGCTGCAGCGCCGGGCCTATGAGCCCGGCGTTCCGGCACCGCAGATTTGAATCCTACATCAGAAGGGCAGTGCGCGGGCCGAATTCGCTCACACTTCGCCGACCGTGCGGGACTCGTTACTCCGTCCCGCTCAGGAAAAACTCCGAACGTTCGTTCATGGCATGATCATCGGAGCGTGGATCAGGTTTTGCGGATGACGCCAAAGCCGTGCGCGACACGATCCTGTTGCTTGTGTTCTCGAACAAAATCGCAAAAGGCCCGGTTCCAGTGGACATCGTGGCTGAGCAATATGGCACCTGGCTTCAACAGAGGCCAGACGGTCTGGTACTCAAAGCTCATGTGTTCATAGGTGTGCAGGCTATCGTGGAAAAACAGATCGATGCAACCCACTTCCTTGCTCACGTGGGGCAGCAGATCACGGCTGTCACCCAGATGCAGATGCCATCGCTTCCGGAGAGGCTCCGGAATGAGCCAGCCAGGTTCACAGCCTTCCGGCAAATGCGTCCGAACCAATTGGTCCGTACTGCCTCTGATGCTTTGGTAGGAAGGCAGGTCAATGGAAACCAGCCTGCCCTCCGTGCCCTCGTTGCGAGAATTGACCAGCAATCCCTGAAGAAAGCAGGCAGAAAAGACGCCGTCGAAGACACCGGTCTCCAGCACCAAATGCGGCTTCGTCAGCCTCACCAGCGCATACAGAAAACAGTGATCCTGGTTCAGGACGAAATCATGCTGAGTTCTCCGGCGCATCTTCTCGCGAATCAGCCTCACAAAATCTGGGTCTGCCTTCAACTCTTCCTGCAGTTCGAAAAACCGCCTGGCTGGCTGCCCCGCCACGAACCGCAACAATGACTGTGGCCGGCTATAGAAGTAGCAGAATGTGTAGCGGGGATTTAATAATAGGTAGCGCAGACCTTTGACGATGGTTCCCAGCATGACTGTTGGTCCTCAGCGTTCGCTTGACCCTCCTGATAGGACTTTCGGAATTTTCGGGAGCGGGATGTTGTGATGCACGTGTACCCAACAGTCGTTGACCACGACCTTGTCCACAACCATCCGCAACACTTTCTGCTTGTTCTCGAACGAGATTCGCTTGAGGCTGCTCCAAACCAACGCTGCAAACTCGCCCAGACTGGCCTTGACGTCTGTCACTTTCTTTTTCTCGGCAGCCATTTTCCTCAATAACTCCTGCTCGCAGCTTAGCATCTCTAGCTTCGAGTTTACCAGTTGCCGTCGCTTCTGTAACTCCGGCAATTCCAGTGCACAACACCGATACGCATCTAGAAGCCGCGAGAGTTCTATATTGTCCAACCTGATCTGTCGTTTCAGCCGATCGTCCTTTAAGGACAGAAACCAGAACAGACCCACACGATCCGCGTCAATGTGGTACTTGTGCAGACCGACATGATGGTCATCAACCACCAAGGACGTTTCGTCCCCGATCTAAAGCCAGAATAGTAGGACCCGGGCAGACGAGCGGACGCCTTGGCGCGGACCTCGATCGAATACGCGGCTTGTCCTACCTATCCGCCACAACCCATTTCCACTTGATCTGCGTTCATCGCGTTCATCTCCGGTTATTTGGCTGGAATGGGCGGGTTTTTGCGTGCGGCGGTCGTCTTCTCGACGAAAAGCAGCGCGTCAACGCTCTCCAAGACTTTCTGATCCATCAGATAGGAAGAAGCGCTGGCCTCGCTGAACACGGCTCCGATGGAGCGCGTTTGGTGAGACGCCTTCAGCCATTCGGCAACCGGGCCCTTAGATGGCGCTTTCCGTAGGTCGATGGCCAGGATGGGGATGCCGGTGGCAGCCAGCGTGGCGTCAAGGCTCCCGGCAGGCGCTGGCGGGACCGTAAAATCACGCAACCCCTTGCTCATCTCCATGGCTTGAAATGAGCCCTGGTTGAACGCGAAACCAAAAACGACCATCTGGTTTCCGTAAGTCTGCCGGAGGAATTTCCCCATGGACTGGTAGCTGTAGCCGCCATAGGCGACGTGGCCGTTGTGCGCCCAGAGGACCATCTTCGCGCCCGGCGTGTGGTCCAGGATCCATTTCACGTTTTCGGCCATGCTCTGGTCGCGCGTCTGAATCCCCAGATTCATCTGTGTCCATTGCAGAGCAATCCGGGCGTTCTGGATGGCCCAATCGATTTCCTTATCCGTTGCACCCGCTTTACGCCAGGCCTCGCGTGCAGCCTCGATGTGAGTCACGACCTCGGCGCAGGAGCTTGACGCCTGTCGAGGATCGACCTGTTTTTGCGGCGCGCTCGGTTCCACTCCGCCCACGTATTCGCTGCGCAGACTCTGCTTGCCCGATTGTGCGACTTCTTTGTCCAATCCGATCCGGTAACCGTTCCCCGAGGCGGATAGTCCCTTCAATGTCTCCGATTCGAAATCGAAGTCGAAGCGCTCCGGATTTGTATAGAGTACCCCGTCGATTTCGACCTGCAATGAATCGAACCAGGCAGTGCCGTCTCCCGGGTGCAGGACGCCGAAGACGATGTTTTTGACATCGGCCGGTACCGGCATGGAAATCTCGTAGCGCGTCCAGGGCGTTGTCCCGCGCGGGCCGCGGTCGGACATGTTGTCGAGCTTCAGCATTCCGGCCGCGCCATCGAGACGCCACCAGAGTCCGGCATAGCCGCGCGTGATGCCTTGCGTCCTGATGTAGCCGCTGTAGCGAATCTGCTTGCCTGCAGCTGCCGCCACGGGAAACGCTGCTGCGGCCAGTTCAAAACTGGCTCCGGCCTGCCTTGCTTTTGTGGCTATCCTGACATCATCCCAGGCGCGCTGGACAGCATCGAAGTAGTCCGGCTCATGCTTCTTTATAAAGTCCCCGGCAATTGACATTGCGACATCCGGCGTCTGCATATCAAATCCGGTGAACTCGATCCGCCCCTTGCCGGACTTGTTGAAGTCGCGCATCCACAAGATCATGTCCAGCACTTCTTCGGTGTTCCAGGTCCAGAAATACATGCCCTTGAGCAGCTGCGCCGGGTCACCTTTGCCTGTCAGCACAAAATCATCCAGGCGATATGCCTCCGGCATGTTGGCTTCAATCGAGAAGATGGTAAAACCCATCTCGGTGGCGAGGAACTCCAGCATGCGATGCTTCAGCTGGAAGAACTCACGCGTGCCGTGGGTGGCTTCTCCGAGTGAGACGATGCGTGCATTGCCTATGACCTTCTTGAGCGGCCGCATGTCGGCAAATCCGTGACGCGCTTCGGGGGTCGTCAGTCGAATGGCCTGTTTGCGCAACCAGTCAATGACCGGCTGGTTCGGCGCCTGCCCCAATACTCCGGACGAGGCCAGCAGGGACAGCAGTACCACGCATGCAGCACCGAGGGCGATGTTCCTTTTCATGAGTGCCTCATTCGAGATAGTGAGGATCGGATGATGGTGACCGACGAGAGGCGCCGGTTGGGTGTGACGCTTGATTTCTCGTTCACATGAATCTCGGTTTTCCTCGGTTATGGATGCAGGACCGGGGCGACTGGTTCAGTGGATTGCTCTCTTGGGCCGACATTTCTCGATCAGCCTCATAAGTCAAATGCGAAACGAGCCGCGGCTCTCGTGCACATGAACTGCATAGCCATCACGGCAATGCACGCCAGGACAGCCACGCCAATACCGGGCGGGCCGGTAACCGCGTCTTTGCTCATCCCGAGCCCTGCTTGCAGCATGCGGACGACGACCCCCTCCTTGAGCGCCAGAATGCTGATCGGGAGTGCCTCCAGCCCGGTGACCATCGCCGTGAAGAGGCCGGCCTGCCGGGCGGAACTGGCAGCTGACTCCGGCGGCCGGCCTGCGTGGCGCGTCCGCCGCCCGACATACACGCCCGCCAGGGTACCGAGAGCCAGATTGCCCAACGGGAAGCCCATGAAGGAGGCCACCGCGATCACCGAGCAGAACAGGTATACTGGCACCAGGAGCTTGAGATTTGCGCTGTAGAAATGGGCGATCCAACGCTTGAGGAAAAGCGCATCCAGGATGATGCCCAAAGCCAGGCCTGTGAGTGCCGCTGCCGCGATGCCGCGATCGGAAATGAGCCGAATCTGAGACATGGCAAGGGCGGCGCTAGTCCACCAGAAGAGGACAAAGGTTAGATACGGACAAAGGAATCCAGCGGCAAGACCGACTGCAATCTGCTCCCTCCTACTCATTGGGGCGCTCCGTCCTTGGCGTTGGTGTGCCTCAGTATATCTCAGACTGCGCGCCGCCGGTAGCCTGAAGCCACATGGTGTTATACTGCCGATATCCGAACACCGATGCCGGGCTGATCAGGGTTCGGCAGTCGAAGTAATGGGATGTGAAGCCATGGGGAGGCAGCGTAGAGGCCCGCTGCAAGGCGTGTGCTGGTGTTCGTGTTGTGGGATTGCCTGTTCGCTCCGTTCACACGTCACCGATGGTGGCCGAGACAGGCCGCCGGCCCTGATGCTATGCTTTGCGTTCGGCGCAGGCTCCCTTCCCTTCGATTTAGGGCCGCACTTCTGGACTGGAGGATACGTAATGCGAAGGAGATGTGCAGTTGTTGGGGCGCTGGTTGCGTGGATGCTGACTGTCCACGCCATGGCCGGCGCCATAGAGTTCCAGGCAAAGGCGGGCTCGGCCCTTCAGGCCGGTGCCGGGAGCGCCGCGGAAGATCCGATACGGACGCTGGTCGGCCGACTCGACCTCGAAAAGTACAAGGCCACCATCAAAGGCCTTACCCAGTTCGGCGATCGACGCCAGGGCACAGACCGTAATCGGGCCGCAAACGACTGGATTGAGGCGCAACTGAAGAGTTACGGCTGCTCCGATGTCGGGCGCATCAAGTACGAGGTCACTTCCGGCGGGCGAACCGGCGGGGCAGGCGCCGTAGCGGGAGGTGCAGGCCGGGGTGCTGCAGGCGCCGCAGCCGCAGGTGGAGGCGGGGGTGCTGCGGCTGGAGCTGCCGGTGGCCAGGGGCAGGGGATCGGCACCCAGATTGTGCCGCGCGGCCGGGGCGGTGCGAATCCGGTTAAGGGAAACCGCGGGCCCACCGGCGTGAACAACGATCCGTCCAAACAACCCGATCCGAAGATCCGCGAGCTCGATATGCAGCCGTCAACTCCCGGGGAGCGCGAGGAGGTTTATTGCACGAAAATCGGCTCGACACACCCGGAGGAGATGTACATCGTCGCCGCGCACATGGACGGCATCGGCTATAGTGAAGGCGCTAATGATGACGCGTCGGGCGTAGCCATCGTGATGGAGCTGGCCCGCATCTTCAGCGCTCCCGACGTCCAGACCGACCGGTCGATCCGTTTCGTTCTATGGAACAACGAGGAGACGGGCCTCAACGGCGCCCGGGCCTACGTGAGCCAGCGCACTCCGCTGCAGGGCAAGGAGGATCCGCCCAATTCGGGCAAGTACCCGGAACCGAAGTGGCTTGGCATGATTCAGCACGACATGATGCTGTACGACCATGGGATGCCCGGTCCGGACGGCAAGCTTCCCGCGGAGCAGCGTCCCGAGGCCGACGTAAATATCGAGTTCGCTGCCACGGCGAAGATGGGGGCCCAAGCCCAGGAACTTGCGTGGGTGTTCAAGAATGCGAACGACCGTTACGCGACGGACTACCCGGCGGTCGTCGGCAACCGCATGAGCAACACCGACTCGGCGGCGTTCCAGGACCTGGTCGCGGCCATCAGTCTGCGCGAGGCCGAAAGGCTGAGCCAGGTAGGAGCCGGCTGGGATCCGACCTGGCACCAGCCGACGGATGTCTTCACGACCTTTTCGGACAAAGATTTCCGTCTCGGCCTGAACGCCGCGCAAACGACGCTGGCAGCGATTGCGCAGCTCGCGGGCGCGAAGCTGAAATAGCGTGCCGACGCGAGTAGGACCCGGGAGGAGGGCAGATGAGCGGACGCCTTGGCGCGGACCTTGATCGAATGCGCGGCTTGTCCTTCCTAACGCGGCCAGTGGCCGCAACCAAATAAACAGAAGGAGATCGCGGCTGGAAACTTCTTGCAGAAAAGCGGAGAAGTCATAGATATAGACTCTATCCGCGGAAAATGGCCTCCTTTAGGTCAATCCCAACCGCTGGCGGCTGCTACAATCAGAAGAACAACAAACAAAACGCCAACTCCAGCCAGCATCCCCAAAGCAACCTTAGCGCCAGTACTCATACCTTCTCTGTTGCGTTGTTTGTATGACTTTACGTCCTTATAGACGATGCTCTCCTTCACAACTTTGTCCCCTTTGACGTACTGCAATTCGAAGCCCTCGTCGGTCACTTCTCCCAGCCTGCCTGTCAGCTTTCGTTTGTCGACAAGGCGAACTTCCAAGATGGATCCGGCCGGTATGAGAATGATTTCCTGTTTTAGATCGCGCTTCGCTTCCCGGCTTGTCTGTGACGGTGTGGTAACCGAGGCACGTGCAATCGACACTAGATCTTGAGTTGAGGTCACAAGGGTTACGATGACCAGCAACAAACAGGATAAAAGCTGTCGTGTGTTCATTTGGGATCTCCTCCTTTCTCTATTTCTAGTATTGTGCTTATCAGCCCTCCCAGAAGGTTTCTTTTTGTTTCTCTGTCACTCTGTCGTAGTCGAAGACGGATAGGCTAAGTGACGGAAGCTGCTGTTGGGATCTGTCCTGCCCATGCGGCCTCCCCGGGCTACTTTATGACTACCTGTTTGCAGAGAATACTCCAACTGCGCCGGCTGCTCCGCAGTCCACGCTGGGGATCTTACATCTGATTGACGCTGCCAGCATGGGATTTTCCAACACCTTTTCAGTCCTGCACCCCAGAACCCCGCTGCTAGCTCAAAAATATGCAGCCTGGTCGGCGGCCGCATGAGAATTCTGGCCACGATTCACTCCTCTGAGGCGATCCGGGGGATCCTCGAGTGTCTGGACCTGCCGTCGACGGCGCCACCGATTGCTCCCGCTGTAGACGAACGGGCGCAATGGGACCTGCCGTTGTCATAGGACGGCCGTGGGCCAGGGGCCGGACGAACCTGCCAGACGGTGGATTTGTCTGCCCCGCCATCCCTTTCCGGGTGTAGAATCTTGCCAGAGCAGCTCACAGCTGTGATTTAGAGAGGCCGGGAAGTTAACATAGTCTCTCAACTACGAACCTGAGGACCCGGGAGGGCAGATGAGCGGACGCCTTGGCGCGGACCTTGATCGAATGCGCGGCTTGTCCTTCCTATCCGCACAATTTCAAAAATCGGCTGACAGGCTACTCATTTCCTGATTTTCGCCACTGGTTTATATGTGCATACTCAGTTGCGAAATGAGGAAATGGGTAGCCTGTTCCGAAAATAGAGACAACAGGCAACAAATGTCGGCATCGGAATCGGGGTCGCTATCGCTATCGAAGTTGTTGGTCTGCAAAAGCCGATTGCGACCACGATTGCGATCCCGATGCCGATTCCGACGCTTTTCATGTGCTTGGGTGCGCGAAACGCGCATGAGATACTGCCTTGAAAATAGACGGTGCAGCAGACGGGCTAAAGCCCGTCCCCACTATATGTTACCCTCAGAGATCTCAAGTGGGCACGGGCTTCAGCCCGTGCGCTTTTTCATGCACTTGGGTCCCGCTGCGCGGGATGAGATACTGTCACCTGTTCCGAAAATAGAGACAACAGGCAACAAATGTCGGCATCGGAATCGGGGTCGCTATCGCTATCGAAGTTGTTGGTCTGCAAAAGCCGATTGCGACCACGATTGCGATCCCGATGCCGATTCCGACGCTTTTCATGCACTTGGGTGCGCGAATCGCGCATGAGATACTGTCACCTCATTTGGACATGGCCGCGCTACAAACGGGCATTGGGGAGAGTCCAGAGAAAGCCGTAATGCGATGAACAGAAAGCTTGCATGCCTCGGGATCACTGTGCTGCTGTTCTACATCCACGGCGTTGCTGCCTGGAATGCGGCCTGGCAGACTCGTCCCAAAGAATACGCGCAGGGGCAGACATTCAAGGTCAAAACCGAACTGGTGGAAGTGCGCGCCGTTGTGACCGACCGGAAAGGCGGGCTCATCGAGAATCTCAAGAAGGAGGACTTCGAACTGCTTGAGAACAACCGGCCGCAGCAGATCAGTTTTTTCTCGATAGTGCGTGTAGAGGGCGAGGAAAGCCGGCCGGCCACGGCGAGCGAAGCGGCCCAGGACAAAGCCGCCGGGCTCAGGAGCGTGCGCGAGCGTTTGACTGGAGCGCCGGCGCGGACCGTAGTGCTCTTCGTCGACACGCTTCACCTCTCCGTTTCGAGCCTGATGCAGGTGAAGGCTGCGCTCCGCTGGTTTGTCGACGAACGGCTGACCGAGCAGGACATGATCGCGCTCGTAACCAGCGGCGGCACGCTTGGGATTGCGGAACAGTTCACTCGGGACCGGCAACTCCTGCGCTACGCCGTCGAGCGGGTCAGCCTGGGGCCGACTTTGCGGGCGAGCTTTTTCACGCCCTACCTGGCTGCGTGCGTCGAGCGCGGGGATGCTGAGGCGATGACTGTGGCGATCTCCCTGCTGCGGCTGGAGGAAGGCATCGTAGGCGATCGCGGCACCATGGAGATAATGGCGCGCGGCCGTGCCGCGCAGATCCTTTCCGAGGCGTCGTACTTCCGCAAAGCCACGCTTTTTACCCTCAAGGCACTCGCGGAGCAGATGATGAGCCTGCCTGGCCAACGCATGATCGCGCTCTTTTCCGACGGCTTCACTCTGCAGGAGAGCGGCGGCGTGGCTCAAACCAATGATCTCCAATCGGTCATCAGTCGTGCCGTGCGCTCCGGCGTGGCGATCTACTCGATCGACGCCAAGGGATTGCAGCCCCCGCCGCTGTTCAACGCTTCCATGCGCGGCGGCGCGGCCAGTCCGCGATTGGACAGCTATCTGTCCGCCTCCGAGAAGGAAGAACAGGACGGGCTGAACGCCCTGGCCGCCGATACGGGCGGGGAGATGTACATCAACACCAACGATTTGGGCGGCGCGCTGGGACAGGCTTTCAATGCCAATCGGTCGTACTACATGCTCGCCTATTACCTGGCGTCCGGCAGCGACGCCCGGCAATTCCGCCGCATCTCGGTGCGCGTCAGGAATCATCCCGAATACCTCATCCGGACGCCGCGAGGGTTCCTGCCATCCGACACCATAAGGGCGCAAGCAGACGAGGCGGTGATGACACCGCCGCAGCGCTTGATGCGAGCCGTCACTGCGCCGCTGCCGCTGACCGACATCGATGTCTCGGCCTCCGCTGACTTCCTTGAGACCGAAACCGACAGCGCACAGGTTTCGCTGACCGTCCGTCTCGACGGAGACAAGCTTCAATACCGCGAGCAGAACGGACAGCATCTGATCACGCTCGAGATCATGAGTCTGATCTACGACTCCAGCGGAAAACGTATGGAGAGCGTTTCCAGCAATGTGCAGGGAACCCTGACCCCGGACCGCCTTGCACTGGCGAGGCAGAATGGTTTTCGCCTTTCCCGGCGGCTGACGCTTAAGCCGGGCGTCTACCAGGCGCGCGTCGGCGTTCTCGAGACGGGCACGGATCGCATAGGAACCGCGACCGCCTGGGTAGAAGTGCCGAACCTCGCGCGCAGCAAGCTCGCGTTGAGCAGCCTGATTCTCCTCGATGCGCCCGGGGCGGGCACCACTACCGTGGCCGACGGCAAGACGGAAGTGCTCGGATCATCGAAGATGCTGCAAGGCGTCCGGTTGTACCCCTGGAACCAGCTCTGTGCTTATTTCCTTCGCGTGTACTGCGGCGCGAAGACTCCTGCCGACTCCAATCTGGTCATGCAGACGGAAATAGTGATGGCGGGCAAACCCATAAGGCAGGACGAGTGGCAGCGGCTCACCGCAGGTGAGGTGGATAAAGACAGCAAAGGGTGGGTTTCCATCGGCGGGCAAGTGAACCTCGCGGGTCTCAAGCCCGGCCTCTACGAACTGCGCATTACCGTAAAGGATCCCCAGTCGAAGCAAACCGCCCAGCGCATCGCCGTTTTCGGCATCGAGTAAACGTTGCGGTGATTGTGGACCACGAATTGGTGGTGCTGGACTAAATCGGCCGGGTTCATTCGCAGAATCCCTGGTTGTCCCGGACTGCCATCCAGGCCGCCCCGTGAAAATGGTGGCAGTTTGGGTAGCCTGGCACTATTTCCTAGAAAATGTCGAGATCGCGGCCGGACACAACGCGCCCCTTGTACTGCTGTCGTAACTCCTCCAGGAGTTCTTCCTCCGTTGAGCCCCAAAACAACTGATGATAGAGAATCAGAAGCCCCGGCTTTGCCTTGTTGGCGATCTCTGCCAACTCGACGGTGGAAGTGTGGCTGGCGGAATGGTATTTCTGCCATTCGGGCGGTCTCCGGAGGAATCCCTTCCGCGAATAGACTTCGTGAATCAAAACGTCGCATCCGTTGCAGTTGTCAATGATGCTCCGGCTTGGCGTGGTGTCCCCGGATATGACGATGCTTCGATCCGGCGTTTGAAAGCGATACCCGAACGCCAGCGGCCACGATCCGTGGCTGACGGCAAAGGCGGTCACGGTGACGTTGGCGTCTTTGTAGATCTGTCCCGGTACGATCTCGTGCGCCTTTACCCTGTATCCTGTTTTGTTGGCCGGCTCCAGCCCGCCCGTCCTGACTTGGATGTCCTCCCGATAGGCTGCCAGCAGGTGTTGCGTCATGGATTTAAGCCCCTTGGGGCCGTAGACCTCGAGCGGATCAGCACGATCGAGCGTCCAGGGCGAAAAGATCACATCGGCATAGCCCAGAGTGTGGTCGGAGTGCAGGTGCGTAATAAACAAGCGGTTCAGTCTGCTGACCGTCAATCCGGCAACTCCTTTGAGGGCCGCTGCCGCCGCTCTGCGCACGACGCCCGGACCGCAGTCGATCAGATAGGGAGATCCATTGACTACGATGGCAACCGCGGGACCCGAGCGCTCCGGATCCGCATTCGGGGTGCCTGTGCCGAGCAAAACGATTTGCGTTCCGCGGTTTTCTTCAGGCTTCTGCTGTCTGCCATCGGAAGGATTGCGCGTTGGGGTAAACAATACAGTTGCCGCAAGCAGGGTAAGCACGGGCAGGAAGGTGTCTCTCATTGGTGCACTCCATGGTTCAGGGACCAATCCGCAGCCCGGGAATCACCGAGTAGTCACGCATCTCCATCACCCTGGCGCCGGCGGGCACCTGCGTCTTGGCTGCATCGCCAATGGCCGCGATTTTCCCGTCCGCGACCACGATCGTCTGGTCTTCACGTGCGGGCGCGCCCGTCCCGTCGATTACGCGCACATGAGTGAGTGCAAAAACACGGGCATCGACCGTGACAAACGGTTTGACGCGGGAGAAAGGGGTGAAGACATCTGCCCAGGCAACAGAGCTGTTGTGAGTAAGAGTGCAACCAGGACGAGGATTCTGACCATGGCTTAGCTCCGGGATCGTGACCGCAGTGTAGCACAGCCGAGGCAATCCGGGTGTAGAATCCTGCCGGAGCAGCCCACAGCTGTGATTCAGAGAGGCCGGGAAGTTAACATAGTCTCTCAACTACGAACCTGAGGACCCGGGCAGATAAGCGGACGCCTTGGCGCGGACCTCGATCGAATACGCGGCTTGTCCTTCCTATCCGCAGGATTCTGCATGCAGGGCCCGCGCGGCCGGCAACACCAGGAGCGCGTTGGCCTGACTCGGACATACTGCCGGCGACCGCGAACCAATGTCAGCCAATTTTCGTATTACCTGGAAAACGGCCCCGCGTGGGATGTGCCGGAGGAGACTATGACCAGTTGGATTCACGAGATTGGTTGCGCCGTCCGCACCTTAGTGAAACAGCCAGGGTTCACGCTGGTCGCGGTGGTCACGCTGGCACTTGGCATCGGCGCCAACGTGGCGATCTTCGCCGTCGTGAACGGCATGCTGCTGCAGCCGCTGCCGTACGGCAACCAGGCGCGGGTGCACAGTCTTATGGAGCGGAGCCCGATGTCTACGGACGGCATGCCGTTGTCACTCGCCGACTACCTCGACTGGCGCGAGCGCCAGCAGGTGTTCGAGTCGATGGCGGTCTTCCAGGAGGGCGCCTTCACGCTGACCGGTGTAGACGAGCCCGAACGGATCAACGGAACCGTCGCCTCCACCGAGCTGCTCTCGGTGCTCGGTGTGACGCCCATCAGCGGTCGCGGGTTCAGGGCGGACGACGGCCGGCCCGGTGCCGAGAAGGTCGTCCTCATCGGATATGGCCTCTGGCAGCGACGGTTCGGGGGAGAACCCATCGTCGGCCGGACGATTGAACTGGACCGTGAGCCGCACACGGTGATCGGCGTGATGGCGAACAGCTTTGGCTTTCCCGAGTTCGCTCATCTCTGGGTGCCCATGAGGATCGACCCTGCCGCCGCCGCTGAAGCACGGGGCAACCACGAGTACCAGGCGATCGGCCTGCTCAAACCCGGCGTCAGCGAAGAGAAGGCCCGCGCTAACCTGGCGACGATCGCCCGGCAGCTCGAGCAGGCCTACCCGAAGACGAACACCGATATCGGCGTTTACACCGAGCCTCTGCGCGAGCGATCGCTGCCGGGCGAACTGCGCCTCGGGTTCGTCGTCTTCATGGCGGTGGTGGCCTTCGTGCTGCTCATCGCGTGCGCGAACATCGCCAACCTGCTGCTTGGCCGGGCGGTGACGCGCGACCGCGAGATGGCGGTCCGTGTGGCTCTCGGCTCGGGCCGGTGGCGCATCCTGCGGCTGCTGATGGCCGAGAGCCTGCTCATTGCCGCGGTCGGCAGCGTCCTCGGGCTGCTGGTGGGGCGGGTGGCGCGCGATGCGCTGGTCGCGTCCGTGCCGATCGAGATTCCCATCTGGATGCGATTCGACATCGACGCCACGGTTGCGGCCTACGTCGTCGCCCTGACCGTCGTGACCGGGGTGACCTTCGGCCTGCTGCCGTCGCTGCGCATGTCGCGCCAGGACATCACCGTAGCGCTGAAGGAGTCGGGCACCCGTTCGGCGACGGGAGGCGACGGACGGTTCCGGACCGCGCTGGTCGTGGCCGAGATCGCGATCGCCGTTGTGGTGCTCGTGAGCGGCGGCCTAGTCATTCGGGGCTTCGTGCGGCTCATGCACATCGACCCGGGGTTCCGTCCCTCGAACCTCCTCACGCTGCGCGTCATCCTGCCGGAGGCGGCGTACGGCACCGAGCATCGCTGCCGCGCCTTCGTCGACGAGGCGCTGCCGCGCATCCGCGCGCTGGCCGGCGTGGAACAGGCGGCCATCGTGTCACCGCTCCCGCTCGGCGGAGGCCTCTCGTCGTACTCCATCTCGGTCGAAGGTGCACCGCCGCCGCTGCCGGGCAAAGAGCCGATGGCCAGCTTGGCCGTGACCAGTGCCGGCTACTTCGAGACGCTGGGCATTCCACTCAAAAGGGGGCGGACCTTCGGTGAGCGCGACGGGCGGCCCGGATCCGACCCGGTCGTCATCGTCAACGAGACGCTGGCAGCGCGCCACTGGCCGGGACAGGACCCGATCGGCAAGCGGTTCAAGTTGGGCGGCGCTTCCTCGAAGCGACCGTGGATGACGGTCGTCGGCGTGGTGGGCGACGTGCGCCAGCGGAACCTCGACGCGCCGATTAGGGCGGGGATGTACGTGCCGCACGCGCAGCTGCCGGCCAGGGGATTCACGGTGGTGGCCCGGACAGCCGTGGAGCCGCTGACGCTGGTGGACCCCGTGCGCCGCACGATCCATGACCTGGATCGCAACCTGCCGATCTCGGGCGTGTTCACCATGGACCGGGTCGTGGTCCGGTCGCTGTGGCAGCCGCGCCTGTTCTCGTGGACTTTCGTGGTCTTTGGCGCGGTGGCGCTCGTCCTCGCCGTGGTCGGCGTATACGGGGTCGTGTCGTACTCGGTGGCGCAGCGCACGCGGGAGATCGGCATCCGGGTGGCGCTCGGCGCCGGGCGCGGGCAGATCAGGGCCATGGTGCTGCGGCAGGGGATGCGTGCCACGGCCATCGGCATCGGGATCGGGTTGGCCGCCGCCGTGGCCGTCACGCGGCTGATGGGCGCTCTCCTGTACGGCGTAAGCCCGACGGATCCGGCGACGTTCGGGCTCGTGACGCTCGTGCTGGCCGGGACGGCGCTGGTCGCGTGCCTCGTGCCCGCCCGGCGGGCGACGAAAGTCGATCCGCTCGTCGCGCTCAGATACGAATAGGGTCGACCAGCCCGGGCCCTTCCTCTCTCGGAGCGTGTCCGGGAAATGCCCGACACGCTCCGAGCACGACTGCCACTCGTAAAGATGCCACCGAAGGATTTTAAGGCGGGCGACTGTCTCACTCACCAGATAGTGTGGTATAGAACGGGACCGGACAGCCTGGTCTCGATCGCCGGCACCGCGCCCATGTGGAGGAGACACCACCAATGCATGTACTCAGAATCTTCGCTGGCATCCTGCTGTATCTGCTGATCCCGTCACGTGCGCCCTGTTTGGCGAGGACCTCGATCGAATACGCGGCTTGTCCTTCCTACCGCGGCCTTCGGCCGCAACCAAAGAAACAGAAGGAGATCGCGGCCAGAAACTTCTTGCAGAAAAGCGGAGAAGTCATAGATATAGACTCTATCCGCAGTCGAGGCAGTGCAAAAATATCGGCCGGTGCTCGGATCGCAAGCGGATCAATGGAGGAGAGACCTTGATGGCGAGTGGTTTTCCCGGGTTTCCACCTGAGGCGCTGAATTTCTTGCGCCAGCTATCCCGCAACAACAATCGCGAGTGGTTTCAGGCTCACAAAGCGATCTATGAAGAGAAAGTAAAGATGCCGATGATCGCTCTGGTGCTGTCCTTGGGAGGCGCCATGCAAAGCTTCGCCCCGGAGATGGTCGTCGATCCCAAACGCGCCATCTTTCGGATCTATCGCGATACACGCTTCAGCCGGGACAAGGCTCCATACAAGACCCAGGTTGCGGCGGTGTTCGCTCCTCGCGGGATTCCCAAGCATCAGGGGGCAGTGCTCTATTTCCACATTTCCCCCGAGGAAGTGCTGATCGCCGGTGGAATCTATATGCCGATCCCGGCGGAGTTACGAGCCATCCGCCGGCACATTGCCGTTCACTGGGAAGAACTCAGCAAGATCACCAACAATCGTAACTTCAGAAAGATATTCGGCAGGCTCGAAGGGGAACAACTGACGCGCGCGCCAAGGGAATTTCCCCGGGACCATCCGGCCATTGACTTTCTCCGGTATAGGCAATATCTGGTTTCCGTCACGGAGCCGCCCAGACTGGCTGAGAGTCCCCACCTGGTTCCGCGGATGCTCACAGCATTCGCGGCGATGATGCCGCTGATCCGTTTTCTGAACGCGCCCCTGAAAGCAAGCCCGCCCGCCGCTTCCTTCACTTATTGAGATCTGCAGCACACAGCGACAATGTAGGAGGTAAACGGAGATGTTCGCTGATCCTCTGCTCTCAATACTCGTTGAGCCGGCCAAAGAACTTTGTGCGAAGGGCAGAGATCGATTACAATGGCTCGCTCAAAAAACGCGATGTCTTGCCCCCGCGGGGGAGTACCTTAGTTATTCTGAAACTGAGGCTGTCACCTGATGCCTCCTGATTCCTTATCCGGCTCTGAGCTCGCATCTGTCAGCAGACGTGATCAGCGCAACGCCCTCGTTGCTTCTTTCCTCGGCTGGACACTTGGCGCCTTCGATTTTTTCATCGTAGTCATGGTGCTGACAGAAATCGCCAAGGACTTCAACAGGAGCAACGCGGACATTGCACTCACCCTTACCGTAACGCTCGCCTTTCGGCCCGTCGGCGCCTTCCTTTTTGGGTTGATGGCGGACCGATACGGGCGCCGCATCCCGCTCATGATGAACGTCGTGTTCTATTCCATCATTGAAGTATCCTCAGGATTGGCGCCCAACTACGCCACCTTTCTCGTGCTGCGGGCGTTGTTCGGCATCGGCATGGGAGGCGAGTGGGGCGTGGGCGCTTCTTTGGCGATGGAAGCGGTGCCCTCCCGCTGGCGCGGGATTCTGTCGGGCGTACTCCAGGAGGGCTACGCACTAGGCTACCTGCTCGCCTCATGCGCTTACTTTCTCGTCCTGCCACATTTCGGCTGGCGCGCGATGTTTTTCATCGGCGGGCTGCCGGCGCTGCTGGCATGGTTCATCCGCCGCAACGTGAAGGAGTCGGCAGTGTGGGAGCGTTCGCGGCGCAAGGATTGGAGTGCATTGTGGGCGGCGGTCCGGTCGCAAACGAAGTCCTACGTGCTCGGGGCAGCCGCAGTAGCCCTGCTCTGCCTCACGCCCGGGCCTGTTATGGGGATCCTGGTCACCCACACGACATCCGAGGCGGCGGCTGTCGTCGCAGCCACTCTGTTGCGCGCCGCCGGCGTGTTTGCCGCAGCTTCGATCATTCTATTTATAGCCAAGGCCGTCTGGCGCACGGCCGAAGGCCATCGCAAGCTCTTTTACTATGCAGCCGCAGTCGCAGTGCTCGACATCGCGCGGGATGCGATCATGGCGGCGTGGATCACGCCGGCTCGACCCAATGCGGCAGCCGGGGGCCTGGCCACAGTGTTGTCCGCGGCCGGCGTGTTTGTTGTTGCCGTGATCATTCTGATCATGGCCGACGTGACCTGGCATATGGCTGCGGGCCATCGCACGCTCTTCTTTTACCTTGTTGCCTTGATGGCGATGATGAACTTCGTGTCGCACGGAACCCAAGACATGTACCCGACATTTCTAAAGGTGCAGCGCGGATTCTCCCCCCAGCTCACGGCGCTGGTCTCGATCATCGCCAACTTCGGGGCTTTGGCTGGCGGCATCTGCGTCGGCTTCTTCTCCGACCGCTTCGGGCGGCGCCGGGGTATGACCACCTCCCTGCTGCTCGCGGTGGTCATGATCCCGCTCTGGGCTTACGCCCCTACCGCCGGCCTCTTGATGCTGGGCGCGTTTTTGATGCAGTTTATGGTGCAGGGCGCCTGGGGCGTGATCCCAGCGCACATCACGGAGCTGTCGCCCGACAGCGTGCGGGGGTTCCTGCCCGGATTCGCCTATCAATGCGGAGTACTGATCGCCGGCAGCGTCGCCTACCTCGAGGCGATCTTCGCGCGCCGGATGAATTATGCCAATGCCATGGCCGTCACTGCCTTGACTGTGTTCCTGGTCTGCACGGTGGTTGTTGCATTGGGCCGGGAGAAGAGAGGTATTGAATTCGGCGTCTGAGGCGTGGCGGAACAGCGAACCGGAGGACCGGATGTAACTGCGGAGGTTGATACCGGGTGCCTGGTCACGATGCTGGCAGTCTCACTGGCCTGGCTGACCCTTTTCGTTCTACGAAAGCGGCGGGTGCGTTGGACTCCCCCGATGCTCCAAAGAAACAAATAGCGCGCCTCGTGACATCCACCCGGATGAATCAACGAGCTTTTTCAGCGTTCTTCCAAGAAGATCTTCACCGGCCGGCCTCGGGCGGCCGTGACTTGACTCTCTGACCGGGAGCCAAATCTCCGAACTCTGTCGTCAGGCGCCTGTAGTAATCCTTGGCGCGCGCCAGGTCCTGGACCGACATGGCATCTCCATAAGCCTGTTCGAGGGTCAAGGCCCGCAGTTGTCGGGAAGGATGGGCGGTCACGACTGCCTGGAGATAGCCTCCGTATGGACCGAGACCGCCGGCCAGCTTTATGGAATCAAAGAGCAGCGATGGAACCACCTCCCAGAGCAGCGAATCCGGCGGAATGGCGGCCAGCGCCTGCTTTGCCGTTTCCGCATCGATCTCCTCAGCCTCGAAACGCTTCAGGTCCAGCAGGCTGATGAAAAGCATCTGGCGAATCGTTGCGTCCTCTTCGCTATCGAGTTGCTTCCTCAAACCGGCAACGCTTCTGGACCAGTCGTAATGGAAGTCTTTAGTGTCCTTCCCGGACGACCGGAATCGCGCAGAGGCATCGAAAAACTCTTGCTGCCTCGCCCTCATTGCCGCTTCAAGTGCTGCAATGCGTGCGACCTCTGAACCGCTGTCGATGAAGGTAACTCCTGCCGCTGCGGCGCCGCGAGGAAGGCTGGCGGGATCGAAAACGATCCTGACGGTTCCATTACGAACCGCCAGCCGGGACACATAACTGCCACGGGAGTCGAAGACCATGTCATCATACTGAGTCCCAGGAACCGGCCGCTCGCTCCCCTTAACCAGTCCGACCAGCTGATAGCCCAGCTTGTCTCCGGCAAGGTTCCCCAGTTCGGCGGCATAAGTCCCATCAGGCTCCTTTACCATGATGGCAAAGCTGATATCGCGAGAGAACTTGTTAAAATCTCCAATGACCTTCACTTCTTCGATTTTGTCCTGCCATGGATAGGGTTCCAGGCGAGCATCAAGCTTTACCTGGGACGGCTTTCGGAGCAACAACGGGGTGGAATACGAGTCGTGCAGAGCACCCGTAAAGGTCAGCCTGATAGCGCCAGTTGACGGCGTAGTGACGGAAAAAGAGCCGTCGCGCGCTGCCTGGAACCGTTTGGGAGCCGAGCTGTCCGGTTCGTAAAGGTCGACACGTGCCAGCGCGGGTGCGCGATTGCCGTACCCGCTGATTTTCCCGCTGATCACCGACTGTTGAGTGGCGGCCGGTTGTCGACTGCTGCAGGAATACATCAGGCCGAAACTCAGGAGCATCAGTGAAACTCGTTTCATGTTTGCCCCTACTTCTGATCCGCCGCGGTCTTATTCCAGTCCGGCGGCTCGACCCCCAGCAGGTTCCGTACGAAGAAGTCGTTGCGCTTGATCTCCCCGTACTGGCCGCCTGCGCCGTGTCCGCCGCCGGGAATGTACAGCAGGTCGAAGTACTTCTTTGCTTTGATAAGCGCATTCACCACCTGCAAGGTGGATGACGGGTCGACGTTGGCATCCATCTCGCCGACGACCAGCAGGAGCTTTCCCTGCAGCTTGTCTGCGTTTTCGACGTTGGACGCCGCGGCATACTCCGGCCCCACGGGATATCCCATCCACTGCTCATTCCACCCAATCTTGTCCATGCGGTTGTCGTGGCAGCCAGAGCTAGAAACCGCCACTTTGTAAAACTCGGGATGAAACAGAAGGGCGCCCATGGAGCTTTGTCCACCGGCCGAAGTGCCGTAGATCCCTACGCGTGAAATATCATAATAGGGGTATTTCGCAGCCACGGCCTTGTGCCAAAGGATTCTGTCCGGGAACCCGGCGTCACCAAGGTTCTTCCAGCAAACGTCGTGAAATGCCTTGGACCGGTTGCTGGTTCCCATGCCGTCAATCTGTACCACGATGAAGCCCAACTCAGCGAGCGATTGCATCGGGTCGTACGGGCTGAAGCTTTTGGGTACAAAGGAATCCTGGGGACCGGGGTATACGTTTTCAATTACGGGGTATTTCTTGGATGGATCCAGGTTCCGCGGCCGGCAGATGATTCCCCAGATGTCTGTCTTGCCGTCTCTTCCCTTGGCCACGAACGGTTCAGGCCCCACCCAGCCAGACTTGATCAGATCGTGCATGTCCGCGCGCTCGACCACCATCAACAACTTCTGGTCGGAAGTGCGGCGCAATTCCGACACCGGAGACATGTCGACCCGCGAGTAATTGTCGACGTAAAAGGCCATGTCCGCAGAAAAGCTGCCCGAGCTTCCGGCGAGGACTCCCCTGGGTGGACCTGCAAGAATCCTCCTTGACGTGGGGAAGACGATCGCCTGGTTCCCATCGCCCTCGGTGAGCGCCACCAATCCAGTACCGTCGAAGTTGATGCGGTAGTAATGGATGAAGTAAGGATCCTTGCCGGGATACATGCCGCTCGCGCGAAACCAAATCTGCCGGTTGGCCTCATCGACTCTCTCTACTCCCCGCACGACCCACTCGCCTCTGGTGATCTGGTTCTTCACCCTGCCGGTCGCTCCGTCGTACAAGTAGAGGTGGTTCCAGCCGTCGCGTTCCGACATCCAGATGATCTCTTTGCCGTCATTGACGTCGTAGCGATACTTCTTGTTGGAGTAACAGAAAAACGTCGACGTTTGCTCTTCGATGACGGCCCGAGGCTTTCCGGTTGCGGCATCCACTTCTATGACCCGGTATACTTGATGCCCGCGCTGATTGTACTCGAAGGTGAAGGCGCGGCCGTCCCTCCACCACCTGATCTGCTCGTTGCTATATGGAGTCGCAAACAGCTGGTTGTCAATATCGATCTGCTTCTTGGTATCCACGTGAAAAAGCACCGGCATATTGACATCAATGACGTCCCCGGGTTTGTTGTACTCGATCGTAGAGTGCTTTGGCTGGAGCTGATCGGCGGGAGAAGATTCTATATAGTGGACCAGCCTCTTGTATCCTGATCGGGTGCGAAATATGGCCAGCTTCGTTGAATCGGGCGACCACTGCATGTTCCAGAAGTAATATTCGCCCTCCGAACCATCCCAACTCAACTGGAATTCCTTGTTAGTATCCCGAGAGCGTACATACACATTGAAATTCTTGATGAACGCTTCCAGCTTCCCATCCGGCGACACTCTGGGCTGCTGTTCGCTTGGCTGCCCTCCACGTCCTGCTGCGGGCGGCGCCGCGCCGCGCCCTCCGAAACCCGGCGTCTGTTCCACAGCTCCGAGTTTTGTACACCCGTAGGAAGACAGGTTGCACCTCCACCTTGTGTCGGCGGTCTGAAATTCAAGGGCGCCGCCGTCATTGACGAAGGCGATGCGCGCAAACGGCAGGGTTATTGCCGTGTACTTCTGCCCAGCCGCCGAGGAAAGAGAAGCGGCCAGTTTTTCATGATCGAAGGCGGGCTGCTTGGCGAGCGTGTCGGCATCGACGACCATGAACGCGTTGCCCCCCTTGACAGTCTTCCTGTACCAGAAGCGGTGGCTGTTCTCGATCCAGGTGACCTGCTCAACGATGTCGTAAACCAAACCTTGCGTCTCAGAACGCAGGTTTCTGGCGCGCCCATAGTCCGCCACCGTCCCCTGCGAAAGAAGCAATGCGGGAGCACACGACAGGAAAACGACAACCCCAAGTTTTCCTAGATAATTCTTGAACTTCACGGCTCGTGCTGCCTCCATCAAGAATTGTTAGAACGCTTTTAGCAAACGGGGACCGCCACGGCTGGATCGTGCCTGCCTGACCCATTACCGAGCGCGCTTTAATGAGCCCAAGGTACAAGCGGTGCCGTCGCAAGTCAACGAATTTGCCGAAGAGAGAGCAGAAGAACCCGGCACTTTCAACAGCCGCCATCAAGCCTATCAAGCACAAAGCGGGCGCGAAGACCGTCGCCACGGCCTGGTCAGGCAATTCACCGACAACCCGATCCCGACAAGCAACGCCCGCCGCTCTAAGAGGCAAAGACCTCCCGGACCACGAACAGTTCGCAAAACAATCCTTGTGGTCTTGGAGGTCTCTGGTTTGATTTTCGCTTCTAAACGCTTTCCTGCGAAGTTCGGGCGATGATCTCCTCCTGGTGATGGATGTCCAGGTCGACGAAGTAATCGCTGTAGCCCGCGACGCGCACCAGCAGATCGCGGTAATTATCCGGATGCTCCTGCGCGTCACGCAGCGTCTCGGCATCCACAACATTGAACTGGATGTGGTGTCCGTCGAGCCGGAAGTAGGTGCGGATGAGCGCCGCCAACTTGCCTAACCCTTCTTCGCCGGCAAGCACGCTGGGCAGGAACTTCTGATTCAGCAAGGTCCCGCCTGATTTGAACTGATCCATTTTGGCCAAGGACTTGACCACAGCCGTAGGCCCACGCCGGTCCGCCCCATGCGACGGCGACGTGCCATCTGATTCCGGCATGCCGGCAAACCGCCCATTTGCAGATGCGCCGAGCATCTTCCCGAAATAGATGTGGCAGGTGGTGGAGAGCATATCCAGATGGTATGCGGTCCCCTTGGTATTGGGCTGGCCGTCGATCGCTTCGAATAAAGAAGCGTAGACGCGCCGCATGATGGAATCGGCATAGTCATCGTCATTGCCAAAAGCCGGCGTCTTGTTGGCCAGGGTCAGCCGCAGCGGCTCCTCGTCTTTGAAGTTATTGCGCAGCGCCCTCAGCAGCCGTTTCATCGTAAACGTCTTGTCCTCGAACACGTGTTTCTTGATAGCAGAGAGACTGTCCGTAATCGTACCGATTCCTACACACTGGATGTAGTTGGTATTGTAACGCGGCCCGCCATTGTAATAATCCTTGCCCTTTTGGATGCAGTCGTTGATGACCACGGATAAGAAGGTGGCGGGCGCGTAGGCGGCGAACATGCGCTCGATGTAGTTGTTCACCCGGATTTTCAAATCAACAACGTAGTTGAGCTGCTTGACAAAGGCGTCATAGAGCTCGTCGAAGTTACGGAAGTCTCCGGGATCGCCCGTCTTCGGGCTGATCGGCTTGCCGGAAAGCGAATCCACGCCGTTGTTCAGCGCCAGTTCGAGCGCCTTGGGAGTATTGAGATACCCCGTGAGCACATAGGCTTCCTTGCCGAAGCAGCCGGTTTCGATACAGCCGCTGCAGCCGCCTTCACGGGCATCCTCCACGGATTTGCCCATGCGCACCTGCTCGGTGACGACTTCATCAGCATTGAAAACCGAAGGATATCCGTAGCCCTTGCGAATGATCCGGCACGCGGACTTCAGGAAATGGTCCGGCGTCTTGCGGCTCAGCTGGATGTTGGCCTGGGGTTGCAGCAGGTGCAGTTCGTCGATTACTTCCAGAATAATATACGAAAGCTCATTTACCCCGTCGCTTCCATCCCGCTTCAAACCACCGAGGTTGATGTTCGTAAAATCGTTGTACGTCCCGCTCTCGGCGGCAGTGACGCCGACCTTGGGCGGCGCCGGGTGGTTGTTGAACTTGATCCACAAGCACGAGATCAGCTCTTTTGCCAGCTCCTTCGTCAGCGTCCCCTCCTTCAGCCCCTTCTCGTAGAAGGGCCAGAGGTGCTGGTCCAGGTGCCCCGGGTTCATGGCGTCCCAGCCGTTCAACTCCGTGATTGTCCCCAAGTGAACGAACCAGTACATCTGCAGAGCTTCCCATAGATCGCGCGGAGCATGCGCCGGCACCCAGCGGCAGATGTCCGCGATCTTGAGCAGTTCCTTTCTCCTCGACTCGTCGGCCTCCGCGCGCGCCATCTTCTCGGCCAGATCCGCGTGCCGTTCCGCGAAAATGATCGCTCCGTCACAGGAGTCATCCATTCCCTTGAGCTCCTCAGCCTTGTCGGTGGCCTCGGGATCGTTCAGATAGTCCAGCCCTGCGAGGTGGTCGGCGATCTCCCGCTTGAAGTCAAGCATCCCTTTTTCATAGATCGTTCCGTCCAGGGTCGTGTGCCCAGGAGCACGCTGCTCCATGAACTCGGTGAACATGCCCGCTTCATAACAATTCTTCCATTCCTGCGGAATGCTGCTGAACACTTTTGCACGCATGCTGCGGGTCTCCCAGTAGGGGATCACCTTGTTCCTGTAGACCTCGATGGTCTCCGGGGAAACCGCATAGGAGGTCATTTTCCTGGAATTGAGGATCTCGAGATCCCCGACGGTGTGGCAGTTCAATTCCGGGTAGGTCGACACCGCCTTTGGTGACGGACCCCGCTCGCCCACAATCAGTTCGCCCGGGCCGAGGTAAACCGTCTTCTTCTCGCACTGATACTTGAAGTGCAAGCCCCTCGTCACGGGAATCGAGTATTTTCCCTCATTCCGGATATAGAAGTCCGTCAGGAGTTCGGCGCGCTCATGCGAGATGGACGGCTTGGTTTGATGGCTGGCTTGTCTGAGCTTGCGGATTCGTTCGTTCATAATCATTACCTCCGACGGTCACACACAGACCGTAACTGCTGAGCACCGCAGCGATATCTTGAAGATGCACAGGGTCAGGAGCCGGGAGCTTGCCCAACCGGTACGTATAGCCAAAGCGCTTATACTTGCCGCTGGCGACATCGTGATACGGCAGCAGATCGATGTAACACACTCGATGCAGACTTTGCAGGAAAGCTCCGGTCCTCTCTATGTTGTTCCGGTCATCATTGATCCCAGGGATGACAGGAAGTCGAACGCAGATTGCGACCTGCCGGCATGCCAGGGCTTTGAGATTTTCGAGAATCAGTTCGTTGCTCACACCCGTATACTTCATGTGGATCTCTGGATCCATGTGCTTCAGATCATACAAGAAGAGATCGGTCTTGCCGGCAACTTCAAGCAGGACGGCCTTGCTGGCATACCCGGAGGTATCGACCGCACGATGGATCTCCAGCCCTCCGCAGGCATCCAGGAGTTCCAGCAGGAATGCCGGCTGCATCAGCGGCTCCCCGCCCGAAAAGGTGACCCCACCTCCCGACTCGTCATAAAAAGCGACATCCTTCTTTATCTCCGCCACTACCTCGTCGACAGTCATGGTCCGGCCGACGACTTCCCGCGCATCCGCAGGACAGACCTTGACGCACGCAAAACAGAGTTCGCATAACGAAGCATCCGTATCGACTCCGTCGTCCGACAGGGAAATGGCATGCTCCGGGCAAGCCTCGATGCACGCCCCACAACGGACACAGCGGTTCGGCCACAGGGAAATCTCCGGCTCCGGAGAAATGCCTTCCGGGTTGTGGCACCACCAGCAACTCAGCGGGCATCCCTTGAAAAACACCGTCGTTCTGATGCCCGGGCCGTCATGGATGGCGTAGCGGCTGATATTGAAAACAGTGCCGAAAGTCAAGCGGTTCCTTTCGTTGCTGCAAATACTTAACCGGGTTATTATATCATACGACTTTGTGGCCGAACGGCGTTCTTCGACGGCCTCTGCGCCGCCGCCCGGAAGCCAGACCGCCAGGGCACGTACTCCCTGACCTAAGGCAACCGACATGCCGCAGCAGGTTGCAAATTATCCTTGCTTTTTGACCCAGAATAAATAAATAAGGGGACTTAAGAAAATTCAGCGGCCAAGCCATGGGCATCGAAAGGAGCACAGACGTGAGAAGAGTGACAATTCCATCGGTGATTTTTGTCGTCGTCATGCAGATCGCATTTTCCGCCGGCTCATTCTTGCCGGGGAACAAGAGCAAGGTGCAGGATAAGGTGCCGCTCAAGTGCCGCCCCTTCGACCTCGAGGACGTGCGCCTGCTGGACGGCCCCTTCCACGACGCGATGTTGCGCGACCAGAAGTATCTGCTCGAGCTCGACTCGGATCGCCTGCTCCACAACTTCCGCGTCACCGCGGGACTCCCTTCCTCGGCGGAACCTCTGGGGGGATGGGAGGAGCCCAAGGGCGAGCTGCGTGGTCACAGCGTGGGGCACTACCTCTCAGCCTGCGCCATGATGTATGCCGGCACGGGAGACGCGCGGTTCAAGGACAAGGCCGGCTACATTGTCGCCGAGCTGGCCAAGGTGCAGCAGGCCATGCCTGCCAAAGGATTCAACAAGGGCTTCCTGTCCGCGTATCCGGAAGAATTTTTCGACCGCGTCGACAAGGGCGTCCGGGTTTGGGCGCCATACTACACGCTGCACAAGATCATGGCCGGCCTGCTCGACATGTATCTCCACTGCGACAACCAGCAGGCTCTCGAGGTCGTGACCAAGATGGCCGACTGGGTCAGGTTCCGCGTCGACCGTCTCACGGATGAGCAGCAGCAGGCCGCGCTCATGACCGAGCACGGCGGCATGAATGAGGTGCTGGCGAATCTCTATTCCGTGACCGCCAATCCGGAGTATCTGCGGATTGCTTACAAGTTCAACCACAAGGCGTACTTCGACCTGTGGGCCGCCGGCGTGGACAATCTGGACTCGCCCCGGCCGTTGCATGGAAATACGCAGTTTCCAAAGGTCATCGGAGCAGTCCGCGAGTACGAGCTGACCGCGGAGCAGCGCTATTACGACATCGCGAAGTTCTTCTGGGACCGCGTCGCGCTGCACCGTTCCTTTGTCATCGGCGGCAACACCGACGGCGAGAGCTTTTTCCCCATCGATCAATTCTCGAAGCACCTCGGCGCTTCCAGCACCGAAACCTGCAACACCTACAACATGCTCAAGCTGACGCGCCACCTTTTTGCCTTGGAGCCTTCAACCGAGAAGATGGATTTTTATGAACGCGGGCTGTTCAATCACATCCTGGCGTCACAGGATCCCGAGACCGGCATGATGTGTTACTACGTGCCGCTGCGGCCCGGCGCCTTCAAGACTTACTCGACCCCGAACAATTCCTTCTGGTGCTGCGTCGGCACGGGCATGGAAAACCCCGCGAAATACGGCGACACGATTTACTTCCACGACGACCAGTCGCTCTACCTCAACCTCTTCATCGCTTCGCAACTCACCTGGAAAGACAAAGGAGTAATCGTGCGTCAGGACACGCGGTTTCCAGAGCAGGACACGACGAAACTGACCTTCCAGTGCCAAAAGCCTGTGCGCCTCTCCTTGAGGGTCCGGTACCCGTCGTGGGTGCAATCCGGAATGACGCTAACGATCAACGGAAAGAACGAGCCCGTCAAAGCCAAGCCTGGATCTTATGTGGCAGTCGAACGTGAATGGAAGAACGGCGACATCGTGCAGGTTCAGTTGCCGATGAGCGTGCGCATGGAAGCAATGCCGGACGATCCCAGCGTTGTGGCCTTGCTCTATGGGCCCATTGTGCTGGCGGGCGATCTCGGCAAGGAGGGCCTGACTCAAAACGCTCGCTACGGTCCTAACGCCCCGGCGGTAGGCCGGTTGCCGTCGATTGTAGTTCCAGCGTTTGTGAGTGACGTGAAGAATGTGGTGGCAAAAGTGAGGCCGCTACCGGGATCGCCGCTCACTTTTCAAACGAGCGGCCTCGGCCAACCCAAAGATGTCACGCTGATCCCGTTCCACAAAGCCTCCGACATTCGTTACACCGTGTACTGGAAAGTCTATTCGTCCGCAGATTGGGCGAAGAAAAAGGCCGACGTCGATGCCGCGGCAGCCCACCGCGCGGAGATCGAGCGTCGCACGGTAGACGCGGTGCTCGTCAGCAACGAACAGAGCGAGCGCGATCACAACCTGCAACAGGAGAATGCGCGCACGGCAACCTTCGAGGGGAAGGCCGTTCGCGAAGCCCGTGGCGGGTGGTTCAGCTATGACCTCAAGGTGCTCCCGGATAGACCCATGCTTCTGGTCTGCACTTACGTCGGCACCGAAGGGCGCCGGCGCGCGTTTGACATATTGGTGGACGGCGAAAAAGTAGCGTCGCAGACGCTCGAGAACTATCCTGCCGAGCTTTTCGATGCCGAGTACCAACTGCCGGAGCAGCTAACACGCGGTAAGCAAAAGATCACGGTGAAATTCCAAGCACAACCCAACTCCACAGCAGGTCAGGTGCTCGATGTGCGGGTAGCCCGGCAATAGATTCGGCGGCCGGCGGGCTTTTCTTTGCCGGACAAACCGATGATTTCCCAACTTGTGCGCTCTACAACCCGCGCCCATGTCCCCCGATGCTTGCCAAACTCGCGGTGAATCGATGGAGAAAATGGTGCCAGGCTACGAAGTCCCTAGGGACAACGTAGCCTGGCACCGTTCTTCTTAAGACCGGCTAGGATCGCGTCACGATTTCGGCGGGCGTCGGCATTGCCCGGATTCACCCGCAGCGCCAGGGCAAAGATATCCAGGGCTTTTTGGACCTGACCTAGATTGAATAGCGTTACTCCCAGGTTGTTGTAGGCTTCCCCAAAATCCGGCTTCAGCAGTATCGCTTCTTCATAGTTCGCCACGGCGCCTGCAACATCTCCCTGGCTCTCCAGTGCCACCGCCAGATTATAGAAAGCGTCCGCATAGTCCGGTTTGAGACGCACCGCTTCGCGGTAATGGGCAATGGCTTCGACGCTCTTTCCCTGGCTGTTCAGCACTACTCCCATGTTGTAGTGCGCCTCGGCATAGTTCGGCTTGAGCCGGAGGGCCTCGGCGTAATGCCGGACTGCCGTGACCGTCTGGCCTTGCTGGAGCAGGACATTTCCCAAGTTGTTGTGGGCTTCCGCGTAATCCGGGTTGATCTGAAGGGCCGTCTCGAAGTAGCGGATGGCATCCAAAGCTTGTCCCTGACCGGCGAATACTATGCCGAGGCCAAACAGCGCGTCTGCGTACGCAGGCTGTACGCGCAATGCCGAATTATAAGCATCTATTGCCTGCTGATTCCTGCCGAGCTTCGCAAGGGCATTCCCGAGAGAGCAAAGCAGCGCCAAATCATTGGGCAACTTGCGCTGTGCCCTGCCAAAGAGATCCGCTGCCTCCTCGAACTTCCCCTGATCGAAGCGCACCTGCCCCAAATCTCTCAATGCGATTGGATCGTCAGGGTTGATTTTCAATGTCGTGGAGTATTGCTCAAGCGCCTGATCCACCTTCCCCAGCTGATAAAGGCAGTAGGCCACGTTGTTTATTATCTGGGTTTCAGAAGGCATAAGGCGGAGCGCTTCGCGGTATTGCACCAGCGCCTCCTGATAATTGCCGTGTTTGGTCAGACCTATGCCAAGTAGTTCGTGCGCTAGATAGTTTTCCTTGTCAACCGAGACGGCGTGCGAAGAAAGGGATATCGTGTCCTGCCAGTAGCCCGCCTGATGCCAGGTGGCGATGGAGCAAACCAACAGCAGAAATACTCCGGCTACTGCCAGAGATTTCTGCGCGCCGGGCCACTTCGCCACCACGTCTGAGATGCCCCAAGCGATAACAACGAAAATCCCGATCAGCGGAACATAGGTGTACCTGTCGGCCATCGCTTGCCCACCGACCTGAACAAGGCCAATCACAGGGACAAGCGTGCCGAGGTACCAGAACCATCCGAAAGCGAAGTAGGGGAAGCGGCTTGCGTAACGGACCGCCAGGACAATGATGCAGAGCAGGATCGATGCCGCTAATGCCACTTCCCAGGAAGGGTAGCCAGGCCATGGAAATCGGTAGTAGACGCTGAGATTACGAGGCCAAGCCGCCTTGACGAGATAGGCAAGGTACGAGTGGATCGCACCGGCGATTCTGGTGCCAAAAGGCAAGATCTCGAGCGTCTTGACCGCTCCTCCCTCCTTTTGAGCCACAAAAGTGACAACGCTGGAAACCGCCGAGAGCAGGAAAAACGGAATCTTTTCGCGGACAAGAGGCAGTGCGCGCTCCAAAAGCAGGTCGGCACCAGTTTGCTTCGAACACCCTGCGTTGCCGGTGCTGGTTTGCAAGGCCGCGGAGAAACGCCCGAGGGGCCAGAAATCAAGAAGGAGAAGGACAAAAGGAATGGTAACGAGCATGGGCTTGGCCATCAAGCCCAGCGCAAAGAAGAGTAGGGTCAGCAGGTACCGCTTTAGATCTAACCTCTGGACGTAGCCAATGTAAGCCCAGAGAGTGAGGAGCCAAAAAAGAGTGCTTAAAACATCTTTGCGCTCGGCAACCCAGGCAACCGATTCTGCGTGGAGTGGATGGAGAGCGAACAGCCCAGCAACGAAGGCAGACTTCCATCGGGCGCCCGTCAACTTCTGGAATATCAGAAAGAGCAGTAACGTATTGGTAGCGTGGAGAAGCACGTTGGTCAGGTGGTGAAACCCGGCGTTGAGTCCGAAGATCTGGCAATCAACCATGTGGGATAGCCAGGTCACAGGATGCCAGTTCGCTTCGTCAAAGGCGGTGAAAGCCCAAGCCACATCCTGCCAATTCAGACCGTTCGTAACGTGCGAGTTGTTAAAGACGTATCGTCCGTCATCGAGGTTAACAAAATCGTACCGGTGCACCTGGACATACACAGCCAGCGTGACGGCCGCCAGGCCGATGCAAATCCACACTTGATGGCGATTCCAGGTCTTTCCCATCTCGCGAGAGTCTTTATCGCTAAGGAGTCACAGGCGCAAGTAAATTCTAAAACCGGGGATGCCTCCCTATTTCCGCCGAGGGGCCGCGTACTATCGAAGTTCACCCATTCCGGAAATAGGGAGGCGTCCCCGGTTTTAGATGGCGTAGTACCGCTTCCCTGTCTTCGCCCTTGATTTCCCGTTCTCCCAGAGTTACAAGATCCTGCGATGTGGACGAAGAAGCACCCCAGGAAGCAGTTAACGGAATGATCGAAAACATTTCATATGCCATCAACTCCGACTAACAGGCCTATGGCGCTTGTAGACGGCTCAAGGCTGATCACCGAGGCCTGCGTAAGAGCCGGGGCCGATGTCTTTATCGGATATCCCATCACCCCGGCCAACCTTCTCTACCTCTATGCAACTCGCCGATATCCCACGATGCTCGCCGCCCCCGATGAGATCACGACGCTGCAGTGGATGAGCGGCTTTTCGGCAGCAGGCAAACTGCCGGTCACCGCCACATCCTTCCCGGGGTACTCCCTCATGGCGGAGTCCATCAACATGGCCTTCATGATGGAATTGCCCATGGTAGTGATCCTGGTCCAGCGGCTCGGACCCGCAACTGGAACTGCGACGTGCGGCGCCCAGGGCGATCTCTCCGTAGTTCAGGGAACGCTGTCGGGAGGCTTCTCCCTCCCGACCCTCTGCATCAGCAGCATGCAGGATTGCTGGGATCTTTCGGCGGCGGCGGTGGCGACTTCCGTCCGGCTGCGCACGCCTGTCATCCTCCTCACCTCCAAGGAGATGGTCATGACGTTGCTCAGCTTCGACACTTCCCGGCTCAAGGAGATCAAGCCTGTCGAGAAAAGCCGCCACTCGGGCGAAGGCCCATACTTCCCGTATCGCGCGGGAGAAGATCTGGTGCCTGCGTTCCTGCCGGTGAACCAGAGCAAGTTCCAGGTCAGGCTCACTGCCTCCACGCACGACAGCCGAGGGATTCTGCAAAACACCACGCAGGAGGCCGTCGACAACACGAGACGTCTTCAAGCCAAGCTTGACAAGAACCTGGAATCGTATTGCTTCTACGAACTTGACGAGGAGGAGGGGGCCGAAACCGTGATCGTATCGTATGACGTAACTGCACAGGCGGCGCGCGAGGCGATTCAACGGCTGAGGGGAGAGGGAAAAAAGATCTCGCTGCTCGTGTCCAAGACTCTTCTTCCTGTTCCCCGGATCTACCTGCAGATTGCAGCCCGGTACCGCCGGGTTGTGATAGCGGAGGAGAACCTCACTGGCCAGTGGCGCACCCTCCTCTTCGGCGCGGCTGGTCGCGAAGGGCTCTCGGGGATTAACGGAATCGCGAAAACAATAGCTCCCGACGAAATTGTCAAAGAGGTGCTGGGCCTTGAGTGAACAAAGGTTTCTAACAGGATCGGGATTTCCCTATTGCAAGGGGTGCGGGCACTCCCTGGTCGCCCAGAACACCGCAACGGCCCTTGAGAAGCTCAATCTGGACCCGCTAGCTGTAGTTCTGGTAACCGACATCGGATGTCACGGGATCATCGACAAGAGCTTCCGAACCCATACAGTCCATGGCCTTCACGGCCGTGCCGTTGCCCTCGGCGCGGGAATATCCGCGGGGATGAGCGATGCAAGGCGCAAGGTGATCGTATTCATCGGTGACGGCGGAGCAACCATCGGCATGCAGCACCTCATCGGTGCCGCTCACCTGGGGTTCAGGATGACAGTCGTCATCCACAACAACATGCTCTATGGGATGACCGGCGGGCAGCCGTCCGACTTCACCCCGCGCGGATTCAAGACTCCGACGCTCCCGCAAGGCGTGCAGACAGCCGGATACGACATTTGCGAGCTGATCGCCGCGGCCGGAGCCTCATATGTAAGCCGGATTATAGGCGTCGGCGATTATTCCGATACTCTGGCCGAAGCTTTTCGCGCGAAGGGCTTCTCACTGGTGGAGGTGATGGAGATCTGCCCAAGCTACGGCGTCAAGTCAAATCCCGGAATGAGACTTGCCAGCGTGGTTGAGGAGGCAGGGCTGGCCGTCAAAGTCTTTGCCAAGGGGAGGGATAAATCGTTCGAGACCCCGACGAACAGTTCTTCCGCCAGCCTCATCAATCCCAGGCTTGCTGTCGAGGTGAAGTACGAACACTGTCTCGAAAAACCGGTGAGCATCATGCTCTCCGGGTCGGCTGGGGAGGGCGTCCAGTCGGCAGCTGAAGTCTTCGCGAAAGCGGCGATGACGGCAGGCCTTCATGCGACCAAGAAGGGAAGCTATCCGGTCACGGTCGGCGTGGGCTTTTCGGCGTCGGAGATCATTGTTTCGCCGAGACTGATCCTGTATACGGGGTCCCCAGTGCCCGACACGCTGATCGTTACTTCGGCAGATGGCTTGGAATACGCCCGACTGACCGCCAGGAAAATGAAGGGCGGGCTGCTGCTGATCGATCAATCGCTGGGAACTCCCGAAACGGGGGCAGAGACGGTCAAGCTGCCCTTCCGCGAGAAAGCGGGCGGCCGCTACTGCGCGCTATACAGCACGTTCTGCTATCTGAAGCGCTCCGCGATCTTCCCTCCCGAAGCTGTCAAGGAGGTGCTCCTCGGCGATGGAATGTCGGTGAAAGCCAACTTCGAAGCCCTCCTGAATTTCGGGGACAGGCGCCATAACCTCGAAATTCCACAGAAACCAATTCCCTCCAATCTCGAATAATTTCGAGGTTATGGCGCCTGTCCCCGAAATTCCTGTTGGAGTCACCTTAAAGAGGCCGCCGCCGTGAACCTGGATTGTCGTGGTAAAGATCTTCTCAAAGCGTCCAATCTCTCTCCTCTGCCAGAGATCCCTCACGGCGCACTGGCCCGACAGCCCCAACTCGCTCCATGGAACTTCGATCCTGGCCGGACCGTCGTCGCCGAAGTTGAACAGGGCCAGATATTTTGACCGCGTTCCCGGCACGTCGGCAGTCCAGGCGATCTCGTTGCCCCGCGCAAACAGCTCGCGGTTATGAGTGCTCTGCTGATTGACCGCCAACACTTCCTCATTCGTCAGCAACGAAAGCGTGAACTGATCGCTGCTTGGCAAGTCGCCTCCCATCATCAGAGGCGAGCGGAAGATGCACCACAGAGACACGAGCGCGTATTGTTCGCTTTGGGTCAAACGAGTCTGGCGGTCGTTGCCCCGCTCTGCTCGGATGCCGATGCGTCCGAGCGGCAGCATATCCGCATCGGGCCAGGTATCAGGGCCGATATACGGAATCCATCTGTGACAGAGGTCAAACTGGCGTTTCAGGTCTTGCCATCGATCCCAAAAGTCGCCGGAGATTCGCCAGAGTTGGGCATTGGCTCTCAAATGATCGGCAAACTTCAGGTCGGCGGGACCGGGTGAAAGACTCAGGACGATCGGTCTGCCGCACCTCTTGATGGCGCGGCTGAGCGCCTCGATTTCACCGGCGTGATACGGGGAACTCATATCATCGGCCTTGATGTAATCCACCCCCCATCCGGCATAGAGCGCCAGGATGGCGTCATAGTACTCCTGAGCGCCGGGCTTGCCCGTATCCACGCCGTACATATCGGTGAGCCAGGAACAGATGCTGTTTTTGTCGGCAATTTCTTCCGCTCTGAACTTGCTGCGATAAACCGGCAGGTTATTTTGAACCGCCTGCCGCGGAATGCCGCGCACGACGTGAATGCCGAATTTCAAGCCTTTGCCGTGCACATAGTCCGCAAGCGGCTTGAATCCTTTACCGCCGGCGGACGATGGGAAACGGTTGGGCGCTGGCATCAGCCGGCCATATTCATCCATCGTCAGCTCGGCATCCTTGCGATAACCATGAGGTCCTGCCTTGGGCTCGTACCATTGGATGTCCACAACGATATATTTCCAGCCGTAACGCACCATCTGCTTCGCCATGTAGTCAGCGTTGGCTTTCACCTCATTCTCGGTAACGGAGGGGCCATAACAATCCCAACTGTTCCAGCCCATCGGCGGCGTAGGGGCCAGGCTGCGCTGGTTGCTGCCGGGAGAATTACCTGGTCTGCCCTGCGCGTCGAGCAAGATCAAACCTGCGCAAAAAGCGAACACCAGCATTGCCGATTTCTTCATCCTCACAGTTCCCCTTTGATCGAAAAATGCATGCAAGACAGCCGAAAATTGCAGGATTTCAGAAGTCCATCAGGTCTGCTTTCCCCCGGCATATGGGATGTGGTTTTTCACAGATCATCGAATCCAGAGGATTTCGATGAGCGAAACACCAAGGCGTGGGAGCGCGAAATCCAGGGACAACTGTCCGCCCTGCAAGTCGACAGACTTGACGGACTCCAGGAGTTCCAGCTCTCCTGCTTTCTTTAGTTCGGCATACTGCGCTTGCGTCGGCACTTTGGGGCTGCCCAACTGGAGCCATCGGGCGTGCGCGTTGCTGTGGGTGTCGTCGATACGGTAATGCGTAATTCGTGCGCGCCGGATAGACACTTGCGGCGGCTGGACCACCAGTTGCACCGCTGCGGGCTCGGCCGCGGCCACATCATCGTGGTAGTTCCAAATCAATACTTGTGCTGCGTCGGCCGACGCCGTAGCCAGACCATCGATATCCGGCTGTCCGAGGACCTTGTTCGCAATGATCTGGTCTACGCTAAGCGCACCGCTGCTCGACAGGGGAATTCGCTTCCCGCCGAGCTTTCCCAACATCTTGAAAACGTTCAGGACGGGCTTGTGTATGCCGTTCGTGGCCAGGGTGCGAAAGCCCTCAAAATAGTCGCGTCCCTCAAATAGGAAGGCCCAGGTCAATACACCTTTGAGATTCACACCCGCGCGCTCCGCGAGGTCGAGTGTGTGTTTCATGAGAGCGGCTTCGTAGGCGGCATAGGCGCTGCCGTTGCGGTAGCCGTTGGCAGGCTGGACTGTAGAGGACAGGGCGGCCAACCCCTCCGGGTCGCACTCGCCGATGATGATCGGCGTGTTCTTGTATTCGGGAAACTCGGCAACGATGTTGAATCCGGCTTTGTTGTTTGCCAGATTTGCGGCCAGGTTCATGCGGGCGTGTCCCTCAACGAACTGAGTGGTGCCCTTGGAGTGAAATCCCACGTAGTCCAGGCGCGTTCCTTTCTTCCCTGTCGCGAGATTCGTCCCGCTCTGACAGTGCTTGAGAAAATCGCGTAAAAAGACCGCAGGCCTATTATAAGAGGGGCTGGTCGTGTGCGGGCCGCCCAGGACAGCCCTCGGCAGAACCCCGTGGAGGGCATTCTCGGTAAAATCGAACAACCTGCAGTATTCTTCGAAGGTCCCCTGCCAGTAGAAGATGTCGGGCTCGTTCCAAAGCTCCCAGAGCCAGTCCGACTCGGCTGCCTTGTAGCGGGCTGAACTGTGGCGCACCCATTCGCGGATGAGCGCGGCCCATTTCTGATAGTCCTTCGGCGGATAAGCCCATCCAGCCCAGGAATCGGGCGGATAGACATGCTGATACGGTTCGGGCCTAACCGAAAGCGCCTTGGGCATAAAGCCGATTTCGACGAGTGGCCTTGCCCCAGATTGTGTAATCGAGCCCAGAATCCCATCCATGAGGGTCCAGTCAAAGATAGGATTGCCCGAGGCATCTTCCGTGTAGGCATTGGTCGAGCCCCACTTGAGCACAGGCGCTCCGTTCCCCGTATTGAGCAGAAAATGGCAGCGGATGTAGACGGGATTGGGCTGCGAATCACTCAATGTTCGCATCAGTGCACGCGCGTTGGGCGTTACGGCGTAGTTGCATTCATCAAACCCGAAAAACGGCCAGACATGCCGCAGGGGCGCGCCCGGCTTGGATGCATCGAACGAAATGCGAATCACGTCCCGGCCATTCTGCCCAGGCGCTGCCGGCGGCGATGGCGCCGACTGAAACGACAGGAACAATGGGATGGCCAGGAGGCTGCGCAAAAAGGCGGCGGCGAACCGGATCATTTTCACCCTCCAAGTAGACGGTTCATTGTAACATGCATCCATTCACTGGCTCCCGAATGTAGCTTCTTGTGGAGGTTGGCACCACCATGAAGAAAGGGTCTCTAAAACTCGCCTGCGTTGCAGCCGTTGTCTTCTCGCTCTCCGCCTGTTCGCAGACCGCACAGCGCAAGCATGACTATCCCATTTTCCCGGTTTCTTACAAGGATGTGCAGATCACAGACTCATTCTGGAAACCACGGCTTGAGAGCAATCGCACCGTATCGATTCCCGGCTTGTTGGATCGGTACGACAAGATGGGTCGCACTCCGGATCTGCGACTCATGGAAGCAGCCTGTTACGTCCTGGCGCAGAACCCCGATCCCGCGCTCAAGAGCCGGATAGATAGCAAGCTCGATAACGCCATCGAGCAGATTCGCAGCCGAAAGCAGATTTGGTCCAGTGAGGGTGACGGTGATTTCCTGTGGGCCGGCAACTTCCTGGAACTTGCGGTCGCTTACTACGAGACCACGGGAAGCCGCAAGTTGCTCGATGTGGCGATTGAGATCGCCGATGACATCGATTCGGTCTTCGGTCCCAACAAGCGGCACGACATCTCGAATCACGAGGGGATCAAGATCGGTCTCATCCGGCTGTATCGCTGCACCGGAAACGACAGGCACCTCAAATTGGCCCGCTTCTTCCTCGATGCGCGCGGCAATCCGGCGGGCCGGCCAGGTCTTTACGGACCGTACGCGCAGGATCACGAGCCTGTAGTATCCCAAACCAGGGCATTTGGCCATACCGTGCGGGCGACGTATCTCTACACTGCGCTGACGGACATCGCCGCGCTGACCGGCGACGCCGAATACACCAGCGCGGACGAGCGCATCTGGGAGGACGCCATATCTAAAAGGACATTTCTAACGGGGGGCATCGGCAGCTACCGCGATGAAGAAGATTACGGCGACGATTATGACCTTCCCAATCTGAGCTGTTGGAATGAGATCTGCGCCGCCTACGGGAATACTTTCTGGAACCAGAAGCTGTTCCTATTGAGCCGGGACGCCAAGTACATCGACGTCCTGGAACGCACGCTCTACAACGCGTTCCTCGTGGGCGTTTCGCTGCGCGGCGACACATACCTCTATCAGGCGCCCCTGAAAGCTTACGGCAGTTTCGCCCGGCAGAACTGGTTCGGGCCGAACTGTTGCCCGCCCAATCTTGCTCGCCTCCTCCCGCAGTTGGGAGGTCTGATCTATGCGCAGGGCGACCAAGGCCTGTACGTCAATCTCTTCATCGGAAGCAGGGCTGAGATCAGGCTAAAGAGCACGCCCCTCACAGTAACGCAAGAGACCCGATATCCGTGGGACGGCGCCGTTGCGCTCACAATCAATCCGCAAGAGCCCCAGAAGTTCGCCGTGTTCGTGCGCATTCCGGGGTGGGCCCGAGGTCAGCCGATGCCGGGTTCGCTGTATCGCTATCTCCCGGCGCCCGAGCAGGGATTCTCATTGACGGTCAATGGAAGGACGGCATCGTACACGGTTGAAAAGGGCTATGCCAAGATCGAACGGGAATGGAAGGCCGGCGATACGATCCAGTTCAATATCCCCATGCCCGTTCGAAGAGTGGTGGCAGCCGAGCAGATCGCTGACGACCGGGGCATGGTCGCGCTCGAGCACGGTCCGCTGGTTTTCTGCGCTGAGCGGGCGGACAATCCCGACGGCGTCTTCGACTTGCTTTTGCCCGACGATGCCGGTCTCCAGTTTGTATACCGCGATAGTTTATTGGGAGGCATCGGCGAGATTACCGGAAAGGCCACGACCTTGAGCCGGGGACCGGATCGCATCTCGGTCGTCAGGCAGCAGAAAGATTTTACGGCGATCCCGTATTTCGCGTTCTCTAACCGCGCCCAGGGCGAAATGTCCGTTTGGCTTGCACATGACGAATCGAAGGCCGTCATCCCGCCGCGGCCTACGATTGCTTCTACCAGTCGCGCCACGTCCTCGTGCGGAAACGGCTCGGCAGCAGACAACTACCCCGGACACAAACCTCCGACTCCCGAACGGCGGTGGTATCCGAACTCCCTGGATGGGAGCGGCGATATCCGAGCCATTTCTGACCAGATCGAACCGGTGAATTCAGAGGACGGATCCTCGCCCTTTCTGAGGTTGCATCCTCAATTCGGCGATCGCGCCTGGGTTCAGTATGACTTCGCCAAGCCGGCCAAGGTTTCCTCCGCCGAGGTCTACTGGAAAGACGACAAGCAGTATTGTGTGCTGCCGCAAAGCTGGCGCCTGTTGTACAAGGATGGCGATGATTGGAAGCCGGTGAAAACGTCGGAGCCTTACACTGTGACCAAAGATGCATTCAATAAGGTTGGCTTTGAACCGGTCACGACCTCCGCCCTGCGGATTGAAATCGAGCTGCAGGGTAAGCTCTACAAGAAAGGAGCCCTCGGGCCTCCCGACGGCAATTATCTCGCGCAGGACCTGACTTGGTACGAATGCGGCATCATCGAGTGGCGCGTAAACCCGCAGTCCGCACGGTAGAAGTTCTCTTCTCGTTCTGGAAAACCCTCGTACCTTGGTGGTGAGTTTTTGGAAACCTCCTCCAGTTTCAGAAGCATGGTGCTGTTCGCTGCGAGCTTGAGTGGAAACTCGGTGACGCCATCGGCGAGGACCCGGTTCTCCAGCAGGTCGACTACTCGCGATTTCCGCGGCAGGCGGACCGTCCGCGAGCCGCCGCCGGGAGCGTAGATGCCGAGGAAGTTGCGGTTGGCGTACACCACATCGCCGGCATCGCTGTAAATGTGACATCCGGCTGCACGCGCAACGTTCCTCAGCAGCGCCGCGGGAAGAATCGGCGCGCTGGAATAGACCGATGTCCAGCCTGGCTGTTTCTTGACGACCAGCCCCGGCTTATCGATTCCCGCCAGCTTGCCGAGGATCTGAGCCTGCGGGTCATCGCTCCAGAATCGCGGATTGATGCGGAAGCCAGGCAGGTCACGCTGAAGAGAAGGATCGCGGGGATCCTTCAAGTAAATCTGATGGTCGTACCAGCGCTTGATATTTTCCACGTTCACGTCGGTACCGTAAACGAATCCCCGGGGCAGAGACTTGGTATACACATGATCGTATGAGGTGATTTCGACCCTCAGTTCCCCCGCGCTGTCATTCTCGGCAAGTCGCACTCCTGTAAGCGCTCGCATGTTTTCAACCGACAGCTTCTCTCCGATGTAGCCGGGCGCATAGACCCAGACTGCCGTGGCGCCGTTCCGCTTCAGGCGCGCTTGAATGGCAGCTCGCTGCTCCGGCGTGACCCGGAAAGTATTCAGAAAGACATAGAGCTTGTAATCGCGCAGCTTTGGGTTGTCGATGTCGGCCAGCAGGTAGGGATCCCAGGGCGCTCCGATAAAAGCAAACTCCCACTGCTTCTGAGCCGTGAGGAGGGCGTTGAACAGCGGTTCCCCGTCTCCGCAATATGTGAAGCTGGCTTCGTCCAGAATGACGGCGATATCAGCGTTCGAGCGCTTGTCGGCATCAAGAAACTTCTCGTCTATCTGCTTCAGTCGGCCAAGAAGTTGAATGATCTGGTCGTCGTGGTACGTCTGACCATGGAGGTCCGTCCACCACATGCCGAACCCCTTGGTCAGCGCATACGCGTAATCACGAATGAGCAGGCCCTTCGTCTCCTCAAAATTCGTCGGGTTGTGGAGGGAGTTCCCCCACCGCCACTGCCTCTGCTGCAAGTGGGTTTCGGTATCTACTTCGTTGAAGTAGAGCTTGCCGTGGAGTGCGGCGGCTTCAGGAAGAGTTTGAGAATTGTTCGGCCCCCCGATTTGCTTGTTGTCGTATGTGTAGGGGCTTGCAATGAAATCCACATCCGCTGAGCGCAAGACCTTGGCAAACCCGAGATGGCCGCTGTGAACGACGCTCAGGTTGGGGAAATTGCACCAGAGGTAGCCATAGAAGGCCCCAACGATCTTCTTTCGATGAGTGACCTCCTTCACCCATCGCGCATTTTCGAGGAGCACGTCTGCAACCATTTCGTTAAAGAACGAAAAGTAGTCCGGCGCCCGCTGGCTGACCCCGGGGTCGAAGAAAATGCCGTGGTTGGTACTGTAACGCTCAACTTCATTCGGAGGCATCGCCGTCTCGAAAGCGACTTTTGGATCCCCCCAGGCGCGGCGAAGCGCTTCCACGGTGCCGTACTTATTCTTCAGCCAGCGCCGGAACAGATCCTGCGCCGCAGGACAATAATCCTCAACGCCGAACTTTGTGGGCGGCTGACCGCCGGGCCGCGCCTCCCAAAACGAGTTGAACGTAAGCCACTCGCCGCCGAAGCCGTTGCCCACCTGATATCCGATGATGTGATCTCCGTACTTGCCCTCCACATGGTTGAGAAATGCGATCATCGCTTTATGGGAAAGTTCGCGATATGCCTCGGATGCAAACGACGGATGGCAAGGCTGGCCGAACATTCCCGCGGGGCTGCCGTCATCCCGCATCGTGATATCGTTCGGGTACGCCTTACACCACCAGGCTCCCGGCGTTAGCAGTACGCGCGGCAGGAAAAGTGTCTTCGGCTCAAGTTGAAGATAGGAATCGAGCCTCTCATCAACCCTCTTGAAAACGTATTCCTCCGGGCCGGTCCAGTCGAATCGCAGATAAATGTTGAATATGGAAATTCCCGCGTTGCGGAAATCGTTGAAATCCGACGGCCCAGGCCTGTATGGAGCAGCCAGGACCTGGCTGGTCAGCACCCCGTTCACATAAAGGGCAGGCATGCCGTTGAGAAGCCGAACTTCGCTCATCAAATCGGCCGCCGACAGAACCGGAGGAGCGGCTGCAAGGGCTAAAACCACCGGGAAAAACGCACGCGACAGTTTCCTCATAAGTCACCCCTGACGGCAAGAAGCACGGATAGACGCAAAAAGATCGGATCATGGAAGCGCAGACTTCTGGGCGTTCAGGATACGTCGCCGCCATTCTACACGAGAAGCCCTCGATTTGCTTTCCAGCCGAGCTGCGAAGCTGAGAGCTGAGGACTGAGTGCTGACGGCTCTTGACCGATTTGGCAGAATCCCAACTAGTTTCTGTCGCAAAACTGGCTTAGCCGAAAGACAGAGTACCGATGGGATCCCTTTAGTGGGGGCGGGCTTTAGCCCGCGCCCGAATTGTCCTTTCCATGGATGCAGCCAGTTGCATGACAGTAATTCCTTTCTTTCACTGAAGATATGGAGTTTGATTCGTTAGTGTTCCCATTTGGGGGCGCCGGGAACGGGCTAAAGCCCGCCCCCACTTATCTGTTAAATCGAGGGGTCTTTCGGCTCAGCTAATGAGTTTCGCGACAGAAACTAACTTGCAAGGAACAATAGAGTGTGAGGATTAACCAGGCGCTGATCTTCCCGAACTTTCTTGCTGCCGAATCCGACTTGCTCTTCACAGCCCCTTGCGATAAAAACGTTAGGTATTTCCCAGCCCTGAGTAACGCAACGATGAAAGGAGAATTCTCGAGATGAGAGTCCTCTCGATGTTTCTGATGGCCGCGATTTCCTTGGTCGCTCAGCGAAAGCCCGGGAACCCCCTGGATCAGTTACCGGCGAATATCGAAGTTCTCACTCACTTTGGCGAGCGTGCCGACATTTCTCCGGACAATCAGTGTGTCGCATTCATGGCGAAGAGCTTCGGAGACGCCATGGTGATCGACCTGAAGACGCGCATCATTACCTGCCTCACCTGCAACGTCCCCGGCGCCGCCTTCTTGCGGGTGATGCACCTGGTCACCGGGGATTACATCCTCATCGGGCCGGATCATTTCGAGAACATCCAGATCAGCCGCACGCGAGATAACGAATTGTGGTTCCTGAGCAAGGAGCGGGGAGCCAAACCCATCAAGCTCGGACAGAAGATGAGCGAAGGCGTGGCAATATCCAAGAAGAGTCTCAAGATCGCGTTCTCCCAAACTCACGATCAGAACCCGGACATTCCAGCCGGCGCATCCCGAATGTTTGTCGCCGACATAGATCTTGCCGGCGGCACAGCGAAGCTGAACAACAGGAAAATGGTGTATGAGAGCAAGGATAGCAGTTGCGTTCTGGAGGCGCAGGACTTTTACGACGACACCAAGATGACTTTTACCTGCTATGAACCGAGGGGCTTGGCGAGCGTCATGGGCATCGATCTCACGACCGGTGCGGTGACGGACTTTTCCAAGGCTCCGGGGACTTACAATGAAGCTGAAGGAATATTCCCGGATGGGCAGTACACATGCGTCGAATCAGACCGGCAGGTCGAGGAACTCGGCGGCAGTCGCGGCGCCAACAACATTGACATCTGGAAGCTGAAGCTCGATGGGACCGGAAAAGACTTCACGCGACTCACTCATTTCAATGATTACCAAGGCGGCAAGGCCTCAAATCCTGTCGTCTCCACCGACGGCCGCTTCATGGCTTTCCAGTCGGCGAGAACGACAGATCCCGCCGGCGTCGGTTACGGGATCCTGCTGTGCTGGTTCCGACATTAACCATCCAAAATAAAATACCCGCATCGCCGGGGGAAAATACATGCACCTACTGGGCTATGATTTGGGCAGTTCCTCGATAAAGGCAAGCATTCTGGATGCTGAAACCGGCCGATGTCTTGGCTCCTCATTCAATCCCAAAACAGAAATGGAAATCCGGGCTCTCAAACCCGGCTGGGCCGAGCAGGACCCTTCCGCGTGGTGGGCGAACCTGGTGCATGCCACCCATGAGGTTCTGCAGAGTTCCGGGATCAAGCCCGGGAGCGTTGCCGGCATAGGAATTTCCTACCAGATGCACGGCCTCGTCATGGTCGGCAAAAACAAAGAAGTCCTGCGCCCCTCCATCATCTGGTGCGACAGCCGTGCGGTCGAGATAGGGAACAAGGCCTTCAGGGAGATTGGCGCCGACAAGTGTTTGTTCCATCTCCTGAACTCACCCGCGAACTTCACCGCGTCCAAACTGAAATGGGTAAAGGACAACGAACCGGATCTGTACTCGAAGACGTGGAAGATCATGCTTCCCGGAGATTATGCCGCCCTGAAAATGACCGGAGAGGCATGCACTACCGCTTCGGGCTTGTCCGAGGGAATCTTCTGGGATTTCCGTTCGAACCGGATTTCCGATGCGGTTCTAGACTACTTTGGATTCGATCCGTCGATCATTCCGGACCTGGTGCCGACTTTTTCGGTGCAGGGAAAGCTCCTCCGTTCCGCAGCGGAAGAACTGGGGCTGGCCGCTGGCATCCCCGTGGCCTATCGTGCAGGGGACCAGCCAAATAACGCATTTTCGTTGAATGTCTTGAATCCCGGGGAGATTGCCGCGACCGCCGGAACCTCCGGTGTCGTCTACGGCGTGAGCAGCGAAACTACATGTGACCCCAAGAGCCGCGTAAACATCTTTGCACACGTGAATCATCAGGCGCACGAGCCGAGGCTCGGCGTGCTTCTTTGCATCAACGGCACCGGCATTCTGAACTCCTGGATCAAGAAAAACATGTTTGAGCACATGGATTATGCGGCCATGAATGACTTGGCGGCAGGCGTCCCCCCGGGCTCCGATGGTCTGATCATTCTGCCCTTTGGAAACGGGGCAGAGCGGATGCTCGGCAACCTTGATATCACCTGCATCATCTCGAATCTGAGCTTCAACGTTCATGGCAAGGCCCATCTCGCAAGGGCAGCGCAGGAAGGAATCGTCTTTTCCTTCAAATACGGCATTGGCATTATGGAAACCATGGGCATCCGGCCGTCAGTCATCCGCGCCGGGCACGCCAACATGTTCCTCAGCCGGCTGTTCAGGCAGTCACTCGCAAATCTCACAGGAGCATCGATCGAGCTTTACAACACGGACGGCTCCCAGGGTGCGGCAAGAGGCGCAGGGATAGGAGCCGGAATCTACAAATCCCCCGCTGAAGCCTTCGGCGGTCTCGAGCGCATCCTTACCGTCCATCCGGACCCCGACGGCTCACGGGCTCTTTCAGCAGCGTACCTAAACTGGCGCGAGATCCTTGAAAAGCGCATCCAAAAACGGGGACGCCTTCCTATTTCCGCCTCCTCGTAGTCGTACGGGCGATGGAGAATCAACGGGAGGCGTCCCCGTTTTTCAGCATTGCGATTTACTCCACGGTGTTAACCAACGTTCCGATTGGTTCAATCGTGATCGCAATTTCATCGCCGCTGCTCAACGTGAACGAATCCGGCGGTACAATCCCCGTCCCCGTCATCAGGAAACAGCCGCATTTGAAGGTCGTCTCCCGATACAAGTACTCCGCGAGGGTCGCAAACTCGTGCTTGATCCGCGAGATTGTCGTCGATCCGGCAAACGCTTCTTCTCTACCTCGACGAATACGAATCTTGATTTGCGTTTCGCACGACAGCGGCGTGTCGCTGAGCCAGATGCAAGGCCCAATCGCACACGACCCGTCATACACCTTCGCCTGCGGTAAATAGAGCGGATTTTCTCCCTCAATGTCGCGCGAACTCATGTCATTGCCGATCGTGTACCCCGTGATTTTGCCGGAGGCCGAGATTAGGAGTGTCAACTCCGGCTCGGGCACGTTCCACGTGGAATCGCGCCGGATGCGCACTTTCGCCCCGGTGCCCACTACGCGATAGCCGGGGGACTTGAAAAACAGCTCCGGCCGCTCGGCCGCATAAACCCGATCGTAAAAATCGCCGCCGCCCCCCGATTTGGATTCCTCCATCCGCGCCTCGCGGCTGCGCACATACGTCACACCAGCCGCCCAGACTTCCTGGCCTCCAATCGGCGCAAGGATTTGCCGCGGCGGCGCAACCGTCGGCGCTCGCCCCGCGTCGATCAACTCCTTGAGGTGCGATTGGAGATCATCGCGTGCCAGCAGCTCGTCCCATTCAGCATCTTCCACTGCGCAGTAGCGCTCGCTTTGCTCCACCACCAGGCCCTGCTCTGTTCGGAAGAGTTTCATCGTTTGCTCCCTAGTCGTTCGCAGATCGAATCGACATCATATACGCATCCGCCCCAGGTGCCACCGCTCGCCGCCTGAAGGGCCGCCCATAGCCGCGTATCTGCCGGAAGCGCCGGGTTTGCCTGCAAGTCCGTTCGCAGGAGCCGCTCTCCCAACAGCCGCGTCGCTGCCTCGACACCAATATCTCTTCCCTCGGGCCCCACAAAATCGATGCTGCCCTCCAGCCGCTTGCGATCGATCACAATCTGAATCAAGTCGCCATCGAGCACCTTTCCAATCGGCCCACCCGCGAGTGCTTCAGGCCCAACGTGGCCGATGCATGCGCCCGTCGACACCCCCGAAAACCGCGCATCCGTCACCACCGCCACATGTTTCCCCCACGGCAAATGCTTCAGTGCGCTGGTCAACTGATAGGTCTCTTCCATTCCCGACGCCGCCGGGCCGCAGCAAATCAGGATCATCACGTCACCGGGCTTGATCGAGCCGTTTTTCACGGCGGCGATGGCTGCGCTCTCGCGAATGAAGACGCGCGCCGGGCCGCTCATACGAAACACGCCGTCCGTATCAACCACGCTCGGGTCGATCGCCGTACTCTTGATGACCGAGCCCTCGGGAGCGAGGTTTCCGCGGGGAAAGGTCACGGTGCTCTCCAGCCCTTGTGCCGCGGCTGCGCTCGGGCTCATGATCACTTCGCTCGGGTCAATGCCGTCCTTTTCCAGCACGCCTTGCACGCGGCGCCGTCGCTCGCTCTTTTCCCACCAATCCAGCAATTTCCCCCACGGCTCGCCAGCCACCGTCATACATTCCTCATCAATCAGCGCCAACTCGCGCAGATGCAGCATCACTTCGGGCACGCCGCCAGCCAGAAATACGCGCACGGTCGGATGGCCGACCGGTCCGTTGGGCAGGGCGTCGACGAGCCGGGGCGTCTTACGGTTAATCGCGATCCAATCTTCGACGACGGGCCGCCGGAGTCCCGCTGCATGGGCAATTGCCGGGATGTGGAGCAGCAGATTCGTCGATCCCCCAAACGCCGCATGCACCACCATCGCATTGCGGATCGACCGCTCGGTCACAATCTGCGAAGTTACAATCCCCTGGGCCTCCATATTCAAAAGCGCCCGTGCGGAGCGCACCGCCAAATCGAGCCAGATGCGCTGTCCGGATGGTGCCAGGGCCGAGTGAATCAGCGATAATCCCATGGCTTCGCCAACGACTTGAGACGTCGCCGCGGTTCCCAGGAATTGGCAGCCGCCGCCGGGTGACGCGCAAGCGCGGCAGGCCATCTCCGCCGCCTGTTCCAGCGTCACCAATCCATGCACATACCGCGCCCCGATCGACTGTATCTTCCCCGCATCCTCCCCTTCGCTGGGCGGCAACGCCACCCCGCCCGGCACCAGCACGCACGGCAAATCCCTCATCGCCGCCAGCGCCATCATCATCGCCGGCAATCCCTTGTCACAAGTCGCCACCCCCATGACCCCACGCCGCCGCGGTAACGACCTAATCAACCGCCGCAACACCGTCGCTGCGTCATTGCGATACGCCAGGCTGTCCATCATTCCCGGCGTGCCCTGCGTCCGCCCGTCGCACGGATCAGTGCAAAAGCCCGCAAACGGTACTGCCTTTCGCCGCTTGAATTCCTCCGCCGCGGCGTGCACAAGTAACCCCACCTCCCAGTGCCCCGTGTGATACCCCAGCGCGATCGGCTTCCCATCATCCGCCCGCAGCCCGCCCGACGTGCTCAAAATCAAAAACTCCTTCCCTCCAAGCAGCGCAGGATCCCACGTCATCCCCACATCCTGCGTCAACCCAAACAAATCCCCACCTGCCCAGTTCCGCAACATCGCATCCGTCAACGGCAACTTCCCGGCAGGCCCCGACGCATGCGTGCGAATGTCATAAATCTCATCAGACGCAGTCTGGAGAATTTCGTCAATCGGCAAAGTGCTGGGTAATTTCATCGCGACCTCATTTATCCGGCACATTACATGCGAAAAAGCAAAACGTTCCTATCACGCCTTGCTGATACGAAACGCGCGTCCTCACGTCACTACCTCTAATCTGTGCAATGCTGCCTCAAGCGCATGCACTGCAGTCCCTGCGGCTTTACATCGCCAAACTCGATTTCATCTTATCACCAACCCCTGTTCTCTGCTCACGGGCCCGAATTCCGGCCTAATTCCTCGTTTTCCCCTTGTCTCCCTGGTTACAAGCTCTTATAACGTCTGCTGATCGCGAACGCGCCTGCCTTGGCGCGGTCGTGCAAGGGACCCGGTGATGCCCAAGATCAGAGGACTCAGATGGTGGATGATCGGACTGATCATGCTAGGCTCGATCATAAACTACCTGACACGAAGCACGCTTGCGGTCGCCGCCCCGACCGTGCTCCAGGACCTGCACATTACTACGCGACAATATTCGTGGATCGTCGGAGCCTTCCAGGGCGCCATCATGGCGCAGCCAATCTGCGGCTACCTGTTTTGGGCCTATCCGGCATACCGGTATCGAAACAAGGCGCTCGCGAGCTATGACCGCACCCACAACCTGGCGATTTACGGAGCCTATGAGTTACCGTTCGGTGCGAATAAGCGTTGGGCAAAGAGCGGGGTGCTGGGCGCGTTAGGCGGCGGCTGGCAGCTGAACTGGACGCTGGCCCGGACCAGCGGGAACCCGCTCACGCTCAAGGGTGGAGGTGCTCAGGTCAACGCTCCGGGAAATTACCAAACACCGGATCAGATTGGCCCGATAAATATCCTGGGCGGCATTGGACCCGCACCAATAACCGGGCAAAGCGTAAGCTGTGCTCCCACAGACATGTCGTGTCATTACTTCGACCCGACTGCGTTCCGCGCCGTTCCGGGGACTGAGATACGCTTCGGCACCACTGGCCGCAATTTTATTCGGGGGCCGGGTTTCTTCAACATGGATGCCAGTCTCTTTCGCGACTTCAAGCTCACCGAGCGCGTGAAGTTTCAGTTCCGGATGGAGGTGTTCGGTGTGACGAACACGCCGCATTACGGTAATCCGGGCGTCGATGTTACGAACACCGCCACCTTCGGGGTTATTACCTCGACGTTGAATCTGGCCGGGCGAGGGTCGGGATTCGGCGGCGAACGGCAGTTCTGGTTCGCAGGGAAGGTGATCTTTTAATTGAACGTCGAGGACAGGTTCCGCGACGACTCAATCACAGCAGTGAGAGGGCTCTCCGCTCGGCAGAGGCGGCAAGCGATTTGCCGGGCGAGAGCCTGCCAGACCTACGCCGAGCGACGACCACTGTGTTTCGGGTGTGGCCCGGATTCCCGGGCCACACCCCCACTTTGAATCAGCGAGCGTCTCTTTTGCCCTACCCGTGCTTAGGAAGGTGCTAGACTATTTGATCCGAACCACGATCCGGACTGGTTGATGGAGCCTGAAATCGCTGGGCTCGCCAAACATGTTCGCTCAGGGAGAAACTTCAAGTACGATTGACGCCCCATCTATACATGACGCGGACCAGGCATGAACGATGAACAGTGGAAGGGTCTCCTGGCGGTGCTCGACGGCCACGTGCATCGTCCGACTCCCTGCGGATTTATCATTGACTCCCCATGGCTGCCTGACTGGTACGGCGCCGACATTGTCGAATACTTTTCGAACGAGATGATCTGGTTCGAGGCGAACCGCAGAGCGATCGAAACCTTCCCGGAGGCCTGGTTCCTGCCCGGCTTCTGGTCCGAGTTCGGCATGCGTACCGAACCTTCGGCTTTTGGTGCGCGCTGCATTTTCCCCAGAGATCACTTTCCATTTGCAGAAAAGGTACTCGGCAGCATCGAACAGATAGTGGAAATGAAGGCGCCGGATCCGAGCACGCACGGTCTCCTCCCTTTGGTGCTCAACCGCTTGAAGTGGGCGCGGCCGCGTATCGAGGACCTCGGCCACCGGATCCGCTTTTCCGTCTCCCGAGGGCCTTTTAATGTCGCATCTTTTGTGATGGGCATGACGGAGTTCCTGATGGCGCTCAGGACCAAGCCCGGACTGGTGCACCGGTTGCTGCGGCTCATAACCGATTTTCTCAAGCAATGGCACGATCTCCAGCGATCGATCTTTCCCAGCATCGACGGGATTCTGGTCCTCGACGACGTTGTCGGATTTGTGGGTGAGAAGGACTTCGTGGAGTTCGCCCTACCTTACTTCCGGGAACTCTATGCGGCTGAAGTGGCGGTCAAGTTCTTTCACAACGATGCGCCGTGCGCCAAGTCGCTCCGTTACTACCCTGAGATCGGCATCAATCTCTTCAACCCCGGAGTACAGACACCGCTGGCAGAACTGAGATCGCTGGCGAACCATCAACTGACGATCCTCGGTACCGTTCCCCCACTCGACGTGCTGGCGCGGGGGACGCCAGAGGATGTGCGCTCCGCGGTCCGGCAGTTGCTCAAGCAGACACCCGACAGATCGCGACTGATTCTCTCGTGTAGCGGCGGAATGCCTCCGGGCGTTACCACAGAGAACATCCGGGTGTTCCTGAGCGCGGCAAATGCCCAGACTTGAAAAACGGGGAGGCGTCCGTTTTTACCGAATTCTAAACTCGATGATCCCGCATTCCCTCCACACTACGTCCTTGTTAAGGAAGAAAGCGTCCGGGGGGCCGATCTGGCCAGCTTTGTAGGAGATCGCCTTAGGCTCGACTTCCAAGCGGACGGCGGTTGTGATGACCGGTTCAAAAGCGACGGCATCGAAGCGGTCCTTGTCCACGCCGTACGGCCCCTTAGACTTCACTGGTTCCCACCGGTCTCCGACTCTATATAGGATCCGCCAGGACGCAGGCGGATGGCAGAACCGCCGGTCGTCAACCCAGTAGATCTCAGCCGAGGACACGGTCGTCGAACGCTTAAACGTGTATTCGATCCAGGCAGGTTGTCCTTCGGCGGGCCGGAGGCGAAGGTAGCGATGTGACTCGTCAGCCGAGTGAAGCGGGTCCACGCCGTCGTAAATGGCCGAGACGTCGTCGTTCTGATCGTTATAGCCCGTCCATTTCTTTTCGATGGCGCCGCCGGCGCTGACGTTGGCGATAGGATCGGGCGGAACCGGTCTGACCCATGCCTCGTGCTCGCGACGGGCCAACCAAACTGCCATCTCGCCCATGCCCCGATTGGCCCACGCAAAATAGGGAATTGCAACCAGACCATGGGGCCGGGTCTCGATGGATATCCCATCGGCGGCCCGGCGCAAGGCCTTGACCCTGCCGGTCAGGACCTGGACACCACCAAGCAGTTCCGGTCGGAATTCGCTCTGGAGCTTCGCATCGTCGGCGACCACGATGTTAAGCGCGTGCCCGCCGTTGTCGGGCCACTCAACGCAATAGACCAGCGGTCCCCGCTGGAGGGCCACGCGACCGACATTGTCCTGAGCCCGGCGATCGGCGATGATCCGACGTACCGGCATGGGCAGGACGAGCTCGAGGGTGTCGCCGGCATGCCACTCCCGCTCGATGCGAGCGAAACCTTTCTCGGTCCGGAGCGCGAGCATGCGGCCGTTGAGCATCAATCGCGGGGCCCCCGCGCCACCGGCTAGCGTCTCGTAAAGGCGCCCGGGCCACAGATCATTCCCCACCCATCCGGGTATGCGCACGTTCAGAGCAAACCGGATTGGGCGCTCCGGCGTGACTCGGATGCGGCTGGTCCCGTCCCAAGGGTAACGCGTCTCCTGCTGGATCTTCACCGCCGTCGTCCCAATCTTCAGATCGGCCTTGCTCCCTACGAAGAGATTGACATAGACGCTCCTATCGCCCTGCGCGTAGATGTAACTTCCTATCGACGCAATGAGACGAACGACGTTGGGTGGGCAGCAAGGCACATTGATCCAATCGAAGCGTTCGTAGTCGCCATAGGACATGAGCGGGTTCTGGTAAAAGAAGCGGTCCCCTTTCTGAGACACGCCAACGAGCAAGCCGTTGTAAAGTACGCGCTCCATGAAGTCCAGGTATTTCGCATCGCCGTGATGCAGGAACATCCGCTGGTTCCAGACGACGTTCCCATAGGCCGCACAAGTCTCATTCCAGGCACTCAAATTGGGCAGCTCGTAGGGCGCGCCGAATTGTTCATGAAAGCGAACCGACCCGATGCCGCCCGTGATATAGGCCTTCTTCGTGACCATGTCGGTCCAGATCTTGTCAAGAGCCTGATCGTAGCGGATATCGCCGGTCAGCGCCGCCATGTCGGTCATGGGAATATAGAGAAACATCGCCCGAACGGCATGGCCCACAGCCTCATCCTGAGCGACCACGGGCTTGTGGTCCTGCGCGTAAGTCCGGTCGAGAGCATATTCGCCTTGGCGCGGGTAGTCCTCGCGGCCGCGCTCATCGAGGAAGAATTTTGCGACGCGCAGATATTTTTCGTCGCCCGTCAGTCGATAGAGACTGAGCAACCCGATCTTGAGGCCTTCGTGACTCGAGATGTAGGTCTTCTTCCCGGGACCGAAGGAAGCGGCAATGGCGTCTACCAGCTTCACGGCCGCGTCAAGCATCCGGCGCTTGCCTGTCGCCTCAAAGTATGCAACGGCAGCTTCGTAGAAGTGACCCGAGACGCGGATCGCCTTGTCCGGATCGGCCGCTCGCGGCACTGTTGCCGCGACCAGTGCCTCAATCTGGGCATCGACGTGGGCTTCGAGGGCGGGGTCACGCCCCTTGGTCAACATGTAAGCCGCGGCCTCGATGAGCTTTGGACTGTCGAAGTCCGAGGTCTCGTGGAACTTCTGGAAGCAATGCCAGATCGAAACCCGCTGATTCGTCTCCATGCGAGGCGCCCAAAACACGTCCGTCACCTCCACGCGAGACAGGGGGACGGGTTCGATAGCATAATCGCGCCTCGCTGAGGAGATTTCTTTCTGAGCTACAAGCCCCGCGGAGACGGGAAGCAACAAGACGGCGAGCAACACAGGCGCTTTCTTCATGGTTTTCCTCGAAGAAATGGTATTGCTTGGATCTCTCATCGGTTTGGTATATTGCTATTCCAGGACGTCCGGTCGAGTCAAGTAGCTATTCCTCAATCTCCGAATCATGGCCATCTGAAAGTCGCTGGAGAGTGCCACAAGGAGCCATCATGGATCGACGGTCGACCTTGCACGGCCAGGCGCACCCGCAGTACGATGTCGCGCAGGACGGCAAGAAACCGGGGCGTTACGAAGAGGCAATGAAAGAGGTGTCATATGAAAAGGCATTCCTTCCGCAAAAGCACCGCGTTGACTCGTACATCATTATTAATATGCGTCTCCGTCATCTTAGTGCTGGCCGCCGCATGGAGTGGGAGGGCGATCATCGCCCAGAACCCTTCTCCTAAGACGGCGCCGAGCGGCAGTCAGGCTGCGGCGCTCGCGCCGATGGACCCCCAAAAGGTTCAGGACCAGCAGGACATGACGTGGAACGACTACCACCCCATCCCAGATGTGAGCTGGGTCGACCCATCGCTGGTGCCGGAACGGAAGCTCCGCGTGGCGCTTGTCGCGATCGATTTCCCGGATCAGCCGTTTGTGATCACGCTGCCAAAGAAATCGGATCTCTTCGGCAACCCGCAGATCGATCCGATTCCGCGCGAGCAGGTTCCGCAGTTCTACGCGGACTTTTTCGGCAAGCCGAGCGAGATCAACCACGGCCACACGATCAACGGCTACTGGATGGAGCAGTCACGCGGGAAGGTCGGCATCCCCAAGATTGACGCGTACGGCCCCTACCGGATGCCCCAAAACCTCTTCCAGTACGGACTGAACGAATACAACCAGCGGAGCGGGTGCCCGACCGGCTTCACGTGCGACGGCAACCTCGAACGGGATGCCGACGCGCTTTGGATCGCAGCCGCAGGGCAGAACATAAGGTCCAACTATGACGTGATTCTGCGGATCTACGCAGGCTATGACGAGACCGGCGTTTGGCAGGAATTCGGCGAGATGAAGTTCAAATCGAAGGACGACATTCCCGCCGAATGGGGCAACCCGGATACGACGAAGCCGAGGTGGGTCGTCACGCGATACGTACCTTGGACCTCGTGGAAAGCCGGAGCGCAGCAATGGGGTCTCTCGTCGGTCCGTCAGGGAGAGAACTCCGGCACAATCACGCACGAGATCTCGCACTTGATCTTCCGCATCGGTGACAACAACAACAATCCGTACATCGAGCCGTACCGCAGAGTGGCCTCCGGCCCGTGGGACATCATGGATCGTGGTTCGTTCAACGGTCCCGGCGGCCCGCATCGGCGCTGGGTCGTGCCGCCGACGGAGGGCGCGTTCATGCCCGCAGGGTTCATGCTCCGCAGCAAAATCCGGTTCAACTTCGTTCGCCCGGAGAATGTCTTGAAGCTCAACCGCAACGGGCTCGCAGAATCGGGATTGGCAGTGGCGACGATCACTGCCCGTGCCGTCGATCCCGGGCCGACGAGGCTGGCCGGCATCACCGTGACGCTGGACGGTGACCCGCCACAGGATAGGACGCCGCCTTGCGACATCAACAGGGATCCGTATTGCGCCGGCATGCCTGTGTTCAATTTCTACTCGATCGAGGTCGTCCAGCGGATCGGCTACGACTCGTTCACCCCTGACAACGGCATCCTGATTGCAAAGAACAAGAACAGCGAGAGCAACTCGTGCGGCTACAACTGCTTCACCTGGGTGATCGATGCTCACCCGGAAGATGCCCGGATGGTCGACTTCAAGCGCGCGGACGGCACAACCGTGATGCGCACGGTCGCAGACTACCGGCAGTTGAACGACGCGCTCTTCCACGCCGGCCTCAATTCCGGCAGCCAGTACGAGTGGGGAGACACGCCGAACCGGCTGCACTTCTACATAATCGGCGTGTCTAAGGATGAGAAAGGAATCCTGAGGTACACTGTCGGAGTGCGATCATTGGACGGGTGGGGACCGCAGACGCGCGGTGTGTCCATTGCTCCGGCCGCCAAGACCGTATCCGCACCCCCGTTTACCCTGTGCTCCTTCACCCTGACCAACACCGGCAAGGCGGAAACAACTCCAACATCCCTGCATCCGCAGGACGCAACGGCGTATTTAGACAGCGACATTTATCGCCTTTCCGTTTCCGTTGATGGGAAGGGATGGTCGGCTCAGTTGTCGGACGGGCTGGCGGCGGTGCAGTTCGGTGGTTCCATACTGGTGCCGGTTTATGCCAGCCAGCGTTCGGGAAGCTCCACCTCGGCAAAAGTAACGTTAAAAGCCGTCTCGGAGAGCGATCCGACGATAATGGCAACAGCAACCTGCGTGGTGTCTGCGGCAAATTCGAAGCTGGAGCGCTGACGGCTGATGGCACTCACGAAAGGGCGCGAACGTCCGGATGGCGCCATCCTACCTTGGTTCCGGCCCGTTCGGGTTGCGTAGAAGGGTGTCGGTCACGGTTCGATTTTTGCACCTGGCTGAAAACCATGCTGGTTGGCATCCTTGCTGCCAATGGCGTAGCGTTGATTCTGGCGGAACGCCGGGCACGACGGATCGGAACCGGTGCGATTTGGCTGCGGCTGGTAATCATATCGGCGATCAGTGCGTTCCTTAGGAAGCTTCCGTCCCTGGTATCATGGCTTGGGCAAAGGCCAGTTTGCCACAAGACTGGCATTCTTCAGGCAGCGCCGGATCTTTAACCAGTATTTTGTCTGTCGTGATCCAATTTGGGTAAGCGCGCATCTACATATCAGCGAACCGCGTTTTACCAAAGGAGCCTATGACTGCCCGCAGAACGACGGTAATCGTCTCAACTCTATTCCTGGTCGCTGCACTCTCTGTGCATCTTCCAGCGCTGGTTCCCCCAAAGACCCAGCCGCAGAGTCAGACCATTCGGCTGAATGTGGAGATGGTGTCACTCCCGGTGGTTGTTACCACCGCGGAAGGGAAACGGGTACTGGACCTGCAAAAGGATGATTTTCAGGTCTTGGAGGACGGAGTCGTCCAGGAAATTACGGGTTTCGGTGTGACTGATGAACCGGTGTCCGTCGCGTTCGCTCTCGACACCAGCGGAAGTCTCGAGGGGCGGCTGGGAGACATCCAAAACGAAGCCATTCACTTCGTCAACCTTCTCCACCCGGATGATTCCGTCGCGATCATGTCTTTCGCGGAAGACGTCCAACTTCTCGAGGACTGGAGTATCGATCGCGATCGAAATGCCCGCGGCATTAAGGAAACTCGTCACGGCTCATGCACCAAGCTCATTGAGGCCGTCTGGCTCGCCTTGGAGGAGGTCCTGAAGCCGATCCAGGAGAGGAAGGCATTGGTGCTATTTACCGACGGGGTTGATACTGCAAGTCACAAGGCGTCGAAAAAGGAAACCGTCGAGCTGGCAAAGGAAACGAGGGCGACGATCTACCCGATCTATTTCACGTGGAGGGGCCTGCCGACAGCCGGGCGGCCAACCGTTCGGCCTTTCCCGATTCCCGGCAGCCCGCCGATCATGATGCCGCCAACTATACCCCCGACCGGCGGGGGCGGCGGCTGTGGAGCACCCAGCCTCAATGTGTTCAGCACGGGTCGTGGATACCTGAATGAACTCGCCGAATATAGCGGCGGGAGAGTCTTCGACGCTCAACAATTGCAGGACCTGGGCCCCGCGTTTGAGGAAATAGCCAAGGAGCTGTCGAGTCAATACAGCATTGGTTACTACTCGACGAACAAGAAACGCGACGGCAAGTTTCGCCGCGTCGAGGTAAAGGTCAAGAAAGCCGGCCTGGTTGCGCGCACGAAGAAAGGATATTACGCCCCGAAGGAAGAAAAGCGCAAATCAGTGACCGCTACGAGATGAGTCTTGGAGCCTTGGTGGTTTGACTCTTGAAAGCAACCACCAGACCTAGTCACACGTCTTGGACCGGCATCCAACTTCGGATCCCGCCAACTCATTTGGGTTCGACATTTGACAGCGACGCCACGTCGATCGCCCACATGCCCCGCCCGTATGTCGCAACGACGAGGATCTTATCACGCGGGTGCACGATCAGATCGAAGACAAAGGTCGACGGGAGCCCGTCGCCGAGGACGGACCACGAGTCACCGCCGTTGGTCGAGACGTATACGCCGATATCGGTGCCCGCATAGAGGACATTGGGATTCGACGGATCCTCGCGGACCACGTTGACCGGGCCGGCGGGAATACTCGATGCAATACTCTTCCACGTCTGGCCGTAGTCTGTAGACTTCCACAAGTATGCACGGTAGTCATCATCAGTCCGGCCGCTCTGTGCGAGGTATACCGTGCCTTCATTGAATGCGGACGCCACAACACGCGAGATCCATTTTCGCTGTAGAAACTTCGACGTCAAATCAGTCCAGGTCTTGCCGCCATCTCGTGTAACATGAGTCTTTCCGTCGTCCGTGCCCACGTACACGAGCCCCGCTTGCTTTGGCGATTCCGAAATCGTGACAATCGTCTGGTACTGGATGTCGCCTAGCTTGCCGGGATCGTTGCCAGTCAGATCAGGGCTGATACGTTGCCAAGTATCACCTCTGTCCGGCGAGCGGTACAGGTACTGCGAGCCGAAATAGACAACGTTCGGATCATGCGGGGAAAGGATAAACGGCGCGATCCACTGTCCTCGGAGTGGAGGCTCACCAGGTCCGGGCTGCGGCCTTATTGCCTTGGATGGAGGGCGCGCTGCCCGTCCCGGTTGCCCCTGCGCCTGTGGCGGCACGGGGACAGAGTAATCGGTCCGATTGAGGGATCCGTAGAACCCTGCAGAGTAAACGATGTTGGGATTGGTCGGATCTACGGCGTGACAGCTCCCCTCTCCTCCCGGCGCGCCCTCCCATGCCACCGCCGGAATTTTGTCTCGCCCCTTGCTCAGGTCAACGACGCCACGCTTGCTACCGCTGTCCTGTGTCGATCCGTAGACCTTGAACGGCGTCCCCATGTCGTAGGCGACGTTGTAGAACTGTGCGACGGGGATGTTCGCCACGCTCGCAGCCGGGTTGGCCGCACTGAACCGCCTCCAGGTCTGCCCTCTGTCATAGGAGATGCCGAGCCCGTAGTCGTCCCCATCAATCATTGAAAATGAATTCTCGGGATCAATCCACAATGCGTGGTTGTCCCCACTACCGCCTTTGTTTATCCGGGTGAATGACTTCCCACCATCCGTAGAAACGTGAGACTGAACCCCAAGCATGTAAACCCTGTTCTCATCGTTTGGGTCGACACGGATCTGCCCGAAAACCCAGCCATAGGTGCTGGCTACGCCTTCCATCTGCTTGTCGGCTGGGCTGACCTGTTGCCATGTCTGCCCTTTGTTGGAGGAGCGGTAGACAGTTGCGCCCTTGATGACATCGACTTTCGGGCGTCCATATGCGTCGCGCTCATCAGGACCCGCCTTGCGCGCAACCTCGTAGTTGTCGATGAAAGCATAAAGGACATTGGGATTGGAGCGAGCGATGCTCAGCCCGATGCGGCCCCGGAATTGCGCCGCTGGAAGGCCGCTGTTGATTGGTATCCAGGTCCGGCCGCCGTCAGTGGTCTTGTGAATTCCACTACCCGAATAGCCGGGCTCATTTCGCGGATCTCCCCAGGGCTTGCGGGCTCGCTGCCAGGTCGCCGCGTACAACGTGTTCGAATCGGAGGGGTCCATCTGGAGGTCGATCGCGCCGGTTTTGGCATTAACGAACAGGATACGGCTCCAGGTGCGCCCGCCGTCGACAGTCTTGTAGACCCCGCGATCCTCGCTGTCAGTCCACTCGTTTCCCGATGCCGCTACGTAAACGGTGTTTGGGTCGGCCGGGTGAATCACGATCCTGCCGATGGTGCGCGTGCCTGCGAGCCCCATGTGCTGCCAGGTTTTCCCTGCGTCGGTCGACTTGTAAACGCCGGCGCCGGCAGTGGCGCCGCGGACGATGTTGGCCTCGCCGGTTCCAATCCAGACGATGTCAGGGTTGGATGGCGCGACCGCAACATCGCCGATCGATGTTGACGCAGCCTGCTCGAAGACAGGCGTCCACGTCATCCCCTCGTTCTCGGTCTTCCACAGTCCTCCGGAACCGGCTGCCACGCAGATCGCCCGCGTCCTCCCCTTCATTTTGGCGACATCTACATCGGCGAGTCGCCCACTCGAGTTCGTGGGACCGAGAAACTGCCAGCGGAGATCCTTAAACGGTGAACTCTGTTTCATCGCCAGATGCCGCTCGTACCCTGGTACGCGGGGATCGCCGGAGAGGCCAGGATCCTGGGGGAGGGCCAAAGTGTACAAAAATGGCAAAGCCAATAGGACTGCTGCAAATCGAAGCTGGGTGAAACGTCGAATGGTTATCATGGCTCGTTCGCATCTCCTCGTCATATCAGCGAATAATAAGAAGGGCAGCATGCGAGGGACACGGTTGCCAGTGTCCCTCGCACGCGGCCTGCAAATCAGAAGTTGATCCGCACGGCAATTTGAATCAGGCGTCCGCCCGTATCATATTGTTGGTTGCGATCTGTATAGGCCGTCGTCACCTGGCCCCAGGTCGCGCTGCTGAAGTTGGTGTTGTTGGTGCTGAACCAGAAGTTGACGTTGTTGAAGGCATCCAGGAATTCTCCGCGCAGCTCAAAGCTCTTGCTCTCGGAGAACCGGATCCTCTTCACAAGACTCAGATCGAAACGCGTGAATTTCGGACCCCGGAAATAGACGGTTTGCGGGGCGCAGTCACCGGTCACCACTTGAATGCAGCCTCCGCTATTTGCGGGCGCGAGATAGCGGCCGCTGGGAACCCCTAGTGAGCTGTAGCCGGTCGATGTGGTTGCACTGGTGTTGTAAGCCATGTACGTGTTGGCAATGATGTCCGCGGGCAGGTAGTAGGCGAGCCTATTTGCATCATCAAAGCGCAATGCGACCGCATCCCGGAGCTCTTGCATCGTCATGCCGACCACCCTGACGTTGCCGAAGCTAATCAGATTGCCGCTCTGGATACGGCCGGTGCCCTGGAACTCCCATCCGCCGATGAAGCGGTCGAGCACTCCATGGGAATTGCCAAACAGCAGTTTCCCGCTCCCAAACGGCAGCTCGTAGAGCCAGTTGACCTTGAACGCATGCGACGGTTGGTTGCCAAGAACATTGACCCACGGCGCCCGGAACGAGTACGTCGACCCGCTAAAGCTCTTGGCGAAGGTGTAATTAGCCTGAACCAGCAATCCCCTAGACAAGCGGCGGCGCAATTCCACCACCATGGAGTCATAACGGCTGAAACCGCCGTTGGTCTGGATCATGGCGCCGCCCGAAGCGACGTCCGGATTGACCACGAACAAGTTGGCGGGTATGCCGGCAGCTGCGGCGTTGGCGCGCCGGGTTGCATCAGTCCACAGACCGCTCTCATAACTGTATGGCACCGGATTGTATTTAGCCAGGTAACCTACCCAGGTGGTGCTGGTGAAGTTGGTGGAGGTGTACTTCGTCGGATCGCTCGCCTGGGAAGCCGGAATTCCGCTGAAGTAGGCGAGGGTAATGGGTAGGGCATACGTACCTGTGTCCGGCCCATAGTATTTGAAGTTGTTCCCGCGCCCCGCCGCCATGTTCGCCTGCAAGTTCGCCATTGCATTCTTGAACTCGTTGAGGAACCCATTCTCAACCAGGTTTTGCTCATTGAGATTGCGACTGACCCACGATTGCAGGTTGCGATTGCCAGAATAGCGCACTTCGAGCGCCGTGCTTTTAGTGATCTCGCGCTGCAGGCTGAACATCCAGGACTGAGTGTAAGGTGTGCGGATATTGGGATCGAAGATTCTGACCGCATCCGAGATCGATGAGGTCGAGAGCGGATAAGCCGGCGCCTTCAGGAAAGACGGGGGTCCGAGACGATCCTTTTGACGGAACAAGAGCGGCCACGTGTCACTCCCAACACCGCTGACCAGGTTGCCGTTAGCGACATTGCGCGTCGCATTAACCGTCAGTCCGGGATTGGCGCCCATGATACCGGAGAAAGTACCCATCCCATAGCGGTTGAAAGCCAATGAGTAACCGCTACGGAGCACTGTCTGTCCGCTACTACCAATGATCCGTCGGAGCCAGCCTTCCTTCGCGTTCGGACTCCAGGCAAAGCCAAAACTCGGACCTAATGCTTTTTTGTCGCTGTTGTAGGCCGGAGAGCCCGCCTTGAATTGAGTGAACTGCGGCGCTTGACCGGTCATCACGTTGGGTTTGAAGAGATTGCCTATTCCGGAAACGCCCCAGAGATCGTTCAGGGTTGCATACGAGTAAACGCTGTTGAGCGGGATCACTGGAAACTGCAACTCATAACGCAAGCCATAGTTGAGCGTCAGCCCCGGAGTCACCCGCCAGGAATCCTGCGCGAAGACTCCGATTTCACGCTGGTGAATGCGTCGAGTATTAGGTCCGTTGTACTCGTACTGATTGGTGCTCTCATTGAGGATGCCCGTACCGGTGACGGAGGTGACACGCCCGGTCAATAGCGCATATATGTTTTGGGCCGTGGTGAGCTGCGACGAGGATGCGCCAGGGAAGTTCTTCGGGGCATTCGCCGCGTTAAACATGATCGCCGCCGGGTCGTAGGTAGTATTCAGCCCGAAGCCGATCGAGGGCACCACAGTTTGGGACCACGACCACTGGCTTGTGTTGGAGAAACTGCCGCCGAAGCTGAGGCTATGCGCACTCTTGGTCCAAGTCAGCGTGTCTGCAAACGTCTTAAATGGATTATTGGTACGTGAGGGACCACTCGTAACGTAAGCGTTGCTGATACCCGCCGCGCTGATGCCGAGCGCAAAGCCCTCCTGGTTGCCCACCGATGTTCCGGTAAACTGCGCGGCATTAACATCCGGGAAGTAGTCTATGGTCCCGCCCTGGATGCCAGTACGCGCTTCGTTGACGAGCCTTGCGGTCAAGGTCGAACGCAGCCCCGCAGAGCCGGAGAAGCGGTTCGAGTCATCCGCGCCGTGGTTGGGGAAGCCTGGGAAGGCCGGGTCGCTGCTATTGAGGAAGTCTATGTCCATGTGGTAGCTCTGGTAGTTCCAGCTGACCTCCAGACGATGCTTGCTTGTCAGATTGAAGTCGAAACGAACCGTGGGATAGATCCGGATATCAATGCCTTTGTTTTGGAAGTAAAAGTATTGATAGTTGGGATCGGTTTGCTGGGCGAGGCTCCCCTTGGTCGTGGCATTGCGAATGTCGGCCAGCAGTTTCTGTATCGTGGGATCGAGGGTGGAAGTCTGCCCATTTGCAGCTGCAAGCGCGAGCAGGTCCTTTTGCTGGGTAGCGCCTGGAACGGTATACTGGAAAATGCCCTGCGCGCCCAACGGATTGAGAATCGTTCGGGTTCTGGTCTGCTTGGAGGGGTAACGAATTTCCTCCAGATTCATGAAGAAGAAGGCTTTATCGCGACCGTTGAAGAGCTTCGGGATCATGATTGGACCGCCCACACGGCCGCCGAATTGGTTGAGCAGGACTCGGTCGCGCGGCGCTTTCCAGGTCGTCGGATCCGCTCCTGCGGGAGGCGTCAGGTCGCGGTTGTTGAACCAATAGTTTGCATTGAGCACCGGGTTGCGATGGAACTCGTAGAGGCTGCCGTGAAAGCCGTTGTCCCCGGAGCGGGTGACGAACTTGATTTGGACCGCGCCCTGACCAGTGCTCTCAGCGCCCGCCGTCGCCGAGGAAAGGGTGACTTCCGCCATGGCGTCCAGACGCGGGCTGACATAGCTGAAGAAGCCCGGGCTGTTCATGTCCTGTGTATTGATGCCGTCAATCGTGACATTGATCGCGTAGCTTGGCAGGCCCGCGACCGTGGAGTTGCGAGCGCCTGACGTCGTGGTCACGTCCGGCAAAAGGATGAGGAAGTCTAAAATATTGCGGGTTGCCAGCGGGAGCTTCGTGAGCTGGCTGCCAACCATCGTCGCGGTGATGTTCGCCGTCTGTGTTTGCACCACTTCGGCGCCTCCTTCCACGAGGACCGTTTCGTTGCTGCCGCCGACCTGGAGAGTGACCCGGATATTGGCGGGCGTGCCGGCAATCAACTTGATGTCCTTGACAATCGCTTGCTTGAAGTTCGGCACGGCGACGGTAGCAGTGTATGTTCCAGGAGCCAGAGACGGAATTGAGAAAGTCCCGTTTTCTGCAGTGACGGCCTTGAACTCCGCGCCCGTAGCATCGTCCTTTATCCTGACGTTTGCGCCCGGGATGACGCCGCCTGACTGGTCAATGATCACTCCTGAAAGCGAAGAGCTTGTACCACCCTGTGCATAGCCGAACCAACTGGCCAGCGCAACCAGGAGGATGATTGAAACTAACGTTAAAATAGAATGTTTCATATGGGTTCCTTGGGTTGATGAGTTGATCCTCGGAATCGGGTCACAACTGCCCAGTCCCACTCCCACAAGCTTTCTGCGATCAAGTAGACCTCAGTAAAGTGAAACCAGCCGTCCCCCGCAAGAGGTGTTTGGTCGATTAGGGAATCAGCCGTGATGGTAGCGATCATGAGCACACGACGGACTCACGGCGACGCCCCAAAATCACGAGCCGCAACGTTGCGGGATTTGCCAGGGTACCTGCCGGAATCAGGGGCATTGCTCGGATGCAGAGCTATCAGCGAAGCGTGCCACCACATTGGCTTCCGGATCGACTGCTTCGTCACCCTGTGCGTATTTGAGCTTCTATTCAATTTATAAGACGAGAGTCTATCCCGTTGTCAACTTAAATTACTTTAATGTTGCAAGCGCCCCACTTGCTGTTTGATCGCCTGTTCCCTTGATGTCCTTTTTCAGCGGCGCCGCGACAAAGGGCCACCTCCAACGTAATGCAAAACGTCGCGCAAGCTCACCTGTCCTTGATCACAGGGAGTTTTCCGGCCATCGCCTTGTTGAATGCCGGCAGGTCAGCATCGACGATTCTGTTGAAACCCGTCTTCGCGGCTGCCAGCTCCTGCTCCAGTTGGTTGAGAACCGCCACGGACGCGTCGGTGGGTCGGTATTCGGCACCACCGGCCACGTCGCCCGCACCGAAGGCCACCTCGCCATACAGCCAGATCAGGTTTAAATAAATCTTGTATGCCTCGACATACCATTTGTCGTCGCTGTGCATGTCGCTGCGGGACACCATTTGCAGCTCGACGTCCAGGACGTTTTTATCCAGATCCATCAGCGGCTTTTCGAGTTCGCTCTTACCCTTGTTCTGCTTGAGGAGGTCCTCAATCTGCTTCCTGATGATCTCCACTCGGTTGACCATTTCGACCGTGGCGTTCATATCTTTGACGATACGAATCTGCATAGCCGTGTTTGCCTGGAGATCTGCATTGGAGGACCGGATCGCCGGATCCCTCACAACCTCGAACGCCCTGGTGTAGGGTGTCCCGTTGACGGTCAAACGCGCGCTGAACCTGCCGGGCGCGGCCAGAGGTGCGGTCCGCTGCGGTCCCTGGATCCCCCAGTGAGTGATCGGGCGGGTATCCCGACCTTGGAATCTGGGTTCCTCCCAAATGTGCGGATTGTTGGGTGGGGTCGTGCGAAGCGCAACCTCTGCCGGCGGCTCGTACCGCAGATCCCACGACACACGGTTCAGCTCTTCGCGGCCGGCCGTTTCCACCGTGCGGATCACGGACCCGCCTGCATCCAGAATTTCAATCTTGACCGGCCCGGTTGGAGCAGCCTTCAGCGAGTACAAAAGCTCCACGCGCCCGCTGCGAGCCTGCCGTACGCCGGCACGCGGGGCGTACAGATATGCCGGCGCTTCGGAGGACACCCGGTCGGCCTGCTCGAGTCTGATAATGTCGTGCAGAATGAACAGACCGCGGCCGTAAGTCGAGACGACCACGTCGTGAGCTAATTTTGAGACCTCGATCCATGTCACCGGCGCTGCCGGCAGCCCTTCCTTGAACTGCGTCCAGTAGCCGCCGTCATCCATCGAATAATAGAAGGCGTGGCCCGTCCCGGCAAACAGCATGCCTTTCCGGTTCGGGTTCTCCGCGATGCTCATGGCATAGTCGAGAGGATGCTTCGTCGGCAGGTTGCCGGTGATCTTCTTCCAGGTCTGACCGAAGTCGGCCGTCTTAAAGATGAACGGCTCACGGTTGTCCATGAGGTGGAAATCGACGGTGACATATGCCGTGCCGGCGTCGAACCGCGATGGCCAGATCTGCCTGACCGTGCCCCAAATAGGCAGCCCCGTGACGTTTTTAGTGAGGTTCGTCCAGTTGGTGCCGCCGTCCCGGGTGTTCCAAATCTGGCCGTCATTGGTGCCGGCCCACATGAGACCTCGCTGAATCTGGGACGGCGCTATCGCGAAGACGACCTCTCCGTAAAACTGTCCCAGGTTGTCGCCGATGATGCCGCCCGACGAGACGATACGCGATGGGTCGTTGGTCGAGAGGTCCGGGCTGATGACCGTCCACGTCTGGCCTGCGTTCGACGTCTTGAAGATGACCTGAGAGCCGTAATAGACCGTGTTGTGATCGAACGGATCGATCGCCAGCGGCGGCGTCCAATGACTGCGGTACTTAAGCTTGTTCGGCTCCGAGTCGAGGGTGTGCATCCACGGGCTCACCGAACGCGCGGTTCCCAGTCTGTTGTCAAACCGCGTCACCTCGTTGCCGTAGCAGCTGGCCCAGATGATGTTGGGATCGGTCGGATCGGGAATCGTAAACCCTGACTCGCAACCGCCGATGCCCGATTGCCAGGCAACGCCCCCTCCACCGCCTCCGCGCCCACCCCCGCCACCTCCTGCTCCACCGCCTCCCCGTCCGCCGCCGCGGCCCGCGGGCGCTGCTGGAGCGCTGTAAGCCGGAGTCGGCACATTGGGCACCGGCACGGGCGAATTGCTCGGCCCACGCATGGTGCCGTCATCCTGCCGGTTGCTGTAAATCCAGTAAGGCACCTGATTATCGATCGCCACGTGGTACATCTGTCCGATGGGCAGCGACACGCTCGTGAAGCTCTGGCCGTGATTGGTTGTGATGCCCATTCCACCATCCCCGGTTGCTATCCAGTGGTCGGGATTCAGCGGGTCCATCCAGATGTCATGACAATCGCCGCACCCTCCGCCAGTCAGTGGAAACGTGAGCCCACCGTCGGTGGATCGATGGAAGCTGCTGTTGGCCACAAGCACTTCATCCGGATTGGCAGGATTGACCGCGACTCGGATGTAGTAACCTGCGCGCCCGATCAGGGTACGGTCCCAGCTCACGACCCGCCAGGAGGCGCCGGCGTCGTCCGAGCGCCAGAGCGATCCCTGATCAGCGGTCTGAATCAGCGCATACATGCGCTTGGAGTTGGACGGCGCAATCGCGACGTCGATCTTCCCCAGCGGCGGTTTTGGCAGCCCAGGGTGCTCCACCTTCTTCCATGTGGTGCCGCCATCGCGGGACATGTATATCCCGCTGCCCGGCCCGCCGCTGAACATGCCCCAGGTGTGCATCACGACCTGCCACGCCCCGGCGATGAGAACGTTGGGATCGTTGGGATCCATTGCGAGTCCTGAACAGCCGGTGTCTGGGTTGACGAAGAGCACGCGCTGCCAGGTCGCCCCGCCGTCCGTCGTCCTATACACGCCCCGCTCCTCCTGCGGTCCGGTCGTGCGGCCGAGCGCACAGGCAAAGACGGTGTTTGGACTCTTTGGGTGGACGATAATACGGCCGATCCGCCCGGTTTCAGTCAGACCCATGTTCTTCCAGGTGGCACCCGCGTCGGTCGACTTGTAGATGCCGTCCCCCATCACGTCGCTGTCGCGGATCGCCCAGGCCTCACCAGTCCCGGCCCAGAGGATTTTCGGATCGGACGGTGCGACGGCCAGCGCGCCGATGGCCTGCACGGGCTGATCATCGAAGATCGGCACGAACGTTTTGCCGCTGTCGGTCGACTTCCATATCCCGCCCGAGGCCGCGCCGGCGTAATAGGTCATGGTGTCTCCAGGCACGCCCGTCGCCGAGGCAATCCGTCCTGCGTTGGCCGGGCCCATGTACTGGAACCGCAGCGGCTCGGGCGGCGGCTCCTGCGCTGGAGCCGGCGCACCCCCGCCTCGCTGCCCAGCCTGCACCTCCTGTGCACGGGAGACACCGGCCAGCAGCATGGCTGCCAGCGCACCGAGCCCCAGGATGCGGCGCAAATGACGATTCCATGTGCTCATCTTTCCCTCCATTGTGTTCATACGGTCTGCCTCCGCTAACCAGTGTTGGTCGAAAAACTCCGGCACGAGCCGATGTGAGTATCTCGTTCCATTCAGGCGGCTCACCACTGCGCATATGATGGACGAAGAAATCGGAGCGCTTTGATATACAGCATATCTATCGCGATAGCGTCCGGGAATCAAATGAAATTTGGTGGCATGTGCGCGTGGGAGGGCGTTGCGAGTCTGTTCGGCTGGCCGCCATTCTTGATATGCCAACCTCGATGTGCTAGTTTGGCCCGCGCAGTGATTCCCGGCAAACGCAAGAGACATCTGGGAGGGTGGATCCACATGAAGTGTCAATCCCAAGAGCCTCATCCCCGGATCGGTATCCGGCCCACTATTGACGGCCGGCGCAAAGGAGTGCGCGAATCTCTCGAGAACCAGACCCTGAGCATGGCCCGCATGGTGGCGGAACTGCTTCAGGCAAACCTGCGCCACAGGGATGGCTGTCCGGTGGAGTGCGTCACTCCCGCAAGCTGTATCGGCGGTGTCACGGAGGCCGCTCGCTGCGCTGAACTTTTCGACCGGCAGAACGTTGCGCTTACGATCACGGCCACGCCATGCTGGTGCTACGGCACTGAGACCATGGACATGGATCCCTTCCGCCCGAAGGCGATCTGGGGTTTCAACGGAACCGAACGGCCGGGAGCGGTTTACCTGGCCGCAGTGCTGGCCGGCCATGCCCAAAAAGGTCTGCCGGCATTTGGAATCTATGGCCGCGATGTGCAGGATGCCAACGCCGACACCATTCCGGACGACGTCCGCGAGAAGATCCTGCGCTTTGCGCGCGCCGGCCTGGCCGTGGCCGCCATGCGCGGCAAGTCGTACCTGTCGATGGGCTCGGTTTCGATGGGCATCGCAGGCTCCATGGTGAATCCCGATTTCTTCCAGGACTCCCTGGGCATGCGCTGCGAATATGTCGACATGACCGAATTCGTCCGCCGCATGGAGGAAGGTATCTTCGACCCGGAAGAATTCCAGCGTGCGCTGGCCTGGACGCGGAAGCATTGCCGCGAGGGCCGCGACGACAACACGACTCCCCGCTCGCCGGCTGCAAAAGAGCGGATCTGGGAAACGGTGGTCAAGATGACGATCATCGCGCGCGATCTGATAGTGGGCAATCCGCGCCTGGATGCCTTGGGCTTCGCGGAGGAAGCCCTGGGCCACAACGCCATCCTGGCCGGCTTCCAGGGCCAACGCCAGTGGACCGATCACTTCCCGAACGGCGATTTCATGGAGGCCATCCTCAACTCGTCGTTCGACTGGAATGGCCGCCGCCAGGCGTTCCTTCTGGCCACGGAAAACGATTCGCTCAACGGAGTGGTCATGCTCTCCGGCAACCTGCTGACCAACACCGCACAGATGTTCTCCGACGTGCGCACCTACTGGAGTCCCGCAGCGGTAGAGCGAGTGACCGGGCACAAACTGGCTGGTGCCGCCGTTGGCGGCATCATCCACCTGATCAATTCCGGCGCCTCGGCCCTGGATTTCACCGGACGTCAGACCCTCAACGGCCAGCCGGCGGTGAAACCCTTCTGGGACGTTACAGAAGCGGAAGTGCGGGCTTGCCTGGACGCAACCACATGGCCGGCAGCAATCGATGAATACTTCCGCGGCGGCGGATTCTCTTCAGAGTTCACCACTCGCGGCGGCATCCCGGTGACGATGTCCCGCGTGAACTTGATCAAGGGGCTCGGCCCGGTCCTGCAACTCGCCGAGGGTTGGACGGCCGAATTGCCCGCAGAGGTGAATCATGCTCTGGTGGAACGTACAAATCCCACCTGGCCAACCACCTGGTTTGTCCCGCGCTTGACGGGCCGCGGCGCCTTCACCGACGTCTACTCCGTCATGGGCAACTGGGGGGCCAACCATGGGGCGATCAGCTGCGGGCATATCGGGGCCGATCTCATCACCCTTGCGGCCATGCTCCGGATACCGGTCTGCATGCACAATGTTGCGGATGAGCAGATCTTCCGCCCCAGTGCCTGGAGCGCTTTCGGCATGGACAAGGAAGGCGCCGATTTCCGCGCCTGCGCCAATTACGGACCGCTCTACGGCAGGTAAGGCGGTGGCGGGCAATCAGATCTTGGCCCGCACGACAGAGAAAGGCATTTGGACAAATCTCTGACTACGCTAGAATGGAATGAATAGGAGGAACAGCGAAACCCATGCGAAGGATCACTATGGTCGGCGTTCTGGACGGTTTTCACCTGACAGTGACGTTCGATGATGGAGTGTGTGGGACTGTGGACCTCTCCGATCTGGCCGGCAAAGGCGTGTTCGCATTGTGGCTCGATCGCAGTGCTTTTGAGAAGGTGCGCATTGGCCCGTCCGGCGAACTTGCCTGGGGGGACAAGATCGACTTGTGCCCGGACTCGCTATACCTCAGAGCAACAGGCAAGAAACCAGAGGATCTTTTCCCATCGTTGCGGCATGAGCCGATCCATGCCTGAGATCAGCCGTTTTCTCGGTATTGTTATAAAGATGTTCTTTGATGACCATAATCCACCTCATTTTCATGCGGAGTATGGCAATAGCGCGGCGTTGATCGAAATCCGGGGCCTGTCGCTATTTTCCGGCTGGTTGCCGCCTCGTGTGCTGGGCCTAGTCATCGAGTGGGCGACACTGCACCGGCAGGAACTCCTGAATGACTGGGAGAAAGCAAAGGCCCAACAAGAACTGCAGAAGATCGCGCCGCTTGAATAGCTGTCGGTCTGCGATATCATGACTCCCTAAGCCTTACTTGTGTCCATCATAGCAAAGCGAGTCATGCACGCCTGCCGAAGGGACAGGTTTCTTCGAAGCACCAGTTTTTTGGTTATTTGTAGCATCGCTCTTATCCAAATTAGCTTGGCACTGACATTCAATGATGGAGTGTGTGGGACTGTGGACCTCTCCGACCTAGCCGGCAAAGGCGTGTTCGCTTTGTGGCTCGATCGCAGTGCCTTTGAGAAGGTGCGTATTGGCTCGTCGGGCGAACTTGCCTGGACGGACAAGATCGACTTGTGTCCGGACTCCCTGTACCTTAAGAGCGACAGGCAAAAAATTAGAAGATCTTTTCCCATCGTTGCCGCATGAGCCGATCCATGCCTGAGATCAGTCGTTGTTTTCGGTGCAGGAGAAGTGTATGTCCTCACCTTTGGTTCCTGTGTTGGCGATCGGCGCCAATCCAATCCTCCATCTTTCGATCGTCGATTATCTCATTGTCGGAATCTACTTCGTGGCCGTGCTGGGCATCGGTTTCTACCTGAAACGGCAGGCAACCACCGCCGAGGCCTTCTTCATGGCCGGCCACAAAATCACCGCATGGATCGCCGGCTTGAGTTTTATCTCGGCCAACCTGAGCTCGTTGGAAACGATGGGCTGGAGCGCCATGGCTTACCAATACGGCATGCTCGGCGCGCACGCCTACCTGATCGGGGCGATCCCGGCCATTCTGTTCCTTGCCGTTGTGATGATGCCTTTTTATTACATCTCTCGAACCCACTCGGTGCCGGGATACCTCCAGCTTCGCTATGGCGAAGGCGCCCGGAGTCTGGCGGGCGTCTCCTTCTCCTTTCTCACAGTGATGGTGAGCGGCGCCAGCATGTTTGCCATGGCCAAGATCTTCAACCTGCTGCTCGGCTGGAACATGAGTGTCAGCATCTGGGTTTCCTCCATCACAGTCGCGATCTATGTGGCTCTTGGCGGTCTACTTTCGGCGATCTTCAACGAGGTAGTGCAGTTCTTTCTGATCTGGCTTGGGTCGCTGCTGATTCCCATTCTGGGCATCATTCATGCCGGCGGCTGGACGAAGATGATGGAACAAATCCAGCACAATGCCGCCATCATCCATCCCACTATTCACAATGCCGACTTCATCCACCTCTGGCGCAACCTCGGTTCCTTCGACGCCAATCCCATGGGGATCGACTGGTTCGGCATGGTCTTTGGCCTGGGCCTGGCGGTGAGCTTCGGCTACTGGTGCACCGACTTCCTGCAGGTGCAACGCGTGCTGGTTGCCAAAGATCTCCGCTCAGCGCAGAACGGGACCATCATCGGAGCCGTCCTAAAGATGATGGTGCCGCTCATCGTCACTATCCCCGGCCTGCTCGGGCTGGCCGTGTTGCTCAACCGGGACGGCTCGCCCATGGTGTTGGTGCCGGAGAGCGATCCCACGGCTGGGATCACGCACCGCACCTTCAACGACGTCTTGCCGCTATTGATGGGCCAATACTTGGGACCGGGACTCCTCGGCCTCGGAGTGACTGCCATGGTGGCGGGATTTATGTCGGGCATGGCCGGCAATGTCAGCGCTTTCGCCACCGTATGGACCTATGACGTCTACAGACCGCTGATCCGGAAAAACGCTTCGGATGCCCACTACCTCACCATGGGACGCTGGAGTTCCGTCCTCGGCGTGTTGGTCTCCATCGCCACCGCTTACGCGCTTTTCTATTTCTCGAACATCCTGGAATATCTTCAGGTCCTGGTCTTCTTCTTCATTGTCCCGCTGTTCGGGACGGTGATCATGGGAATGCTCTGGAAACGGGCAACCAAGGCAGCAGGCTTCTGGGGATTCCTCATCGCCATCATCGCATCAATTTCCATGTGGGTTTACGTGCACACCTTCCCGGAGGGTTACCGCCCCGCGCCCCGCATCGTCGTCGGCCAGGAATCCGTGGTGCGCCTGGACAAGGCCGTTTCTGGAAAGCAGGAGCAGATCTTCAGGGTGACCATGGAAAAGGGGACGATCGACGCTACCAATGTCCCGATTCCGCTCGAGCCGGGCAAGAGTCCGCTGACCGTGGGCCAAGCTACCGTGACTGCTGCGGTAACTCTGGCACCTTATTGCACAATCGGGGAAAAGAACGTTCCCGTGCAGATTCTCGCACCGGATGTGGAGATGGCCGGAATCGGCCAGCGTGACAAATTCGGCGCCCAGGCCGTGGAGCTGATCCTTCGGCCCGGCGTGCGCGTGATCGCAGCCGACGTCACGCAGCACTTCGTCCCATCGGTCTTCAATCCCCAGCACGCCAAACTCATCGCCCGTTCTGAAAAAGCGCAAGGGATGGCCATCAACATGTACAGCGGCTTTTGGGTGTTGCTCATCTCCATTCTGGCCAACTTCGTCATCAGCCTTTGCACCAAACCCAGAGGGGACGCGGAACTGAAAAACCTGGTCTACGGGCTGACACTATTGCCATCGCAAGAGAGGGTACGCATCTGGCACAGGCCCATTTTCTGGGCGGTCGTGGTGGCAGCCTTGCTAATTGTCGTCAACATCCTCTTCTGGTAAGGAGTGGGATCGCAGTGCTCTCCGCGATGCCGCGGCAAGGCATACGGGCTCCTGTTCTGGTGCTGCACTAGCGCTTCTTCAGGGTGATGCCCAGCCCCTCGCCTTGCATGTAGTACAGTGTTTCCAGCGCCCGGTTGGCCGCAACCAGCTTGTCGTAGTCGTTAGCCATACCAACATTATGAGCCAGAATCAAGCCGCCGGGCCGCAGAAGGGGGAGCAGCTTGTTCAAGTAGTCGACGTAGCCCTCCTTGTCGGCATCAATGAACAGAACGTCAATCGGTTCTTTGAGGCGCGCGATCGTCTGGTGCGCATCGCCCTCTACAATGGTCACGATTTGGTCGACGCCCGCTTCCTTGAAGTGCCGGCGCGCCGTGGCTGCCCGGCCAGCATCATACTCGAACGTGGTTAGCCTGCCGCCCGTCTTCTGAAGGGCGAGGCATAGCCAGAGTCCGGAGAGTCCCGTGGATGTGCCGAGTTCGACCACGTTCTTTGCGCCCGCCGCCTCCGTGAGCAATCGCAGCATTCTACCGTCGGTGACCGGAACGTTCTGATACATTGCCCCGGTCTTTTGCGCTTCTTCCAATACGGCCAGCACTTTCTTCTCAGGCTCTGAGTTGGCCTGAGGCAAGCTATCCGTCGAGTATCCGCCTCGGAAGCCGCCCCTCGGGCCTCGCTGGCTGAAAGCCATGAAGGCCATCGCCAGCACGAGGCCGGTGGCAATCACGATTCGTCTCATCTGAGTATGCCTCCTCTCCTTTACACGCATGAGTCTCGATAGGTCAGTCATCCGGCAGCATCTGTGCCCTATCCTCACAGTACGCGTGCCCAAGCCGAACGTGCCGCAAAATGGTTGTAAAGAATGCGTTAAGAACATCACATGATGCGGTAGCGGACCACGCGGGCTGGGGTGTGACTAAAAGTGCGAGTCACTCTCATTAACAATTTCCGCTCGCACGGCCACTGTATTAGGGGCACCTGCTTGATCCCGATTTTCATGCACCGGGGGTGTGCACGGGCAACCCTTATGACACGGGTACGGGCTTATTCGGATTTCAACGCCTGGATCGGTTCGAGGCGGGAGGCGCGCAGGGCGGGGTAGATGCCGAAGATGACGCCTACCGTGAGCGAGAAAGCGAAGGCGACAGCTGCCGCCGGCCAGGAGATCACCGTCTCCGGGAATCCAATAACCGCCGCGGCACGCGTGGCGGCGATGCCGGCCATGACGCCGAGGATACCCCCGGCCCCGGCCAGCAGCACGGCTTCGACGACAAATTGAATCCTGATATCCCGCGGCCTCGCGCCCAGGGCGCGGCGCAACCCGATCTCGCGCGTGCGTTCCCGGACGGAAATCAGCATGACCGCCAGAATGCCCACCCCGCCCACCAGCAACGCAATGCCCGCCACGCTGCCGATGAGCAGAGTCATCGCGCGCGCAGTACCCCGCTCGGTCTTCAGCAGCGTCGTCTGGTTCTGGATGGTGAAGGTGTCCTGGCGCCCCTCGGTCAAACGCAGGCGCTCGCGCAAGAGCGCGCGCACTTCTCGCTCGACCTCGTCCATCCACTGGCTGCCGCGCGCCTGGATGTAAATGGTATGGATATAGGGAACGTTTAACAGGCGGCGCATGGCGGTCTCCAGGGGCACAAGAACGATGTCATCCTGGTCCATGCCGTTGGGGTCAAGGCCGCGGGCCCGGGTTACGCCGATGACCTCAAACGGCGCGCGCCCGATGCGGATCTGCTGCCCACACGGGTCGGAAGCGCCGAAGATGTTCTTCACGACCGTCGGGCCGATCACCGCCACACGGCGGCACGTGCGGTCTTCCTCGGCATCGAACGGGCGCCCGCTTGCGAGCGGGATATTGCGGATGCGAAAGCCGTCGGCAGCCATCCCGGTCACTGCGGTAGTGGTATTGTTGCTCTCCCAGCGGACAACGAGCGACTTGCTGACAGCCGGCGCCGCGGCGATGACGTGCGGGCATTCCTCGGCGATGGCACGGCCGTCCGCGGCAGTCAAAGTTGTGACGGTGGCAACCGTACGCTGCCGTCCGATCATGAGGCGGGCGGGCGCGGCGTTGACGATGACCAGATCCGTTCCCAGCTTGCCGATGCGATCCAGGATGCGCGTCTCGGCGCCGCGTCCGGCGGAAACCATCAGGATGACCGCGCCGACGCCCACGATGATGCCGGTCATGCTGAGGAGTGTCCGCAGCTTGTGCGCCGCCAGGATCTGGCACGAGAGCACGGCGTTGCGGGAGAAATGCATGGCGCGGTTCCACCTGCCCGGGTCCGGCGTCACAGCAGCAAACAAAGTGCGCCAATCACACGCGGGCGTGTTCGAGCTGCTTGATGGTGCGGAGAGCTCTGATAGATTTCCCCGCTTTTCGCTCAGCCAGGCGCAGCTCGTAAAGGCTCTGCAGATTCAGCCAAAACTCCGCGCTGGTGCCAAAGAAATGGCCGAGGCGTAAGGCCGTATCACCCGTGATGGCACGCTGCCCATTGAGGATTCCCGTGATGCGGTTGGTGGGCACCTTAAGCTGCCGCGCGAGCGCAGCGGCGCTCATATCGAGGGCTTTGAGTTCTTCGGCCAGGTGTTCCCCTGGGTGGATAGCGGGCAGTGCCATGACGATTCTCCTAGTGATAGGCAACTATCTCGACGTTCAGGGGCCCCGGAGATCCTTTGGGCCACTCAAAGCAAATCCGCCACTGGTCGTTGATGCGGGTGCTGTATTGGCCCATGCGGTCCCCGCGCAGAGCTTCAAAACGATTGCCGGGCAATCCAGCGAGATCTGTAAGCGACAAGGCGGCTTCCAGACGGTCAAGCTTCATGCGCGCGGAGCGTTCGATTCCAGAGAAAATCCTGACCCGTTTCCCGCCTGCGAAATCTCTGATCGGCTTGTCCGGGTAGCTGACGATCATTGCTAAACATAGCGTAGATTATGCATTACGTCAAGCGGAACACCGGCCCTGGTGAGGTTGTCAGCAGGGGCGAAAAACGGCACTGCATCTTCGAGCCTCCTCATCGCTGCGAGCAGCCGACCCATCGAGCGATCCCGGGGTATCTATCCAGGCTCACCGGCGCCGGGGGCGTCCTGCGCCATCAGGCGCAGTTCCGCTTCCGCATCGTGCGGCTGGAGGACAGGCTGGTCCTCGGCGATGCGGCCGTCTTTCAGCACGATGAGGCGGCGGGCGTGTTCGGCCACGGCGCGGTCATGGGTGATCATGACGAGGGTGCGGCCCTCGCGGTGCAGACGCTGGAAGATGGCGAGCACTTCCAAGCCGTTGCGGGTGTCGAGGTTGCCCGTCGGCTCGTCAGCCAGGAGGATCAGAGGGTCGGTGACGAGCGCGCGGGCGATGGCCACGCGCTGCTGTTCTCCGCCCGACAGCTCCGCCGGAAGATGATGCTTGCGCGCGGCCAGACCCACGGCGGCGAGGGTCATCTCGGCGCGGGCGGCGCCGCCCACATCATCGTCGGCATAGATAAGCGGAAGCATCACGTTCTTCATGGCGTCGGCGCGATCGAGCAGATAGAACTGCTGAAAGACAAAACCGATCTTGCGGTTGCGGATGCGGGACAGCTCATCCTCGCCGGCTCGGGCCATGTCCACACCATCCAGCCGGTATCTGCCGCCCGTGGGTTTGTCGAGACCGCCCAGGATGTTCATGAGGGTGGTCTTGCCGGCGCCGGAGGAGCCCATGATGGCGACGAACTCACCCTTCTCCACGCGGAAGGAAATGCCCTTGAGCACCTCGGTGACGGCCGTACCCTTGGTGTAATGCTTGCTCAGATTTTCAAGTTCAATCATGGAAGCCCCCTACATTCGTTTTTCCCGGAGTGCCGCTACCGGATCCAGACGCGATGCCTTGTGCGCCGGATAGAGGCCGAAAACGACCGCCACCAGGCTGCAGGACAGGATCGAAACCGCAAACGGGATCCAGGTGATTTTGCTGACGGCCACACCGGTCCAAGCCAGGAGCGTGGCGATGCCGGCGCCGCCGGCCGCGCCGAGCAGTCCGCCGGCGAGGGCAATGCAGAGCGATTCGAGGAGGAATTGGCCAAGGATGTCCCGCGGGCGCGCGCCGACGGTCAGGCGCAGTCCAATCTCGTGGACACGCTGGGAGACGGAGATGAGCATGAGGTTCATGATCACCACGCCGCCCACGAGCATGGAGATGCATGAAATCACAATCAGCAGCGTAGTGAGCGTGGAGGATGTGGCGAGCGCGGCCTCTTTGACATCCACGGGCTCGCGGACAAAAAAGTCGTCCTCCGTTCCCGCGCGGATCTGGTGGCGTTCGCGCAGGAGTTTGTGGATCTGCTCGGCGGTTTGGGGCAGCTTGCGGGCATCACGGACCTGGACGACGATCTGTTCCAGGTACAGGCGGCCGAAGAGCCGTTTGGAGGAGGTTGTGAACGGGATGACGATCCGGTCATCCCAGTCGTCTCCGCCGGGCGTGATGCCCGCCTCGACGAAGACGCCCTTTACCTGGAAGGCCTCGTTGCCGATGCGGAGGGTCTGACCGACCGGGTCGGCAGCGCCGAACAGCATCTTGGCCGTGCGGAAACCGAGGATGGCTACCCGGCTCATGTTCACCAAGTCGGCCTGGGTGAGAAATTCGCCCCGTTCCACCGGGCGGCGGCGGATGTAATGCCAGGTGGGACCGACGCCAAAGATGCGGGTTTTGACCGACTGGCCGCCGTAGATGACCTCCCAGCCGCGCTGGTTTTGCACCGCAGAGATATAGCGGATATTGTCGAGGCCGGCTTCGATGGCCTGGGCGTCCGCCTCCATTAACGAAGCAACCGTGCGGTCGGTGGTGGGGGCGAAGACCTGCTTGGCGGAGCCGGCGCGGATCATGATCAGGTCCCATCCCTGCTTGGCGACCATGTCCATGACTTGAGCGCGTGTCCCCTGGCCGATGCAAATGACCGCCGTGAGTGATGCGATGCCGATGATGAGGCCGAGCATCATGAGAAACGAGCGCAGCCGGTTTGACAGCAGGGAATCACCGGCCTGCCGCAGCAATCGCAGGGTTCGATTCATTTTTTCCCTTTCTCCGTCTCGGGCAGATCGAGGAAGATCTCCTGCCCTGCGATGAGGCCGCCAGCCACCTCCGTCCAAGGACCGTCTTTCCAGCCGAGCCTGACCTCGCGCAGCTCCGGACGGCCATTTACGGACAAAAGAACGAAGTGCTTGCCCCCCTCGCGCCGGACGGCGCTGGAGGAGATGGCCAGAACCTGGCGGGATTCGAGTTGGATGCTGACACTCGCGGTCATCTCGGGCCGCAGGCGGCCTTCGTAGGGTGTAACGATTTCGACGGCGACCACATATTTCACCACGTTGTCCTGGATGGTGGCTTTGGGATAAATCGCCACCACCTTGCCCGAGAAGTCGTCGGCGGGAAATGCATCCACGGTAAACACCGCCCGCTGGCCTATTTTGACCTTCCCAATGTCCACCTCATCCACATAGGCTTCGACCTGAAGCCGCGCCAGGTCGATAATGGTGACAAAAGTGGGTGCGTTCAAGCCGGCCGCGACCGTCTCGCCTTCCTGAGTGGCGACCGAGCCGATGACGCCGGAAATGGGCGCTGTGATCACGGCGTACGAGAGCTGGACTTGCGCGTTGTTCAGCGCGGCCCTGTCGCGGTCCCGTTCCGCCTGGGCCTGTTTGAGATTTTCTGTGTGCTGGGTGCGCACCAGATCCAGAGTCCTGCGCGCCGCTGCCAGCTGGGCCTCCGATACCGCCAGCCGCTCCTGCGCCTGCTCGACATCTACCTGCGTCGCGAGCTTCTTCTTCAACAGGTCCTGCTGCCGCCCGAGGTCCTTGCGCGCCAGGATCACCGTGGCGTCCCACCGGGCCACGTCGGTTTCAGCCCGAGCCACTTCCCTGGGAAAAAGCTCATCCAGAGCCGCCAGCTTCGCTTCGGCAAACCGCGCTTCGGCCTGGCTTTGCGCCACAATGGCCTCCAGATCAGCCTTCTCCAGCTCCGCAATCACCTGCCCCTTGCGAACCTGATCCTTGATGTTGGCGTGCAGGCGCTTGACCCGGCCCGAGATGCGCGACCCCACCTTGACTTCCGCCCCGACCTGCGGCTTCACCGCGCCAATGGCAGTCACGCTCGCTGAGAACTGCCGGAGCGTCACCTTGATTGTCTCCGCCGAATGATCGGTGGTCGCGGAGGTCTCTCTCCGTAGGCAGGCAGATCCGCCTAAGGTCAGGGCCACAGCCAACGCCGGCGGCAAAAGCCCACGCCGCCAGGCCGCCTTCACGTCCGGACATTTGGAACTCATCATGGGGCTGTTATCCCCTCTTGCAACGAATAGGAATTAGCTTCTGGGGCTGGCATGACGTTCTTTGCACCGATACTGTCGCCGCTCAGATCGACGCAGCTAAAGCAAAACAGTTGTCTGCTCTTCATCGCCGGGAGGCAAGATAGCATAGGTCGGTGCGGAAAACTTGTGGAATTCATGCCGAGGCTGCCCATGATGGCAAGTTGCGGTCGAGATCGGCATTATGTCGCAAATTCCATGCCGTGACTAACGGGCAGGCTTTTCTGAGAAACCGTTCAGGAAGAACTCAGGATAATGTCATTGATGTACACATGGTCCGGCTGCGCCGCAAGATCGATGAGGGATTTTCGCCCAAGCACCGTGCATACGGTTCGCGGCGTCGGGTTCAGTGAGGAGGTCTTGTGGCAAGGCTTCTGGCAGTTCGTCTTTGGCCTGATCGCCGGATTGCCGCTGGCGCTTGCCTGTGCGGCGGGCATAGTCCTCAGCTTTCTCGGAGTCAATGAACTGGTCATTCTCTTTGGCGCGGGGGCGGCGGCATCAGCATCGTTTGGGTTATGGCCGCCGTTTCTCTTCTTTCTCAAAGTCGGCTCAGTGCTTTTCGGCAGCGGCTACGTGCTGCTGGCTGCAAGCCTGATTCTGCTCCTTCGTTTTCGCCTCAACTCAGCATGGCTCATACTGGGCGGGGCGCTGGTCGGCTTGCTCAGCTCCACCCTGGCCAAAGCGGCATAATCCGATCTCGCCTGGGAAATCGACGCCGGCCGGAAAGGCTCTCGCATTGTTGACGCGGCTTCATTCTGAAGAATCATTCAGGAAAAAATCAGGAAAACGTCAGTAGCCTGGCATGTCCACTGAGCCAATAAAGGGGATTGCACACTGACGCTGCAAAGGCTCTGCTGAGGAGGATGCTGAAACGCCGGTTTCGTTCCGTTGCTGCCGCTCGTGATTCCCGAATCCACCGAAGCATGCCAACCCGTCTCTCACCCCGGCTGCACGGCGCGCAGCCGTAGTGCAGGCCTGGGCGCCGATTCTTCCGAATCATTTCCCGAAGCAGTACAGCATGCTCCGAGTACGAAAATATATCCTGCCATCGGCAATCGCAGGGGTTGCAAAGACCTCATCATCGAGCCTGTTCACCGCGAGGATTTCCCAGTCGCCCTTCGCCGTTGTCACAGTGACCGTACCGTCCTGACTGCACAGCCATACCTTGCCGTCAGCCCCGACCGGCGAAGCGAAGTACTTGTCGATGGCTCCCGTCAACCTTCCCTGCTTTGTTACATCGCCTGTCGCAGGGTTGAACGAAATCAGAATGCCGCTGTCGTTAACCATAAACAGAACGCCCTGGTACAGCAGTGTCGAAGGAACCTGTGGCACAGGTCGCTGATAACGCCACCGGATGGCTGTGTCGGTCATATCCCCTTGGCCACCGAGCTTGATCGCCAGCAGTCCGTTTTCCGATGCCATCATCAACCGGAAAACTTCCCACTCCTTCGCATTCAACTTGCCGTCGCGATCGAGGTCGAAAGCTTCGAATCCGGAGTTGGGGGCAAGCATCTTGTCCATCAGCTCATTACCGGAGATTTCCTCCTTTGCGACAAGGCCGTCGTTGTTCTTGTCGTAACGCTTCAGCCCTTCCTCAAACGGCACAGTGGCCACCTGTTTGCCGGGTTGGTTCTGCGGAAAGCCCCAGCCGTTTATGTAGAGGGAATCGTCGTCATAGCTCGCAACGGATTTCATTTCGCATGCGAGACCGCGAACCCACCAGAGACGTTTGCCGTCTTCTACGGAATAAGAGGAGAGTTGGAAGGATTCAGGAATCATGGCCTGCTTGGAGCCGTTCTTTGGCTGGTAAAGCGTCGGTGTCGAGTAGCCCGAGAGCACCCCAGGCCGGTCGACCTTCCATTTCACCTTGCCAGTGTTCTTATCTACGGCGATCAGATACGGAGCGAGATCCTGATCCACCGGCAAGATCACTTTGTCATCTGCCAGGATAGGTGATGCGCCGAAGCCGTAGAATGTGTTGAACGGCCCCAGCTCCAGCCGCCAGCCTTCATTTCCATCCGCGTCGAACGCCATCATTCCGAAGTCTTGGAAGAAGACATACACGTTCATGCCATCCGTGACCGGGCTGGGGGATGCCGGCCCGTTGAGGTTCTGCAATCGACCTGTTCGTGCGCGCGGAACCTCGCGTTGCCAGAGCAGTTTCCCCGACTGACGGTCAAGGCATAGAACGAGCAGCCTATAGTTTTCTTTATCCTTGTCCTTCGTATGTGCCGTGAGGAAGATGCGCGTGGATGTCAGTACCGGGGAAGAGTGCCCGGGCGGCACCGGAGTTTTCCAGACGACGTTCTTCCCCGGTCCAAACTCAACCGGCAGATTAGTAGCCGTGGACACTCCCGAGCCGTTCGGCCCGCGAAAGCGCGTCCACTCCTGGTCTGCCAATCTAGCGCGGCCGACAAGTGGAATAAACCAGGAAAGAATGAGCAGGCTTAGATAAAACTGACGATGTTTTACCATGGACTGTTTCCTTATCATGCCCGGGCGAGTCCTCCCGAACCGAGTAGACCAGCATGCTTGAATCGACGGGAATCATCCCCCCTCTCCTTCATAAATAATCGAACGAATCGCGGCCCAATCGCCATAACCATAGTAAGCTGTTTATGGTAATAAGGCATAGGAAATTAGAGCAGGAGCAGTACGAAACGAAGTCCGGGGGTGTAAATCCCTGGACTTCGTAACGGGAGAGTCATATCTATTGGAGCACCCACAACGTCACCGAATTCTGGTCCCGTACGAATGTGCGATTCCCCGCGAGCACCGGATGAGCATACGTCTGCGTGTCCGTATCCTAGAGCATCTTGGCCGCTTGCTATTGGAAATAAACGCCATGGTCGGAACAGCGGCACCCCAGGCGGTCGTGAGCCCTTTTGAAAGCCCTGAAGCTCTCACGCCTCGGAGCAAGATCGATGAGCTGGTTTTTGCCAGGTTGAAACAGTTGGGCATCCAGCCCGCCAATCTCTGCTCGGATGCCGTGTTTGTCCGCCGCGCCTATCTGGACGTAATCGGCACGCTCCCCACCGCGCAGGAGGCGAGAACTTTCCTGATGGACCAAGACCCGAACAAACGCAGCACCCTGATCGATCGCCTGCTGGATCGGGGGGAGTTCGCGGATTACTGGGCGATGAAGTGGAGCGAACTGCCCCACCCCGGCTGCACGGCCGGGAAAGACGTATCCCATGCCAAGAGCGCATGTGCGCAAAACTCGAGTTCGAGCACAGATTCCGATGTATGATCGACCCCGCTGGCGATGGGGAGGCCCTGGAGCGGCCCGCCGAAGTTAACACAACATCTTATCTCAGAACCTGAACGGCGGCCGCACCCAGGCTGTGATCCGAAATGCAGTCAATTCCGACTATAGGCCGGCTTCGCTGTTCCAGGTCGAGGCGAAGAATTTCGGGGACAGGCGCCATAACCTCGAAATTCCAAAGCACACAGGCCCGATTTGAGCGTGATGATTTCGAGGTTATGGCGCCTGTCCCCGAAATTAATGTCGGCCACTCATGGGCTATACTGGTAGGCCTGTATGGTGACGGAGACGCGGCCTCGCGCAGGTTGGAGCAAGCTGGAGGTGCTGTTGCCGGTGTTGCTCACGGCAATAGTCTACCTTTGTTCCACAACCGACCGGGCGGTGATCGATTACGACGAGGGGCACTATTCGCAAGCGGCGCAGCAGATGGTCGAGCGCGGCGACTGGGTGACGCCCTACGTCAACGGGGTGAGGTTTTTCGAGAAGCCGCCGCTGATGTACTGGTTGAGCGCCCTCAGTTTCCGAGTCTTCGGTGTGAATGAGTTTGCGCTGCGGCTGCCGACCGCGCTTGCCGTGATTGTACTCGTGTGGGTGGTGACGCTGATCGCACGGCGAGCTTCCAGTGAGCGGGCGGCGTTCATGGCGGGGCTGTGCCTGGCGTTCTCGGCGGGAACTTTTCTGTTTACGCGCGAGACAGTGCCTGAAATCTGGCTGGTGCTGTTTGTAACGGTCGCTCTATACGCGTTCCTCGAGTGGTATTTGGATCCGCGGCATTCGATGCGCCACGCTTTGCTCTTCTATGCGGCACTGGCCGGCGGGGTTATGTCCATGAGCCTGATCGGGGTTGCGTTCCCGGTGAGTATCGTCGCAGTGTTCTTCCTCCTTTCGCGCGAATGGCCGAAGTGGCGCGCCCTGCACCTGCTGCCCGGCTCGTTATTGTTCCTGGTGCTGGCAGTGCCCTGGCACTGGCTGGCGGCGCTTCGGAACCAGGGTTTCCTCTATTTTTTCTTCGTTGGCGAGCAATTTCTTCGCTTCTTCGGCAAGCGCGAGCCCCCTGTTCTTTGGTCGGTGCCACTCCTCGCATTCTGGGCGCTGGTACTGGTTTGGTTCTTTCCATGGACGGCGTTTCTTCCAGCGGCATTCTCGGCGAGCCGTAAGCCGGCTGATAAGAATCAGCGCGCGCTCGTGAAGCTGGCGCTGGCCTGGGTGTTTGTCATCCTGGGTTTCTTCTCGGTCTCGGCCAGGTTGGAGCACTACGCGTTCCCGATACTCCCGGCGTTATCGCTTCTGGTCGGGGTCGCTCTGAGCAAGAGTGATGACGGCACGGCGGTGAAGTGGGCTTTCCGCGGTCTGGCCATTTTCGGCATTGCGGTCCTTGCGGCCGGGATAGGCGCGGGCATTTGGTTTGTCGCCGCCGGGCACGGCTTGGGGAACGCAGCGGCCGAGCCTGTGAATACACTCAGCGAGACCGATTTCAGCATCCTGGCGGACATGCCCAGAGCCATCGTGTGGAACCTGTTCAAGCCTGCGGCGGTGACAATTGCCACGATGACCGTCGGTTTTCTGGTGGCACTCTGGTTCGAAGCACATCGACGGCGAATGCAGGCGGTGATGAGCCTGGCGGCTGTCATGATGATCGTGTGCGCAATGATCCACTGGAGTCTCATCATCTGTGAGGACTTGATCTCATCCAGGAAATTCGCGCTCGCCGTGGCACGGGAGGCCCGTCCGGGCGATCATATGGTGGTGGTGGGCGATTACGAATCGGCGAACTCCCTCAACTTCTATGAGCCATTGCGCGTGGAAGTTTTCAGCGGCGTCGCATACGCCCTCATCCCTGGGATGAAGTATCGGGACGCTCCGCGCATTGTCTTAACGAAGCAGGAATTCGAAGCGGCCTGGAAGTCGGATGGCCGTGTGTTTGCCCTGGTGCCTGAGGCCAGCCTGGGCGAATTGAAACTGGGAGGGGTGCGGATGACGGAAGTGCTGGGCCGAGTTTTGATTCGGAATCACTGAACGCCGCGGCAGGCGGTGCGACGCGCAACATGACGGATGGCGGGACTGTGTCCTGGCCTTGGGTCTTCGCAGGTGGAATGAAAACCGCGAATCAGCCATCATCCTGATCGCCACGGAGGAACGGACAAGGAAAGGGATCTTCGTCGCTGGCATAATCAATTCTGGGGCGTATCAGATTTTATACTCATATGGATTACTAACGTGCAGATCCTTTCCCGGAGGGAAAGGACTTTTTTCAGAGATCGCGTCCTGGACTTTTTCGGGTAAAGGACCGAACACACATGCCAAATCCCACCAGACCGTTGGTTGTCATTCCGACCTATAACGAGCGGGACAATGTCATTCAGTTAATCCCTGCGATCCTGGTGACGGACAGCCGTCTTCACGTCTTGGTCGTGGATGACGGGAGCCCCGACAACACGGCCGAAGCAGTCCTCAAGCTAAAGGAGAACGCGTGCGGCCCACGGCTGTTCCTGCAATCCCGGCACGGAAAGATGGGCCTTGGCAGGGCGTATGTTCACGGTCTCAAATGGGGACTGGCCGAAGGATATGACTTCATGATCCAAATGGATGGGGACTGGAGTCACCATCCCAGGTATATGGAGCAAATGCTTCGACTGGCGAGAGAAGCTGATTTTGTGATCGGCTCGCGCTATGTGCCGGGGGGAGGAATCTGTCATTGGGGGGCCCTAAGAAGGCTGCTTTCAAGGTTCGCAAGCCACTACGCGCGCCTTGTCCTCGGAGTGGATATCGCCGATTTTACCGGCGGGTTCAACGGCTGGTCAGGCGATGTACTGCGGACAATCAGCCTGGACACGCTCCGGAGCAATGGGTACAGCTTTCAAATCGAATTGAAGTTCCGCGCACATCAACTCGGCTACAAGCACATCGAATTTCCTATCATCTTCGATGACCGCCGGGTCGGCAATAGCAAAATGTCGACATCTATTGCGCTGGAAGCATGCTGGCGCGTATGGGAACTGAGGCTCACTGGAGGGAAGGCGCTTCGGCGGCCAGCAGATCCCGGTGCCCGAGACGACTAAAGCGCAGCCCATCGGACATAGACCCACTTAGACGGGGCCTCTCTGCCGGCTACCGTAGAACGCGAAGGGAAACTGCTGTATGCCGCATGATCCCGCTCTCTTTTCAGAAACGAAGACATGTTTCAAGAAGGGCTATCGAAGCGAATTCGGAAGCGAGTAGGTGTTGGACTGCAGCTGAGCCGAGTCAGGCAGGTCTTGCTTTAATACAGCGCACGGCGTGTAAGGCACACTTGGGTAGAGGTGTGCGCAAAACCCGAGTTCTAGAGCCTATTTTGGGGTATAGTCCGGTCCACTGGGGAATAGGGAAGCCCCGGAGCGGCCCGCCGAAGTTAACACAACATTTTATCTCAGAGCCTGAACGGCGGCCGCACCCGGGCTGTGATCCGAAACGCAGTCAATTCCGACTATAGGCTAGGCCGAAGATCATCTCCGCTTGTCTCTCCAGCGCCATGAATTCAGCGTATTTGCTGGCTGTTTTGTTTGTCAAGGCGAATCCGTTCAGCCCTGGCTTTTTTGAGGACACAAACGAAAAACATCAGCATTGATGGATACATCAGATTTACGGAATCATGCTGTAGAATCACCCTCAGGCAGGAATGTGGTTGATAATTGGACGCAAAGGTAATGAAGTGGTAACAAATCGGTAACATTGTTGTCCTAAGTTCATTCCCAGGTGAATGATCATAACTACCAACTATCGGAAAGGAAGAGGCAACATGCACACCGCGGCACGATTCGGGTTGGTTTTGGTTTTGATCGTGGGAATGAGCCCGGACAGTTGGACGCAATCGAATTCAGCTCTCCTCGAAAAGGGGATATATGCTGAAGAGACACTCGGAAATCTTAAGGACGCCATTAATGCTTACCTGCAGATCATTGGGAATGCGGATGCAGCACGGCCTGTTGCGGCACAAGCTTTGTTCCGCTTGGGAATCTGTTATCAGAAAATCGGGAAGCAGGCAGATGCACAATCGGCTTTCTCCAAGTTGGCCCAGCTCTACCCGGAGCAGAAAGAGCTGATTGCGAGGATTCCCGCGTCACCGGCTGTGACCGCACTCCAGTTCCTTCCAGCTCCATGGCAGGATGAAGAGGTTCTGGAACTCGTCGAAAACACCAAGGGGACGGGAGCTTCCGGTCTGCATGTTTTTCGCGTGGAATCCGCGGAGGAAAACGGCCAAAAGGCATGGCGTTTTGAATGGATCCGTGCGTATGGGAAAGGCAATGTCCTCAGCACAAATGTGCTGGCAGATGCGAACAGTCTGGTGCCGCTCAGCGCAGATATCAGGGGGCTTGGTATTGACGCTCACGCAAAGTTTTTGGTGGGTCATGTGAAGATACAGCCATCAAAAAAAGGCACGCCTGGGGATATTCCGCTGAAAAGCATGGTTTATGATGATTCCCAGGCTTTTCAATTCATCCGGTGTCTGCCTTTGGTTGAAAACCCCCAGATCACGATCCCATTGATCGACATCCTCAGTGGCGCCGTAACCGACGCACGGGTCTTGGTGGAGGGGCGGGAGAAGATTACCGTGCCTGCCGGTACGTTTGATTGTTATAGGGTGCTGATATCACGAGGGCCAAGAGGTGTGGCGAACGAACAGACCGTGTGGATCACTGCCGACAGCCATGCCTATATCGCAAAGGCAAGTTTCTCCGAGGATACCGAAATCGAGTTGGCATCTGTGCATTCGGCGCCGAAGGATGTGGAATACGAAATGGAATATCGGCAGCTGGGATTCAGATTACTGATACCTGCAGGATGGCAGATTTATCGCATTCCGCATGACGATCACCCAAAGGACTACGATATCTTCGAAATCATTCCTCCTGAACTGAAAGCGGAATGCTCCCTGGAGATTTACACGGATTCCAGAGGTCCGGCATCCAGCGGAGCAGCCTCTCATTTAAAATCTGTACTTCAACGACGAGGCTGGGAACTAACGGGTTATGCAATCCGTGGTGAAAACCCGGAGACTATTGACATTTCCGGTATCCCGGCTGGTCGTGCCATCGCCGATTTTCGCGATGCCGGCTCCGGCAAGGAGATGGTGGAATATTACGTCCTGCTTTTTACCGGGACTCGAATGGTAGAACTGCAAATGCGAGTAGAGAAAAAGAGCTTTGAGGAAATGCGCCCGATATTCGACTCAATTGCCTACAGTCTGCGGTTTTTTTAGGGCACAGCCATGATGTCTTGGGGAAGCGGAATGCAGCGAGCTGGCTCTGGTAAGAGGCCGTGGCTTGTAATCATTATCGTGATCATAGGTGTGATGGCGCCAACCGCGGGCATTCTATGGTTCATGAACGAAGCCATGCAAAACGAGCGCCTTGCCGTGCGCCAGCGGTTGGCGGAAGCCTATCAGTCTCAATTGCAGATCGCCGCCGCGCGAGTACAGGCCTTCTGGCGGGACAAGCTGACGCTGATTTCTCGTGCGACAGGCCGCGGAAGCAATGCCAACACATTTGCCGATCTGGTAAGAAATGGTGTAGCGGATAGCGTGCTTCTTTACGATGGACAAGGACGCCTGGTTTACCCGGACCTGGCAGATATTCCTCCGCCCGGATCGGCACCCTCAAGTTTGCAATGGCTGCAAGCTCGCGGGCTGGAAAATGAAAGCAACGCGCCGCAGGCTGCCGCCGGAGTCTACGCACAAATTGTGCGCAAAACATCCGATTCCACCGAAGCGGCACGCGCCTTAGTGTCGCAGGCCAGGTGCCTTTACAAAGCCGGCCAGCCGGACGCTGCAATCGATTTATTGACGGCTTTGTTCAATACCAGTCGTTACAGGACGACACTCGACGAGCAGGGCCGGCTCATTGTGCCGAATGCGCTGCTGTTCGCTATCAGAATCATGAAGGAGTCTTCTCATCCGGATCTTCACCAGTTGGCAACAAAGCTATCCGATCAGCTGAAGGACTATGGAATCCCGATGCGAGCAAGCCAGCGTCAGTTTTTGATGCGGCAATTGAAGACGTTGTGTGCCGATTGCCCTGATTTTCCCACACTTGCCGCGGAGGAGATCGCGGCCGCCTATTGGGAAAGACATCGGGCGGGTCTCAGGCCGGGCCAGCTGCAGTTGACCGCCTTGCCGGAGATTTGGGGAACGGAAACAGGCGATGGCAAGGTTGTGGCGCTTTTCCGCCAGAGTAACCTTCTGGCGGCGATGGATTCAGCGATGATGCCAGCTGCCGTCCGAGGAATCAGGTTCGAACTATTGCCGCCAGGCAAGTCTCTCGCAGACAGCTCACCATTTCTAACGGCTTCGTTGGAGGATGCACTTTCGTCTTGGCAGCTGGCATTGAGTCTCGATGGTCCGGATCCATTTGCAGCTGTGTCGGGTCGGCGCAATACCATTTATCTTTGGACCGGCATTCTTGTAACCGGCGCCATCGCCCTTTTGGCATTGCTCCTCGCCGCTTACGTCCAGCGCCAGATCCGCTTGACGCGACTCAAAAACGATCTAATCGCCACGGTGTCGCACGAACTAAAAACACCATTGTCGTCCATGCGCGTACTGGTTGATACTCTGCTTGCGGGACGTTATCGGGACTCACAGCAAACCGTTGAGTATCTGCAGCTCATCGCAAAGGAGAACTCCCGCCTCAGTAATCTGATCGACAACTTCCTGACCTTCTCGCGCATGGAACACCGCAGAGCCACGTTTGAGCGGTCCACACTTAAAGCTGAAGAGATTGTCCGATCTGCCGTGGAGACTCTCGACGATCGGCTACGGGCGCCAGGATGTACTCTCGAAATCGTTCTGGCACCCGGACTCCCGTCGTTGATAGGCGACCGGGATGCTCTCGTGACGGTACTCGTGAATCTGCTGGACAATGCGCTGAAATATTCCGGCAATCCGAAGCACATAGGCATGCGGAGTTTTGCAGCCAACGGGAGTGTTTGCATAGAAGTTTCGGATGACGGCATCGGTTTTTCGCGCCGCGCAGCCAAACGGATTTTCGACCGCTTCTATCAGGTTGACCGCAGCCTCACGCGCCGCGTCGGCGGATGCGGCCTTGGTCTGAGCATCGTCAAATTCATCGTCACCGCTCATGGCGGTGTTGTCTCTGCTCAAAGCCAGTTGGGAAAAGGCAGCACATTCACGGTTCGGCTTCCGGCCGGCTGATCCGTCTGGTGTTTATGCACAATGAAGCGATACTGATTATCGAAGACGATCCGGCAATGTTGCGCGGGCTGAAGGACAACTTCGCCTACCAGGGATATCAGGTCAAAACAGCCGCAGACGGGGAGCAAGGACTCGAAGCGGCCTTGAACACGCGGCCGGATCTCATCCTGCTCGACATTATGTTGCCGAAGATCAATGGATATGAGATCTGCCGCCTGATCCGTGCCGAAGGCCTGGATATGCCGGTCATCATGCTCACGGCAAAGGGACAGGAGCAAGACATTCTCCTGGGGCTCAACCTGGGAGCGGACGACTACGTCACGAAGCCTTTCAGCATCAAGGAGCTATTGGCGCGCGTGAATGCTTTCCTGAGACGGCGGAGGCAGCATGAAATTCGACAGTTCGAATTCGGCAAATTTGCCCTAAATTTACCGTCGCGCAAGTTATTGCAGGACGGGAAGGAGGTGGCTCTGACCCCAAAGGAATTTGGCGTTCTGGCCCTTTTTGTACAGCGGGCTGGATGTGCTCTGACCCGCGAAGAGATTCTCAAAAAAGTCTGGGGCTACGATATCCTGGTGACGAATCGTAGCGTCGACCGCTGCATCAATACCCTGCGCGCCAAGATCGAGCCGGATCCTGAATCACCAAGGTACATTATAACGATTCGGGATATTGGCTACCGCTTCGAACCAACGCCCAATAGAAACGGGTAGTCTGTAAACCGAGCGTGATTTGCTTAGCGCACGGCATGTAAAGCACACTTGGGTAATGGCTCCACCCTTCCTGCCACCGATTACAAAAAATCAGAACCGGAAGCGATAGCGCGCCGTCACGCTGCGACCAGGACCATCCACGCCCCAGCCCGGCGCGCGGTAGCTCTTGTCAGCGATGTTCTCGAAATCGACCGTGATCTCGTGTCTTTCGTCAAACCGAAACCCGCCGCGAAGACTGATCAGACCATAGCCGGGAATGGCTGAGAACAGCGGTGCGGAGTTCGCGCTGCCGAGCGTGCGGTTCTGGACCTGTGCAAGCGTTTCGCCGGTTGCGATCAGTGTGCCACCGCTTGAACCACAGCGGCCGTCCGTGCCCGGTGTGGTCAGGCCGCGCACGCATGCCCCGCGGCGGAAGAAATTCTGAATGTTCGAGCGTGAACGCGCTGCGCCGGTGCGCCTGTCCGATAGATCAAGGGAAGACAGCCGGTCCTGCCTGCCTGCGAGGGTTGAGTAGGCCTCGATCCAATAGCGCTTTCCGGATGGCAGATAGCCCAGTCGCAGGAAGCCCATCTGCGGCGGTAAACCGCCACCGCCCAGATTCGGCGGCGTGCCGGTCTCCTTGTCCTCTGCGCGGACATAGGAGTAATTGCCGCCAAATAACCACGAATCCGACAGGTGCAGGTCGAGCGTGTATTCCGCGCCGTACAAGCGCGTCGCAGCAAAATTGGCCTGTACCAGCACGGGACTGGAGGAAAGAGACACGTAGACCGCGCCGTTCGCATTCTGGCTCTCGATCACCTGGCTGCCCAGCCGCTTGCCAACTGCGCCGGGAGGCAGGATCAGCGTTTGCCGGACTATGGTATTTGCGTAATCAATCACGAAGCCGGTCAGATCAGTTTCAACCCGACCCTTGCCATAACGCAGGCTGAACTCATAGTTGTTGCTGGTTTCTGATCGCAGAGGTTGCACGGCAAGGCCCGTGGAAACGGCGCTGTCATCTGCTGTTGTCCCGAGGGTTGCGCCGAGTCCCAGCACATCAGTGGTAGCGACTTGATAGCCAACGCCGACCAGCCCGGTTGAGCCAAGACTCGTAATATTGGGCGCACGAAAACCGCGACTGTAATTGAACGCGAAATGGAATCCCTGGACCAGCCTTACGACCGTACCGATACGTCCGGAGAAATCACCGACGCGCAACGAATCGTCAGGGAAAAGCGGCTGCCCGTCGACCAGCGGGCTGTTGGCGGCCCGTGAACGATACGATCCGACGTTGTAACGCAGCGCGCCGCTCAACCGCACCCGATTCTGGATCAGCTCGAACGCATCCTGCGCATAGAGTCCCGCCAGGATGTAGCGCGCGCCGTTCGGCACTCGAGGACGCACAAGCGTGAAAACGCCCGTGGAAGGGTCGAAGGAATACGAAGGCGCATCCACGTGATCGCGGTAAAGGTCGCCGCCAAAGAGGAAGCTGTTGCGGCGCAGCGATTGCTTGTCGAGATAGAAGCTGAGGCCATGGGAGCTGGTGCGTTCCTTGTCGTGCGTGATGGCGGCCAGAGGATTGCCATTGCCGCCTTGATTGACGCGCTCCTCGCGCTGACTGTTGTACGAAGCGGTTGCGGAGAAGCTATCAAAAAAGCCTGCTCCTTGTTTGAAATAACGCCCATAGACGAAATCCAGCATCAGGTTGCGCAATTCGGCGATCAGGTTGCCATCACCGCCCAGCAGCTGGTCATAGCGTTTGCCGCCGTCCTGCTGCCCGCGCTGATAGTGCAGATTAAACTGCTGGTCCTTGGTGGGTGCGAACGTCATTTTGATCGTGCCGCCATATTGTGTGAAGGCCGTATCTGGCAATCGGGACGATCGGTCAATGTTGGACGGCAGGCCGAGAAAACGCGTGATCGCAGAGTGGCTGTCGATGCCGCCTCCGGGTCGCAGTGTATTGACGCGACGGCCGGTAAAATTGGTCAGCACTCCGAACCGCTCGGTGCCAAAGGTCATGAGCACATTGCTGCTCGAGGAGAGATCGGCGCTGGTAAAGAATGTGTTGACCTCGCCGTGCATCTCCGGTTGGGAAGAGCCGAACTGTGGCTGGCGGGTGATAACCTGCACTGTGCCGCCGAGAGAGTCCGATCCGTATTGTGCCGTATTCGGGCCGCGCAACACTTCGACGGCATGCAGGCTGCTCGGATCATTGAGATTGAAGAAGGTGTTGATGCCGCCGCGCTGCGTGGAATTCGTATATCGGACACCGTCAATGTAGACGCCGACTTCGGTCAAACCGCGCACCAGCACAGCGCCGATGGTCGGGCTGGTGCGCTGCAGCGAAATACCGACCTCTTCATCTGCCACCTGCGCCAGCACGGCAGTTGCGCGCTGCGAGACGGCATCATCGGAAATCACGTTGACCTGCTGTGTGACCGTGTCCTTATCTCTCGCGGCTCCGGTTTCAGCGGTGACAGTGATCTGTTCAGTAAGACGGCGTATTGCCAGGGCGATAGTCAGTTCGGGCAGATCTCCCGCGGCAAGTGTGACCGCCCGCCGCTCCAAGTTGAATCCCGGCCAGCTGACCAGAAGTTCATATGCCCCGGGAGGAACATCCTCGAAGCGGAACTTCCCCTCGCTGTCCGTTTCGGTCACGCGCAATGTCGCCTGATGGGACGTGAGAAGAGAAACTCTTGCGCCTCCCACCACGAGGCCGCTGGGATCTCTGACAGTGCCTGCGATGCCGGCGCGCGTCGCCTGTGCGCGCGCCTGCGCGGCGCTAAGAGGAAAAAACTGGAGAAAAAATGTGAGGAAGAACAGAAAAGGGAAAAAGGATCGCCCTGAAATGGATCGTCTGTGCATGATCGTCCCTCCCGAGGATCAGTAAATTTGACCGCGTTCTCCTGAACTACCTTGCGCCTTGAAAGGACGTGCTGCGAACGTGAGCCTAACGGCGCTGTTAGCATAGAGCAGACTGCTACCTACTACCAGTGCTCGTAGATGCTCAAGGATTCGGGGGACAGGCTACTCAATCCCCGAATGCAGGGTCCTTTTCGCGCGAGTGAACCGGGCGTCGGTCCTGGTTTTCGCGGCCGCAGTGATCTGCCGGTTAGCACCTCCAGGCAGTCAATAGACTCCTCACTTCCCAAAGGTGCGATTTGTTCCGGACGTTCTCGTCACCGGCGGCAATGGGGCATCCGGCACTTTGGACGCGCTGGCTGGCGCACTGACGAAGTTCGTGAACGGCCGCATGGCCAAATCAGCTTGAAAGTCCTCGTGATGCTTTGCGTCCTTGGTGCTATTTTTTGCAACCAGCAAATTACCACAATTTCACGGGGGATGAACATGCGACCAAGTCTTCTTTCAATGATCCTGGCCGAGTTCGAGCACAGATTCCAATGTATAATCGATCCCGCTGGCGACGGGGAGGCCCCGGAGCGGCCCGCCGAAGTTAACACAACATCTCATCTCAGAACCTGAACGGCGACCGCACCCAGGCTGTGATCCGAAACGCAGTCAATTCGGACTATCCGTCATATCGATAGAACGGCTTCGGATTTGCGGGGATCGACGATTCGGCAACCATCGATCGCTGTCGCGACCTATTCGCTCGCCGGTGATTGTCTGGACATCATTGTCACGTTCGGCTGAGTGGGTTTTCCGAGTTCCAGTGAAGATTCTCCTCCTGGCGTCGGAATCAGGCTCATTATCTCGCGCGTACTAACTTCAGCTTTGGACCCCTTGTGTCGTTTGCAGAGTTGATGTAGTAACCTTCAAACCTGCCATTATTAAGCGTCATCACCAACCAAGGCATCTCGACTTGGGATTTGTCGCTTCGAGTTGTCAGCTGAAGCCGCAAAGTTAGGCCATCAAATTGTACGGCTTTAAGCGGCATCGTTTCTTCGCCAGTGGCCCAGTTTAGAACTGCTCCTCGATACCCAGCGTCTTCGGCATACAATGCCAGGTACATACCGTGTTCCGGTATTTTGGTTTCATCAGCCGCAAAGTCCACCAGGCACCATTTTCCGATGATAGCTTGCTTTTGCGAATCGACCTTCCCAATGCTGCCATTTCCACTTATGTGCCTGAGCGTCTCGCTCGTAATAAGGTCGAGGATGTCAGACCCTTGAGAGCGCAGCAACTGACCACTCCAAATCCCTACGAACATTGCTCCGATCAAGGCTACTCGCAACAATGCCACAAATCTGTTCATAAGGCCCTCCGCATGCCCTGAAACGAAGCGCGTCCAACCCAAGGCATATCGTTTCTGGGCATGAATGATGTGTGTGGAAACTGACGGTGCATCAAGACCTTCCTTCGGATCGCGTTCTGTAGTTCCCGATTTAGGTCAATCACATCACGATGATAATGGCGAGGTGGGATTAAGCCGGCACTCCTCCTTGGCCGCACAGAGTGCAAACCGGGTTCCGCTTCCGCCCACGCGGCGGTTGATATCTCTGATTGGAGGGATGGGAGAAACGTGGCAAAGAACGCAATGGTCAAGTGAACAGCAATGAATATCAAGCGCACCCAAGCTTCAAATGTGGAATCCAATGGCGCAGAGATCATCATGATCTTTACCGGAAGAGCTATCAGCGCAATCAGGATAGTGAGAAATACTCGAATTTGAAGCACACTTATGCGCGCTTGTGACGAATTGCGGGAGAATATAAAGAGGGCAAACGTAAGAAAACCGAGGACCATCCCGGGAAACTGGATCGTTCCGGCATAGCCCGGGAATGGAATCGCGTATTGCAGGAAGCCCCCTTGAAAGACCACGATCCGATGAAAGGTAATTCGGCCTATATACGCTGAGAGCAAGCCAATCAGAATGCAGCTGACAGGGCAATAAAGCACTAAAGCCATTCTGTTGAATATCAAGCGCGGAGTCCTGGTCATAGTAACGTCGCAACGTTCAGCAGACATCTTGGTAACCTGACTTCATTGAGCGCAAGGCAGTTGAATTTATCATACACCCACGGTTACTGCAGGTGGTAGCATTTCCAGTGTGCCCGGTCGCGCTCTTCTTTCGGCCAGGTTTACTGCCAGAGCCAGTGATGCCGAAGTGGCCCGATTGACAGAACGCGTCCACCGCCGTATCGGCAAGCTCCTCGAACGCCGCGGTCTGGGGCCGCAAGCCAATCGTAAGGAACCCGATGCCCTTCTTCTCAACCAGCCGCTGCTTGCCGAACTCTACAGTGCTTCGATTTCCGGGCTCGTTGCCACGGGGCCACGTGCCGGCCGGCGCCGCCTGCGCCCGATTCTGATGACGGCGCTGGCTACCATTTTCGGCATGCTTCCCCTGGCACTGGGCATCCGCTCGGGAGCAGAAGTGCTGCAGCCCCTGGCCATCGCGGTAATCGGCGGCGCAAGTATCTCGATGATACTCTCGCTCCTGGTCACCCTGGTGCTGTTCTATTTGCTGAAACAGCGCGGACTCTGATTCCCTTAAGGAGAAACTTTTGGACTACAATGGGGTTATAACGATCAGGCAATCGGGAGATGGACCGGCTGTGTGATTTTTCGAGCTTCCGCATCTTACGGGACTAACGGCAAGGACTCAGATTTGGGCGACATGATGAAAAGATCACTGGTTTCGGCGGTTGTGCTGTTGACCGCCATGGTCGCAACAGCGGCGCCCCAGGCGGTCGTGAGCCCTTTTGAAAGCTCTGACGCTCTCACGCCTCGGAGCAAGATCGATGAACTGGTTCTTGGCAGGTTGAAACAGTTGGGCATCCAGCCCGCCAATCTCTGCTCGGATGCCGTGTTTGTCCGCCGCGCCTATCTGGACGCGATCGGCACGATCCCCACGGCGCAGGAGGCGAGAACGTTCCTGCTCGACCAGGACCCGAACAAACGCGGCGCCCTGATCGATCGCCTGCTGGATCGGGAGGAGTTCGCGGATTACTGGGCGATGAAGTGGAGTGATCTGCTGCGAGTCAAGTCGGAATTCCCCATCAATTTATGGCCCAATGCAGTGCAGGCGTATCACCGCTGGATCCGGACTTGCATCAAGGAGAACATGCCGTATGATCGCTTCGTCCGGGAGATGCTCACTTCGAGCGGCAGCAATTTCCGCGTGCCCCAGGTCAACTTCTACCGTGCCATCCAAAGCAGAGAACCGCAGGCCATCGCTCAAACCGTGGCGTTGACCTTCATGGGCGCACGGGCAGAAAACTGGCCGAAAGAACGGCTGTCAGGCATGACGGCCTTTTTCTCCCAGATCGGTTATAAGTCGACTGGGGAATGGAAGGAAGAGATCGTCTACTGGGATCCCGCCAAGGCCACTGCGGGGTTTGCGGCCAACACGTCGCAAGCGGCCGTTTTCCCCGATGGCAAACCAGCTCGTTTCTCCTCGAACCAGGATCCGCGCGGGGTTTTTGCAAGCTGGCTCATTGCTCCAGAGAACCCATGGTTCGCGCGCAACATCGTGAACCGCATCTGGTCCTGGCTGCTGGGACGCGGCATTATTCACGAGCCGGACGACATTCGGCCCGACAACCCGCCCAGCAATCCCGAGCTGCTGGCCTTTCTGGAGCGGGAGTTGCTCGCGTCCCACTACGACCTGAAGCACATCTACCGGTTGATTCTGAACTCGCAAGCGTATCAGCTTTCCTCCATTCCCAGAACCGACCGTCCCGAGGGCACGGCCAATTTCGCGTACTATCCGCTGCGCCGCCTCGACGCGGAAGTGCTGATCGATGCCGTGAACCAAATTACCGGGACGACGGAGCAGTATTCCAGCCCCATTCCGGAGCCATACACCTTCATCCCAGAGGACCAGCGCTCGATTGCGCTGCCGGACGGCAGCATCACCAGCTCCTTCCTCGAAATGTTCGGCCGTCCGCCGCGCGACACGGGTCTGGAATCAGAACGTAACAATCACCCTACGGCCGACCAGCGGCTGCAGTTGCTGAATTCGAGTCATATCCAGCTCAAGATTCAGCAGAGCATCAAACTTAGAACCATTTTCCAACAAGCCGGAGCGAATCTGCGGGAGGGCATGGACGCGCTATATCTGACGATTCTTTCGCGCCTCCCGACGGATGAGGAGTACAAGTTCGTAGGAGCATATTTCCAGTCCGTCGCCGGCAATAAGTGGCCGGCCGTGGTGGATCTCACCTGGGTTTTGATCAACAGTGCCGAGTTTCTATACCGGCATTGACCGTAAGGGGACAGTGAGTCATGCGCGCGCCACGCACCCAAGCGCATGAAAAAGCGCACGGGCTGAAGCCCGTGCCCACTTGAGATCTATGAGAGTAACGTATAGTGGGGACGGGCTTTAGCCCGCCATTTTCGGAACAATTATGAGCGCAAAAGAGAGTTCAAAGTATTCGGCAGGCTCGATCTCAGGCGTGTGGGGCATGCCCATCTCCAGGCGCGAGGCGATGCGTCGCGGCCTTGTCGGCGCTGCAGGATTGCTGCTGGCCAGCGGCTCAGGCCGTCGCGCTCGGGCCACCGCGCAACCAGCCAAGGCCAAGTCAGTCATCCAAATCTGGATGTGGGGCGGCCCGTCGCAATTGGACACTTTCGATCCGAAACCGGCTGCGGGATACGACTACTGCGGTCCGCTGAACAAGCCGATCCCCACCAATGTAGACGGGATCATCATCGGCGAATTGCTCCCCCTGCTGGCACAGCAGGCCGACAAGTATTCCATCATCCGCAGCATGACCCACGGCATCAATGCGCATGAAACGGCGTCCTACACGGCTCAGACCGGGCGGAAGCCCGGCGACCGGCTGGTTTATCCGTGCGTCGGTGCCGTGGTCTCGCTGTTCAAGGGTTACAACGCCGGATACAAAGGCTTGATTCCGCCCTACATCGTGTTGACCCGGCCGCAGGGGCGCTTTGACGAGGCGGGATTCCTGGGAGTGCGCTACAAGCCCTTCGCGACGGGCGGCGACCCGGCGCAGGCCCGGTTTGCGGTCGAGGGCATTGTCGCACAGGGCATTACGGACCAGCGGCAGCAGAGCCGGCGCGAATTGCTCCACCAGTTGAACACTCTCGGAAAGGCCATGAAAGATGATGCCTCGTTGCAGGCTCTGGACCAGGCCGAGGAACAGGCATATGAACTGATCCTGGGCGACGCAGGCAAGGTATTCGATCTCTCGCAAGAGAAGGACGAGATGCGAGATCGCTATGGCCGCAACACGTTCGGCCAGTCCTGCCTGGTGGCGCGGCGGCTGGTCGAGCGCGGCGTCCCTTACGTCACCATCAACTATCAAGACTGGGATACGCACAGGCAGCATTTCCAGATCATGCGCCAAAGATTGCCGCAGATGGACAAAGGCATGGCCACTCTGCTCCAGGATTTGTCGGAGCGCGGCCTGCTCGACAGCACCATCATCTGGTGGAGCGGTGAGTTCGGCAGAACACCGAAGATCCAATGGGAAGCGCCCTGGAATGGCGGACGCGGCCATTGGGGTGACGCCTTCTCCGCCGTGGTTGCCGGCGGCGGATTCAAGGGCGGCCGCGTGGTCGGGGCCTCGGATGAGAGAGGCGAGCGGGTGAAGGAACGCCCTGTGTATCCATGCGACCTCATGGGCAGCATCTATGAACTGCTCGGTATCGATCCCGACGGGAAACTGCCGAATCCCGAGGGTCAGGACATCCGTGTGACGCCTACGGCTGCGGATGGCATAGCCATGGGCGGCCGATTAAGAGAGATCATGTAAAGAGTACGCGCACAGCGCCCTGGAGTGCGGTGCCTGGGCACAGCCCTTGTTCACGAATCCAAAGCGGCGCCTCAGCTGTCTCCAAAAGGAGCGTTCTATGAAGTCATCTCGATGGCTTGTGACTTTGTGGCTGGCAACGTTTCTGGCGTTCGTCCCGGCTGCATGGGCGCAGCAAAACGCGCCACATCTCGGCTATGTCCTTCCCGCCGGCGGCCAGCAGGGTACAACGTTCCAGGTCAAGGCCGGCGGGCAGTTTCTGGCCAACGTAGCCGACGCGTACGTCTCCGGCAGCGGTATTCAAGTTGCAGTGGCAGATTACGAGAGACCTATGAATCCGATGCAGGCCACGCAGCTGAGAGAAAGGCTGCAGGAGCTGCAGAAACAGCCGATAGACGCTGCGGTCCAGAAGGAAATCGCCGGCATCAGGGTGCAACTCCTCATCTTTAACAGCAGAAGGCTGACAAGCCCCGTGCTTGCCGAAACCGTAACGCTCCAGATCACCATTGCCCCCGACGCGGAACCCGGCAAGCGCCAGTTAAGAGTGGCAACGCCGCAGGGGATGTCAAATCCGCTCGTCTTCTGCGTCGGCCAACTGCCTGAATTCAACGAGAAGGAGTCAATAAACGTCGGCACTCAGCCGGGCACCAACCAACCGCAAATCAGCATGCCCGCCACCAATATGGAGATCACGCTGCCGGCCACCGTGAACGGCCGGATCAAGCCCGGTCTGCCTCGGCCTTCGGTCCCGCCGGTCCCAGGCCAGCAGTTCACGCCCGGCGATGCAGACCGGTACCGGTTCCAGGCGCACCAGGGCCAACAGCTTGTCGCCGCCGCCAGCGCGCGGGAATTGATCCCGTATCTGGCCGACGCCGTTCCCGGCTGGTTTCAGGCTACCTTGGCACTCTACGATGACAAGGGGAATGAACTCGCGTATGACGACGACTACCGCTACAATCCCGATCCGGTTCTCCATTACGTAATCCCCAAGGACGGCGAATACACGATCGAAATCAAGGACGCCATCTACCGTGGCCGCGAAGATTTCGTGTATCGCATTACCGTCGGTGAGCTGCCGTTTGTAACCAGCATCTTCCCGCTGGGCGGCCAGGGCGGCGCTCAAACCAAAGTCGAGCTTCGGGGCTGGAACCTCCCGGTGGAAAGACTGACGATGAATGCCAGGGACAAAGGGCCAGGCATCTATCCGCTTTCCGTGCGCAAGGGGGAGCTGGTCTCCAACATCGCGCCATTTGCAGTGGACACACTGCCGGAAACCATCGAAAAGGAACCGAACGACACGCAAAAGAGCGCGCAGCGCGTCAAACTGCCGATCATCGTGAACGGGCGCATCGACCACCCGGGAGACTGGGATGCGTTCAGCTTCGAAGGCCGTGCCGGCCAGGAGATCGTCGCCGAAGTTTATGCGCGCAGGCTCGATTCCCCGCTCGATTCCGTGCTCAGGCTTACCGATGCGGCCGGCAAGCAGCTCGCATTCAACGATGATTATGAAGACAAGGGGTTCGCGTTAATCACGCACCAGGCGGATTCACTGATCGCAACCACTCTACCCGCGAACGGAACTTACTATCTTTACCTGGGCGACACCCAGCAGAAGGGCGGCCCGGAGTACGCCTACCGCTTGCGCGTCAGCCCGCCACGGCCTGATTTCGATCTGCGGGTCACGCCGTCCGGCATCAACGCTCCAGGCGGCTGGAACGTTCCCATCACCGTCTATGCCCTGCGCAAGGATGGATTCTCCGGTGACATTGAGCTGGCTTTGAAGGACGCTCCCAGGGGATTCACCTTGAGCGGCGGCATAGTGCCTGCCGGCCAGAATCAGGTGCGGCTAACGCTGACGACCCCGCTGCTGCAGTCAAGGGAACCGTTCAGCCTGAGCCTGGAAGGCCGCGCGCTGATCCAGGGACACGAGATCCATCGGCTGGCCGTTCCGGCAGAGGATATGATGCAGGCTTTCGCTTACCATCATCTCGTTCCCGAAAAAGAGCTGAGGGTTGCGGTGCCGAGACGCGGCATGTTCAGGACCCCGCCAAGGGTGATCGGCGAGCAACCGGTGAAGATCCCAGCAGGCGGAACGGTCCGGCTTCAAGTTCAAGTTCCAATCCCCCCCAACAATGTCCTCGAGAAAGTCGATTTCGAGTTAAGCGAGCCGCCGGAGGGAATCGAGCTGGGAGAAAAAACGTCGCTCGTTCAGGACCGCGCCGAGATCGTGCTGAAATGTGATGGCACCAAAGCCAAAGTCGGAACCAAAGGAAACCTGATCATCATTATTTCTGCAGAGAGACCGCTGCCGGCCGCCAATCAAAGGCCGCTGGCAACCAGACAGCGCGTCCCGCTGGGAGCCCTGCCGGCCATCCCCTTCGAAATAGTCAGCCGCTAGAAATTGGTGACAGCCATCTTTTTTCGCCCGGGATGAAAAAAGGTGGCTGCTTTGAAAATAGACGGTGCAGCGGACGGGCTAAAGCCCGTCCGCACTATATGTTACCCTCAGAGATCTCAAGTGGGCACGGGCTTCAGCCCGTGCGCTTTTTCATGCGCTTGGGTGCACGAATCGCGCATGAGATACTGTCACCAATTTCAGCGCGGCGGCAACTGCAGAATCCTTGTATTCACCATGAACGGGTGCGAGAACAAGGTCATCTCGCCGGCTTTCTTCCCCGGGACCGGCAGCAAGCGCACCGAAAGCGGTTTGCGCCATCTGATCGAAAGCGCCGCAACATCTCGAATGATTGCCTCGAGGGTTTCCAGCGGTGTGTTCCCTGGCAGAGGCACAACATCAATGCCGGTTCCACAAACAGAACTGTAGAGAAGCAGTTGATCGAGATTCACTCGCCCCTCCGCAGCGCGTAATGCCAGCGTAGAGTCCTCCATGATCGGAAGCATCAAGCCGGAGAAGCCGCACGTCTTGAACGGGAGGCCCTTGAGCACATCGGTGATGGTCGCGCAAACGGCCAGCGTTCCCGGGCCACCGAACGGATACCCGCTCAATTCTTCAACAGCCCGTCCGATGCTGACTCTCGCCTGGGGCGCCGTGGAAACATCGAATCCAGAAAATGTCCTCGCTGACGATTTCTCCAAGCTCGCCATCGTCTTTACCAGAGGCGACAGGTCCTTTACGATGAGCTGTTGCAAGCCGGCCCTGGCAGTCTTGACATCCTTGGCGCCGGAAAAAGCCTTCAGGACCCACGCTGCTCCCTCCATGCCCACGGCAAAATCGCTCGCGGTTCCCTGGTGATACCCCGCAGGGAAAAATGGAATCCCGGCAGGGCAATTGGCGATGGCCGCGAAGCGAAAATTGCCGATTCCCAGTTTTGTTCGGAGGGAAAGAGCCTGGATGATCGTAGCCGCGGCGTGGATTGCCGCCTCGTCGAGCTGATTGTTTGCCGTGGTCACCGTGATTGTGGCCGACAGGTTTTCTGTCTGCGCCAGCAGTGAGGTTACGGCTTCTACCGTCAAGCCGTTGGCTGGGCCGAGGCCCGCGCTCGCCTGCCCGTTTGCCACAACCTTGTCGAGCGATCGCGCCCATGTGACGGTTTCAGAAGGGGTCATATTGCGAAGGTAGCGCCCGCAAGGAGTCGTGGTCAGGCGCACTGTCTGAACCTCATAGCCCGCTGCGGCAACGGCCTTCTTGGCTTCTTGAAGAAACGCAAGCGCGCTGGAAACAGGACGATCGAAGCTTGTGCCCTCCAGCGGTATGCCGACCGTGATGGTCCGCACCTTGGCAACCTTGGATGAGGCCGTCTCGGACTCGACTGAGCCGTCAGCCATCACAACACCTGCGATGAACACCAGCCCGATCAGCAGTTGAGTGGCTCTTTTCACAACAACCTCCCTTCTGTAAAGATGCGTCTTGAACTTGAGCATCCGGCCAACTGGTCCAGTTACATCGCCCATTGTTGCTGATTTTGCACCAAAACGAAACCCCTTACTTCCTCTATAAGCAATTCAGACAGCGGTGCGCGCCCTTTGGATCAATGCCGTCGCACACCAAGAACGAACCACCAAGACCCAAAGACCGCAAAGAACCAAGAGCTAAGGGGGCTTTGGCTGCGCCGGAGGCGATTCCGCAGCCGCGCTGCGGAATCCACTCCTGGCACGGGCATCGGGGACAAGTGCATGCGGGATGGGCGCGACGGGGAAACCCGCATGTCACCGCACGCTCAAGGCTTGAGGATAGCTTCCTCTGCACGCTTGTCGCCGATGCCCGTGCCAGGAGTGGCAGCCAAAGCCTATTTCCCACCTACCATCCATCGCAATCCTATGTAATCCCAGGATCTTTGAGGTCTTGGAGGTCTTTGAGGTTCCAAAGGCATTCGGATGATTGGCATGCAGTGTCTGAGTCGCTGTTCCTCCGTGCCGAATCGCACGAATGAAAGCGCACGAGGCCAGTCTCGCGGTGTTCCAGGATCAAAGCCAATCAGCCGCCCCCCGCCGTGATAATTCTGCATCGTTTCCGCACCGACCCATGCTATATTCCGCCCGACGACAACAAGCAGTTTACTATCTAAAAGCCGCGATTTATGTACCACCGGCGCAGAATTGTAAGCATTCCCCCACAGGCACTGGAATCGCTCCTGCCGGTCCAAAGCTCCGGTGTGCACGTCAACCAGTCTAAGTATTTCAAGGAGTCAATGCGATGAAAGTCGAAGGCACCGCCCGCCGTTCCGTGTGGACTGTGCTGCTCGGAGTGGGTGTCCTTTTGTTGGCCGTCGTCATCACTCCGGCCCAGCAGATGGTCATCGAAACACGTGATCCGAAGCAGATCCAGGACGAAGAATTTGCGAAGCTCTATAAAGACTGGACGGGCGACTCGAAGTACGGCAGCCCGCTCGTCGATCACCTGCCGCTCGTCAAGGGAATCCCGACACCTAAGGACGTGCTCGGCTACTACATCGGCGCCCCGCAGAAGCTTACTTACTACGCCGACATGCTGAAGTTCTATCGCGCGCTGGCAGCCGCGACGCCTCGCGTCAAGGTGGAGACCATCGGCCAGTCCGACGAAGGGCGTGAGCTGGTCGTGGTATGGGTCTCTTCGGAAGATAACATGAAAAACCTGCAGCAGAATCGCGACAACCTGGCCAAGCTCGCTGATCCGCGCGGGTTGACGGACGAACAGATCCGCCAACTGGTCGCGACGACAAAGCCGCACTATCACGTGATGGGCGGCCTGCACAGCGGCGAGACCGGTCCGTCGGAGATGCTGATGGAACTCGTGTACCGGATCGCCGCCGAAACATCACCGCCCATCACACAGATTCGTGACAACGTGTACGTCTCGGTCACTCCAGCCGCCGATGCGGATGGGCGCGATCGCAATGTCGACTGGTTCTATCACGGTCTCGAGGTGGCGCAGGCGGGAGCCGGCCCTTCGACAGGCTCTGGACAGCCAGGCGCGCCAGCCGGCGCGGCGGGCGCTGGGGCAGGCGCTCAGGGCGGCGGCCGCGGTGGGGGCGGCGCCGGCAGCCTTCCCTACTGGGGCAAGTACGTGTACCACGACAACAATCGCGACATTAACGTCTCCCTGGTGCAGATGCGCGCGATCACCGATTGGTATTATGCGGCGCATCCGCCCATCATGCATGACCTGCACGAATCGCAGGCGCTGCTGTACACGTACAGCGGCGGTCCCCCGCAAAATCCCAACCTTGATCCGCTCCTCTTTTTTGAGCTGCCCTGGTTCTCCGACTGGGAGGTGGCTCAGATGACCAAGTGGGGCATGCCCGGCGTCTACACGCACGCGTTCATGGACGGCTGGTCACCGGGTTATCTCGGATCGATCGCTTACAACCACAACGGCATAATGAAAATGTACGAAACGCAATCAGGCCGTGACGGCGGCCCAGGCGGTGCTGCGCGCGGTGGCGCCGGCGGTGCCGGCGAAGCTCGTGGCCGGGCTGCCGGACCTGGCGGAGCGGGTGGAGGCGCAGCGGCTGGCGACGCAAGAGCTGGCGGCGCAGGTGCTGCTGGCGCGGCAACCGGTGAGGCAAGGGCCGGCGGTGCAGGTGCTGCTGGCGCGGCGACCGGTGAGGCAAGGGCCGGCGGTGCAGGTGCTGCTGGCGCAGCAGCCGGTCAAGCAAGAGCCGGAGGCGGAGGTGCTCCAGCAGAAGCCAGCGGTCGCGGGGGTGCGCCGGAAGGAGGCGGGCGCGGCGGCGGCTTGCCGACCGGCCGCGGAGGAACACAAGACCGCGAGTGGTACCGCGGGCTGCCAGTGCCGCCGGGGGCAACGGCCACGTTCAGCCGGCGTGACAACACAAACTACATGGAGACCGGCATACTATCGTCGTTGCAGCTCACGGCCATGTTCCCCAACGTCATCGTCGAGAACTTCTACATCAAGACTAGAAACTCGATTGAGGAGGGCAAGACCAAGGCGCCCTACAGCTTCGTGATTCCAGTCCAGCGCGACATGACCAAGGCAGCCCAGCTCATCGACATCTTGCGAATCCAGGGCATCGAAGTCGGCCAGGCAACAAGCGAGATCAAACTGGGCGACAACACTTATCCTGCCGGTTCGTATGTCATCAAGCGCGACCAACCATACGGCCGCCTCGCCAAAAACCTGCTCGAGAAGCAAGTCTACCCGGACTCGAGGCTGAGGACCTACGACGACAGCGGCTGGACGATGGGCCTCGAGATGCTGGTGGATGTGAAGGAGATTTCAGACCCGGCCATTTTGAAAGTGCCGACGACTCCGGTGACACAGGTCACGCTCAAGGGCAAGATCGCGGGTGCGGGCACGGCAGGCCTGGCAGTGGCGCATTACGGCTCGAACAATCTGATTTCCTTCCGTTACAAGCTCAAGGCCGTCCCGATGAAGATCGCGGAGAAGAGCTTTACGGCTGAGGGCGTGGAGTTCCCCGCGGGATCGTTCGTTATCATGGGACCGATCGGCGCCGACGTGCGCGCGGCCGTCGATGAGTTCGGACTGACCGCCGCCGCGTTGTCCGCCGTGCCGTCAGTGCCGATGCACGACGCAATCGCGCCGCGCATCGCCATTTACTCCCAGTGGACCAGCACGCAGGACCTCGGCTGGTACAGGCTCACGTTCGACAACTTCAAAATCCCATATGACCTCATCTTTAAGGAGCAAGTGAAGCAGGGCAACCTGCGCGACAAGTACGACGTCATCCTCATGGCCGCGCAGAACATCAACCGGCAGGCGGTGCTCCAGGCGCCGGCCGCTCGCCCGCAGCCGTACCAGAAGAGCGACAAGTACCAGTTCCTGGGGATGTACGGCGAAACGCCGGATATGTCGGGCGGTTTCGGCCAGGAAGGCGTCGACGCGTTCGCGAAGTTCCTGGAGGGCGGCGGCACGTTGATCGCGGAAGGCAGCGCTATGCGTTTCCCGATCGAATTCGGGTGGGCTCATACGGTCGACGTGGATCAGATCACCGGCGTCGCCGCGCAGCGCCCGATTGTACAAGCGGAGATCTCGCGGCCCGAACACCCGATCTTCTACGGGTACGCTGACAAGACGATCCCGATCAAGTATCTGGGTGGATCCGCCCTGCGCGTGGGCGTGGCCGATCAGGCCAACATCCTCGCCCGCTATGTCGGCGGCGATTCATCGGTCCTGAGCGGCCTGATGACCGGCGCCGATCAGTTGCGGCAGCGCCCGATTGTTGTCGACGTACCCAATGCTTACAACGGCAAGGGCCGCGTGATTCTGTTCGCCAACAACCCGATCTATCGCTGGCAGAACCATGGCGAGTTCAACATGATCTTCAACGCGGTGCTGAACTGGAACTACGTCCCGCCCGCACCGCCCCTGACGCCGACCCCAAGCGGCGGCCGCGGCGCCGGCCCGGGAGGAGGACGCGAAGCAAATCGGTAATCGGGACCTTGTAATCTGAAATTTCGACCCTGGGAATAGGGCCGCGCGGCAAAACTGGTTCGGCCCTTTCCTCATACGTGGGCCGGATACCGCTTGTCGATGATGCATGAGACGTAGCTGGTGAAACCGCGCTCGCACGGGAAAATGGGAAAGCGTGGATGCTACCACCAGTGTCCCGTTAAGCATGCAGAAAAGTGGTCAACAACAGCCGCACTGCGGATTGCTCTCCTCCTAATGCCTTTTTCCGTCAAAACTACTGCCTTTGGGTGATGGGCAGTCAGGCCACTGAGATGATATCCTGGATGGTTTAGTTTTTGCTGTTCAATTAGTCCTCAACCTTCTGAAATACATGGATTTAGAGGCTTGTAGATATCAGCCTCGACTGGATGTTAACTGCGGGAGTCGCAGTGGGATCCGCTCAGATCCACATCTTCTGCCGCGCTTCTTCAGGATCGAGTGTTTCCGGGATGGGCCCAAAGCCCCGGATAGCACGTCCTTACGACCGATTTTGGCCGTCAGCGATTTGAACCTGGACCAAGCGTACATAAACGCCATCGACAGAATGAAACGGGAGCGAAGCATTACAGTGGGCAGCGGGAGCCCGGATTCTTAATAGATTCCGGCTGCTCATCGAAATGACAGGGGACTGGATGCCTGCACGAAGGGGGATTCTAGTCGGTGTCGGCCTTCTTCTGTTAACGACCGGCGTTTATTACCCCGGGCTCGATGTGCGCATGGTTGCAGATGATTTCCGCATTGTCGAGCGATCAACCTTCGATGACGCTTTCCGATCGCTGCGCGAAACCGTCGGCTACGACCGCAACGAGTATCGTCCCCTGGTTGCCTTTTCGTTCGCACTCAGCAACGCTCTCTGGAGAGGAGACCCCCGAGGTTACCACCTCGAGAGCATCTCTCTGCACGCACTAAACGTAGTCTTGCTCTTTTCATGGCTGCTTCTGCTGACAAGGTCGACCACAATTTCGGGCGTGGCTGCTGTGCTGTTTGCCGTGCACCCCATCAATCATGCGCGCGTCGTCTGGATCGCAGCAAGGGATAGCCTCCTCAGTACACTGTTTATGCTCATGGCGTTGATCGCCTACACGTTGGCACGCCGCAGGAATGACCACGCCTCTGTGAAGACGCCTGGTGCGGCGATTGCCCTCATCATCCTTTCGCTTGGTTTTTTCATCCTAAGCCTCGTCAGCTATGAAGGGGCCGTGATACTTCCGGGAATTCTGGCCGGACTGGAGTTTTTCCTCTTCGCTCGGCCCGTGCGAGGTGTCTGGGGTAAGCTGCGGACTGCCGCTGTCAAGACGCTCCCGCACACAATCGCTCTTTGTATCTACCTTGCCTGGTGGATGCTCCTGTTTCATGGAAGAGTAGGGCAGGACTACCTGTCCTACGGTGTTGGAAACTTGTTGAGGAATTACTACAGCCTGTTGTACCAGCTCTTCCACGGCAACGAGCATCTCGCCGGATTCCTGTATTTTATCCTTGTACTTTTAGGCCTGCTCCTTCCTCGTGAACGCCGGTTGGTGGTCTGGTTCTCGCTCCTGTTCATGCTGCTTGCTTTTCTTCCCTTTGTGATCGTCACCGGTTTTGCCAGCCGCTTCGCCTATGCCAGCGCCATCGGGTACGCGTCGCTGGTCGCGCTCCTCCTTTCCGCGTGCACCTTTCAGAGAAGGACGGGCTCGATCCCCACACTCCGATTCATCCCGCTGCCGCTCGCGGCCGTGATCTTCTTCGCTCTTGCCGCAAACTACACCATCGATTTGCGCGCCCGGATCTCTGAATGGAAGATCGCCGGTGAGATCGCTGATGGCATCCCGCGGCAGATCAAAGCGTGCCATCCCGATCTGCCGGATGGATCGACGCTAGTGCTGGCCCGGATTCCACGAATGTATGGCCACGCGTATGTGTACCCCCTGGGCCTTAAGTCCTCGATCGAGCGTTTCTATCCCGGGCGTAATTTGCAGGTGTTCTATGGGCCCGGTGAGATGAACGAGATTACGGAAGGGAGGAACATCGAAAGTCGGGAGACGATTTTTTTCAAGTATGTCCCAGACCAGCGGGGCATCGAAGAAGTCATCGCATCGCAGAGATAGCGCTGACAAATCACAGGAACGCAATGGGAACCCAACTTGAGGCTTTCGTGCATGAGCGATAAGCGCTATTCAATATCCGCGTTTTTTCCTGCTTGCAATGATGTGGGTTCCATCGGCAAGATCATCCACACGATGGCTTGGTTGCTGCCGAAACTGACAAACGATTATGAGATCGTCGTAGTGGATGACGGGTCCCTCGATGGCACCGGTGATCTGCTGCGCATCCTCGCGCGCGAGTATTCCTTCCTGAAGGTCATCCACCACGGAGTCAACCGGGGGTATGGCGCTGCCCTGATCACAGGGTTCGCGAATTGCTCCAAGGATCTGGTCTTTTACACCGATGGAGATGGTCAATATGATGTGGAGGAATTGCCCCTGCTCTTGGAAAACTTCGGTGAAGACGTGGACATAGTCAACGGCTACAAGATCAGCAGGTCTGATCCTAAGTCCCGAATTATTGTGGGGCACACATATAGGCATCTCATACGCTTTCTGTTCCGGCTGAATGTCAAGGATGTAGACTGCGATTTCCGCCTGTTCCGGCGATGTCTTTTCGAGGACGTTCAACTGAGCTGCGACAGCGGGGTCATTTGTGTAGAGATGATGAAGAAGTTCCAGGAAAACGGGTGCAGGATGGTCGAGGTTCCCGTACACCATTACCACCGCAGCTGCGGAAGCAGCCAGTTCTTCAAATTTCGACATCTGCGCAGTCTCTTTATCCAACTCTTCACCGCCTGGTGGAAGTTGGTGGTGCGCCGCGAACTAACTCGTCCTCCGGTACTGCCGGCGCCCGGAGGCAGCACACGCAACGCCGGTATGCCGCAAGGTTGAGAATTCCGGGGACAGTCACCGAAACTATTGCTTCGCGCCCCGACTATGGTACCCTTCTCCCCGCGTCGAAAAACAAATTCCAATGTTTTTTCCTGAAACGAGGGTATATGTCGCAAGTGGCGCAAACTGAGCCTGCGGCTCCTGTCCAGCCCTTTCCGAGTTCGTTCTGGATCGCAAACGCTACCGAGCTGTTCGAGCGCGCTGCGTACTATTCGATGGCGAGCTTCGTCGTCATCTATCTCGGGCGCCTCGGCATGGGCATATACTGGCCGGCCTATTTGAACAGTAGTGTGCTCTGGTTCCTGGTCTACTTCCTGCCCATCCTTTCCGGTACCGTGGCCGACCAGATCGGCTTCCGGCGGGCTCTGCTTGGGGCGTTCGTGGTGCTGGCGGCGGGCTACTTCCTGATGGGGTATCCGGTCTGGATCGGCGGCAAGGTCATGGCCGACCAGATAAGCAGGGAAGTGACGGCGGGCCCCGGCATCTTCATTCCGATTGTCGCAGGAGTGCTCCTGATCGGCATCGGCGGATCTTTCGTCAAGCCGACAATCTCCGGAACGGTGCAGAAGACCCATGGTGGGCGGGCGACGCTTGCCTTCGCAATCTTCTACATGATCATCAACATCGGCGCCGTCGTCGGACGTCTTGTCGCCTACAACGTGCGGACGCGATGGGCCAACCTGAGCTTAATTTTCGCGGTGGCGCTCGTGGCGTGCATCGTGGCCTTCCTGTTTGTGCTCTTCGGATACTGGGAGCCTGCAGTCGAGAATCGGACGGGGCCGAAGAAGTCGGTGGGGCAGATCCTTTTGAACATGGTCTTGGTGCTGCGCAACGTCCGCTTTGCGCTGTTTCTCCTCGTGTCATCAGGATTCTGGTTTATCTACAACCAGGTCTACAATGTGCTGCCGCTCTACGCGAAGAAGGTGGTTGAGCCCAACCCGGCGATGGACCTTTACACGATGGCTAACCCCATAACCGTCGTCTGCTTCCAGCTGCTTATCACCCGGCTATTCGGCAAGATGAAACCGATCCGTTCGATCATAGTGGGGACGGTGCTGATCGGCCTCTCGATGGCGATCAATCTGGTACCCATTTACGCGTCCGGCGGCATTCGCTCGCTCGTACTCAACTGGCTGCCCCTCGGTTCGGTGTTCATCATACTGACCGTGACCTTCATCGCCTTCGGCGAGTTGTTCACGTCGGCCCGGACGTACGAGTGGATCGGTGCGCTCTCGCGCAAGGGGCAGGAGGGGTTGTTCCTCGGCTATGTCAACCTGCCGATCGCGATTGGGGCGGAGCTGAGCGGGCTGATCGGCCCCGTGATCTTCGACAAGGTCATGTGCAAGGGTGCAACCACTCGCGCCGACGGCCTGCTGGATCTGGCTCCCTCGAGTGCCGCGACGGGATGGCTCATCCTGGTAGCGATCGGTTTTGCCTCGGCTGCCAGTATGTGGTTCTATAACCGCTGGCTGGAACGGCAAACAAGCTGAGCCAGATTTCGGTGACAGTATCTCATCCCGCGCAGCGGGACCCAAGCGCATGAAAAAGCGCACGGGCTGAAGCCCGTGCCCACTTGAGATCTCTGAGAGTAACGTATAGTGGGGACGGGCTTTAGCCCGTCCATCCAGTCAGCCGCTCCGTCTATTTTCAAAGCAGTCACCGAAATCTATTATTCGCTACTGGGGATGCTCGCGTTAGCTGCAGCCTCCTCCTCTTTGCGCAGCTTTTCCTGCATGACCGCAACCTGGTTCCCGCTTACCTCGGCTGTTGTGATGGTCATCAGCCCGCGTCCATATCCTTTAAGCGGATTGTGCCAGCGGATCTGGCCACTGTCGACGTTAAGGCAGAAGAGCTCTCCTCTTGTCGCAGCGTAGAGATCTCCGCCAGCAAACAGGAGGTTGACGAAATCGCTGCCGCCCAGACGATTATTCCAGACCACATCCCCTTTCGTCCGGTCCAGTGCCATGACCCTTCCTCGGATTCCAGTGAAGACCATTTGCATGTAGGCCACCGAGTCTGAGCGAAAGCGCCTTCTGTGCGCGCGTACCTACTTGTATGTGATATCCGCTGCGATCCTCTTGCCACCTGGCAGCGTGACCTCGCGCGCATTCGGCGCGGCCGCACCCTTTGCGGTTGCACCGGAGACTTTGAATGAAGTGATGGCTGCAGCTTTCGGCAAACGGAAGATCACTGTTTGAGAGATAGCCGAGGTAAGCTCCAGCCGCAGAGTGCCAGCCTGCCGGTCCCAGTCTATGCGATCAATCCGGATCTGCTTGCGAGCCAGCGTTCCGCTGATGCTTCCCTTGAGCATCTCTTCGTCGGGCATCGCCGGCAGCAGATCCAGCATTGATTTCCACTTCGGTACGTTCTGCGCCTCGATGCCCAGTTCCTGGCCGGCCTCGATCAGATTGGCCAGGACCTCCTTGGCGACCATTACGTCCATGGTTGCCGTGATGCCGTCTGAACTCTCCGGCGAGTAGGCAGGTTGGCGCTGAAGCCGGATTCGATGGCGAGCTGCAGGTTTGTGTCCGTCGTGAAGTCTCCGGACCAGGCCGGCTTCCACGTGCCGGACCAGATGCCCTGCAGATTGGGGGGCAGTTCGCCGCTTGCGCAGATAAACATATAGCGACCGGCATCGTACATTCTCTCAAGGAGAGCCGGCGAAGGACGCCCTTCTCTCGCAGCTTTGTCGAGCAGCTCTTCACCGGTCCGGTAGCGGTCCTCTCCGCCGCCGAGGTCGAGCCTCACCCGATCAAAGAGTCCGGCGTGGGCCTTTGCATGAGGGGCGAAGAGTTTGTCGTAATCTGCCGGCAGCTTCTCGAGATCCGCCCTGATCTTGTCCGGGCTGAGCACTTCTCCTTGTTGGAAGGGGACAATTCGCATGAGGGCGACAACTTCGTCGGCCTTTTCGATTTGGATCCTGCGGCCTTCGCTGCCGACAGATCCGCCGCGAGGAGCGACGCGCACATAGACGTCGTAGCCGCCTTTCCCTTTGACGTAGATGTTGTGCACGCCAATGCCTTTGGCGTCCATCGCCATCGTCGAGTCAATGAGTTCCTGCTGAATCGCCGGCATCGAAAGCTCGCAGGTAACGCTGCCCGTAGCCGGACCGGCGATCGAAAGGACGATTACGTTGTCAGGACGCGAGACAAAAAGCCGGCGCCGGTATCTCCCCTGTGCCCCCATCCATTGGACGCTGACCTCGCCGGTCTGAAAGTCCTCGCTGCGCACATAGTCCCGCAGCTCACCCGCGACGGGTGTCTTGATCTTCAGCTCAAAGCCGGGATGAAAGGGATCGGTCCAGATGAGCCCAGGGAATCCTTGCTCTTTGGCCTCTCCAAGGAAAAACGTCATCGCCTCCTTATAGCCCTTGTCCCGGATGATTTGCCGCAACTCCGGAACATAGCGGGCCAAATCGGGTACGACCTCGCGGCTGCCGAGGGGGAGGAAGAGACGGCAATGGTTTCCAACGACGGTCTCATCCGCTGGATTGCCGTATACCATCGCCCCCATCCGTCCATTTCCGCTGACGAAAGCAAATTCCCATGTGGACGCCGGCTGGACGCTGGCCGTGCCATGGCGCGGCATGGCCGGTTTAATGTCGGCCATCGGGATGATCATCGCTTGCGTCGCCGCCGGAAATGGCCCTGATCCGAAGGAGAGAGGCATGCCCTCGGTGATCAGCACGACGAGTAGGGCAAGTATCACGCGGGAAGCAGCCATATTGCGAACCTCATTCTGCAAAGCGGCATCGGATTTCACGGACAGCCACCGAAATCGAACTTAGTTCGCTTCGCTCGCCAACTCTAGGGGTCAAGGGCCAAAGGGAAGAAAATCAGTTTGGACCCTTTGCCCCTATGCCCCTTGGCCCCTTGAGAGAACTCGAAAAGACGTGACGCGAGCGAATTCAGTTTCGACTGGTTGTGTAATTGCCGAGATGTTCAGTTGAAAGGCAGTACACGCGCTTTCTGCGTGAGCTTCAGATCGCCCACCTGGAGCGTGACGATGTATTCTCCGGGGAGCATCTGCTGATTGCGGCCACCACCGCCGCGTCCCCCACCGAAGCCGCCGCCACCCTCAGAACTCACTCGGTTGATGCCCGCCTTCTGCGCGCCCTGGAGCCTGCGAACCACGTTGCCGGCCAGGTCTGCGACCATAATGGTGACAGGCTGCGCCGCATCCTGTTTCAGGTAGTAATAAATGAGGAGCCCGTTGGGCTCGTTTGGCGTCGTGGGGTAACCATCGCCGCTAAGGCGATAGTTGCCCTGTGCGCCTTCCCGCCGGATCGGCTTCGGCTGCACAGAGAAGAGGTAGGCATCCTTATCGAGGTTCTCCTCTGTCATCTCGCGAACAGCGGAGGCATCCACAATCCAGATCCCGCGCCCGTAGGTTCCGGCAACAACGTCGCCCTCGCGCGGATGCATGACCATATCCGTGACCGGCGCCGGGGCCATGTTGCCCTTTAAACGCACCCAGCGTTCTCCGCCATCCATGGAAACAAAGACGCCGATGTCGTTTCCCACAAAGAGCACGTTGGGCCTCACGATGTCTTCGATAATGACGTTCACCGGCCAGTTCGGCAGGTTCCCCGACACAGAAATCCACGTGGCGCCAAAATCGGTAGTCTTAAAAACATACGGATTGAAAATGTCCTGACGACGCCCCGTTTTCGTAGCGTAAGCGGTGCCTGGGGAGTAACGCGACGCATACACGCGGCTTACCCAGACGTCCGCGGGGCCGCCCACTGCGTCGACACTCTTCGTTACATCAGTCCAGTTGACGCCGCCATCGCGAGTCACCTGCACCCTGCCGTCGTCGGTACCCACCCAGATGGTGCCGGGCGAGAGCGGAGACTCCGAGATCGTCGTGATCGTGCAGAACTGAATCGAACCGCCCGGCAGGCTGATCTTCTTCGGGTCGTTCATCGTAAGATCGGGGCTGATCTCCTGCCAATGGTTGCCGCGATCCAGCGACCGGAACAGCACCTGCGCTCCCGCATAGATAATCATCGGATTGTGCGGAGAGATCGCGATGGGTGCGATCCAATTGAAACGCAACGGGGGTTGTCCCTGCGGCCGGGTCGGCGCGATGCGAATGCGCTCGCGCGTTTTCTGGTCGTAGCGTCCAAGGCTGCCAAACTCCTGAGTGTTGTAGACCCATCGGCTGTCGGTCGGATCTACCCTGTTATACATGCCGTCGCTGGTCCCAACGCTGATCCAGTCCTCGATTCCGATTTGACCGGACCATCCGTTGCTCGGCCCTTTCCAGTCTTCGTGGTCCTGGAGGCCGGCATAGATGTTGTAAGGAGTTTCCATGTCGACGTCCAGCGCGTAAACCTCGCCGCCCTTGATGCTGAAGGAGTGTGTGCAGGTTCGACCGCCATCGAAGGACTGAAACACGCCGCCGTCGGAAGTTGCGATCATGCGGTCGGAATCCTTGGGATCGACCCAGAGCGAGCGGAAGTCGCCAAAGGCTGACCCGAAGACGCGCATTCCCCGTCCGCCACCAGGGGCCCCTGCTGCACCCCACGTCTTGCCGCCGTCGCCGGAGTAGCTGAAGCTCGATCCCGTGACCCAGATCCTGTCGGGATTGTTTGGATCCACGGTGATCTGGTTGAACGAGTAGCCGGCCTTGCCGCTCACGTCGACATTATCGGGGTTTACTTTCCGCCAGGTCACACCCGCATCGTCTGTCCGGTAGACTTGGCCGTTTATCGTGGCGTTCGGGTTCTGGGCGCCGGGCCTCAGATTGTGATTATCATAGACCGCGTACAGGACATCCGGCTTGCTGCGGCAAATGTCGAGCCCGATTCGTCCCATGGGTCCTTCCGGCAGACCTCCGGCCAGCCTTGTCCAGTTCCCGCCGCCTTCCGTCGTCTTGTAGATGCCGGTGCCCGGCCCGTCATCCTTGTTCACCCACGGCAGCCGCGTGTGCTCGAACATTGCTGCGTAGAGCACCTCGGGATTGCGGGGATCGCGCACGAGGTCCACTGCGCCGATGCGGTCGCCCGTGTACAACACCTTCTTCCAGGTCTTGCCGCCATCCGTCGTCTTGAACACCCCACGCTCGGCGTTCGGTGTATGCAGATGCCCGAGCGCCGCCACGTAGACAATATTCGGGTTGGTGGGGTGAATCACGATCCTGGCGATGTGCTGCGAGTCCTGAAGCCCCATGTTCTGCCAGGTCTTGCCGGCATCGGTGGACTTGTAGACGCCATCACCCCAATAGGCGCTGCGCGTGGCCGAATTGTCGCCGGTTCCCGCCCAGACCACGTTTTCATCTGAAGGCGCCACCGCGATCGCGCCCATGGAATAGATGCTCTGGCTATCGAATACAGGTTCGAAAGTTGTTCCACCGTTGCTCGATTTCCACACGCCGCCGCTGCGCGAGGCGGCATAAATTACGTTCCCGTGCGCCTTTGCCGGCGTCTCCGGCACGGCGACACCTACCGTCCAGGCGCCGACGCGGAAAGGCCCGAGGTTCCGGTAGGTAAGGCCGTTCAGCAAAGACTCGTTAAAACGCTGCTCTGCCGCCTGCGATCCGAGCAGGACCAGCAGCGCAAAGCACACGGTAAGAGTAGAAGCAAAGTGCCTGCGATACATGGGCGATCCTCCGTGATGACTCATGGTAGTTACAAACAACCGGGAAATCACGTGATAGCGAAGCGAGCTGGCAACATTCTCCTAGTATCGTTGGGAATTGCCAAGCAAAAAGAATGGCCGTGGATCCAGGATCTTTAATTGAACCTTCATCCGTGAAATTGCGTCTAAATTTCGGGGACAGTCACCGAAATCCGAGGATCGCATGCGTAACTTTCCTTTCATTGTACTTCTCTTGGCCTTTCTCGCATTTGTCTGCATGATCCCTGCTGCTGCAGCACAAACGCCTCCGCGCAAGTTTGAAATCGGTATGCAGGTTGTTTCGTTGGAGCAACGCGCCTTTTCAGAAGTCGATTGCGGGTTTGGCGGACGCTTCACCTTTTATCCGATTTCGCACATCGGATTAGAGACTGAATTTGACTTTTTCCCAAGGAACCTCGGCAAAACCGTCGCGTTCAGCAGCCACAGGTCCGAAGCGCTCTTTGGGGTGAAGGCAGGCTTCCGGTCCAGAAAATTCGGCGCCTTCGGCAGACTGCGTCCCGGCCTGATACACTTCAACAGCGCTCCGCAAGGAATCGCCTGTGTGGCGATCCTCGTCTACCCGCCCCCATTGGAATGTGCCACATCCACCGGCAAAACGAATTTCGCCCTCGACCTGGGCGGCGGGTTCGAGACGTTTCCCTCGCGCTGGAGTGTCATCCGGCTCGATCTGGGGGACACCATGATCCGCTTCGCTGGTCCCGCACTCACCAAGCGGGGAGCGTTCACCCAGGACTTCAACGTCCACAACTTCCAGCTAAACGTTGGTTTCGGGATCCGCTTCTGACGCGCCGAGAGTGGGCAGACACTTCTTTGCGGTCTGTCCAATGCGTTCTGCAGGTGCCCGCGGTAGTTGTCTCTGCATTGGAATGCGATCTTGACATGGCTATGCAGCCATGGCTATATTCTCATCCATGAAGACCATCAGTGCAGGCAAGTTTAAAGATCAGTGTCTCCAGATTATGGATACCGTGGCCCGGACCAAGACCCCGGTAGTGGTGACGAAGCGCAAGCGCCCGGTCGTCAAGGTGGTGCCGTATGCAATCGCCTCAAAGGCAGATATCAGTCTCGAAGGAAGCATCCTGAAGGAGCAGGGTAATCCCTTTGGCACCGGTGAGGAATGGAATGCGGACCTTCCTTGATACCCATGCGTGGATTTGGTGGGTGACACGGGACCGCAGGCTCTCGTCGCGCGCACTCGCGGCCATTCGCGACGCAGCGCGACATGACGGCGCGTGGCTTTGCGCAATCTCCATATGGGAGGTGGCTAAGAAAGTCGAAAAAGGACAGTTGGTGTTCGACCGCCCGCTGCGCGTGTGGCTCGAGTCGGCTCTGAGCGCCGAGGGCCTGTTCATCGCAGAGCTTACCAACGAGATTCTTCTGGAGAGTTGCGAGTTACCCAAACCCTTCCACGGAGATCCCGCAGATCAGATGATCGTCGCCACCGTTCGACACCACCACGGCAGACTGATTACCAAGGATCGAGTGCTCCACGGCTACTCCCACGTTCAGTGCTTTTGGTAAGAATTCCGGTGATTGTCCCGAGTGGCACGAGGGTGCAACAAAAGGGGCGAGCCTTCGCTACCTGCTGAACAACAACTTCGCGGCGAGAAGCACCAACACAGAACCCGTCAGGACTGCGATGGATCGGCGCACCCACAATCGTTCCAGACGTTCGCTCAAAGTGCCTACGGCCAGAGCATAGGAGGAAAGCCAGAGCAGGCTCATTGATATATGCGTGGCTGCCAGCAGAGAAAACCGCCGAACAAAAGGATCCGCAGCACTTATGAACTGAGGTAATACCAGCATGTAAAACAGAACTACGGAGGGATTCAATAGGTTAGTCAGGATTCCCCGCACTACCGCAGAGGACTCAGGACCGGAGTGCCTGACCTTGCTGCGAAGATCGCCCCCACCTGGCACAGTGCCAATCTTGTACAGAATCGTCAGTCCCAAATAGGCGAGGTATCCCGCCCCGCAAATTCGCACTCCTCGAAGAAGCTCCGGCCATTGGTGAAGTGCGGCCGAGAAACCAAGCATGGAAGCAAGCGCCAGCGATGAATTTGCGATGTTAATCCCTACCACGGTACGCAGTGCGGTCAAGCGTCCCCCCTGTAGTGCCGCTTCCATAACAACAGCCATCGAGGCGCCCGGACTGATTACGAGCGCCGCCGCCACAATCAAGAATGCTTTGAAATTTAAATCAAACATTATAGGAAGAGCCCTGCCGGAGGTCCGGCAGGGCTCGGAGTTGTCAGGCATCCCAGCCAATGCCTTCACGTGACAAGCGGCAGGTCACTTGCCGGCGGGCTTGGTAGCTTTGGCCGCGGCTCCAGTCAGTTCGTCGGCAAGCGCGGTTGCATTGTAAATATGGCGCACCGCCTCCAGGATCGCGCGGGAATCCACGCTGACTGAGCGGTTGATCTTTCCCGTATACTGGAAACGGCCAGGCAGCATCTGAAAGTTGCCGTCGAAGATCAGGCCCACAATCTCGGCGTTTTTATTGAGCACCGGGCTTCCTGAGTTCCCGCCGATGACGTCGTTGGTGGAGACAAAGTCCAGCGGAGTCTTCTTGTTGACCTCGCCTTTGGCCTTTATCCAGCTATCCGGCAGCTGGTACGGATCTTTGTTTTGGTGTTTGGTTGCATAGTCGAGAGCCTGACCGATGGTTGTAAACGGCGCCAGTTTCGTCCCCTTCGGCACAGTGCCCAATCCATTCTCGACGTAGCCTTTCACCGAGCCGTAGCTGAGGCGGAGAGTGCCGTTTGCATCAGGAGGCGATGTCAACCCTTGCACCGCAAAGCGGATCTTGGCAATCTTAGTTTCCGCTTCATTTCGCGCTGCCTCCAGCGGAACGACCCTCTTGTTATATTCCTCATTGACCCGGGCGGCTTCCACTTCGGCTGCGCGCACCAGGACGAGGAGCGGATCGGTGCTGTTCCCCACCGCATCTTTGCCGCCGGCATAGAGCTGCTTCCGGAAGTCGACATCCCCGACCTTTGTGTTGGTGATGATGTCCTGTGCAGCCTGTTCCGGAGTCTTGCCGCTGAGGGCCTTGGCGACGATCGGATTCCCGGGCATGAACTTGTTCGTTTCAGCCAGCGACGCAGCTAGGGCGGCGATGTCGTCGGCCCTGTTAACCGTGTCGGCAACGAAAAGCCTCTTTTCCACGGCTGCTGAGTCGCGGAAATTGGCGTTGCGCTCAGCTTCCGGCTTTGCATTTTCCGTCACGGCGCGAACGAGCAGACGAGCCATGTCCGGCAGTACTCCACGGAATCCTCCGGCTGTCGCAGCGGCGCCCAGACCACCTGGACCTCCGGGACCACCACGTCCTCCCCCGCCTCCACGTCCTCCCGGCCCTCCCTGAGCTGCCAGATAAGGGAAGTATTGCCTCTCCGCATACAGGTTCCCTTCCCTCAACGCCTTGTAATAGTCTTCGACGTCCTTCCAAGGATCGCCGTACTGCGCCTTCAGCTTGGCATCAGCCATGAAGGCCTTGCGCAGCTGGTTCTCATCTTTCGCCTTGGCGGCCATCAGCTCTTTGTCGAGCAGCCCCGAATAGTAGCCCTTGTTACCCTTCAGCGTGTTTTGCGCGCTGAAAAGCTGGCGCTCGAGACTCCGCCTGATTTCTTCTGATGCAGCGCTTCGCTTGATAAGGTCTTCGACACTGCGAGTCCCACTGGCTAGCGTAATCGGGTATTGGATATCACGCAGGAACTCGAGTTGTGCCAGAGTATTCAGCCGCGCCGTGGTCCCAGGATGTCCGGAAACAAACACCAGCTCGCCTTTCTTGGCGCCGTTCTTGGACCATGCGAAATACTGCTCGGGATGGACCGGCTTATTGTCTTCGTACACGCGGAGGAAAGTGACATCGAGGTCGTAGCGCGGATACTCGAAGTTGTCCGGATCTCCCCCGAAGAACGCCATGCCGTATTCAGGAGCGAACACCAGGCGCACGTCGCTGTAAGCCTTGTATTTGTACATGGAGTACATCATGCCGGAGTACATGGAGACTGCCTGGCAGTTGAGCTTCGTGGCCGTTCTACAGTCGTTCTGCAGGTTGGTGAGCGCGGTTTGCTGGATTTTCGCTGCCTCTGCAGGAGGCGCATCCTTGACCGCGGCATTCACCTTGTCGGTGATGTCCTCGATGCCTTCCAGAACCTGCACGCTCATGTTCGGGCACCGTACTTCGTCCGCTTGCGCAGGAGCGTAGAAGCCGGTCTTCATGTAATCTTTGGCGGTGGTCGAGATCGCGTTAATGCAGCCGGCGCCGATGTGGTGGTTGGTCATCAGCAGGCCATCTGGCGACACAAAAGAACCGGAGCCGCCCGAGAATTTCACCGAGGCCAGCCGCACGTGATCAAGCCAGTCCTGGGTGGGTTCAAAGCCGTACTGCGCCTTGATTTTGTCCTTGGGAACCGCATTGAACAGCCACATGCCTTCCTCGGCAACAGCCAGGTTGGCAAGCAAAAGGGTGATACAGAGAAAAATGACGTGAGATTTCTTCATTGTCTTCACCCGCTTTCGATTGTCGGAATAATCAATCGGAATACTCAAATAGAATCGCGTCCCCTGCTTTGGCTTGTTTCCAGGAGCAAGGGCAGCTCTCTCAATTCGTGAAATAGAAATAATCGTAGACATAGCGGGCGATCTTGGCAATGATCGCCTCGACATCGCTCGTGTCCGCAGTAAAGTCCTTGGTCAGAACCGTCAAAGCGACGTGCCCCTGTCCATCGGGGAGGTAGATGATCCCGCAGTCGTTGACCGTGCCGGCGAGGGTTCCCGTTTTGTGGGCGACAACCGTTCCCGGAGGAAGTTCCCCCTTGATCCGTTTCTCACCTGTTTCGCATTTCAGCATGATTTGAACGGCCAGGCCGCTGAGATCCGGGTCCAGGACCTCTTTTTTGAAGATCTTCTCAAGCAGCGTGTTCAGGGCCAAAGGAGTCGCTTCATCTTCCGGGTTCTCTCCGAACTTGACGATAGCGGCCTTTCTCTCTTCGCGGGTCTTGGCGCCGGACTGCAGCGCCAGAAAATCTGCGATCATTTTCTGGCAGGAGCGGTTAACGGAGATTCCCGAGATGCCGATGCTCTTGAGTCGCGCGTTGACGTTGTCCGCGCCGACCTTCTCGAGCAGGATGTCGGCGGCGGAGTTGTCGCTGATCATCATCATGAAGTGGGCCATGTTACGCACGCTGAGCTTGATCCCCGGCGTAGTCAGGCTCGAGATCATGCCGCTGCCGCGATGCTGGTCGGACTTTTGAACGCTAATCTCGTCATCGAGCCCGAACCGGCCCTCTTTCACCTGGTAAAGGAGCTCGACGAGGACGGGAAGCTTGAATGCGCTGGCCATTGGAAAAAGCATCTCCCCGTTCACAACCAGGCCCTGTCCACTCTCGAGGTGCTTGACCGCGACACCGACTTTGCCGTCCGCACCCCGGATCAAGCGCTCGATCTGCGTCCTCAGACGGTCAATTCGCGGCGGAGCAACTTGATCCTGCGCGCCGGCCATCCCAGCTGTCATCACCCACATGAAAAGCGCGGAACCGATTGCCGATTTCTTCGCGGAAAATGTCATTTCATGCCTCCTGTTTCACGGCCAAACCGCCGACGCAATTCTACTTCAAAGGAGGGGGTCACATCTGCATTATTCAGAATCTGCCGGTATCGCCGTTTCCTGCGTGCGTGTTCAGCCGGATCTTGAATAATGCAGATCTGACCCCTTATTTTGGTGGTATGCTACGCGTGCCAACACATCCGGAGGAGGGTTCATGCAAGCAAGAATTCATCCGCGAGCGGTGATTCGCGTTGCCGCGTTCGCTTTGGTATTGGGTGTCGCGTCTGTGGGAGCCCAGGACCGGCTCCCTGCGATGCCGGGCTACGACCAGTTCACAAAGATGCAGGCCGCGTTGCAAGGCGGCCCGGCCGTCGTGTCGGGCGCTATCAACGCCACCTGGGTTGACGACGGGAAGGCGTTTACCTACGCCGCGGGCGGGAAGGCGTACCGCTTCGATCTGGCGACGATGAAGGCGATCGAAACGGGCGAGGCTCCGGCCGGTGCGGGCGCGGGGCGCGGCGGCTTGGCCGCGGGAGGGCGCGGCGGCCAGGGCGGACGTGGCGGACAGGGGCAGCCAGAGACCGGAGGCGTGCCGAATCCGTGCGGGCAGATGCGTGTTGAGCGCGGGCGCCAAGTCCCGTGCGAGCCATCGCCGGACATGAAGATGAAGGCTTACTACCGTGACTACAACCTGTACCTGAGCAGCGCCGACGGGTCCGGCGAAGGCGCCGTCACGACAGAGGGCAACGAGAAGGACCGGACGAAGTACGGCAGCGGAAGCTGGGTCTACGGTGAAGAGTTGTCGCAGACCACGGCCATCTGGTGGTCGCCCGACGGCAAGAGGGTGGCCTTCTATCGCTTCGATGAGAGCAAGGTGAAGGATTACTTCCTGCAGATGGACCAGACGAAGGTTCAGGACAGCCTGAACATCGAAGCATATCCCAAGCCGGGGACTGACAATCCGATCGCGGATATCCTTGTCTATGACGTGGCATCAAGGCAGAAGGTCACGCTCGACGTGCGCGACGGCAAGCCGTTCAGTCAGAACGATGTCGTCGGGCACTACGTCTACAACGTGCGCTGGTCGCCGGACGGCTCCGAGGTGCTCCTCAATCGCACCAACCGCAAGCAGAACATCCTGGAGTTCATCGCCTGCAATCCGGCCACGACCAAGTGCCGCGTGATCGTGCACGAAGACTGGCCGACGGGCTGGGTCGAAAACCGGCCGCAGATGCGCTACCTGGCCGACAACAAGCGCTTCATCTGGCAATCGGACAGGAACGGGTGGCGCAACTACTATCTCTACGATCTCGCCGGGAAGCTCATCAACCCGATTACCAACCACACGACGTTCGAGTCCGGCACCATCGTCAAAGTGGATGAGAAGGCGGGCGTCATGTTCTACATGGCGCGCGACGGCGAGAATTACATGAAGATGCAGCTCCACCGCGTCGGGCTTGACGGCAAAGGCGACGTGCGGCTGACGGACCCGAAGTTCACGCACACTGCCAGCATTTCACCCGACAGCAAGTACTTCACCGACATCTGTCAGACGCACGACCAGCCGCCGGCCACGCGGCTCGTGGACACGACGGGAAAGGTGGTGGCGGAGCTGGCCAAGAGCGACCTCACGAAGTTCGAGCAGCTCGGCCTCAAGAAAGTAGAGATGTACACCTACAAGGCAGCCGACGGCAAGACGACGCTTTATGGATCCATCGCGTTCCCCTCGACCTTCGATCCGTCGAAGAAGTATCCGACGCTCGTACCGGTCTACGGCGGGCCGGCGTCGGGGAGCAACACGCCGAGCGAAAACTTTGCGTCGCCAAGCACGACAACCGAATATGGCTTCCTCGTGGTGAACCTCAGCTCGCGCGCAGCGCCCGGGATGGGCAGGCGCATGCTGGACTCGATCTACCTGAAGCTCGGCCAGACGGAGATGGACGACATGGCCGAGGGCATCAAGGCGCTCTGGGACAGGCCGTACTTCGACAAGGGGCGCGTCGGCATCTACGGCACGTCGTACGGAGGCTATACGGCTGCGATGGAGATCGTGCGGCATCCGGAAGTGTTCACGGCCGCCTCGGCTTCCTCGCCTCCCACCGACTGGCGCAACTACGACACGATCTACACCGAGCGCTACATGTGGATACCGCAGGAGAATCAGGAAGGCTACGATGCCGGCAGCGTCATGACCTACGCGAAGAACTTGCGGGGCCGCCTGCTCCTCTATTACGGGAGCGCAGACAACAACGTGCACCCGAACAATTCAATGCAGCTCATTCGGGCGCTGCAGAATGTCGGCCGCGAGGGCGGAGCGGCAGCCGGAGGCCGGGAAGGTGGAATGGGGACCGGAGGCCGGGGAGGCGGACCGCCCGGCCCGCCCACGGGCAAGAGCTTCGAGCTGCAGGTGGGGCCCGACCAGGGCCACAGCGGCGTCAGCAACGGGCGCATGATGGAGTTCTTCATCGAGAACTTGATCATGCATCCGGAGCGCCTGATGGCGCCGGAGGCCAAGTCGGCCAAATAGGGGAAGTGCATTTCAGCCCCATTCGGGGACAGCCTCTCATGCGCGATTCTCGCACCCAGACGAACGGAAACCTGAGTTTCTGGCTGTGGTGCGCGAAGCGCTTTGGAGTGCGGTGCCTCGGCCTGAACCTTATACGCATCTTGGTATCTCGGATCCTCATGATTGATCACCGGAGTTGGTATGATTCCGCGAAGGTCCGGGCGGCGGCGCGTGCAAGCGCCAGCCGAGGAGCATGTCTTGCAGCCT
>Ga0315279_10000195_pt1 | contig 129920 bp, 126 predicted proteins | sample YL17G06_20_MG_FD_203694 | JGI IMG/M metagenome (GOLD analysis project Ga0315279, IMG submission 203694) | Sediment microbial communities from Yellowstone Lake, YNP, Wyoming, USA - YL17G06_20 | ecosystem: Environmental > Aquatic > Freshwater > Lake > Sediment | place: USA: Wyoming | collected... | reverse complement strand
GCATATACGACGACGAGGCGCCCGGCGCCAGCATGGTCACGGGGATTGGCCTCGTCCACGGCCGCGAGGTGCTCGTCGTCGCCAACGACGCCACGGTCAAGGGCGGCACGTATTTCCCCCTGACCATCAAGAAGCATATCCGGGCCCAGGAAGTGGCCCTCGAAAACCGGCTGCCCTGCATCTATCTTGTCGATTCCGGGGGGATCTTTCTCCCCCATCAGTCAGGGACGTTCCCTGACAAAGAGCACTTCGGCCGGATTTTCTACAACCAAGCCCGCCTCTCCGCCCTCGGCATTCCCCAGATCTCTATCGTCATGGGGTCATGCACGGCCGGAGGCGCTTATGTTCCGGCGATGAGCGATGAGACGGTCATCGTCCGCCGCCAGGGCACGATCTTCATCGGAGGCCCTCCCCTGGTCAAAGCAGCCACGGGCGAGGAAGTATCGGACGAAGACCTGGGGGGCGCCGACGTCCACTGCCGCATCTCGGGCGTTTCGGATTACTACGCTTTGAACGACGGGCACGCTCTCGAGATCGCCCGCAACATCGTCGAGACGCTCGACCCGCCCCGCAAGTTCGAGCTGGACATGGCCGAGCCCGAAGAGCCGTTTTATGACCCCTCAGAGATGTACGGCATCGTGCCCAGGGATCTGCACAAGGCGTTCGACATCAAAGAGCTCATCGCTAGGATCGTGGACGGCAGCCGTTTCCAGGAATTCAAAGAGCTCTATGCCCAGACGCTCGTCTGCGGGTTCGCCCGGATCATGGGCTATCCCGTGGGAATCCTGGCTAATAACGGCGTCCTCTTCTCCGAAAGCTCGCTCAAAGGGGCGCACTTCGTGACCCTCTGCGCCATGCGCAAGATCCCGCTCATCTTCCTTCAGAATATCACCGGTTTCATCGTCGGCAAGCAGTACGAGCACCGCGGGATCGCCAGGGACGGGGCCAAGCTCGTCCATGCCGTGGCCAACGCCGACGTCCCTAAGTTCACGGTGATCGTCGGCGGCTCCTACGGCGCGGGCAATTACGCCATGTGCGGCCGGGCCTACGACCCGCGGCTGCTCTGGATGTGGCCGAATGCCCGGATCGGCGTCATGGGCGGCGAACAGGCGGCCAATGTCCTGGTTACGGTCAAGGTCAAGAGGCTCCAGGAACAGGGCGCTCAGATGACGGAAGAAGAGAAGGACAAGATGATGAAGCCGATCCTCGAAAAATACGATGAGGAGGCCAGCCCCTATTTCAGCACGGCCCGGCTTTGGGACGACGGCATCCTCGACCCGTTGGAGACGCGGCAGGCGCTGGCGCTTGGAATCGCCGTGTCTTTGAATGCGCCGATCCCGGATTACAAAGTCGGGATCTTCAGGATGTAAAAGCTAAAGAGCGATGAGCGAGAAAAAATACGAAACGATCCTCGTCTCACATGAAGGAAAGATCGCGCGCGTCTGGCTCAACCGGCCCGAGATCCATAATGCCTTCAACGCCGCCATGATCCGGGAGCTCATCGACGCGTTTCGGAAAATCGCCGAAGACGAATCGGTCCGCGTTGCCGTCTTCTCCGGCAAAGGAAAATCGTTTTGCGCCGGAGCGGACCTCAACTGGATGCGAGAAGTCATCCATTATTCTTTTGAGCAGAACCTTGCGGAATCGCTTCAAATCGCCGAGCTTCATTACCAGATTTATTCTTTGCCCAAACCGACCATCGCCCGGGTCAACGGCACGGCCATCGGCGGCGGCACCGGGTTCCTCTCAGCCTGCGACATCGTGGTAGCGGCAGAGGATGCAAAGTTCGGCCTGAGCGAAGTCAAGATGGGCCTGGTCCCGGCCGCGATCTCGCCTTATGTCCTGCGCCGGATCGGGGAGAACCAAGCCCGGCAATACTTTCTGACAGGCGAGAGATTCGACGCCCGGCGGGCCCTTGACATCGGCCTCGTCAATGTCGTCGCGCCTCCGGAAAAGCTCGACGAAAAGATCGACGTGCTCATCCATTCGCTCCTCTCATCGGGCCCTGAAGCCTTGGTCCGTTGCAAGGAGCTGCTCCGAAGGATTCCAGGCATGAGCTTTGAAGAAGCAAAGGAATATACAGCCCGGATGATCGCCGAGCTCAGAGTCAGCCGGGAAGGCCAGGAAGGCATGGCTGCGTTTTTAGAGAAAAGGAAGCCGAACTGGACTGACTGAAGAATTCGCCCATGACATTAGAAAAGCTGGTAAAAAAGAGGGATCTTTCCCCTCTCCCTCTTTAGCAAAGGGAGTTTGGGGGATTTGATTGTCCTGTGAAATTATATTGATCTTATGGAAAGGCTATGATTAACAAGATATTGATCGCCAACCGCGGCGAAATCGCCGTCCGGATCATCAAGGCCTGCCGCGAAATGGGGATCGCCACGGTGGCCGTCTATTCTGAAGCTGACCGGGACAGCCTCCATGTCCAGCTGGCCGATGAAGCTGTTTTGATCGGTCCGCCGCCCGCCACAGACAGCTACCTCAACATGGGCCGGATCGTCCAGGCCGCTCAGGCGGCTCATTCTCAAGCCATCCATCCCGGCTACGGCTTTCTGGCCGAGAATGCGGATTTCGCCCGCCTTTGCGAAAAGGAAGGAATCATCTTCATCGGCCCGAATTCGAACGCACTTGAGCTTGTCGGCGATAAGGTCCGTGCCCGGCAGACAATGGAGAAGGCCGGCATTTCGATCATCCCGGGGATGAAATCCCTTCCCAAGAGCGTCGCCGAATGCGAGGCGGCGGCACGAACGATCGGCTATCCGGTGATCGTCAAAGCCTCGGCCGGCGGCGGCGGCAAAGGGATGCGCATCGTTGGCGAGGAAAACGACCTAAAGCCGGCGGTCGAAGCCGGGATGCGCGAAGCCAAGTCCGCCTTTGGCGATGAATCGGTGTATCTAGAAAAATATCTTGAGGAGCCCCGCCACGTTGAATTTCAAGTCCTGGCCGACAATTTCGGCCATATGGTCCATCTTTTTGAGCGCGAGTGTTCGATCCAGAGGCGCCACCAGAAAATCGTCGAAGAAACGCCTTCGCCGGCCCTGGACGATGCGCTGCGGGCGAAGATGGGAGAGGCGGCCAAAAAGGCGATGCAGGCCGCGGGCTACAACAACGCCGGGACGGTGGAGTTTCTTCTGGATCGAAACAGCAACTTTTATTTTCTCGAAGTCAATGCCCGTCTCCAGGTCGAACATCCGGTGACCGAGCTTGTGACCGGCGTGGATCTGGTCCGCCAGCAGATCCGGATCGCATCCGGCGAGAAACTGTCCATGGCTCAGAATGATTTGCGACAGCGAGGCCATGCCATCGAATGCCGGATCTATGCCGAAGACCCGGCCAATAATTTCCTCCCTTCGGCCGGCAAGATCCTTTTCTTCAAAGAGCCGAAAGGCCCGGGAGTGCGGCACGACGGCGGTATCTACAGCGGCTGGGACGTGCCGATCTATTACGACCCGATCCTGGCCAAGCTCATCGTCTGGGCGGAGAATCGCGACCTGGCCTGCCGGAGGATGACGAGCGCCCTGGATGACTATGCCATCATCGGAATCCACACGACCATCGGATTCCTCAAGGACATCATCAATCATCCCGAGTTCAGGGCGGGCCGGACGAATACGGGTTTTATCAAGAGATATTTTGAGAGCTGGGGAGAGAAAGGGAAGGACCCGGGCATGCTGAGGCCTGTCCTGGCCGCGGCTGCTTTTGACGAGCTCAATCCGGCGGCTCACGTCCAAGGGGCGGAGTCTCGCCCATCCCGGAAGGAAAGATTTTCGCCCTGGCAGTCTCTCGGCAAATGGCGAATCGGAGGGATCTAGAGCAGTGGAATTCGAATTTCTGATCGATCATATCTTTCACAAAGTTTCAGTCGACAAGACAGGGAACGCGCTTCTGTTTAAAGAAGCCGGAGCAACGTTCGAGGCCGATATCCGGCCGATCTCAGAAAACGTCCTTTCGATCATTATCGAGGGGCGGTCTTATTTGGCGTACATCGTCCGGGATAAGGATAAAAAAATCGTTTTCCTCAACGGCCGGTCCACTATCGTCGAGAAGCCCGGCGAAGGAGCTAAGGCTTTCCATGGGGGCGAAGAAAGAACCCGGGAGGGGCAGCTTCGCATCACGGCGCCGATGCCGGGCAGGGTGATCAAGATCAACGTCGCCGAGGGCGAAAAGGTCCGCAAGAACCAGACCCTGGCAATCGTCGAAGCGATGAAAATGGAGAACGAAATCAAGGCTTCCTGCGAAGCGGTCGTGAAGAAGATCCATACATCGACCGGTGAGCTCGTCGATGCGGAAAAGCTTTTGATCGAGCTCGAGCTCGAAAAATAAAAGAGCGGGCCGGATTTTAGCCCGGCTATCTTAAAAGGAAGGCGGGACGATGACAGACGAAATCAAAGAATGCCGGGAGATGGTCCGGGACTTCGCCCTGGCCGAGATTGCGCCCCATGTCCGGGAATGGGATGAAAAGGCCTATTTTCCAAGCGATGTTGTCCGCCGGCTGGGTGAGATGGGGTTGATGGGAATCATTATTCCCGCTGAATTCGGCGGGGCGGGAATGAGCTATCGCCATTATGTCGCGATCTTGGAAGAGCTCGGCGCAGTGGAAGGCGGGCTCGCCCTCACTGTCGCGGCCCACAATTCCCTCTGCACGAATCATATTTATATGTTCGGGAGTGAGGATGTCCGCCGCGCCTGGGTGCCCCGCCTCGCCAGCGGGAAAATTATCGGAGCGTGGGGCCTCACAGAGCCTGAAGCCGGGTCGGACGCCGGCGCGACTAAAACCACGGCCGCGCGCGACGGGAAAGGCTGGGTTCTGAACGGGACCAAGAACTTCATCACTCACGCGGGCGTGGGCGGCGTCGCCGTCATCATCGCCCGGACGCGCCCCGGCACCGACCCCCGCGGGATCTCCGCGTTCCTGGTCCCGCTCGATGCCCCCGGCGTGACCGTCGGAAAACATGAGGACAAGGTCGGCATGCGGATTTCAGATACGGCCTCTCTTGTTTTCGAAGACTGCCGGGTCGGCGAGGACGCCCTCCTCGGCCGCGAGGGCGACGGCTTCATCCAGGCCATGGAGATCCTCGAAGGCGGCCGCATTTCTATCGCCGCGCTCTCCGTGGGGATCGCCCGGGGAGCCCTCGACGCGGCCGTGGCCTACGCCAAGCAGCGCCGGCAATTCGGCCGGGTGATCGCCGCCTTTCAGGCGATCCGCTTCAAGCTGGCCGACATGGCGACCCAGGTCCAAGCCGCCCGCCTGCTCACCGAACACGCGGCCGACGAGAAGGACGCGGGACGGAAAACGACGCTCATTTCGTCCCAGGCCAAGCTTTATGCCGCCGAAGTCGCTGTCAAGGTGGCGGAGGAGGCGATCCAGATCCACGGCGGCTATGGCTACTGCAAGGACTATCCCGTGGAAAAGTTCTGGCGCGACGCCAAACTGTGCACGATCGGAGAAGGCACGAGCGAAATCCAGCGTCTGGTGATCGCCCGGGAGCTCATCGGAGAATAATAAATTTCATGATCCAAAAAATCGATCATATTGGAATTGCCGTCAAGGACCTGGAAAAGGACACGAAGTTCTACCGGAACGTTCTTGGACTCTCCTTTGAGGGATATGAAGATTTGCCGGACCGGGGAATCAGAATTGCGGTCTTCAACATCAACGACGTCCGTCTTGAGCTTATCCAGTCCCTATCGCCGGATTCCGCCATTGCGACGTTTATCGAGCGGAGAGGAGAGGGATTGCATCATATCGCCTTGGGCGTGGATGACGCCGCGGAGATGCTCGCCGGGCTTGTCCAAAACGGAGTTCGCGCCATCGATCCCGAGCCCCGAAAGGGGGCCGGAGACTCACGGATCGCCTTCCTTGATCCCCGCGACACCGGTCATGTTCTCATAGAGATTTATGAAAAAGGCCGGGACGGCCATAAACGGAAATAGGGCTGGTCATTTCCTCCGAAAACGTTCCTAAGGGAAAGGGGGGCTGCCCAAAAGCGCGGGAACGGTCACGGCATTTCGGGATCGATTTCGATGAGGACCTGGTCGTTTTCGACCGCTTGTCCGGCCTTCACATACACAGACCGGATGATGCCGGCGTTCTGGCAAAATATTTCATTTTCCATTTTCATGGCTTCGATGATCAGAACGCCCGTGCCGGGGATCACATGATCTCCCGGGCTGACGCTGACCTCGACGACTTTCCCCGGCATGAACGCTTTGACGATCTCTGGTCCGGAGTGTTCCAGATTCGAGCGGACCCGGCGCATCCGCATCTTGCGCTCATTCAGGATTTCCGAGCGGAAGTATTGATTCCTGAAATGAAGCTCCAGTTCGTCGCCGTGAAAAAAGTAAGAAAGATCGCATAAGCGGTTCTCCATCAGCAGGGACATGCAATCTGATCCGAAGAACCGGACGTCGACGTCATAAGGAACCCCGTCGATGACGATTCTGAATAGGTGCTCATTGAGCGGCGTAATTTCCAGACATTTTTCGTTCCCATCCATCAGGACGGTATATTTTTTCATTAGTCGAAAGCTCCGGGCCGCCCCGACATCTTCCACGGCGAAATTTCCGTTTTCTTCGAAAAGGGGATCGTCATCCCCTTTTCATCGCCCAGCCAGGCCAAAATGGCGGCGGCCGCGAGAGTGACGACTTCCGGGTGGTTCTTATCGGCCCGCAAAAGCTCGTCCTCGTGTTTCACGATGAAATGCGTGTCATAAACCCCTTTGGCAAATTCCGGATGCTGGATGATTCTTCTCAAGTAGGGGATGTTCGTCCGGACCCCGATCAATTGATATTCTTCAAGAGCCCGGCTCATTCTCGCCAGGGTCTGCCGCCGCGTTTCGCCCCAGACGATCAATTTGGAAATCAGGGGGTCATACTCCACAGGAATAGCGTATCCGGCATAAACGCCCGTATCATCCCGAACGCCCGGGCCTCCAGGAGAAGACAGCTTTTTGATGACTCCCGGTGAGGGAAGGAAGTGATTCCATGGATCTTCGGCGTATATCCGGCATTCCATGGCTGTTCCCCGCATCGAAAGAACGTCGTCCTCAAGACGCGCCCCTTCGGCAATGCGGATTTGCCGCTCGACGATATCCACGCCCGTGACCATCTCGGTGATCGGATGCTCGACCTGGAGACGCGTGTTCATCTCCAGAAAGTAGAAGTTGCGGTCCGCGTCCACGAGAAACTCGATCGTTCCGGCATTCGTATAGCCGCAGGCCTTGGCCGCTCTGACGGCCGCTTCGCCCATCCGGGCCCTGAGATCCTCGGTCATCAACGGAGACGGCGTCTCTTCGATGATCTTTTGATGCCGTCGCTGAATGGAGCAGTCCCGCTCGAAGAGATGGAGCGTGCGTCCATACATATCGGCCAGGATCTGGAACTCCACATGATGAGGCTCGGGGAGGTACTTTTCGAGATAGACGCGATCGTCTCCGAACGCGGAAAGGGCTTCGCGACGGCAGGCTTCGAAGGCGGGTCCGAGCTCCTCCGGACGTTCCACGCGCCGCATCCCTTTTCCCCCGCCGCCGGCCGCGGCTTTGATCAAAACGGGATAGCCTATTTTCCGGGCTTCGGCCCGGGCGTCCGACGCTGTCGCGAGCGGCGGGGTTCCCGGAACGACCGGAACCCCGGCTTGGCTCATCCGGGCCCGCGCCCGGGTCTTTTCTCCCATGAGTTCAATGGCTTCCGGAGGCGGGCCGATGAAAACCAGCCCGCGCTCATAACAGGCTCTGGCGAACCCGGGATTTTCGCTGAGGAATCCATAGCCGGGATGAACGGCATTGGCTCCGGAGCGCCGGGCGACATCGAATATCTTTTCCTGATTCAGATACGTTTCCCCGGGGGCGGATCCGGGCAAGGGATAGGCTTCGTCGGCGTGTCTCACGTGCAGGGCATGACGGTCGGGATCGGAAAATACGGCCACGGATGCTATGCCGAGATCCCGGCATGTTCTTTGAACACGGACGGCGATTTCCCCTCGGTTCGCGATCAAGATCTTTTTGATCTTCCGCCGTTTCATCATCCTTCGGCATCCATCAGAGAGGAATGTTCCCGTGTTTCTTGGGAGGATTTTTCTGGCGCTTATTTTGGAGCATTCTCAAAGACTGAATGATGTGACGACGGGTGTCTTCCGGATAAATCACCGCATCGATATACCCGAGCTCGGCAGCTTTATAGGGATTGGCGAATGTATTCCGGTAATTGGCCACGAGTTCTTCTTTTTTCCGATTGGGGTCCGAAGCCCGGAGAAGCTCATTGCGGAAGATGATGTTGACGGCGCCGTCAGGTCCCATGACCGCGATTTCCGCCGAGGGATAGGCAAGGTTCACGTCTCCCCGGATATGCTTGGAGGCCATGACGTCATACGCGCCGCCATAAGCCTTCCGGGTGATGATCGTGACTTTCGGGACTGTCGATTCCGCGTAAGCGAAGAGAAGCTTCGCCCCGTCCTTGATGATGCCGCTGAATTCCTGTTCTGTCCCCGGCAGGAATCCCGGCACATCGACGAAGGTCACTAATGGAATATTAAACGCATCGCAGAAGCGGATGAACCGGGCGGCCTTTTTGGACGAATGGGTATCCAAACACCCGGCCAGATGGGCCGGCTGGTTGGCGACGATTCCCGCCGCTAGCCCTCCGAACCGGGCGAATCCCACGACGATATTCGGAGCATAGTGCTCGTGGATCTCGAAAAAATATCCGTCATCGACGACGTATCGGATGATCTCTTTGATGTCGTAGGGTTTGTTGGGATTCAAGGGCACGATCGTCTTCAGCGCATCTTCCCTCCGGTCCTGAGGATCGGACGTCAGCCTTAAGGGAGGATCTTCCATGTTGTTGGACGGCATGAAGCCGAATAATTCCCGGACCATCAGAAGAACATGATCTTCGTCGGAGGCGACGAGATGAGCCACCCCGCTTTTGGTGGCATGCGTCATGGCTCCTCCCAGCTCCTCTTTGGTCACTTCCTCATGCGTTACGGCTTTAATGACATCAGGGCCGGTGATGAACATATAGGATTTCTTCTGGACCATCAGGATGAAATCCGTGATCGCGGGGGAATAGACGGCGCCCCCGGCGCAGGGCCCCATGATGACTGAAATCTGAGGAACGACGCCGGAGGCCAGCGTATTTCTGAGAAAAATGTCGGCGTACCCCGCCAGGCTCATCACGCCTTCCTGAATGCGGGCGCCTCCGGAGTCGTTCAGGCCGATGATCGGAGCCCCGTTGTCCATGGCCAGGTCCATGATTTTGCAGATTTTTTCGGAATGGGCTCCGCTCAACGAACCACCGAACACGGTGAAATCCTGGGCAAAGACAAAAACCTGCCGGTCGTCGATTCGTCCATATCCGGTGATGACGCCGTCGCTCAGGATTTTTTTGGATTCCATGCCGAAATCCGAACAGCGGTGGGTTTTCAGCTTATCGAGCTCAATGAACGTCCCGGGATCCAGCAGCCGTTCGAGGCGTTCCCGGGCCGTGGCTTTCCCTTCGGCATGCAGTTTGTCGATGCGTTCCCGGCCGCCGCCAAGCTCCGCCTGCTTTTCAAGCTCGGCGAGCCGGTTTCTCAACCGTTCGAGTTCCTGGGGTGTTTTATCCGCCATGTCTGTCCAAAACTCCCATCACTCCGGCCGTCGATAGACGATGGCCACGACCGTTTTGTCGTTTCCGCCCATGTTGACCGATAGCGCATAAGGACGCTCCGGGGAAATCGCAACCTTCCAATTCCCCGCTTTTGCCGTGAGCTGCTGCCAGACGGTGACAGCCTGCCTTACTCCCGTCCCCCCCGTGGGATGCCCCCATCCGATCAATCCGCCGGAGGTGTTGAAGGGGATGGCTCCCTGCCGGGATGTCTTCCCGTCCAGAATATAATCCGCGCCGGAACCGGCAGGGGCCAGCCCGATCGCTTCCACGGACAGCAGTCCGGAAATCGTGAAACAGTCATGGCATTCCACGGTCCCGAGATCGCCGCGGGTTATCCCCGCGGACTCGAGGGCTTTTTTGACGGCTCTGGCCGTCGTTTCGAGCCGCGTCAAATCTTCGGGCGGGATCGTCAAGTCCGCTTCGACTTGGCCCCATCCGACGACCTCGACGGCGTCGGATTTGGGAATCCCGATCCTATCCAGGCCTTTTTCGGAGACGACGGCGATGCCGGCCGCTGCATCGGAAACCTTGGAGCAGTCGTAGACGTTTAAGTGATCGACGAAACTCCGAGGATTTGGCTCGGTCAGGGCCAGCGATTCGAGATCTTCCGCCGTGTTGTGGAATTCCTGGGCGGTTTCGCATAGGCGGGCGTTTTCGACAGCGTTCCGATACCAGCGGGCGAACGCGCGCCGCGTCTTTTCCCGGCCATATTTTTGGAAATAAGCACTCGCCCGATCGCTGAAGAGCGCTGGGAAGAAATAGGCGTGGCCCGCTTTTCGTTCGCCCCGGAACCAGCCGGCGCCGGCCAGGATGTCCGCGCCATAAATCGCCTTGACGGTGTTCTGAACTTCGACGCCGATAATTAGTGCGACCTCCGCCGTTTCGGCGAGCACGGATTTTATCCCGGTCATGAGCCCCAGCCCCCCGGAACCGCACGCCCCTTCGACACGGCAGCACGGCTTCCAACGCAGGCTTTCATCGACATAAGGAATCAGGGCCGCGAGATTGCCCTGTTTGTTGAATCGCCCGGCCATGAAATTGCTGATTACGCCTTCGTCGACGTTCTGCCCGCCCCCGATTTGTTTTAAAACTCCCTGCCCCGCTTCCCGGATGTATTCTTCGAGGCCCGGCCTGGGCTTTTTGGGATGGAACTCTTTGCGGCCGGTTCCCATGGAAACAGTCTGACAGCCCGCCGTCATAAAGACTCTGCGCCGATTGTTCTTCATCTTCCTTCCTCTCATTGGAAATAATGATTGACCGGGCCGTAGGCATGGTAGAAGCCTGTCATCAATACGGTATTGACGTCTTCTTCCCGGGCCGCCACGCGATCCTTTACCAATCCAAGCCCGATCTCCTTGGATCTCCGTCCGTATTTGCGGGCCAGATCGGCGCCCAAGGTGCTCATCTCTCTCAATTGTTTGAAGTAGCCGTCGAGGAAACCTGTCCTATCGGCCTGGGATATCACGTGCTTCCAAGGTTTGGCCTGACCGGGCAGAGGACCCAGCTTTTCGTCGCACCGTCCGGCGACCTCAGCAAAGGGAACATAGACCCGCTGACCGGGATCGAAGACTCCGGCGGGCCGTCCCTTTTCGTATTTCAGGATCCCGTCCTTTTGCGATCCGTCGGCGTTTTGACCGCCAAAAATCTTCAGCGAGATCAGCTTGTCTATAAAGGAGCTGTTGAGCCCGGCTCCGGGGAGACGCTCATTCATGACCCGCATGATGCATTGGCAGACGTCGAGGCCGACATAATCGACGAGCTGGAAAATCCCCATCGGACGGATCAAGAAATCCTGACTGATTTTATTCACGATGTAGACCGATCCGGCGAAGCCGAAATCCGCGGTCAGCCGTTCGACCTCGGAAATCCCGTGCAAAGCATCTCTCATGAAATGCCCGTTTCCGATGAAGCCCGCGACATCATTGGACAGGACGACGGTTTTCCGCAGTTTTTTGGCGAACTGCTGGGAAAAATCGGCCAGCTCGGGAAGCGTGGAACCCGCCCGAATCAATTCCACGAGCTTTTGAACGGCGGGCGGATTGTAAAAATGGAATCCGATGATGCGGCCGTTCAAATTGACCCTGTCGTTCAATTCCGAAATGGGGATGGACGACGTGTTGGTCAAAAACCAGGCATCCTTGGAATTATGCGTCCTGATCTGAGAAAAGAGCTTGACCTTGACATCCGGATTCTCGTTGACGGCCTCGAAAACGAGCGTGGAATCATAGGCGGCCTCGACCTTCGTCGAGGGCCGAACGATCGCCAGAACATCCTCAATATATTGGTCGACGATCTCCTCGTTTTCGATCAAATCCTTGCGGTTTTCATACGCTTTCCGGAGCCAGACCGCTTTCTTTTCCGCCTCCCGCTGAACTTGGTCCCGAAGATATTTCAACAGCCCTGAAAGAGCTGTCGAAGAGACATCCACGGCCTGAAGAGTGAATGTTTTGGATGGATTTCCAGGCTCCAGGCTCAGGTCGGCCATTTCCATGGCCGTGAGCAGGACGATGCCGCTCCCCATTTTCCCGGCGGCGCCCAGGACGCTGACGTTTTCAAGTCGATCGGCGTAGTTCATGGATTTTCCCCGTTTCCTTCAGATCAACTCTGCCACTTCGGCGGCCGTTTTTCGAGAAATGCCCGCATACCCTCGGCCGCTTCGTTTTCGAACAGCGAACCGAATGTCTCGGATTCGAGGGCGCAGCCCGCTTCGAAATCCATCAGAAATCCGCGCCGGGAAACACTTTTGACAAGCTTCACCGCCTTGGGGCCTTTGGACGCGATCGTCTTGGCCAGGCCGAGGACTGTCGGCATAAGCTCTTCGGGCTCCACGACTTTTTGGACCAAGCCCATCCGCAGGGCCTCCTCGGCACCGATCATCTCGCCCGTCAGGAGAATAAACAGCGCGTTTCCAAGGCCGATGAGTCTGGGGAGCCTTTGCGTCGCGGCGTATCCGGGGATGACACCGAGATTGACTTCGGGCTGGCCGAATTTTGCTTTGGAGCTTGAGACACGAAAATCGCAGGCCAAGGCTAGTTCCAATCCTCCGCCGAGAGCGAACCCGTTCACGGCGGCGATTATCGGCTTGTCCAGAATTTCCAAGCTTCGCAATGTCTTTTGGCCCGCTTTCGAGAATTCTGCGCCTTCGGCCTTTGTTTTATGGACCATCTCGCCTATATCGGCGCCCGCGACGAACGCTTTTCCTTCGCCCGTGATGACGACGACCTTGATATCGTTCCGCGCCCCAATCTCGGCGATCAAACTATCCATCTCCTGAAAAAAACGCGTGTTCAGAGCGTTCAACGCTTGGGGACGGGAAATCGTGACCGTGGCGATGCCTTCAGTAACATTGACTTTTAAAACCTCATAAGTCATGGCCTATCCTCCTTAGTCCGAGAGAAGTGACCGGGCAATCACAAGGCGATGAATTTCCGAAGTGCCTTCATAGATCTCCGTAATCCGCTGGTCGCGATAGAGACGTTCCACCTTGTATTCCTTCATGAACCCGTAGCCTCCGTGGATTTGGAGGGCCTTGTGGCAGACGCGGTGGGACATTTCTGAAGCGAACAGTTTCGCGATGGCAGCCTCTTTGGTATAGCGCTTCTTGGCCTCTTTCATCCAGGCGGCTCGGTAGAGCATGGTTTTCGCCACCTCGACGTCTACGGCCATGTCAGCCAGCATGAACTGCAGCCCTTGGAATTCGGAAAGAGTTTTCCCGAATTGGGTCCGCTCTTTCGAATATCGCACGGATTCGTCCAGGGCGGCCTCGGCAATCCCGACGGCCTGGGCCGCAATCCCGAGGCGCCCGCCGTCCAAGGTTGCCAGGGCGACATTCAGGCCTTTGTTTTCCTGCCCCAAAAGGTTTCCGGCCGGAATCCGGCAGTCGGTGAAGACCATTTCCGTCGTGCTGGACGAGCGGATCCCCAGTTTGTTTTCGTGCTTTCCCACGGCAAATCCCGGGGCGTCCTTGTGGATAAGAAAAGCGGAGATCCCCTTAGAGCCTTTTTCCCTGTCCGTGCTGAAAAAGCCGATGATGACATCGGCGAAGGAGCCGTTTGTCGTGAAATTCTTCGTGCCGTTCAGGATGAAATGATCGCCGTCCCGGACGGCGGTGGCCCGCACCGAGCCCGGATCGCTTCCGGCGCCCGCCTCGGTCAGGGAAAAGCATCCCAGCCATTCCCCGGAGGCCAGTTTGGGGAGGAATTTCTTTTTCTGCTCTTCGGTCCCGAACAACACGAGGGGGTCGTTGACCAGGGAATTCTGAACGGACAGCCCCACCGCCGTGCCCGCATCCGCCTTGCTGAATTCGATCATGGCCCCAACGTAGGGGACGGTTCCCAGGGCCGCCCCTCCGTATTCTTCAGGAACCGTCATGCCCAAATAGCCCAGTTCGCCCAGCTCCTTCAGGGCGGCCAGGTTAACTTCCTGCTTTTCATCGAATTCGGCGGCCGCCGGGGCAAGTTTCTTTTCGGCGAATTTCTTCGCCTCCTCGATCACCATTTTCTGTTCTTCGCTCAGTTCAAAATCCATGATGCCGTGTCCTCCTTTGTATAAATATCAATAAAAATGCTCGTCTGGCCGTTCTACGTGGACCGGGACCGGTGCCATGTTCGGATATAATCCACGATGGCTTGAATGTCATCCCCCGGCCCGAAGACCTTCTCGATCCCCAGCTCCTTCAGTTTTTCCTGATCTTTCGTGGGGATGATCCCGCCCCCCGTCAGGAGACGATCTCCCAAACCGTTCTTGTCCATGAGTTCCTTGACCCGCCTGAAATGGGTCATGTGGGCCCCGGACAATATCGAGAGGCCGATGACATCGGCGTCTTCCTCGAGGGCGGCGTTGACGATGGATTCCGGCGTCTGCCGCAGTCCAAGATACACGACTTCCATCCCGGCCTCGACAAGGGCGCGGGCGACCACTTTGGCGCCGCGGTCATGGCCGTCGAGTCCCGGTTTCGCAATAATGACTTTCATTGGTTCGACACTCATCTCTCCTGCCTCGCGTTTTAAACTAATAAAAAGGCTGTTCTTGATATTCTCCAAAGACGTTTATCAGGGCCGCGCTGATTTCACCCAAGGTGGCGTAGACACGCGCACAATCCAGCAAGCGGGGGATCAAATTTTCTGTTCCGGCGGCTGCCTTTTTCAAAGCGTCCAGCCGGGACCGGACAGCCTGATTATCGCGTTTTTGCCTGAGCTCCTCCAAACGTCTGATCTGATCCCGTTCCACGGATTCGTCGATCTCCAAGATGGGGATCTCCAGATGTTCGTCCTCGTTTATAAATTCATTGACGCCGACAAGGATCTTTCTTTTTCTGGAAAGCGCCATCTGGTATTCATAGGCAGCCCGGGTGATTTCCCGCTGGAAGAATCCCTGCTCGATCGCTTTGACCACGCCGCCCAGCTCATCAATCTTTTGAAAGTATCGTTCCGCCTCTTCCTCCAGCTCACAGGTCAATTTCTCGATAAAATACGAACCTCCCAGGGGATCGATCACGTTCGCCGCTCCGCTCTCGAAAGCGATGACCTGCTGTGTGCGCAGAGCGATCTCAACCGCTTTTTCAGAAGGGAGGGCCAGGGCTTCGTCCATGGAGTTCGTGTGCAGGCTCTGACATCCGCCGAGCACTCCGGCGAGAGCCTCCAGGGCTGTCCGGATGATGTTGATTTTGGGCTGCTGCGCCGTCAGGCTGCATCCGGCGGTCTGGACATGGAACCGGCACAGCCAGGACCGGGGATCTTTCGCTTTGTACTTCTCCTTCATATGCCGGGCCCAGATCCGCCGGGCGGCGCGCAGCTTGGCGATCTCCTCGAAGAAATCCAGATGGGAGTTGAAGAAGAATGAGAGGCGGGGAGCGAAGTCGTCGATCTCCAGCCCTGCCCGTAAGGCATGTTCCACATAGGCGAATCCGTCGGCCAGCGTAAACGCCAGCTCCTGGGCGGCCGTGGACCCCGCTTCGCGGATATGATAGCCGCTGATGGATATCGTGTTCCACTGCGGGACATGGTCAGCGCAAAAGGCCATGAGATCCGTGATGAGGCGGAGGTGAGGTTCCGGAGGAAAGATCCATTCTTTTTGAGCGATATATTCCTTCAAAATGTCGTTCTGAAGGGTCCCCCGAAGCATATCGAACGAGACGTTTTGTTTTTCGGCATTGGCCAGAAACATGGCGAAAATCCACGCCGCGGGCGCGTTGATGGTCATGGATGTCGAGACTTGATCCAGGGGAATCTCACGAAACAGACGCTCCATGTCCGCCATCGAATCCACGGCGACTCCCGTCTTCCCAACCTCGCCGGCGGACAGGGCATGATCGGAATCCCAGCCGTAAAGCGTCGGATTGTCGAAGGCGACCGATAAGCCGGTTTGCCCTTTCGCCAGAAGGAATTTGTATCTCTCGTTGCTTTGTTGGGGAGTTCCCATCCCGGCGAACTGCCTCATGGTCCAGAGTTTGCCGCGATACATGGAGGGGTGGATTCCCCGGGTATAAGGATATTCTCCCGGATAGCCCAGCTCGGTATCGACATCGAAGCCGGACAGGTCTTCCCGGGTATAAAGCGGTTCAAGCGGACGGCCGGAAATCGAAGAAAAATCCGCGTTCCGCAGGTCGGGACTGCGATATTTCTTTTCCCAATTTCTTTTATCTGCGGTTTTCACAACAGGTCTTTTCATTCACGGTCTCCATTTTTATTCGAGACGAGATTTTTCGAATAAAGGGATACGGGGACTGGCCGCTTTTCAAAAGATCGTCCGCCGCGGCCTGAATAACCTCTGGGGCGTTGGTCAGGGTCGAAAATTGTTCCCACAAATTCTGCAGGATGGAGGCTTTGATCTCGCCTTCAAGGCGGAGGCGCTTCTTTTTCTGAAACCGTCCGGATTGGATAAGTCCATGGATCAGGCGCTCCATTTCCGCGGAGGCCTCGTCAAGCCCCTTGTTGTGAAGAGCCGAGGCCGCAAGAATCGGAGGACGGGGGATTGTTTTTTGACGCGCGCTGATCTCGAAAATGAATCTCAGGGAGTCTAAAAGGGATTCGGTGCCTGGCAGGTCCGATTTATTGATGAGAAACATGTCGGCCGCTTCGATAATCCCGGCCTTGAGGGCTTGAATGACATCGCCGGTGCCGGGCTGGAGGACGAGAATGACAAGATCGGCACAGGTCAGCACATCCAGCTCCGCCTGGCCGACCCCAACAGTCTCTATATATATCCGGTCCATCCCGAAAGCGTCGAAAATATCCGCCGCATATGGCGTGGAAGGCGAGAGTCCGCCGTGCCCGTCCCGGCTGGCCAGAGAACGGATGAATATGTGGGGGTCGCCGATCAAGCTCTGCATTCGAACGCGATCCCCCAGAAACGCGCCGCCCGTAAAAGGGCTGGAGGGATCGACGGCGATGACGCCGACAGAGTGTCCTTTTTTGAGGGCGCGGCGGGCCAAGGCGGCCGTGACCGTGCTTTTCCCGACGCCCGGAGGGCCGGTCACCCCGATGCGGATCCCGCTTCTCCGATGAGAAAAGAGCTTATCCCGAATCTCGGGAACGAGCTCCGGGAAATTCTCGACGAGGGTGATCAGACGGGCGCAGGCCAAACGGCTGCCCTTGAAAAATTGATCCCACAATTCCGGCTTGAGAGAATGACCTGTGCGCCTGTCCGAATTCATGAGAGCTCTTTCTTGCCCTTTAGAAACCTGAGCCAAAATCGCTGTTAACGCAAGAAATATATCGCCTCTGGACGATCGATGTCAAGGAAATGATAGGCAAGGTAAGCATCTCTTTTTCCGTATGGACTAAAAATCCCCGTTCGGAGTCTGGAATCGTGTCTCCGGAAAAATAATCACCGCCGGTCGCATACGCTTCGGGCATCCGGCCGCCCTGGTCGGCACCACCCACTTCATGAATTATCAATAATCACCGAAGCGGAGATGCTGACATGGGAAGGCGTCCGGAGCCCTCAGAGCGCGACGATTTCCCGGACGGCGTAGCGGCCCCGGCCATCGATCTTGATACGCGCGGCAGGGACTTCCGGATCGTGCTCGAAAACGACAATCCAATCATGGGCGACCGCGCGGCGAAGAAAATCCTCTTTCTCCTTGAGCAGCGCCTCGACGCACATGTCATAACCCATCGTATACGGGAGCGGCAGATGGTGAGTGGTCGGGATCATATCGCTCGGATAGGCGATGGATTCCGCCCCGTTTTTGACTTCGATCCACTGCAGGCCGCGCGTATGGCCGTTTCCCTGATGGACCCAGATGTCGGGGCAGATCTCCTGCGTGCCGCGCGTCAGCTCCAGTTTGGCCTGTTCAAGAATGAGAACATCCTCCTTCAAGTAGCTGGCGCGTTCGCGCGGATTCGGGTTTTGGGCGCTCTCATAATTATCGGCCTGGACAAACACCCGGGCCTCGGGATAACAGAGTTCGATGTCCATCAAGCTTCCCGGCGCGTGCCGGGACATCCCGCCGGCATGATCGAAATGCAGATGGGTCAGGATAATGTCGGTCACGGCGGCGGGATCAAAGCCGGTTTCCTGAGGTGCGAAATTCTCGATGTCGAAAAGCCGGCGAAGCTTGTCCGGCCATTTATCTCCGGTCCCGACATCGGCCAGAAATATCCTCCGGCCGCTTTGGACGAGGAGGGACCGGGTGGCGAGCCGGATGCGGTTCATATCATCCGCAAGGATCTGGCGCGACCAGAGGCTTTTGGGAACCGCGCCGAACATCGCCCCGCCGTCCAAGCGAAAAAAGCCGTGGTTATGGACAGAAATCTTAAATCGTCCGAAGGTCATCATTTTCCCTCCCGCCGATCGGCATCTGGCTTCATCCTCTTGTCATGATCCTGTCGACAGTCCAAATTTAAAATGGCTTGCACGTCGAATTAAAATTATGTATTTTAAAATTGTCATCATAATAATTCATTGAATATCACTATTTTAGGAGAAGAGGAATGACATATCAACCCGCCGTTATAAAGCTCGATCAGATCGCGGAGATCATATCCCGGGAATTCCGGCATAAAGACGTCATCACCTGCTATGTCGGCTCGAACGCGGCGACACCGACGGCCTCCCTGGAATATCTGACCGCTGCCCTCAAGGCCGGCCAACCCAAGCTGCCTTACTTGAGGATGGTTCATATGCTGCTCCAGGGGCCTGTGCCCTACGTCGAAAAAGGTTTGCAGGACCGCATCATGGCTTATTCCATTTTTTCCGCCGGAGACGTCAGGCGAGCCGCGAACGAAGGACGGGCATTTTATCTGCCCTGCACGCTGGCGAATATCGACAGTCTCATCGGCAAGGGCCGGGAGTATGAACCCGACGTCGCCCTACTTAAGATTCGCCCCCACGAAATCACGAACGAATACAGCCTTGGCTTATCCGTCGAGGCCATCCATACCGCGATCGACCATGCCAAATGCGTCATCGCCGAGTTGGATTTCAGCATGCCTTTCACCCAAGGCCAAAGCATCGTCGACGCGCAGTCGCTGGACTTCCTCATCGACGATGACGGCGTGAAACCCGTATATGATTTCCCGGCCCCCGATTTCAAGAACCTCCCGCTTGAAGAGCGGCGAGTCGGCGAACTCATTGCCGAATATTTCATCATGGACGGAGCAACATTACAGGTCGGCATCGGACAAATTCTCGACGCCGTGGTCGGAACGATCAAGGATGCGAATTACAAGGACCTCGGCATCCAGACGGAGCTTTACAACGACGGCTTGATGTTTCTCCAGGAGGCGGGCATCGTGACGAATCGAAAGAAAAAATTAAATATGGGATACAGCACGGCGTCCCTCATCATGGGCTCCAAGGAGCTCTACGAATTCGTCCATATGCGCGCCGGCATTCAAATGCGCCCCTGCACTTACACGAATTCCGATGAAGTCATAAGAAAGAACAGTCCCTTCATCTCGATCAACACGGCCATGGGCGTCGATCTTTTCGGCAATGTCTGGGCCGATTATATCGACGCCCGCCGGTATTACAGCGGCGTCGGAGGCCAGCCGGATTTCGTCCGGGCCTTGAATGATCCTGCCTACGGCGTGCCCATTATCGCCATCAAAAGCATCACGGATAAAAGGGATTCCAAAATCGTCCCGGTTCATCCTCCCGGCGTGAGCCTGACGGCCTCCGCTTATGATGGCGTGGTCATTGTCACCGAGTACGGCATTGCCGACCTCCGCGGACTGACGGCCGGCGAAAAAGCGCTCGCCATCGCCAGTATCGCCCATCCTCGATTCCGCGATCCGTATCTCAAAAACATATGCGATGATCCGCTCTTCACGAAACCCATCGGTATCTCCATTGGAAAATGCCCTCACGGCGTGACCATGTACCAAGGAAATATCAAACTCGATGAAGAATAGGCTGAATTTCGAGGATCCCCGGGTTGTTAAGGAGTGATCATGGACCAAGGCATCGGCGACCGATTTCAACAGGAAACAAAATATCAACGGGGCAAACTGCCAGCGGGTCATCTCGACTGGAGCAAAAAGCCCGACCGCTATAAGGTCTATCCTCGGGCTAAGAAGATCAAGCTTGAGCCGCCCCAAAGAGAAGGAGGGACGCCCTTCTGGAAGACAATCGAGAGGCGGCGAAGCTGCCGGGCCTTCGGAGAAAGGCCTCTAAGCCGGGAGGCGCTTTCGCAGCTCCTTTGGGCGTCGCAAGGCGTCACGAAAACATACAAAGATTTCGAGCTCCGGGCCGCTCCGTCGGCTGGCGCCCTCTATCCCATCGAGACCTATCTCGCCGCCCTGAACGTCGATGGCATCGAGCCCGGCCTCTATCACTACGACGTGCGGCCGCATGAGCTCGAGCTTTTAAAGCCGGGGGATTTCCGGGAAAGCGCGGCCTGTGCCGCGCTCGACCAGGATTTTATGGCCGAAGCCGGAGCCGTTTTTATCTGGGCGGCCATGTTCGAGCGGACGAAATGGAAATACAAACAGCGAGCCTACCGCTACATTTATCTTGATACAGGACAGATCGCCCAAAACCTCGCCCTGGCGGCCGTCTCCCTGGGGCTTGGCTCCTGCCAGATCGGCGCGCTCTACGACGATGAAGTCAACGCCCTCCTCGACATTGACGGAGACGAAGAAAGCGTGGTGTATATGACGGCTGTGGGGATGCTCCAAGAATAATCCTCCCTCTCCCCGAATTTAATCGATTAGTTCGGGGCCGGTGAGGCCGCCGGAAATAACGGCGTTCATCGCCTCCGCGACGCTCCAGCCGAGCTCCCGAACTTGGGATTCTTTGACGATGATCATGAATCCCGATGTCGGATTAGGGCCCTGGGGAACGAAGAGTTTCAAGAGCCGCTCTCCGGCTGTTTTGTCATCGACATGGCCGGTGACGAAGCCGATCGACCAGACGCCGGGCCGGAAGTGCTCGACCATGACCACCCGCTTGAACGCTTGTTTCTCCGGAAGCACCATGGCCGCGCCGAGCTGCTTGCCGAGATGATAGACCGTCTTGACTAAGGGAATGCGCTTCGAGATCCGCTCGAGCAGCCCGAAGAATCCCCGGCCCGCCCAGTTGCTGGCCGCCAGTCCGAGCAGGTAAAGGATAAAGAGAACCAGGATGATCCCCAGCCCGGGGATATTGAACCCGATCCATTTCTCGATGAAGTGGGCCACCCTCTGGTCCACGGCGAGATAAAGGAAGCGGAGGACGACATAAGACAAACCAAGGGGCAAGAGAGCCAGCAAACCCCTGAATATAAAAATTTTAAGGTGTCTAAAGATCTTCTTCACGACTGAGGTTTCGACGGCGTCTGAGGACGTCCGTCGAGAGCTTTTCTATCTTTCTTTCGGTCGATCCTCGCGGCCAGAAAGCCGACGAGGAAGCCGATCAAGAAGATGAAAAAGACGAGAATAAACATGGGCGCGTAGATGTTCCAGAAAAATAGTTTCAGATCCCTCAATCCCGAATTCTGTAACATGAGGATGAGGGCGAGAACGATCAAAACAAAGACGACAACGGTTTTCGTTTTCATAGCCTGCTCTCCTTCAGAAAATATCCGGTCCGCTCACGCCGGAGCGTTCGATGCTTAAAGCCATTTTTTCCGCTTGAAATAGACCAACAGAGAAATGCCGACGGCGACCATCACGCCCCAAATCAAAAAATAGCCCCACCGCCATCCGAGCTCGGGCATGAACTTGAAATTCATCCCGTAGACGCCGGCGAGGAACGTCAAAGGGATGAAGATCGTGCCGATGATCGTCAGGAATTTCATGACTTCGTTCATCCGGTTACTGAGGCTCGAAAGGTAGATATCGAGCATGCCGGACAGCATCTCGCGGTACGTCTCGATGTTGTCGATGACCTGGATGACATGATCATACACATCGCGGAGAAAAATGCCCGTCGCTTTCTTGACGAGGGGAGATTCCGCCCTCTCCAGCCGGCTGATCGCCTCGCGCAGAGGCCAGGCGGACTTGCGGAGGAAGATCATTTCCCTCTTCAGCTCATGGATCGTGTTCAGGGTCTGCCTTCTCGGGTCGGCGACAAGCTCGTCCTCCAGGCACTCGATCCGCTCACCCAGGCGTTCGAGGACGATGAAGTAGTCGTCCACAACGGCATCGAGGAGGGCATAGGCCAGATAATCCGGGCCCATCTTCCGGATGCGGCCCTTCCCCTTGCGGATTCGCTCGCGCACCGGATCGAATGTGTCGCCCGGCCTCTCCTGGAAAGAAAGGACGAAATTCTTGCCGAAGACGAGGCTCATCTGCTCCGTGGCGATTTTGGCGTCGTCATTCCCGGACTCGGTCATCCGCAGGACGAAGTAGATGGAATCGCCGAGGTCCTCCATCTTCGCCCGCTGCGAGGTGTTCATGATGTCCTCGAGGATCAGGGGATGAAGCCCGAAATGGCTGCCGAGCTTTTCGACGATCTCGGAGTCGTGGACGCCGTCTACGTTGATCCAGGTCACGGTGGACGTTTCGCGGAAACGGAAGCATTCCTCGACCGTCTCGACCTCTTTCTCGAAGACATTGTCGCCGTCGTAGTCGATGACCGTGATCCGGGTCTTCTCGACCTTTCGCTCGCCGATATGGACGAGGCTCCCTGGGGGAAGCCCTGTTTTTTTCGACCGCTTACTGACTTGATCCGCCATCATTCCTTTTACCTTCCCTAATTGACCAAGGGGGGGTTGGAGTTTAATAGTCTAACATAAGGTATTTTTTCCTGCATCTCCATTGTTATTGCCCCGTCCGACGCAGCCGGCCCGGCAATGATTATCCAGGTTATTTGAGTCTCGTTTCGGCCGCCTGCCAATCGATGGCCTTGAAGAAGGCTTCGATGTAATCGGCCTTTTTCAGGCCGTAATCGAGCATATAGGCGTGCTCGAAAACGTCCATGATCAGGATCGGCCGGCAGCCCGCCGGGTGGCCGGCGTCGTGCTCGTTGATCCAGAAATTGATGAGCCGGCCGTTCGCGGAATCCTGATAAAGCGCGACCCAGCCGATCCCTCTCATCGCGCCCGCGGCTTTAAAATCCTTTTCCCAGGCTTCGTAGCTCCCAAAATCCTCGGCCAGCTTCTTCGCCAGTTTTCCTTCTTTGTCGATCGCGCTTTTTCCGCCGAGATTATCGAAATAAAGTTCATGAAGCCGCGTGCCGTTGAATTCCCAGCCCAGCCTTCGGCGAAGCTCGGCGAACTCCGGAGCGGCGGTCTTGCCGTCTTTGAGATACTGGGCCAAAGCGTCCAGGACCTTGTTCGTGTTCGTGACATAGCCCTGGTACAAGGTGAAGTGGTTTTTGAGGAGGGTTTCGCTGAAGCCCGGCATCCCGATGAGCTTAGCGTAATCTTTGGCCGCGTAAGCCGCAGTCTTTCCTTCGGTTCCCTGGCCGGATAAGAACGGAGCGGGCGTCCCCACGAACATCGCCGCTCCTCCCGCGCCGGCCATTTTCAAGAATTGCCTTCTTTTTGTCATTTCTTGACTCCCATTAAAAATGAATATATCTCATGGATCTATATTTCGAGGAAATCTCGGGGATACGTACTTAGTTCAGAAGAATCAGCGAGCATGTCCCCGAGATTTTCCCCTGATTTTCCGGCGCACGTCCCCCCTCTTTTTCTTATCCGATTGTCTATTTGGATTTCCTTTCAGAGCCTTTTTCTTGCGATTTCTCAGACTCTTTTTCCGCATTTTCCGGCGCGGGCGGCTCGGCAATCAGACCGACTTTCTTCCGGAGATCGTACTCCAACTGGGCGGCGAGGTCCTTATTTTCCTTGAGGAGCTTCTTGACATTCTCCCGGCCCTGGCCGATCCGCTCGCCCTTGTAGGAATACCACGTCCCGCTTTTCTCGATGAGGCCGTACTCCTGTCCGCAGTCCACCATATCCCCTTCCTTGGAGATCCCCTCGCCGTAGATGATATCGAACTGGGCTTCCTTGAACGGCGGCGCCATCTTGTTCTTCACGATTTTGACCTTCACCCGGTTGCCGATGACGTCCTCGCCTTCCTTGATCGCCATCAGCCTCCGTACATCGATCCGCATCGAAGCGTAGAATTTTAACGCGCGGCCTCCCGTCGTCGTCTCGGGATTGCCCAGGAAAAAGCCGATCTTTTCTCGGATCTGGTTGACGAAAATAAAGCAGGTCTTGGAGCGGGCGACGATGGCCGTCAGCTTCCGCAGCGCCTGAGACATAAGCCTGGCCTGAAGGCCCATGTGGGCGTCGCCCATCTCGCCTTCGAGCTCGGCCTTGGGAACGAGCGCGGCCACGGAATCGATCACAATGACATCCACGGCGCCGCTCCTGACCAGGACCTCGGCGATCTCAAGAGCCTGCTCGCCGTAATCCGGCTGGGAGATCAGGAGATTGTCGATATCGACACCCACCTTCGCGGCGTAAGTCGGGTCGAGGCAATGCTCGGCGTCGATGAACGCAGCCTGGCCGCCCAGCCTCTGGGCTTCAGCGATGACATGGAGCGCCAGGGTTGTTTTGCCGGTGGCTTCCGGGCCAAAGACCTCAACGACGCGGCCCCGAGGGAATCCGCCGATTCCCATGGCTAAATCAAAGGAAACAGAGCCGGTGGGGATCGCCGGGATCTTCATCGCCGCCTCCTTCTGCCCCAGTTTCATCACCGAGCCCTTGCCGAACTGCTTCTCGATCTGGGAAACGGCAGCCTCGAGGGCCTTGCCTCTCGAAGCGTGTTTCTGTTCTGTCTCGTCTTCTTTCATAATGTCCTCCTGGTCAATGACTTGTATGACATGCGGTCATCACGAAGGTTGCTTTCATTTAATGTAGACGCCTATCCGGTTGTTTTCGTCCCATGTCTCATCTTTCCCTTGTCCCGGGCATGAATTCACTCTTTTTTTATCACAATTTTTAAAGGCTGTAAACCAGACTTTTTGGGAAGCGGACGCGGATGACTCCCTGAATGTTTCGGGATTTCCCTTCTTTCCTATCCCGTGATCCCCGTGATCTCGCCGTCGTCCGTGACATCAATTCTCTCTGCGGCCGGGACTTTGGGCAGACCGGGCATGGTCATGATCTCGCCGCACAAAGCGACCACGAAGCCGGCCCCGGCGCTGAGCGACGCGTCTGTCACGATGACGGTGAAATCGCGGGGCCGGCCCAGGTGCTCGGCGTCATCCGACAGCGAATACTGGGTCTTGGCGATACAGACCGGGAGGCCGCCGAAGCCGTCCTTCTCGAACCGCTGGATCTTTCGCCGGATCTTTCCCTCCATGGCTACGCCCGCGGCGCCGTAGATCTTGCGGGCCACGGTCTCGATTTTTTCAAGCAAAGGCATTTCGAGAGGATAGAGAAATTGAAATCGATGCTCGTCCTTTTCGAAGGCTTGGAGGACTTCTGCGGCCAGGTCCTCCCCGCCTTTCCCTCCCTGCCCATAGACATCGCTAAGGGCGAATCGCACGTTTTCCTTCCGGCATAGGCTGGAGAACGTCTGGATCTCCCTGTCCGTGTCCGTCGGAAATTTATTCAAGGCGACGACGAGAGGCAGGCCGAAGAGCCGGACGTTCTCGATGTGCTTTTGGAGATTCTCGAAGCCCTTTGTGACCGCTTCAATGTTTTCCAAATTGAGCGCATCAGGCTTGACGCCGCCGTGGTATTTAAGCGAGCGGAGCGTGGCCACGACCACGACCGCCGACGGCGGCGGAATATGGCCCGTCCGGACGACGATGTCGAAGAACTTCTCGGCGCCGAGGTCCGAGGCAAAACCGCATTCCGTGATCACATATTCGGCCAGGCCGAGGGCCATGCGCGTGGCGATCACCGAATTCGCGCCATGGGCGATGTTGGCGAACGGGCCGCCGTGGATAAAGGCCGGCGAGCCTTCCAGGGTCTGGACCAGGTTGGGCCGGACCGCGTCCTTGAGCAAAGCCGCCATGGCGCCTTCAGCCTTCAGCTGGCTGGCGAAGACCGGCCCGCCGCCCGGATTATAGCCGACCCAGATCTTTCCCAGCCGCTCCTTTAAGTCCTTGGGGTCCTTTGCGAGGCAGAAAATGGCCATGACCTCAGAAGCGGCGGTGATGTCGAAGCCGGTCTCGCGGGCGATCCCTTGGAGCGGACCGCCGATCCCGATGACGATGTCCCGCAAGACCCGGTCGTCCATGTCTAACGCCCGCCGCCAGGCGATGCTTTTGCAGTCCAAAAGTCCGCAGACATTGTCGAAATGGAGGCGGTTGTCTACCATGGCCGCCAAGAGATTGTGGGCCGACGTGATCGCGTGGATATCTCCGGTGAAATGGAGGTTGATGTCCTCGCTCGGAACGACGCGGGCCTTGCCGCCGCCGGTCGCCCCGCCCTTCATCCCAAACACAGGGCCCAGGGACGGCTCGCGAAGGGCGGCTGCGGCGTTCTTGCCCACTCGATTCAAGGCATCGGTCAGGCCGATGGCGGTCGTCGTTTTTCCTTCGCCCGCAGGGGTCGGCGTCATGGCCGTGATCAGGACGAGTTTTCCCGGTTCTTTTTTGCTCTCGAGGGATTGCCGAAGGTCAATCTTGGCTTTATAGTGGCCGTATTTTTCCAGGTATTCCGCTTTGATGCCAAGCTTCCGGGCGATCTCTTCGATCGGCCGCATGAAGGACGCGTTTTTTCTCTCGTCACTCATCTTACCCTCCGGCCCAGATTAAAGCGAGGACAACCAACAGGGTTCAAGTCCTCTGCTTCGGACTATCTTAACAGATTTTGTTTTTTTTGGGGAGATTGTCGGTGGCCAATGAAATTCGGCAACACGGATCGAATTTTTGTCTCCATGTTTTTTAAATCTCTTCCATTTCGTGTAGGCTATAAGGAAAAGATCAGGAAACGGCCGGGGGGAGGGCGGTCCGCGTCTCTGGGGGTCGGCGCCGGGACCCGCGATGCGACTATTTATTAAGGCTGAGGAATAAAAGGTCGTAATCCTCGATCAGGCCGCGGTCGGCGAAGCTGAAAAAACAGTTGTTGCCGATGATGATGTGGTCGAGCACCTTGAGCTGCATGACCTTGGCCGAAAAAACGAGCTCCTTGGTGATCTCCCGGTCGCAGAGCGAGGGCTCAGGATCTCCGGAAGGGTGATTATGGACGAAGATGAGCGAGGTAGCGTCGTAACGGAGGGCGTCTTTCATGATCTCCCGGGGATAGACGGCAGACGAATCCACGGTGCCTTCAAAAAGCGTCTTTTCCTCGATGATCTGGTTTTTCGGGTCAAGGAAGAGTACCTTGAAGTTCTCTTTCTTCAGGTCGCGAAGCGAATGATACAGGTAATCGAAGACTTCGCGGGACGAGCGGCAATAGGGACGGCTCATCATCCTGTCCTTGAGAAAACGGCGGGACACCTCCTGGACGAGCCGAATGCCGAAAACGTTATGCGAGCCGATGCCCTTGATCTTCCGGAGCTCATGGACGTCCGCCTCGAGGACCCCACGCAAAGACCTGAACTCTCTGAGCGCTTTTTTGGCCTGCTCCTTGCAATCCCTCCGGGGCGTCCCCAGGGTCAGAAGAAGCTCGATGATCTCATAATCAAGAAAAGCGTTGAGTCCGCCGCGCAGGAATTTCTCTCGGAGGCGCCGACGGTGGCCTTCACGATCATGTTGAGAAAGACCGTTTTCATCCGAAGGGTATTCCATGAGGTTCATCCTTACGGGCCAATAATTAAGACGCTCATAATTGAGATATTTAGCAAATCCATAAAAAAATCAGGGTGATTTGGGAAAATAATCCTCCTTCCCCTTTTAGCAAAGGATGGTGAGGGGGGATAACTCGCTTGTTTTTAAAGGTAGCTCTTGAGCCCAAGCACAGGTCACAATTCTTCGAGGACGTCCCGGACGGCGATGACCTTTTCCGGAGGCAGGTCATAGGGCAGAATCCCGGTCCCGAGCATGAACCCGGGATGGCGGCGGCCGATGGTCAAAACCTCCCGGACCTTTGTTTTTATCTCTTCGGCGGAGGCCGCCAGGAGAAAGCGAGGATCAAGGTTCGCTCTGAGGAGGACCGGCCTTCCCCGGAGGAGATCGATGAAGGTCGCGAGATTCGCCCGGAAATCGCAGAGAATGTTGTTTGTCCCGGTTTCGAGGATCGAATCCAGGAGACAGGCCGTGTCGCCGCCCAAGATGTAGGGAACGAGGGGCACGCCCAGCTCATGGCGGAAATAATGAATGACGGCCGACGTCGGGGGGAGAACAATCTTTCTATAGAGGCCCGGAGAGACGAGCGGCGGTGAGGCATGGGAGTCAAAGATGATCACGCCAAGCCCACGCTCTATAAACGCCCGGCCATAGCTTATGACGATTTCGGACGTTACCGCAAGGAGCCGGGACACCCATTCGGGATCGTCGATCATCGCTATTAAGAGTTGTTCGGCGCCGACGAGCTCGCAGGCTATCGAAAATGGCGCGCTGAGCGCGCCGCGGACGATCATATCGCGGCCAAAACGTTCCTGGATCCTCAGCCCGGCCTCGAGACAAATCGGCATGCGGCCGTCTTTCTCGGGGTCGGGGAGGCGCAACGTTGAAACGGCATCGTTGACCCGAACCGCCCGCTCTGCGATCGAAGGGACGTCGTTGAAATCATAGAATCTAACCGTGCAGCCCGCGGCTTCGGCTTCGATATTATAGACATCGCAGCCGACGACGAGCATGTCCGGCCGGTAAAGCTCGACTTCGCGGATGAGCGCCTGCTCAAAGAGCCCTGCGTCCCGGCTCAGGCGCGACGGCGTCGTTCCGATGAGGGCGGCTTTATGCTCATAGACCGCGGGGCAAAAGGGAACACGATCAGCGGGCCTTCCGGCAAGCAGGCTCTCTATTCTTTGACGCGGGGTCATGGGACATTCTATTTATAATTGGTTTATGCGTGTAATTGTCAAGTCGGAATGATAAAGAGGATTAACTTTAAGAAAGCGCGCACAGGAGACGGGACAAAATACCCGGTTCCTTCTTCAAAAAATCTGGGACAGGGTATTGTGTCCCCCTCTTTTTCTGTGATAAAACGACGGAGAAGACTCGCGAGGTGAATATGCGCGGCAACATCCCGACCCTATTCGTAACCGGAAAGACTCTCCCCGAAGCCTGGGAAAAAGCGGTTCTCGAATGCTGGCACAAAGGCGTCGCCATCAAGACCGAATACGACAAACCGGGCGACCCGCCGAGTAAGGACTGCACCATCTTGTGGGCCGTGGAAGATCCCTTCGCCGAGCCGAGGATCCACCGCGCCTTCCCCGGCGGCCTTGAAGACTTGGAAATCTACCGCCAGGAAGTCGTGGACGGCGTCCATGACCATTGGATTGCCCCCGAAGAAGGCAAGTGGACATATACATATCACAAGCGGCTGTTTTCCTATGAGATCGAAGGCGAGGCGATCGACCAGATCGCCTTCATTGTCAACAGGCTCGCTGAAGCCGGACACTCGCGCCGGGCCCAGGCCATCACCTGGAACCCGAAGCTCGATCCTCCGACCTACGACCCGCCCTGCCTGCAGCGGGTCTGGTGCCGGATGCTCGAGGACGAAAATGGCGGGCTGGTTCTCAACATGAACACCCACTGGCGCTCGCGCGACGCCTACAAAGCCGCCTATATGAACGTCTTCGCCCTGACCGACCTGCAGCGCGTCATCGCCGAGAGAATCAGGGCTAAAATCGGGAAGCCTGTCCGGGTCGGCCGCTACGCCGATCTTGTGGACAGCTTCCATATTTACGGGTCGTATTTCAGCGAGTTCCAGGGTTTCTTGAAGATGGTCGAAAAAAGGACGTTCGAGGAACGGACCTGGAACAGCGCCTACGCCGAGCCGATGTTCGCCGAGGCGCGGGAAAAGCTCAAAAAAGAAAAGATGGGAACTTGATAGACCCGGCCTTGGCGCTTTCGGTTTTAGCTCTCGTCTCCGCTGTCAACACCATCCTCGCCGACTATCGAGGCCAGTGGAGGCTGGTCTATGTCTTCAAGCCGATGACCCTGGCTCTGCTCATCGCCCTCGCCGCGATGGCCAAGCCGTCGTATGTTCAAACCTATAAATATCTCATTCTCGCCGGCCTCGTCTCGTCCCTGGCTGGGGACGTTTTCCTTATGCTCAGGAATAAGCGGTTCGCAGAGGGGCTGGCCTGCTTTCTCGTTGCCCATCTCTTCTATATCGCGGCCCTGCTCCAGACGATGACACCCCACTTAAGTTTCGGAACCGCCCTGCCCCTTCTCCTCTATGCGCTGTTCATGACGAGGGTCCTCTTTCCTCATCTCGGCCGGATGAAAACGCCGGTGGTCCTCTATATTCTCGTCATTACGGCGATGGCCGGGCTTGCCGCCGAACGCTTTATCGAGGGCGGTGGAACAAACGCCTTCTTCGCTTTTCTCGGGGGAATCCTTTTTGTTGTTTCGGATTCGGCGCTGGCGGTCAACCGCTTTGCCAAAAAATTCAGGCTCGCCCAGGCCCTCATCCTGAGCACGTACTTCGCGGGGCAGTGGTTCATCGCGATGTCGGTTTGACAGGCAGCTCAAACTTCAGGCTGGATGCGATCAAATCCAAGAGCTTCGGCGCGTCCTTGCCCTCCGCGACCAGGACCCAGGCCTCGGGTTTATCGATAATCACCAGTGCGGCTTTGGCCGGGCTCGCCACGGAAAACATGGGCAGGCCGTTCCGCGTTCCTATTTCCGTCCTGGCCCTGATATCCAGCCTTCCTATGATCTCGCTGGCCGACCGGTCATTCTCTTTCCACGGCAGAAGATAATACTGTTGAAGCTCTGCTTTTGCCCCGCCGGGCCCTTCCAGGACAACGACGGCCGGATCAGGCCAGACGGCGTCGAGTTTTGCGAATTTGAAATCCGCCGGCTTCTTGAGCGTCAAGCCAAGCCAGGGATTTTCATAAATATCTCCTCTAACCCGATAGGGAAATGTTCCTTCAGGCACGGCGATCTTTCTCTCGTCGGCGGCCGCGTATTCGAGGATTCTAATATCAACCCGGCCGAAGAGCTGCGGACCGGCGCCGCTGAGCGAACCCGCGCCTTCATACATCGAGGCGGTGCTGAAGGATAGCCGCGCCGCGTCGGCGACGCCCTCGGCGACGATCGCCGCGTCCACGGGGATCCAGTCGTCCCCGACCAGAATTTCCGTCCAGGCATGCCCGCCGAACATGCCGAGCGCATAGACATAGCCCATGACCACGCGCGAAGGGATTCCCGCGGCCCGGGCCATCGTCGCCAGGAGAGTGGCATAGCCCAGGCAGGTCCCACGCCGGTTCTGGAAGATCTCAGAGGACGGCGCGAGGGCGATGCCCGGGTCAAACGTCATATTCTCCGAGACCCAGCGCTCGAGCTTCAAGGCCGCTTTGAAAAGGTCCTTTTCGCCCGCAATGACATCCCCGACGAGCGATCGGATCCGGGGCTCATCCGATTGAACGTAGGCGTTGGGCTGCAAATACTCGCGGTTCTTCCCATTCATGGAAACCGGGAACGGGGCCGTTTTCGGCAAACGCGGACGCTTGATTTCCAGGACGAGCGTCTCGCGGTCCTTGGACACGACGGTCTGATAAGGGCTTTTAATCTCGGGCCAACCAAGGCCGGGATCTTTATGAACCAGCTTGACCTTGAGGTATTCCAGGCCCCGCGCTTTGGGCAGCCGGATGTTGGAGCGGATAATCGAGCGCTCGTACATCTCGGCCGGGAGCTCTGTCCCGGTCGCGGCCTGAAGCGCCCTGGCTTTGTCCGCGAGAACAAAGACGCCGGGACCGAATGGCGTGGACGTCTCCTGCTTGACGACCTCGTAATCGGAGTTCAGCCAGGCCGTGCTCTTGACCGACGCCGCTTCGATGAATTCCTCGACCTTGAGCGTGGGAATGTCTCTCCCCCCCAGACGAAGCATCTCTGCCATGAGGACCTTCCGGCTTCCTTTACTGACGGTCTCGAGCTCGGGCGCAAAAGTCTGGAATTCCACCGCGTCGCCGGGTCTCTTGAGGCTCTTCGAGGAAAGGCGCCGGATGCCTTCCTGCCCGAGAAGCGTGCCGGAATATTGGATGGTCCGCGCGTAGCTCTTGCCGCCGGATTCAGTCCGAAATTCGATGGTCTTATCCTTGACGACGGCCTCTGTCCGCGTGGACATGAGCGAGGCGCGCATATCATAGCTGACCTTTTTCAGAAGCCCCTCTCCGGTTTCCTCGACCTCTGTGGCGAACTGTATCTCCACCTTGCTCCCCAGGCGGTTGAGGACAATTTTCATGTCCGAGGTGTTGAGAAGGACCTCTCCCCCGCCCGCGCTTTTGCGGGATGAGACCTCATGAATATAGCCGACCGGTTGATCGGCAATAGTGATCAAGAACCATTTTTCCGAAGGCGGAAGGGACCCGGAAGAAAACGTAGGGAGAACAAACTGAGAAACCAGGAGGAGCAGGAGGATCGAGAAGCTCAGGCGATTTTTCTTTAACAGCCGCATGTCCTCATCCTTTTTCCCGAACAACAACTTCGGCTAATACCGGATAATGGTCGGGAACGAACCGGCCGTCCCATTTTTCGGAAATGATTCCGTGGCGCAAAACGGCGCCGCCGTTCATCAGGCCGACGCCGGTCATGAAGATGAGCCAGCCGTAGGTCACGTTCCCGACGACCGGACCGCGCTTCAGCGTCTTGAAGCCGTTCGTCATTTCGGCGAGGCTTTTCTAACTATAGATATCGGGCTTTGCCCTTCTTTTTAAGGGCCTCGAGAACCTCTTTCACTTTTTGATCCAGGTCCTTTCGACAGACCAGAAGGGCATCCTTTGTGTTGACGACGATAACGTCTTTGACGCCGATCAAGGCCGTAAGCTTTTCCGGGTTGTAACAAATCGCGTTTTGGGAATCCATAATCACGGATTCTCCTTTCACGGCATTTCCGGCTTCGTCCTTTTCCCATATGTCGGCAAGCGACGACCACGCCCCGACGTCCGACCATCCGAAATTTCCTTCGCAGACGAGCACGCCTTTGGCTTTTTCCATCAAGGCATAGTCGATGGACATGGCCGGGAGGGCCTTAAAAGTGGCGCCAAGCCTGGTCTTGGATCCCGCTTTAAGGGCGTCGAGCATCGGCTCCCAATATGGATAATAATCCGGCGCGAACTGTTCCATCTTCCGGGCAAAGACATCCGCCCGCCAGATGAACATTCCGGAGTTCCAGTAATATTCGCCGGACCGCAAGAATTCGACGGCCGTATCGTATGACGGTTTTTCTTTGAACGCTTTGACTTCGTAAAAAGAATCTTCCGAATACCGCTTGGCATTCTCTTTTTGATAATGGATATAGCCGTATCCCGTTGAAGGAAACGCCGCCGGAATGCCGAACGTGATCAAAGCCTCTTCGCTGGCGGCCGCTTCCGCGGCCGCTTCCAACTTCCTCAAGAACGTCGGATGATCGGTGATCAAGTGGTCGGACGGCAGGACGACAACGACGGCATCCGGATTCTTCAAATAGATCCACGCCGTGGCCAGGATGAGCGAAGGCGCGGTATTCTTTCCTTTCGGCTCGACGAGAAAATTTTCCCGCGGGACATCCGGCAACAAGCGGCCGATAGCCCGAGTCTGCTCGCCGTTGGCGATGGTATAGATCTTCCGGCGAGGGATGAGCGGAAGAATTCTTTGCGCGGTCTCTTCGAGCATCGTCTTGGAGCTTACGATCGGAAGAAACTGTTTGGGCATCTTTTTGCGGCTGAGCGGCCAGAAACGCGTGCCGCTGCCGCCGGCCATGATGACGGCATGAATGTCGGGTCGTTTCTTCATGACGGCTCCAGTTTTTGGATGGCCCTTTCCACGGCCCCTTTCACTTCCTTTTTGATGGCTTCGAGGTCCGCTTCGGTCTCAGCTTCGAACCGCAGAACCAGGGCGGCCTGGGTGTTCGAGGCTCGGACCAGGCCCCAGCCCTTCGGATAGATGGCCCGCACGCCGTCGATGTCGATCACCGGGTACTTTTTCGACAGCTCGATTTTCACGTCATCGACGATCTTGAACTTGACTTCTTCGGAAGCGTAAATCCGGATCTCGGGCGTGCTGAAGGTCTTCGGCAGCCCGGCCAGCATCTCCGACAGCTTCATGTCTGAACGGGAGACGAGCTCGAGGAGCCGGGCTGAGGAATAGATCGCGTCATCGAACCCGAAGAACCGGTCGGCGAAGAAGATGTGGCCGCTCATCTCTCCGGCCAGCAGCGCTTTTTCCTCCCTGATCTTTTTCTTGATGAGGGAGTGTCCCGTCTTCCACATGACCGGCTTTCCGCCCAGCCTGGCGATCTCATCGTAGAGCACCTTGCTCGCTTTGACCTCGGAAATGATCGTCGCCCCGGGATTCGAGGGCAAAATGTCGCGTGAGAATAAGATCATGAGCTGGTCGCCCCAGATCAAATGGCCTTCGTCGTCAGCCACGCCGAGCCTGTCGGCATCGCCGTCGTAAGCGATGCCGAGGTCGGCCTTCGTTTCGCCCACCTTCCTGATCATATCCTCCATGGCTTCGGGAAGCGTCGGATCGGGATGATGGTTCGGGAAGTTCCCGTCCATATCGCAATAGAGCTCCACGACATCGCAGCCCAGCTTCTTGAAGATGGGCACGGCCACCGCTCCGCCCGTTCCGTTGCCGGCGTCGACGACGACCTTGAGCCTCCGTTGGAGCTTGATATTGTTCGTGACATAATCCATGTATTCGGGGATGATGTCATAAGCGCTCAGCGTTCCCATCTTTTTGATGGCGATCTCGTCGTTCTTGATGATGTGATAGATCGCCTGGATCGTCTCTCCGTAGAGCGTATCTTTTCCCGACATCATCTTGAAGCCGTTGTATTCGGGCGGATTATGCGAGCCCGTGATCATGACGCCGGCTTCTTTGTTCTTATAAAAGATCGCGAAATAGAGAAGGGGCGTGGGGATCGTGCCCAGGTCCACGCCGTCGCACCCCGCCGCCCGGAGGCCTTTCATGAGGGCCTGGGCATAGGACGGCGAGCTCAGGCGGCAGTCGCGGCCCACGGCCACCTCGCCTTTTCCCTGCCGGCGGAAATAGGTGCCCATTCCCCTCCCCAGAGTTTCGATAATGTCCGGCGTCAGATCCTTGTCGACGATGCCCCGGATGTCATATTCTCGGAAAATGTTCGGGTTGATCTCCACGCCTTCTCTCCTTTTTGGTCGTCCTATAATTTTCGGTTAAGGATGTTTTTAAATCCGGACATGATCACGTCCCACTTCTTCTGAGCGCCGATAATGAATTCGATGAACTCGCGGAAAGCTCCCCGGCCGCCGTCTTTTTTGCAGACGTGATGAGCGTGTTTCTTGATGAGCCGATGAGCATCCCCGACGGCCGCCGCCAGTCCCACGGACTTCATAACTTCGAGGTCGCCCAGGTCATCGCCGATATATGCGACTTCCTCGGGTTTAAGCTGATGTCGCTTCAAGATATCATCGAACACCGGTTTTTTATCGATAACGCCCTGGTGAAGCTCTGTAATTTTCAGCCTTTCCGCTCTCTTCTCAAGTCCCTTCGAATTTTTTCCGGTGATGATGCCAAGCTTGAGGCCGGCGAGCTGGGCAAGCATGACTCCCATCCCGTCCCTCACGTTATAGAGTTTGACTTCCTCGCCATTGGGAAGCACGGCCAGGGTCCCGTCCGTGAGCGTACCATCGACGTCCATGAGGACCATCTTGATCCGTCGGGCCCGCGCTTTCTTCCCCATCAAAACATCTCCGTCCGCCACAGGTCATGGAGGTGGATGATCCCATCGATCTTCCCGTCCTTGTTCTTGATGACCAGGGACGTGATCTTTTTCTTCTCCATGATGTTGAGAGCTTCGGTCGCTAGGTCAGACTTGTCAATCGTGACCGGGTTCGCCGTCATGCTGTCCCGGGCGACCTTCTGAAGCAGGCCTTCCCGGTATTTGCCGACCATCCGGCGCAGGTCCCCGTCCGTGATGATGCCCGCAAGCGTGCCGTCCTCGTTCACCACGCAGGTCATGCCCAGCTTCTTCTGCGTCATTTCCTCGATCACATCGCTCATCGGCGTCTCCGGCTTGACTCTCGGGATATCGCGGCCTTTGTGCATAAGGCTCTCGATCCGGAGGAGTTTCTTGCCGATCGCGCCTTTGGGATGGACGAAGGCGAAATCCTTCTCGCTGAAGCCCTTCTTTTTCATCAGGGCGATAGCCAGTGCGTCGCCGAGGGCGAGCGCGGCGGTGGAGCTGGCCGTCGGGACGATCCCGCTCGGACCGGCCTCCTTCTCGACCCTCGCGTCCAGGACAATGTCACTGTATTTCGCGATCTTCGAATTCTTGCTCCCCGTGATCGAGATGAGCTTCACGCCGATCCGCTTGATGAAATCCAGGAGGTCGATGATCTCGCGCGTCTCGCCGCTGTAGGATACGGCAATGATGACGTCTTCCTTCAAGATCATCCCGAGGTCGCCGTGTCCGGCCTCGGCCGGATGGATAAACATCGCCGGCGTCCCGCAACTCGCCAGAGTCGCCGCGATCTTTCGTCCCACCAATCCGGACTTCCCCATGCCGATGACGATGATCCGGGACTTTGTCTTATAAAGAAGGTCAACGGCCTTTGCGAATTTTTCATTCAGCCGTCCTTTCAGGATCTCGACGGCCCGGGCCTCGATCTCGAGAACCTCTTTCCCTATTTGAATGACCTCTTTTTTCGTCATGAAAATTCCTTTAGACAACTTTTTTCAACCGCAGCAGGTTTCCGAGCAATTTGTCTAACTCTTTTATTATCAATGTATTATGTCTATCCGAGAGGGCCGCGGCGGGATCGTCATGGACTTCGAGGAACACGCCGTCGGCGCCGACGCTCAGCCCGGCTTTGGCGATATATGGGATGAATTCCTGGTCGCCGCCCGAGACTCTTCCCTTCCCGCCGGGCTTTTGAACGCTGTGCGAAGCGTCGATGACAACGGGATAGCCCCACCTCTTCATGATCGGGATGGAGCGGAAGTCTACGACGAGGTTGTTATAGCCGAACATCGTCCCGCGCTCAGTCAAAATGATCTTCCTGTTTCCTACGCTCTCAATCTTCTCGACCGCATTCTTCATGTCGTCCGGCGAAAGGAACTGGCCCTTTTTGATGTTGACCGGCTTCTGCGTTTTCGCGGCGGCTAAAACGAGATCCGTTTGGCGGCAGAGAAACGCCGGGATCTGGATGACATCGAGGACCTCGGCTGCCTTCTCCACCTGGGATATTTCGTGGACGTCGGACAGGACCGCAACTCCGATTTTGTGCTTGATCTCATTGAGAATCTCGAGACCTCTCTCCAACCCCGGCCCCCGGAACGATCTTATAGAAGAGCGATTGGCCTTATCAAAGGACGCTTTGAAAATGAACGGGACGCCGCGCTTATCGCAGATATTCTTGATCCGCCTCGCGAGGGCCAACGAATGCTCGCGGCTTTCGATGACGCACGGCCCGGCGATAAGGAAAAAACTTCCGGGCCCGCCGATCCTGAGGCCGGGCCTAATTCTTATTTTTTTTGAGGCGGTTCGCATAGCTGGCTCCGATGAAAGCCTTGAACAAAGGATGCGGCTTCAAAGGCTTGGATTTGAATTCGGGATGGAACTGGCATCCCAGGAACCACGGATGGTTCTTGATTTCGATGAGCTCGACCAGGCCGTAGTCCGGATTTTTGCCCGAGATGAAAAGGCCGGCCTCGACCAGCAGCTTTTCATATTCGGGATTGAATTCAAAGCGGTGGCGATGGCGCTCGTAGATCTCGGAGGTTCGGTAGGCTTTATAGGCGAAGGAATTCTTTGCGATGCGGCACAGGTACTGGCCCAGCCTCATCGTCCCGCCCAAATCCTGGATGCCTTTAAGCTCCCTCCATTTGAAAAAGATTTTATGCGGGGCGTCTTCGTCGAATTCCGTGCTGTTCGCTCTGTCCAGCCGTCCCACGTTCCGGGCGAACTCGATGGTCGCGCACTGCATGCCGAGGCAGATGCCAAAGAACGGGACTTCATGTTCCCGAGCGTAGGTGACAGCCCGGATCTTTCCTTCGATGCCGCGGTGCCCGAAGCCGCCGGGCACCAGAATACCGTCTTTGTCGTTCAGGACCTTCTCGATCTTTCCTTTTTCGAGGTCTTCGGCTTCGATCCAGGAGATGTTCACTTTCACCCGGTTGGCCAAACCGCCGTGATCGAGCGACTGCTTGAGGCTCAGATAAGAATCCTTGAGGCCCGCGTATTTTCCGACAAGGGCAATATTCACCTCGCCCTTGGGATGCTTCATCCTGTTCACCAATGACTTCCATTGCCCCATATTCTCTTTCTTGGACTCGAGCTTCAGCTGTTTGAGAATGATCGTGTCCAGGCCTTCTCTGTCGAAGATCAGCGGGACTTCATAGATATTGCTGACGTCCTTGGCCGTGATGACGGCTTCGACGGGAACGTTTGTGAATAGGGAGATTTTTGCCTTCAAATCCTGGGTGAGAAACCTGTCTGTGCGGCAGAGAAGAATGTCGGGCTGGATGCCGATGGCGCGCAACTCTTTGACGGTGTGCTGGGTGGGCTTTGTCTTGAGCTCTCCCGAAGTGCTAACGTAGGGGACAAGGGTCAGATGAACGAACAGCGTATTTTCAGGGCCGAGCGTCAGCCGCATCTGGCGGGTCGCTTCGAGAAAAGGCTGGCTCTCGATGTCGCCGACCGTCCCGCCAATCTCGATAATGATGACGTCATTGTCGCTCTGAACCGCCCGGAACGCGTTTTTTATCTCGTCTGTCACATGGGGGATGACTTGGACCGTTTTTCCGAGGTACTCTCCCCTTCTCTCTTTCCGAATGATCAAATCGTAGATCTTGCCGGCTGTCCAATTGTGATATTTCGTCGTCCGGGTAGATGTAAATCGTTCATAATGGCCAAGATCCAGGTCTGTTTCCGCCCCGTCGTCCGTAACATAGACCTCGCCGTGCTGGAAAGGATTCATCGTCCCCGGATCGACGTTGAGATAGGGGTCGAATTTCTGGAGCGTGATCTTGAAACCATGGCTTTCGAGAAGTCTGCCGATCGATGCGGCGGCGATTCCTTTGCCAAGTCCGGACAGAACTCCCCCGGTCACAAAGATATATTTACTCATAAGCCCTCGATTTTAAGAATTTTTCAACCTTGATTATATCCTGCGGCGTATCCACGCTCAATGTGGGACGGGAAATTTCGACCATCTTGATTCTCAGCCCGTTTTCCAGAACCCGTAATTGTTCTAGTCTTTCGATCTTTTCAAGCCTCGAAGCCGGCAGAAGGTGAAAATTCAACAAAAAATCTCTCCGGTAGCTGTAAATGCCGATGTGCTGGAAAAAATAGTCCGGAGCCCGGTAGGGGAGAGGCGACCGGGAAAAATAGAGAGCATTTCCTTCTTTATCCGCAACGACTTTGACGATGTCCCTTTCTTGGAGCAGCCCCATATCGTCAACCCTAGCCATGAGCGTCGCCATCGGGATCGACGGATCCAGGAGGACTTTAACAAGGGCGTCAAGCATGGCCCCGTTGACGAGCGGTTCATCCCCTTGAATATTAACAATAATCGAAGCGTCAACGCGCGTCGCCGCCTCGGCGACCCGCTCGGTTCCCGACGAATGATCGGCCGACGTCATGACGGCTTCAGCCCCGATTTTATTTGCGGCTTGAAAAATCCTTTTGTCATCCGTGGCAATGATGATCCGGTCTAATAATTTCGCCTCCTGTGCTCCCTCGTAGACCCATTGGATCATGGGCTTGCCGAGAATCAAAGCCAGCGCTTTCCCCGGGAACCGGGTCGATTGATAGCGGACCGGAATGATTCCTGCGGCTTTTTCCAAGGCCATAGCTCTCTTTATTCCTGTGCCGGCGATCCCGGATGAGCAAGCTGTCCGGACGTCTGGCAGTGGGCTTCAAGGAAGGCGCCTTCCTCTACGATCAATTTGGGCGAGATGATTGTTCCCGTGACCCGGCCTTGGCTGTTGATCTCGACTTTTTCCGCGGCCTTAATGTTTCCGATGAATTCCCCATTGATGACGACGTGGTTCACTAAGAGCTCAGCCTCGACTTTGCCTTTATTGCCGATGATTAATACGGATTCGGATTCGATCCTGCCTTTATAATAGCCGTCGATCCGGAACGACCCTACGAATTTCAAGGTCCCGTTGAATTCCGTTCCTTCATCAAAAAAACCCATGATCTTGTCATCATCTATTTTTTTGCCTTTCATGAACGCGCTCCTTTTATGAACTCAGATATCCGGTTGAGTTCATCCAGCGAATAATAAAATATGTTGATGATCCCCTTTTTCTGGTTTCCCGAAATAGCGACCTTTGTTCCTAAAGCTTTTAGCAGCTCTTCCTGAACGGCTTCAAGGTTTGGATCCGGGTTTCTTTTCCTGGAAGGCGAAAGCTGTTTATTGAACTTTGCCACGAGATTTTCGGTCGCCCGGACAGACAAGCCTTTCTGAACTATCCTTTTTACGAGGTCGAGCTGGGCTTTGCTATCTTCGACGGAGAGCAGGATTTTGGCGTGGCCCATCGAAATTTTCCCATCTTGAATGCTTTCCTGGATTTCACTCGGAAGCTTGAGAAGCCTCAAGAAGTTTGCCACCGATGCCCTGTCTTTTCCAACCTTTTCCCCGACTTCTTCCTGAGTGTATCCAAGCTCCTCGGTCAGTCTTTCATAGGCCCGGGCGATTTCGATCGGGTTCAGCTCCTCCCGCTGCAGGTTTTCGACCAACGAAACTTCAAGCTGTTGCTCCTTAGGAATATTCCGGATGAGAACGGGGACTTTTCTGAGGCCAGCTTTTTGCGCTGCGCGCCATCTCCTTTCCCCGATCAGGATCCTGAACTGTTCTCCTTCCGGGATGACGATGATCGGCTGCAGCACGCCCGCTTTCCTGATGGACTGGGCGAGCTCCTCGATGCCCTTTTCATCGAACCTCATCCTCGGCTGTAAAGGGCTTGGCCTGAGCTCGTCGACTTCGAGCTCGGTATAGGACTCTTCCTTGAGAATGCCATATTCTTCGGGGATGAACGCTTTGATTCCTTTTCCTAACGCCTTTTTCATTTCTGCAATATCTCCTGCGCTAAATTGAGATAAGCCTCGGCCCCCCTCGATCTAATATCATAGAGAAAAATCGGTTTCCCGAAACTGGGGGCTTCCGCAAGCCTGATGCTCCTGGGGATGACCACTTGGTAAACGATTTCTTTAAGAGATTTTCGAACTTCCTCCGCCACCTGGCGAGAGAGGTTTGTCCGATCGTCATACATCGTCAAAAGAATTCCTTCGATCTTAAGAGTCGGGTTAAAGTAGGTGCGGACTTCGTTCAAAATGCGAAAAAGGTCGGGGATACCTTCCATACAAAAAAATTCTGTTTGAACAGGAATCAGGGCCGAATCTGCCGCCGAGAGAGCATTGATCGTCAAATAGCCAAGGGATGGGGGGCAGTCGATGATGATGAAATTGAATTTCAGCCGGATCTTATCCAAAACCTTGCGGAGCATTCTTTCCCGGCTTTCCTTGGAATAGAGTTCGACTTCGGCACCGGACAATTCCGGAGAACAGGGGCAAATATAGAGATTGTCGAGTTCCGTCCCTTGAACACATTCCATAGCGTCCTGGCCATTCATCATAGCCTGATAGATGCCCTTAGTGGTTTCTTTGGCTTTGCCGAGACCTGTCGTCGCCATCCCTTGGGGATCCAGGTCGACGAGGAGCACCCGCATTTTCTTTACGGCCAGGGAAGCCGATAGGTTAATGGCTGTCGTGGTTTTACCCACACCGCCTTTTTGATTAGCTACCGCGATAATTCTATTCGCCATCGTCCACTGTTCCACGTGGAACACTTACCCTGGAACCACGTTTTTTCTTTTGGACGGCCAAGTGAACATATACGCTGAAGACATCCGAAGGTGTGATCCCTGGGATCTTTTTCATTTCCCGGATCGTCCGGGGCTTGTGTTTTTCCATTTTCTCAGTGGCCTCTCTGGTCAGCCCATGAACTTTCCTTAAATCCATGGTCTCTGGTATTTTCAGGCCGTCGATCCTCAGGATCTTCGCGATCTCTTTTTCCTGCTTTTTTAAATACCCTTCATACTTGACTTCGGCTTCTATGTGCCTGACCTCTTCATCGGTCAAAGCGGCAGGGATCTTTTCGTATTCTAGCACATTTTTAAAATGAATATCAGGTTTTTTTAGATAGTCCCTCAAGGAGATTTTTTCCTTGTTTTCCAGGGTAATTTTTCTTTTTTCCAGGAATAGCATGACGGATTTTACCCGTTCTTGTTTCTCCCTGTAAGCCTCAAAATCTTTGTCAGGGATAAGCCCCAGTTCATGGCCATATTTCATGAGGCGCTTGTCGGCATTGTCGATTCGGAGCAGAAGCCGGTATTCAGCGCGCGAAGTGAAAAGGCGATAAGGTTCTTCGACACCTTTGGAGATCAGATCATCGATCAAGACTCCCACATAGGCTTCCTCCCGTCCAAGAATAAAAGGTTTCTTCTTTTTGATCTTCAAGGCGGCATTTATGCCGGCCATCAATCCCTGGGCTGCCGCCTCTTCATAGCCCGAAGTGCCGTTTATTTGGCCGGCCAGATATAAATTTTGGATTACCTTTGTTTCCAGGGTGGGGTAGAGCTGGGTGGGGGCAACAGCATCATATTCGATCCCGTAGGCAGGCCTCAAGATCTTTGCCTGATCTAGCCCGGGGATGCTCTTCAATATGGCTTTTTGAGTCTCAAATGGAAGGCTTGAAGAAACGCCGTTGACATAAATTTCTGCCGTGTCCAGGCCTTCCGGCTCAAGGAAGAACTGATGGCGTGCGTGGTGCGGAAATTTAACGACCTTGTCTTCGATCGAAGGACAATACCTTGTCCCGATTCCCTTGATTTTCCCGCTATAGAGCGGTGATTTATCCAGGTTTTTCCTGATGATTTCGTGTGTCTTCGAGTTCGTGTACCCGACATAGCAAACGACTTTGTTTTCAAGCTTTTTCTGCGTCCGGAAGGAGAACGAAACAGGCTTCTCATCCCCAGGCTGAGGATCGAATCTCGACCAGTCGATCGTATGCTTATCGAGCCTCATGGGCGTTCCTGTCTTTAGCCGAAATGTCTTTAATCCCAATTTTGTAAGGCTCTCGCTGAGTTCATGTGAAGCTGGCTCGTTCGCTCTTCCCGCCGGATAGCTCTTGAGGCCGATATGGATGAGCCCGTTCAAAAACGTCCCCGGCGTGACGATGACAGATCTGGCCTTGAGGCAATGTCCATCCAGGGTGGCCACTCCCATGACCTTTCCGTTCTCGACGAGTAAATCGGTCACGATACCCTGGAAAACCGTTAGGTTAGGAATGACTTCGAGCCATTTTTTCATGGTCAGGCGATAAAGCGCCTTATCGCATTGGGCTCTCGGCGCCTGGACAGCGCCGCCACGGCTTCGATTCAAAAGCCTGAACTGAATACCGGTTTCGTCGGCCAGCAATCCCATGATCCCGCCGAGAGCGTCAATTTCCCGGACAAGGTGCCCTTTGGCCAGGCCGCCGATGGCTGGGTTGCAGGACATCTGGGCGATCGTATCTAAATGGATCGTTAGCAGGCAAGTCTTCAACCCCATAGCGCTCGCCGCATAAGCCGCTTCGCATCCGGCATGTCCGGCTCCGACGGCGATGATATCATAGGCATTTGTTGACGCTATCATCATCTCACTTCCCCACGCAAAAACGGCTGAAAATCCTTTCTATGACCTCATCCACCCTGATATCGCCGGTAAGTTGCCCGATAATGGGGATAGTTTTACGGATCTCCTCGGCATAGAATTCCTCGGGATGCCCGTCTAAGAGAAGCTTTAAACCCTTCCTAAAATGACCGAGAGCCTCTTCGAGCAAAAGTTTTTGTCTCTGATGAAAGATGACTTCCTCTCTGTCCTCGAATTTGGGGGAGAAAACCTCAAAAAGTTTTCCCTTCAATTTACCCAAGTTTGTTCCCTTCAAGGCCGAGATTTCGAGGGCAGAGAGGCGATGGAAGCGTTTTTTGATCCCCCTGACATCCATCTTCCGCGCAAGATCGATCTTGTTGAAAACAAGAAGGGCCTTTTTGTCCGGGAATTCCTCAACAAGCGCCAAGTCTTCGGAATTTTCTTTGCGAGAAGCATCTAACATTATAAGCAATCCATCCGCCTCAGAAGCGATCTTTTTCCCCCGTCTGATCCCCTCCTTCTCGATGGCCGAAGATGGTTTTCCGAGTCCGGCCATGTCTACCAGGTTGAAAAATGTATCTTTAATCTTGATTTTTTCCTTCAAATAATCCCGTGTCGTTCCGGGAAAAGGCGTGACGATCGCCCGCTCCTCCTCTAGGATTGTGTTGAACAGAGTCGATTTCCCGACGTTCGTCCTGCCCATGATCGCGAGGGTGACACCCTCTAAAAGCGCCTTCCCCGCCCTATAACTTGAAACAAGGTCATCTAAATATTCAATCGTTTTCTCGAGAGAATCGGCGATTTTTTCGGGCGTGATTTGAAGTTTCTCATCCGGAAATTCAATGGAAGCTTCGATCTGGGAAAGAAGGTCGATATTCCGGGCTCGGAGCCCAGATATCTTCTTGGACAGATTTCCATCGAGCTGGCTGAAGGCCATTTTGGCAGTTTTTATCGAGGCCGCTCGAATGAGGTTATCGACGGCCTCTGCCCGAATGATGTCTAAACGGCCGCTTAGATAGGCTCGCAAAGTGAATTCTCCAGGCCGAGCATGCCGTGCCCCGGCCAAAATACCCAGGCGCAGAACCTCTTCCTCCACCGCTGGACTGCCGTGGCAGCTGATCTCAACGACGTTTTCTCGAGTATAAGAATGAGGCGCCGGGAAATAGAGAAGATAGGCTTCGTCAAAAGCTTCGTTTTTCTCAAGATCAATAAGATTTCCGAAAAGGGCCTGGCGGGGCAAAATCCTGGCTCTGGCTCGTTTTGGCTTAAATAGTCTTTTCGCTATCTTGAGGGCATCTTTTCCGCTCAGCCGAATGATGCCGATTCCCCCATATCCGGGCGGCGTCGAAGCGGCAATAATCGTATCCTCGAGCGTATAGTTCAGCATATTAAGCAGATTTTAGCCGAGCAGGAATGATTAGTAAAGAGATCATCGGGCTAGGGATGGGCTCGGAGAAGGACCTGCCCGAGCCGGAGCTGGCCCGGATTCTCGATTAAAGGTCGAAAAGAGCGATCCCAGCTCTTTTGGAGGAGGAAATCTTTTCCAATGCTCTCTCAGGACTTTCCGGTTTTCCCCACGGGAAAAATCTTGACTCGCTTCAAGAAACCATCGCCAAGGCTTTCGCTCGTGATGCCGGGGACCTGGTTGACAGCGATGTGGACGATCCGTCGTTCATAGGGATTCATGAGGTCCAGGATCTCGTTCCGGCCGCTTTCATAGACCTGACGGGCCACTTGTTGGGCGTAGTCGCGTAATCTCTTCTCTTTCCTCTTGCGGAAAAATTCACAGTCCACCTGGACTTTCTGGGAGGAGATCTTGTTCAGGACATGCTGCAGGGCTAGGAGCAGCGCTCCGTCTTTCCAGAGGAGGAGTTGCTTATCTTCGCCGTCAAAGATGACGAAGACAAAGCCGTTCTTCTTCTTGATCTGGTAGCTGATCTCGAGCGGAAAGACCGGCAGAAGCTTTTCAAGAAAATTGGAAACGGCGTTTTCCTCGGCCTCGATCTTCGCCCAGGCACGAATGACGATCTCTTTGCTCAGCCCGAAGAGCTTCGTCTTCTCTGTGACGATCTCGTAATTGAGCTCGGACCGAGGGATCTTGAGTATATGCTCGGCGTGACCGATGGCTTCTTCTAGGTTCTTGCCCTTGAATTCCTGAAGCCGATCGCTGCTTTGATCATTTTTTTCTTGGTTTTCCATGGGATTCAACCTTTTTCTTTTTCATCATGCGGTTCATGACATATTGTTGTCCGATCTGAATGATATTGGACGTCATCCAGAAAAGCACGAGCCCGCTCTGAACACTCATGAAGATGAACGTCATAAAGACGGGCATGATCAGCATCATCATCCGGGCCTGGCCTGGATCGGCGGACGTCGGGGTCATCTTTTGTTGGATGTACTGCGCCACTCCCATCAATACGGCGAGAATCGGAAGGTGAGGCCAAAAGACGGTTTCTCGGAGAGAAAGATCTTGTACCCAAAGGATAAAAGGGCTGTGTCGAAGCTCAATGGCCAATCGAAATAAAGGCCACAGGGCGAAGAAAATCGGAATTTGGAGGACGGTAGGCAGGCAGCCTCCGGCCGGATTGACGCCTTGCTCTTTATAGAGCTTCATCATCTCTTCGTTCATTTGGCGGCGCTGGGCGATGTCCGTCTTGGACTTTTTGTACTTCGACCTCAGCGCTTTGACCTTCGGTTGGAGCTCGGCCATTTTTGCCATAGACTTTGTGCTACTGTAGGTCAGGGGAAATAAAAGGATCTTGATGATGACAGTGAAGACGATGATGACCAAACCCCAATTCGGAATGAATTTATGGATGAACTTAAGGGAGGCGAGGAAGGCCTCGGCGATAACCCCGAAAAAGCCGAATCGGATGATTTTTTTGGCGTCATGCCCGAACGCGGCCAGCGTTTCGAGCTCTTTCGGTCCGACATATGCTTTTCCGGGATTGTTCACGGCTAAAAAGAAATATGCAACCTTATTCTCAACATCATCTTCCTTAAGAAAAGCGGCCGTTCCGCTGCCTGCGGCCGGGACGAAAAGCGCGGCGAAATAGTTGTCATCATAGGCCGCCCAGTTGACGAAATTGAAAGCGCTTCCTTCCGGGTTGTATTTTTTTGCGTCTTCCGCAAGCCGATAGACCTTGTTCGAGGCGAAGACTGTGACGCCGCTGCCAGCGCTGAAGCTCTGTTTGAGCTCGGCTTCAGAAGGATTTCCAATCCCCGGTCCCCAAAGAAGCCGCGGCTCGACAGGCTGTCCGTTCTTACGGATGAGGATGGAGATGTCGAAATCGTATCTCCCTCCATAAAACGTGAATATTTTTTCGATCTCAAGCTCTTTTCCGTCAGAATACTCAAAGCGGAGTTCGGCTTTCTCGCCGTCTTTGATATTACGGCTCATGCCCGTGACTTTATAAAAGACACTGTTATAAACGCTCGAACGAATCCCGGCCAAACCTGCTTTGGCCGCTTCCGGGCTATCGTCGAAAAGAGAAAACGGAAAGACGCCGGCATTTTTCACAAATGCGGGAATTAAGTCCAGATCCTCGTCCTTTTCGTTCTTATGATGATGTAATTTCCAGCTGCTCAGGACGCCGCCCTTATTGCTCCAAAGGGCTTGATAGAGCGATGTCGAGACTGTCACCTGCTCTTCGCCTTGAGCTGTTATTTGTTTTATATTCAGCTGGTTAGCCTCAGCCTTCGGGACCTGTACCGGGGCCCTGCCCTCAACCTTTTTTTGTTCCGGCGCCGGCTGGGCTAGTCCAGTTTCAAGTTTGGCTGTTTGTTCGGCCGGCGCTTGGAGTTCCGGCTTCTTCTTGACCATAATGAGCTGCCAGACAAATAAAAGCAAAAACGAGAGAACGATCGCAAGCAGCAGTCTTTTTCCCTCCATGCTATAACCTCTCAGCGGACAGGATCAAGCCCTCCCTCGTGAAAAGGATGGCACCTAAGCAGCCTTTTCAGTCCGAGCCGGAATCCTTTGCCCAACCCGTATTTTTCAACAGCCTGGTACATGTATTCTGAACAGGTCGGATAAAAGCGGCAATGCGTCCCGAGAAAAGGCGATATGATTCTCTTGTACACTCTGATCGAAAATAATAAGATGCGTTTCATGAGATCAGGGCTTCCCGCTGATCGCTCGAAGGGCCGATAGGCATCGCTCGCGCATGTCCTGCCACGTCGCTGTCTGTATATCTTTCTTGGCAATGAAAAGAATATCCAACGGAAGCGTCAACAAATCTTTGTTCCTTCTGAACAACTCTCTCGCTCGGCGTCTGATCTTATTCCGCTGAACGGCATTCCCGACTTTTCGGCTCGTGACAACGGCCATCCGGGAATGGCTGAGGTTGTTAGGAAGAAAGATCAGATTAAAATATTTACCTCGGGCGCAACTGCCTTTTTTATAAAGATTCGTAAAATCTTTTTTCTTGCGGATCCTCTCGCGAGGGCCATAGCTTTCTATCATCAAACAGCGAGGCGCTTCCGGCCTTTCTGTCTTCGTCTTTTGATGACTTTTTGTCCGCTCTTTGTGCTCATGCGGACCAAGAATCCGTGGTCCTTTTTTCTTTTTCTGTTGTTCGGCTGGAATGTCGGCTTCATCGCCTGCTTTCCTTTAAGGAAAGTATGTTAATAAACCTCCCCTTTTCTGTCAAGCTGGATTTCACCTCTTTCTCGGATCTTCAAACGATGCATTTTTTTTGAACCGCCGGCCGATACTATTTAACTTGTTCTATTCATTATAATTATAGATTATCATACGGCTCTGTGTTCATTGTCTGGACTATATGTTAGCCGCAGCTTGAATCTTCCGAAAATATTCTATTTCCGCCGCGCTGGCCGATCGCTTTTCCAAAATGCGATTCTCATCGTTGCCCGGGGCGAGGACAACTTGGCGGCAAAAATTATCCGAGTTTCCTTATTGACTCTTCCATGGAAAATTATTATAATGGTTGTTTCCATGAATCCATTCAAGATTGGTGAGAGAGTCATATATCCCAATCAGGGCCTTGGCGTCATCGAAGACATCCAGCAAGAGGCCTTCAACGGGGAAAGCTTTAAAATCCTCCATCTGAGGATCCTGGCCAACAACACGCTGGTCCTTGTCCCTTCCTCCTCCGCCGAAGAGATCGGCATCCGCAAGCTCATTTCCGAACGCGCCGTGAAGGAGATCTTCGACTACATGAAGACCGGTGAAGTCGAAGTGAGCATGAACTGGAAGGGCCGCTACAAGGAGCACGTAAACCTCATGAAATCGGGCACGATCCTGGACATGGTGGCGGTGTTGAAAAGCCTGTACTATCTCAGCCTGATCAAACCTCTGTCGTTCCGCGAAAAGAAGATGATGGAGAAAGCCAAGGAGCTGGTCGTCAGCGAGATCTCCGAGGCGTCCTCGCTCCCCTCGACCCAGATCGAACGGAAGATCATCCACACTCTCTCGGCCTGTTTTAAAGACGTCAAGTCCGGCTTGGACATCTGATCTTCACGGTCATGCTATTACCGTCGATCCTTCTCTTCTTGCTCTTTATCATCCTCAGCGCTTTCTTCGCCTCCTCAGAGACCGCCTTCATCGGCTCCAACCCTTACATGCTGGAATATCTGGAGAAAAAAGGCTCGAAGCGGGCCGGCGCCGTGAAGAAGATCCTGGCCCGGGTCGATGATTTCCTGGCGACCATACTTATCGGAAACACACTCGTCAATGTCGCCTCAGCCTCCGTGGCCACGTATGTCTTCGTTTCTTTTGTCCCGAATAAAAAGACAGCCGTTTTGCTCGCCACGGCCGCCACGACGCTCCTTCTTCTTTTTTTCTCCGAGATCAATCCCAAGATCTATGCGGCCTATAATCCCTTGAAGCTATCGTTCCTCTTCGCCCGGCCGATCCGCGGGTTCATGCTCCTCTTTTACCCCTTCGTTAAGGCCTTCACCTTCGTCTCCAGTTTGATCTTCCCCTCGACGGAAAAACAGGCTCCGGGCATATCGCGGAGCATCACCGTCGACGAGACGAAAGTCCTGTTGACGTCGGGCATCAAGGGCATGTCGGCCTTCCGGAAAAAGATGATCGCCGAGATCCTGGACATCGCCTCCCGTCCAGTGAAGGAGATCATGACACCCCGGCCTCAGATCAAGGCCATCGAAATTGGGTCATCGCGACAGCAGATTCTCGACACGGTCCTCAGCGAGGAATTCTCTCGGTTCCCTGTTTACCGGGGACGGCTCGATCACATCGAGGGGCTCATTCACACCAAGGATATCATTCCCTATCTCATCGACAACAAGGACCTCGACCTGACGAAATTCCTCCGAAAACCATTCTTCGTCCCCGAATCGGCCTCGGTTGAAAAAGTCCTGATCCAGATGCAGGAGAACGCCGTCCACTTGGCCTTTATCGTCGATGAATTCGGCAACATGGAAGGGATCGTCACCTTTGAGGACATCATCGAAGAGATCGTCGGCGATATCCAGGATGAATACGACGCGAAAGAGGAAGAGTGGTCCACCCCGGCCGGAGAGAACGCGTTCTTTATCAAGGGCGCGGTGAGCATCAAGGACATCAACCGGAAGCATCCTCTCAAACTTCCCGAGAGCGGCGAATACACGACGCTGGCCGGTTTTTTTCTCTACGAATTCGGGCGGATCCCCCACGAAAAGGACGTCTTGATATACAAAGGACACCGTTTCATCGTGGAGAAGATGAACAAGAGGCATATCAGCCTCGTCCGGGTGGAGATCCAAAATGCGTGAACCCGGCCGGATGAGAACGATTTCGGTCAACAAATCGGCGTTCTTCAATTACGACATCGTCGAGACCCTCGAGGCCGGGATCGAACTCCAGGGTAGCGAAGTGAAATCCCTCAAAGAAGGCCGGATCAGCCTGAAAGAGAGCTTTGCCGAGATCAAGAACGGCGAAGCCTTCCTCCTCAACTGCCACATCAGCCCTTATGAGCCGGCCAGCCGGTTCAATCACGACCCGATAAGGCCGAAAAGGCTCCTCCTCCATCGGCGGGAGATCAAGCGCCTGACCGGGAAGATCAAAGAAAAGGGCCTGACGCTCGTGCCGACCAAGGTCATCCTCAATGAAAAGGGCCGAATCAAGGTCGAGGTCTCTCTGGCCAAAGGCAAAAAGGCCTACGAAAAGAAAGAGGCCATCAAAGAACGGGACAGGAACCGGGAACTGCGCGCGGTGCTAAAACACGCGAGGCGATAGCTCGCCGGCCAGCCGGACGGCTTCGATCATGCTCCGGGGATCGGCCAAATTTTTTCCGGCGATATCGAAGGCCGGGTCATGGTCCGGAGATGAACGGATGAACGGCAGACCAAGGGTGACGTTAACGCCCGTGCCGAAGGCGGCCAGCTTGAACGCGATCAGACCCTGGTCGTGATAGAGGGCGATGACGATCCTTTCGGAATGCCCGAAAATCCCCCGCCGCGGCTGGGCCGCCATGATCCGCAAGGTTTATGAAGTCGACCCGTTGCTTTGTCCCAAGTGCGGCGGCAAGATGCGCCTCATTGCCTTTATCACCGAGTTCTCCGTGGTGGACAGGATCATCAACCGCCTCAAGCTGACTTTTGTCGCCTCGAAGCCTCTGCCCTCGCAGGTGTTTGGGCAGGTATCCCTGACGCCGGCCGACGAGAGCGGGGCCTATTTTTGATTATTCGCGATTAAGAGGAGCGGAAGTCTATCGTCTTTTAGCCGGGGCGAGAGGGTTTTTTGTCCCAACATGCTCTTCCGCCGCCGCTTATTGCGGCGATTGACATCGCCGCGCTGCCGGAAGTATATTACCAGCGTGGTTAAGAGGGGAGATTCATCGCCCAGGGCGGAAATCCACCGCGCCACGAAAAAAGGAAAATCCTATCTTTCAGGAGTGGAATCATGAGGAATCTTCGATCGGGACTGTGGGCGGCGGCGGGCCTCGCCCTGCTGACGCTCGTGACGTCGGCCTGCGGCGTGAAGGCCCCCATCCTGGTCGTGGACGGCCTGAGGGTCGGGGCCATGGGCATCACGGGAGTCGCCCTCGACGTGCGATTTCGCGTCAGGAACCCCAACCCGGAGCCGCTCAACATCGACCGGCTCGAGTACGAGCTGTTCGTCAACGGCAACCGGATGGGGCGGGGCTTCGAGTCTTCGGGGTTGCAGCTGGCGGGCTTCGGTGAGGGGAAGGTGCAGAGCCGCTTCGACGTCAACTTCCTGAGCCTGCCCGGCGTCGTCAAAGACGTGCTGCGCCAGGACCGGGTGAAGGCGCGCGTCAAGGGGCACTTCTACACATCGGGCCCCTACGGCAACAAGCGCCTCGGCTTCGACGCCGACGCGTACGTGAATCTGCACGACCGCTGATGCGCGTCACGCTGGCGGTGATCGCGGCCATTTTCGTAATCTTGAAAGGGGTCCACGGCCGGAGATATCGTCATTTCGTGATGGGCGGTATATATTCGGGGCTTTGCGGCAGGGAAGACGGTGCGACGACGAAAAGGAAACGCCTATCCCTCGACGACCCGGAAGTGGCGGTCTATCTGCATGCCGTGCCAGAAGCCCCTCGAGAACCGCGCCTCGGGTGAGTGGTGGGCGAGCATGGAGGAGGTGTTCCATCGGGATTGATGGGAACTTTTCTTCATTCTTATCGTATACTCATGATGAATAAACCCTGAATACTATAAAAGGAGGGTCACATGAATACGGTTAGGAAGATCATCGGGGCGTTTATCATCGTCTTTTTCGGTCTCCCGGCGCTCTTCGGCATCACTTGGGTGGTCGGCTTCATCCGGGCCTCCGTCTCGCCTGAATTCCTGTCCGACCTGCCCCGTGAAATCATCACTGAAGTACCCCAGCTCACAGATGAGATATTCAAAGCGGCCCAGGACAAAGAAGTGATCAGCGATGAAAACACGCGAAGCTGGTTCCAAGCGGCGGCCAAGACGGGCATATCCCCCCGGGATCTGCTGGCCAAGACGGGGCTTCTCGATTGGCTGGAGAACGAATTGTCGACCTCCCTCAAGGAAATTGGCCAGGTTCTCAGGGGAGAGAGAAGGCCGAGGGAAATTTGGATCAACCTTCAGCCCTTAAAAAGGGGCCTCCTGCATCCTGAGGTCGACGGCTTCCTGCGGGCGACACTCCAAAACCTGCCGCCCTGTAATGAGCAGGGAGACGAGAGCTGGCGGCAGTTCGCCTCGAAGACCTCTGGTCATCGGCAATTGCCCGCCTGCCGACCTTCTCTCATATCGGTCGACGACGTGCTGCGCGCGGAGCGGACGAAGGCGGTGAATGAGATGCCGAATGAGGTCGAGGTCTTCGGGGATGTCCGGGCATTTCGATATTTCCCTTTTGGCATTGTCGGGACGGTCCATTTCTTCAGCTATTTGCTCTTCCTCATCCCCGCCGTCCTCATCTTCCTGGGGGCCCTCATCGCCGCCTCGTCACCGTCCAGCTTCTTGAAATGGTCCGGCGTCTCCGTTTTCGTCGGCGGCCTGCCGGTTCTTCTGATGTCCCTATTTGCCAAGCAGGTATCTCTCTGGGCCGTCAAATATGGCTCTTTTTCCTGGGGCGAGAGATGGTCCGGAGAATTCCATGACCTGGTTTTTGACAAACTGGGCTGGATTTCGACACGCATCATCGACGGGCTGCTGTCCCCCGTCGTGGCCGTGGCGGGTGTTGTCTGTGTCGTCGGCATTGTCCTCTTCGCGGTGTCTTTTTCGGTGAGAAGTGTGCCTAAAAAGGCCATAAATAAGTGATGCTCGAGGCGGCCGGGGAGAAGCCGGTGGGGGTAGGGTTTTCGCCCGAATAGATTCTGCGGCGCCGTCGTTGAGGCTAATAATTTCGCCGCGCGGACCGCGCTACTTCCACTCCTTCATGATTTCGCCGAAGCATTCGAGTCCGCTGGGGATGACGGCGCTGTAGCCGTGGCCCGGCTGCGTCCAGGCTCCGGCCAGATAAAGATTCTTGACCGGCGTCTTGTGAGCGAGCCGTCGCGGCATGGAATTGTCCAGGGTCTGGTCCCAGCCATAGATGGCTCCGCGATAGTTGCTCGTGTAGCGCAGGTTGGTCAGAGGCGTCCCGATTTCCTTCACTTCAATGGCCTTGCTGAGTCCGGGGAGCAGCATGCCCTCAACTTTCTTGATCAGGACCTCCGCCAGCCGTTCTTTCTCGGCCCGGTAGGCGTCCTTTCGGCCGGCGAAATAATCGGCTTCGTATTTTTTCCAGGGCTCATATCCCTGCAGGGTGATGATATTGACCGTGTTCTTCCCTTTCGGAGAATACCCCGTATACAGGTTATCGTAAAGGGTCAGGCCGAAGCCTTGATTCTCTACGTCGGCCAGGAGAGCGGCCTTATAGCTGGCCTCGCAATCATAGGCCGGCTCATAGAAAATTTCGCTGTCCTTGATCCCGACTTCCCTGACCAGGTCCTTCTTCAATCCGAGGAAGACCTGGAAAGCAGACAGGCTGACGCTGAAGCCGTCCAGCTTGGCCAGATAATCCTTGAGAAAATCCTGCTCGCCGATCATCTTGTGGAACGTGTCGTGGGCGTTGGCGTTGGAGACAACCACCCTCCCGGTGTATTCTTTTCCATCGGCCGTTCTGACGCCGAAGGCGGCCTGGTCTTTGACCAGGATGGCCTCCACGCGAGCCTTCAGCAGGACCTTCCCGCCGCGCTCCCCGATGAACTTGGCTAAGGCGTTGCTGATCTTCTGGGATTTGCCGACCGGGTAGTACCCGCCCTCAGCGAGATAGCCGATGACGGGCATGGCATAGTAGACGCTGGCGAGTCTGGAGGGAGGAAGGCCGAAGTATCCCCAGAGCGAAGAGACGATGGCCTTGAGCTTGGAATCCTTGATATAGCTCGCCTGGAATTGTCCCCAGGTGCTGGTGACGCACTTGAGGAGATAAGGATAATCCCGGGGGAATGTCGACATGTCGACCTGGCCGCCCGCCCCCGAATACTTGTTGAGGTCCGAAACGACACCTTGCATCGCGCGGAAGAGATTTTGCAGGCCTTCCTTTTCTTCGGGAAAATGACCCGCCAGGATGGCGATGTATCCGGCGACGTCTTTTTGCGGCACGCGAATATCGTAGTCGGGGAAAATGGCCCGGAAGAGGCCTTGGTGGGGCACGAAATTGACATCTTGGATCTCCGGAAAACCGGGAATGAGATTGTGGAGGCCGTTGCGCTCTCCGACCGTCGTCGAGTGGAGCGAAACGTCGAACTCGAACCCGCCGGAACGCTTGAACGTGGTGGCATAACCGCCGGGGACGCTATGCTGCTCCAGGACGAGCGCCTTGAAGCCCTGGCGGGCGAATGCGGCAGCGCAGCTCAGCCCGCCGAGACCGCTGCCGATGATGATGGCATCCCAGGTGTCTTTGGCCGAAGTGCCGTGGTCCCCCCTGGGAAACGAGTCCCAATCGAAGGCCAGAGCGGGTATCCCCGCCAGCGCCGCCTTCAAGAAATCCCTTCTCACGATTTTATCCTGGGCCATGACCAGCTCCTTTCTATTGGTCTCCTTTATTAGTCCGCTTCCGCATTACTAGACCTTTGGCCGGTCGAAGTCAAGCAGAAATCTATGGTTTCGGACGACGCAGGAGGCTCCGGCCGACGCGAGAGAATCAGGCGCGCCTATCGAAGGGATAAAAATTTCCTTTTCTGCTGCGCCGGCTAGAGGAGCGTTCATGCGCCAATTTTGACTCGTCCCCTCGTTAGGGACGATAAATCGTAGCGTGATCGGATGTCAAGATTAGCTCAAAATAGCGGAAGGCGGGACAGGAACCGGGAACTGCGCGGCGTTAAAACACGCGAGGCGATAGCTCGCCGGCCAGCCGGATGGCTTCGATCATGCTCCGGGCATCGGCCAGATTTTTTCCGGCGATATCGAAGGCCGGGCCATGGTCCGGAGACGAACGGATGAACGGCAGGCCGAGGGTGACGTTAACGCCCGTGCCGAAGGCGGCCAGCTTGAACGCGATCAGACCCTGGTCGTGATAGAGCGCGACAACGACCCGATCAGGATGCCCGAAGGCGTTCCGGAAGACGCCATCCGGCGGATAGGGACCGCTGATGTTCAACCCTGCGGCCTTTGCTTCTTCGATGGCCGGGATGATCTCTTCGCTTTCTTCGCCGCCCATAAGCCCATCCTCGCCGGCATGGGGATTCAGCCCCGCCACAAGGAACTGATATGTCCCCGGCCGGGCCTCTGCCACGCTCTTGCAGAGGATGCGGAAAAAAGCCGCAAGGTTCTTTTTCGTAACACGCCCGATGGCTTCTTTCAAGGTGAGGTGATGGCTGAAGAGCGCGATTTTCATCTTTTCGGACCAGAAGGTCATGATGGCTTCGGGATAGAATTGCTCGAGATATTCTGTGTGCCCCCGCCAGGCAATTCCCCCCAGGCTCCAAGAAAGCTTGGAGATGGGAGCTGTTACGATCGCCTTGATCTCCCCTGCCCGTGCAGCCTCGACGCCTTCTTTGAAATAAAGAAAGGACGCCGCTCCGTTGTCCTTGTCAGCGGCGCCTTTTTTGACTGTGGGGAGCAGCGACCTGATCTCCCGGACCGATATTTTCGTCCGATCCAGCTTGATGCCGAGAGCTTTCTCTTCAGCTTCCAGGACGGACGAGGAACCGTAGATCGTGTAATGAGCTTCCGGGAGCAACGATATGTTTGAAAGGGATCTGATGACGATCTCTGGGCCGATTCCCCCCGGATCGCCGAGCGTGATCCCGATCCGGGGCAGGCTCATTTTTTGTCGCTGGGCTCAGGGCCTTCTTTTCCTTCGCTGAGCTTATAGATATATTTGATGTTGCTCTTAAAGATGAGAAGATTGGGTGCGTTATCGCGGTTGAGCTTGATGCAGTTGCGGTCGTACCACTCGATATACCCTTCGATCACCTGGCCGTCGCTGAAGACCACGGCCATGGGCGTCTTCTTGCTCATCTGCTTGAGGTAATAATAATTCTCGGCGAAGGTGTCCGTCGGCGGGTGAATCTTTTTCTGCGGCAGGGGCTGTTGTTGTTGTTGTTGCTGCTGCTGCTGCTGCTTGATGGCTTCGCCGGCCTTAATCTTATCCTTGATTTCCGTGAAATTGGGTCTGATAAGCTTTCTCATAAAAAAACTCCCTGGTTGTGATTATTCTCAGATTTGTTTCGCTATCTGCTTAGTAAAAATGATACCACCATTCTTAGTGTTTTTCAAGGAAAAACGTGGGCCTTTTTTAAAACATTATTCAGGGCCGAAGTCTGACAGGCGAGTTCCGCGACTCCGAAAAAAGCGGAACTCACCGGCGTTAAGAATTCCTTGGCGGAGCGAATCCTTCTCAAGGCTCACCCGAGACTCGCACAGCCTATCAGCGTTCTAAAAAAGGTTTAAGGGCGGCGAACCAGTTTTCGGCAAGGCGCCGGTAGCCGTCCCTCGAAGGATGGACGCCGGGGAGGAGGTCCGGCTGATTGAGGAAAAGCGCGTAATTGTCGACTAGCGGCAGGTTTTCCTCGGACGAGATCGACAGGAGAGCCGGGTTGATTTCCCCGGAAACGCGCTGCCCAGATTCCGGGGCGAAGGGGAAGGGCGTGTCGCTTGGGATCGGCGGGATCGTCGCCAAAAGGATCTGGGGCACCTTTCCGGCCCGGCTTTGAAAAGCAAGGAAGATGGCGATGATCTTTTTCATGTTATCTTTGAAAGCGTCCGTCGGCGTATGATCGGCATCAGCCCGCACGTCATTCGTACCGAGCTCGATCAGGACGATATCGGGCCGCTCCGCCCTCAGGCGCTCTCCGTTCGTTTCCAGAAAACGCAGGTATTCGCCCGACGTGAACCCGTCCCGGCCGTAATTGAGGACCCGGGCTTTAAGCCCTTCTTTGTTGAAGAGTTGCTGAAGAAAATGGGGATAGGCCTTGGCCGTGATGCTATCGCCGGCGCAGAGAATGATGACGCCGCGGGGTGAGGAGGCGCAGACCGAGATAAAGAACGGCATGAGGAGGAGAAGGGAATGCCGGCCGGCGCGGATCTGCATGGACGCTATTATAACGTGCTGCGACTCGGCGAACAAGCCGGACGAATGGCCGGCGCAGTCGCAAAGCTGAAAATCGATTGACAATTCCGATCGATCACAATAAAATTGGCTTCTTAGTAATTTGTTGAATATTAAAGATTTAGGTTCCGAGAAGAGTTTCCTTTCCCATGATCACGTGCGCGTTTGAAGCAAAAAGGCCGCTTGGTCTTCTCCTTCCCATCCTTCTGATCGTTCTTATCGGCGCGACCCTGGTTTTGCATGATTATTTTTGTCATGAGCACCTCCATGAATTATATAGCCCCCTGCATTCTTTCTATGATAATCCCGAGCCTTTTGAAGCCGAATCGTATCTCGGCAATCTGCTTCTGGAACCTGTCCTGTCCATCCAGGACGAAAATATTCATCTAGATGAGTTCATAAAGAACATATTCCATCCTCCCGACTGTCTTTCTTAAGCCCTCCCAAAAAGCTCCTCTGGTCCTTTTTTAAACAATCTTTCCATGGAGGCCTGATGTGAAAAAATATATTATTTTCATTCTTTTCGCGAGCATCATTTCCTTTCTCGGCGCAAGCGGCGAGGAAGGCCTGACTCTGGAACAAGCCGTTACAATCGCGCTTCAGCGGAATCCCGAGATCCTCCTGGCCCAGAAGGACATGGTGACCGCGACGGCGAAAAGGCTGCAGATGGAAGCGATTTCTGACCCGGACATCGTTTTCAGGGACGAAGGTCTTTCCTTGAAAAAGAATGCCTCCGAAGGCGAAGGAAAAGAATACAGCTTCGGCATCGAGCAAGGACTCGAGTTTCCCGGGAAAAGGGCTTTGCGGGGAGAGATCGGCCGCTATGGCGAAGAGCAAGCTGCTTTTGAGCTCGATAAAATCCGCCTGCTCATCGGCGCCCGGGTGAAAAAGGCGTATTACAGAGCCGTGCTCTCCCGGAGGACGCTTGAATCCTTGGAAAAAGCGGCCGTTCTTCTCGACCAGTTCACGGAGAATCTGGTGATCAAATATCAGGCAGGCACCGCCTCATACAGCGACGTCCTTCGGGCCAAAGTCGAAAAGGCCCGGCTCCAAAACCAGATCATCGAAGAACGAAGAGGAGGGACCGCCTCCAGAGCGGAGTTCAACATCCTGCTGGGGAGGAAGGGCGATGAAGCCCTGAATCTCTCGACGGATATGGCCTTCATTCCTCTGGACAAAGGTCTGCCGGACATAAAGGAGGAGGCTCGGACGTCAAGCCCGGCCCTGAAGCTTCTGGCTTCAAAACGCCGGCAGTCCGAAGCGGGGCTTCGTCTGGCCCGGAAGAACACCCTCCCCGATTTTTCTCTGGGGCTCTATTTTCCCAGCCTGAGGACCGGCTCCTGGGGATTCTCGGTCGGCCTCACCGTACCGCTTTGGCGGACACGGCAAAAAGGCGAGATCATGGAAGCCGACGCGGCGAACGGCATCGCGCTCATCTCCGCTGAGAACGAAGAATGGCGGATGATGGCCCGGATCGAAAGCGCTTATGCCGGAGTCAAAGCCTCGGAGGAACAAGTGAGGATCTTTGAGCAGAAGCTTTTGAAAGACATGGAGGATGAGATCCGCCTTGCCATCAGCCAATACCAATATGGAAAGATCGAATTCTTCAACTTGCTCGACCTCTACCGGACATACGCCGCAACCCAGCTCGAGCATTTGAAAGCCCTCTATCTCTATCTTGTGTCCCGGGCAGACCTGGAGGTCGCCGGCGAAGAATATGCCGACTAAGGAGGCCCTATGATGAAGACAAGTCTCATTCTTTGGGCAGGGGTGATTCTGGTCATCGGGCTCTCTCTCCCCGGATGCCGGAATCATTCTGCGCAGGAAACAAAGGCCGAGGCCGCTGCCGAATCGACGCCATCTTCGATCAGGCTAACGCCGGAGGCCGTCAAGACGGCCGGCATCCAGACCGCGGAAGCCGAGCTCCGTCCGGTCGTTCGGACGATCCGCACACCGGGTGAACTCATTTTCAACCCCAGGAAGCTGGCCCATATGACGGCCAGGACCTCCGGACGAATCGAACAACTTTTTGCCTATCAGGGAGATAAAGTCTATAAAGATCAGACCTTGCTCTCCCTTTACAGCAAGGATTTTCTCTCTCTCCAAGCGGAACTGCTCCAAGCGCTCGAGCAGTCGAAAAGGCTCGGCGCGGAACAGACGGAGCAAAGGACGGCGCAGTCTTTATTGGATTCGGCGAGGAATCGACTCCGGCTCCTCGATGCCACTCCTGAGGAACTCTCCGAGATCGAGAAAACGGGGACCATCAGGTCCATGCTCTCGGTGCGAGCCCCGATCACAGGGAACATCATCGAGAGCTTGGTGAACGCCGGCGACTTCGTCGAATTCGGTGTTGATCTTTTTAAAATCGCCGACCTTTCGACGGTCTGGGTCGACATCCATATTTTTGAAAAAGACCTTGCGCGCGTCCGGATAGGATGCGAAGCCGTCATCCGCGTCGGCGCGTATCCCGGCCGGGAATTCAAGGGCCGGATCTTCCAGGTCGGCAATGTCGTTGATGAAAAAACGCGGACCGTGGAAGGACGGATCGAGCTTCTGAACCCGGAGGGACAGCTCAAGCCGGGCATGTACATCGACGCCGATATTCTGTCATCCGTGGAGGCAAACTCTCTCTTCGTGCCCGGTGCGGCCGTTCAGGATTATCAAAACAAAAAGGTCGTTTTTGTCCGGACAGGAGAAAACACGTTCGCCCTGCGCCAAATAGAGACGGGGATCCCCCTCGACGGCTTCGTGGAAATCCTCAAAGGTCTGAAGGAACATGAGCTCGTCGCGACGAACGGCAGCTTTTTCCTCAAGTCCGAACTTCTGAAGAAGAGCCTGGGAGAGGAATAGCCGTGATCGAGAGAATCATTTCCTTTGCTCTTAGACAGCGGCTTCTCGTCATCATCTGCATCCTCCTCCTCATCGCCCTCGGCGTCTATTCGTTTATAAAGCTGCCCATCGATGCCTTCCCCGACGTCACCAACATCCAGGTCGAGGTCCTTTCCTCGGCGCCCGGCCTCTCGCCGCTTGAAGTCGAAAAATTCGTCACGTACCCCATCGAGATAGCCCTCCGCGGCCTCCCGCGGCTCACTCTGCTCCGCTCGATCTCAAAGTTCGGGCTCTCGGTCGTTACGGTCGTCTTCGAAGACGGCGTGGACATCTATTTCGCCCGCCAGCTCGTCCTCGAACGGTTGATCGAAGCCAAGGAGAGTGTTCCGGAAGGAATCGCCATCTCCATGGGGCCTGTCGCCACGGCCATGGGAGAGATCTATCAATACACGCTCGAAGGCCGACGGCCTGCGGGCGAAGCGGAAAAGGTCCAATACCTGACCGAGCTGCGGACGATCCAGGACTGGACGCTCGCGCCCATGCTCAAATCCATCCCCGGTGTCAACGAGATCAACTCCTTCGGCGGATATATCAAACAGGTCCAGGTCGAGGTCGATCCTGACAAATTGCTCAAATACGATATCTCGCTCAACGGCGTGGCCGACGCCCTAAAGAAAAACAACCGGAACGTGGGCGGCAACGTCCTTCAGCGCCACTCCCAGCAATATCTCATCCGCGGCATCGGCCTTCTTCAGTCCGTCGAGGACATCGGCAGCGTCATCCTCAAATCGGAAGGCGGGACGCCCGTTCTCCTGGGCGACGTGGCCGACGTCCGCGTCGGTCAAGCCGTCCGTCAGGGAGCGTCGGTCAAGGATGGAAAAGAGGAAGTCGTCGGCGGCATCGTGATGATGCTTCGGGGCAGCAACAGCCGGGAGGTCGTCCGGCAGATCGAGGAGCGCGTCGCGGAGATCAACAAAAGCGACGTCCTGCCGCTGGGCTTGAAAATCAAGCCGTTCTACAAGCGGTCGGACATCGTCAGCTCGAGCGTCCACACCGTGACCGAAGCGCTGATCATCGGCGCTATTTTCGTCGTGTTCGTCCTGTATCTTTTCCTCCGGAGCTTTCGCGGAGCGTTCATCGTCATCATCGCCCTGCCCCTGTCCGCGCTCACGACATTTATCATCATGCGGCAGGCGGATCTCTCGGCCAACCTCATGTCGCTCGGCGGACTGGCCATCTCCATCGGCATGATCATCGACGCGACCATCATCCAGGTCGAGAACGTTCAGCGTCATCTTTCGGAATCTGCGGCGGGCGCGCTCAAGCTCTCGATGGTTTATAAGGCCGTGCTCGAAGTCCGGAAACCCAGCATCTTCGGCGAGCTCATCATCGCCCTGACGTTCATTCCGATCATGACCCTCCGGGGGATCGAGGGCAAGATGTTCTCGCCCTTGGCCTTCACGGTCGCCATCGCCCTCTTCGCCTCACTCCTCCTTTCGCTTGTTGCCATCCCGGCTTTTTGCTACCTCTTTCTCCAAGCCAAGAAAGAGAAACCGAGCTTCCTCATCAACGCCGCGAAAAAAGTCTATCTTCCCGTCCTGCGCTGGGGATTAAAGCATAAAGTCATTCTGCTTTTCGCCTCGATCGCGCTCGTCGGCGGCACGGTCTATCTCGTTCCCCGTTTGGGGACGGAATTCATCCCGATCATGGATGAAGGTGCGTTCGACATGGACATCCAGTTCCTGCCCGGCATCTCGCTCCCGGAATCCCTTGAGATGAGCCGGAAAGTGGAGCAGAGGCTCATGGAATTCCCGGAACTCGAGACCATCGTTTCGAGGACCGGGCAGACGGGCATCGCCCTCGAAGCCCGGGGCGTCGAGAAGACGGGATACGTTGGAATGCTCAAGCCTCGGGCCGAATGGACGACGGCGAAAACGCGAGAGGATCTGACAGGCAAAATGCGCGAGGCGATGGCGGCGTTTCCCGGAATGACCTTTTCCTTCAGCCAGCCCATCGCCTGCCGGATCGACGAGCTCGTGGCGGGAACCCGCGCCCAGCTCATCATCAAGCTTTTCGGCGAAGATCTGGAAATCTTGAAGGGCAAAGCGGACGAGATCGCGAAGATCCTGGCCAGAATCCGCGGCACCCAAGACCTCGTCGTAGAAACGATCGCCGGCCAGCCGTACATCTCCATCAAGACCGACCGGGCCAGGATTGCCCGCTACGGCATCAACGTCGAGGACGTCCAGACGATCGTCGAAACGGCCGTCGGCGGGAAACCCGTGACCCAGCTCTTCGAAGGCAAGAAATATTTCGACGTCCAATTGCGCTTCCCGGAAGAGAAACGCAATTCGCTCGAATCCATCGGGAACATCCTCGTCCAATCTCCCCGGGGAACGAGAATCCCCCTCAGCCAGTTGGCGGACATCTTTACATCGGAAGGGCCTGTCCAGATCAGCCGCGAGTCCGGCGAGCGGAGGATCGGTGTGGAGTGCAACATATCGGGCCGCGACATGGGCGGCTTTGTCGCCGAGGCCAAGCGGCTCGTCCGCAAAAACGTGAAGCTCCCGTCTGGCTATTACTTGACGTGGGGAGGGCAGTTCGAAAACCAGCAGCGGGCCATGAAACGGCTCGCCGTCATCGTGCCCCTCACGATCGGGCTCATCTTCTTTCTTCTCTTTCTGACGTTCAGTTCCCTGCGGCTCGCTGCCCTGGTCATCCTGAACCTGCCCTTCGCTCTGATCGGGGGGGTGTTTTCGCTGTATTTCACGGGGCTATATCTCTCTGTCCCGGCTTCGGTAGGATTCATCGCCCTCTTCGGCATCGCCGTATTGAACGGCGTGGTGCTCGTCTCTTATATCAATCAGATCCGCGAGGATGGGAAACCTCTCAAGGAGGCTATTCTTGAGGGGTGCGAGAACAGGCTTAGGCCGGTCTTGATGACGGCCTCGATCACAATCTTCAGCCTGATCCCCATGCTCTTCGCGTCCGGACCGGGCTCCGAAGTCCAGCGCCCTCTCGCCGTCGTCGTGGTCGGAGGGCTGGTCACGTCGACGCTGCTGACATTGTTGGTCCTCCCCGCTCTCTACAGCTGGTTCGCCCCTCGCCAAAAAGAGGAAGAAAGCTGACACATGAGCGTCTAAATAGTGTATAATTTTGCAATTATGAACTTTTTTGAAGCGAGATTCGAGAGCTATCAGTCCCACCATTCCGGACCTTTCATCCCATATCCGGGCGTGAAGAATAACATGCCTTAAAGGAGGACTCTGTCAAGATCAAATGAGCAACGCATACTATACAAAGAAAAGGCCCTGGTTGAGACCTGTTGTCATTCTGGGCTTATTGTTATGGCCCTTGCTGGCGAAAGCCCAAGAAGATGTCCTGACGCTGGAGAAGGCCATCCAGCTGGCCCTGAGCCGCAACGAACGGGCTATTCAAGCCACGGAACAGGTCACGGCCGCCGAGGCACGCGTCTTAAAAGCGCGCGCTTACTTCATGCCGACCATCAGTGCCACGGGGACCTATACCCGGCGGCCGTTCGAGGTCACGAGGATCATCGGCAACCAGCTCTTTATTGTCCAAAATTATAACGCGCTTTCCAGCGCAGCCAGGTTCAGCATGACTCTTTTCAACTCCAGCAACATTCCGACGCTCCGTCAGGCCGATCTGGATAAAAACGCCGAGGAAAACACGGCGGTCGATAGCAAGCGGAAGCTGGCGTTCGATGTCAGCAACGCTTTTTTGGCGACCCTGAGCATCGATCAGGTCATGGAAGCGTCCAAGCGCCGGTTTGATTATGCCAAACAGGCGCTGGAGGCCGCGAGGGCGCGGTATGCGGCCGGGCTGGTTTCGGTCAACGACGTGACCCGGGCAGAGCTTGAATACGCGACCGCCGAAATGGGCATGACCCAGGTCAAAGGCCAAGTCGAGACGACGTGGCTCCAGCTGAGCTATCTCTTGGATGATGAGTCCACTCTCCAAAAGAAATTGCAGACGCCCGAATTCCTCCTCAAAGCGGCCGCAGAGAATTCCCTGACCGTCGAGCCATTGATCGCCCAGGCCCAGAACCGGAGGCCGGATCTCAATTCTCTGCGCTGGCGGGCCAGGGCCCAGCACGCCCTGATCCTGGAACCGTCCTTAAGATACCTTCCCTCCCTCTCGTTTAACGGCCAATACACTTACACCAACGAAGCGGGCTTGACCGGGAAGAATTTCAACTGGAACGTCGGGCTGACCCTGAGCTGGTCCATCTTTGACGGCTTGGCCCGGAATGCCGATTATCAAGAACAAAGGTCCTTGGCCTATTCGGCGGACCTGGATGTTAAAGCCGCAGAGCGGAAAGTGGGGATCGATGTCCGCGGCGCATTCGTCACAGTGAACAACTCGCGGGCGTCCCTCAAGCTGGCAACGATCGCCCAGAGCGTCGCCAAGAAAAACGCGACGGAAACGGCCGAGCTTTATCGGCAGGGGCTCAGCCAGGCCCTCCAAGTGGCGGACGCCAACGTCCGCTTGTTCGAAGCTGAGGTCGGGCTCGTCAATGCCCGATACAACCTGGGCATCGCCTACTTGAATCTCGAGACCGCCCTTGGCCTGGATCCCCTTGGAAAGGAGTCGATCTTTGAATAATAAATCGATAGAAAGAGTGTTGATGGGAGCGGTCCTCATTTCGCTTCTTTTTCTTCCATCCTGCAAAAAAGGCGGCTCATCAGAAGGTCAACCAGCGCCTCCCTCGAAAAAGGGAGGGGTCGCGGAGAAATCCAGGGTCACCTTCCCCGTTGAGGTCGCGCCCGTGACGGTCCGATCGCTCATCTACACCGTTAATGCCGTCGGCTCGATCGACGCCTTTGAAAAAATCCAGGTCACTGCCCGCGTCGCAGGAGTGGTGGACCGGGTGCTTTTCGCCGAAGGCAACATGGCTGCCCTCTCCCAGGTCCTCGTCGAAATCGAACCGGAGCGCTACCGGCTGGCCGTCGAGTCGGCCCAGGCTACGTATGACAAGGCCTTGGCCTCGAAGGCCGACGCTGAAGCCGGTCTGAAACGACGGGAAACTGTCATCAACCAGACGCCGGGCTTGATCCCTGGGGAAGAGCTCGAGACCTGGCGAACCAAGGTCCTCCTGGCGGCTTCTGACGTCGCCCAAACGCTGGCGGCGCTCAACCAGGCCAAGCTCAATCTCCACGACGCCTATGTCCGGGCCCCGTTCGCCGGCATTATCCAGACGAGAACCGTTCAGACCGGACAATACGTCCAGGTCGGGACGGTCCTGGCCACCCTTATCCGCCGCGATCCTCTCCTTCTCCGGTTCAGCATTCCCGAACGATCCGCGGCCGAGATACGGCCTGGCCAAGTGGCGAACTTCAAGGTGAGAGACAACGACAAGGAGTATGTCTCCAAGATCGTCCACGTCGCCGCGGCCGCCGACGAAGGAACGCGAATGGTCGCCATTACCGCCGAGATTCGCGACACGAGCGACATGGCCCTCAGGCCGGGCGCGTTCGCCGAGATCACGATTCCGGTGAGCGCTCCCCGGAGCGCACCGGTCATCCCCCAGACGGCGATCCGGCCCAGCGAGCGCGGCTTCATCGCCTACGTCGTCGAAAATGACATGGCCGTGGAGCGCATCCTGGCCATCGGGATGCGGACTGCGGACGGCCAGGCTGAAGTCCTGTCCGGGCTGCAGCCGGGCGAATCGCTGGTGGTCCGCGGCGCCGAGGCGTTGCGCGCCAACGCGCCGGTGCGGGTCATGAAGCCGGGCGAACAAGCCCCGACCGCCCCGGCCCCGAAAAAGAAATGAGGCCCTGAGAGGAGCGCCCCTATGAAGATCACTGAAGTATGCGTTAAAAAACCGGTCCTCGCCTGGATGATGATGGCAGCGACCATCGTCTTCGGGATCGTCGCCGGAACCCGGATCGGCATCAGCCAGTTTCCCGATGTGGATTTTCCCACGATCTCGGTCAACATCTCCTGGTCGGGTGCGGCCCCTGAGGTCGTCGAGAACGACATCGTTGAGCCCTTGGAGGAGGCGCTGGTCCAGGTCGAGGGCATAAAGACCATCAGTTCGAGCTCACGCCAGGGAGGCGCGTCGGTCACCGTGGAAATGGAATTGTCCCGGAACGTGGACCTGGCCCTGCAGGACGTCCAGGCCAAGGTCTCCCAGGCCCAACGATCCTTGCCCCGGGACGTCGATCCCCCGACGATCTCCAAGTCCAACCCCGAGGACCAGCCGATCATGATGATCTCGCTGGTCGGCGCGGTCCCCACCCGGGTCTTGGCTGATTACATCCAGTACAGCCTCAAAGAGAAACTCCAGACAATCCCCGGAATGGGCGAGATCTCGCTCATGGGCGTCCAGGACCGCAACGTCCGCGTCTGGCTGGACGCGACCAAGCTCGATGAAAAGGGCCTGACCGTCCGCGACGTCATCTCGGCCCTTCAGCGCGAACACGTTGAGCTTCCAGCCGGCCGCCTGGAGACGCAGGGGCGCGAAGTCAACGTCCGCGTCCTTGGCGAGGCTATCGACCTGGAAACACTCCGCAAAATCGTCGTCCGCGAGGCCAGCGGCAGCCCGATCTATATCGGCGACGTCTCGCTCGTCGAAGACGGTTTCGACGACACGAGGCGGCTGGCCCGCGTCAACGGCACACCGGCCCAGGGTCTTTCCATAAAGAAGCAGCGCGGGTCGAACGCCGTGGCCCTGGCCAGGTCAGTCCGGGGCACGCTGGAGACCTTCCAGAAGACTCTCCCAGAAGGCATCCGGACTAACATCGTCTACGACTCGACGAAGTTCATCGAGGAATCAGTCAAGGAGATCGAGTTTGAGATCCTCCTCTCGGTCCTTCTGACCGCCTTTGTCTGTTGGCTGTTCCTCGGCTCCTTTTCCAGCACGCTCAACGTCATCCTGGCCATACCCATGTCCCTCCTGGGCACGGTGGCCATCATCTACTTCCTGGGTTTCACGTTCAACACGTTCACTCTTCTGGCCATGGCCCTGGCCGTCGGCATCGTCGTCGACGACGCGATCATGGTCATGGAGAACATCTTCCGCCACCGGGAAAGCGGCCAGGGGCTTGTCCAGGCCGCCCTGGGCGGAACCCAGGAGATCGCCTTCGCCGCCTTGGCCGCGACCCTGGCCGTCGTGGCCATCTTCATTCCCGTCGTCTTCGTCAAGGGGATCATCGGCCGATTCTTCCTCCAGTTCGGCATCACCCTTTGCCTGGCTGTCCTGCTGTCCTACGTCGAAGCCGTCACCCTGGCCCCGGCCCGCTGCTCCCAATTCCTGAGGACATCGCGGGAAGGACGGAGCCGAATCGGACATCTCGTCGACCGCGGCTTCCGGAGACTGGAACAGCTTTATGCCCGTGTCCTGGGACGGAGCCTAAAGCGGCCCGGGCTCATTCTCGTCGGGGGCCTTGTCCTCTTCGCCGCGGCCATCATCATCCTGACCTCGATGCCGTCCGAGTTCGTCCCCTCGCAGGACCTGAGCCGGATGTCGATCCGCGTCCAGACCGCGGTCGGCGCCGACATCACCGAGACGGCCAAGCTGATGCAAAAGGCCGAGGACATCGTCATGCGGCGGCCCGAGGTCGTCCAGTCGTTCCTGAACGTCGGCATGGGCGGCGCGAGCTCAGGAAACATGAACATCACCCTCGTCCCTCTGAAGGAGCGGATGAGCGTGGCCGAGCTTTCGACCATTCTGCGGAGGGAGTTGAACGCCATCCCCGGCATCCGGGCCGTCATCCAGGACCTGTCCCAGCAGGGCCTCACGGCCCAGCGCGGGTTCCCGGTCGAGTTCTCCGTCCGCGGCTCGGACTGGGATAAGCTTATCACCCTCAGCCAGGAGATCATGAACCAGCTCCGGGAGAGCGGGATCGTCCAGGACCTGGACTCGGACTACCGGCTGGGACAGCCCGAGCTCCGGGTCCTCCCCGACCGGGCCATGGCCTCCGATATCGGCGTCTCGATCGACGAGGTCGCAACGACCCTGAACGCCCTCGTCGGCGGCGTGCGCGTGGGGAAATACAGTTCCGGCGGCCGGCGTATCGACGTCCGCCTCAAGCTCCTGGCCGCCCAGCGCTCCCGGCCCGAGGACATCGCCCGGTTGAAGGTCCGGACGCGGACCGGCCAGATGGTTCCCCTGTCGTCGCTGGTGACCTACGACGAACAGCCGGCTCTCCAGGCCATCACCCGCAAGGACCGGGAACGGGCCATCTCGATCTTCGCCAACGTCGCCCCGGGGCATTCCCAGGACGAGGCGATCCGCTACGTCGAGAACCAGTCTAAGAACCTTCCCGTCGGCTACCGCATGGTCCTCGGCGGCGCGAGCGTCGCCTTCCGCGAATCGATGAGCAGCCTGCTCTTCGCCATGTTCCTGGGCATCGGCATCGCCTACATGATCCTGGCCTCCCAGTTCAACTCATACAAGGACCCCGTGACCATCATCACGATCCTGCCGTTATCCCTCGCCGGCGCCGCTCTCGCCCTGCTGCTCACTCACCAGTCGCTGAACATCTTCAGCATGATCGGACTCCTGCTGCTCATGGGCATCGTCAAGAAGAATTCGATCATCCTGGTCGATTACGCCAACGCCTTCAAAGCCAAGGGATTCGACGCCAAAGAGTCCATGCAGAAGGCGGGCCCCATCCGCCTCAGGCCCATCCTGATGACGGCCACGGCAACCATGATGGCGGCCATCCCGCCGGCCCTCGGTCTGGGTTCGGGCTCGGAGATCCGGGTGCCCATGGCCATCGGCGTCATCGGAGGGCTCGTCCTCTCGACGATCCTCAGCCTGGTCGTCGTGCCGTCCTTCTACGTGATCGCGGACAAGCTGGCCGGGAAAAAGAAGAAGGCCGAAAAAGCTATGATTGTGCCTGAAATCATAAAAAAAACGGCTTTATAAATCCGCGGCCAGGGCGAAAAGTTGACGAAGGCGGAGCGACATCCGGGATGTCTTGGCCTCCCTCATTCCCGATTCCGCCCCAAAAGAAAGCGCTATCTTATGGCAAATTCGCTTGGTCTTTGGGAAGGAGAAAAGGGGACAGGCCTCAGCCTGTGCCGGCCCGTCCCCGTCGTTCGATTATTTCGCTAAAATATCCGTAATCTTGATGTTCCCTTTTTCCAGGATCACTCCTGTGGACCGGTCGAGGCCGACCTGGGCCAGATTGTAACTGATGATGGCCTGAAGCTCTGCCACCCGGGCGTTCGTCAGGTCTCTCTGAAATTGAAGGACCGTATAGTTCGTGCTCTGCCCGACGCGGAGCTTATCCTCCTCGGCTTGGAGCTTCTTCTCGGCCAGTTCTCGCGCGACCTTGTAGGCCTGGACCTGTTTATAGGTCGTCTGGACGGCCCGAACCCCGTTTCTGATCTCGAGCACGACCTGCTTTTCCTGGTTCTTCATATTCAAAAGCGCCTGATCCATGTTGAGCTTAGCCTGAGCATAGCTTGCCCTTGAGATTATATTGCTCAGGGGGATGCTCAGGTTCAGTCGAACCGACCAGTTCCTATATTTGAAACCAAACGCATCTTTAAAGGCCTCAGACGCGCCTCCGGGGATGGTGCCGATGACAATCCCGTTAAGCGGATTACCGTCGTAGAGGATCTGCCTTCCCGAAATGCCGGGGCTCGAATAAGAAGCGGTGAAGCTCAGGTTCGGCAGAAGTTGGTTCTTTGTATAGCTGAGGCTCAGCTCCTGGTTTTTGAGGCCGATCTGGGAAATCTTCAAGTCAGTCCGTTTTTGCATGGCGAGCATGAGAGCCTGGTCCAGGTCCACCTGCTGCTCTTCCAACTTCGGCTTGTCCAGGACCACGATTTCCCGCAAGCCTTTTTCTTCTTCGTCCGAGAGGTTGATGAGCATCTTCAAATTGTCTTCATTGTTCTTCACCGAAGCTTCGGAGGCGAGAATGCTCGCTTCGCGGAGGGCCACTTCGGCTTCGGCGCTCAAGACATCCATAGGGGCGAGGGTGCCGATCTCGACCGAGAGTTTGTTCTTGGCCAGGAAATCCCGGGCCAATTGGAGGGCCAGCCGCTGCACTTTGAGGTTCTCGATGCTGTTAACGAGCTGCCAGTAGGCGCTGGTGACGCTGTAAACCGTGTCCTGGACCGTCTTTGTGAACGTGGTCTCGGAGATATCCAGGTTGTTCCTGGAAACGAGGATATTGTAATTGGAGATCTTGTAGCCAAAGCCCTGAAGCAAAGGCTGGGTAAAGGTGAAGCCCAACGTCGCTTGGTAGCGGGGATTAATCGTCTGCCCTCTTGAAGTGGAATCCGTCTTGTTGCCGTCGAGCGATATCTGTGCATTTCCGCCGAACGGAATCTGTTGGCTGATCGAGCCGGAATATCTGCCGGCGAGCGTAATGACACTGCCTGAAGCAGCATCGAGCCATGAATAAGAGGCGTTCCGGCTGGCGGAGTCGGTATAGCTGAACGACATCGACGGGTAGTATTTTTCGCCGGCCTGAGTCAACGACAGCTCGGACAGCTGCGGCGAAAGGACCGCGACCTGGAGGCTAAGATTTTTCTCCAGAGCCCGTTTAATGCACTCATCCAGGGTCAGAGAGAGCGATTTCTCCTGTGGCTGCGCCTGCGGCGTCTGCTCCTGGCCCCAATTCATCACCGGCCAAAGCAACACCAAGAAAATAATGAGCAAACTTGTTCTTCTTATTTTCATTTCAAAAATCTCCTTTGTCATTCATATCGCAGGGCTTCGATCGGATCGAGCTTGGACGCCTTTCGGGCGGGGTAGAACCCGAAGAACACCCCGATTGACCCGGAAATGAGGAAGGCCATGATGACCCAGCTCGGGGAGACGACGGTCTTGATCGTGGCAAAGATGGGGATATAATGAAGCAATTTCGAGACTCCGACTCCCATGGCGATTCCGAGCAGGCCGCCGACGAGGCTCAAGACTATGGCCTCGGCTAGAAACTGGAGGAGGATGTCCCGCTCTCGGGCGCCGATCGACATCCGGATACCGATCTCCCGGATTCTTTCCGTGACCGAGACGAGCATGATGTTCATGATGCCGATTCCTCCGACAAGGAGTGAGATCGAAGCGATGCTTCCGAGAAGAAGAGTCAGGATGTTCGTCGCATCCGCCGCGCCCTCGGCGATCTCGGACATGTCCTGGACCTGGAAATCGTCGTCAGAGCCGGGCATGATTCGGTGCCGGTCGCGCAGAAGCTCCGCAATCTCCTGCTTCGCCAGGGCCGTCTGCGTCGAGGAAACGGCTGAAACGTCGATCGAGCTCAGGAATTCGGCTTTCTGAAGCCTCTTCATGCAGGTCGTGTAAGGCACGCAGATCATGTCGTCGCGGCTGCCGAACCCGCCGGACTGACCCTTGGACTTGAGGACGCCGATGATCTGGAACGGGACTTTTTTGATCCTGATCGTTTGGCCGATGGGATCCGCGTCCTCGAACAGGTTTTTCTTCACGTCGGCCCCTAAGACGCAGACCTTAGCCGCACCCCGGACCTGGCTTTCGTCGAAATAGGTCCCGAGTTCGATCTCCCACTTTCGGACATCGGGATATCTCTCGCCCGTACCCTGGATCGAGGTTTGCCAGTTTTTATTCAGGTAGATGGTTTGGGCCCGGGTGCCGACGCTCGGCGAGATGGCTTCGACGGAGGGACATCTTTCCAATATGGCCTGGGCGTCTTCGACCGTTAACGTCTGGAAGCCGCCGAATCCCGAGTGGACGCCCTGGACTCTCTTGCTCGCTCCGCTGACGAACAACAGGTTCGTGCCCATGGCCGCGAACCGGCTTTCGACGGCTGCCTTGGCCCCGGCTCCGATGCTGACCATGGCAATGACCGCCCCGACGCCGATGATGATCCCCAGCATCGTCAGGAACGTGCGCATCTTGTTCCGGCTGAGAGCGCGCAGCGAAACGCGTAATATGCGGAATAACATAATCTGCCTCCTTTAGTATCCGTCTTCCCGGACGATCACCCCGTCCCGCATGAAGATTCTTTTTTTGGCTTGAGCCCCGATGTCCGCTTCATGGGTGACCATGACGATCGTGATTTTTTTCTCGTCGTTGAGCTTCCGGAAAATTACCATGATCTCTTCGCTCGTCTTCGTGTCGAGGTTGCCGGTCGGCTCGTCGGCGAGGATGAGAGAGGGGTTGTTCAAAAGGGCCCGGGCGATGGCCACACGCTGCTGTTCGCCGCCCGAAAGCTGGTTGGTCTTGTGATGGGCCCGGTCTTTGAGCCCCACTAATTCGAGCGCGGCCAAAGCCCGTTTGGCCTGTTCCCTCCCGGGAACGTTCGAATAGACGAGAGGAAGTTCGGCGTTCTCAAGAGCGGTCGTCCTGGCCAAAAGATTGAACGACTGAAAGACGAAGCCGATTTTTCTATTGCGGATCCGGGCCAGTTGGTTCTTGTCGAGCTTGGAAACTTCCTCGCCCTCAAATAAATAGCGGCCCGAAGTGGGCTTGTCGAGGCAGCCGATGATGTTCATCATCGTCGACTTGCCGGAGCCGGAGGGTCCCAGGATCGCGACGAATTCGCCTTCGTTGACCGCATAGGTCACTCCCTGAAGGGCCCGGACTTCCGTTTCCCCGACGTGATACGTCTTCGTCAGGTTTTCAAGCTGGATTAATACTCTCTCCATTTTCGCTTCCAAGAAAGCCCGGCTTAATGGCCTGGACCGCCGACGAACCTCATCATTTGTTGCGGCCCGCCGAACTGCTGTGTCTGCGATGAGGCGATCGCCGTTTCCAGGCCGATGATGATCTTCATCCCTTCTTTGAGCTCGCCCCCCCTGAGTTCGGAATACGTATTGTCCGTGATGCCGGTCCGGACGGAAAAGGGTTTAAGTTTGCCCAATTCATCGAGGACCCAAACTTGGCCGCCCTGGCGCGGTCGGTTTTTCATCGCCTGCTGTATCAGGGCCAGTCGTTCGGGCGTCATCTCTCCGCCTTGGCCGCTGCCCTGTCTCTGGCCTGCACCTTGACCTCGTTGCCCGCTCTGGCCTTGCGCGCTTTCAGACCTTTGGCCTTGCTGGCCCCGCTGTCCGCCGCCGATCCCTGCGTCTGCCAAGAGCTTCTGGACTTCTTCCTGTGGCAGGGGAGGCGTGAATCTCAATGCGGAATTGGCGACCTTCAAGACGCCTCTGGCCTCTCCGATGATGATCGATACGGTGGCCGTCATGCCGGGCATGAGCTTGAGATCGGGATTCTCGGCGTCTACGATCGTGGCATACGTGACAACGTTCTGGACGGTCTGGGGCGAGTATCGGACCTGCCGGACAGTGCCGTTGAACGTTTCACTCTGGTACGCGGATACGGTGAACCGGACTTTCTGCCCTTCCTTGACCTTTCCGATGTCCGTTTCATCAATGTCGCATTGGAGCTGCATCTTGGTCAGGTCACTGGCGAGTTTAAAGAGCAATGGCGCCTGGTAGCTGGCCGCCACGGTCTGGCCCAGGTTGACGTTCCGGGAGATCACGATGCCGTCGATCGGGGCCCGGATGATGGCGTAGGACAGGTCCACTTTGCTCGATTTGAGCGAGGATTCGGACTGAGACAGCCGCGATTCCGCCGAGACGACGTTCGCTTTGGCGTTCAAGTAGTTGCTCTCAGCGGTCTCCATTTCCTCGATCGAGATCTGGTTCTTGGCAAAAAGCTCCTTGGACCGGCCGAATTTTTTCTGCCCATTATCGAGGGCAAGTTTGGCTTGATCCAGGGACGCAACGCTGCTTTTGTAGCTCGACTCGGCCTGGTCCACTTTCGCCTGGAGGAGTTCCAGGTCGAGCTCGGCCAGGAGCTGGCCTTTCTTCACCTTGCTGTTGAAGTCGGCGTAAAGCCTGGCGATCTTGCCCGAGACCTGGCTTCCGACATCGACGACATCGACGGGATTGAGAGAGCCCGAGGTCGTCACCAGGGCTTCGACATCGCCCTTGGCCAGGATCTCTGTCCGGTATTTGACTTGAGCGGTCTTCCCTTTCTTAATAAGGGTATAGCCCAGGATGGCTCCAAAGAGAACCACCAGGATCACCGCTCCGACGATCACCTTTTTTTTCATTGTCGCTCTCCTTTTTTAAATTTCTATTTCTTTGGGATTCGTTTTGTTTTTCCCTTTTTTCGTTCTCTCTCCGATGCTCCTCCGAAAACTTCTGGATCATGGCTTCCATTTTTTGCTTCTGCGCGGGCGTCAGGACGGCATCAATCTCTTTCTTCAGCTCGTCCCGCATCTCCCCGACACGCTTGAAGTAGTCGGTCCGCAATCCCTTAATCCGCACATCGTTCTTCTTGAAGATTTCCCGGATCTTCTCCTGCTGTTCGGCTGTAAGCCCCAGCTCCTTCGCCCACCGGTCGTGCGACGGATAGCGCGCCGCATTGATGCTCCGGCGGGCGTTCGGCTTCTTCGCCAACCACCCGCGCTCGGCGAAGATCCCGCCGCCGACGCCGGCGGCGAAGATCAGGATGAGAGAAAGGATAATCCACAATTTTGATTTTTTCACGGCCCATATCTCCGGCTGGGGATGCGCTCATCCCCGGCGAAAATGATCATCATGCTTTTATTCTCGATCTTTTCCTCATTGAACAGCGTGTTGGTCTCGGCGATGGGGTTGGCGTTCCGAAGAAGAAGCGCTTCGGGCTGGCTCAGCTCTTCTTCGGCCGCTGCGCTCAGGAAGGCGATCGCCCCGACAAAGAATCCGATGAGAAGCAAGGATACCGGAATGGCCCGGCGGCTCCATTTCAGCCAGACCGTCCAGGGCTCCAGGCGCTCCCTCTCCCTGATCCGGGACTCGACATGCTGCCAGAAATTAGGAAGGGGCTCGATTGCAGGCTCCTCTCTTAGGCTCTCGAGGATCGTCCCGTAATCCTTCCCCAGTTTCAAACACCGCGGACAGCGACGGACATGGTCGTCGAGGCTCTTTGTCCGGTCCGGCGGCAACGTCCGATCCAGAGACCAAAGAATCCATTTTTGAGCTTCTTTACACCTCATATGCCCCTCCTTCTCCGCCCAGATAGGGCGTCATTTTTTTCCGGAGCATCTTACGGGCTCGGTGCAACCGCGAATCTACGGTTCCGGGGGAGACCTTCAAAATCCCGGCGATTTCCTCATAGGAAAATCCCCGGACATCACGGAGCGTCAGGATCAGCTGATATTTTGGAGGAAGAGTCTCGAGGACCTGGAAGACGATCTTCTTCCTCTGGTCCTCGGCCTGCCTCCGTTCTTTCTCCTTCACCTGATCGTCCGCGGCGAACGGGATGTCCTCGAATTCCTCGAGCGACACTTCCTTTCTCCGGGACACTTTCCTCAAATGGTCCTTGATATGGTTGACGGCGATCCTGTAGAGCCAGGTCCCGAATTCAGACTTGAAATGAAATTTCGAAAGCGCGAAATAGGCCTTGACGAAGACTTCCTGGGCCAGATCATCGGCCGAAGCCCGGTCTTGGACGAAACTGTAAGCTAAATGAAACACTTTCTTCTCATACGTCTTGACGATGGCCTCGAAGGCTCCGCGGTCTCCTCCCTGAGCCTCTTCGACGAGAGTCTTTTCTTCCATATGTAATCAAGGCCTTCGACCTCCGTCACTTTTTAGACGAAAGTCTCTGGGAATTCTTCCATTTCCGGGGTCTTAGATGCAAAACCTTCCCGAAGCCGCATTCATTTCAGGACCTCGGGATTCCCCCAAGGCCCAAAGAGTATACCAGATTTGGACCTTTCCATGAAAGAAAATTATTGACCCCAAAAATAGAAATCCCCCTCGCTCTTCCCAGGGGGGAAAGTAGAAACGAGGGGGACTCTCGCGGTTAAGGACAGATCAAGAAAGATGACTTAGATTCTTGGATTACTTCGGCTTCCGTACCGCCTTCCATTCCATGGTCATGGCTTGTCCGCCCCTGCTGCTTTCCGACGTGATGGTCATGTTGTTGTCGTCCACGATTTTGCCCTTGTAGGTCGTGGTGAACTCACCGTTCGGCGTCGTGCGGGTGATCTTGAACTCGATGTCGTTGCCCTTGACCGTGCCTTCGCCTTTGACTTCGGTCGGCTCGGCGCCCTGCCTCCCACCCTGCATCATGGACACCGCGAGCTTCTCGCCGTCCTGGTTAAAGGTGATGTCCTGGGTCCGTGGGCCGCGCTGGGTTTCTGCGGTCATTGTCCAGGTGCCTGTCACATTGACCGCGGCGGCCAGGACTAAAATGCCGGTCGTCAACAAAGCCAATAAAAGAATCACGCTCTTCTTCATAAAAACCTCCTTTTTAGAATCGAGCTTATGACTTGTTATGCACTCCGCCGTGCACATCCTTTAGACGAGCTTGGCTGAAAAATCTTCCCAACCTCCTTTAATATAATACAAATTAATTAGACAAGAGAAAAGGAGCAATCCTTGGCGGGAGATAATTTATTTAGATTCAGTATAATCCGCGGGTTTGTCCATGTCCCGGAGGATGTCCGGGTCGCCGATATCGACCCGGAGGATGTCTTCCGGATGCCGGGACAACAGCTCCCTCAGTCCGACATCCGGGCTTAACTTGCTGATCTCCTTCCGGTATTTAAGATCGATGAGAAGGGGGTGCCCGCCGGAATTTTCATGAACAGGAAGGACAAGCCCTCGGTCTGCGGCGTTGTATTCGGAGATGACCCGATCAATAATCTTTGGAGAAATCCAGGGCTGGTCGCCAAGAAAGATGAGCGCAGCCCGAGCGTCTCGAGGAAGACGGCGGATCCCCCATTGCACCGAAGACAACATGCCCGCCTGGAAGCCGGGGTTCATGGTCATGACCAGGGGAAACCTTTTGATGGCTGGCTCGACAAGTTCGCTATGAGCGCCGAGGACGACGAGCGTTTTATCGACCGCTGAAGCGAGAATGTTCTCTAGGACGGTTTCTATGACCGTCGTCCGGCCGAACGGGAGAAGCTGTTTCGGCTCTCCCATTCGCTTCGACTCGCCGGCGGCGAGGACGACGGCCCAGATCATGCGACCTCCTGTTTCTTGCGGGACCGGACGGCCACGAGCTCGGCCGCGATGCTGACCGCGATCTCCTCAACGGTCTTCGACCCGATCGGAAGCCCGATGGGCGTCCGGACCCGGGCCCATTCCTCCGCCGTGCACCGGCCCTTATTGATGAATCGTTTTCTCATCAGACGGACCTTGCGCGCGCTCCCGATCATTCCGATATAGGCTGCCCGGCTTTTAACGCAGGCCCGGAGCGCCTCTTCATCATGACGGTGGCCTCGGGTGACGATGACGATATACGTGTCTTTTGAAACGGGAATTTCCCGCAGCGTATTTCCAACTTCGGCAACGATGATTTGGTCGGCTTCGGGAAATCGTCCGGCATTGGCGAACTCGGGCCGGTCATCAACGACGATAACCTCAAAACGCAAGAGCTTGCCCAAGCGGGCGACGGCGCGTCCGACATGGCCCGCCCCGGCGATCACAAGGCGCGGCAGCGGAAGATGAGGTTCGAGGTAGAGCCAGCCGCTTTTGCCTTTGATCAGGACGGGTTTTCCCTCCCGGATGACTCCGTTGATCTCCTTTTCAAAGCCTTGAAGGGAAGGGTGAAAAGGCCGGAAATTTTTCGGAATCCAATGCCGAAGAATTTTTTTTGTTCCGCGTCCCCGATCTTTTTCGATCCAAACCGTGAGAACTCCGGAGCGGCGGTTCATCGCCGCTTCCCTCAGTCTTTTGAAAACAGGAATGTCCTGCTCGGGACGCGCATCTAAAAGGACCGTCAGGCGTCCGCCGCAGATCCCATCCGCCTCTTCGGACGGTTCCCCCGCCAGGTCGAAGGAGCAGAAGAAGGCTTCCTTTTTCTTGAGTGCCCGGCGAGCCCGCTTTTCTGCCGCGGCTTCGACAAATCCGCCGCCGATCGTCCCGCAGACAAGCCCGTCCTCCGAAAAAAGAGCCGAGGCGCCCGGGACCTGAGGCGTCGATCCATCGGCTTCGATGATCGTCGCCAGTACGGCGGGCCTTTTCTTCTTGACGAGCTCGATCAACTCAACATACGGACTTTGATCGGTCCAGTAAGCCCGGTCCATTTTAGCGATAAATCAGCCGTCGAGTCCCTTACTTCTTTTTCGTGGCTTTCCAGGCCATGCTTCCGAAATCGCCCATCAGGGCCTCGCCCGACATGGTCTCGCCCTCGATTTTTCCCTTAAAGGTGATTGTCATATCTCCCCCCGGGGTATTGAAAGAGAAAGACCATTCAATCTCGTCGGACTTGACCTTGCCCTCGCCCTTCATTTCCTCTCCTTGCGGGCCCTTCATCGTAACTTTCAGGGCCTCGCCCTGCTGTTCGAACGTCGCGTCCGTAGGAGGCATGCTCCCCTGGGGCGTTTCGATGGTCATCTCCCAGACGCCGTTGACATCGATTTTTTTGGCTTGAGCCTGAAAACCCGCGGCCCACAGAACAGCAAGAAAGACGATGAATAAGAATAACCCGAACTTACGCATATATTCCTCCTTTCATAACTGTATCCAATTCCCTTCACATATTATATTCTAAGGCGAAGGGCAAGGGACTGCTTTATTTATGGGTGGCGTCGATCAGGGCGCTCCGGCCGATGCCTGCCGCGCTTTTTTCCTGGGCGTGGGGATCGGAGCGGAGAAGGACTTGCCCGCGGCAGAGCGGGCTTTGAAGCGAGTTCATCGCCGCCGAAAAAACAGAGCTCCCGCAAGCGTGAAGAACTTTTAAAGAAGCGAGTCCTTTCAAGCGAGTCCCTTCCTTCCCTCTTCCGGAAACCTCCCTGGAGGAGCGAATCCCTTCCAAAGTCCTCTTAACAGATTTTAGCCAGCCAGCTTGAATTTTGTTTTCTCGACTCCGCCGCGGGTCGAGCTGATCGATACCTCAGCTTCCGCGCCGGGCTTAAGCTGGCCTTTGACCTTCCAACGGACCTCTTTCATCTGTTTTGACTGCAGGTAGCCGATTTCCTGGCGCGCCCGGCTTCCCACGAACTCGAGGCCGGCGGGAAGGCTGACCTGGACCGCGTCGGGCCGGACGATTTTCACCCGATCGGCCATTTTGAGCGCCGTGGGCAGAAAACCTTCATTGGTGAAAACGCCCACGATCTCGTACGTGCCCGCCTCTTTCTTCACCGGCTGGATCTTCGTCGAGACGATCTTGACCTGAGGAAGCGACTTATACAGGAAAAGATTGAACATCGCCTCTTTCTTGGCCCATTCTTCGAGAAGCTCGGGAGGAGGGTTCTGGTTCCAGAACTTGGGATTGAAGCCGCCGATCTCGACTTCGCCGAGCGTCGGGTGGTTGAACTTATGCCAGGGCGTGAAGTATTTGCCGCCCAGCTCTTCGTCGATGGTGCGGAGCTGTTCGAGTGGCGTGACGCGGCCGTCGCCGTCGTAGTCCTTCACCCGGCCGCCGTTCCAGAGCTCATCGCCGTACCAGACCGCGCCGTAATAGAGATAGCCGAAGTCAGGAGAATGGCCGAAGAGAGGGGAGCCGCGCATCTCGGACGGCGCGGGCGCCTGTGCGCCGCCGGCCCCCCGGCCGCCGGCCTGTCCCTGAGACATCTCGCCCCGGCCCCCGATCGAGTAATCGTAGTAGGTGTCGCCGGCTCTCGGATAGCCGGTGATCTTCTTCCCTTCTTCGTCGAAATACTTATAGATCTTCATATCCTCGGGAAACATGGACTCGTCCATCTTGCTCGTCGAAGGCCCGTGAAGCAACATCGGCATGCTCGTGTCCATGGTCTGGCCGATCGATACGTTCGGATGCTGGAGGAGGAAGAGCACGACGGCGCGCGTCTCCGTCTCAGAGAGCGGGTATTCGCCCGCGCCGCCCTGCGTCCAGCCGCGGCCGGTGAGGTCAAGGCCCGGCATGGGCCGCCAGTTCTCGACATAGTTGCGATGGAGGTCCAGGCCGCCGATGCCGTCTTCGTTGATCCGGCCGTCGCCGTCGTTGTCGATCCCCTCGCTGGAGGTAATATAGTCCCCTTTCCCATCCGTCGCGCGGACCATTAGCCGGCCGGACTTGTCGTTGGGATCGATGATCATCGTCCCCTTGCCGGGCTCCACTTTTCTCCGCATCTGGAGGATGAAGCCGTCGCCGTCCAGGTCCTCGGGCGGGTCTTCGTCGAGCAGGCCGTCGCGGTCGTCGTCATAAGGCCTGACCGTGCTCCGGTTGGACTGGGCCGTGTTGAGATAAAGCTCGGAGCCGTCGGGATTGTTCTTGATCTTGATGTACAGCGTCTTCGTATCAACGAGCTTTGTAATCTCCGGGTCCTTGCCGTAGTTGGAGAGGACGTGCCAGGCGAACCAAAGGGCAGATTCCGCGCCCGTCACCTCCCCAGAATGGCGGTTCCCCTCGAGAAACATGGCCGGCTTGTCCGTGTCCTTTCCCGTGGCCTTGTTGGTGACTGTGATCTGCCAGATGTCCCGGCCCTCGAAGCTCTTGCCCACGGAATAGAGGTCGACCAGGTTCGGATAGTCCTTGGTCCATGTGTTCAAAAAGGCAACGACTTCGTCGTATTTATGATAATGGCTGAAGTCCATGACGCCCGGTGTCTTCGGCTTCGTCATGGAATAATCGGCCGGAGGGAAGAAGCTCCCGCCGTGGCGGACGCCGCCGACGATATAGGCCTTCGTCGGCCGCGGCTCTATGCTCTGCCGGCTGAATTCCTGGGCCGAGATCAGCAGAAGAACAAACGCAAAAAGACAAAGAAAGGCCAAGATCCGATGTTTGTTTCTCATCCCTCTCCGTCTCCCTTCATCCGGATCATTGAGCATATATCGCCTCCATTATGAAGTCAAATTCGAGGGATTGGAAAATAGATATTTCATGATTTTCAAAGGACTCAGGACAGGCGCGGTCTAATTCGGTGAGAAACAAAGATGGACAATAAAGCGAAATTCATCGGAAACCTTTTCCACGGGATGGGCATATCTGTGGTTCGCGTTGCCGAATTTCTTCCAAGAAATTTGGAAACCTTTTTCGCGGTAGTTGCGTATATATAAGTGAAAATGAAAATTATATAAGGAGACTAACATGAAGCTCAGAGAAAAGCTCGCCATCTTCGTAGTCGCCGTCCTGCTGACGTTGGTTGGGTTCAACCTCATCGCCGCGCCGTCGGTCGACATCTTGAAAATCGGAAAACAGGCCGGCTATGAAATCATCGCCAACTACTTGGCAAAGGTCGAGACGGCTGCTCAGCGTTCCCTTATTAAAGGATAGCCGCATTGAGAAGAGGAACGATGAGCGATTCTTTCCTTCCCCTCATCTGAAAGGCTGCCGTTTCTCCCCAAAGAGCAAATGGCGGCCTTTTTTTATGCCTTTTTCCCCGCCTAAGATCTTTTCCCGACAAGAACGATGGCCCAGCAGGCGATCGCCTTCCCCCGGCCGACGGGCCCCAGTCCCTCGTTCGTTTTGGCCTTGAGCCCCAGCCGGTCTCTGCGAATTCCAAGCATCGGACAGAGGATGTTCTTCATGGCCGGGAAATGCGGCCCGAGATTCGGCCTTTCGGCGACGACGATGATATCGGCGTGGACGATGTTCAGCCGTTTCTTTTTGAGTCGGGCCATGACATCTTTGAGCAGCTCCGTGCTCCGGATGCCCCTTGTTTTCGGGTCATTGTCCGGGAACAGCCGGCCGATGTCGCCTTCCCCCATGGCTCCCAAAATCGCGTCGATGAGGGCATGGACCAGGGCATCGCCGTCCGAATGACCAACGAGCCCCATGGAAAATGGGATTTCGAGCCCGCCGAGAAAAAGCGCTCGCCCGGACGCAAGCCGGTGCACGTCATAGCCCATTCCCGCTCTAATCGTCAAGGAACGCCTCCGCTATTTTAATGTCCCGGGGGGACGTGATCTTGATATTCCTCGGATCGCCCCGGACCGTATAGACTTTCTCGCCCAGCCTTTCGACGAGCGCGGCATCGTCTGTGCCGAAGAAACCGTCGGCCCGGGCCTTTTCGAGCGCCCTTTTGAAGAGTTCGACCGCGAATCCCTGCGGCGTTTGGACGGACACGAGCCTCGACCGGTCGAGCGTGCTTACGATCTCCCCATCTTCGGCTTCCTTGACCGTATCGTCCAGTGGGACGACGGGGATGGCCGCCCCGCTTTCCTCTGTTTTTTCAATGACCCGCCGGATGAGGTCCTTTGTGACCAGAGGCCGCGCCCCGTCGTGGATCAAGACAATGTCTGTTCGGCCCCGATCGATGCGAGAAAATCCTATGGAAACGGAATCCTGCCTTTTCTCTCCGCCCGTAACGACGGCCGAGATCTTCTGATGCGCGCTTCTCAATTCCTGCCCCTGTTTTTCATCCGGCAGGACAAGGACGATCTCGTCAATGCGCGGATGCGTCCCAAACGCTTCCAGGCACCATTCCAGGATGGACTTTCCTTGAAGCGAGGCGAACTGCTTGGCCGATCCGAAGCGCCGACCCCTGCCGGCAGCGGCGATGATCGCCGTCACTTTGCTCATTTCTCTTCGTTATAGCGTCCGAAGATCATCTTTCCCACGGTCGTCTGGAGGACCGAGGTGACTGTGATATCGACGTTCTGCCCGATCAGCCGCCTCGAGTTGTCCACGACGACCATCGTCCCGTCATCGAGATAGGCTACGCCCTGGTCCTTCTCTTTTCCTTCCTTGATGATGAAGACGCCCATCGTCTCGCCGGGCAGGACGATGGGCTTGAGGGCGTTGGCCAGCTCGTTGATGTTGAGCACGGAAATGCCCTGGAGCCGGGCCACCTTGTTCAAATTGAGGTCGTTTGTCACGATCTTGGCGTCCAGCCGTTTGGCCAGTTCGATGAGCTTCGAGTCCACGTCGCGGATGTCGGGAAAGTCCATTTCCGTGATCATGACTGAAACGCCCTTGGATTTCTGGAGGTGGTCAAGGACGTCAAGCCCGCGCCGCCCGCGCTGCCGCTTCAGCCCGTCCGAAGAATCGGCGACGAGCTGGAGCTCCTTCAGGACGAACTGCGGGACGACCAGGGTCCCTTCGATGAAGGTCGTGCCGCAAATGTCAGCGATCCGGCCGTCGATGACGACGCTCGTGTCCAGGATTTTGCAGCTCCGGCCCACGCTCTTCTCTTTGAAAAAGCGGAAGAGATAGGCCGGGTCGAGCCATTCGGATTTCCGCGTGCCGACGAGAAAGCCGATATAGGGCATGATGATCAGGAAGAAGATTCTGATGAAGATCCCGGTCATGGGGTCTTCGGCGATCGTATAATAGACGGCCCCCAGCCCCCAGCCCAGAAGAACGCCGGCGAACGTGCCGACCGTCGAGCCCCAGATCACCTTGAACTGCGTCTTCCGGATCCGCGTCTCCAGATGCATGATGATCGCAGCCAGGGTGAAGGCGATCCCGGCGGAAAAGGGCCGCTCAAGGCTGAAGAGAGGAAAGAAATAGCCGGCGGTCGTCACCAGGGCGATGATAAAAAGGCGAAAGATCAGAATGCTCATGAACCTATCCTTATAATAATATTAAAACACCAGGTCAATAGCCTGCTTGATATTTTTGACGCCCCGGAGCTTTGTCCCGGGCAGGTCCTCCTTTTCGAGCTGGGCGACATTGCCTTGGGGCAGAACGACGGTTGCGAAGCCGAGCGAGGCGGCCTCTTTGACCCGGGCGAGCGCCTGCCCGACCGAGCGGATCTCGCCGCTCAGTCCAACCTCCCCGAATGCGGCGACACCGGGCGGCATCGGCCGGTTCTTGAGACATGAAACGACGGCGAGCACGACGCCGAGGTCAGCGGCTGGCTCTTCGATCGTCAGCCCGCCGGCGACGTTGAGGTAGATGTCCTCGCCGCCGAAACTATAGCCCAGCTTCTTCTCGATGACGGTCAGGAGCATGCTCGACCGGAAATGGTCCAGCCCGACCGTCATCCGCCTCGGGTTGGAAGCGAACAGCGTCGAGGAGACGAGCGATTGGATCTCGATCAAAAGCGGACGCGACCCTTTGATCGTCGAGACGACAACGCTTCCCGCCTCGTTGGCCGGCCGTTCCTTGAGGAAGAAGGCCGAGGGGTTGGAGATCGCCTGGAGTCCCGCCGACCCCATTTCGAAGATGGCCAGCTCCGACACCGGCCCGAACCTGTTTTTGAGCGCGCGAAGAACGCGGTGGCTGTGGTCCTTCTCGCCTTCGAAGAGCAGGACGACATCCACCATGTGCTCGAGCGACTTGGGTCCGGCGAGCGAGCCCTCCTTCGTGATATGGCCGATGAGAAACGAAGAAACCTGGTTGCGCTTGGCAAAGCGGAACACCTGGTTGGCGACCTCGCGGACCTGGCTGATCGTACCCGGGCTCGACGAAAGCTTCGAGGAAAAAACGGCCTGGACGGAGTCTAGGATAAAGACGTGGGGCATGATCTTCTCCGCCTGGGCCAGGATCCTCTCCAGGCTCGTCTCAGCCAGGAGATAGAGCTGGCCGTCGCGGACGCCGAGCCGATCACCGCGCAGCTTGATCTGTTCGAGCGACTCTTCGCCGGAGACATATAGGACCTTTTCGTCCTCGACGGCGAAATCCCGCGCGACCTGAAGGAGGAGCGTCGATTTTCCGATGCCGGGCTCACCGCCGATGAGCACGACCGAACCGAGGACAACGCCTCCCCCGAGGACCTTGTTAAACTCTTCGATCTTGACCTTGGCCCTCGGCTTTTTAAATTCCTTAATGTTTTGATAGAGAACTGGCTCGGAGGGCAGGAAGGAATATTCGGCGCCAGCCACTTCTTCGATCTCTTCGACGAACGTGTTCCATTCGCCGCAACCCGGACAGCGGCCCAGCCATTTGGGCGACTGAGAACCGCAGTTCTGGCAGATGAAGACGGACTTGCTCTTCATCGGAGCTCCAGACCCAGGCCGAAGAAGAATCCGCGCCGGGAGGCGAGGCTGAAATCGTCCAGGCCGGCCACCAGATAAAGATATTTCAGGGGAGAGAACCGGGAAAAGACACGATAATGGGGACTGTCCGGACGGTTGAAATCGAACCCCTCCAAGCTGATGCTCCACCTGTCGTTGATAGCGTAATAATCGAGTCCGACGCCGAACTCGGACTCGATGAATCCTGCCCGGGGAACGAGATCGCCCCAACGATAGCCGACGGCGAGCGAAAACATGAACGTCTTCTCCCAGGGATTCCGGACAACGCCCGCCTCGGCAAAAAAGTTCGGCGTGAGCCACAGGCCGGCCATTACCCCGGCCTTGACGAGATCGCTCCGGCCGTAGTAATCTGCGCGGAGGTCGAGCCTCCCCCGCAACGATGAGATCGGCCTGGCTGCTTTCCGGACATCGTCCAGCGTCTGCTTCGCTTTCGTATAGAGTTCCGGATCCTGGATGATCTTCCCGAGCGTGCCCTCGCCCCGGTTGATCTTTTCGAGCGAGGAATTCAGGAGCTTTAGCGACTCTTCCATCTTGCCGATGAGCTCCTTGATCTTCTCCAGGTTGAGCTTTAGGTTATCCCGGTTTTCCGCGGCCATGTCCTTCAACAGCCGGAGCGTCTCCTGAAGCTCGGCCGCCACACCCTCGACCTTCTTGTCCAGGTTCTGGAACGTCTGGCGGGCGCCGCTCACCGCGTCCTTGATATCCCCTTGGTTCCGGCCGAGGAAATCCTTGAGCTCAAAGGACGCTGCGGCCAAATTCTCGAGGGCCTGGTTCAGGTTCGCCTTCGTCTCAGGACCGAGCATCTCCTTGATCGCCCCGCCGGCTTCCTTGACCTGGTCTCCCAGGGAAAGGAGCAGCGTGCCGACCTGGTCTATGCCAGCCGAGGGAAGTCCGGTCAGAACATCCCCCTCCTGACAATTCGACGTCGAGCGTCCTGGAATGATCTCAACATGTTTCTCGCCCAAAAGGCCGATGGACAAAAACGTGACCTGAGAATCCTTGGGAATCTCCACCTGCGGATAAATGGTCAGGAAGACCTGCGCCCGGCGCCGGACGAGCTTGATGTCCTTGACATAGCCGATCGGGACGCCGGCCATTTTCACCGCGGCCCGTTTATCCAGGCCTACGGCGGTCTCGAAATCAGCCGAGACCGTGTATCCCGAACTCTTGAAGAGCACGGACAGGTCCCCGACGATGAAGATGAACACGGCCAGGATGAGAATGGCCGTCCCGACGAAAATCCCGATGCGAAGCTCGCGCGTCATTGTCATCTCCCCACCTCACCAATTCGTGATCGGGCCTTGGGCCCGTCCGTGGATGAACTGTTGGACGACGGCGTTCGCCGAATTCTTTATGGCCTCCGGCGTGCCGATCTCGACGATCCGTCCTTCATAGAGCAGGGCGATCCTGTCCGCGACCTTGTACGAGCTGACCATGTCGTGGGTGATCACCACGGAGGTCACGGTCATTTCTTTTTTCAAGAGGATGATCAATTCGTTGATAGCGTCCGCCCGGATCGGATCGATGCCCGTCGACGGCTCATCATAAAGGATGATCTCCGGCCGATAGGCGATCGCCCGGGCAAGGCCGACCCTTTTTTTCATGCCGCCGCTGAGCTCATGGGGCATCAGGCCCTCGATCCCGCTCAACCCGACCTTGGCTAGGCAGTCCGCCACCCTCGTCCTGATCCCGTCCGGCCCAAGGTCTGTGTAGCGCTCCAGCCCGAACGCCACGTTCTGGGCCACGGTCATCGAATCGAAGAGCGCCGCGGCCTGGAAAAGCATCCCGAACCGGCGCGTCGCCCGGAGAAGCTCGTCGCCCCGCAGCGCCGTGATGTTCATCCCGTCGACGTTGATCTCGCCGCGGTCCGGCTTCATGATGCCGATGAGGAGCTTGAGCAGGACGCTTTTGCCGGAGCCGCTTTGCCCGATGATGACCATGGTCTCGCCTGTGCGGATCTCAAGGTTCACGCCGTTCAGGACCTTCTTCGGCCCGAAGGACTTGTGGACATCGATGATACGGATCATAGGCTCAGGTTTCCCGGAAGGAACTTACTCAGGAAAAAGTTCGAGATGAGGATCGAGATACTGGCGATCACGACCGTCCGGGTCGTAGCCCGGCCCACGCCCTCGGCGCCGCCTTCGGCCTTGAGCCCCTGCCAACAGCCGATAACGGCGATGATAACGCCGAAGACCCCGGCCTTGAGGACCCCGGTCAGAACGTCCCACAGCTCCAGATAGAGGAGCGTGTTCCGGAGATAGACCGTGCCGTTGACGCCCATGACCACCACGTTATAGATCAGGCCGCAGATGATGCCGATGATGTCCCCGAAGAGGGTCAGGCAGGGAAGCATTAAGAACGCGGCAACAGTCCGGGGCACCACGAGATACCGGTTGGGATCGGCTCCGAGCGTAAAGAGCGCATCCACCTGCTCCGTAATCTTCATCGTGCCGATCTCCGCGGCCATGGACGAGCCGACCCGGCCGGCGGCCATCAGACCGACAAGGATAGGGATGAGTTCCTTGGTCAGCCCCAGCGAGATTATCGGGCCGCCGTACGCCTCGGAGCCGGGCCCGATGTAGCGGTGAAAGCCAATATACGTCTGGAGGGCGAAGACCAGCCCGCCGAACGCCGCGGTCAACGAAATGACGGGCAGCGTCCGGACGCCGATCTCCTCAAGCTGCTGGAGAAAGATCTTCTTTTCCCAGGGCCGCTTGAAAAGGTTTCTGAATGTTCTGGAGGAAAGGAGGGCCACCTCACCGAGCTGCCGGAAGAATTCGGCGAGAAGAGAGATTCTTTGGTCGCGGCCCATCCTTACGCCTCGGCTTCGGTATATGTGAATTCAAGGTCCGCGAATCGGGCATATTTGTCCTGAAAAGCCAGCTTGACCGTGTCTGTTGGGCCGTTCCTCTGTTTGGCGACATTGATTTCGGCGACCCCCTGGACCTTGACCTCGCGCAGCCGCTCTTCCTTGGAAAGATACATCTCGGGCCGGTAGATGAAGATCACCACATCGGCGTCTTGCTCGATGGCGCCGGACTCCCGGAGGTCAGAAAGTTGCGGGCGCGGCTCGCGGCGGCCTTTTTCGGGCGCCCGGCTGAGCTGCGAAATACCGACCACGGGGATCCGGAGTTCCTTGGCCAGTTCCTTGAGCGACCGCGAGATGAAGGACATTTCCTGGTTGCGGTTCTCGAACCGGCCCCCCGTCCGCATGAGCTGGATGTAGTCGATAAAGACGATGTCGAGGTGCCTCTCCATCTTGAGGCGGCGGGCTTTGGCCTTCATTTCCATCAGGGTCAGGGCGGGTGTCTCGTCGAGATAGATGTTCGCGTGGGAATATTTTTCGGCGCTCAGACGGATCCGCTCGAGCTCTCGGTCGCTGATGTAGCCCGTGCGGACGCTTTTTATATCGATCATGGCGTCCGCACAGAGCATCCGGATGACGATCGCCTCCTTCGACATTTCCATGGAGAAAAAGCCCGCGGCATAATCGGTTTTAATGCCGACATGCTGGGAGATGTTCAGGCATAGAGCGGTCTTCCCCATGGACGGCCGGGCGGCGATGATGACCAGTTCCTGGGGATGGAAGCCCGCCGTAAGCTTGTCGATATCGCGAAAGCCCGAGGGGATGCCCGTGACGGCCTCCCGCTTCTCGGTCAGCCGCTCGATGATGCCCATGGTCGGCCCGGTGAGGTCGGCCAGAGAGATGAACCCTTGTTTCGTCCTCTCCTCGGCGACATCGAGGATGGCCGCCTGGGCGGCGTCGAGAAGCTCGTCCGCATCCTCTTTCTGCTCGTAGCTGGCGCTGATGATCTTGGCCGAAGAAAGGATCAGCCGCCTCAGGAGGGCCTTTTCTTTGATGATCCGGGCATAGTATTCGACATTCAGGTTCTTGGGCACGCCGTCCATCAGGGAGGCCAGATAAGCAGCGCCTCCGATCTCGTCAAGGGAGCCTTCCCGTCGCAGCTCCTCGCTCAGGGCCAGAAGTTCGACCGGGCTCCCTCTATCGACGAGATAGGCGATCCGTTCGATGATCTTCCGGTGGGCGTCCCTGTAAAAATCCTCCGGCGAGATGATGGAAAGCACCACGTTTAGGCTTTTGTTGTTGACGAGGATCGCGCCGAGAACGGTCTTCTCGGCCTCAGGACTATGGGGAGGAGTCTTTTTGAGAAACATTAAATCGAGTTCCACGAGTCTCCTCCTTCCGGGCTTCGGTAACGCGCCCTCTTGTCTCTGCCTCTTACTGACTCCTTTTGATGTCGCCCGTTTTATTTATCGGCGGCCGGGCTTTCCTCTTCTTCCTCTTTGACGACGGCGACCTTGACCTCTGCCTTGTCGTCATGATAGACCTTGACCGGAACCGAGTAATTGCCCAGTCGTTTCAGCGGCTCGTCCAGGACGATCTTTTTCTTGTCGATATCAAACCCGATCTTATCCAGCGCGTCCTTGATGTCCGAGGCGCTCACCGACCCGAAGATGTGGTCCTTTTCGCCCGTTCTGCGGCTGAACGAGAGCGTGACCAGGTTGAGCTTCTCGATGAGCTCTCGATAGGACATCCGCTCCTGTTCGACCTTTTTCTTCAAGGCCTGCCGCTCGATCTCGATCATCTTCATGTTCGAGGCCGTGATCTCGATCGCGAGTTTCCTGGGAATGAGGTAATTCCGTCCGTAACCCGGGGCGACGTTGACAAGGTCGCCCTTCCGGCCGACGTTTTCGATATCTTGTTTCAGGATGACCTTCATGATTCCTCCCGACGTTCCTCCGAACTCGTTAATCCTCGACATAGGGCAGCAGCGCCAGCAAGCGCGCCCGCTTGATGGCTGTGGCCAGTTTTCTCTGGTGAAAGGCACAAGTTCCCGTGACCCGGCGGGGCGAGATCTTGCCCCGGTCGGGAATGTACTTTTTCAGGATGTCGGCGTTCTTGTGATCGATGAACTTCACGTTCCTCTGGCAAAAGCGGCAGAATTTCTTCTTGGGCGGGAAGAATTTTTTATACGAACTCTTTTCGGCTCTTTCTTCTCTGGCCATCCTATGCCTCCTCGCCCTTCTTGGTCTCCGGCGTCACGACGCTCTCCTTGCCGGCCGTGGCGTCCGCTGGTTCTTCAACGGCGTCTTTTGTCCTGCCCCGGCCCGCCATTTTCTTCCTTTTCCGGACGTTCTGCTGTGTTTCCTTCATCAGCGTCAGGTGGCGGAGGATGGTATCCATCTGCCGGAAGCGGCGGCCGAGCTCCAGCGGGATGTCAGGCCCGCCGTCATAGTGAAAAAAGACATAATAAGCTTCACCGTATTTGCCGATCTGATAGGCCATTCTCCGTTTCCCCCACTTTTCGAGCTTGACCATCTTCCCGTTCTTTTGAGAAACGACGTCGGCCATCTGCTGGATGAGGACATCTGCGTCCTCTTCGCTCACGTTGGGAGAGATGAGAAATCCCGTCTCATACAGTCTCATAAAAACCTCCTTATGGTTTAGCAGCTCCTCCTCTTTCGGAGGGGGAGCAAGGAGAATACGTTATGTTTCCCCTGTTGGCACGCTAATTAAAATGGTTCATCGCCCTGTCGATCCCGCTCGCGAGGATCAGGTCCAGCGCCTCTCGGGCTTTATCCAAGCTCTCCTCCAAGAGTCCCTTTTCTCCTCTCCTGAACGCCGCAAGGACGAACTGGACGATATCGCCGCCGGACGGCGCCGGCCCGATCCCGACCCGGATGCGGGGGAACCGGGTCGTCGCGATCTCCTGGACGATTGAGGTCATCCCTTTGTGCGTCCCTGGCCCGCCCTCCTTGCGGATCCGGATCTCGCCGAGCGGGATATCGATGTCGTCATAGACAACGAGGAGCCTCTCGGGCTCGAGGCGCATGCCCCGGACGAGTTCCCTCACGGCTTCGCCGCTTGCGTTCATGAAGGTCTGGGGCATCGCCAGGATCACTTTTTTCGACCCTCTTCTCACTTCGGCCGTTTTCGACAAAAACTTGTTCTTTTTCACCCGGACATCCCAGGCCTTGGCGACCCCCTTGATGAACATAAATCCCGCGTTATGGCGGGTTTCCGCATAACGCCGGCCGGGATTGCCCAGGCCCACGACGGCCCACACGCTTTATTTCTCCTCTTTTTCTTCTTCTTCTTTCTTGCGCTCTTTTTTGATGACTTCAGGCTCGGCGGCTTCGACCGGGGCTTCCGCGACGACTTCTTCTTCCGGTTTGGCCTCGACCTTCTCCTCATGCGGGACCTGGATCAGGACGATGACCGTGTTCGGATCGCTAATCAGCTTCACGCCCTCGGGCGGCACGATGTCCGCGATCTTCATCGACTGGTGGAGATGGAGGGCGGAGATGTCAATCGTGATATGCTCGGGGATGTTGGCCGGGAAACATTCGATCTCGACCTCGCGCGTCATGAAATCAACGAACCCGCCCTCGGTCTTGACCCCGATGGCTTCGCCCTCGAGCTCGATCGGAATCGCGACCCGGATCTCCTTGTCCATGGCGATCGGAATCAGGTCGGCATGCAGAAGCTCGTCCGACGTCTGATCGATCTGGAGGTCCTTGATCATGACGTCCTTTTCCTCACCATCGAACGCGATCTTGAAGATCGTGTTCTCCCCGGTCTCAGATTTCAGGATTCTGATGATGTCCTTTTTATCCAGGATCAATGGAACGCTCGCCGCGCCCTCGCCGTAAAGGATGGCCGGAACCATCCCGGCTCTCCGGATCCGGCGCGAGGCATTTTTCCCGAAGATGTCTCTTTTTTCGCTTTTGATGACCAGGCTCATCGGTGCATTCCTCCTCACACAAACAGTGAACTCACAGAGCTCCCTTCGTTGATTCTGCGGATGGCTTCGCCGAAGATCTCGGCGACCGACAGGGTGACGATCTTCCTGCAGCTTTTGCTTTTATCATTCAAGGGAATAGTGTTCGACACGATTAACTTTTCGAGCGGCGACTTCTCGATCTTTTCGACAGCCTGCCCGGACAGCACGGGATGGGTGCAGACCGCATAAATCGCCTTCGCCCCGTTCGCTTTCAGGGCCTCGGCGCTGAGGACCAAGGTCCCGGAGGTGTCCACAATGTCGTCGAACAGGACGCAATTCTTGTCCTTCACCTCGCCGATGACGTTGAAGACTTGGGCAATGTTCGGCGCGGGGCGCCGCTTGTCGACGATGGCCAAGTTCGCGCCCAATCTTTTCGCGAATAACTTGGCCCGGCCCACGCCTCCGGCGTCCGGGGAGACCACGGTCAGGTCAGAAAGGCCCAGACCCTGGACGTACTTGGCCAGGACCGGGACGCCGAAGAGATTATCCACCGGGATCGAGAAGAATCCCTGGATCTGGGGCGAATGGAGGTCCATGGTCAGGACTCGGTCGGCCCCCGCTGCTTCGAGTAGGTCGGCCACGAGCCGGGCGGAAATGGGCACGCGCGGCTTGTCCTTCCAGTCCTGCCGGGCGTAACAAAAGTAAGGCATGACGGCCGTGATCCGCTCTGCCGATGCCCGCTTGAATGCGTCGATCATCAGGAAGAGCTCCATGAGATGGGCATTGGCATCGTGGGAGCCGGTCTGAATGACGAACACGTCCTCACCGCGCACGTTCTCGTCGATGTAAAAATGGATCTCTCCATCGCTGAACCGTTCCAGGACGCACTTACCCAACTCAATCTTGAGATAGCTCCCGATCTCGCGGGCAAGGCCGATGTTCGAAGACCCGGCGAAAACTTTCATGGTCGATTCCTTTGTTTTATATCTTAAACGCTCCATTTTTTTTTATGTCTAAACTGGGGCGGGAGGATTCGAACCCCCGAATAGCGGATCCAAAGTCCGCTGCCTTACCGCTTGGCGACGCCCCAGCCTCAAGCTCTCTCCAGCCCTGCTCCCGGGTAAGCGTCTCGACAAGGACGGCCGCCCCGCGCATCTTCATCGCGGCCAAGCTCTGCTCGGCCTTGGCGCGGTCACGGAAAAGCCCGTACACCGCCGAGCCCGATCCGGTCACGAGAGACAATTCCGCGCCTTGCTTTCGGAAAAGGCTCTTATACTCTATTAATTGAGGATAGAAGCTAAAAATCGTGTCTTCGAGATTATTTTTCAGAAATCCAAATTCTCGGGTTTCTAAAAACCGGCTAATTTTACTGTCTTTATCGGCCGAAGTCAAGGATGAGAGAAGGAGGTTTGCATAGATCAACGCCGTCGAGACCGGGAAGGGCGGAAGGACAAGAACGAGAGGAAGACGGGGCAGATCGGGGAGGGGCCAGAGCTTGTCCCCTCGCTCCTCCCCGAGGCACAGCCCGCCCTCGAAAAAAAAGGGGACGTCGGCGCCTAGCGTCTTTCCAAGATCCGCAATCTCAGGCTTGGACAGGCCTAGCCCCCAGATCTTATTCAGGGCGTAAAGAGTCACCGCCGCGTTGCTGCTCCCGCCAGCCAAGCCCCGTCCTGCGGGGATGTTCTTTTCGACATGGATTTCAATCCCGGCCGAGACGCCGAGACGGTCCTTAAGGAGCTTCACGGCCCTAAAGATCAAATTGGTCTCGTCCCAGGGGATGGAGGGATCGCTTCCCTGGAGCCGGATCTCGGACGAAGCAAGAGTCCGGAATTCGAGCAGGTCCGAGAGGCTGATCCACTGGAAGAGGGTCTTGATATCGTGGTAGCCATCGGGTCTTTTCCGGACGACCTCGAGGCCCAAGTTGATCTTGGCGAACGATCTAATTTTCATGTTTCAGGATCTTTTCGATGTCTTCCCAGGTCTTCGGGGAAAAGTCCTTCAGAAAATCCTTGGCGAAAAGGCGGTCCGCGACCGGCTTGTTAAAAGCCATGACCAGGACAGTGATACCTCCCCGGCCGTCGACACTCCGGAAATCCAGCCGGCGTGGGACGGAGCTTCCCGGGAAAAATTCCCGCACTTTGAACTCGAAATCTCCCTTCCGGCCGATGGCCTTGCGGCCCTCGTCGTCCTCTTTGAATATCCATTCCGAAAGAGTCTGTCGGTCCCCCATCCGTTCGCCTTTCCAGCGGCCGCAGAGGAGGCTGGTCATCTCCTGGAGACTGAGACGGGATCCCAGGAATTTTTCGATGATCTCGTCCGAGAGCGCTTTCCAATAGACTTTTTTCGAACGGAGGACGAAATAAGCCTCGCCCTCATCGATGTGGATCTCCGCGGCCGTCCGGCCCAGCCAGTCTTGGATATCGACCCTGGCCCGGCGGGAAGGCTCGAGGACGAAGGAAAATTTGGACCTGGCTGATTCCCCGTTCATGGTGACCCTGAGGGAGGCATAGCCCTCGATCTCATTCAGCGCCGCGGGGACCGGCGCGATGATGGCGCGCGGCGCTCGGCAGCCGGCGGAAACGAGGATCGCCGCGAGAGCCATGAAAGTTCCGGTCTCGATCTTTTTTATCAATGGGGGACGTCCTTGGTCGGTATTATCCATGGGCAGACCGCTTCGTCAATCCAGCTTGAAGCCGTAGTCCTCGGTCTTTTTCTGGGCCGGAGTTTTCGGTTTGGCCGACGCCGGAGCGCCGTCATCTGACAGATGGAACCCGTAATCTTCGGTCTTGATCTTTTTGGACTTCTGTGCCTGGCCGATCTTTCTCTTGCGGGACAAGGGATAGAACGGAGATTTCAGGCGCTTGCCGAAGCAGGACAGGTTCGGGCTAAAGATCATGAGCAGGACGAACGCCCCGAAGACGATGAGTATGCCGGCGAAACCCCAATTCATGGTCGATCCTCTTTAATAAAAAGTCGCGGGAGGCTATAACCCCGGAAACTGCGCGGGACTATTATAGGACTCGCCGCCGAAAAAGAAAAGAGGAGAAAATTAGATATCTTTAGGCTCCCCGGACATTCAGGCCCGGGCGATCAATCTTCCTGGAATTCCGGGATCTTGGCTCTTTCCTTCTCTTTTCCGAAATGAAACCCGATTAAAAAAGCGGAGGAAATGGCGATAACCGTAATCAGCGTTTTGAAAAAGTCCTTCATCAGTAAACCTTCCACTCTCTATTTTATTCAGGCGCTCGAAAAAGTCAACACATCAGACATATCGGCTCGGAGGGACTCGCTCCCTCCCCGAGCCCTCTTCGGAGGAACGAACCCCTCTCAAGGCCGATGAAGGACCCATGCGGATTTTTTTCGGATTTGATTTCTGTCCATTTTGTCTATATATTTTATTTGTCTATATATTTTAATAGAGATTTCCAAAGACTTCGAGGACATCATGAAGGGAAAAATGATTATCCTTTTTTGGGTGGTTTTATTCTTGGCCTCCTCTTTCTCTTCGGCCCAAGGGATTCGAAAGCCTGTCTGGGCCAGCCAATTCTATGACGAGAACAAGACCGCGCTCTCTTCGCAGATCGACGGCTTTCTCGCGGCCGCAAAGCCCGAGCCCGTTCCTCCAGGCCAAATCCAGGCCTTGATTGTTCCTCACGCCGGCTATGTCTATTCCGGAAAGACGGCGGCTTTCGCGTATAAGCTCGTTCAAGGCGCAGACATCGAGACCGTCGTCATTCTGGGCCCTTCTCACCGCCTCGCCTTTGACGGATGCTCGATCTATCCCGAAGGCGGATTCGAAACCCCGCTCGGTATCGCTGATATCGACAAGCCCGCGGCCCAGGCCATCGCTAAAGCGTCGGGGTTCGGCTTCATCCCTGAAGCCCACGCCGAAGAGCATTCGCTCGAGGTCCAGGTGCCGTTCATCCAGAAAGTCCTGCCCAAAGCCAAAATCGTTCCCATTGTCATGGGCCTTCCCGCCGAAACGACGATCCGGACGCTGGCCGGCGCCCTGGCCAAAGTCCTCAAAGATAAACGGGCTCTCGTCATCGCTTCGACCGACATGTCGCACTTTCTAAAAAAAGACGAGGCGAACGCCCTCGATAAAAGCACGATCGACCTCGTCCAAAATCAAAAGATCACGACGCTCATGAGAAAAGTCGAGCGCGGGGAAAACATTTTATGCGGCGGAGCAGCGGTCGTCACGGCGCTTTTATATGCACAAAAAATGGGCGAGGCCAAAGTCGCGGTTCTCAACTACGCCGACTCTGGGCCGGCTGGCGGCCCGGACGCCGGCGTCGTCGGGTACTTTGCGGCGGCCGTTACGACCGGCCCCGCGTCACCGCGCGAATTCTCGCTCTCGGCGGACGAGAAAAAAGAGCTGCTCCATGTCGCCCGGCAGGCCGTGGAGCTCTATGTCCGGGAAAAGAAGATCTTGGAATACAAGACTACGAACCCGAATTTCCTGTCCGAAAAGGGCGCTTTTGTTACCCTTAGGAAAAAAGGCGAGTTGCGGGGATGCATCGGCTATATCGAGCCCCTCTTCCCTCTATTCCAGACCGTGCTGCGCTGCGCCATTTATGCCGCGACCGAGGACACCCGGTTCTATCCGGTCACCCCAGCAGAGCTGAAAGACTTGGAGTACGAGGTCTCCGTCCTCACACCTTTAAAGAAGGTCGAAAACCCCGCTTCCGTCCAGATCGGAAAGCACGGACTCGTGATCGCGAAAGGCGAACAGCGCGGGTTGTTGCTCCCCCAGGTCCCGGTCGAAAACAACTGGGACCGAGAGGAATTCCTGGCCCAGGCCTGTCTCAAAGCCGGCTTCGCCCCCGACGCCTGGAAAAAGGGCGTCGAGATCTATACCTTCGAAGCTATCGTCTTTAAATAAAAAGGCCGAGGGGCAAGCCGTCCGCCATTTTTGCCGGTCCTGCCCCGGCCCGCGCCGCTCGTTCCCTCGAATTCGGTGTGCATCCCAAAATCGCAAATATGTTATAATACGACTATAAAGGAAATAAAAATGCCGATTTACGAGTATACGTGCCAAAGCTGCAAGAAGCGGTTCGAAAAGCTGCAGAAGGTTTCCGACCCGCTGTGCAAAAAATGCCCGAGCTGCGGCGGCCCCTTGAAAAAAAATATCTCCTCTCCGGCCATTCAATTCAAAGGCAAAGGGTTCTACATTACGGACTACGTCAAGAAGGAACACCCCGCCCAAGAAGCGAAAGCCAAAAGCAAGGACAAACCCAAGGACGAAAAACCGGCTGAAACGATCCCCGCCGACAAGCCCTGTTCGGACAAATAAAATCGGCTCGCTTGCCATGAAGACCGTCGTCCGCGCCCCCAACTGGATCGGTGACGTCATCTTCGCTCTCCCGACGCTTGAAAGCCTCAAGGCGAATTTTCCCGAAGCCGGGATCTGGCTCGCGGCCAACGCCTGGGTCAAAGACCTTTTCTCCAGCGGCGAATTCGCCGACCGCGTCATCCCCCTCGGATCATCGAATCAATATAAAAAATTTAGGGAGTCGGCCCGTGAACTTAAACGTCACGCCTTCGACATCGGCCTGCTCCTGACTAACTCTTTCTCCTCGGCGTTCTTGTTCGCCGCGGCGAAGATCCCCGAGCGCTGGGGATATCGCCGCGACGGCCGCAGCCTTTTTCTGACGAAGAGCGTCCATCTGAAGGATGAAGACCCTCCACCCCACATGGTCCGTTATTACCTCCGCCTCCTCGAGGGTCTGGGCTTGAAAACGCTGCCGCCGGAGATCAAACTCACCGTGTCCGCCGCAGAAAAAGAGCTCGCCCGAAAGCAGCTGACCGCCCTCGGCGCAGACATGAAAAAACCGCTGGCCGTTCTCAACCCCAGCGCGGCTTACGGTCCAGCGAAACGCTGGCCGGCCACCAGGTTCGCGGAGCTCGGCCGGCTTCTTCAGGAACGCAAAAACGCGGACATCGTGATCACGGGAGCGCTGGACGATGCGGCGTCGGCTAGCGAAATCGCCTCCCATATGTCCGAAAAATCCATCAACCTCGTCGGTAAAACGAGCCTCCGTCAGCTCTTGGGCATCATCAGCCAGGCCTCGGTCTTCATCACGAACGATACCGGCCCTATGCACGCGGCAAATGCCCTGCGCGTCCCGGTCGTGGCCATGTTCGGGCCGACCGACCCGCGCGTCACCGCTCCGTTCCACCAGCCGGCGACAGTCATTCACAGAGAAAATATCCCCTGCTGGCCCTGTTCCTACCGGAGATGCCCCTACGACCACAGGTGCATGCTCGAGATCCCGACGCCAGAAGTCTTTGAAGCCGCCGGAGCCTATATCCCATGAAAAATCGGGCTGTTTTCCTCGACCGCGACGGGACCATCAACGTCGATGTCGGCTACCCGAACAACTACAGTCAAATCAAGATTTATCCGTCGAGCTTCGAGGCCCTCCGGAAGATTAATGCCGCAGGATTCTTAGTGGTCATCGTGACAAACCAATCGGGAGTTGGCCGCGGGCTTCTGACCGAGGACAATCTCGAAGACATCCATCAGGATATGATGGCGGAATTCGCTTCCCGGAACATTCGCATCGACGGCATTTATTACTGCCCTCACTACGACCTGTCGGACATCCCGCGATACGGCCAAAACTGCTCCTGCCGCAAGCCTAAGCCGGGACTGGGCTTCAAAGCGGCCGACGACTTCGGCATCGACCTCGACAACTCTTACATGATCGGCGACAAGGTCGAAGACATCCTCTTCGGCCTGAATATCGGGGCCCGGCCCGTCCTCGTCCGGACCGGGTTCGGCGCGTCGGCCGAAATAAGGCTTCGGGAAATGGGTGTCACGCCCGCCGCCGTCGCGGATGATCTCCTCCAGGCCGTGGATTGGATCCTCGATCACGACCTTCGAAAAAAATGATCCGCTTTGACGATATTCTAGAAAAGATTTCCTCCCGCTACAGCGAGAAGGACATTGCCCTTCTCCAAAAAGCCTACGTCTTCTCGGCCAAGGCCCACAAAGGACAAGTCCGCCGCTCGGGCGAGCCTTATCTCAGCCATCCCCTTGAGGTCACGAACTTTCTCGCCGATATGAACCTGGACCGGACGACCCTCATCGCCGCGCTTCTCCACGACGTCCTGGAAGACACTGACGTCACGCCCGCCGAGCTCAAAGAGGCCTTCGGGAAAGACGTCGCCGGGCTTGTCGAAGGTGTGACAAAGATCAGCCGCGTCCAGGAGGCCTCTTCCGAAGCCCGGCGGGCTGAGACTGTCCGGAAGATCATTCTGGCGATGACCGACGACCTTCGGGTCATCTTCATCAAGCTCGCCGACCGGCTGCACAACCTCCAGACGCTCAAGTTCCTCGACGAAGATAAGCAGAAACAGATCGCGTCCGAAACGCTCGAGATCTACACGCCCATCGCCAACCGCCTCGGGATGGGGCGGATCAAAGCCGAGCTCGAAGACCTCGCCTTCCGCTATGTGGAACCCGAGGAATATTTCCGCATCGCGTCGCTCGTCGAACCGCGCCGGAAGCCGGCCGAGGCCGATCTCAACAAATTCAAAAAGACGCTCGACGCCCTCATGAAGGCGAATGGCATCCCGGCCGAGATCTATTTCCGCATCAAGCGGCCCTACAGCGTCTATTGCAAGATGAAAACGCAGCACATCGATTTCGGCCAGGTCTATGATTTCTTGGCGCTCCGGATCATCACCGATTCGGTCAAGAACTGCTATGCCGCCCTCGGCATCATCCATCAGAAATGGCCGCCCATCCTCCACCGCTTCCGCGATTTCATCGCTATGCCCAAGCCCAACCTCTACCAGGCCCTCCACACGACCATCATCACCGAGGACAAGCAGAGCTTCGAGATCCAGATCCGGACGCGCGAGATGCACAACCTCGCCGAGAACGGCATCGCCGCGCACTGGAAATATAAGGACGAGGATCCTCAGGGCCTGATCCGGGAAGACAAGCGGCTGCAGTGGCTGCGGGAAATGGTCGAGCTTATCCGCGAGCAGAAAAACTCCCAAGAATTCCTGAAAAACCTAAAGATCAACCTCATCCCCGAAGAGGTCTATGTTTTCACGCCGAAAGGTCGGGTCGTCTCCCTTCCGAGCGGCGCGTCGGCCTTGGACTTTGCCTTTCGCATCCATTCCGAGATCGGGTTTCACAGTGCCCAGGCCAAGATCAACGGCAAGCTCTCTCCTCTCAAGACGCTCCTGAAGACGGGCGACATCGTCGAGATCCTTACCGCCCCCGAGAAAACCCCTTCGCGGGGCTGGCTGAACATCGCCTTCACCTCGGGCGCCCGCCACCAGATCAAGCGCTGGCTGAACCAGCAGGAGAAGAGCAAAAGTGTCGCCCTCGGAAAAAAGTTGTGGAACAAAGAGATCGGGAAATTCCATTTGCCTCCCGGATTTCCCCAAGGAGAAACCCTTATCGAACGCCTCCGCCAGGCGGCCGGTCTCCGAATCTCGACGCTTGAAGATTTTTACGCGCTGGCCGGGATCGGGAAGGTCGTCATCAACAAGAAATTCCTGGAAAAGACGGCGCAGGCCAGCCTGGACCCGGGGAAAAAAGAGAAAGGGCCGAAGACGCCAGAGCTTGAGATCCAAGTGAAAGACAGGAACGGGGAGCTCGTCCGCCTGGCCAAATGCTGCTCACCCATCAAAGGCGAGCCCATCATCGGATATATCACTTCGGGAAAAGGCCTCACGGCCCACGCCCTCCGCTGCCCCTTGATCGCCAGAGAGATCCTGGCCCCGGAGCGAATGGTGGATGTCTCGTGGGGAAGCGTGACCCAGGAAAATTTCAAGGCCGGGCTCGTCGTCCGGTCCGCGGACACGCCTGGGCTCCTCGCCGAAGTGGCCTCCGCGATCTCCCGGCTGAGGTGTAACATCACCAAAGCCGAGGTTGAAACGTTCGCCGACAACAAGGCTCAAATCAAGCTCGGCCTGATCATTAGGGACATCCAGCACCTTGAAGCCATCATGAAAAATATCTCCACGATCAAAGACGTCCATTCCGTGGAAAGGATTTAGCCGGGGCTCAGATGGCTTTCTGGACTTTCCCTGAACGAAGGCATCGCGTGCAGACCCAGATCTGTCTCACGCCCGTGGACGTCTGGGCCTTGACGTGTTGAAGGTTCGGCTTCCATTTCTTGGGCGATGCCTTATGGGAATGGCTGACGCTGTTGCCGAAGAGGGGGCCTTTCTGGCAAATCTCACAAACTTTAGGCATGGTCGTTCTCTTTAAGGAAGCCCTTATAGCATAAAACAGCAAAGGCCGCAACTGATTTTTCTTTCTCAGAAATGATGGCGGCCCTTGAACGCCTCAAGCGTGTTCCGCATCAGCATGGCGATGGTCAACGGCCCCACGCCACCCGGGGAGGGAGTCAGCCAGCCCGCCTTATCAATGACCCGGGGCTGGACATCGCCAGCCCAAGTAAAGCCTTTATCCTGGATCTCTTTCTCACGTTTAGGGTCGTCGCCGAAGAGTTCCCGAACCACGGCCTTGTCGCTCACGGCATTGCTCCCGACGTCGATGACCAGCGCGCCTTCCTTGACAAACTCGGGGCCGATGAAACCGGGCTTGCCCATGGCGGCGATGAGAATATCGGCGCGGGCGGCGACCTGGGCAAGGTTCTTGGTCTTACTGTGGCAGATCGTCACCGTGCCGTTCTCATTGGTGATCATGGCCGCCAGCGGCTTGCCGACGATGAGGCTCCGGCCGATGACCACAACATCCTTGCCTTCGATCCCCACGCCGGCGGATTTAATGAGCTCGAGGACACCCAGCGGCGTGCAGGCCCGCAGGCCGGGCAGGTTCTGGAGGAGGAGACCCAGGCTATAGGGATGAATGCCGTCGACGTCCTTTTCCGGATTGATCCACGAGATGACCTCATGAGCAGCGAAGCCCTTGGGAAGCGGAAGCTGGACGAGGATGCCATCCACCTTGTCCTCGTTGTTCAAATCCTCGATCTTGGCCTTGAGCTGATCCCGGGCCGTGTTCGCCGCCAGGTAAAGGACCTGGCCGTAGAGACCCAGACTCTGGCAGGCTTTTTCCTTCATCCGCAGATAGCTCTGGGAAGCGGGGTTGTCGCCGACAAGGATCCCGACAAGCCCCGGGACTTTGCCGAAGGTCTGCTGGCACAGGGCAACTTCATTTTTGACCTGGTCTCGAATCTTGTCCGCGACGGGTTTACCTTCAAGCCACGTGCCCATGCTCTCCTCCTCTCTTGAAATTCCCTCCTCGATTATACTGGGACAATATTTGGATGACAAGATTATTAAAAATTGGAGCGCCAGCGGCGCTCCCCGAGCCCTTTTTGGCATAAAGATTGCTTCACTCCTTCTCCTTGACGAATCACCGTAAAAAGACTAATTGTATAAACGGAGAAATATGAGAAAAAATCTCGTTGCCGCCCTGGTTCTCATCTGCCTCTCGTCCGCTTTCTTTGCCGGCTGCGGCGCCTTCCGTTCCGCTGACCAGCTTAAGTTCGGCGTCTGGGCTTCGGAGAAAAATCTCTGGGACGAGGCGATTTTCCGCTGGAAAAAGGCCCTCGCCGCTAACTCGAAATCGGTCGGGGCTCACAACAACCTTGCTGTCGCCTACGAAAAAAAGGGATTGTTCGAAGAGGCCCTCAAGGAATACGAGCTGGCGTTGAAGCTCGACCCCGAAAACACCTATGTAAAGTCTAATTACAAGAACTGCCAAGAAAATATCCAGGCGCCGAAAAAAGAAACGAAAGACAACAAAGATGAAAAAAAATAGCGGGTTCCTGATCCTTGCCATTCTTGCGGCGCTGGCCGTGTCCTGCGCCACGGAATCCTCGGTCAAAGTGAAGGTCCTAATTCCCGGCTCCCCGGCCGTCCGCTTGGATCCCTACCGGGAGATCGTCGTGGCCGCCTTCTGGCAGGAAACAGAGCTGAAGGACTTCAACCTCAATCAGGCCCTCGTCAACTATCTCCGGGATGAGATCGAACACCAGTTCAAAGGCAAACTTTCCTCCAAAACCATCTCCTGGGAAAACGCCCAGATGACGGAAAACAAGGATTTCTGGAAACAGTTGCTCCCGGAACCCCAAGGCTGTCTTATCCTGACGGGAAAAGCCCAGTTCACCCAGGATGTCCGCAAAGCGCTCCTCGCCAAAGATAGACGGGCTATAGATGACGGCCCCTTCACGCCCGAAAAAGCCTGGGCCGCGCGCAAAAGCTTCTCCCTCAAACTCGGCATCTATCTCATCAAGCCGGATACCGGAGAGGTCCTCTTTCAGAAGGACTTCCAGGAAGCGATGGACTATGAAGGTCAGAAGCAAATGGCGGAGTTCGCCTTCTTTGACCTTCTCCAGAAGATCAAGCTGAAGCTTTTCCGTCTTCTTTTCGGGTCCGAAAAAATCCAGGAACGGTACCTCCTGTCGAGATAAAAGGAGCTCCTATGATGTCTTATCGAAGACTCGTCCCGCTCGTTTTCCTGACCGCCGCCTTGGCCCTTCCCGTCCTGGGCCAGGATTATTTCTTCCCGTACTACGGAAAGAACAAGGTCGTCTATGAAAAATTCTCCTGGAGAACATATCCCACCGAGCATTTCCAGATCTATTTCTACGTCGACGACGTGAACGCCCTGAAGAATATCGCCGAAATGGCCGAAAGCTCCTACCGTAAGATAAGCGGAGAGCTCAAGCACCAGCTCAGCGAGCCCGTGCCCCTCATCTTTTACACGACGTACACGGATTTCGAGCAGACGAACATGTTCGAAGTGTCGGAAGGTGTCCTCGGCGTTTCCGAGCCTGTCCTCCACAGGATCGGCATCCACGGCGACATGTCGGCTGACGAGCTCCAAACCCTGATCACGCATGAGCTGACCCACATCTTCGAGTTCGAAATCCTCTGGGGCAATCCCGGCGGGGCCCTCTACGCCCTCAACCAGCCGCCGCTTTGGACCTTCGAAGGCCTCTCGGAATATTTCACCGGAGAATGGTCGTCCTGGTCCACGCTGATCCTCCGCGACACCGTCCTCAACGACCGGATCCCCGAGCTGGCCGAATCGGGAGAGCTCTTCTCCCGCTATCCGCTCCCCCGCGAGCCGGCCTACGATTTCGGCCACGCCATCTATGAATTCATGGAATCCCGGTTCGGAAAGAACGCGATCCGCGAATTCTTCCAGTCCCTCAAAGGGGGTTCCCCGTTGCTCGGAAAACGGGATCCGCTAAAAAAAGCCTTCAACATGGAGCCCCGGGAATTCAGTTTTGAATTCAAAAGATATCTTAGGAACCGGTTCAAGGACTTTTACAGCCGCGAGAATCCCGAGGACTACAGCGTTCCCTTGGGTCCTGAGTTCCCGATGAACCCATATTATTTCGCCTTCTCTCACGCCGTCTCTCCGTCCGGGGATATCGTGGCGACCATCACCTTCAACGCCATGGACGGCGATATCGATATCGTCCTGATGTCGACAAAGGACGGGAAGATCCTCAGAAACCTGACCAAGGGCTACACCTCTCAATATGAATATATTAAATATGAGATCGACCCCTCTCTCGGTAGAAGCCTGGCCTGGTCCCGGGACGGCGACCGGCTCGCCTTCTTCGCCCGGGACGGCCAGAAGCACACGCTTTTTATCCTCGACGCCATCACCGGGGCCACATTGCGCAAGGTCAAGCTCCCGCTCGACCAGCCCGTCTGCCCGAGTTTCTATCCGGACGGCCAAAAACTCCTGTTCTCCGCGTTCCAAAAAGGGGTCCGTGACATTTTCGTCCTCGACCTGGCGACAGAGAAAATCACGAACCTGACCCAGGACGACCTGTTTGAAAAGGCGCCGGCCCTTTCGCCCGACGGCACGACCGTCGTCTATTCGATCCGGGTGGACACGTACGACAAACTGTTCCTCTCTCCCCTCGACGATCTCAAAAAGAAAAAACAGCTCACCTTCGGCAAGGGCAACACGGTCACGCCCGAATTTTCCGCCGACGGCAAGACCGTGTTCTTCGCCGGTGACATCAAGGACACCTACAACATTTATTCTTTAAGCCTGGACACGGGCGAGCTCCGCCGTTACACGGACGTCCGGACCGGGAATTTCTTCCCGGCGCCCATTCCCAACGACCCCAAGCAGATCATTTTTTCTTCCTTCAACAAGGGCGCCTTCCAGCTGTTTAGAAGCGCAGCCGCAGGCGTCGTCGAACAGACGCTGACGTTCGCCGACATCGGAGCCGGCGAGAAATTCAAGAAATTCGAGCCTATCCTCACCCTGGAGATCAACAAGGACAAGATCAAAGCCCACGAGGGCATGGGCAAACTCTATGTTGCGTCCCGGCCGCCCGTGGACGCCATCGTCTCAACCGACGGGTCGATCTACGGCGGCTCCGCCCTTGCCTTCACGGACATCCTCGGCGACTACACCTTTTCGGCCACGGCCTATCAGGTCAGGGAGTTCCGCTCGATGTTTCTCGGCTATCTCAACCAGAGGAACCGTTTCCAGTGGGCAATCGATGCCTTTCAATACACGATCTATTATTATCCTAACAGCTATTATTACGACCCCACCCTCTGGAGTTGGACGACCTATCAGGACGCCATCGCCACGCGGAAGATCACCGGGGTCAGCACTTTGGCCTACTATCCTCTCAACAAATATGTCCGAGCCGAGGGGAGCTTCGGCTACTTTCACTACGAGGAGGAGGCTCTCGATCCCTCTGGCCTCGGCCTGGGTTCGGGTGCGACCTATGGATATTTCTTAAACGGGGACATGGTCTCCGCCTCATTTTCTCTGACGGGAGAGACCACGCGCTTCAAGCAGTACGGCCCGGCTGCGGGCAACACATTCCGGGTCTCGGTCTCCCAGGCTCTTCCCGTAGCCGAAAATTTCCTCCATAATACCACCCTCGAAGCTGACCTGCGCAAATATTTTTACCTCGGAGCAGATTTTCTTTTCGCTTTCCGCGCTCAAGGCTTCTTGAGCGTGGGGCGCGATCGTTTCCTGGGCTACTACGGAGGGAACAATTCCGTCCGCTCGGCGTACTTTTACAGCCTCGTCGGCACGGAATATTGGATCGCCAACGCCGAGTTCCGCTTCCCGCTCATCGATGCGGCCGCAACGATCGTCGGCCGGATCGGGCCTGTCAGGGGAGTCCTTTTCTTCGACATCACCCGGAACAAATACGGCGACTACCCGGCGAAATTTTACCGATGGGACACCGACATTACCTCTGCGACTTACGGAAATCTCCTGATGATCGACGCCATCGGCTCCTATGGCTACGGCGTCGAGTTCTTCATCTTCGGCCTTCCGGTCCACATCGAATTCGCCAAGCGACTCGAGTGGCCGAGCATGTCCAAGCCCTTCAGTTTCAGGGGATTCGGGAATTTCGAGACGAAATTCTGGATCGGTTTTGACTTTTAGGGTAGGCTCGGACGGTTTTTGCCGCCAATCACTCCTTGCCAGGAAAAAGTGTGCGTATGGCTTCTATCAGGGAATCCCGTCGCCCGGAGAAGAAGGGATTCCCCCATATTTTTCCCGAAGACGCGTTTGAAGACTGCGATTTATTGATATTATTCCCCCTTCCCCCGAGGAATTCGAGCGATGTCAAAAACTGCACCTCTTCGGCTAAGCCGGCGAGGACAATGGGGCTGATCGAAGACAGGCTCCCCGGGCTTATTTTTTTACAAAAATCTCTTGAAATCATGGCCGGGGAATGGTATGATGGCAAAGCTTTCTTGAGGAATCAGCTAGAAATTTCCACAGATGTGGATATTTCTGTGGAAAAATAATTCTCGTTCACGCAAATGGAAGAAAAGACGAATCCTTGGCTTCAAATCATTCTTGACGTCAAGAAAAAGATCGACGCGGACAGCTTCGAAACGTGGTTCGAGCCCACGGCATACATCGGGCAGGAACGCGACAGCCTCTATATCAAGGTCCCAAACCCCTACTTCAAAGATTGGATCTCCTTCCATTTTTCGAGCCTCCTCAACGAAAGCTCCCAGAAGATCTTCGGCAAGGCCTATGATATTAAATATATTCTCGACGAATCGCCGTCTTCGTTCATGCGCCGCTCGCCCGATGAGCGGCGGACAAAATCAGGGATGCTTCTCAACCCGAATCTGAACCCCAACTATACGTTCGAGAACTTCGTCGTCGGATCATGCAACCAGTTTGCCCATGCCGCCTCTACGGCCGTGGCCAAGAACCCGGCAAAATCCTACAATCCTCTTTATGTCTACGGCGGCTCCGGGCTCGGAAAGACCCACCTGATGAATGCCATCGGCCATTTTACGCTCCATAATGATCCCCGCTTGAAAATTCTCTATATCACAACCGAAAAATTCATGAATGACCTCATCAATCATCTTCAGTACGGAAAAATCCTGGATTTCCGTCAAAAATACAGGAGTATCGATGTCCTTCTCATGGACGATATCCACAACCTTTCCGGCAAAGACCGGACCAAGGAAGAATTTTTCCACACCTTCAACCATCTTTACGACAACCAGAAACAGATCGTCATCTCCAGCGACTGTCCGCCCAAGGAAATCCTCGGACTCGAGGAGCGTTTTCGCTCCCGGTTCGAATGGGGATTGATTGCCGACTTGAAACCGCCGGATATTGAGACCCGGATCGCCATCCTGAAAAAGAAGGCGGAGCTTGAGGGATTTGACCTTCCCGATAGCGTCGCTCTCTTCATCGCCGATAAAGTCCATTCCAACATCCGGGAATTAGAAGGGTACCTGAGAAGAGTCGTTGCCTTTGCTTCTTTAAAAGGCGAAAAGATTGAATTGGACCTGGCCAAGGAATCCTTGAAGGACCTTTTGGATTTGACATCCCGAATCATCTCTGTGGAAAAGATCCAGAAATTGGTCTGCCATAAATACAAAATCAAACTCGACCAGTTGAAATCTAAAAATAATTCTCCGAAATTCGCCTTTCCCCGCCAGATCGCCATGTATTTATCCAAAGAGCTTACACCTACCTCTCTTCCGGAAATCGGCAAAAAATTCAGTGGAAAACATCATACAACTGTCCTCTATAGCATCCGAAAAATCGAGCGAATGCGCAAAGAGAATTCGGATTTCGACAAAGAAATCAACAGCTTAATAAACTTCATCCAGTAATGGAATCAAGGTCTTTGGAACGTTATGCACATTTTATTTGCATTTCTTTCTCTTATTTATTAATCTTTATTTATATATTAAGAAATAATAATAATAAGAATAAGAGCTCTCTCGGGAAGGTGCATCGATGAAATTTTCAATTGTGAAAGAAAACATACTAGAAGAGCTTCAGCTTCTTCAGGGAATTGTCGAGAAAAGGAACACGATGCCGATCCTGGCGAATGTCCTTATCCAGGCTTCCGAAAAAGAGGTTGAGATCACGGGGACGGATCTTGAGGTCGGACTCATAACCCGTTTCGAAGCGCAGGTCGACGACCCGGGCGCGATCACGGTCTCGGGGAAGAAGATTTTCGAGATTGTGAAGTCTCTCCCGGAGGGGAAGCCGGTCACGTTCAAAGAGGATAAGGACCTGATGATGGAAGTCACCTCGGGTGAAAGCGAGTTTAAAGTCCTCTGCCTGCCGAAGGAGGATTATCCTCATGTTCCTGAGGCGAAATTCGCGAAGATGATCGATTTTCCGATCGAGCAATTCAAGGACATGATCGACCGCGTCTTTTTCGCCATCGCCCAGGAGCAGAGATATTATCTCAACGGGGCGCTCATGGTCTTGAAAAACAAGTCCTTGGAACTGGTGAGCACGGACGGGCATCGGCTGTCTTACACGGCCAAGAGTCTAGACAACCTAAGCCTTTCTAAGGAAATCCGGGTCATTGTCGCAAAGAAGACGCTCAGTGAGATCAGAAAATATAACGAGGGGCCGCTTGGATTCGATTTGGACGAGAACAACCTTTTCTTCCGATGCGGTCACAGGACGCTTATTTCCCGGATTATAGAGAGTAAATTCCCCAATTTCGAGGCCGTCATTCCCAAGGACAACCCGAACGTGGCCATGTTGCAGAGGGAGGAATTCACGAACGCCATCCGGCGAGTGTCTCTTCTGTCCTCGGAACGCTCCCGGGGCATAAAATTCACCCTGGAAAAGAACAAGATGCGGCTGTTCTCCTCGAACCCCGAGATCGGCGAGGCCCGGGACAAGCTGGATATCGAATATAAGGGCGCCGGCCTGGAGATTGGGTTCAATTCCCAATACGTCCTCGATTTTCTGACGACGGTAAGTTCCGAGAAGATCCGGCTCGAGCTGAAGGACGAGAACAGTGCAGCTCTCTTGCGGCCCGAAGCGGACGAGGACGTCAAAAGCCTTTACGTCCTCATGCCCATGAAGATATAGCTCGAGGGAAGAAGCTCGCTTCCTGCCTCCCCTTCGCTGGATTTCAAATACGATATTTCTTGGCCAATGTCTTGGACAGAAATTCGGCAAGGGTATTCACTGATTTTTTGACGGGATCGGAAAGCTCATTTGCCCGGACATTAAAACCAATCGTTTCCGGCTGGATCCCCAGCACCATCACCCTACAGCCGATGGATTCCTCCAAATATCTCACAAACAACGCCAGCGAGAGCTTATGCGTCGAGAAACCTTCATCCGGGATCCGGTCCTTTTCCACGAGAAAGACCGCGCCCGGCCCATGCGGCCCGACAGCCGCGTCAAGGATCAGGACGAGGTCGGGATCGAACTTCCGGATCTCCCCAGTGAGGCTCTCGGGCGATTCATAGCCGAGCGAAATCTTGAGGCGGGACCGGGCTTTCCCGCGCAGGGATTTTTTGAGCTTTCCGGAGCAGACAATCCCCGCCGCGTCGTCTCCCCTTGTTTTATTCCCCACGCCCAAAATAACGGTTCTTCGTGCTTTTTGGATTTCCCGGCGGGCCAGTCGTTTCCAGGTTATATGAGGCCGCGAGTTTTCCATTTTTTTATGTCCTTCGCAGGGTAAAAAATGACGAACCATACCTGATGTGTATATGCGTAGCCGAAGGTTCGCGATTATTGAGCGGATTCGGTTTTCGGCGGTTCCGGCTTCGGTGACGCGGCCGCGGGTTTGGGCTCTTTCTTCGGGAGCGCCCGGATGAATTCCCATTCCATCTTGAGGTTGTGCCGGTCGAAGTCGGCCGTCTCGAACAGATGGTCAATCTCCATGGCCTTCACCGGATTTGTGGGGCAGGAATCGACGCACTGGGCGCAGTGAACGCAGCGGTCGTTGTGGATGATCATCTTGAATTTCTTCTCGGCTTCGACGACCGACGTGATTTCGATCGCCTCGGCCGGGCAGTCCCGCTCGCAGGCCCGGCAGGCGATGCAGATCTCGGGATGGAGGAAGGGGGTTCCGCGGAAGTCCTTGGGCACATCGAGTTTCTTGAACGGATAATCCACCGTGTTCGGCTTTTTGAAGAGGCTCCGAAGAAGCTCCGGAAGGAAAACCGCTAATCTCATAATAGCAATCCCTTGATTAAGATGACAACGAGAAGCTGAAGGATGGCCAGGGGGGCCAGATATTTCCAAGCGAAGGACACGACCTGGTCGACCCGGATCCTCGAGGTGAGGGCCCGGATGAGCGACAGGAAGAAGATGACGAAAAGCGTCTTAACAATGAAATTCAACAGGCCGAGCCACAGGCCTCCGGGAAAGCCGGCCAGGAAGACCGCAGCGACAAGGCCGGACGATACGACGAGCTCGATGTCGATCATCAGCCGGAAGAAGGCCAGCTTCTTTCCCGAATACTCGGTAAACGTCCCTCCGACGATCTCTGTTTCAGCATGCGGGATGTCGAACGGCGTCCGCTCGAGCTTGGCCTGGACCGAGATGAGGGCGATGACGAAGCCGAGCAGATTGGGCAGGATGAGGAGGGGCTTTTTCTGGTAGAATAGGGCAATCTCGGCGAGCCGCCAGGAATTGGCCAGGATCGCGGGCGAAAGGACGGCCATGAAGAGAGGGACCTCGTAGCCAAAGAGCATGGTCAGGACGCGCGTCCCGCCGATCGTCGAGAAGAAGTTCGTCGAGGACCAGCCGGCCAGGAAGAAGATGAGCGTCGGCAGGCTGAGGAGATAGAGGAGGACGATGATGTCGCCGGGGAAGGAGATCATTCGGACCACAGCTTCGTTCGAATGCCAAATCGGCAGGAGCAGGCCGGCCGTGGCGACGATGGCCAGGCCGAAAATCGGCAGGAGCGTAAACAGGATTTTATCCGCTTTCTCGGGGACGACGTCTTCTTTGGACATGAGCTTGAAGAAATCGGCGACAGGCTGAAGGATACCCCAGCGCCCGGTGTGCGTCGGGCCCATCCGGTTCTGAAGGCGGGCGTAAACCTTCCGGTCGAACCATTCGCAGAACGTGGCATAGACGAAGAGGAACAGAATCCCGGGATAGACGAGAAGGTAAAGAACGGTTTTCAGAACGGCCATACCGCATTCCTTTTCAAAGAAGGATTTTTGAAGCGTTCGTCGGCGAGTTTCCGGAGCTCGCTGAAGCGGAGGGCTTTTTCCTCGCCAGTCCGGGCATTCACGAGCTCGACGGCCCTCTCGGCGCAGCAGATGCAGGGGTCGATGGCAGCGAAGATCAGCGGGATGTCGGCGATAAACCCGTTCTTGAGCATCTCGACCGTCGCCGGGTAGTTCGCCAGCGTCGGCGCCCGGACCTTCAGCCGCTCGGGCTTGTCCGTGCCGTTGGATTTGATGTAATGCGTGTTCTCCCCTCGCGGCGCTTCATAGCGGCTGAGGACCTCGTTGGGCTTGGCTCGCTTGGGCGCCTTGGCCGCGATGCCGCCGGCGGGCAGGCTCTTGAGCAGAAACTCCGAGATCTTATAGGACTCGAACAGCTCCTTGATCCGGACCACGGTCCGGCCCAGGACGTCGCAGGTATCCGCCGTGCAGACATCAAAAGGAGTTTCATCGTAAGCGGCATAGGGATCATCCTTCCGGACATCCCTGGTGACGCCGGAGGCGCGGGCGGTCGGGCCGACGGCGCAGAGATCCATCGCCCTTTCCTTGGATAGGTATCCGACGCCGGCGAGGCGGGCCACGAACGTGGGTTCGTTGGCTCCGATCTTGAAATAGCATTCGCTTCGCTTCTTCAAGACCTCCAGGCCGTCAAGGATCTTCTTGATCTGGAGGTCGTCCAGGTCCCGGCGGACGCCCCCGATCGTGTTCATCGCGTAATGGACGCGGTTGCCGGAGATCATCTCCAGGATGTCCATGACGACCTCGCGGTCGCGCCAGGTATACATGAAGAAGGAGTCGAACCCAGCCTCGTGGCCGGCCACTCCCAGCCAGAGCAGGTGGCTATGAACTCTCTCGAGTTCCGCGACGAGCGTGCGGATATACAAACCGCGCTTGGGAGGCTCGATCTCCATGAGCTTCTCCACGCCTTGGACATAGCAAGTGGTATGGGAGTGGGAACAGATGCCGCAGATGCGCTCCATCAGGTAGATGTTCTGAATCCAGGTCCGCTCTTCGGCGAGCTTTTCCAGCCCGCGATGGTTGTAGCCGAGCCGGATGTCCGCGTCCTGGATGACTTCGCCTTCGACGGTCATCCGCAGGCTGATGGGCTCTTTCAGGGCGGGGTGCTGGGGGCCGATGGGGATGGTGAACTTCATTTTTTGCCTCCGGGGATGATCTCGGGGGGCCGCTCGTATTTCCAGTCCTTCCTCAGGGGGTAGTTGCCAGCCGGCCAGTCGTCGGGCACGACGAGGGGCCGCGGGTCGGGGATATGGTCCACGATGATGCCGAACATATCCTGAAGTTCCCGCTCGTAGAAAATTGCCCCGGGCACGATGGGAGAGATGCTTTCAATATGCGGATCGGCCTTCGGGATCCGGGTCCGGACGCTCAGGCTCCCATTGTCGTGGCCGAAATGATACAGGATCTCGAAGGAGTCCTCGACGTCCACCCCGCTGATCGCCGCGATATACCAGATGCCCAGGTCCTTTTTGAGGCTTACGGCCACGGCCGCGAGATTCCTGGGATCGACCTTCATAAAGACCCGCCGCAGGCCGGGATTGGACATCTCGACGATCTTGTCGCCGAGAAAGCTTTTCAATTTTTCCATCAATTCTATATCGGTCATGAGGTCCTCAAAATCTAGAGTTTACCCAGGAGCTTGACGACGCCGTCCAGAATGGCGTCGGGACGGGCCGGGCAGCCGGGGACGTAGACATTCACCGGGATGACCTGGTCCAGGCCCCCCATGATGTTATAGGCGCCGCGGTAGACGCAGCCCGACATGGCGCAGGCGCCGACGGCGATGACGAATTTTGGATCAGGGGTCTGTTCGTAAATGCGGATGATCCGGTCCTTGATCTGGCGGGTCACTGGGCCAGTGGCTATGATCACGTCCGCGTGCCGCGGCGTGGCCTTGAGAAGGACGCCGAACCGTTCCACGTCGAAGCGGGGGGTGAGCGCCGCCACGATTTCGATGTCACAGGCGTTGCAAGCGCCCGAATTCAGATGCAGGATCCACGGGGATTTGATCCGCGACCAGCGAGTCAGCCGTTTCAGCATATCAGTTCCTTGTCACGAGGGCCATGACGGAGAGGAAGATCACGGCCAGGTAGAGGATGGCGAACCAGACGATCTTGCCGGACGGGACGGTCGCGATCACAAGAGTGGCGACGTGCATGATGGTGAAGAAGAGGGCGACAAAGAAGAAGAGGCGGTATCCGAACTGGACCTTGACGCCCGGGATGTCCTCTCCGCAAGCATAGGTCGTGAGCTTGCCGCCGGCCTTGTTGAGCCGCGGCGCCATCCGTTTTCCAAGAAGGTAGAGAAGCCCCGCAACAAGGAGGAAAAGGACGAACGCCAGGGGCGGCGAGACGAGAATCGCAATCCCTTTCATGCTTTACCCTTTCAGCTTTGTCAGCTTCCGGATGTCCAGGCTCTTGGTGTGCCGGTAGATGTTGATGATGATGGCCAGCGCCGTCGCGACGAGGCTGACTTCGACCACGATGAAGGTAATGACCAGACTCTGGGCGAGCAAGGTGTTCTTCTTGACGAATCCCGTGGCCAGAAGCGCCAGGCTGACGCCCTTGCTGATGACTTCGATGCCGATAAAAAGCTTGATGACGTTCTTCATCGTTAGAAGACAGTAGAGGCCCACGAAAAGAAGGCCGGCCGCAAAGGCCATGTACAAAAACCACGTGCTATTCATCTTTGTTCCTCTTGCGGAATAGGGCGAGCACCGAGAACACGCCAGCGAGGATGATCGCGAGCTGACCGACGAGGTCGAAGGTCCTCTGCTTCCACAGGACGTCGCCGAAAGCGCCCGGCTCCGAGGTGTCGGGGAGAGCCGGGACCTTCTGGAGGAGGCCCTTCATGACGAGAACGTCGATGAGAATAAACGCAACGAAGACGAGCGGAAAGATCAGCCGGGCGAGCTTGGATTCGCGGACGTCGCCCTCTGCTTTGGTCAAGGCGATGGTCAGCATAAAGAGGACCGTAATCAGGCCGGCCACGACCGAGATTTCGAAGACGCCGGCGTAGGGGGCGTTCATCTGGAAGAAGAGGATGCCGAGAAAGAGGCTGGCCAGGGCAAGGCTGATGGCCGATTTGATGAGGTCCTTCGACAGGATGGCCAGGATGGAAAAGAGGATCAGTCCGGATAAAAGCAGTATTTGCCAAATCATGTTCTAAATTCCCCAAGAACCGAGGGCGATATGTATTCCCCGGGCCAGCACGTCCGACGCCGGCTGGATCCAGGATTTTATAACGGCCGAGAAAAAGAGGCCGACGCCGATCGAAAGAAGGGCCAGGATGACCGTCGAGAGCGTCATCCAGAAGGGCGCTTCCTTGACATCCTTCCAGCGCTCATTCAGCTTGCCGAAGAAGGCCTTGCGCTGGATGAGCAGGTAATACCAGAGCGTCAAAACGCTGGCCAGGACGGCGACAACGGCCAGGAACCATTCATTCGATTGGACGAGGGCGATGATAATGATCAGCTTGCTCCAGAAGCCGCTGAGCGGAGGAACGCCGGCGATCGAGAGCGAGCCGATGAGGCTTGTGGCCGCGGTCACGGGCATTCGCTTGGCCAGGCCGCCCATCTCCTCGAGGTTCCGCGTGCCTGTCGCCTGCTGGACCGAGCCCGAATTCAAGAACAGGAGCCCCTTGGCCAGGGCGTGGTTGAAGAGGTGGAAGAGCCCGCCGGCGATGCCGAGCGGGGTGCCGATCCCGATGCCCAGGACGACATAGCCTACTTGGCTGATCGAGGAATAGGCAAGCATTCGTTTCATGTCTTTCTGGCCGAGAGCGAGGAATGCGGCAACAACGATGGATACGGCCCCGAGATACATGAGGACCTGAGAGAGGGCCGGCGTCAGGCCGAAGACATTGAACAAGATCCGGGTCAAAGCGTAAACGCCGGAAACTTTGATGAGCAGTCCTGAGAGCATGGCCGAAATGGGCGCCGGCGCCGAGGGGTGTGCGTCCGGGAGCCAGGCGTGAAAGGGAATCAAGGCTGCCTTGAGCCCGAAGCCCATGATGAAAAGGGCGGCGCAAAAGCCGACGACGAATTTGGCGTCCAGGCTGCGGAGGCCATCGGCTACGGCGGTGAAGCCGAGGCTGCCCGTCATGCCAAAGAGGACGGCGATACTGATCAGGATGGCCGCGGAGGCGATGACCGACAGCATCAGATATTTGAACGAGGCTTCGAGCTCATCATGCTCCAGGCCATACGCGACCAGGGCATAAGAGGCGATGGCGGCGACCTCCATGAATAAGTAAACGTCGAACAAGTCGGTCACGAGCACGAGACCGTTCATCCCGGCCGCCATCATCAAGAGCAAGGCGTAGTAGTTGGCCTTGGCGCCGTAGTGCTCCATGTAATTGATGGAGAAGAGACTGACGCATAGGGTGAGGAGCGAAATAGCCATCAGCATGAACAGGCTGAAGCCGTCCACCGCGACCGTGATTCCGACCGGCTCGCCCAGCCAGTTGAGCTGTTTGAGGACCGGCCCTTCGCTTATCACCTGCCGGCCGGCGGTGACAGCGAGGACGAGGAGGAGGAGGAAGACGGCGTTGGCGAGAAGATCGGGCAGAACTCTTTTTGATATCTTTCCTATCAAGGGCAAGAGCGCCGCGACCACGAGAGGCAAGCCGATAAACAGGAAAATCAAAGGTCCTCCTCTATCTATTCAAGTCACCTATTTTATCAGCAAATTTATCAGGGCGGCGACGGCGAGCAGCCCGCCGAGACACCAGGCTAGGTAATTCGCGTAATGGCCGGTGTGGGCTTTTTGAAGCACTCCGCTGAAGGCGCTGCCCGTCTTCGTGACGATCTTCTCGAAAAAGAAATCGATCGGCCGGTCGATGCCCTTGAACAGGACCAGGGAAAAGCATCTCAGGAAGATGATGCCCTGCTCGTAAAGGTCGAAGACGCGGGCCTCGGCCAGGTCGTAGATCTGCTTGATCACCGGGAACTTGTGAACGGGCTCGGAGGCCAGATAGGCCTTCTTATCGCCACGTTTCCAGCCGTAGAAGTGCAGGCCGAGGGCGATGAGCAGGCAGAGGATCGATATCCCTGCCACGGGATTGAACACGCTCAGGGCGTGGGCTGTAAAATCGATGTTTTCGCCGGCTTCGACGTGGCCCTCGAGGATGGGCTGGATGAAATTCACCAGGGGGAGCTTATTAAATACGCCGAACGTGATGCAGAGAAGAGCCAGGATGAGGATCGGGATAAACACCGGAGCCGGACTTTCTTTTACCGGCGGGACTTCTTTGGTTCTCGGGCCGAAGAACACGGAGTGGCCGGCCTTGAGGAACGAGGCAAAGGTGAAGATGGCGCCAACCCAGGCGGCGATGGCGAAGACAGTGTATCCGGTCTCGAGCGCGCCGTGGAAGATCATTTCCTTGGAGACAAAGCCGTTGAGGGGCCAGACGCCCGAAATGGCCAGGGCGCAGACCGAGAAGCCGAACGCCGTCAAAGGCATATCCTTGCTCAACCCGCCCAGTTTTTTCAATTCGGTCGTTCCGGTGCGGTGCTCGACCGAGCCCGCGCTCAGGAACAGACCGCATTTATACATGGCGTGGTTGATCATGTGGAAGATCCCGCCGGCGATGCCGATGGGGATGGCCGTGCCGATGCCCAGGATCATGTAGCCGACCTGGCTGACAGCGTGATAGGACAGCAGCCGCTTGAAGTCCTTCTGGATGAGGGCCATCATGACAGCGAAGACGATCGTCGCGGCGCCGATGATCATGAGGACAAGGGACAAAGAGCTCCCTTTCTCGAGCTTGAAGAGGTCAAGCGTGATCCGGGCCAGGAGATAGATCCCGAGCAGTTTTTCGAACGCCGCGGGGAGAAAGGCCATGAAGGTCACCGGCGCGTCGATGGCGGCGTCGGGAATCCAGGTGTGGAACGGCATGGCACCCGCTTTGCCGATGGCGCCGATCATCATCATGATGAACGCCGTCACGGCAGGGCCTTCGGGCTGGACCGAGATCTGGGATATCGTCAGAGTGCCTGTGATCGACCAGAGGATGGCGATGCCCAGGATCATGCAGAAATCGCAAAATCCGCTGATGAGGAACGCCTTGACCGCAGTGCGGTTCGATGACTTTCCGCCGATCGTAATCAAGCCGTAGAGGGTCAGGAGCAGGCCTTCCCAGAAGAAGACCAGGGGGACGAAGTTATCGGCGAGCACCGCGCCGTTGGCCAGGGCGGCGGACAGAAACACATAAGCGTAATACTCGCCCACGCGGGGGTCGTTCTTCATTTTGACGGTCGAATACAGGGTGATGAGGAAAAGGAAGCCGGAAAGGCCGAGGAGGATGAAGCTCGAGAAATGGTACAGCCGCAGCTCGAAATTGATCCCATTTCCCATCCACGGCAGGCGGAATTCAAGGTTCTTCACGGAGAAGAGGGCGAACCCGAGATAGAGGACGGCGACCGAGGCGAGGAGCGCAATCCCCTCCCGGAGGAGTTTCACGTTCCTGGGGATGAGAAAGCAGATGGCGGCGGCGAGGGCGGGCAGAAGGATTGGCCATAGAAGGGTCTGGGGGGTCATTTGAGCCACCATCCGATATGGGCCGTCGCAACCTCGGCCAGCTTCGCGGGATAGGAGACGAAGATTCCTGCGACGAGCGACAGGACGGCGAGGAGGGCGACGACGAAAACCATGGATTTTGTCTTTTCCGGAGCCGCAACCTTGGCTTCACCCAGGAAGACCTGGCTGAAGACTTTGAACAGGTAAAACATCGTCAGGACGGCCGTGAAGAGGGCGACGGCGGCGAGCCAGACATGTCCGGCCTGGACCGTCCCCATGATGACCAGGAACTTGGAGAAGAAGCCGCCAAAGGGCGGAATGCCGATAACCGAAAAAGCGCAGAAGAGGAAGGCAATGGCCGTGATGGGCATGGTCTTGATGAGGCCGCCCATCTCCCGGACGTCCTGCTTGTGCGTGGCGTGGATGACGATGCCGGCGCAGAGGAAGAGGCCGGCCTTGGCCAGGCCGTGCATCAGGATGAAGAGGAGCGAGCCCGAAATGCCCGCTTCGTTGGCCAGGCTGAACCCGAGGAAGATGTAGCCGATCTGGCTGACGGTGGAATAGGCCAAGATGCGCTTGAAGTTGTTCTCGACCGTGGCCGCGGCCGCCGCGACGAGGCTGGAAACGACGGCGAGAATGGGGATGATGTTCGGCCAGTCACCCGGGAGCTGGAACGTGTAGAGAAAGATCCGGGCATAGGCATAGATGCCGATTTTGACCAGCACGGCGGCATGGAGCAGGGCTGTGACCGTGGTCGGTGCGACACCGGCGTCGGGCAGCCAGGTATGGAGGGGGACCGTAGCCGATTTGCTGAACATGCCGAACAGGATCAGCAGCACGGCGGTTCCGGGAATCACCGTGCCGCGCATCATCGTCAAGTCGAAGGAGTTTGTCCCGGCGTAGATCTGGATGAATCCCAGGAGCATGACCGCAGCGCCGAAAAAGGTGACCAAAAAGGCTTTGTCGGCTTTTCGGACAAAGTCTTTGAGCCGGTAGAAGCCGATGAGGCGCCAGCAGCAGATGGCGATGATCTCCCAGAAGAGGTAGATGAAGATCAGGTTTCCCGAGTACACCAGCCCCATCATGGACCCGATGAAGAGGACCACCAACAGGTAGTATTCATTCTGGTTTTCCTCGTGATGGATGTACCCGAGCGAATAGATAATGATCAGGAATCCGACGAACGAGGAAACGATGGACATGAAAATCGCGAGAGGGTCGATGATGAGGATGAAGTCCAACCCCAGAATGAACTCCTTGCGGAGGATGGTCTCACCGCCGGCGAAGGCCGTGGGCAGCAGGAACAGGGGCAGGAGCGCGGTGGCGGCGCCGAGGACGACCGCCCAGGCCGACCGCACGGGCTTGGAAATGAGGCTCGCAAGCGGGATCGTGAAGGAGCCAATGATTGGGACGAAAACCGTGAGCAGGGTTATTGTCTCAATGTTCATTGTGGAGGGCAAAGTATATTTTTTTCTTCCTTGAAATGTCAAGAGCTTTTCACGTGGGATTCTCAGGATTTCCACAGAAAAATTGAGCCGGACACCATCCCCTATCGCAACCTTTAAAAAAACAGAAACAGGGTCTTGTATTCCCGGAAGTTTTCCATTGATTTTTGCCCAGCAATATAGGATAAAATAGGTTAATGCCGAGAGAAAGGGAAGGCGATCATGCTCATCGATATCCGGGAAGTTAGAACAAAGAAAGACCTAAAAACCTTCATTTTTCTTCCCGAGAAGATCCATGCCGGACACAGAAACTGGGTCCATCCCATCTATATGGACGAATGGAAGTATTTTGATCTGAAGAAGAACAAGGCCTTCAGCTATTGCGACACGGTCCTTTTGCTTGCGTATCGCGGGGACAAGGCCGCCGGGCGGGTGATGGGGATCATCAACTCCCGCTTCAACGAATACCGGAAGGAAAATATCGCCCGGTTCGGGTATCTCGAGACTTGGGAGGACCCGGAGGTGGTTCATGCTCTGCTCGGCAAGGTTGAGGACTGGGCCCGGCAGAAAGGCATGACCCGGATCATCGGCCCTTATGGGTTTTCCGACCAGGACCCGGAAGGCTGGCTTATCGAGGGGTTCGAGAACCGGGCGACGATCGCCACCTATTACAATTATGAATGGATGCCGCGGCTGGCGGAAAAAGAAGGCTACATCAAAGACATCGATTATTACGTCTATAAGCTCTCGGTCCCCAACGAGCTTCCGGAGTTCTACATCAAAATCCATGAAAGGATCCAGCGCCGCGGGAGCTACGTCATCCATGAATTCCGCAAGCGGAAAGAGCTCAAGCCTTGGATCCGGCCAGTCCTGGGGCTCATGAACGAATGCTACACAAACAGTAACATCTACGGCTTCGCCCCGCTTGACGAAAAGGAAATGGACGACCTGGCCAAACGCTACCTTCCCGTCGTCAACCCCCGGTTCGTTAAGGCCGTGACGAAAGACGATGAGGTCGTATCCTTCATCATCGGCATCCCCGACATGACCGAGGGGATCCAGAAAGCCCGGGGACGGCTCCTGCCCTTCGGCTTTATCAAGGTCCTCCGCGCGTCCAAGAAGACGAAGCAGCTGGACCTGCTCCTCGGGGCGGTCAAGGAGAGATACCGCGGCCTCGGCCTCGACGTCCTCATGGGCGTTAAAATGCTCCAGTCCGCCTCAGAAGCCGGATTCAAGACGCTCGACACGCACCACGAGATGGAGAGCAACGTCAAGGTCCGGGCGGAGATGGAGCGCATGGGCGGCGTGTTGTATAAAAAGTTCAGAGTTTATCAGAAGAATCTATAGGCCGAGAAGACTGACTAGATACACCACGCTCAGGGCGACGAGGAGCGCGACGGTTGCCCAGGAAATGATGTTATAACCGCGCTTGCTCGTGTATTCCCCCATCAGTTTCTTATTATTGATCAGGAGCAGCATGAAGATCAGAATCACGGGCAGGACAAGGCCATTGATGACCTGGGAGATATACATTACGGGAAAGAGCGGAACGCCGGGGATGAGAATGATGCCCGCGCCGACGAAAATCAGTAGCGAATAGAGGCCGTAGAACTGCGGCGCTTCGGAGAATTTTTTGTTGACGCCGTCCTCCCAGCCCATCCCTTCGCAGACGACGAAGGCCGTGGAGAGCGGCAGGATCGAGGCGGCGAAGAGCGATGCGTTGAGCAGCCCGAAAGCAAAGAGGGCCGAGCAGTATTTGCCGGCGAGCGGCTTCAAGGCGAGGGCGGCGTCCGCAGCTGTTTCGACGCGGATTCCAGCTTTAAAAAGGGTGGCGCCGCAGGTGAGGACGATGAATCCGGCCACGATCGTGACCACGAAGCTCCCGACGATCACGTCCAGCCGGGAATGCTTATAGTCTTTGAGGGCGATGTTCTTTTCGACGATCGCCGCTTGCAGATAGAACTGCATCCATGGGGCAATGGTGGTGCCCACAAGCCCGATGATCATGCCCAGGCTTTCCGAGGAGATCTTGAAGCTCGGCGCGACCAGGCTTTCCCCGACGGCGCCCCAGTCCGGCTTGGAAAGGATCCCGGCGACGATATACGTGACGTAAAAGACGCAGGCGTAGAGGAAGATCTTCTCGACCGACCGGTAATTCCCTTTCACGACGAGCAGCCAGACGAGAATGGCGGCCAGGGGCACGGAGATATATTTGGGGATGTGGAAGATCTCCAGGCTTGAGGCGACGCCGGCGAATTCGGCGATGACATTGCCGAAGTTGGTCAGGACCAGAGCGAGGAGGAGATAGACCGTGATCTTCACCCCGAACCGCTCTCGGATTAGGTCCGAAAGTCCCTTGCCCGTCACGACGCCCATCCGGGCGCTCATTTCCTGGATGATGATCAGGGCGACCATGATCGGGAGGAGAGACCAGAGCAGGTTGTAGCCGAAGTGGGCGCCGGCCATCGAGTACGTGGCGATGCCGCCGGCGTCGTTGTCCACGTTCGAGGTGATGATGCCGGGTCCGGCCACGGCGAGGAAGAGGAGCACGCCCCTCCAATGGAGTTTTGAGGGTCTTTTCTTGATGATCTGCGTATCGTTCTGCATCTATTCCGCGAATTGTGTCTGCATGATGTCCTTGAGGGTGATGATCCCCTTGAGGACGTTGTCCTGGTCCACGACGGGCAAGGCCAGGAACTTGTATTTTTTAAAGAGCAGCGCCACGTCTTCGATGTCGTCCTGGGGGCCGACTTTGACCAGATGGGTGTTCATCAATTTTTTGAGGGGGATGTCCTTATCGCAGGTGATGAGGTGGCGGAGGGTCGAGACGCCGACCAGGCGGTTGTCCTTATCCATGACATAGATATACGAAACGGATTCCAGCGGATAGGTCGTTTTCCGGAACTCGTCGATCGCGTCGCCGATCGTCCTGTCCTTGTAAAAGGACAGAAAATCCTTGGTCATAATGCTGCCGGCCGTCCCCTCCTTGAATTTCAAAAGCTCTTCGACGGCCTCACGGGACAGTTTCTTCATGGTCCGGATGAGCTTTTCTTTTTTTTCTTTAGGAAGGTCGGCGAGCAAGTCGGTGGCCTCGTCCGGGGCCATTTCCTCCAGGATGTCCGAGGCCTGCTCCACGGGAGCGGATTCGATTAAGGAGACCTGGAGCTTGGGGTCCTCGACCTCTTCCAGGGTCTGGGCAGCGGTCTGCAGGTCAAGGGCCCGGAAGATCGAGGAGCGGTTCACCCGGTCGAGCTCCTCGATGATATCGGCCAGGTCCGAGGGGTGGATTTCGTGGATCTTGCGGGCGGTGACGTTCAGTTTCAGGTTCCGCTTGACCGGGTCGGAAAGCAGGGGCTGGACGTACTTCCAGGAGATCATTTTTTCCTCGAACTTGTAGGCGAACAGCCAGTTGGTGAAATAATCGACGCTCCGGAGCCAGCCCAGCCGGCGGAGAATGCCGCGGATGCCGTAGTCCACATGGACGACGCGCAGGTCCTGGTTGACGATGAGAAGATGGATGTCGTTGACCCGTTCGATCTTGGCGCCCATGGTGTCCACGACCTGCTTGTCGAGGAGTTCGTCGCGGAGGAAGATTTCGTCATTGGCCACTTCGAGAGGCTTGAATTTTTCCTCGGCACCGGCCTTGAGTCGAATGGCCGTCGTGTTCAGGCTTTGGACCTCCTGCCAATCCAGCTCGAGGAGCCGTTTTTCTTTGCGTTTTTTGACGGCCAAGCCCGACACTTTGGGGAAGGGCTCTCCCAGCTTGACTTTGAGGTCGGCGAGTTTCCCGACGGCATCGCCGTCCGCGTTCACGACAAAGCGGCCCAGGATCTCGGAAATATGGAGGAACATGTTGACGGTCGTGTCCTGGATCTCTTTGATGCTGGCATTTTCCACGGCGGCCATGGTCTATCCTCGTCTTATTCCCGAAAATGCTTATAACACACAAAAATGAAGGGATACAAGAAAAAATTGGGGACACATCACTTTTATCATAAAAAGTGATGTGTCCCCATCTTTTTTACTTCACCTCGGCCCAGTTGGGGCCCCAGCCGAGCGAGACCTTGAGGGGGACCTTGAACTCACAGACGTTTTCCATCCTGTCGCGGACGAGGCGCTCGACCTTCGCTTTCTCTTTTTCGGGGACCTCGAAGACGAGCTCGTCGTGGACCTGGAGGATCATCCGTGCGCCGAGCTTTTTTTGCCGGAGCTCGCGCCAGATGTCGATCATCGCTTTTTTCATCAGGTCAGCGGCCGTGCCCTGGATGGGCATGTTGAGGGCCATGCGGCGGCCGGCCTGCTGGGCGACCTTGTCGGACTGCCGGAGTTCCGGGACCTGGCGCTTCCGCCCGAAAAGCGTTTCAGAATAGCCGCGGGTCTTCGCTTCTTCGACTTTCTTCTCCAGGAATTCTTTGACCTTCGGATATTTGGCGTAGTACCGGTTGATGAACTCCTGGGCTTCCGAGTTCGATGTCCGAAGCTCCTTAGCCAGCGAAAACGCGGACGTGCCGTAGATGATGCTGAAGTTGATGATCTTGGCTTTCCGCCGCTGCTCGTCCTTGAAGAGCGATGATGCCGGGCCGAAGACGCGGTTGGCGGTCTCCTCATGGATGTCCCGGTCTTTCACGAACGTCTCGATGAGCGCCGGGTCTTCAGACATGTGGGCCAGCACGCGAAGCTCGATCTGCGAATAATCGGCGCCAAGGAAGAGATGGCCTTTCCCGGGAACGAATGCCTTCCTGAACCTCTTTCCCCATTCGCCGCGGGCAGGGATATTCTGCATATTGGGGTCGGAGCTTGACAGCCTTCCCGTCGAGGCCACCGTCTGGTTGTAAGACGTATGAATGCGGCCCGAAGCGGGGTCGGCGAGCTCGGTCAGGGCATCGGCATAAGTTGATTTGAATTTTGCGAGCTGTCGGTATTCGAGCACGTGCTGGGCCAGGGGATGGAGCAGGGCCAGCTCTTCGAGGACGTCCATGGACGTCGAAAAACCTTTGGTCGCCTTGGTCTTTTTTGACGCGGGAAGCTGGAGCTTGTGAAAAAGGATCTGGGCCAGCTGCTGCGGGGAATTGATATTGAATTCCGTCCCGCTCGCTTCGAAAATCTTCTTCTCCAGGCGCGAAAGCTCCGTCTCAAGCTCCGCGGAAAGTTCCTTCAAGGCCCCGGCATCGACTTTGACACCGGCCATTTCCATGCCGGCCAGGATCTCGATCAGAGGCAGCTCGATCTCGCGGTAGAGAGTGTCGAGCTTTTCGGCCTCGATTTTCGGCCAGAGCAGGCGGCTGAGCTCAAGGGCGTAATCGGCGTCCTGACAGGCATAGGGGATTACTTTTTCCACGGCGACCTGGTTCATCGTCACTTCGTTCTTGCCTTTGCCGACGACCTCGTTGTAGGGGATTGCGGGCGCCTGGAGATAGACCATGGCCAGCCTGTCCAGGTTGTGCTTTCCCCAGTTCGGCTCTAAAAGATATGAAAGGACCATGGTGTCGAGATCGATGCCCCGAAGATGTAAACCCTCGCGTTCAAAGACGATGAAATCATATTTGATGTTCTGGCCGATCTTTTTGATCCTTGGGTCTTCAAGGATGTCCCTGAGGATTCCGGAAGCCGTTTCTATCGAAAGCTGCTCCGGGGCGCCCGGATAATCATGCCTGAGCGGGAGATAATAGGCTTCTCCTGGTTCTATGGAAAAAGACATCCCGACCAGATGGGCCTGGGTGGGGAAAATATTATCCGTTTCCGTATCCAGCGAGACCATCCCCGCCTTTTTGATCCGTGAAACGAGCTCGGCGAGCTCCCGCTCCGTAAAAATTGCCTTATATTTCCGCTCGGCTTTTTTCGGCTTTTTCACGTAATCGGCCAGCAACGAGGTGAATTCGAGCTCTTGAAAAAGCCTGGCCGCCTCCGCATAATCGGGCTCGGCGACTTCGAAGCGCTTTGGGTCGAACGCTACGTCCATCTTTTTTTCGATGATGACGAGCTGGCGGCTCATTTCGAGCTTGTCCATGTTCTGCTCGATCTTCTCTTTCACCCTCGGGTTTTTGATCTTTCCCAGGTTTTTGAGGAGGTTGTCGAGCGATCCGAACTCTTCGATAAGGTTTTTGGACGTCTTTTCCCCGATTCCGGGCACGCCGGGGATGTTGTCCGACGGATCCCCCCAGAGGGATAGCACGTCCACAACCTGGGAGGGCGAGACACCGAAGAATTCTTTCACCTTGGCCTCATCCAGGGTGATTTCCTTGACGGGATTGAAGACGGCGGTCGATTTGTCGACAAGCTGGAGAAGGTCTTTGTCCGTCGTGATGATGACGGTTAGGAATTTCTTAGCCGCCGCCTGCCTTGCCAGACTGCCCAGGACGTCGTCCGCCTCGTACTTTTCATAGACAAAGACTGGAATCCGCAGGGCGCCGATGACCTCTTTGAGCTTCGGGATCTGTTTGATCAGGTCCTCGGGCATAGGCTTGCGGTGAGCTTTATAGTCTTTATAGACTTCGTGCCTAAACTTGGGGCCGGGGGCGTCGAACACAATCCCGAGATATTCAGGCTTCTCCCGGTCCATTATCTTACGCAGCGTGCTGATAAACCCAAAAATGGCATTCGTCGGGAATCCCTGGGAGGTCGAAAGGCTTTGGATGGCGTAATACGACCGGTAGAGCAACGAGTTCCCATCGATGAGATATAGTCTTTTTTCGCTCATGCGAACCTTATTATGAACCGCTTTTAGGCCAATAATCAAGGGAACCGGAGTTTTATCCACGGCTAAAGGCGGATGAAGATTCGGGCCTACGGACCGCAGGGACATGGACCGAATTTTTGGATTCGGCAGGCGTCCCCAAAGATGCCTCCACGTTCCCATTTTTTTATAATCAAGGGCTTTGTGGGCCGACCTTTTTCATCCTGCTTAATAGGCTAAGGCGGTCGGAGGATTAATATTTACAATCATTCTTTCGACCAGCTATCCCTTTCAATTTATTGACATTGAAACGCAAACTGGTATAATAAGGCAAATTTAGCTGGACGAATAACGATGTTGATTGATATTGATAAAGTGCCGAAAGACGGGTTGAGGCTCAGCCGGAATTTCGATTTCGCGAGTCTAGAGTTGGTGGAGGAGGATGCCGTTTTCCTCCAGCCCGTCCAGGCCGATGTTACCATAAAAAAAATGGGAGACGAGATCTGGATCAAGGGCCGGATCACGACCTGCCTGAGCTTTGTCTGCAGCCGGTGCCTGACGCCCTTCGAATTTCCAATTGACTCCAAGTTCGACCTGGTTTTCCTTCCCGAGGAATTCCATGAGCTCAAGGATGAGTTCGACGACGAGGGTATCGACCAGCTTTTCTACCAGAATCGCCAGATCGATATCCGGGAGGTAATCTTAGAGCAATTAAACTTGACGTTTCCCGCCAAGCCGCTTTGCGCGGAACGCTGCGAGGGGATCTGCGCGGTGTGCGGCCAGATCCGCCGGAACGGGAATTGCGGCTGCGCGGTCGAAGAATCCGACACACGCCGGGAAAAAATAAAAATCTTTGTGAAAGACAAGAGATAAATGCCTAACCCAAAACGAAGACACTCTCACTCCCGAAAAGGAAAACGCCGGGGGCATGATGCGCTCGTTGTTCCTTCTTTTTCCGTATGTTCCAACTGCGGGACACCCAAGCTTCCCCATAAAGCCTGTCCGGAGTGCGGCTACTATCGCGGCCGCCAGGTCATCAAAGAAGCCGAAGAATAAACGGGAGGCGAAGGTGAAGATCGCCGTCGACGCCAGAGCGGGGATTTCGGCCCTCAAATCACGGTCCCGGGAGCGGTCAGGCAGGCCCGGGATATCGTCGCCAGCCGCGTCCAGGAAAAGATCTCTGAAGAAATCGCCAGGGCGGCGCCGAGCCCAGGCGGAGCGAGGGCATAAATGATTTTCCGGGAGCGGATCTCATTAATCACGGGGGCTTCGCAGGGGATCGGCGAAGCGGTCGCCCATGAATTCGCGGCCGAGGGCGCGGCCGTCGTGCTCGTCGATATCCAGAAGGCGAAGCTCGACGAAGTCGCCCAGAAGATCGCGGAGAAGGGCGGGAAGGCGGCCGTTTACCAGGCCGATGTGTCAAAATACGACCAGGCGAACGCCGTCGTCGAATCCGTGATCAAGGAATACAAGAAGATCGACCATCTCATCAACAACGCCGGCATCACCAAGGACGGTTTTCTCCTGAGGATGAAGGAAGAAGAATGGGATGCCGTCATCGCCGTGAACCTCAAGGGCATTTTTAATTTTTCCAAAGCCGTCATCCGGAGCATGATCGGCAGCCGCTACGGGCGGATTGTCAACCTCTCGTCCGTGGTCGGCCTGATGGGCAACGCCGGCCAGGCGAACTACGCGGCCTCCAAGGCCGGGCTCATCGGCTTCACCAAGTCGCTGGCCCGCGAAGTGGCTTCGCGCGGCATCACCGTCAACGCGGTGGCCCCCGGCTATATCGCCACACCCATGACGGCCAGCCTTCCCGAGCAGGTCAAGACCGCATTTCTCGGCATCATTCCCTTGCAAAGGTTCGGGGAACCGGCCGAAGTAGCCCACGCCGTCAAATTCCTCTGCTCGGATGAAGCCGCGTACATAACCGGCCAAGTCATTCAGATCAACGGCGGGATGTATATGTAGGATTTTCCGATAAAATAAAAATGGAGGTTAACATGGAAAGAGACGAATTATTGAAGAAAATGAAGGTGATCGTGGCGGACAAGCTGAGCATCAGCGAAGATCAAGTGACGGAAACAGCCTCTTTCATCGAAGACCTGGGCGCCGACTCCTTAGACACCGTGGAACTCGTCATGGCCCTCGAAGATGAGTTCGGCCTCGACATTCCCGACGAGGAAGCGGAAAAGCTGACCACAGTCGGCAAGGCGATGGACTATATTATGGGCCATGTTTCTTAATCCGGGAGAACAGAAGAATAAAGCAGCGAATCGACGGGTCGCCATAACCGGGATCGGCCTTGTGACCCCCTTGGGCGTAGGCACCCAGAAGACCTGGGACGGCCTTCTCGCCGGCCGGAGCGGGATCGGCCCCATCGCCAGATTCGATGCCAGCCGCTTTTCGACGCGGATCGCCGGCGAGGTCAGGGATTTCCATCCGCTCGATTTCATCGACAAGAAAGAGGTCCGCAAAATGGACCGGTTCATCCAGTTCGCCCTGGCGGCGGCCCATCTCGCGGTCGAGGACTCGGGCATCAACCTGGCGCTTCTTGAAGGCGACCGCTGCGGCGTATATGTCGGCTCTGGCATCGGCGGGATCGGGACGATCGAGGAGACGCATAAGGTCCTCCTTGAGAAAGGGCCGGACCGTGTTTCGCCGTTCTTCTTGGTTTCGGTCATCATCAACGAAGCCTCGGGGCAAATTTCCATCAGATACAAGGCCAAAGGACCGAACTCTGCGGCCGTCACAGCCTGCACCACGGCGACCCATTGTCTCGGGGATTCCTTCCGGCTGATCGCCCGGGGCGATGCGGATATGATGATTGCCGGCGGGTCCGAAGCGCCCATCACGCCGCTCGGCGTCGCCGGGTTCTGCACCATGAAAGCCCTCTCCGAGCGGAACGACGAACCCCAGAAAGCATCGCGGCCGTTCGACGCCAAGCGCGACGGGTTCGTTATGGGCGAAGGCGCCGGCATCTTGCTGCTCGAAGAGCTTGGCCAGGCCCTCAAGCGAGGGGCAAAGATTTATGCTGAGGTGGTGGGCTACGGTATGACCGGCGACGCCTACCATATCGCCGCTCCGGCGATGGACGGCGAAGGCGCGGAGCGCGTCATGCGGAAAGCCCTGGAGGACGCGGGCGTTCCGCCGGGCGATGTCCAATTCATCAACGCCCACGGCACATCCACCCCCCTCAACGACAAGATCGAGACCGCGGCGATCAAGCGGGTCTTCGGCGACCATGCCTCTAAGCTCGCCGTGAGCTCGACAAAGTCCATGACCGGCCATCTTCTAGGAGCGACCGGCGCCGTCGAGATCGCCGCCACCGCGCTCTGCCTCAAGCACCAGATCATGACGCCGACGATCAACTACGAGTACCCGGACCCGGAGTGTGACCTGGATTACGTGCCGAACAAAGCACGGCCGGCCGAGATCGTATTTGCGTTGAACAATTCCTTCGGCTTCGGCGGGACCAATGGCTCCCTGTTGCTGAAAAGGTTCGAATAGCAAAAAAGCAGGCAAGAAGGGAATTTTCTGATATTGTCTGAATAGCGGCGTGCCGGGAGTGGCGCTGATTGGGGCGCAAAGATGTCCGAAGCGTATAGGACCCTCGTCAGGGTGAGGAGCGAGGACGGCTGGGCTGATCGGCGACACAGGACCCGCGGCGGTTTTCACGATTCAATGGGAGAGAAGACTTTTAATCGTAATATTGAACCCCCCAGTCAATTAGGGGGGATTAGAAATAAAGATTGAAAAAAGACTTTGAATTGGTGATATTAATCCCTCTG